>Ga0207707_10000005_pt1 | contig 382024 bp, 382 predicted proteins | sample KBSC83BmetaG_FD_184336 | JGI IMG/M metagenome (GOLD analysis project Ga0207707, IMG submission 184336) | Corn rhizosphere microbial communities from Kellogg Biological Station, Michigan, USA - KBS C8-3B metaG (SPAdes) (version 2) | ecosystem: Host-associated > Plants > Roots > Rhizosphere ... | reverse complement strand
CATCGCCTTGGCGATCATCTCGCCGACTTCCTTGTCGCCGTTCGCGGAGATCGTGCCGACCTGGCCGATTTCCTCGTTCGACTTGACCTTCTTGGAGCGCTTCTTGAGGTCCGCGACGACGGCATCGACCGCCTTCTCGATACCGCGCTTCAAGTCCATCGGGTTCATGCCGGCGGCAACACGCTTGGAGCCTTCGCGCACGATCGCGCGGGCCAGAACGGTTGCTGTCGTCGTGCCGTCGCCGGCGATGTCGTTGGTCTTCGAGGCCACTTCGCGCACCATCTGCGCGCCCATGTTCTCAAACTTGTCGCCGAGTTCGATTTCCTTCGCCACCGTCACGCCGTCCTTGGTCGTGCGCGGGGCGCCGAAGCTCTTCTCGATGACGACGTTGCGGCCCTTGGGGCCTAGCGTCACCTGCACTGCATCGGCGAGGATGTCGACGCCGCGGAGAAGCTTCTCACGCGCGTCGGCGCCGAATTTTACGTCTTTGGCTGCCATGTTCTTTGATCTCCTGAATCTGTTTTTGTGAAAGCGCGCTTAAGCGGCTTTCTTCTTCGCGGCGGGGCGGCCTTCGAGAACGCCCATGATGTCGGACTCCTTCATGATCAGGAGCTCCTCGCCGTCGATCTTCACTTCGGTGCCGGACCATTTGCCGAACAGCACGAAATCGCCGGCCTTCACTTCGGGAACGACGCGCTTGCCGTTGTCGTCGAGGGCGCCGGGGCCAACCGAGATGATTTCGCCTTCCTGAGGCTTCTCCTGGGCGGTGTCGGGGATGATGATGCCGCCGGGGGTCTTCTGGTCTTCTTTGACGCGGCGGACGACCACACGGTCGCCGAGCGGACGGAATTTCATACGATTCTCCTAATAAGCGTTATTTTCCAACGAGTTGGATTCATACGGCAGCACTCCCCTAAGGCGAGTGCCAACCGCTGAGCGGGACATAGTGCTGGCAGGACAGAGCGTCAAGGGGCAGGCCCGCGGAACTCTCGCAGCTCTCCGGAGAATTTGGCACAAAGGCCCCGGGAGGAACTCGCATGAAACTTGGTCGAATTGCCCTCGCGCTGGCCGTGGCGCGCCTGCTCATCGCGCCGGCTATCGCGGCGCCGATGTCTGTGACGCCTGTCACGGACATCAGCCAGCAATGGGCCGGGTACTGGAACGCCAAGAACCTGAGGGCGGTGATGACGCTCTATGCGCCGGAGCCAGTGTTTCATTCGACCGTTGGGCCAGCTTGGGAAGGCGCCGTTGCGATCCGCAAAAACTTCGCCGGCCTCCTCAAGAACTACGACCCGGATGTCACGCTCCACAGCGAGCGCAGCCAGACCTCCGGCACCCTTGCCTATGATAGCGGCACCTATAGCGAGACCATCGCGCGGGTGAAGGGCGGCGCGCCGATCAAGGCGCGCGGCAGCTATCTCTTTCTTTTCCAGAAGCAGAAACGCGGCGGCTGGAAAATCCTCGAACAGATCTGGACCGAACACGAGGCGGTGAAATTCTGATGTGCTATAGCGGCGCGGGCCAAGGGAAAAGCAATGCTGGTTAGCACGCCAAAGAAAGAAGTTCGCAGCTGGACGACGGACAGCCGCCGCTGGGCGCATTACAAGCCGCGCGAGGGAGACATCGTGATCGCAACGGCGCCCAAATGCGGTACGACCTGGACGCAGCAGATCGCGAGCCTTCTGGTCTTCCAGTCGCCGGAGCCGAAAGAGATTCAGAATACCTCGCCGTGGATCGATTTCCGGCTACCGCCGGTCGACGCGGTGATGGCGTTCATCGATGCGCAGACGCATCGCAGGTTTATCAAATCACATCTGCCGTTCGATGCGATGCCGATCTATGATGAGGTGCAATACATCCACGTCGCGCGCGACGGCCGCGACGCGTTCATGTCGTGGCACAATCATACCAGCAACTACTCGCCGTTCGCGCGGGACAATCAGAGCTTAGCCGGGATGGCGGATGAGACCGTCGCGCGGCCCCTGCCGGCGCCGCACGCAACACCGCACGCTCATTTCCAGGTCTGGATCGATGAATCGCCGGATGTGCGGCTGCGCGACGATTCACCCGCGTCGAACTTCTTCGCGCTGGAGCGCAGCTGGTGGGCGGAGCGCAAGCGGCCGAACGTTCTTCTCGTCCACTACAACGACATGAAAGCCGATCTCGGCGGCGAGATGCGGCGCATCGCCAGTTTCCTCGACATTCAGATCTCCGAAGATCTCTGGCCGCGATTGATCGCAGCGGCGAGCTTCGAATTCATGCGCGAGAACGGTGCGACGCTGATGCCGCGTGCTGCGACGAGTTGGGACAAGGGCCACGAGCGTTTCATCAACAAGGGAACCAACGAGCGTTGGCGCTCGGCGCTGACGCCAGAGGATATCGCGCGCTATGCCGGCCGCGCCGCGTGCGAACTCTCACCGCCGCTTTCCAGCTGGCTGGAGCAAGGACGCCTCAAGGCCGGCGATCCGAAAGAGATGGGCGACTGAAGGTTCGGGATTTCTGGGCGTCAATCCAATCCACAAATTGTCATGGCCGCATTCGCGAGCCATGAAATTCTCCTTTTTTAATGCGCCGGTTTTTGCAGGATCGGGATCAGGCGATGCCGTAGATCGCTGTTGTTGAAATTCGCGAGTTCCTTCGGCACTTCGCGCCACACGGCTTTCTTCACCTTGTTGCTCGCAACGGAGCGGAACTCACCGAGCGAGCGCTCCGGCGCGACGAGGATGAGCGCGTTGAACTTGTGCTGGTCATAGGCGGCGTCGATGGCGCGCGCGATGGCCTGCACGAAATCATGCTTCTCGATCTTGCGGGGATCGCTCGACGATTCGTAAGCGTGATGTTGGCCGTTGCCGCCGAAGCCGCGTCCGGGCTTGTCGGTGTCGATATCGCGGCGGTCATGATGCAATCCGGACGCGACATCCTCCAGCACGACATCGAGGCGGCCATTGGCGGGTTTGTACTCGAAGAACCGGGCATGCGCGGAATCGAACACAGCGACGAGGGTATGGTCTGCGGACATGGAAACCTCCTTTGTGAGGTAACCCGCCACCGTGCCCCGGCGTTCCCGCCACTTGTGCAATGTGGCGGCCGCGGCTAGAGGCTTTGTTCGCGCTATTCAAAGGCTTTCCATGTCCATTCCCGCCGGCTTCGCGCCGTTCAAGCTCGCCATGGGTTTCTTGGCCGTCAACGGACCGCTCTATGGCAAATGGGACGGCACGCATCTTCTCATGGGTTTCCGCGTCGAGGATAGGCACTGCAATCCGGGGCAGGTCGCGCATGGCGGCATGATGGCGACCTTCGCCGACATGCTGCTGCCGATTGCGTCGCGGTTCCAGTCCAAGACCGATATGGGATTTCTTCCGACCGTGAATCTGGCTTGCGATTTCCTCGCGCCCGCGCCGATGGGCGCCTGGGTCGAAGGCCGCGCCGAAATCGTGCGCATGACGCGCAATCTGCTGTTCGCACAGGGCATTGCTACCGCGGACGGTGAGCCTTGCCTGCGCGCCAACGGCATCTTCAAGATCAAGACGATGAAAGACAGCGCCAATATCGCGAATTTCTCGATAAAGTCGCTGTTCGATTTCAAGGGCTGACGTGATGACGGACGATCCGGTCAAGGTTGAAGGCGAGATCCTGCCGCCAGGCACGCCCGCCGACGCGCGCTGGAAATTCCTGCGCGACGTGGCGGTGTTCGAACTCAAGCTGACGATCAACAACTTCCACAATTTCTTTCAGGTGCCGTTGACGCTCGCGGTCGCGCTGTTCGATCTCATCTTCAAGCACGGCGAGGAAGGCTCGCGCTTCTACTGGCTGGTGGAGCAGGGGCGGATGATCGACGATCACATCGACATCTACAGCATCATCGAGCATCGCGAGCGCGGGCTGAACAAGGACTATACGGTCGACGCGGTGCTCAAGAAGGTCGAGGGCGTGATCGTGCGCGAATATGAGAAGGGCGGAACCGCGGCGAGCGTCAAGAACGCCATCGATCGCGCCTTTGACGAGATGCAATCAAGGACGGCACCGGCGTCGCAGAAAGCCGCCGATGCGGCCGAGGCAGCGAAAGAAGCGATGCGAAAAGCGGCGGAGAATTTCCGCGGGAAGAAAGAGGACGACGTTCCACCCTCCCCTTGAGGGAGGGTCGAAGCGCGTAGCGCTTCGGGGAGGGGTATGCAGGGCAGCGCCCCTCCCCGAAATTTGCGCCGCTACGCTCTGCAAATTATCGACCCTCCCTCAAGGGGAGGGTGGGTCATCTATTCAAGAAGCCTTCGAGCACGTTCACTGTGTTCAAGCCCAGCTTCTCGACATTGTATCCGCCTTCGAACACGAACAGCGTCGGCAGCTTGAACGCGGCGATGGCCTCGCCCATTCGCAGATAATCCTCGCTGCGGATTCGGAAGCGCGCGATCGGGTCGTCGATGAAGGTGTCCAATCCGAGCGAGATCAGCAGAACGTCCGGCCCAAATGCCTCGATCTTGTGCCGCGCCGTCGCCAGCGCCGCGCTGTAATGCGTCCATTCGGTGCCCATCGGCATCGGGAGATTGAGGTTCTGTTCTTCCCCTGCACCCGCGCCGTTCTCGTCGGCGAAACCGAGGAAGTGCGGGAATGCATAATTCGGATCGGCGTGGATCGAGCAGAACAGGACGTCGCTGCGATTGTAGAAAATCGTCTGCGTGCCGTTGCCGTGATGGTAGTCGACATCGAGGATCGCGGGCCGCATACCGGCATCGGCGAGATACTGCGCGGCGATGGCGATGTTGTTGAGATAGCAGAAGCCGCCGAACACATCGCCGGCCGCGTGATGTCCGGGCGGGCGTGTCAGAGCGAAGGCGTTCTTCTCGCCCGAGCGAATGAGATCGGCGGCCGAGAGTGCGACATTCGCCGCGGTGCGCGCGGCGGTCCATGTGCCTTTCATGATCGGTGTGCCGGCGTCGAACACGAAGGTGCCGAGACGGGATTCGATGTCGGGTGCGCGTCTGGCGTTCAGGCCCGGCGCGGGCCAGCGCGACGGCAATGCCGAGCGCGAGCGCAGACCGTAGGCCTTTTGCCACTCCGCGAAGGCTTCGCCGAGGAAGGCGACCAACTCGGGATCGTGGATGCGCAGGATCGCCTCGTTGCCGAATTCCTGCGGCGCGAGGATTGGCCCCAGCTTGCGCTCTTCAAGCCGCGCGAGAACAGATTCCACGCGTTCGGGAATCTCGACGGCAGGGAGCATCCTGCCGCGTTCGAACTCTTCCACGGGAACGTGATCGAGGTGGGCGGGCGAGTAGAATGTCTTCATTCAGCCAGCCTGCAACAGGATCGCGCCCGCCGCAATCACGACAGCCGCGATCCAGCGCCGCGTTGTCATGTGCTCGCCCAGGAAACTCATCGCCAGCGCGGTTCCGAACAGCACGCTGGTCTCTCGTAGCGTCGCGATCTGCGCGGTTGCGCCGAAGCGGTAAGCGAGCATCGCCGAGCCATAGGTCGTGATGGACAACACACCGAGCAAAACACCCAGCTTCCATTGCCGCCGCGCCTCGATGACGACGGCACGTCCGCGAATGCCCGGCGCGGTGATCAGCACGCTGATGCCGTGCGCGACGAAGAACCAGAGAACGTAGGTGAAGGGCTGCGCGACCGAACGCACGCCCGAGGCGTCGATCAATGTATAGAGACCGATGGTGACACCAGTGCCGAGCGCATAAAGCAATCCCTGCTTCGCACCCTCGGTCGCGCGATGCGAAATCCCGATCGCGATGACGCCACCGCACACCAGCGCAATGCCGAGCAATTCGATCAGCGGCGGATGCTCATGCAGCAGCAGAATTGCGCCAAGCGCTGTGAACAGCGGGCCCGTTCCGCGCGCAACGGGATAGACCGCGGAGAACGCGGCGCTCTCGTACGACTTCACCAGCAGCAATTCGTAGATCGAATGCACGAAGGCGGTTGCGATCAGGAACCAGATCGCGCGTCCCTGCGGAAGCGGCACGAAGAACAGGGCTGGTGCCACCATGATCGCCGAGAACACACCGATCAGAAGGCGCATCGCATATTTGTCGTCGGCACGCTTCGTCAGAATGTTGACGATGGCGTGAACGGCGGCGGAGAGAAGGATGAGAGCGAGTGCAATCGGCATGTCTTCGACGCTAGCAGGGACTGTACCCGCAGCGAAGCTTGCCCATCCGGCAAGTTTACGCGCACACTGTCATGTGCCCTACGGAGACCAGGCGTTGCTAAACGAAGACCTCATCGGCGTGCCCAGCGGGCGGTGGAAGCTGCAGACGCCGGCGCTTGTCATCGATCTCGACATCCTCGAGCGCAATATCGCGCGCATGGCGGACCACGCGAAGCGCCACAACATTGCGCTCAGACCGCACGCCAAGACTCACAAATCCGCTGAGATCGCCAAACGCCAGATGGCCGCCGGTGCGCTCGGGATTTGCTGCGCAAAGCTCGGCGAAGCGGAAGCGCTGGCCGATAGCGGCGTGGATTCCATCCTGATCACATCGCCAGTGGTGGCCGAAGGCGGTATCGCGCGGCTGATGATGCTGAACGCGCGCATGAAAGAATTGATGGTCAATTGCGACAATGTCGAGATCGCGATGCGGTTGAACGCAGCGGCGGGCGCACGCGGAAAGACGCTCACGGTTTTCGTCGACATCGATCCGGGCATGGGCCGCACCGGCATCAGGCCTGACAAGGCGATGCCGCTGGTGGAGTTCGTTGCAAATGCGCCGCACCTCGAATATGCGGGAGTGCAATGCTACGCGGGCCAGGTGCAGCATATGGAGTCGCCCAACCAGCGCCGCGATGCGTCGCTCTCCGCGCTCAAGGAATTGGCGGATTTGCGCGATGCGCTGAAGGCGAAAGGTCTCGCGCCGAAAATCCTGTCGGGCGGCGGCACGGGCACGTTCGACATCGATCCCGACGCGCGCACGCTGACGGAACTTCAGGTGGGTTCTTACGTTTTCATGGATCGTCAGTACAATGACGTTTGGACGAAGCCCGGCGATCGCCCGCCGTTCGAAACGTCTTTGTTCGTGCAAACCACGGTCATCAGCGCCAATCGCACCGGCCTTGTCACCACCGATGCCGGCCTGAAATCCTTCGCGACAGACGACGGCGTTCCCGTGATCGCGCATGGCGCGCCGCCGGGCGCGGTCTATTTCTTCTTCGGTGATGAGCAGGGTGGCGTGATTTACAACGAAGAAGCCCAAAGACTACGCCATGGCGATGCCATCGCCTGCGTGGTTCCGCATTGCGATCCGACGGTCAATCTTTACGACCGCTATCACGCCGTTCGCGGCGATGTTCTGGAGGCGATCTGGCCTGTGGATGGGCGCGGCCGATCGGCCTGATTCTCGCCCCATTTCGAAACCCGGAACCTGACAATGCCGTTCATGCAGGGTTCAGCCGGAGCGGGTGATCATGCGTTTCAGGGTAGGGCACCCGAATCCAAGAATGGAGAAGAGCAATGAAATCCCTCAAGAAGTTCGCGCTCGGTGCGCTGATGCTGGCCGGTACGGCCGTCGGCGTCAGCGCTCCGGCCAACGCCGGCGTGCATGTCGGCATCGGCATCGGCATCCCCGGACCGGCCTATTACGGCCCGGCTTACACCTGCGATCCGTACTACGACTACTACGATGAGTATGGCTGTGGCGCGTACTATGAAGGCCCGGTCTTCATCGATGGCGTGTGGTGGCGCGGTGGACCGCTGCGTTGGCGCTATTGGGGCGGTCACCGCCAGTTCTGGTATCACGGCGGTTGGCGCGTCGGCACGGGCTGGCATAATGGCGGCTTCCACGGACGCGGCTTCCATCCGGGCTCCCACGCTCCCGCGCGCGGCGGCTTCCGCGCGGGCTTCCATGATCGCGCCCGCTTTGGCGGTGACCATTTCGGCGGCCACTTCCACGAGGGCGGTTCGCACTTCGGCGGCGGAGCCCACTTCGGCGGCGGTTCGCACGGCGGTGGATCGCACTTCGGTGGCGGATCCCACGGCGGCGGGTCGCACATGGGTAGCGGATCGCATGGTGGCGGATCGCACCATCACTAAGACCCCTACGCGCACCTTGAGTTAGGTGTGCGGCGTACCTGGCGCGGCCTCCCCGGTCGCGCCAGGATTTTGCTTCGACGGGAGAAATCAACATGAGACATCTCGCAAAGGCGGCACTCGGCGCGATGATGATCGCAGGCGCGACGTTTGCGATGACGGCGCCTGCTTCGGCTTACGTCGGAATCGAATTCGGGTTCGGCGGGCCAGATTTCGTCTTTGGCGATCCTTGCGACTATTACGATTACTATGACGAAGCGCCGCCTTGGGGCCTGCCCCCCGACTATTGCGAATATCCCGTCTACTTCGAACCCGTGTACTTCGAGGGCACCTGGTATCGCGGCCCGATCTATTATCGCTGGACCCATGGGCGCCGTCTGTTCTGGCTGCATGGCGGATGGCATGAAGACGGCTGGCGCGGACCGAGGCCGGCGGGCATCGATTGGCAATCGCGCGGCGGGTCCAGTCATGGATTCCGGCCTGGTATTCATGTTCACGACGGCATCCATGACGGCAGACGTTCGTGGGACGAGCGCAATCATTTTCGCGGGCCGCATGATGGCGACGGCGGGAATCGCCCTTGGACCGGCAGCGGAAATCATCCCTGGCAAGGCGGTCGTGACAATGGCGGCGACTCAGGCGGAGATCGCCATTTTGGCGTCGGCAACCGCGGCGATGGTGGGAATAACTTCGGTGGCGGCGATGGCGGAAGCCACTTCGGCGGCGGAAGTCGTGGTGGCCTTGGCGGACACGGGCCGCATTAGGCACCCGGCCCCGATTTGGGCATAGTATGCCCGGTCGGCGATATTTTGACCTTGCGCAATGTTTGAGGCGATGTTGCGCGCGAAAATGAATAAGTTGGACCGCAAGAAGGAGTCTATTCCATGAAGGGTATTATCCAGATGGCCCTTGCAGCAGGAGCGCTCACAGGCGCAGCTCTGTTTGCATCTTCGCCGGCACAGGCGGGGGTCAGCTTCAACTTCTCAATTGGCATACCGAACGCGATTGCGTTCGACTATGACAGCGGTGGCTATTGCGACGATTGGGGTTGCCCTGACGAATACTGGGACATGCCGGTCTATTACGGCCCGGTTTTCTACGACGGTAGCTGGTATCAAGGTCCCTTATACTATCGTGACTGGCGCGGCGAGCGCTGGTACTGGATTCGCGGTGGATGGCGTCGCGATGGTTGGCGCGGTCCGCATCCGCGCTGGTGGAAGGGCAATTATCGCTACGGCCCCGCGCTTGGTTACAATTTCTATCTGCGCAACGGATTCCGTCACGACCGCGACCGGTTCTGGCGCGGCAACAATTGGCGCCCGGGCCGCGACTGGGATCGCAATCGCTCAAAGGACTGGGATCGCGATCGCGGCAAGATCCGTTTCGACGAGCATGACCGGGATCGCGACCATGATCGCAATCGCCGCGACAACGACGGCGTGAACCGCCCGGACTTCGGCAATGGCCATGGCAAGGACGATGACAACGATCACGGCCACAAGGACCGCAATGGCGGCGGCATGATGGGCGGCGGCAACATGATGGGTCCCGGCGGCGGCAACAAGAACGACGACGGCGACAAGGACGGTCACGGCAACAAGCACCAGAATTCCGGTGGGATGATGGGCGGCGGCAACATGATGGGCCCTGGCGGCGGAAATGGCGGAGGCAACAACCCTGGCGACTCCGACAAGCCGAAGCACAAGAAGCCAAAAGATGACGGCAATTGACCTGATTACGGTCGACTGAAAGAGAGCGGCCCCGGTGAGAAATCATCGGGGCCGTTTCGCTTTTTCGAGCGGCGTTTGCTAGCGTCCGCGCGGAATTTTTCTGCGAGTACGCGCATGCGCGCCCAACGGCCGAACGATCTCGGCGCCTTCTGGCTGCCTTTCACGCCCAACCGCGATTTCAAGACGCGCCCACGCATGCTCGTGCGCGCCGAGGGTATGTACTTCTACGACGAAGATGGCCGCGCATTGCTCGACGCGTGTTCCGGGCTGTGGTGCTCGAATCTCGGCCATGGCCGCAAGGAGATCGCCGACGCGATTTCAAGAGCGGCGCGCGAGCTCGACTTCGCGCCGACCTTTCAGTTCTCGCATCCGCTCGCGTTCGAGCTCGCCAACCGCATCGCGGCCCTCGCGCCTGAAGGCATGGATGATGTGTTCTTCGTCAATTCGGGCTCGGAAGCCGCCGACGGCGCGCTGAAACTCGCGCGCGCGTACTGGCAGAAAAAAGGTCAGGGCGGGCGCTTCCGTCTCATTGGCCGCGACAAGGGCTATCACGGCGTGAATTTCGGCGGCATCTCCGTCGGCGGCCTCGCCAACAACCGCAAGCCCTACGGCCCACTTCTTCCGGGTACGGACGATCACCTGCCGCTGCCCTACGACCGCGCGACGATGGCGTTCACGCGCGGCTACCCCGAGGCGGGTGCAGATTACGCCGACGCACTCGACGGGCTCGTCGCGCTGCACGGCGCGGAGACGATTGCGGCCGTGATCGTGGAGCCGATGTCTGGTTCCGCCGGCGTGTTCGCGCCGCCGAAGGATTATCTCAAACGCCTGCGCGCTGCCTGCGACCGCCACAACATTCTGCTGATCTTCGACGAGGTCATCACCGGCTTCGGCCGCGTCGGCGCCGCGTTCGCAGCCGAACGTTATGGCGTGACGCCGGATATCATCACCTTCGCCAAGGGCGTGACCAACGGCGCGGTACCGATGGGCGGCATGATCGTGCGCAACGAGATCCACGACGCCTTCATGCATGGCCCCGCGCACGCCATCGAGCTCTTTCACGGCAACACCTATTCCGGCCATCCGCTCGCGTGCGCCGCGGGCATTGCGTCGCTCGATCTCTATCGCGACGAAGATCTCTTCACACGCGCGCGCGAGCTCGAGATCGCGTTTGGGGAGGCGGTACATAGCTTGAAAGGCGCACCGCGTGTCATCGACATCCGCAATTGCGGGCTCGCGGCCGGTATCGACATCGAGCCCGACAGCCAAGACATCGGCCTTCGCGGCTATGACGCGATGCGCCGCCTGTATTTCGACGAGAACATGGTCGTACGCGTCTCAGGCGACACGATCGCGCTGGCGCCGGCCTTGATTGCCACCGAATCCGACATTGCCCGCATGGTCGAGGGCGTGCGTGCCGTGCTCTCGCGTCTTTCCTAGCTTGTCCGCGCGCGAAAGGTTCGGCTGCTCCCTTATATCGGTCCGCAATACCCGGTCGCGATCTGTCCACATTTTGAAACAAGGGCTTGGCTAGCTGCCGCGCCCGACCGGCTTTCCTCGGGTAAGCAAATAGGCTAATCCGCGCCCGCCAACCCACGCGAGGACCATCATGCGCATCGGCGTGCCCAAGGAAATCAAGAACCACGAATACCGCGTCGGCATGACGCCACCCGCCGTGCGCGAGCTTACCTCACGCGGCCACGACGTGTTCGTAGAGACGATGGCCGGCGACGGCATCGGTCTCTCCGACGAGATGTACACCCGCATCGGTGCCAAGATCCTCAAGACCGCCGATGAGGTGTTCGCCAATGCCGACATGATCGTGAAGGTCAAGGAGCCGCAGCCGGTCGAGATCAAGCGGCTGACGCCGAAGCACACGCTGTTCACCTATCTGCATCTCGCGCCCGATCCGGAGCAGACCAAAGGCCTGCTCGAATCCGGCGCGGTGTGCATCGCCTATGAGACCGTGACTGATGCGCGTGGCGGTCTGCCGCTGCTGGCGCCGATGAGCGAGGTCGCGGGCCGCATGTCGATTCAGGCCGGCGCGCATTCGCTTGAGAAGGCGCAGGGTGGACGCGGCGTGCTGCTTGGCGGCGTGCCGGGCGTTCCTGCTGCGAAGGTCGTCGTGCTCGGCGGCGGCGTTGTCGGCACCAATGCCGCGCGCATGGCGATGGGCCTCGAGGCGCATGTCACGATTCTCGACGTCTCGCTGCATCGTTTGAACGAACTCGATCTGCAGTTCGGCGCGATGCTCAACACGATCTATTCAACCATCGACGCGGTGGAAGAGCACGTCACCAACGCCGATCTCGTCATCGGCGGCGTGCTGCTGCCGGGTGCAGCCGCGCCGAAGCTTATTACCCGCAAGATGGTGAGCCAGATGAAGAAGGGCTCGGTTATCGTCGACGTCGCCATCGACCAGGGCGGCTGCGCGGAGACGTCCCACGCCACAACACATGCCGATCCGACTTATGTTGTCGATGGCGTGGTGCACTATGCAGTCGCGAACATGCCGGGCGGCGTGGCGCGCACCTCCACCTTCGCGCTCAACAATGCGACGTTGCCGTTCACGATCCAACTCGCCCAGAAGGGTGCCGAGCAGGCGATGAAGGACAACGCCCATCTGCGCGCCGGCCTCAACGTCTACAAGGGCACGCTGACTTACGGCGCGGTCGCCGAAGCGCAGAACCTGCCGTTCAAGAGCGCGGAAGCCGTTCTGGGGGTTTAGACTAAATCGTCGCGCCGCCGTCGCAGACGATGGTCTGGCCGGTGGTGAACGATCCTGCTTTCGACGCCAGGAACACGGCGGCGCCGGCGATCTCGTCGGGCTCGCCGATGCGACGGAGCGGCGCGCCGGCGGTGGAGCGTTTCAGTGTCTCCGGATTATCCCACAACGCCTTCGCGAAATCGGTCTTGATCAGGCCGGGCGCGATGCAGTTGGCGCGGATATTGTGCGGGCCGTATTCGACGGCGATGTTGCGCGCGAGCTGCATGTCGGCCGCCTTGGAGATGCAATAGGCGCCGAGCACGTTGCTGCCGCGCAACCCGCCGATCGACGACACGATGATGATCGAACCGTCCTTGCGCTCCACCATCTCCGGCAACACGAGCTGCGCGAGCCAGTGGTTGGAGCGGATGTTCGCGCCCATGATCTTGTCGAAGGCTTCGTCGGGAATCCCCATCTGCGGGCCGTAATAGGGATTGAGCGCTGCGTTGCAGACGAGCACATCGATCCGTCCCCATTTCGCGCGCGTCTTGGCGACGAGCTGCTCGAGCTGTTCCTTGTAGTTGATGTTCGCGGGGATCGCGATCGCGGCCTCGCGGCCCTGCGCCTTGTTGATGTCGCCGGCAACCTTCTCGCAGGCATCGGCCTTGCGGCTCGAGACGACAGCATTGGCGCCATGCTCGGCAAAACGGTGCACGATGGCCTCGCCGATGCCCTTGGTGGAACCGGTGACGAGCGCGATCTTGCCGCTCAGATCGAACAGATTCATGGAAATTCTCCCCGTTTCGAATGGCTGTTGGCGGATCATTAACCGCCATGGGCGGGCTTGCAACGCGTTGCCTAGATTTCGCCTTTTGCCCAAGCGAGACTGGCGTCCATGAAATACCTGATCGCTCCCTTTGCACTTCTTGCGCTCGCCGCGTGCCAGAGCCCGCCGCGCTATTCCTATCAGCCGTCGCCGTCCGCACCGCCGCCGTCATCGGTGCCGATGCAGCCCTATCAGGCGCCGCAGCCGTCGCGCGTGAAACCATCCATGCCGAGCTATGGCGGGACGGCGGGTCCGCTGGCCGCGAAAGATGTCGGCAAATACATGGATGGCATGGAACGCGACCTACGCCATTATCTGCGCGGCATTCCGGTCGCGCGCCCTGGCGATGTCGTCGTGCTCAATCTCAAGAGTGACGACATGTTCGAGAGAACGAGCCTAAGCGAGGATGGCCGCGATCTTCTCCGCAACCTGTCGGCGGCGCTACATCATTACGATCGCACGCTGGTCCAGATCGGCGGCTACACCGACACCAGTGGCAGTCCGGATTCCAATCTGCGCATATCGCAGAAGCGCGCCGACGCCGTGGCCGCCGAACTGCGCGCCGACGGGATTGCTCCGGGGCGCATCACCGCAACCGGGTTCGGCTCGACGCATCTGAAGAAAGCGACTGGCGAGGGCGTGAGCGAGGCGCGAAACAGGAGGGTCGAGATCAAAATCATCCCGAAGCCGGGATAAGTCACCATTCACCACGGGTTCAGCGGGTTCTGGCCAAGCTTGCCCGGTTCTCCTATATGCACTGGCTGAAACCTTAAGGTCCGCCCAAGTGCCCTGGAGCCCGCAAAGCTGGCGCGAGAAGCCGATCCGTCAGGTTCCGGATTACCTGGACAAGGCGGCGCTTTCGGCTGTGGAGCAGCAGCTTCGGACCTATCCGCCGCTGGTCTTTGCCGGCGAGGCGCGCAATCTCTCAACCAATCTGGCCGCGGTGGCCGAGGGCAAGGCGTTCCTGCTGCAGGGCGGGGACTGCGCCGAGAGTTTCGCCGAGTTCAGCGCCAACAATATTCGCGACACGTTCTGCGTTTTCCTGAGCATGGCAACCGTGCTCACTTTCGGCGCCGACGTGCCGGTTGTGAAGGTCGGCCGCATCGCGGGCCAGTTCGCCAAGCCGCGCTCCGACGACAACGAGACGCGCGACGGCAAGACGCTGCCCTCCTATCGCGGCGACATCATCAATGGCGAGGATTTCACCAGCGCCGCACGCCATCCCGATCCCGAGCGCATGCTGCGCGCCTATTTCCAGGCGGCGTCGACGGCGAACCTCGTGCGCGCGTTCGCGACCGGCGGCTATGCCGATCTCAGCCGCGCGCGGCATTGGTATCTCGACGATCACAACCATCCCGATCTGCTGAAACGTTATCTCGGTCTCGTCGAGCGGATTCAGGAAGGCGTGGGTTTTCTGCGCACCTTCTCCCTCGCGGATGCGGTGCAGGCGCGCACGCAGAAGGTCGATTTCTATTTCAGCCATGAGGCGCTGCTGCTGCCTTACGAAGAGGCGCTGACGCGGCAGGATTCGATCACCGGTGACTGGTACGATACCTCGGCGCATATGATCTGGATCGGCGACCGCACGCGCCAGCCCGACGGCGCGCATGTCGAATACTGTCGCGGCATCAGGAACCCCATCGGACTGAAATGCGGACCGAGCATGGGCGAGGACGATCTGGTCAGGCTCGCAGCGCTGCTGAATCCGGAGAACAAGCCCGGTCGTTTAACCCTCATAGCGCGCTTCGGCGCCGATCAGGTGGCGGAAAAGCTGCCGAAACTCATTCGCGCAGTGAAGAAGAGCGGTGCCAATGTCGTGTGGTCCTGCGATCCGATGCACGGTAACACGATCAAATCGGCGTCGGGGATCAAGACGCGGCCGTTCGAGCGCGTCATCAAGGAGCTTCGCACATTCTTTGATGTCCATCGTGCCGAGGGTACGCATGCCGGAGGCGTACATCTTGAGATGACGGGTCAGAACGTCACCGAATGCACCGGCGGCGCGCAGGACATCACCGACGTCAATCTGCGCGACCGCTATGAGACGCGCTGCGATCCGCGCCTCAATGCCAGTCAGGCACTCGAGCTTGCGTTCCTGCTCGCGGATAGTCTGAGCGCTGCGCGCGCAAAAGGCGCCGCGTTCGCGGCCTCGGCCTAAAGGAACAAGAGGGGGCATACCGACATGGGAATGGCGCGCCTCCTCGCGAAGGGTTGGGCTGTGTTCTGCATCTTTGCCGGCGCACATGCGCTGGTGTTTGCGCTCGACCAGGGCCGGGCGCTGTCTGATGCCGGCAGAACGATCTCGCTTTGTACGCTGCTGTTCGCCGCGATGGGGCTTCTGTTCGTCGGCGGCTACGCGGCGGCGACGGATCACCGTCAGCCGTCAATGCTAGAGCGCATGCGGACACAACACCTCGTGCCGAGCTTTGACGGGCTGGTTTTCATCGCCTTCGCGGCCTTGAGTTTCGTCAATCAGGTCTGGTTCGCGCCGCAGCTTATGGGCAACGACGCGATCAAGGCGCTGACCACGACCATGCATTTTGTGGTCCCCGGCCAGCGCGCGTTCGAAGCCGTGCTGGAGTCGCACGGGCCCGACGGCCGCGTGTCCTCCTTCGCGTTCGCCTGGCTTCTCGGCTTCATCTTTTTCGCGTCGGCTGCCATGCGCTTGCGCCTCACGGCCGGGCTGATCCGTCTGGAGCGTACGAAGCGGCCGGAAGCGCTCGGCGCGTCGATGCTCGCGCTTCTGCTCGGCGCGCTGGCCGTCGCCGGGATCCAGTTTCTGTTCGTGGGCACCGCTTTCGTGTTTCTGCCCGAACCGATCTACAGCGGGGTTATCGGCATGGTCCTGATCGGACTCGGCCCGCTTCTGCTGGCCTATCTGATCTTCGCCGCATTGGCCAATCTGCTGGCGACTGGACCCGAATGACGCGGCCCGAGGTTCGCGGTATCAATCTCGATCACGAGACGCGCTGCGCACACTGGCATTCGCCGCGCGATATAATTGCAATCAAGATGAAATGCTGCGGCCTGTTTTACGCCTGCAAGGATTGCCACGACGCACTTGCCGGCCACTCGATCGAGGTATGGCCGCGCGCAGAGTTCGATACCCTCGCGATTTTGTGCGGCGCATGCGGCATGGAAATGCGCGTGCGAGACTATCTGCGATGCGCAGATGCTTGTCCGGCCTGCGGCGCCGGGTTCAACCCCGGCTGCCGCAGCCATCGCCATTTCTATTTCGAGACGCCCTGAGCGCTATTGCACATTGCTCGTGGAATTGATGAACGAAGCTGTCGCGTCGTGCATCTCCTTCAGAGAATCTTGATGCGCATACACCATGTGGCCCGAGGCGTAGTAGTGGTACTGGATGTTCTTCTGCAGGCTGTCCGGGATCGGCAGCTGATGCATCTCATACCAGCCTTCGTAATAAGGCGTGGCGAGATCGTAGTAGCCACCCATCAGCAGGATCTTGAGGTTCGGGTTCTGCTTCATCGCATTGGCCAGATCGGGCATCACGTTGGCTGCGCCACGTCCGGGGAACTGGCTCCCCGGCGGCTTATGGCGCATGTCCCAGTCGCGATAGAGCCGCGCCGACGGCACATACATCTTGCCCTGTCCGTAGTTCAGCGTGCCGCGCACATAAGCGTTGAACGCCGAGACATAGGCCGAACTGATCGACGCCGATTGCGGATCGTAATCCGATCTCTGGCTGAGCGGATCGAGTGTCACGCCCGAGAAGCGCGTGTCGAGGCGCCCGGTCGAAAGCCCCATGTCGTCCTGCAGCGTCTTCTCGAACTCGCCGCCATCGATGCGCAGATTTGCCTTCATGATGTACCAGACCGGAAGTCCGGTGAACGCATGCAGCTTGTTCGCGATTGCGAGCTTCTGTTTCGCCGGTAATCCCGCGCCGGCCGTCAATGCCCGCGCATATTCCCCCATGGCGAAGCGTTCGACAGATTGCACGAACGGCACGAGATCGGCAGGCTTCTTGCCGGGGAGCTTGTTGTGATACCAGGCCGTCGCCGCATAGGTCGGCAGCGCGAGCTGATAGGGCAGGTTGATGCCCGGATTGTTTTCAGGACGGTCGACCGAAAGATCGAAATTCAGGATCTGTGAAAGCAGGATCACGCCGTTGAAATCGATGTCGTGCTCGGTCTCGAGATCGTTGACCAGGACGGCGGAGCGCGGCGTGCCGTAGCTTTCACCGAAGAGATATTTCGGCGAGTTGAAGCGATTGTACTTGGCGAGGAATTCCTGGATGAACGACGCGAAGGCCTGACCGTCCGGATCGACGCCATAGAACGCCTTTTCCTTGTCCTTGCCGGCGATGCGGCTGAAGCCCGTGCTCGGCGCGTCGATGAAGACGAGATCGCTCGCATCGAGCAAGGTCTGGTCGTTGTCGATGATCTTGTAGGGCGCCGCCGGATTGTGGCTGTCCTCCGCGGTGACGACGCGCTTCGGTCCCCATGCTCCCATATGCAGCCACACCGTCGCCGAGCCGGGTCCGCCATTGAAGATGAAGGTGATCGGGCGCTTTTCAATATCGCCGCCCTTCTTCGCGTAATAGACGAAGAAGATCGACGCTTCGGGCGAAGACTCGTCACCCTTCGCATCCGGGTTCTTGTTGCCGCCATTCTGCGCCGAGTCGTTCCAGTCCGCGGGATGCACGACAAGCGTTCCGGCGATGGCGCGATAATCGATGCCGTGCACCGATCCTTCGGTTATGGATTCTTCCGACTTGAAGAACTTGCCGGAATAAAGATCGGCGGGCTTGGCGGCGCCGTCCTTCGGCGCAGGCGCCTCGGCGGCAAGCGTGACGGCAATGAGGCCAACGGCCGCAAAGGTCGCGATCAATATGTGGACGGATTTCATGGGCCCCTCGTGCCGGAATTTCGCGCGGAGATATTAGACCTGCAAATCCGTACCGCAACATGCGGACGGAGACCGCACGCGTTTGCGACAATTTGGGACAGAAATCTGGCCGGGCCCTCAGCGGCCGAGGTGGATGCCTGACAGCGAATCGAGCAATCCGAATATCTGCAACAGCCAGATCACGACGGCGATCACGACGACGGCATTGAGCAGGCCTTTGATTGTGCCCTGCATCGGGATGTACGTGTTGACGAGCCACAACAGCACGCCGACGACGATCAGCACCAGAACGATTGTAAGCAACGGCATGGAGTGTCCCTCTCTAACTGGACCGAAAACGCCCAGCCAGGGAGAAAAGTTCCATTGTCGCGGGGACAGCTAGTGACCGGCGTTCAGCCTGTAGCCGTGATAAATGTCAGCACCGTCAGTGAAATACCCGATGGATTTTCCGTTTGCCGCAACTGATTTTGGAAAGGTGCCGAAAGTCCCTGCGCCCGGCGGGTCATACATTGTGGTCGTGCCGTCAGGCTTACGGGTAAAGCCATGATAGACGAAATCGCCGTTGATGTAGCAGTTACCAACAACGGTCCCGTCGAAACTGATGCCGGCGCCGAAAGCTTCTGGGCAACCCGAGGGGTTGAACACTGCAAACGTTCCATCATGCTTTCGCACAAAAGCGAGATAGGCGGCATTGTTATTGGCCGTTCCGACAACATCACCCGCGGAATTGATGCCAGCGACGGTGACGTGATCGAATCCGCCCGGGACATCGAACGTCGTCATGGTCCCGTCATGGGCGCGGACGAAGCCGTGTGTGAGATCGGATGAGTCATAGTAGTAGCCGGCAATGACTCCATTGTTGTTGATCGCGACCGGAAGCGTTGTTGATGCGCCCGCCACCGAGAAGGTCTTAATTATTCCAGTTGCCCGGCGCAGAAAGCCGATCCTATCTGCTTGTCCCACGACCACGCCACGGTCGTTGATGCCGCGAGGGTTTGTGTCTGTGGCGATGGAGAATGTCTCAAACGACCCGTCGCTGTGGCGCACGAAGCCATGGGAGTGGCTGTCGATGTAGTTGCCTGTGACGGTGCCGGACAAATTGATCGCCGTGGGTACCGTGCCCTCATTGGAACTGGTGCCTGCGCCCGGTGCATCGAACGTGGTGAGGGTGCCCGTCGCCACGCCGATGAAGCCGTGGTACACCACGCTGTTATCTATAAATTGCCCTGTGATGACGTTTTTCCCGTTGATCGCGGCTGGAAACGTTCCATAGCCGGCTTGAGTGCTCGCGCCAGGGGCGTCGAACGTCACGAACGGACTACCCGCTTGCGCGCCGGAGGCGGCGAAAGCCAGGACAATGCCGATGATGCCGAAGCGGAACGCAGGTGTATGCAAATCGAACTTTCGCATGAATAGCCCCTCAATTTGGACGGTGAGAAGGCCATGAAACTGCATTGAAGTCGAGGTCGAGCCGGATGCGGACTTGAAGAGGAGCAAAAGCGGCACCTCCTGGGCGCCGCTTCTACATTTGACTGAACGTCAGATGGTCAAACTGCTTTATCAGGACCAACGCGCACGAGCATCTTGCCGAAATTCTCGCCCTTGAAGAGGCCGATGAAGGCTTCGGGCGCGCGCTCGAGACCGTCATAGATCGTCTCTTTCCATTTCATCTTGCCGGCCGCGATCCATGTGCCCATGTCACGCATGAAGTCGGGCATCATGTCGAAGTGATTGCTGACGATGAAGCCGCGAATGGTGAGGCTCAGGCCCACGGTCAGGATCATGTTGCGGGGGCCTGGCGGCGGCGTGGTCGCGTTGTACTGCTCGATCATGCCGCATTCGGCGAGACGTCCGAACTGGCGCATGTTGCCGATCGCGGCTTCGAGATGCGCACCGCCGACATTGTCGAAATAGACGCCGATGCCATCGGGGAAGGCCTTCGCGACGGCGGCGTTGAGATCGCCGCAGGTCTTGTAGTTGATCGCCTCGTCGCAGCCGATCTCTTTCAGGTAGGCGCATTTCTCGTCCGAGCCCGCGGAGCCGACGACGCGCTTCGATCCCTTGGCCTTGGCGATCTGTACGACGACCTGGCCGACCGCGCCCGATGCCGCCGACACGAATACGGAATCTTCCGGCTTGAATTCGGCGATGCGCAGCAGGCCCGCATAGGCGGTCATGCCCGGCATGCCGAGCGAGCCCAGATAACTCTGGAGGCCGATGCCCGGGATGGCATCGATCTTCTGGACCATCAGCTCGGGGCCGTTTGCCACGAACATCTCGCGCCAGCCGGCCATGCTGAGCACATGGTCGCCGACCTTGAACGCCGCGCCGGACCCCGCCGCGACGACTTGGCCGACCGCGCCACCGGTCAGGGCCTCGCCGATCTGGAAGGGCGGGACATAGCTCTGGCGATCCATCATGCGGCCGCGCATGTAAGGGTCGACCGTCATGTAGGCGTTCCGGACAAGGATCTGGCCGGGGCCGGGGTCGGGCAGGGTGGCCTCGGCAAGCTCGAAATTGGCTGCCGAAGGCATACCTTCGGGCCGGGATTTTAGTCGAATTTCGCGACTTTTGTGGGTTCCCATGTCAGTCCTCTCAATGGCTTAGGGTGGAATGGCTTATATGCGGCAACCCTAGCAGCGGGGCCGGGTGTAACAAGACGAAACATTTTATGAGTCGCTTCCGGGCCCCCGGGGAGCGTTCATGTGTCTGATCTGACAAGGGATTCCGCCTTTGCCCCATCGACGCGTGACAGAGCAAGGACTGCTAAAGGCCGCCGTGATCGGCGCCGGCGCGTTCGGCCGCCATCATGCCTCGAAGTACCGGGGCCTCGATGGCGTTCATCTTGCGGCGATCGCCGACGCTAACCCTGAGGTGCGCAAAGGCGCTCTCAGCGATCACGGCGTCACCGCCGTCGCCGATTGGCGCGATCTGCTGGGCAAGATCGATCTCGTCAGCATCTGCACGCCCGCCGTGAGCCATTCCGCCATTGTGCGCGCCTTCCTGAATTCCGGCGCCCATGTGCTGGTGGAGAAGCCGATCGCTACCTCGCTTGAGGAAGCCGACGCGCTGATCGCGCTCGCCTCCGAGACTGGCAAGGTTCTGACCGTCGGCCACCAGGAGCGCTTCGTGTTCGCCCGCACTGGGCTTCTGAATTTCCCCGATGCGCCCAGGGAAGTGTCCTGCTGGCGCATGGGACCATGGACCGGCCGTGGCGACGACGTAAGCGCCGTACTCGATCTGATGATCCACGACATCGATCTCACCCATCAGCTGATCCCCGGCAACGTTACGAACGTCGAAGCCCGCTCGTACACCGAAATGGGCCGCTTCGCCGATGCCGTGGATGCGACGATCACCTTCGCCAATGGGTCGGTCGCGAAGCTCGAGACCAGCCGCGTCGCCCACACCCGCCGCCGCGGCATGCGCGCTGTTTATCATGACGGTGTGATCGAGATCGATTTCCTTACCCGCAAGGTGCGCAACACCACCAACCGGCACCTGAACCCGCTGGAGTTGGGCGACCCGCTGGGCGAATCCGTTGCCGCTTTCGTGAAGGCGGTTCAGCAGGGAACACCCTCGCTGGTTCGTCCGGAAGAGGCACGCCAGGCGCTGCAGACGGCGCTGATGATCGACGAAGCCGCCGAGACAGGCGGCGACGTCCAGCAGCAGATGCGCTACGCGGCATACGCCTGACGCCGCGCGTTAGCGGTCCAAAGGCCACATCATCGGATGATCCGGTGCATGCCCGACGAGATCCGCTTGCAACACATTGCCTTCGTAAACGCCGCGGACGAGCGACGCATGTCCGACGGCGGGCGGCGCGACCTTGTGATTGGCGGCAGCTTTCGCGGCGTCGACGGTCACCAACGCGCCGTCGCGTTTTTCGACAACAAGCGTGGTGCCGGAAATGCTGCGCACCATGCCCCGAATTTCATGCTGCCCGGGCGTGAGCGTCGCGCGGGCATCGATGATCTGCGGCGGCGGTGCCAGCTGCGCGGTTGGGGCGCCGGCCTTGCTTAGCCCGAAGATCGCGAGCGACTTGACGGTCGCGACATAGACCTTGCCATTGGCGACGACGGCCACGGTGTTGGAGTCGCTGATCGAGTTGGTCCAGTAGCCGGCATCGGCGACGAAGATCTGGCCGCCTTTCGTGGCGTCGAAGGCGTGGATCTTGAGCAATTCCTGTCCGAAATCCGTGGGCCGGCCCACCGCCCATACGATCTGCGTGCCCGCCTCCGTGCCGTTGGACGAGACGCTGGTGAGGAAGCCTGGGAAATATTCGCCTTCGACGCTCCCCAGCTGCTTGTCGAATGTCAGCGTCGGTGTTCCCCTCGCCTTGAGCTTGTAAACCTTTGCGGCGTTGTTGCCGCTGGTGACGATGCGCGATCTTCCGTCGCTGCCGACAAAATAGGAGGGTCCGCACCAGCACTCATCACTCTTGATGGAGCTGTACGCCGCGCCGCCGCCGGACTGACCGTTGCTTAGATCGTCGGCGTTGAAGACATAGGTGATTCCGACCTTGCCGGTGGCGATGGCGAGGTTGCTCGGTTGATGTTTCTGCGGCGGCAAAAGCATGATTCCGCCGGCGCCGAAATCGAGATCGGCCTGGTCGAGCTGCTTCCAGCCATAGGTCGCATCCATCGGCGTGAACATGTGCTTGACGCCGGAGAGGTCCGACGGCATCTGCACCACGCTCTCCTCGATGTTCTTGACGGGATCGAACGCATTGCCGGCGTAGTCGGAGTTTCCGGTGATGAAATAGACATCGCCGGCCGCGCTGCCCGCGAGCCCGTAACCGGACATCCAGATGGCGCTGAGGAAGAAATTGTTGGTTGTATGCACCCAGCTGTCGGTGAGGGTGTTCGCAGAAAGCGGCGCCAGTGTGGAAGCATTCCAACCAAGCAGCCATCCGCGCGACTTGTTGGCGTCGTAGTCGCAAAAGCTCGCGAATCCGGCATAGAGATTGCCGTTGGAGAGCAGCAGCGAGGCGCGCTGACGGCTCTCATGGGGATCGAAATTGTAGGTCGAACCGTCGGAAAGCTTGCTGCTCGCGGAGATGAGCGTCGGCGTGATCGTGTCGGCAAGCGTCGACGGGTCGAGCGCGTGGACGCGATAGACCGGCTTGTTACTCTCGAAGGTGTAGGCGATCAGATAGATCGTGTGCGTCGCGGGATCCATGGTCGGCGTCGAATTGATGCCGAGATTGGGTCCGCCATTCGTGCACTGCCCGGGCAGCGTGCTGCGCGGCACCGGCGTGCCGAGATTGCGCTGCAACAGAACGGAGCCGGTATTGGCGTCAATCGCGTAGACCGTGTCGCCCTCCGTCGCGATATAGGCGACTTCGCGCGCGCTCTGGCCGTTCACGGATTGCTTGCCGAGGATGAGAGGCTGGGCATCGACCTGATCGTCAAGCACGGTCGAGGCGATCAGCCCGAAATTCGCGCTCGCGACATTGGCGGGCGTCAGCTTCCTTTCGTGACTGTTCCAGCCGGTCCGGTAATTGTCATAATGGTAGGTCGTAATATCGACCTTTCTCGCGGCGGCAAGCGAAACCGACATAGCAAGCGCCGCAACGGCCGCTGCCAAGCGCCCGCCAAAACCTTGTCCCGTCATCGAGCCCTCCCAGGAAGACCGACAGAGTGCAGCATGGCCAGGATGCGCGCAACGCGAAGCGCTCGCGGGCCATTTTTCTCGCATATTTTATTGCGCCGCGCTAAAGAGCGGCGATGACCGACCGCTTCCGCATCGCGCTCGCCCAGCTCAATCCGCTGATGGGCGACATCGCCGGCAATCTGCGCAAGGCCCGCGCCGCGCGGGCCGAAGCGTCGAAGGCGGGCGCGGACCTGATCCTGTTCACAGAGCTTTTCATCGTCGGCTATCCGCCCGAGGATCTGGTGCTGAAGCCTGCGCTGCAGGACGACGCGCGCGAGGCAGTTGAGAAGCTCGCTGCCGACACCGCGGACGGCGGGCCAGCCGTGCTCATCGGCACACCGTGGGTGGAAGAGGGCAGGCTCTACAACGCCTGCGTCTATCTCGATGGCGGAAAGGTCGCGGGCAAGACGTTCAAGGTCGATCTGCCGAATTACGGCGTGTTCGACGAGAAGCGCGTGTTCGCGGCAGGGCCGCTGCCGGGACCCTTCAATATCCGTGGGCTGCGCATCGGTGTGCCGGTGTGCGAGGACATCTGGACGCCCGAGATCGTCGAATGCCTGAGCGAAACCGGCGGCGAGATTCTGCTGGTGCCAAACGGTTCTCCGTTCGAGGCCGGCAAGGAAGGCATGCGTCTCGGCCTCATCAAGTCGCGGGTGAAGGAAAGCGGATTGCCGCTGGTCTATCTCAACCAGATCGGCGGGCAGGACGAGGTTGTGTTCGACGGTGCGTCGCTGATCTGCAACGCCGATGGTGCGCTCGCGCACGCGTTGCCCGCGTGGGAAGACAAGATCATCATCACCGACTGGTCGCGTACCGAAAGCGGCTGGGTCTGCGTGCCGGGCGAGATCATCAAAGAAGAAGATCGCGAGACATCGATCTATCAGGCGATGGTGCTGGGCCTGCGCGACTATGTGAACAAGAACCGCTTTCCCGGCGTGGTCCTAGGTTTGTCCGGCGGCATCGATAGCGCGATCTCCGCCGCCGTGGCGGTGGATGCGCTGGGCGCGGACCGCGTGCGCTGCATCATGCTGCCATCGCGCTACACCTCGCGCGAAAGCCTCGACGATGCGGAAGAATGCGCGAAGCTGCTCGGCGTGAAATATGAAAGCGTAGGAATCGAAGGCACCGTCGAAGCAATCAATGGTGCGTTGAAAGATACATTCGCGGACAAGAAAGCCGACACGACGGAAGAGAACATCCAGTCGCGTGCGCGCGCCGTGATCCTGATGGCGATCTCCAACAAGTTCGGGCCGATGGTGTTGACCACCGGCAACAAGAGCGAGATGAGCGTCGGATACGCCACGCTCTATGGCGACATGTGCGGCGGCTATAACGTGCTGAAGGACGTCTATAAGACGGAGGTATTCCGCCTGTCGCACTGGCGCAACGCGCATCATCCGCGTGGCGCACTGGGGCCGAAGGGCCGCGTGATCCCCGAGCGCATCATCACCAAGCCACCGAGCGCAGAACTGCGCGAGAACCAGAAGGATCAGGATTCGCTTCCGCCTTACGACATCCTCGACGGCATCCTCGAATGCCTGGTGGAGAATGAGATGACGTTCGAGGCGACCTGCGCCAAGGGCTATCACCCCGCGACGGTGAAGCGCATCGAACAGCTGTTGTACGTCTCCGAATACAAACGCCGCCAAGCCCCGCCCGGCGTAAAGATTACCCGCAAGAATTTCGGCCGCGACAGGCGTTATCCGATCACAAATGCGTTCAGAGATGCGAGAGATATATAGAAAACTAACCTCCCTCTCCCCCTTCAAGGGGGAGAGGGTAAGGGTGAGGGGGCCTCGACACGAGTGCTTTGCTGAAAGCATTGTGGATACGGCACCACCCCCTCACCCCGGCCCTCTCCCCCGCTACGCGGGGGCGAGGGGGAAGTAGGCATGACAACCCTCGTCCGATTCGCCCCTTCTCCAACCGGCCTGCTGCATGTCGGCAATGCGCGGACGGCTGTCGTCAACTGGCTGTTTGCGAAGAAGACTGGCGGCAAGTTCTTCTTGCGCATCGACGACACCGATACCGAGCGCTCCAAGCCCGAATACGAAGCCGCGATCATCGAAGATTTGGCGTGGCTCGGTTTGCGCCATGATCTTTTCGCGCGGCAAATGGAACGCACCGATGCGCATCGGGCCGCCGCCGAGAAACTCAAAGCGAGCGGGCGGCTCTATCCGGCGTATGAGACGGCGGAGGAGTTGGACCGCCGCCGAAAGCGTCAGATCGCAATGCGAAAAGCGCCTGTCTATGACCGCGCGGCGCTCGCGCTGAACAATGAAGATCGCACGAAACTGGAAGCCGAGGGACGCAAGCCGCATTGGCGCTTCAAGCTCAGCCAGACCAAGGTGAAATGGCGCGATCTGATCCGCGGCGAGGTCGAGATCGACACTGCGCATCTTTCCGATCCGGTTCTGATCCGCGAGGACGGACGCTTTCTCTATACGTTGCCGTCGGTCGCCGACGATGTCGACTTCGCGGTGACGCATATCGTGCGCGGCGAGGATCATGTCACCAACACCGCCGCGCAAATCGAGATCTTCGAAGCGCTGGGTGCAAAGGTACCCGAGTTCGCGCATTTCCCGCTGCTGATCGGAAGCGGCGGCGAGGCGCTGTCGAAGCGCATCGGCTCGCTCTCCCTGCGCGAAATCCGCGAAGGCGGGATTGAGCCGCTTGCGCTCGACTCCTATCTCGGCAAGACCGGCACCTCCGATCCGGTCGAGTTGCGCGGCTCATTGGAAGAGCTGGCGCGCGAATTCGATTTCGCGAAGATCGGCCGCGCCCCGGCGCATTTCGATCCGAAGGAACTGGATGGTCTGAACGCGAAGCTGCTGCACGGCCTTTCCTATGACGCGGTCGCGTCGCGCCTTCAGGCCATGGGCATCGAGGGCGGCGCGGCGTTCTGGGACGCCGTGAAGCCAAACCTTACGCGCCTGTCCGACGCCGTCGATCTCGCGACTCTGATCACCGGGCCAGTGACGCCCGTGATCGAAGATATGGCGTTCGCCGCGAAAGCCGCGGAGCTTCTTCCTGCCGAACCCTGGGACGAAGAAGCCTGGGGCGCCTGGACCAAGGCCGTCGGCGCGGCAACCGGCGCCAAAGGCAGGGCGCTGTTCCACCCGCTGCGTCTTGCGCTCACCGGCCGCGAACAGGGACCGGAATTGAAAAAGTTGCTGCCGCTGATCGGGCGTGCGAAAGCGCTTTCTCGTCTCAACGGAAACATCGTTTGACCCAACTTCGCCTCTACAACACGCTGTCGCGGACGAAGGAAGATTTCGTGCCGCTCGATCCCAAGAACGTGCGCATGTATGTGTGCGGGCCGACGGTCTATGACTATGCCCATATCGGCAATGCGCGGCCGGCGATCGTGTTCGATGTCCTGTTCCGGCTGCTGCGCCATATCTACGGGCAGGGACACGTCACCTATGTCCGCAACATCACGGACATCGACGACAAGATCAACGCGCGCGCGCAGGAACGGGCGAAGGACCGCAACACGCCGATCCTCGATGTGCTGCGCGAACTGACCGAGACGACCTACGGCATCTATCGCGAGGATGTGATCGCGCTCGGATGCCTCGAGCCCACGCTCATGCCGCGTGCGACCGAAAACGTGCCGGCGATGATCGCAATGACGAGCGCGCTGATCGATGCAGGCTATGCCTATGCGGCGGAGGGCCATGTGCTGTTCCGCGTCAAGAAGAAGGCCGACTACGGCAAGCTCGCGCGCCGCAGCACCGACGACATGCTCGCCGGCGCGCGCGTCGATGTCGCGCCGTACAAGGAAGACCCGATGGACTTCGTGCTGTGGAAGCCGTCGGACGATACAACGCCGGGATGGGACTCACCATGGGGCCGCGGGCGGCCGGGATGGCATCTCGAATGCTCCGCGATGATCGAGGCGACATTTAGATTCGAAAAGGGGGGCGAGACCATCGACATCCATGGCGGTGGCATCGATCTCGTCTTTCCGCATCATGAGAACGAGATCGCGCAGAGCGAAGGCGCACACCACGGCCACCCGCTCGCGCGTTATTGGATGCACAACGGCTTCCTGAATGTCGAAGGCGAGAAGATGTCGAAGAGCCTCGGCAATTTCGTCACCATCAACGAGTTGCTGAAGGATTGGCCGGGCGAGGTGCTGCGCTTCAATATGCTGCGCACGCAATATCGCCAGCCGATGGACTGGACCGTCGCCGGCATGAGCGAGAGCTGGAAGACGCTGGAGAAGTGGTACGCGGTGACGGAGCCGCTCGCCGATCCACCGATAGGAAAGGCGTTTCTCACAGCGCTGTGCGACGACCTCAACACACCGCAGGCAATTGCCGAATTGCACAAGGGCACCGATCACGAGCTGGCAGGCGGGCTCGGCCTGCTCGGCTTCTCGAATGTTCAGCTGCGCATCGCGGCAAAAACGCAGGTCGATAATGTCGCCATTGCTGACGCTATCGAAGCCCGCAACGCGGCGCGCAAGGCGAAGAACTTCGCGGAGTCTGATCGTATCCGCGACGAGCTTCTGGCCCGGGGCATCGTGCTGAAAGACGGGCCCTCCGGTACGACATGGGAGGTCAAGCGCTAAGCCTCCCGAAGGCGCATAGCGGATCCTGTCGTGACGCTATTGTGAAGCTTTTGTTGCTATTGTAAGGCGATCCTCACGTTTCCACGTGAGTTGGGTTATTGGCTGTCAAAGCGCAACGCGACTATTACAAGCTGGCTTCGGCCGGCAATGTATTGGACGCGCGCGTCGAGGCGCTTGCCGATGCGATTCCGCGTAGCTCGGTCGTTCTCGATATCGGCTGCAATGACGGCTCGATCTCCAACGGCCTTCTGGAACGCGGCGCGATTTCGAGGTCCTATGGATTCGACCTAGAAGATATTCTCAAACATCGCCGCCCGGAGATCGTCTTCCGGGCCGCCGACATCAAGCATTTCGATCTATCGACTCTTCCCGATGCCAATGGCGCGCTTATCCTCAATGTGTTGCACCATATCGTCGCTTTCTCGGTGGAACGGACAAAGGAGATCATCAACACCCTTCTGACGCGCTACGAATTCGTCATTCTCGACATGGGCTCGTTCAGCGAGATCGGCGAATGGTACTGGCGGCGTGCTTTCGAGAAGAACTGGAAGGGCGACGGCGAGATGTGGGACGACCTCTTCGCGGGGGCTGCGCAGCGCTTCAAGCTCTTGCGCTATCCGTCTATGGGAAAAGGCTTCCGTACGCTGTGGAAGCTCTACGGCAAAGCGCCGTCTCACGGTCATCTTGATATTGTCGAGACTTTCCGTCGCCCACCGGGCGCGCGGCCGTCTGCCAAGAAGCTGATCCCGGTGGCCGAAATCGGCGCTACCGAAGTCGTGGACTCGGTTGAGTTTTCGCTTGCGCGCTCCGCGAAAGGCGATGCGTACTGGTTAAAAAAGTATCTTGGGCCCCAGCGCGCAATCCGCGCCGATCTCGAATTCAGCCTTTCCACCCATGCGGCGCGCGAGGCGCAGGCGATGGCGTCACCGGCTTGCCCGATCCGTGTTCTGAGGCCTTTGGCGCTGGAGGGCGAGGGCGAGCTCGTCTTCGCCTTTGAGCCGGATGTCTTCAGCGGCGAGATCGTGCATTTCCAGAACTGGCACGAATTCTTCGCTCCGCAACAAGCTCGCGCTGCAGCGGTGCTGGGCACGCGGCGCATCGAAATCCTCTCGGAGCTTCCACGCGTCATGCTACTGAACGCGTCGGATTTTCAGGTGTGCATCGGCTGGGACGGACTTCTTGCCCTCGATTTCGAACCCAACAGCTGGTTGATGCGTGTACGCACGCGGAACTTGCTCGCCGCCAGTGACGAGGTGGAGCGGCTGAAGAACGAGATCAAGGAACTGCGGCGCAAGCTGCGCGCACTAGGCAAGTGATGGCGCAACAACCCGCCCAGGATCATCCTGAAGAAGCGCTCGGCATTCTCTATGCGGGAGGCTCCTATGTGCTGTGGGGCTTTGTACCGCTCTATTGGGCGATGCTTGCTGGTATCTCACCTTATCAGATCACATTGCACCGCATTTTCTGGGGTGCGCTCTTGACGGCGGTCATCACGCTCGCGCGCAGCCGCTGGCGCGCAATCATGGCCATCTTCGCGAAGCGCGGGACGATCCTGGCGCTGGCGATATCCAGCGTGCTGATCGCGGCTAACTGGACCATCTTCATCTGGTGCGTGTCGACGCATCAGCTGGTGGAATCGAGTCTCGGCTATTATCTGACGCCGCTGGTTTCGATGGCGCTGGGGCTGATTTTGCTGGGCGAAAAGATTTCGCGCCTTCGCCTCATGGCCATCGCACTTGCTGCGTTGGCGGTGATCGTCCAAGCCGTTGAGCTTGGCCGCCTTCCATGGCCCGCACCGGCGCTGGCGCTCTCCTTCGGCTTCTACGGTTATGTCCGCAAGCGCACGCCGGTCGATGCGCTGGATGGCCTGACCGTCGAGACCATGCTGATGTTTCCGGCTACTGCCGTCGTTCTGGGTTATTTCGCCGCGAACGGCACCGGCGCGTTCACATCGGCCACGCCGGTGCGCGATCTGCTTTTGATGGGCGGCGGGCCCATCACGGCAGTTCCGCTCACCATGTTCGCGGCCGGCGCACGACGCGTTCGCATGACGACGCTGGGTTTCTTGCAATATCTCGCGCCGTCGATCACATTGCTGGTTGCGACATTGCTGATGGGCGAGCCGTTCACGCAGACCGACGCTGTCACGTTCGGCTGCGTGTGGAGCGCGCTCGTGCTGGTGGCGCTGGAAGGTCAGGCGACCCGGTTGCGCATGCGCCGCAGCACATCGATGACCTCTTCCGGCGCCGATGCGACGTGATAGAGACCGCCGATGTCGTTGCGGGCAAAACCCTCCGCGACCACGTGGTCGAGTAGCGCCACCAGTGGATCGAAGAATCCGCCGGTGTTCAAAAGAACGATCGGCTTCGCGAAAACGGCGAGCTGACCCGAGGTGATGACCTCGAAGAACTCATCCATGGTTCCCAGCCCGCCGGGAAGCGCGACAAAAGCATCCGCCGCCGAAAGCATGAGGTTCTTGCGTGTCTGCAGATCGGGCGTGAGAACCACTTTTTCCTCGTTTTCCACTGGCGGTTCCAGGTGGCGCAGAAACTCGGGCAGAACGCCGGTGATTTTGGCGCCGGCCTCACGCGCGGCATGCGCGACTTCGCCCATCAGGCCCACATAGCCGCCGCCGAAGACGAGGTTGTAACCGTTCTCGCCGATCAGCGTGCCCATGCGGCGCGCGGCGGATGCGTAGGCCGCATCGCGGCCATGCGACGACCCGCAGAAGACACATAAAACAGGCTTGATATTGTCCATGACCGGATCAGGGTTGCGATAGGCGAGGCTTCTTCCTAAACAGGTTCGGCTCGCAAAACCATGTCCCGGAGGTTCGTTTGCCGCGTTGGCTCATCATTTTGATCATCATTGCCGTGGCGGCGATGGCCCTGGGTTTCCTGGCGTTTATTCCCGGCGTCTGGGGCCACTGAGATGGCGAAGTCGATCGTCGAGGAGGGCGATGGTGCACCATCCTTCCGTCCCCTGTGGATGCTGATGCCCTATCTCTGGCCCAAGGGTCAGCCGGAGCTGCGCGTCCGGGTTTTCGCCTCGATATTCTTCCTGATCCTCGCGACTTCTGCGACCAGTATTTCGCCGCTGTTTTATGGCTGGGCGGTCGATGTTCTGGCGAAGACGCCGGCGGAGATCGCCCTTGCCGTGGCGCTCTCATGGATCGGCGCCTATACGCTGTCGCGCATCCTGATGCAGGCGTTCGCGCAATTGCGCGACGGTGTGTTCGCGAAAGTCCAGTATCATGCGATGCGCGAAGTCGCAGTCTCGACCTTCGCCCATGTCCACACCCTGTCGCTGCGCTTCCATCTGGAGCGCAAGACCGGCGGTTTGTCGCGCGTGATCGAGCGCGGCACCAAAGGCATCGACACGCTTCTGTCGTTCGCACTGTTCAGCATTTTTCCGACAATCGTGCTCTTGGTCTTCTACGCCGTCATCTTGTTCGTCAAGCTGAACCTGACGATCGCGCTGGTCACGGTCGGAATGGTCGTTGCGTATATCTGGTTTACCTTCGCAATCACGCGTTGGCGCATCCAGTTCCGCCGCGACATGAACCAGAGCGACCAGGACGCCAACACCAAGGCGGTCGACAGCCTGCTCAACTATGAGACAGTCAAGTACTTCAACAATGAGAAGCACGAGACACGGCGCTTCGACAAATCGATGGAGAAATATTCGCGCGCCTCGATTCAGGCGCAGATATCGCTCTCTGTTCTGAATAGCGGGCAGGCGCTGATCATGGCGATCGGGCTAGGCGCGGTAATGGCGCTGGCGGCAGCGGGCATCAAGGCCGGGCAGTTCACCGTCGGAACTCTGGTGGCGGCAAACGCCATTCTGGTGCAGCTCTATATCCCGCTAAATCTGCTCGGCACGGTCTATCGCGAGATCACGCAGGCGCTGGTGGACATGGAAGCAATGTTCCGATTGCTCAACCAGCCGCGCGAGGTGAAGGACAAGCCCAATGCGCTGCCGCTGGAAGTAACACGCGGCGAAATCCGCTTCGAAAATGTCGTCTTTTCCTATGAGCCGGCACGCACGGTCTTGAAGGGCATAAGCTTCACGGTCCCGGCGGGCAAGACGGTCGCGGTGGTTGGTCCGTCGGGTGCGGGCAAGTCCACCATCAGCCGCATTCTGTATCGCTTCTACGACATCAAATCCGGCAGCGTGACGATTGATGGACAGGACATCCGCGATGTCACGCAGGAAAGCCTACGCGCCGTCATTGGAATCGTTCCGCAGGACACCGTGCTGTTCAATGACACAGTCCGCTACAACATTGCCTATGGCCGGATCGGCGCAACCGAAGCCGAGATCAAGGACGCCGCACGCTATGCGCAGATCGACAAGTTCATCGTCGAACTGCCGCTGGGTTACGATGCGATGGTCGGGGAACGCGGCCTGAAGCTCTCCGGCGGCGAAAAGCAGCGCGTCGCCATCGCGCGCACGATCCTGAAGAACCCGCCGATCCTGCTGCTCGACGAAGCGACCTCGGCACTCGATACGGGGACCGAGCGCGAAATCCAGAGCGCTTTGAACGAAATCTCCCGCGACCGCACCGCGCTTGTCATCGCCCACCGGCTGTCGACGGTTGTGGATGCCGACGAAATCCTGGTGCTCGATCACGGCGAGATCATCGAGCGCGGCCGCCACGACGAGCTCGTGGCTGCGAACGGCCACTACGCGTCCATGTGGAACAAGCAGAAGGAAGCCGCCGCGGCGCGCGAAAAACTCAAGGAAGTCGAGAATGACCCCGATGTTGCGCCGGGTATCGCGCGCGCTCTTGAGGCCAGCGCGGAGTAGCTACTCCGCTGCTTGTCCGAGCGCGTCCAATGCCGGCTGTGGCTCGCGTTCGAGCCCGTGATCGCGTTCCCGCGCAGCCTTCCTCGCTGCCCGGCGCTCGCGGATTCGATAGGGAAGTGCCAACATCGAGGGCACTAGGCCGAGCGTGATCAGCTTCGAGAATGCCAGGCCGAACACGATCGCGGTCGAGAGTTGCACCCACATCAGACCGTTCGGACCGCCTATCGTGACTTCCCGGGTGGCAAAGTCGATCTCGATCGCGAACATCATCGGCAGAAGGCCGCCGATTGCCGTGATCGTCGTCAGGAACACCGGACGCAGTCGCTGCGCGGACGAGCGGATCACGGCCTCGATCGGATCCATGCCGGCATCGCGCAGGCGATGGAAGGTGTCGATCAGAACGATGTTGTGGTTCACGACGATGCCGGCAAGTGCCAGCATGCCGGTGCCCGACATGATGATGGAGAATGATTCCCGCATCACCACCATGCCCAGCAATGTGCCGATCATGGCGAGGACGACCGCAATCAGGATCAGCGTCGCGTGATAGAAGCTGTTGAACAGCATCAACAGGACCATCGCGATCAGGAACAGGGCCAGCAAGGCCGCAATGCCCAGGAACGACTGAGATTCATCCTGCTCCTCGGCACCGCCTTTGAACGACACGCGGACGTCGTGCGAGAAGTTCTGCGCGTCGACCCACGATTTGATCTTGGCGGTTTCCGCATTTGCGTTGACGCCGGGCTTCACGTTCGCGCGCACGTGATAGACGCGGTGCCCGTCGACGCGCTCAATCGAGTTGACTTGCTGTGCCGGCTTGCGCGTCACGAAGTTGCTGATCGGAACCATGCTGCCGTCGCTGGCGGCGACGCGCAGATTGTCGAGCGCCGCGATGCCGCGCGACGCGCTCGGATAGCGCACGCGGATATCGACCTCGTCCTGGCTGTCGTCGGGGCGGTACTTGCCGACCATGATGCCATTGGTGACGAGCTGAACCGCCGTGCCGATGGACTGCGCGTTGGCGCCGAAGCGGCTCGCCATCTCGCGATTGATGTCGAGGTCCCACTCGATGCCGGGAAGCGGGCGCGTGTCCTCGACGTCGCGCAGTCCGGGCATCTTGTCCATATGCTCGCGGATGGCGGTGGTGACCTGCGCCAACGACAGATAATTGTCCGACGAGACGTCGAGCATGATGTCCTTGCCGCTCTGCGGCCCGTTACCGGGCTCTCGGATTTCGATGCGGACGCCGGGGATGTTCGCGGTCTTCTCGCGGATCTCCTCCTCGATCTCCTTGCCCGGCCGGCGCAGGCGATAATCTTTCATTTCGATGCTGACGTGACCGATGTTGTCGACCGGCTCCCCGCCCTGATTGTTCATCGAACCGCCCTGACCGCCCGACGTCGCGTATACGGCGCGAATTCCGGGCACGGTCTGGGCGATACGCGAGACGTTCATCACGATGTCGCGCTTTTCGTTCGCGGAAAGATTGCCGCGCGCAGAGACATAAATGCGTGCATAGCCGCCGTCCTGATCCGCGAAGAAGATCGTCCCCTTGTTGAAGAAGGCGAACAGCAGCACCACGGCGACCACAGTGCCGAACGCACCCCAGATCACACGGCCGGGATGGCGCGTCAGTCGTTCCGACAAGTGCGCATACCATCCGGTGATGCCCGGAATGTCGCGCCAGTCGCCGGTCTCTGAGGCTTCGATGGCTTTTTCGTGGGCTTCGTCATGCGGCGGCCGCTTGCCGAAGAACCCGCCGAGCACCGGCAGGAAGATCAAGGCGACGACCATCGAAGCCGACAGCACGATGATCAGCGTAATCGGGAAGTAGCTCATGAACTTGCCGGGGATGCCGGGCCACAGGAGCATCGGCAGGAACGCACCGATCATGGTCGCGGTCGCGCTTACGACCGGCCAGAACATGCGGGTCGCAGCCTGCGCAAACGCTTCCTTCGGCGGATAGCCCTCCGTCATCTTCCGGTCGGCGTATTCAACGACGATGATCGCGCCGTCGACGAGAATGCCGACGGCCAGCAGCATGCCGAACATGATCATCTCATTCAGCGACATGCCGATCCCGTTCAGCACCATGAACGCCATCAGGAACGAGGTCGGGATCGCGACTCCGACCAGAAGACCGGCGCGCACGCCGAGTGCGGCGACGATGATGATCATCACCAGAATGATGGCCAGGATGATCGAATCCGACAGCGAGCTGAGCATGTCGTGGATGTCGGTGGATTCGTCGAACAGATAGGTGACATGAATGCCCGGCGGCCACGTCTTCTGTGCTTTTTCGACGACCGCTTTTACGGCCGCATTGTTGGCGATGATGTTCGCGCCGATGCGCTTGGTTACGTCGAGCGAGATGGTCGGCTGGCCGTTCACGCGGGCGTAGGTCGTCGGGTCGTAAAAGGTGCGGTGCACCTGCGCCACGTCGCCCAGCGTGATCGTTGAATTGGCCGTTGAGCGGATGGGAAGCGTCAGAAGATCGTTCGCCGTCTCAATGACGCCGGGGACCTTCACCGCGAAACTGCCATGACCGGTGTCGATCAAACCTGCCGCGATCAGGCGGTTGTTGTTGGAGACCGCGCTAAACATCTCCTGCTGCGAGATGCCGAAGCTTTCGAGCTTCGCCGGGTCGATGACGATCTCCAGCATCTCCTTGCGTTCGCCGTCGATGTCGACGTCCAGAACGGTCGGGATGACCTTCATCTCGTCCTTCAGGTCCCGCGCGAGCTTGAGCAATGTGCGGTCAGGCACGTTGCCGTAGAGCGCCGCTGAAATGACCGGCTGCAAAGCCGTGTTGATTTCCTGAACCGTCGGCGGATCGGCTTCGGCAGGCAGGAGGGATCGCGCTTCGTCGACCTTTGCGCGGACGTCGTTGAGCGCCTTTTCCTTCTTGAAGTTGACGTCGAATTCCAGAATGACGACACCGACGCCGGAATAGGCCCGCGCCGTGATCGTCTTAAGGCCCTCGACGGAACGCAGTGCGGTCTCGAGCGGCTTGACCAGCAGGCGCTCGCTGTCTTCGGGGCTGATGCCCGGATAGGTCACCTGAACGATCAGGTACGGAATGGGGATGTCCGGCTGCGCTTCCTTCGGAATGTTGATGAAGGCGTAAACGCCGGCGACAAGGACGACGACGATCAGCGCGATGACGACGCGCGTGTTGTTGACGGCCCAGTCGACAATTCTTGTCATGACGGCACTCCGCCCTTGTCGGTGACGGCTTTTACCTTCTCGCCGTCATTCACGAATTCCTGGCCGACCGTGATGATGTTCACGCGCTCGGGCAGGCCTGTGATCCACATTCCGTCCGGCCCGTCCGAAACGATCTTGATCGGGCGGAAGTGAACGATGCCCTTCTCCACGACGCGCACGCCCACGGCTCCGGCATCATCCAGGACCAAAATGCCGGGTGAGATATGGAATGCCGCCACGCGCCGCACCGGGATGCGAATGTCGGCGCTGACACCGTCGCGCAGCGTATTGTCGGCATTGGGAAGTTCGACCTCGATGCGGAACGTCCGGGTCGTTGCGTCGGCGCGATCGGCGACAAACCGGACCTTGCCGGTGACGGTCTGGCCGGTGACCAGGGTCGCGCTCGCCGGATCGCCGATCGCGATCTGGCCGACTTCCTGCTCCGACACGGCGCCGACGGCCAGGAACGGCTCCGGCGCATACACCATTTCGCATTTGTCGCCGACGCGCATGAAGTCGCCGACTTCGACGTAGCGGTCGTCGATATAGCCGTCGAACGGCGCGCGAATCTTGGTGTTGGCAAGCTGGATGCCCATCGTGCTCGCGCCGGCCTTGGCCGCTTCATAGGCGGCCTGCGTCTGCGCGAGCTGCGTTTTGGAGCGGAAGCCCTGCTTGAAGAGTTCCTGCGCGACCTCCAGTTCCTTGCCGGTCTGAGCGACCATGGCATTCATCTGCGCGACCTTGGCACCGCGGTCGTTGATGTCGATTTCGCATAGCACATCGCCCTTGCGGACCTTCTGGCCCTTGTCGAAACGGATCGCCTTGACGACGCCCTCGATCTCGGCGCGGACATCGACCGCATGCAGCGCCTGGGTGCGGCCGCGCACGGTAATCGTCGCGTTGCGCTCCGACGCCGTGAGCGCGGCAACGCGAACCGATGGCACGTCTGACGTCGCGGCCTTGGCCTCGGCGCTCTCGCTGCTGATCTGAGTCTTCGGATGCAGGATGAGGCCCGAGCCGATCCATACCGTCGCGACGATCAGGATACCGAACGCCCACTGGTAACGCGGCTTCAGCCGCAGCCACGCGGCGGGCATGATCCGCTCGTAGAAGCCGTCAATCGCGTCAAGGAAGCGTCTGAACATCATTCGTACTTTCGTCACTCTGCCGCGATGGCATCGGGTTCGGCGTTGAATTTGGGGCGCTGGCTCTTCAGGAAATCCAGCATTGCTTCGTAGATGGCTCTGCCGAAGCCGTTTGCAAACTCCTCGCCCGCCGATTTCGGCTGCGTGTTGCTCTCGTTCAACTGTGCCAGCTTGGCTTGCGCCTGTGTTGTGTATTGGTCGATCAGCGCCGCGACCCGGCTTTTGGGCAGCAAGTCGCTGAACAGCATCGCGAAGACGAAAGGCGAGCGGTGGCGATCCTCGGGCAGAGGCTTGAGCAGGGACGCGATGAAGGCCGTCCGACCGGCGGGCGTGATGGAATAGACCTTGCGGTCGGGGCGCTTCTCCTGGGCTTCCGCGCGCACGGAAACCAGCCCTTCCTCGGTCAGGCGATTCAGTGCCGGGTAGATCGATCCAAAGCTCGCTTCGACGAAGTGCTGATAGCCGTCGTGCTGGAAAAGGTTCTTGATCTCATAGCCGGTGGCGTCGCCACGGGTGAGAATCCCCAAACAGATCGTGCGAACGTCCACGGTCCTCGCCCCTATCTATATTGGTCTGATATAGATCGGGTCTATATATGTTCGGACTTTCGGAATTCAAGTCACTTCGGTGTGTAGAATACGCAATCCCCGGCTGCGTATGCTGCGGAGCATGCCCACTAGCGGGACCCGCCACATTTTGTGTGTGGACCGCCCATGCCATACCTCCATTTGAACCGTAGAAATCGGGGGGATACCCCTCGATACCCGAGGCTAGAGGAGTTCGACTCGATCGACCTCGACGCCCTTGTTACCTTGGCGGGTCGAGAAGCGGATCCGCTGCTCGGGTTCCAGCGCCTGAACACCGGAGCGCCGCAGGGCGCTGGCATGGCAGTAGACATCGCCGCCGCCATTGTCCGGCATGACGAAACCGAAGCCCTTCTGATCGTTGAAGAATTTTACCTTGCCTTCGACCATCGGCCCGGTTGGACCGCTATCGCGGTCCCGATGTCCGCCGCCGCCAAAGCGGTCGCCGCCGCCGAAACGATCACCGCCACCGAACCGGTCGCGGCCGCCGCCAAAGCGATCACCGCCGCCGAAGCGGTCACCACCGCCAAATCGATCACCGCCGCCGCCGAAGCGGTCACCGCCACCATAGCCGCCGCCGCTGTCGCCGAAATCCCGCCGCGGCTTGCGCGGGGGAGGCGCCTCGGCCGTGCTGGAGTCGACACTGTGCACCGTCACGACCTGCAGGCCGCGCGGTGAGTTTTGAAGATCGCAGACGATGGTCGATCCCTGGAGCAGGCTGGGTGTGCCCAGTGCAGCGAGTGCCGATGCATGGCAGAACGCGTCCGAACCATCCTCCATCGTCACAAAGCCGAAACCCTTGGTCGCATTGAACCACTTGACCGTACCTTTCGCGGATGCCCGCGCGAGAGGGCCGGAATTACCGTTGTCGAAATTCGCCATGTCTGCTCGAAGCCGCGCCTGACCGGGCAAGATTGACAAAGCGCACCGGCTCTTCCCGGTAATGGGCTGGCGCGTTAACCCCTATCATGCGCAAAAAGTCGCGCCCCTCGCAACGGGGCAGGCGGCGCGTACGGGTCTTTTTGGCATAACCTGCGGCGGTCCCGGAACCATGCGGATAGAGGAAAAATGCCCGGAAGTCAGGATTTCGCCGCCGATCCCCGAAACGAGAGCGTCCTGCTCTATCTGAACGGCGCGCTGGTGCCGCGCAGCGAGGCGAAGATTTCGGTGTTCGACGCCGGCTTCGTTCTCGGTGACGGGGTGTGGGAAGGACTGCGCCTGCACAAGGGACAGTTCCTCTTTCTCGACGCCCATCTCGACCGGCTCTACGAGGGCGCGAAGGCGATTTTTCTAGATATCGGTCTCACGCGTAACGAGATGATCGCCGCGCTGCGCCGAACCGTCGACGCCAACAAGATGAAAAGCGGCGTCCATATCCGGCTGATGGTGACACGCGGGCCGAAGAAGGCGCCGAACCAGGATCCGCGCAACGCGCTCGGCAAGGCCACCATCGTGATCGTCGCGGAATACAAGGAGCCGAGCGAAGAAATCGTCACCAAGGGGCTGAAGCTGGTTACATCGTCCATCCGCTGCACGCCTAAGGAGATGTTCGACATGCGGCTGAATTCGCACAGCCGCTTGGGACTCATCCGCGCGTTCCTCGATGTGATGGACAAGGGCGCCGATGAAGCGCTGATGCTCGATCCGCATGGGTTCGTGTCCAGCTGCAACGCAACGAATTTCTTCTGGGTGAAGGGCGGCGAGGTTCGCACCTCCAGTGGCGAGTTCTGTTTCAATGGCGTCACCCGAGCCAATGTCATCGCAATCTGCCGCATTGGCGACATTCCCATCGCCCTCGGAGACTATCCGCTCGAAGACGCGCAGGCCGCCGACGAGGCCTTCGTCACCGGTACGTTCGGGGGCCTGACGCCGGTGCGCGAGATCGATGGTTACACGCTGCCAGAAGCACCGCCTGGGCCCGTCACAGCGATGTTGCGGGCGCGCTATGCCGAGTTGAAGGACACCGACGCGGCGCGGGTGCGATGAGCGAGCCGATCCGCATCGCGATGTGGTCGGGGCCGCGGAATATCTCGACCGCGATGATGCGCAGCTTCGAAAACCGGCCGGACACAGCGGTAACCGATGAGCCGTTCTATGCCTCGTTCCTGAAGGCCACTGGTATCGACCACCCGATGCGCGAAGAGTCGATGGCGTCGCAGCCGACCGATCCCCACGTCATCGTCGAACATCTCCTGGGGCCGGTGCCGGGTGGACGGCCGATCTGGTATCAGAAGCACATGACGCATCACATGGTGGATGGCTTTCCGCGCGATTGGATCGCGGGTATGCGCAACGCCTTCCTGATCCGCGCGCCGGAAGACGTTCTCGTCTCCTATGTGCAGAAGCGCGAGGACGTAACGCTCGACGACATCGGCTTCGTCTCGCAGCGCGAATTGTTCGAGCGCGAGAGTGATCGTCTCGGTCATGCGCCGCCCGTCGTCCATGGCGAAGACGTCCTTGCCGATCCGCGTGGAACATTGAGCGCGCTCTGCGCGGCGCTGGACATTCCGTTCTCGGACAAGATGCTCGCCTGGCCCGCCGGAAAACGTGCGACCGACGGTGCCTGGGCGCCTGTATGGTATGCCTCGGTTGAACGCTCGACGGGCTTTGGGCCGCCACGGCCGCCGGCGAGGCGAGATCGATTGCCGACCCATCTGCAGCGGATCGCCGATGCCGCGCGGTCTCACTATGAGCGCCTGCGGAAATTCAAGATCGGTGCCAATTAGGGGATTCCCGAAATCATCGATACGCTATCGTTGTTTGCGAAATGCTGAGATATCACCTAAGATAGAACCATTCTCTGTGCGGATGGGCGGCCGTGGCGGACGACTTAGCAGACCTGAAGCAATCCCAGTCGGTCGATGCGCAAAAGATCGACGACGCGGTCAATGCGCTTCTGAAGATCATGAAAGCCAACCAGATCGAGCGGATGACCTATCTTGGGATATCGGTGATCTCGTTCGTCGCATTGCTGTTCGTGATGGCCTGGGGGCTGATCAACAAGTCGATCGATATTACCGCGGCCGTTGCGATGTTCGGCTCCACGGGAGTCGTAGGATTCTGTGTCGCCCGCATTCTGGAGGTTTGGAAGGATTGCATGAAGCTTCTGACGTCCGTGATTGTCGGGAGCGTCAAGCAATGAGCGATAGTCGGGATAATCTGACACATGCTATCGAATCGCTGGCACGGAGGTCTCGCATTTCTGCGATCTCGACGGTCGTGATCGCCATAACGCTGCTCGGCACGCTTTTGTTTCTGACGATCAAGATCGGCGAGAAGCGGCAAGCGCTGGATGACCTGCAGAAACAGGAGTCCGCGACACACGATAGAATTGCCCAACTCGACGCCGACGTCGCGCAGCTCATCGCGCAGCGCGATCTTATTCAGGCGCAGACGAAGACGGCAACCGAGAAGTCGTTCGAAGCTAGTGTCCAGCAGGCGGTGCAAACGGCCAACCCTGCTACGCGCCATGCCGTTCTGAGCGTATTCAACGAGGCTCGTGTGGCACACGACAAATCCGGGGCGGGCAAACTGATCTATCTTCATTACTCCAATCCATCGGTGCTGGGCGTGATGAAGAAAATCCAGTCCGCGCTCATTGCGCAAAATTTCGTGGCGCCAGGCGTCGAACGGGTTCGGCCCGACCAATTCGAGGTCCTCGCGCCGAACGAGGTGAAATATTTCCATGCCGAAGATGCCGAGGTCGCCAAGAGCATTGCGCAGACCGCGAGTGAAGTAATGGCCGGCAATTGTGCAAATTCGGCGCGCGTAATCGTCCCGCGCAAGCCTGCCTACAGCAGACACCCCAACGCCACAACGCAGCTTGAAGTCTGGATTTCGGCGCCTTGCGCCGGCCAGGCACTTTAGCGTTTCGCGGCCGAACCCTGGCATCCCCGAGCGCTATCTCCAGCAATTGCCCACGCATCACACTGCGGGCATTGTGGTCATCTTGGAGGGACCGTGCAGCCTGCGCTTGGCATAATAGAAGGATACTATGGCCAGCCTTGGTCGTGGGAAGCGCGCGCCGAGACAATCGCATTCCTCGCACCGCATGGTTACGGTTTCTATTTTTATGCGCCCAAGGCCGATCTGTTTCTGCGCGAGCGTTGGCAGGAAGATCATCCAAGGGATATCGCCGAACAGCTTCGCATGCTGGCTGCGAGGTGCCGCGATCTCGGCGTTCGTTTCGGAGTCGGTCTCAGCCCCTTCGAAATCTGGCGGGAATTCGGGCAGGCCACCAAGAGCGCACTTAGGCGCAAGCTGTCGTTCGTCGCGGATATCGGCGTTGTCGATCTGGCGATCCTGTTTGACGACATGAAGGGCGATGTCCCCGCACTTGCCGCGCTCCAGGTCGAGATCGTGCATTGGATCGCCGCCCATGTGCCCACCGCGAAACTTGTCGTCTGCCCGACCTATTATTCCGACGATCCGCTGCTGGATCGCTTTTTCGGTGCGCGGCCCACAAATTATCTGAAAGATTTCGGAGCGCGCCTCGATCCGGCGATCGACATCTTCTGGACGGGTGAAGAAGTGTGCTCGAGGCAAATCTCGTGCGGCCATGTGGAGCGGGTAGCGAATACCCTGCGCCGCAAGCCGTTTCTCTGGGATAACTATCCCGTCAATGACGGCAAACGGATGTCGCAATATCTGCATCTGCGCGGGTTCACGGGACGTCCCGCGTCGCTCGCCTCGTGTGTGGCAGCGCATGCCATCAATCCGGCTCTGCAGCCGGTTCTTTCGCGGATTCCGGCGCTAACGCTTGTCGAAAGTTATGGCAAGGGCGAGTGCTACGAATATGAACGGGCCCTTGCGAATGCCGCTGCGCAGGTTGCCGGAACCGCATTGGCAGAATTGATCCGGCACGACATTTCGTTATTTCAGGATTCGGGTCTCGACCGTTTGGGGCCTGCGGCGGAACGTCTGCGCAGGTGTTATGGCGAGATCGATCATCCGGCGGCGCAGGAGATCATTGCTTGGCTGCAAGGCGCATACCGGTTCACGGGCGAACCGATAGCGTCCTGATCGTTCCTGCGTTATGTCAGAGGCATGGGCAATTACGGGCTTGTCGCGGATGCCGGCGGAACGAATGTCCGCTTCGCGCTCGTCGATCTCGATCAGGCGAGTCCGGCGCTCATCGCACCGCATAAATTCAGGTCAAAAAACTTTGCGAGCATCGAGGATGCAGCGCGCACCTACCTCTCAGAACAGAAGCTAGACGCGTCTCCATCAGTGGCGGTTCTCTCAGTGGCGGGACCGGTCGGCGGCAACGCCATCGACATGACCAATCTTGGTTGGCGGTTCTCTGGCGCTGATGTGGCGAAGGCGTTGCAAATTGGCCGTGTCCACTTGATCAACGATTATGAGGCGATTGCCTATTCCGTTTCCGCTCTGGGCCAGGCCGATCTGCGCGATATTGGTCCTTTGAGCGTGGTTCCAAAGAGTGAGCGCGAAACCCTCGCCATCGTAGGGCCGGGAACGGGCCTCGGTGTCGGTGGTTATGTCCGCACCGCAAACGGACTTGCGCCGCTGGTAACCGAGGGCGGACACATGGATTTCGCACCCGGCGACGATCTGGAGATCGAAATCCTGAAGTTCCTGCGCGCTCGCCTCGGCCATGTTTCCGCGGAACGCATCCTTTCCGGGCCTGGGCTCTCCAACCTGTTTGAAGCATTGGCCGCGGTTCAAGGCTCGCCGGAAGACAAGCTTGAGCCGCACGAAATAACTGCGGGTGCCCTGCAGGATGCGACATCGCTCTGCGGACAGGTACTCTCGCGTTTCTGCGCTATTCTCGGATCTGTCGCGGGCAATGTCGCACTGGTCATAGGCGCACGGGATGGCGTGCTGCTCGCAGGCGGCATTCTTCCGGCGGTCGCGGATTTTCTGATCGCGAGTTCCTTCCGCACCCGTTTCGAGGCGAAGGGTCGGTTCGAGGCTTATATGCGGGAAATCCCCACGCGGCTGATCGTTCAGGACAACGCCGGGCTGATGGGCGCGGCCGCTAGTTTGGCCGCCATGCGCTGTGCGCCGGACGGATCCCGCTGACGGACAATTGATCCCACACGCCACTTCCCGGGCTGGCGATTTGGTCCGAATGCGGTTTGTGTTACGCAGCTTACCACACCCGACGGCAGTTCGAGCGAGGGATCATCTATGAAATCGAAGGCAATCACGATCGCAGTCTTGGCGGCGTCCACACTTTGCGCGGTCAGTGCGACGGCGGCGCAACGCATCGTCCTGCCGGCGAACGTCACGCCATCGCATTACGACATCGCGATCGTGCCGGACGCCGCTCATCTGAGCTTCACCGGCAATGTCAAGATCGACGTCGACGTCAAGGCGCCCGCCAACGTCATCAAGCTGAACGCCGTCGATCTGGTCTTCGGCAAGGTGTCGCTCGATGGTTCCGGCACATCCAGGATCGCTTATGACGCCAAGGACGAGACCGCGACACTGACTTTCGCAAAGCCCGTTGCGGCGGGGCATCATGTGCTGGCGATCGACTATCGCGGCAAGATCAACGAGCAGGCGGCCGGCATCTTCGCGCTCGATTACGATGCGGCGAACGGCAAGAAGCGTGCACTGTTCACCCAGTTCGAGAATTCCGACGCGCGCCGCTTCGTGCCGTGCTGGGACGAGCCCAACAAGAAGGCGACCTTCACGCTGACGGCGACCGTGCCGGCGAATCTGATGGCCATTGCCAACACGCCGATAGCGATGACGGACAGCCTTCCGGGTGGCTTGAAGCGAGTTCAGTTCGCCAAGTCTCCCAAGATGTCATCCTATCTGCTGTTCTTCGGGCTCGGCGATTTCGAGCGTGTCTCGCGCAAAGTGAACGGCGTCGATGTCGGCATCGTCGTGAAGCGCGGCGATGCCGCCAAGGTCGGCTATGCACTCGACGCGGCATCGCAAATTCTTCCCTATTATGAGGATTATTTCGGTGTGAAATATCCGCTCCCCAAGCTCGATCTCATCGCCGGGCCGGGCCAGAGCCAATTCTTTGGCGCGATGGAGAACTGGGGCGCGATCTTCTATTTCGAGCGCGATCTTGAGATCGACTCCAAAGTCTCGACCGAGGAGGACCGCCGCACCGTCTATGTCGTGATCGCGCACGAGATGGCGCATCAATGGTTCGGCGACCTCGTCACCATGGATTGGTGGGAAGACCTATGGCTCAACGAGGGCTTCGCGTCGTGGATGGAGTTGAAATCCACCGACCATTTCCATCCGGAATGGCATGTCTGGCTTGATGCGCTGGATGCGAAAGAAGACGCGATGCGCGTCGATGCGCGCGCGGGCACGCATCCGATAATCACCCCGATCCTGGATGTGCTTCAGGCCAATCAGGCATTCGACACCATTACCTATTCCAAGGGTCAGGCGGTGATCCGCATGCTCGAGGATTATACGGGCGCCGATGCCTTCCGCGCGGGTGTGCGCAACTACATGAAGGCGCATGCCTATGGAAACACGGTGACTGACGACCTCTGGCGCGAGCTCGACAAGACGTCGCCTCGTCCGGTGACAGCCGTGGCGCATGAGTTCACGCGGCAGGCCGGCGTGCCGATGGTGCGGGCGCAGGCTACGCAAAAAGGACTGAAACTCACGCAGGATCGCTTCGCGATGGATTCATCCGCCAAGCAGGTGCTCACCTGGCACGTGCCTGTGAAGGCGCGCGCGCTTGCCGGTGGCCAGAATTGGCAGGGCGCGGTCGCGCGTGGTCCGGCGGTGATGCCGGGTATCAAGACCGATGGCGGCGTCATTCTGAACGACGGGCAGGCGGGTTATTACCGCACGCTCTATGACGCAAAACTCGCCAAGGCGCTGGCAGGCAATTTCCGCAAGCTCTCGCCTGAGAACCAGATGGGCCTGATCAACGACATGCGCGCGCTCGGCTATTCGGGCTATGAGCCGCTCGACGATTTCCTGAGCGTGGCCGAGCAGGCCGATCCCGGCATGCATCCGCGCGTGCAGACCGCGATCGCGGGCAAGCTCGCAGGCATCGACACGCTCTATGACGGCTTGCCGACCCAGAAAGGCTTCCGCGCTTTTGGGCGTGAGCTTCTGGCGCCGCTATTCGCAAAGGTGGGTTGGGATGCGAAGCCGGGGGAGGACCAGAACATCGCCCTGTTGCGCGCGACCTTGCTCGAAGCGCTCAATCGTCTCGACGATCAGAGCATCGTTACGGAGGCGAAGAAGCGGTTCGGCGTGTACCTCAAGGACCCATCGCATATCACGCCGGAAACGCGCCGCTCGATGCTCAACATCGTCGCGCGCCATGCCGATGCGGGAATTTGGGAAACGCTGCACCGACTCGCAAAGGCGGAGAAGAACACGCTGGCGAAACGCGAGCTCTATGCACTGCTGGGCAGCGTGCTCGATCCCAAGCTGGCACAGCGTGCACTCGATCTGTCATTGACGGACGAGTTGCCGGTGACGATGCGGCCATCGCTCGTCCGCTCCGTGGCGACCGATCATCCCGAGATGGCGTTCGATTTCGCCAACAAGCATCTCGACAAGGTGATGTCGTGGCTCGAAGCCGACAGCCGCAACCAGTTCGTGCCCAACCTCGCGACGTCTTCCAGCGATTCCAAGATGGTGGGCAAGGTCAAGGCGTTCGCGAATGCCCATATCCCGCTGACTGCGCGCCGCGATTCCCTGAAGGTTCAGAGCGGTATCGGCTTCCAGTCAGAGGTCCGCACCAAGCGGCTCAAGGATATCGACCGCTGGCTGGTCCGCCGCCACGGCGAATAGGCAAAAAGAAGCGGGCCGGACTTTCGTCCGGCCCGCCGCTCATTTCAGTCGATTCGACGTCTAGTTCAGTGTCGTCGTTTTCGGCCTGGATGCAACACCGTTCACGACCACTTCCAGAGTGCTCGCGCCGGCTTCGCAGCCGGCCGGGATGTCGTACTTCGCCGTCGTCACCGATCCGTCCGAGATGCCGGTCGCATAGTCATGCGTCTTGGCATAGCAGACATGACCCGTCGCAACATTGGTGAAGCGCACCATCGGGTAGTTCGACGACGTCTGCACGTCGTCGCCGTAATAGCCACCGTAGCTCACGCCGTTGAAGCCCTTGCCCTTGACGACATTGTCGGTGCTGCCGATCGTGAGGTTGGCTGGCACCTTCTTGACCGTAGGAATGGCACTCTTCGCCGGTTTGCCCTTCGGTGTATAGATTTGGACGTCACCGACGTCGCTGCTCCACAGTACCTCGCCAGTGGGTAGAACGAGCATGCGGCTTTCCCATGACGACTGACCGGACGCACTGGCGGGCTCGTCAACCTGCGTGATGGTGATGGTGGCCGGATCCGTCACATGGACTTCGACGAAGTGGGTCGGGTTGTTGAAGACGCCGGGGCTGACCGCGGCGAGGACATTGCCGTTCGGAAGCACGGCGGCCGGGCCATCAGCGGAGTCGAGAGCGCCGCCGATGTTCGGCATGTCCGGGCCCTGGACCCAGGTGCCGGTGAGCGGGTTGTAGGTACCGGTGTGCGCTGTGCCGCAAATCTGCAGCACAAGGCCGTTTGGAAGCAGTGGCGCGGGACCGATTTCGTGCGAACCGGAATCCGTGCAGGAGAACCCGATCTTGCCTGGCGATGTCCACGAGCCGGAGTTTTCCGAATAGATCTCGTAGTCGTTGTTGGTGCCGAGATCGCGGTTGGCATCGACCGTCAGGATCGTACCGTCGGGAAGCTGCGTCCAACCTTCTTCGTCGTTGGAGTCGGCCTTGCCGGTGCCGCCAGTGTCGCTCCACGATACCGAGTTGCCGCTGATCGTTCCGATCGCGCTGTGGGTCGTGCAGCAATCGGCCTGCATCAGCAGCCCGTCCGTGCGCACGACGCTCTGCGCGTCGCCGATATTGTTCCAGCCGGTCGGCGGGGGGACGTTGGCCCAGGTGTTTGCAACTCGATCGTAGATCGCACCTTTGTTGGTCCAGACCGGGCTGCAATTCAGATATTCGCCACCTTCGATGGTCACGTGTACGCCGTCGGGCATGACCTGCGAGCCGAAATACAGCGGGCTGTATCCTGCCGGCATGGCGGCCATCGAGGACCATGTGCCGTTGCGGTAGCTCCCGTTGTTGTCCGGCGTCAGCCGAAACCAGTTCACGGTGCACCCATCGTGCATCATCACGGTGCCGTCGGTCAGCAACAAGGCGGTGTCGGGAAACCCGCTGCCCGGGAAAGCGTGGGCAAGGCCGTTCCACTTTCCTGATTTGGCGTTTATCGGAGCATGCCACCCTTCCTGACCGGGCATCGCGTGCCAGCTGTTCGGGTGCTTGGGAAGCGGCGTCAGGTGAGGCGCAGCGAGCGCGCTCGAGGTGAGCAGCGCGGCCACGGAAGCTGTTAAGGCGAAACGGCTGGAACGCATGACGTAGTCCCCTTTCAGATTGGGTGGTTGGTCGAATTTGGCGACAGCAGCCTTTGCGGGCTCTTGCCGCTTTTCAGGTCCGGAAAAATTACGCGGATGTTAGTTAGAGGTGGCAGCCTAAGCAAGCTTGGAGCGGCGGAAAAACCATGCTGCAGCGCGAGACGGGACTGCAATACGATTGATACAAATTTATGCATGACGAGGCGCTAATGGCCCGCGACTCCTCACCGTGGTGTGATGAATTTGCTATCTATCGATGCGTCGCATGGTGGCGAGGCTCTCCGTGAGACCGGTCACCGGAACGGCGATTTCGACTAGTCTTTGTGTCGATGCCGGGGTGAACGACAAAGTCAGGTGTTTGGATTTTTCGAGCACCGGTACATCCACAAATTTGATCGACTGGATCGCCAAACAAAATTGCGCGGCACAGGAGCGGATTGGGATGGCCCAGTCAGCGTTGTCCAGTTTAATCGTGACGACATCGCCATTTTGTACTTCGCTTGGCGGAAAACGCAGAAACAGCGCAAGAACGCGTTTGAAACCGACCTGTCGGAAAGTAAGTCGTACCTGTTCCCCTTTGTTGTGGGCACTGCGAAGCCCCATGGCGGACCGGCAACGCGGAATTTTCCAACCTGGCGGGGGCGGTGCTTCGCGCGGCGCGGTGCCGGCAGAATTGCCGGAATGGCCTTCGCTGCCGGGGGCCTTCGGAAGCTCCCTTCCCGGGCCGCATATGAACGCCCATTCACCGATCTTTTGCTCGCCGATGAAGCCCGGCTTGATCTGTGCCGCGACCTGAGCCGGTGTCTGCTGCGGCTCGGGGCCTTTGGCGGGATGAGACCCAAATCGGGCGGCCGCGAACAGGCCCGCCACCAAAACAAGTGCCAGCACCGCGCCGATCAGCGTATTGCGCATATTTCTGCTCCCGAAGTTGAATATCTATAGATCGTTTGGCTTCCAAAGACGATGTGCACTGATCTCGTTCAGAATTCCGGTACGTCCGGATATTTTTCGAGAACCGGTCCGAGCGCGGTCTTAAGTGGACCGAGCCACGGCTCGAATTTCTTCCAGTGATCTACGCCGCTCTTGTAGAGGGGTTGACGCACCTGCTCCGAGCTCGCTGTTCGAACGGCGCGCTCGGTTTCATGGAATCGCAAGCATTGCTCTTCGAAAGGCAGGCCGAGATATTCGAATATCCGGCGGATTTCGGTTTCGGGATCGTCGACCAGCTTCTCGTAGATCACGCGATGGACCTTGCCGGGCAGCACCTTGTCCCAATGCGCCATCAATTCAACGTAGTCGCGGTAGTAGCGGCCGACATCGGTGAGGGCGTAAGTGAAATGCTGTCCGCGCGCGAAATGCTGCTTGAAGTTCGAGAAACACGACCCCATCGGATGGCGCCGCGCATCGATTATTTTTGCGTTGGGCAGGATCAGATGGATCAGCGGGATGTGCGCATAGTTGTTCGGCATCTTGTCCACGAAGAACGGACGGCCGAGTTTTCGATGCGAGCGCGTGCTCTTGATGTAACCCTCGCCGCGACGTTCGAATTCTTCGGAATCGAGATAGGCCAGCAGTTCCGGATAGCTCGGCCCGTCGCCGCCCTCGGCATTGTCTTCGTTCAGATGCCGCGCCAGCGACGTGATGTCCGGCAACTCCATCGTGCCTTCGATCTGCGAGTGGCTCGACAGGATCTGCTCGAGGAGAGTCGATCCAGCACGCGGCAGGCCGACGACGAAGATCGGATCGCGCGCTTGGTGGCCGAAGCCCTTGCAATGTTCGAACAATTCCGGGGTGAAGACTTCCTTGCAGGCTTCGACGAAGGCATGCGTCTTGTCGGCGTCGTATTCGACGGTCGAGCGCCACAGCGCATTTCCCTTTTGATATTGCTCGAAGGCGCTCTCGTAATCCTTCTTGTCCTCATAGGCCTTGCCCAGGGAGAAGAAAAACTGGACGCGAGCTTCGACGCGCAGGTCGCCGCGCTCAAGCTGTCCCTGCATTTCTTTGATGTCGTTATCATTGAATTTGAAAGTCTTGAGGTTGGCGAGGCTCCAATATCCGCCGCCGAGCTGTGGAAGCAGTTCGATCGCCTTGCGGTAGGCGTTCACGCCCTCATCCTGTTTGCCCGCACCTTTGAGCGCGTGGCCGTAACTAATCCAAGAAGCGGGATGCCTGGGATACTCGTTGACGAGTTCCTCGAACAGCGCCAGCGCATCCTTGTCTTCGCCCATCTGCCCGAGAAGAGATGCTTTCATCGTGCGGAATTGCGGGTTCTTCGGATCGCGTTCCAGCAGCATGTCGATATGCGGAATGGCTTCTTGGAGACGGTTCTGAAGATAAAGCGATGAAACAAGACGGTAGCGCGCGGCGGCGAAGTCCGGTGCCAGTTCGAGGCAACGCTCCAGCAACGCCGAGGCATCCTCATTGCGGTCGCAAGCGATCGCGGCTTCCGCCAGCATCTTGATGGCGTTGACGTGATCTGGATGGGTTTCGAGGAATTCGATCAGAATGTCTTCGGTGATGTCCGGCCGTCCGTTGCGGAGCGCTGCGACGGCCTTCTGCAGCTGCGGTTCGTTCACCGCGACATTGAAATGATGCGAGTAGGCGGCATCGGAGGCGAGGACGTCTCCGACGAGAACGTATTGCTCGCCGAGTGCCGACCACGCGGCGGACAGGTTGCGATCGATGTTGACCGCCTCTGTGAGAACGGTGATCGCGGCATGATTCTCGCCGAGAGTTCCCAGGGTGAGACCGAGTTCCAGCCGGACTTCGGCCCAGTCGGGATTGGCTGCCACGAGCGGCGTGAGTACTTCCTTTGCCGCTTCGACGTCACCCTTCTGCCTGAGTGATGTGCCGAGAAGGAATTGGGCCTCGGGATTGCCGGGCGCCTCTTCCAGGATTTCGCGCGCCATGCTTTCGGCTTGCTCCGCGCGTCCGGGAAGAAATTTCCTGGCATCGGCGATTCTTGCTGCAACAGGCGAACTGCCGGTCACCGGACGCTCAGCGACGTGATGCGCTTCAGACATAATCTACTCTACCCCAATTGCCGCAGTTCAACTCATCAGGTATTCACGTTCCGAATCCTGCGCCGCTTCATCCGATTTCCCGCGAGCCCACGACATTTCCGCTTGCTATGGCTTGCCCAGACCATTGCTGGCCAGCGCCGGCCCAGCCGCCTGCGTATTCTAACTTGGTGCCCACCCGGCTGTAAAATTTCGGAACCGCGGGATAACTATCGAGGACAAACCCCAATGCGGACCGCAGCGTCCCAAGCCAGGGCTCGAAGTGCTTCCAGTGGTCGAGCCCTTCGGTGAAGATGGGCTGGCGAACCTGTTCCGAACTCGCCGTGCGCACCAAGCGATCATTGTCGTAGAAGCGCAGCGCAGCATCCTCGAACGGCAGTTCCAGGTATTCGAACAGCGCGCGGATGTGAGGCTGCGGATCGGTCACGAGATTTTCGTAGATCACGCGATGGACCTTGCCCGGCAGCACATCATCATAGTGCGCCATAAGCTCGACATAGTCGAAATAGTACTGCCCGAGATCGCTCGGCGAATAAGCGAATTCCTGTCCGGTGCCGAAATGTTGTTTGAAGTTGGAAAAGCAGCACGCCATCGGATGCCGGCGCACATCGATGATCTTCGCGTTGGGCAGGATCAACTGGATCATGCCGACGTGCGCGAAATTGTTGGGCATCTTGTCGATGAAGTAGGGACGGCCGAGCCGGCGGTGCGCGCGGGCCCGCCAGAGATATTCGTCGCCCAGCCCTTTCAGATTGGCGTCGTCGATGCCCGCAAGTATCTGCGGATAGTTTGGTGCGGCATCGGCAGGCTTCAGCTTGCCGCCAAGCCGGCCGGCAAGATAGGGCATCGCACGCAGTTCCGTCGTGCCTTCGATCTGCGAGTGGCTAGCGAGGATCTGTTCGATCAGTGTCGATCCCGAACGCGGCAGGCCAACGATAAAAATTGGATCGGACGCGTCGCTTCCCATCCCGTTGCGTTCGGCAAAGAACTCTCGCGTGAAGAGCGCTTTAGAGCGCCGCACCACGCCGGTTGTCTCGGCGGCATCATAGCGCGTCAATGACCGGACGATTTCATTTCCGCCGCGATAGTATTGGAACGACTCGGCGTAGTGCCCCTCATCTTCCAGCGCCTTGCCGAGGGCGAAGCAGAATAGGCCGCGATTTTCGCCTTTGAGATCCTGGCGCGCGAGTTGCTCGCGCATCGCCTCGACCTCGACGTTGTTGAAGCGATAGGTCTTAAGGTTGGCAAGGCTCCAATAGCCATCGCCAAGTCCGGGCAGCAACGAAATGGCTTTGCGATAGGCCGCGACAGCTTCGTCGCGCTTCCCCAAAACCTTCAGCGCATGGCCGTAAGCCAGCCATGCGCCGGGCTGATTGGGAAAAGCCTTGAGCATTTCCGAATATTCGCCGGCTGCTTTTTCGAAGTCGCTCATTCGTATGAGAGCGGCGGCTTTCAGATTGCGATAGTAGGGATCGTCGTCGTCTTTCAGTATCTCGTCGACCTGGTCGATCGCTTCCTGCGGCTTGTTCTGAGTCATCAGGATGGTGGCATAACGGAAGCGCGCGGCGCTGAAATCGGGCGCGAGATCCACACAGCGCTTGAAGAGTTCCTCCGCGCGCAGCATACGGCCGGACTTCACCGCGATCTCGCCCATCAGCTTGATCGCGTTGACGTTGTCCGGACTGGTTGTCAGGAATTCGCGGAGGATTTCACGCGCATCGTCGAGACGGTTCTCGCGATAGGCGGTCATGGCATCGCGCAATGCGGGTTCCCCGACCGAGGCGTAGAAATATTCGGCATAGGCCGCGTCCGCGCCCTTGCGGCTGCGCATGCGCACCATCTGGTCGCCCAGCGCCTGCCAGGCTTCAGCAAAGCCGGGGTCAAGATCGACAGCATATTTCAGCGCCGCTGCTGCGCCGCGGTTGTCGCCGACGAGGTTCAATACGACACCCAATTCGTAGTGCACCTGGGGCATATGCGTTTGGGTCTGCGCAAGCGTCTCCAAAATTGACCGCGCGGAGGAATGCGCGCCCTTCTTGCGAAGGGCGATGGAAAGAAGCAGGAGCGCATCGGGCTCCTCGGGATTTTCTCTCAAAATATGTCGCGCGGCGGCTTCGGCCTGCGACGGATCAACCGTCATCAGACGCCGCACTTCGGCAAGCGCAGTGGAAACATCATTCGCGGGGGTCGTACTCACCCAAGGCCCTCAATTAATTGGGGAAATCCGGCGGGATTAAAGGATGTGACGCTGCAACCTGTCAACGCCGCGCGTTAAGCAAACGGAGGTACCTCGGGATAATGGGTTAGCACAGGGCCGAGCACGGCTTTGAGAGGTGTCAGCCATTTCTCGTAATTGCGCCATTGGTCTAAAGCGGACTTGAAAAGCGGGGTGCGAACTTGCTCGGAGCTGGCGGTGCGCAGAGCGCGTTCGGCCTCGTGGAAACGAAGGCAGCGTTCGTCGAAATCGAGGCCTATATGCCCGAGGGCGCAGCCGATCTCGCTGCGCGGGTCCGCGATCAGATTTTCGTAGAATACACGATGGACTTTGCCAGGCAGGACGCGGTCCCAATGCGCCATGAGTTCTACATAGTCCAGGTAATAACGGCCGAAATCGGTGAGGTCGTTGGCGAACGTGTAGCCGAGCTCAAAATCCTGCTTGAAGTTCGAAAACCCGCAGGCGAGCGGATGGCGGCGTATATCGATGATCTTCGCGTTGGGCAGGATGAGATGAATTAACCCGATGTTTCGAAAATTGTCCGGCATCTTGTCGATGAAGCGCGGCCTGCTGGTTGCGCGCAGTGTGCGGATGTCGTCGAGATACTCTTCGCCCAGCGCTTCAAAAACTTCGATGTCGAGTTCCCTGAGGGCCTCGGGGAAAGTGCCTTCGAGGCGCCCGGCGATGGCATTGATATTGGGAAGCTCCGCTATCGCCTCGATTTCGGCGTGGCTGCCAAGCATTTGCGCGAGCAACGTCGAACCCGCGCGGGGAAGTCCGACGATAAAAACCGGAGCAGCGGCATTGCAACCGGCGCCGTCGCGTTCCGTGAAAAATTCGGACGAGAAGAATGCTCTCAAATGCGCGAAATCATGGGTTATCTGCCGGGCATCGTGACGCACGGCGATGTGGCGAAGTGCGTTGGCCTCAGCGTAGTGCTTGAAAGACTCTTCATACTCGCCAGCATCTTCTTTCGCTTTGCCGACAGTGAAGTGGAGCAGGGAGCGGTCTCGTGCCTCAAGCTCGTCGCGCGAGAGTTCGTGCTCCATCGCTGCGACCTCCTCGGGCTTGAAGCGGAAAGTCTTCAGATTGCCCAGACCCCAATAGGCTTCGACCAATCCAGGGAACCGCTCGATGGCTGCGCGATATGTCACGATCGCATCGCTTTGCCGTCCTGCCGCGCGCAGATCGGATGCGTAGTTTGTCCAGAAGCCAGGTCGCTCCGGGTGGTCGCGCAACAGGAGTTCGTGACACGCCAGCGCTTCATCGTGCTCGCCCGCCTGGGCGAGTGCGACGGCTTTTAGCCCGCGGCATTCTGGATTGTCCGGATTGTCCTCAAGAAGCTTGTCGATTTCCGCAACCGCTTTGCGGCCCTTGTTCAGATCGAAAAGAACTTGAGCGTAGCGATAACGCGCCGCGCGGAAGTCGGGCGCGATTTCGAGGCATCGGCCCAGTAGCTGCTCGGCATCCTCACGGATGTTGCAGCGAATGGCTATCTCCGCGAGCAATTTGAGAGCGTTGACGTCGTTGGGTTCTTCGTCGAGCCGCTTTCGAAGCAGCTTCTCGGCAGTTTCAATCTGGCCGGCGTCGAGTGCCCGGGCTGCTTCTCGCAAAAGCGGATTGGCCGAAAAGCCGCCGCTGCTGCTGTCTTGCGGCGCCAATCCGCTCATTTGCCTTTCAGCGAATCCGCATAGCCGGTCAGCGCTGGGCCGAGCGCGTCTTTGAGCGGTCCAAGCCATTGCTCATAATGCTGCCACTGCTCAAGCCCATCCTTGAAGATCGGCATGCGCACCTGCTCCGAGCTCGGTGTGCGGACGGCGCGCACGGTTTCATAGAATCGCAGGCACTGCTGCTCAAACGGCAGCTCCAGATAATCGAACAGCCGGCGGGTTTCGCCTTCCAGATTTTCGACCAAGTGTTCGTAGAACACCCGATGCACCCGGCCTGGAAGGACTTTGTCGAAATGGGCCATGAGCTCGACGTAATCGGTGTAATAGCGCCCGAGGTCGTTGAGCCCGTAACTGAAGTCTTTCCCGAGTGGAAAGTAATGCTTGAAGCTGGAGAAGCAGCAAGCCATCGGGTGGCGCCTCGCGTCGATGATCTTCGCATTCGGCAGCATCATCTGGATCAGGCCGACATGGGCGAAATTGTCGGGCATCTTGTCAATGAAGAACGGCCTTCCGGTGGTGCGATGCTGGCGCGCGCGGGCAAGATAATCCTCTCCGAGTTGCATCAACCCTTCAGCTTCGAAATTGCGCACGCATTCGGGATAGGGCGCCTGCAGATCGGTGGCGAGCGCGGGATGCGTTTGGCCAGGCTTGTACTGCAACACGCCTCGGGCGCCGATCCGCCCCACCAGATAGGGCAGTATCCGCAACTCCATCGTGCCTTCGATCTGCGAGTGGCTCGACAGAATCTGCTCGATCAGGGTCGAACCGGAACGCGGCAACCCGACGATGAAAATCGGATCGCGTGCGGCCGAGCCGGAGCCGGCAAAGTTCTGGAAGAAGCTCGGGGTGAACAAAGTTTTGCAGTTCATCACGTAAACGGATGTCATTTCGGCGTTGTAGCCGATCGTCGCCCGCTTAAGCGCATTGGCTTCCTTGTAGTGCTCGAACGAACCCGCGTAATCGGCCCCGTCTTCCAGCGCCCTGCCGAGTGCGAAGTTGATCTGGATGCGGCTCTCCAGCGGCAAGTCCCCGGCGGCCAGAAGCGCGCGCATCGCATCGATCTCGGCCGTGGTGAATCGGAAGGTCTTAAGGTTGGCCAGACCCCAATACGGTTCGCCGAGCTTTGGAAAGCGCGCGATCGCGGTCCGATAGGCCGCGACACAGTCTTCATATCGACCCAGGGTGCGCAATGTATGGGCGTATGCCAACCAAGGAGCGGGGCCTTTGGGAAGGTGCGCCAGCACGATTTCATATTCCGACGCCGCCCCGGCGTGATCGCCGATCCAGGCATGTGCCATGGCTTTCAGACCGTGGTGGTTCGGGTTCTTCGGCTCTAGCTTCAGCAGCGCGTCAATCTGGGCGAAAGCCTCATCAGGGCGGTCCTGAATCAGCCGGACGGTGACGAGTGTGTGGCGCGGACCGGCGAAATTCGGCGCGAGTTCGATCGCGCGCGCCAGTGCGTCTCCGGCTTCCGCGTGACGATCGAACCGCAGCAGAGTTTCGCCGAGCAGGGCCAACGCGGTTACATCGTCGGGGCGGATTTCAAGGTGCTTGCGAAGCAGAACTTCGGCGGCCTGCGGCCGGTTCTCACGCAGCGCCGCAACCGCCTTTTGCAACTGAGGGTCCTGCAGGGCGTCGGCGGCAGGCGCAGAATTGGGTGAACTCACGACTTGCTCATTTTATTGGACAGGCGGCGAACAAGAAACGGCGGTGAGCTACCTGTCAATGCCGAACACCATAAGGGTCGAAACGAAAACGGCGCCGGCGATTTCTCGCGGGCGCCGCTCGAAACGGCCGTGGCGGGCTTTCGCCCGCCACGCCCGCACGTCTGCTTATTGATAGACGTGATAGTCGTTCTGGTAGTGGCCCATATACGCCGGGGCGACGGTGTAGACATAGGTCTGCACCGTGTGCGAGCCGCTGCTGACCGCCAGATTGGTCTGGTTTGTGCGGTTGGTATACAGCTCCGTCGGGGACAACGCGCCGGAGAAGTAGCATGAGCCGTTGGTGAAGTAGCCGTCGACCAGCGGGCAGATACCGGCCTGGTTGTACGAATAATACGACAGGAATTCCGCCGTGTTGTTCGTGACGACCGTGCAGGCGTTCTTGCAGTTGATGGTGTTGGCGGAGTCTTCGACCGCGAAGCCACCGAACAGGGCCACCGTCGTGGTGCCCCAGGTTTCGACCAGGAACTTCTCTTTCAGGCCGTTCTTGCTGGGCTGAGTGCCCTTGTGCATTTTGAACGGAGCTTTGGCGAAGTTCACGCCTGCATGGCCCTTGGCACCATTGGGGTGCTTCTTGCCAGCAGCCATCGCAGACGGACCGGCAACAACAAACGCCAGACCGACCGCAGTCGACAGAAGAAGATTCGTCTTATTCATGTATGGGTACTCCCCTTTCGAAAGATGGTTCCGTGCGGACCCTCGGCAAACCGCACACTATTCTTATGCCCAACGAGCTGCGTTCGAGGGACAAATGTCACCACAGCCTGTGCAAACTTAACTTGGGCGTAATCGAAGATCAATCGCTCGAAGGCGCAGATAAGCAGTCCCGCAATGAGATTTGCAGGGTCGCGCTGCAATGCAGCGAACCGCAGGACTGCGATTAAAAAAGCGGCAGTAACGCGCCTGTCAGATAACCTGCATTTTTCTCGTTTTATGAAACGTCAATAAATGGAGGCGGTTAGCAGATTTCTGGAAGAGCTTTGTTTCCCTACCGCTATCCGGAGCCAACAACTAGTAATTGCCACCGTAATTCTGGACTCCGTGACGGATGTAGGCACGCGGCAGCTGCAGAAAGAGGGAAGGCATCCTAACGGTGGCGGGCTTGCGCCCGCCACCGTCCAAGACATTCGCTTATTGATAGACGTGATAGTCGTTCTGGTAGTGGCCCATATACGCCGGGGCGACGGTGTAGACATAGGTCTGCACCGTGTGCGAGCCGCTGCTGACCGCCAGATTGGTCTGGTTTGTGCGGTTGGTATACAGCTCCGTCGGGGACAACGCGCCGGAGAAGTAGCATGAGCCGTTGGTGAAGTAGCCGTCGACCAGCGGGCAGATACCGGCCTGGTTGTACGAATAATACGACAGGAATTCCGCCGTGTTGTTCGTGACGACCGTGCAGGCGTTCTTGCAGTTGATGGTGTTGGCGGAGTCTTCGACCGCGAAGCCACCGAACAGGGCCACCGTCGTGGTGCCCCAGGTTTCGACCAGGAACTTCTCTTTCAGGCCGTTCTTGCTGGGCTGAGTGCCCTTGTGCATTTTGAACGGAGCTTTGGCGAAGTTCACGCCTGCATGGCCCTTGGCACCATTGGGGTGCTTCTTGCCAGCAGCCATCGCAGACGGACCGGCAACAACAAACGCCAGACCGACCGCAGTCGACAGAAGAAGATTCGTCTTATTCATGATCGCACTTCCCTAGTTGGTTTGAGACAGGGTTTTGTGCGGCCCCCACTGAACGCGCACATACTCGTTGGTGCTCGAAGGCTTCTGTTGAAATGAAGAACCCATCGAAGCGAACAAGACGCTAACTGCATCGCTATTTGAGATCAATCTTCGCCACATTGTGCTGATGATTTTGAACGAAGATTTCGTGGCGCAATTGTTTTCTCGTTCGTGCGCTCAAACTTTTCGATACATGCGTGATAACTGTCTTCGCGCAACATCACACAATTCAAACCGCGAAATGTGTATCGACATGTATCGGCAGTTCGCAGGCCGGTCATCTCCGAGATCAAAATTTTTTCTCAATGCTTCGCAAAGTGCATTCGCGCTTCCGCGTTTATGCGAAGACAATTCGCCAACGCGCGAGGCCGTCCGGCCATGCTTCGAAGGCCTGACGCAGAATAGGACTGTCGAAAATTTAATGCCTTGCCGGGCCAACGTATCTCGAAAGTAATCGCGAAGCACAGACTGGTATTGACCCTGGGAGAGGGATGAATGGTATGTGCTTTGTTGCGCAAAAACGTCCGTGTGCAGCGGAATTTCCGGCAGGAATTAATCTGGTTTAATGATTCTAGAGCCTATTCTTTGCCGGCCGGCCCAGGCTTGAAACGGCGTGTCCAGAATTCGGCTGATAACCTGCGAGTCGTGGTCTTTTGCGGCGCTGCGTCATAGGCTAATGGCCGTGGAACGCCATAAAGAAGCGACATGACGGCGATGAAGCTGGAAGAGCTCGTCCTTGAGCGAGGGCTTGTGGCCCCCGAGACGCTGGGGCGCGCCCGCCTGGTCCAGGCCGAGACCGGGGAGCGCCTCGATTCTGTCCTGACCCGGCTCGGGATGGTGGCAGAGCAGGCACTGGCGAACGCCATTGCCACCGAGACGGGCCTCTCGATTGCCGCATCGACGGATTTCCCGGCGGAACCCGTTCTGGGCGACGCGGTTTCGGTCCGTTTCTTACGTGATGTGAAGGCCGTGCCGATCGCCGCAACCGACAAAACCGTCGACGTCGCATTGATCGACCCGCTCGATTCCTATCCCTTGCAGGCGCTCGCCTTCGCGCTGGACCGCCAGATAAGACCCATGGTGGCCAAAGCTAACGACGTCGAGGCCGCGCTGGACCGCCTTTACGGAACCGCCGCGCAAGCGCAGGCCGACGAAGAGTCGGTCGACGAATCCGACGTCGAGCGGCTGAAAGACCTCGCCAGCGATGCGCCGGTCGTGCGTACAGTGAACAATCTCATTGCACGCGCGTCCGAGGCGCGCGCCTCGGACATTCATATCGAGCCGGCCGAAGACTGCGTTCGCATCCGCTATCGCGTCGATGGCGCCTTGGTCGATGTCGAGACGTTGCCGGCACAGATGAAGCTTCCGCTGGTCTCCCGCATCAAGGTCATGGCGTCTCTCGATATCGCCGAACGGCGCCTGCCGCAGGACGGCCGACTGCGCGTCGCGGTTCGCGGTCATGAAATCGATCTGCGCATCGCGACGTCGCCGACGATCCACGGCGAGAGCGTGGTCATGCGCATCCTCGACCGCTCCAACCTGTCGCTCGACTTCAAGACGCTCGGCTTCGAGGACGATATTCTCGAGCAGTTCGTGCGTGTCCTCAAACAGCCGCATGGCATTGTGCTGGTGACGGGACCGACCGGCAGCGGCAAGACCACCACGCTTTACGCGTCGCTCGCGGCGATCAATTCTCCGGACCGCAAGATCCTCACGATCGAAGACCCGATCGAATATCGCCTCGCCGGCATCAACCAGACGCAGGTCAAGCCGCAGATCGGGCTTACATTCGCCCAGGCACTGCGCTCCTTCCTGCGCCAGGATCCGGACGTGATGATGGTCGGCGAAATTCGCGATCTCGAGACGGCCGAGGTCGCGATCCAATCGGCGCTGACCGGCCACACTATTCTTTCCACGCTCCATACCAACAGCGCCGCGGCGTCGGTAACACGTCTTATCGACATGCGCGTCGAACCGTTCCTGATTACATCGACTTTGAATGCGGTCCTTGCACAGCGTCTTGTGCGCCGCCTTTGCCCGAAATGCCGCGAAGCCTACGAGCCCACACAGGCCTTCCTGCAAAGCCTGCTGCCGGGCACCGATGTCAGCGGCGTAAAGCAGCTCTTTAAGCCCAAGGGTTGCGACGCCTGCGGAAACACCGGATTCCGCGGCCGGCTCTCCGTCATGGAGTTGCTGATCGTCGACGAGGAGATCTCGTCCTTGATCCTTTCTCGCGGTGAAGCGCGCGAAGTCCAGCGTTCGGCGGTGGCGCATGGAATGCGCACGATGCTCGCCGACGGTCTGCTGAAATCGCAGAAGGGGCTCACCACCATCGAAGAAGTCCTTCGGGCGACGCGTGAGGTCTGAGCGTGGCGACCTATAAATATCGCGCGGCGACGGCAGGCGGCCAATTGCGGACCGGCGTTCTCGAAGGAGCGTCGCGCGCTGACGCGATCGAGCGCGTGAAGCGCCTGGGCCTGATGCCCATCGAAACGGTCGAAACCTCAACGAAGCAGTCGGCCGAAGCTCCGAGAGTGAAACTCAACACGCCGACCCGGCGCGGCATCGTCAACGCCATCAGCGAACTCGCGGTGCTACTCAACGCCGGGCTCGCGCTTGATCGCGCACTTGGCGTTTGCGTCGAAAACCTGACGAGGCCGTCGGTGAAGGGCGTCTTCGTCAAGTTACGTGATCGCGTGCGCCATGGTGCGTCTCTGGCGCGTGCAATGCAGGAGAGCGGCGGCGCGTTTTCTCCGATGGCGTCGGCGATGGCGGAAGCCGGCGAAGCCAGCGGCAAGCTCGACGAGAGCCTGGGGCGCCTCGCAGAAACGATGGAGCGTGCCGAAACGCTGCGCCAGACCATCGTGTCTTCGATGGTCTATCCGATCATGCTGATCATCATCGCCACCAGCGTGATCCTGGTGATGCTGCTCTTCGTCGTTCCGCAATTCGAGGACCTGTTCTCGGATGCCGGCGCCAAGCTTCCTTTCATGACCCAGGTCGTGATGGCCGCGAGCCACGCCGTGAAGAATTATGGCATCGCCGGTATTTTCTTCGCTGTTGTCGGTGTCTTTCTCGTGATGCGCTGGGCGCGCCAGCCTTCGGTGCGGCGCGCGATCGACAGGAGGCTTCTGAACATGCCGGTCGTCGGACCTGTGATCAAGAATGCGGAGACGGCGCGGTTCGCGCGTACGCTCGGCAGCCTGCTTGACGGCGGCGTTCCACTGGCCTCGGCGCTCCACATCGCGCAACGCTCAATCGTCAACATGCATATGTCGGAAGCGGTGGATAAGGTGTCGTCGGGACTGCGCCAGGGTGGCGGGCTCTCCAGCCCACTGGCCGCAACGGGCCTGTTTCCCCCCATGGCTTTGAGCTTCCTGCGTACGGGCGAGGAAACGGCGCAGCTCGGATTGATGCTCGGCCGGCTGGCCGACGTACTCGACCGGGAGGTCCGCAATTCGATACAACGCATCATCGCGGTTTTGACACCCGCGATCACGGTCGCGATGGGCGCCATAGTGGCGACCGTCATCGCGTCCATCATGTCGGCAATTCTGGGCTTCAACGATCTGGCGATAGGACCATGATAATGCGCAAACAGCGCCGCGGCGAGAGCGGCTTCACCCTTCTCGAACTTCTGGTCGTGCTGGCGATCATGGGTATGTTGGCGGCGATTATCGCGCCACAGGTTATCAAGTACCTCGGCACGTCGCGCACACAGACCGCCAAGGTTCAGATTCAAAACGTCATGGCCGCGCTTGAGCTTTACCGCCTCGATGTCGGCCGGTATCCGAACAGCCAGGAGGGCCTTCAGTCTCTGGTGACCGCGCCGACCACCGCGCCGAACTGGAACGGTCCCTATCTGAAAAAGGACAGCGCGCTCAAGGATCCATGGGGCGCTCCTTACGTCTATCAGGTTCCCGGACAGCACGGCGAAGTCGATGTCTTCACCTTGGGACAGGACCAGAAGCCGGGGGGAACCGGCGAGGCTCAGGATGTCGGAAGCTGGCAATAGCCCTTCTGGATTCACGCTGCTCGAGACACTGGTTGTCGTCGCGATCATGGCGCTCATCGGCGCAATCATCGTGCCCAATCTGGTGAGTGCGCTGGACGTGCTATCGCTCCAGCAGGCGACGCGCATCCTTCAGGCCGATTTGCGCGTGGCGCGCGCCACCGCGCTGCGCACCGGGCAAAAGGTCGATATGGAGACGACCAATCACGGCCACGAATATGACTGGATCGGCGGATCGCGGTTCCTGCCGCCGGGCATGGCGATGAGCATGCCGCGACCTCTTATTGTCTATCCAGACGGCTCTGTCGATTCGTCACCCATCACGATGGCGACGCGGCATCGCAAATATTCGCTGGCGGTGGATGGCGTGACCGGCGCCGTAACGGTGAACGGGCTATGAAACGCAGCGAGGCAGGTTCCGCATTGGTCGAGGCGATGATTGGGTCCGCCATCGTCGCGGGCTCGCTCGCAGCCATGTATGCGGCGATCTACGAGAGCTCCGCGCGCAATCGCATGGCGGAAGAGCGCCGCACCGCGATGATGATCGCGCAATCCGAACTCGCCGCGGTCGGTTCGACCATTCCGGCGGCGCCAGGCATCACTGAAGGAACGAATGGGGATTTCTACTGGCGCGTCGATATCGAACCGTTTGGTGCGAACACCCGACCGGCCGGGTTCGGTGCGCCGCCCAGTCCAGTCGGTACACTTTACAGTGTGAACGTGATGGTCGGAGATCAGCACCGCGCACCGCTGGCCAATCTCACATCGCTCACGCTCGTGAAGGGTGCCTGAACGATGCGCGCGCGCGAGGCCGGCTACACATTGGTGGAACTTCTCGCGAGCCTCATCATCATCGGCCTCGCGAGCGCGATGATGCTCTCCGGCATCAGCACCGGCCGGCGCGTGTGGGAGCGAGCCGATGTCGCGAACGCTGCCGGCGAAACGGTATCGGGGACACAGTTGCTGTTGCGCCAGCGCATCGAGCGCGCCTATCCCGCGACGCGCTATGACAAGATCCCGACCTACGTCGATTTCTTCGGAACCTCGAACGGCGTCACATTCCTTTCGCCTGCGCGCGATATCCATGCGCCCCAAGCACTGATGCGCGACACGCTGAGCCTCGCACCCAACGGAGATCTGGTGCTGACGGACCTCAGCGATGTCGCCATCGATCCCAAGGCACCGGGGGAACCGCTGGTGCTGTTGCACAATGTGCAGCAACTCGATATCGCCTATTTCGGCGTGGTGCCGCCGGACAAGGCCCCGTCCTGGCACGATCAATGGCAGTTGAGGCAGGCTTTACCCTTATTAATGCGGATCCGCGTACAATTCCCGCCGGACGACGGCCGCTCCTGGCCTGAGCTCCTGATCAAACCCTATGCGATGGTCGACTCCATGTGCGTCCTCACAGTCATGACCGGGAAGTGCCGGGGCCGCGCATGAACGCCAAAGACCTCATGAACATGGACATGGAGACGGCCATTCAGTGGCTGCTCCATGGCTGGCGCTGGTGGATCAACGAATTGGGGGCGATGCTCCCGCCGGAATGGCGCGAGCGCCTGACGCGCCGCAGCCATGCGGTGGCCGAGATCAACAAGTCGGGTTCGCTGGTCTATCGCAACGAAGAAAACAACGAGCCTTTCGCGGTCAAGCCGCGGGGCCCGATCAAGTTTCTGATCCCGGCGACGCAGATCCTGCAGCGCGATCTAGAACTCCCGCTCCTGCCGATGAGCGACATCCGGCGCATGCTCGCCCTCGACATCGACAGGCTCACACCGTTCCAGACCGACCAGGTTTATTTCGACGCCGAGATCACATCGCGCGATCAGGAAAGCGGCCGCCAGCGTGTGACGCTTGGTGTCCTTCCACGCACGATCGCGGACAAGTTTCTCACCTTCGCGCGCGATAATGATCTCGAGCCCGCCGCCATTGGTGTGACCGCGCGCGGGGGCGCAACCGCGCCCTGTTTCGATTTTCTCGCGGCGATGCGCGATGCGCAGGGCGGCGATGCCGCGCAGCGCCGTTCGCTTTACTGGTGGGGCGGCGCGGCGGTGCTGCTGATCCTCAATCTGGCGCTTCTGACTTATCGCGACTCCGCCAATCTCGACGAACTGCGGCAGACCGTCGAGGCACAGCAGGCGCCGGTGACGGTGGCATTGCGAACAAGAGATAAGGTCGATCATGAAACCGCCCGTCGCGCGGCCCTTCTCGATCGCAAGCAGAAGAACTCTCCTCTTCCGGTGCTCGATGCGGTGACGCAGGCCATGCCGATGGATGCATGGGTTAGCCGCTTCGAGTGGAACGGCCGCACTGTCCATATCCGCGGGCAGAGGAAGACCTCCGGCGACATACTCGCGCGTCTTGAAGCATCGCCCGCGCTGCGCAATGCACGTTCGCTGAACACCGAAACGCATGGCGATCCCGGAACTGTTCAGCAATTCGACATGCAGGCCGACCGCCAGTTCGGAGGCGTGCGATGAGGCCGCTGCAGCCGCGCGAACGCCAAATGGTCGCGATCGGGATACTGGTCGCGGTCGTGCTAATCTTCTGGTTCGGCCTGATCCAGCCCGTCATTGGCGGGTTCATCAGCCGCGCCGGAGAGCGCAGCGAACTACTCGACACCTACAAGCGCAACGAGCGTGTCCTCGCCGGTATCTCGACATGGCGCGCGCAGGCCGATCAGCAGAACATGACAGCCACGCAATACTCCATCGTCGCGCCGACGAAGGTGCTGGCGGCGGAAAGCCTGAAGCAACGCCTGACAAGGCTTGCAAATACTGTCGGCGGCAGCGTGCAAAACATGGCGGAACTTCCCTCGGAAGGACCCGATGGCTGGGTTCGCGTGCGCGCGGACATGCAGCTTACAATGAGTCAACTTTACAAGAGTCTGAATCGGCTCGAAAATGAGGCCCCTTATGTCGTTGTTGGATACGTTTCGGTCGTGGCCGACCGCGCAGTTCAGACCGGACATCTTGCGACGATGGACGTCCGGGTTGAAGTCTCGGCTCCCGTCCGGAGTAATCAGCCACCGTAACCCGGAGTTGATCCCCGTCATGGCCTCGGTCGCGCTCGTGCTGGCGGCAGGATTGCAACTCGCTCTGCCGTCAACGGTGGCGTTGCCGCCGCATACGCGCGCGCCGGCGGCCGCGCCGGCACTTTCCGATACTGCGATGCGTGTCGCGCCCGCTGTCTACACGGCGATCATGGCGCATCCCATTTTTGCACCCGACCGCGCGCCGCCGCCGGCGGAGGCCGAAGCGTCGGGCAATCTGAGCGGCTATGAAGTGCTTGGCACCGCGATCGCGGGCAAGACTGCGGCCGCGGCGCTGGTGCGCGATTCCGGCGGCGAGATCAGCCGCGTCAAGGTGGGCGAAGAGATCGATGGCTGGAAGTTGATATCCATTGCTCCCGAAGAATTGGTATTCGACCGCAATGGCGAGCGCCACTCGCTCACGGTCGACATGACGGCACCTGCCAAGACGGGTCCCGGCGGACTCGCCGGCGCGCCGAACCGGCCGGGTGTTGCCGCCACCTCCAGCGACAATAGCAGTGACGACGAAGACGACAGCGACGACGAAGACGACCAGTGAGGGGTAAATGAACCGCTATTTGCTAGGCGCGCTCTGCGCGCTTCTCCTCACCGGCGCGGCCGCCGCGGACGGGCCTCCGGCGCAGCCGCCGGTACCGGCCTCGTCGAATGGCACGGCCGTCTACCCCGGCAGCCAGTCCTTCAATCTGCCGCACAGCGCGAAGAAAGCATCGTCGCAGCCGAGCGACGTCACTTTGAATTTCCCCAATGCCGATGTGCATGAGGTCGCCAAGGCGATCCTCGGCGACATTCTCGGCCTCAACTATGCGGTCGATCCGTCCGCGACCGGTTCGGTGACGGTGCAGACAGCCGAGCCGGTGGCGCGCGTCGATGTGCTGCCGATCCTCGAAGAGTCGTTGAGTGCGGCGAAGCTGGGCCTGATCAAGAAGGGCACGGTCTACACCATCATTCCGATCGACAAGGCGAAGCGTCAGCCGCAACTCTTGAACGCCAGCGAGCCTGGCTTTGGCAGCGAGGCGATCACACTCCATTATGTGAACGCCGTGGAACTGAAGAAACTGCTCGACCCGCTGGTGCCGGAGAGCTCGATCTCCCAGGCCGATCCGGGGCGCAACATCATCCTCATTACGGGCACGGCCGATCAGCGCAACGCCTTGCGCGATCTGATCCGGCAATTCGACGTCAACTGGCTGCACGGCATGTCGTTCGCACTTCTGGTGCCGGAGCGCACGGACGCACATATGCTGCTGCCCGAGCTCGACGCCATCGTGAACACGCAGAATTCGCCGACCGCCGGCTTGGTGAAGCTGGTCGTGATCGACCGCCTCAACGGCATCCTCGCGATTTCGCCGCAACCGCAATATCTGAACGATCTCAAGAAATGGATGTCCATTCTGGATCGCGCAGGCGGCGACAATGACCGCAAGCTGTTCGTCTATCATGTGCAGAACGGCCGCGCGGCCGATCTGGCGACGGTGCTGATCAATGCGTTCGGCGGCGGATCGAGTAGTTCAGGTACAACCCCGCATCCGACAGCGCCCAATCTGGGTGCGACCGGCCAGCCGTCACAGATCGGCGGCATGCAATCCACAACGGGGAGCACACAGCAAGGCGGCTATCAAAACGGCGGCGGCTTCCAGGGCGGCGGCTTCCAACAGGGTGGCGGATTCGGTCAAAATCAGCAGACCGGAGTCAACGGCACGGATTCGAGTACACTCGGCAACAACGGCAGCCAGCAACCGCAGAACGTCTCGCAGACTCTGCAATTGCAGGGCAGCGCCAATCCGATCAGCGTGAGCTCGGATGAAACCAACAACTCCATCGTTGTTTACGGCACCGCACGGCAATATGGAATTATCGCAGATGCCCTTCGTCAGCTCGATGCGGCGCCGCTTCAAGTGGTGATCGAGGCGGCCATCACCGAAGTCTCCTTGACCAAGGAGATGCAGTTCGGCGTGCAATGGTTGCTGAAGACCGGCATCGGCTCGCTTGGATATTCCAGTGGAAGTACCGACGCTAATGGCAATATCACTGGAGACCCAACGCAGGTATTCCCGGGCTTCTCCTACATCACCTCGGGCAATGAGATTACAGCGACACTGAATGCGCTGCAAAGCATCACGACGGTAAAGGTGATCTCCGCGCCAAAGATTATGGTCCTGAACAACCATACGGCGTCGTTGTCGGTCGGCGATCAAGTGCCTGTCTCGACTGGCAACCTCACTGTTGCCACTACCGGTGATCCGACGGTCGCAAATGAAATCCAGTATTTGCCGACCGGCGTCATCCTGACCGTCACGCCGCGCGTGAACGATTCAGGCCTTGTCCTGCTCGACATCGCGCAGGAGGTCAGTTCGGTCAAGAAAACGACCACCTCCTCGATTGATTCGCCGACCATCGACGACCGGAAGTTCAACAGTTCCATTGCGGTGCATGACGGCCAGACCATTGCGCTTGGGGGCCTGATCCAGGACAACAATAGTCACGGTCGCGATGGCATTCCGTATCTGTCCCAGATTCCCTATCTGGGCGCGCTGTTCGGCACGACAGACAACACCGATGATCGCGTCGAGCTTCTGGTTCTGCTCACGCCGCGCGTCATCCGCAACGCGCAGGACGCCAAGACGATCACCGATGAGCTGAAAGAGAAGATCGGCACCGTCGCGCCGCCGGGACCGCCGAGAGGCGTCATCCATTGATCGCGCGCCGCGAGCGCGGCTATGCGACGATCGCGGCGATTGTCGGCGTGGTCGCGTTCGGGCTGATCGCCTTCGAGTTGCTGGCGCAGAACCGCGGCGTGCTGGCCGAGGTCCGCGGCGAAGCCGAGCATGCCAAGCTGGTGGCCGCGTGCGATGCGGGGCTCTACATGGCGATTTCCGGGCTCGCGACCGCCGATGTCACGCAGCGCTGGGGTATCGACGGCCGCGCACGCGTCGTTCAATTTCTTGATACAACGCTCACAATCACGGTCGAGGATGAACGCGGCAAGATTCCGCTGAATGGCATTATCGAGGAAGAGGTGCGCGACATGTTCGCGGATCTCGGTGTCAGCGGACAGCGTCTCGATACGCTCGCGGATTCCTACGAGGACTGGCAGGACACCGACAATACCGCGCGGCCGGCTGGCGCCGAAGCGGCGGCCTATGGCGGCATGGGCTACAAGCCGCGGAACGCAGGATTTCGCACCATCGGCGAATTGCGAATGATCAAGGGCATGGACGATGCGCTGTATCAGCGCGTGGCGCCGGCCGCGACGGTGTTCTTCGGCGAGAGCGGAGGATTCAGTGAATCCACGTCACAGCCGCTCGCGCTCGAGGTGCTCGGTGAAACCGCTGCAAACTCTCCCGAGGTGATCGCGCGGATAAAGCAGCTGTCGGGCGAAGCGCCTGTGCCGCAGACGCTTGCAAAAGTGAGCCTGCTCGCGCGAACTCTGACGGTGCGCGTCGAAGCACGCAAGGGCGCCACCTATCTCAAGCGCACGGCGATCATTGAGCTAACCGGCAGCAATGGACCCGGTTACTGGATTCGATATCTCGATTAGAAAAGTGGGCCGAAGAGGTCCGGAGCTCCGTAGAGCCACACGATCCAAAGCCCCGCGCACAATGCGACACCGAACGGGATGCGTTCCCGTAGCGCTGTTCTGCCTCGGCGGATTGCGGCTACACCGGCCCATACCAGTCCGCCTGCGCAGGCGATGAGCACGACGTAAGGAAGAGGCTGCCAGCCCACCCATGCGCCGGCCGCCGCGGCAAGCTTTACGTCTCCAAAGCCAAGGCCGTCCTGGCGGCGCACGCGCTGATACGTTGCGGCGACGATGTAGAACAGCAATCCTCCGATTGCGGCGCCCACGGCGTGCCCGACGAGATCGCGATCCGGCAGCCACTGGGCAACGGCGAGCCCGGCGACACCCAGCGGCAGAGTGAGGATATCCGGAAGGCGAAACGCGAGTACATCGACGGCCGCGAGCACCAGAAGTGTCCATCCCAGGGCACAGCTGATTGCAAGAAGAGCGGTCGTCGGAAAGACAAAAGCCGCCCAAATTCCCAAGGCCGCACAGGCGGCGATCATCGCCATCACGTCCGGACCGGCCCCCGCGGAAAGGCGTCGCGCCGCGACCGCTGCCATATAGCCCGCTGGCAGAGACCCCAATAGAACCGTGGCGATCGTGTTTGCGGAAAACGTCATGCTCCACGCATTGAATTGGGTGGCGGTACTCTCGACTGTGCGACTTTAGCGATCAAATCCGCGCCATGGGCGAGAATTTGTAATATTCTTTCTGCTTCTTACCCGTATTCTGATGATTTGAGTGGGTAATTCCCCTTCACCAGCGGCGCGATTTGGTGTCATTCTCAAGTTCGCATGTTCACGGTGTAGCGGTGCGGGTTCGCAGTCACGCGATCCGGCCGACCAGGGGGAGAGCCCAAAAATGAAAAATCTTGTCCGCGCGGTACTTCTCACCCTCTGTTTTGCGACGCTTGCACCCGTGGCTGCGCTGGCCGATGGCGGTGTCTGCCCGCGGCTCCCGGCCCAAAGCGAGGTGCCGCAGCCGCCCGACATCTACAGCGTCAACGGCAAGATCGACATCAGCATGAACTACTACACCTCGATGGACGATGCCGGCCGCACGCTGTTCTGCTTCGTCACATCCGACGGACTCGAATCGCCGACGCTGCATGTGAACCCGGGCGAGACGATCAAGATCAAGCTGACCAACATGGTCCCGGCAGCCCCCGGTGCTCCGTCCGAAAAGATGTTCACCCCGGCGGAAGCCTGTGGAAATCCCGAAATGACCGTCACGTCAGTGAACATGCATTTTCACGGCACCAACACGTCGCCCACCTGTCACAGCGACGAGGTGATCCATACGCTCATCAATTCGGGCGAGACCTTCCAATATGTCCTGCACATTCCGAAAGACGAGCCGCCGGGACTGTACTGGTATCACCCGCATGTTCACGGCACGTCGTCCGTCATGGTGCAGGGCGGTGCGACCGGCGCGATCGAGGTTGAGGGCATCGCCAACATCCAGCCGGCTGTCGCGGGCTTGCCGCAGCGCTTCCTCGTGCTGCGCGATCAGCAGTTCATGGAGAGCGCGTCGCAGGGTTCGGGACTTCCCGCGCAGCCGTTTTGGGATACAACGATCAACTATGTGCCGGTCACGTTCCCATCCTACAAGCCAGCGACGATCACCATGCAGTCCGGCGGCCAGGAGTTCTGGCGGGTCGTGAATGCGGATGCCAATACGATCCTGGATCTGCAGGTGCGCTTTGACGGTGTGCCGCAGCCATTGCAGATCGTCGCATTCGATGGCGTTCCGACCGGCTCCAAGGATGGCCATCATCAGGGCACGATCGTGACCCAGACCGACATCATGCTGATGCCGTCGGCCCGCGCCGAGTTCATCGTCGCCGCGCCGCCGGGCACGGTCCACAAGGCGCAGCTGGTTACGCTCGGGATCGACGGCGGTGCTGCTTCGGACGTCAATCCGTTCCGTCCCTACGCGAACTTGCTTACGACGACCGCGCCCGTCCATCTCACGAAACTCGCGGTGACAGGCCCCGCGCGGAAAATGCGTTTCGACGATCTGGCGAACGCGACAGTGGATACCCATCGCGATCTCTACTTTTCGGAATACTTCCAGGCTTTCGGATTCCATGAGAAAGAGGCCGCGACGTTCTTCATCACTGTCGACGGTCAGAAGGAAACCTTGTTCGACGCCAACAATCCGCCGGCAATTACGACGACGCAGGGCGCGGTAGAGGAATGGCGGATCGAGAATCGCACGTCCGAACTGCACGGATTCCACATGCACCAGATCCACTTCCTGGTGACGGCGATAAACGACGTGCCGATCCCGAAGGAGAAGCAGCAGCTCTATGACGTGTTTACAGTGCCTTACTGGAGCGGCAGACCGTCGGACCCGTTTCCCAGCATCACTGCGAAGCTCGATTTCCGCGGTCCGACGGTGGGCGACTTCGTGTATCACTGTCACATCCTCGACCATGAGGATTTCGGCATGATGGCGATCATCCGGGTGCTTCCGCCGAATCCGACGCACGCCAAGCAAGCCCAGGCAGCTGACCGCGAAGCCGGGGCCGCGCCGGCAAAGGTTGCCGCGAAATAAATCGGGAAAGCCCGTTCCGCCGTTGGGCACCGGCCTTCCGGCGGCGGGGTTTCCCAATCCAATCAATGCTGTAGAGACATAGCGCCTGGGTGCGCCAGGTTTCGCACAATCCAGTTAAGAAATTCGTGATTACTACCGCATAAGCTGTGCCCGTCGAGGCTTGGCTATGCTCAAGAATCCGTATGACGAAAAGCGCGTAACGCGTACGCAACAGGAACTGAATGCTGTCCTGCTGTCGCATGAGCGCTATGTCAGCTATCGCGGCGGTGCGCGGGCGCAACTGGCCCACAGCGAGCTCGATGGTCTCGTGATGGCGAACCGCAATCTGACGGAGGCGGATTTTTCCGGCGCGTCGCTGGTGGGCGCCCGTCTGTACGGGTCGAATCTGGAGCGTGCGAGCCTTTATTGCGCCGATCTGCGCGAATGCGATCTGCAATGCGCGAAGCTATCGCGCGCCGATCTTCGCGGCGCGTCGTTCAAAGGCGCGCGCCTCGCCTTTGCCGTCCTTGATCATGCCGACCTGCGCGCTGCCATGATGATGTATGTGAGCGCCGGCGGCGTTCAGGTCCTCGATCGAGAAAGGAGCGAACGCAAGGGCGCGGTGGGTGTGGATTTTTCGAATTGCTCCATGAAGGGCGTGTCGTTCGGAAACGCGAAGCTGGATGGTGCGGACTTCACCGGCGCCATCTTGCATGGCGCGAACTTCAAGAACGCCAAACTGACCAATGCCACCTTCAAGAATTCGGTGCTGACCGGCGTCAATCTCAACGATCTCGGGGTGCCGCCCGAAGCTTTGGAGGGATGCATCGCGGATATCACGGCGGCGGCTGCCGCCAAGTTCGAACAGCTCAAGTCACGCCTCGATGCGCATCAGCAATGGATTTCCTCTGCCGGCGCTGGCGGTGCGCCGGCGAATTTCGACGGCGAAGACATGCGGCCGTTGCGCAAATTGCTGGTTGGGCGTCCGTTGTCAGGTCTATCCGCGCGCGGCGCGATCTGCGTCGGCCTGGATTTTTCGGGCAGCCAGCTGCACGCCGCGAAATTCGACGGTGCCGATCTGCGCGACGTTAATTTCTCGAATGCCGACATGCGGGGCGTCTCGCTGCGCAACACCAAGCTCGCGCATGCGCAGTTCGAAGGAGCCAATCTCGGCCACCTTTCGCTCACGAGCGGTTCTTCTATCGCGCCCGATCTCTCAGGTGCCGACGGCAACGAGGAACAGTTCTACAAGGCCATGCTCGATGACAAGATGGCGTCGCTGGGATGGAAGGGAGCGACGCCGGCGGCCTCTTCCGCCGAGTGTCGCGAGCCAATCCTCAGTTCGGCTTGATGTTACCCAGAACCCCGTGCGTTTCATTGTTCGGCCCGGCGGAGTACTGGACGGTTGATTTGCCCGGACCGGCATCCAGCGCCCAAAGGCCATCGATCTTCAGAGGTTTGTTTCTCTTGTTGCCGAGCGTGCCCAGGAAATCGCCGGTGGTCGCGTCATAGGCGTTGATTCTTCCGTCGCCGAAGTTTCCGACCAGCAGTGCACCGGAGAACGTGCCGAACTGAGCAGGTGCGATTGTCATGCCCCACGGTGCATTCAGTGCGCCGTTCGCGATCAGATGGGTCTGCAGGTTGCCGCTGAGATCGAACACGTCCACGTAACCGAGGCCAGCGCCGTCGACTTCGTCGCCGCCATGCTTGGCGCGCTTGGCAAATGCGACATAGACCTTGCCGTTCAGCACGGCGACATTGAACGGTGCGAAGCCCTTCGGCAATCCGCTGTCGGTGAAGCTGCCGGTCGCGGCCCATGACGTGTCGATGATCTGCACTTGGTTGTTCTTGAAATCGGCGGCAAGCAGATGCTTGTTGATCGCGTCGATCGCAAGGCCTTTGTAGATCGAACCCTGGGATGTGCCGTCGTAACCGGTGATGGCGTTGTTCTGGTCGACCAGCGGCGACCAACCCGTGATCAGTCCGGCTTCCGAGTCGAAGATGAAATACGCTCGCCCGCTCGGTCCGCCTTCCGAAAGATTGAAGTTGATTCCGGTGGGCACGGAAACGCATCCGGTCGGCACGCCGCTGGGGATTGCAACGATCGGAAATTGAAGCTGACCGGTCTGACGATCGTAGAATGTCGACTTGCCAGTGCCGTTATCGGAGACCCAGACGGGCGCACCATCGTTCAACTGGCACAATCCCCAAGGATTGACGAGATTGGGGTCGGTGTTGGGCGCGACGCCAGCCTGATCGGCAACCAGAGGAGCGATATTGTATCCGACATGCGCGGTGTTATCCGCCCACGCGGTTGATGCGAGCAGTGTGCATCCGAGCATAAGACAGAGCTTCCTGATCATACTGACGTCCCCATGGCGACGATGAATCGCGAGCACAATGTCGCGCTCCACTCGGACCGGGAGCGTGACACCGCACTGGCGCGTTGCCAAGCGCGGAGCAGGCATGCTTCACCCAAGCGTCACGCCAATGTGAGCGATTTACAGCGTATTGGCCACGCCTTTCACACCGCCCGCACAACCGCCGCTCGCAATCCCGCAGGCGAAACCAGTGAAATCACCACTGCCACGATGAAGGTTAGTAGCAAGCTAACCACGATCACGGCGCCGGTCGGAAGATCGAACACTGACGACGCGATAAGACCGGCGACATAGCCGATGAGACCGACAGCGTATCCGATCGCGAGCCGAAAACGTTCGGCGAAGCGCTTGGCCGCGAGCGCCGGCACGATGAGACTCGCGAAGACGAGATAGATGCCGACGAGCTGCACCGATTGCGTCACGACGAGAGCGAACAGAACGTAAAACCCTGCCTGTCCGATCCGCGTGCGCATCGTGAACCAAACCAGTAAAGCGGCGGCATAGAGGATCGCGATCGGGATCAGGTTCTTCACCGACACCCAGAGAATTTGCCCGACAAGCAGGTCTTTCAGATGCTCGCCGCCATGCGGGTTGTTGGCGAGGATCAGGAGTTCGATACACGCTGCGACCACGAACAACACGCCGATCAGGGCTTCCTGCACCTCCGGCCATTTCTTCTCGGTCCAGGTGAGAAGCAATGCGCCAACCAGCGCTGCGCCGACCGCGGCCACCTGCACGCGCCAGCCTTCGGGCTCGAAGCCGAATGCGTCCGCCGCCGTCACACCAAGCCCAGCCACTTGTGCGATGGCGAGGTCGATGAAGACGATGCCGCGGTTCAGCACCTGTTGGCCCAGCGGCACATGCGTCGCCAGCACCAGCAGGCCTGCGAGAAACGCGGGCCAGAGAATGGAGAGTTCGAGATTGCCGATGGTCATTTCTTCAATCCTGCGAGGAGGCGGTTGATGGTGTCGTCATAAAGGCCGAACAGATCCTTCGCGCCGTCCGTACCGCCGACCGTAAAGGGCAGTGTGACGGCGGGAATGTTTGCGTGCTCGGAGATGAACGCCGACGGGCGATCATCTTCATACGCAGCGCGGATCGTAAATTTCGCCGGTGTCGCCTGAAGCTTCTGCAGCACTTCGGCGAGATAGCCGCTGGACGGCGGCACGCCCGGCTTTGGCTCCAATGGCACGACCTCGTGCAGACCGAGCCAGTTCTCCATGTAGATCCACGCGTGATGTTGAACCGCGATGTTTACGCCGCTGAGCGGCGCGGCCTGCGCCGTCCATTTCGCGAGCGCCGCGCTCCAGCGCTTGTTGAAGTCGGCCAGACGCACGGCGTAGTACGCGGCATTCGCGCCATCGAGTTGTGAGAAGCGCGCGGCGAGCGCCTTCGCCACCGGAAGCATCATGCGCGGATCGGTCTGGATGTGCGGATTGCCGGCCGCATGGATATCGCCTTCGGCGCGATCGAGACGCGAGGGTTGCTCCAGCAGATGCACATAGGTGGTCGCATCGAACGCGCCGGGCTGGCCGACCGCGATCTTTCCGTTGCCGGATTGCTGCAGGATCATCGGCAGCCAGCCGATCTCCAATTCCGCGCCGTCGCACACGGTGATGTCGGCGGTGCGCGCTTTGGCAATCAGGCTCGGCCGCGCTTGAATCTGGTGCGGGTCTTGCGCACCGGTCGTGGCGGTGTAGATCGAAACCTTGTCGCCGCCGATCTCATGGCTGAGTGCCCCCCATTCCGGTTCGCACGCGAACACGTTCAGATTGGCATGAGCCGGCGAGGAAAGTGCGAGCGCGGACAGCGCGGCACCGATCAGGATTTTACGCATGTGCTTTTCTCCTTAATAGCGATGGGCGCCGTGCGGCCCATAAATCACGGTGTATTGGAAGAGGATTTCGTCGTCGGGTTTTAGGTCGCTCTGGTCGTGCGTGTATTGCACGCGGAAGCGCCCGAACTCGGACGTGTCGTATTCGAGCAGCGCGGTCTCGGCGCGCGGTGAGTGGCCGAAATCGTCGAGCGGACTTCCGATGAGGGCCGCTCCGGGATCGGAGGTGCTCAACCCCGCATAGCGCAGGCCGAAGCTCCATTGCGGCATGAACTGATAAACGCCCTGCGCGTACCAGCCGAAGCGATCCTGGGAGAACGCATTGCCGTCGAATAATCCCTTTTCGCGGCCATAGAACAGCTCGCTCGACAGCGTGAGATTGTTGACGGTCGGATTGCCGCCCGGCGCCCATTTGTAGATCAGGCTCGCGATCCCGAGATCGTCATTGCCAGTGAACAGGTTTCCGTTCGTGTCGCGGTTCTCTGCGCGCGTGTGCAGATATGAAAGCGCGGCAAGGTAGGAGCTGCTCTCGTTGATGTCGTCTCCGGTGTGTACGAAGGCGGTGTATGTTCCAATGCCGTCGTGCGCCGCACCGGACGCCGGATAGGCATCGCCGCGGAATGCCTCGGCACCGAATTCGAGGAACTGGTCGGTCGGCGCGAGCCAGCGGACCTGGATACCATCGTCGCCATATTGCGAGTTCAGGAACGCGCGATAGGGCAGCGGCGCGTCCGAGAACGTCCAATCATGCGCATGGCGCTCGTTCAGGTACCCGATACCGGAAAGGAACCGTCCGGCTTTCACACTCAGGCCATCAGGCAGATCCTTGGTCTGGATGTAAGCTTCTTCGACCGAGAGAGAGTTGTCGTCCTGCATCGAAAAGTCCAGGAAGCCAGACAGATACGGATCGATGTTCGCTGCGAACGACACTTCGGACTCGCCGAGCGAGAAGCCGCGCGGGGGTAGTCCCGATTCATCGCCCTGTGCCACACCGCGAATGAGCTGCTTCTGCGGATCGCGCGACGCCTCGGCGTAGAAACCGTTCAGCACCGCCGCGATGCCCGGATTGAAGGCATTGTTGGATGCGGGGGCAGCGGGCGGCGGTGGCGGCGTATTGTCCGCAACCGTCACGTCCTGCGGCGCTTCATCGGCCGCGGGCGTAGCCACTTGTGTTGCAGGCTGATCGAAGGTCTGTCCCGCCGATGGCGCGCTGTTCGACGCAACGGCGACAGGCGCTGGGCGCGACGGCTTGGCTACCGCCATGCGCGCCACTTTCGCGTCTGCTTCGGCCCTGGCGAGGCGAACCTCGAGCGAATGGATCTTTGTGTCGTAGTCATGTTGCATGAGTTTGAGCTGCGCCTTGATCGCGGCAAGGTCGGACGCCTCGTCAGCGACGGCAGGCGAAGCCGCGAACAGCAATGCAACAATGGGAAGCAGGAAATACCTTGGCATGATCTAACTCCGGGAACGGGCGCACGCGCACGCGAAGTGCGGTGCTGTGATGAGTGCCAACGCAACGGAGAACTCCGCGGCGTCTGCACTCAGCCTTTCAGGAATGGGGAGTTAGATGCGCGGTGGCGCGCGGCTGTTCCAGCTATGGGAGGTGTCGCGCGCCAAAGAAGGCGCATTCCTGTCGACAACCACGTAGAACGCAATGAGCGCCGGCAGTGTGATCGCGATTGCCGACGGCGTAATGAACTGCCCGGAATGCGCAATGACCTGGCAGATCGGGCAGGAGCTCTGATCGTCCCCCGCCGGTGCTTTGCCCGGCTGCGTTTTGCCCGCATCGACGCTGGAAGCGGTACCCCAGTTTGCGCCGTGGATATGGATCTGCGTGACGTAGGATTGCAGCGTGAAGGCAAGCAGCGCGAACAGCGTGATCGCAAGCCGCGACGGGCTGGAGCGCGAGGCTGAAATTCTGGCTTTGGTCCTGAGGGGACGGAACACGCGGCTGCTCACCCGGATACGGCGCAGAATGTAGGCGCTCGGTGGCTTCGGGGCAACTCAACTCCCCGTCAGGTGAGAACGTCGGCGGCCTCAGGATGCCGCCGGAACCAGGCGACGGCATAAGGGCAGCTCGGCACTATTCTAAAGCCATTCGCGCGCGCGAGGGCCGCGATGCCTTCCATCAGCCGGCCCGCGGACCCTTTGCCGCGCAGCTCCATTGGCGCCTCGACATGCGGGATCGTCACGATGTTGTCCGCGCGGCGGTAAGTCGCGAACGCGGTGTGACCATCCTCTTCCAGCTCGAATTTGCGTGCGGCTTCGTTGTCGGTGACGGTGCTCATGTGCGCTCGTTAATCCAGGCTGCGATAAGATCGATGGCGGCATCTCGGTGGGTTTCACTATCCTCGAAATAATGGGCGCCTTTCACGAATTCCAGCTTTTTGTCGCTGGCCGCGATGCTGTCGAAGATATTGCGCGCGTCGGTTGGGAACACACCCATGTCGGCCATGCTCTGTACGACCAGTGCCGGCACGGTGAGCTTCGCGAGTTGTGGCGGACCCTGACATTTCGAGGTCTCCAGGCTCCACATTGACAGCCAAGCGCGCAGCGTGTTCGCGCGACCTATGCCGAACGGCCCCCGATTGGCGAATTTCGGATGGCCTGCATAGCAACTCGGACATGGGCGATCCGTCGGCTCGATGGTGGGATCGATGAAGCGCAGATCGGCCCAGGTGCGGAACAGCGGAAAGATGCGGTCGGGAATGCCTACTGCGTTCAACCGCGCAAGCTCTGCCTTCGCCCAATCCGTGATACGCTGGTTGCGTGCGTGCTGTGCGGCGCGGTAGCGCGCAATGAAATCTTCCGAAAACGGCGGACCATTCTTGTCGTTGAAAGGATTCAGCGTCTCGTCGGTTTTTGTCGGATCGGTCTCGTCAATGACCGACCCATCCATCCAGCTGGTCAGGACCTCCGGCCGCCCAGGATGCGCGTTCAGCGATATATAGAGATCGCCTTTCGCGTCGTCTTTCGCTTCGGCCTGATACGCCGCCATCAGCGATCCGCCGCCGGAATTGCCGAGCAGGACGATCTTTTCGATGCCCCGCTCACGCAGCCACTTCACGCCGACGCCAATGTCGGTGAGCGCACGGTCGAGGTGAAACAAATCTTCCGCACCGCGATACCGCGTATTCCAGCCGAGGAAGCCGAAACCGCGCGTGGCGAAATAGGGTGCGGAATAATGCTCCGCGAAATCGACGTTATAATGCGTTGCGATCAGCGCGATGCGCGGGCGCTTTCCGTCTGGCGTCCAATAAAGTCCCTGGCAGGGATGTCCGCCCGCGCCGGCGCGCGGTATCACAGGAGAGGGAAGACCGACGAATTCGCGCGCGATGCCTTTCACACACGCACCATAAGCTTGCCCTTGTTCTTGCCCGCGAACATGCCGGCAAGTGCCGAAGGCATCTTCTCGAAGCCTTCGACGATATCGACCGGTGCCTTCAGTTTTCCTTCAGCGAGCCAGCGGCCAAGTGCGTCTTCGGCCTGAGCGCGCCGGTTGTAGAAGTCCATCACCACGAAACCTTCCATGCGGATGCGTTTGGTGACGATGAATCCGGGAACGCCGAACGGTCCTGGAGCCGGTGTCGCGGTGTTGTATTGCGAGATCGCGCCGCAGCAGCTCACACGCCCGAACACGTTCATCCGCCGCAGTGCCGCGGCCAGAACATCGCCGCCGGTGTTGTCGAAATAGACATCGAGTCCGTTAGGGCATGCGGCCTTCAGCGCCTTGTCGAGATTGCCGGATTTGTAATCGATAGCGGCATCGAAGCCGAGCTCATCGACGATCCATCGGCATTTGTCGGCACCGCCGGTCGTGCCGATCACGCGGCATCCAGCGATCTTCGCAATCTGTCCGGCGATGGAACCGACGGCACCCGCCGCACCGGACACCAGAACGGTTTCACCGGGCCTTGGCCGCCCGACATCGAGCATCCCGAAATAGGCGGTCAGGCCCGTGATGCCGAGGACGCCGAGGATGTGTTCCGGCTTGTGTTTCTTGTCGTGTTTGGTCAGCGCGCGCGCGGGCAGCGACGCATATCGCTGCCAGCCATATTCGCCGCTGACGAGATCGCCCGGCTCGAAACCGTTGGCATTTGACGAGACGACTTCCCCCAAGCCCCAGCCTGCCATCACGTCGCCGGGATTGAGTTGCGAGCGATAAGTCGCTCCCTGCATCCAGGCCCGGCTCGCGGGGTCGAGCGAGAGCAGCGTCGTGCGCACCAGCACTTCGCCGGGTTTCGGCTCCGGCATCGAAGCCTCCATGAGATCGAAGTTTTCCGGCCCAACTTCGGCGCCAGGCTTGCGGGCATAGATCCATTGCGTGTTCACGGCCATATCCTGTTTCCCTGCTGACGCCGTGCACGGCGTGATGCAAATCCTCGCCGGGAACTCTCGGGCTTTGCAAGCGTTAATCATAGGGGACACATTCACCCAAAGAGGGAAATCGCCATGAATAAATTGCTGATTCCAGTTCTTGCCCTTGGCCTTCTCGGCTCTGCCGCGGCGGTAACGGCACCCGTTCCGGCGAGCGCTGCCGGAGTCGTCGTGAAGATCGGCGGCGTTCATCATCACCATCGCCGGCATCTCTGCCGCGGCTGGGGATACCGCCATCACGTGCGCTTCTGCACCCGCGGTTGGTATTGGCGCTACTACTAGGATCATCGAGCGTGGTTGAAGGCCGGGCGCGTTGCCCGGCCTTTTTCTTTGTCAGCCCAGGATAATCTGAACCGTATGTGTCTGGCCGTCGTCGACGAGGGGGATGAGCGACTTGTGATCGCCTTCGATGATCTTGCCGTCGCACTTGACCGCCAGGATGCCGCGGCAGACACCAAGCGGATTCTCGACGGAGATCTCATAGCGCGCGGATTTGTGGCGATAGAAGATCTCGAATTCCGGCCAGCCACGTGGAATGCAGGGATCGATCAACAGCTTGTCGCCCTGCACTCGAAGACCGAGAAGGCCTTCCAGCGCGACGCGATACATCCACCCCGCCGATCCCGTGTACCAGGTCCAACCGCCGCGCCCGGAATGGGGCGGTATTGAATAGATGTCGGCGCATACCACATAGGGCTCGACGCGATAGCGGTGCATCGCGTTTGGATTGTCGGCGTGATGGATCGGGTTGAGCATCGACAGCAACTCGGCCGCCTTGTCGCCATCGCCCTGGATCGCAAAAGCCAGCGCCGCCCAGGTCGAGGCATGGGTATATTGCCCGCCATTCTCGCGGATACCCGGCGGGTAACCTTTGATGTAGCCCGGATCGCGCGCCGTGTTGTCGAAGGGCGGCGTAAACAGCAGCGACAGCTTGTCGTCGCGTTTCACCAGATATTTGTCGACCGCCTCCATCGCACGGGCGGCGCGTGTGGGATCGGCGGCGCGCGAGATCACCGCCCAGGACTGCGCGATGGAATCGATGCGACATTCGTTGTTCGATACCGATCCCAAAGGTGTTCCGTCGTCGAAATAGGCACGGCGATACCAGTCGCCGTCCCACGCCGTGTTTTCGACCGATATCTTCAGGGCCTCGGCCGCACGGCGCCAGCGATTGGCGCGGTCCGCATCGTTGCGCAGGTCCGCGATCGCGGCGAACGATGTCAGCGCGCTGTAGAGCAACCACGCAAGCCAAACACTCTCGCCTTTGCCTTCTTCACCGACACGGTCCATGCCGTCGTTCCAGTCGCCGGTTCCCATGAGCGGCAGGCCATGCTCGCCCGTTGCGAGGCTGGCATCGAGCGCCAGCGCGCAATGTTCGAAGAGGCTGACGGTCTTCTCGGAGAGTCCCGGTTGAAAAAATGCGTCATGTTCGTTTTCGCGCAACGTCGCGCCTTCGAGGAACGGCACGTGTTCATCGAACACCGCGAAGTCGCCGGTAGTGTTGACGTAGTGAGCGGCGACAAAGGCGAGCCAGCCCTTGTCGTCCGAAATGCGTGTGCGGATGCCCTTGCCGGACTCCGGCAACCACCAATGTTGCACGTCGCCCTCCGCGAATTGCCGTCCTGCCGCGCGCAGCAGATGGCCGCGCGCGATATCAGGTCGTGACAGACATAGCGACATGCTGTCTTGAAGCTGATCGCGGAATCCATAAGCGCCGCTCGCCTGATAGAACCCGGATCGCGCCCAGACACGGCAGGCAAGAGTCTGGTACGGAATCCATCGGTTCAGAAGGATGTCGAGCGCGCGATCCGGCGTTCGCACTTCGACGGCTGCGCACACGCCGTCCCACTGACCTTTTACAGTGGTCAGGACAGCATCGAGATCGGCGTTTCTATATTTCTCCACAAGTGTCTGCGCTTCGGCGGCGTTGGCAGTCTGGCCGATGAAGAACACGACTTCCGTACTGCCTGCTGCGCCAAGACGGATGGGCGCCTGTAGTGCGCCGCAGGGATCGAGCCCGGGGCCGACGCGTTTCGACAGGATCGCTCCCACCGACAAGCCGGCCGGCTGATCAAGCGCGCCGTCGCGCCCGAGGAATTCCGTGCGGTCGCAGGTCCACGCAGTCTGCTTGCCGTTCAGATCGGCAAAGGCCACGCGGTCGCTGAACTGTTCGCTCCACGGATTGCGTGCGAGGAGTCCTCCGGTACGGGTGTCGAGTTCAGTGATGAGGTTGGCCGCCGTATTGTTCCGGCTCTGTCCAAGCACCCACTCGACATAAGCAGTCACTGATAGCCGGCGCGGGCGCCCGGACCGGTTGGAAATCTTCAGCCGCGAAATCTTGATGGAATCGTCGACCGGAACGAATTGCGTGAGTTCGAGCGCGATACCGTGAGAGACGTGCTCGAAGCGGCTGTAACCCTGGCCGTGCCAGACGTAATAAGGCGACGACTTGTCGCGAATGGGAAGCGCGGTTGGTGTCCACAACTCGCCGGTGTCTTCGTCGCGGACATAAAGAACCTCGCCTGGCGGGTCGGAGGTGGCGTCATTCGACCACGGCGTGATCTGGTTCTGCTGGCTGTTGATCGACCACGTGAAACCGCTGCCTTCAGCAGAGACGTGAAATCCGAACGACGGATTGGCGATGACGTTGATCCAGGGTGCGGGCGTGCACTGATTGCCTTCCAGCACGGTCAGATATTCGCGGCCATTCTCGACGAATCCGCCGAGGCCATTGAAGAATTCCATCGTCGGTTTCGGCAATGGCGCCTCTGGAACGTCCGGCGGGTAGACCCGTTTCACCGGCGGCTTGACGCCCGGTTTGCGTTCGCGCGCGCGATTGATCTGCTCGGCCAAAGTGCCCTGACCGCCGCGCAGAACGGCGCGCGCGCAATATTGCAGGAGCGCGTTGGATTCCTTCGGAATGACATCGGAGCGCAGAACGAAAACACTGCCGCGCGCGCTGTCGCTTGCGAGTCGCGGCATGGACTGGCTGGTGCGGACAAGGGCTTCCAGCGATGTCTGGAAATCCTGCACATAAGATGTGACGCGTTCGTTAACGATCACCAGATCGACCGCGAGCAGCTTGAGCCGCCAATATTCATGGGCCCGCAGAAGCTGACGCACCAGCTTGAGGTCGTCGTCTTCCTCGATGCGAACGAGCACGATTGGAAGGTCGCCGGAAATGCCGTGCGCCCATAGCGTCGACGCCTTTCCGGCGCCGCGCCGGATCACGTCCGCGGGCGGCCGTAGTGTCGGATCGGAATACAGCACATGATTTGCAAGGCGCTGGAACAGGTTCGCCTCATCGGCGCCGACGCCGAGATGGCGAAGCTGCATCTGTGCCTGCGTCCAGGCAAGTGTCGAGGCGCGCTCGAAGGCCTGCGGGTCGCGATGCTTGTCCGCGAGGTCGATGGCGTCCTCGCGCGTCGCCGCCGCCATGGTCCAGAACGCAATGCGCGCCGTCCCGCCGCGTGGAATTCGGACACGCCGGCGCAGGCTGAAGATAGGATCGAGCACCGCGCCCGCAGTGTTCGACAGCGGCCAGCCATCCATTACCGCAACCGGCGTGCGCGCCGTCTGACCACGACCGAGAAAGCGGGCGCGGTCGGTTTCGAATTGCACGTCGCCCGCGCTCTCGCCTTCGACAACCGCGGTATGGGCGGCCCATATCTTCGGATCGTTAGCGGAACGCTGGCGGCGTGTCGCCAGGATAGCTGCACAATTCGGAATGAACTCGGTCTGTACGAACATCTTTGAGAAGGCCGGGTGCGCGATGTCGTCGGCCTGACGGGCGAGGGCGATCTCGGCATAGGAGGTGACTTCGATCTCGCGCGTACGCGCGCCGTGATTGGTGATCGAGACGCGGCGCACTTCGGCGTCGTCCTCCGGCGAGACCATCACTTCCAGCGTGGTGGTGATCGAGCCGTCGGTGCGCACGATCTCGGCGCGGTCTTCTCCGAAAACGACTTCGTAACCGTCGGGCTCGGATGCCGACGGTTGATATCCCGCCGACCAGATCTCGCCGCTGCGCACATCTCTGAGGAAAACGTATGAACCCCAATCGTCGCGGGTGACGTCCTCGCGCCAGCGCGTCACGGCAATATCGTGCCAGCGGCTGTAGCCGGAGCCGGACGCCGTCACCATGGTGGAGAAGCGCCCGTTGGACAGGATATGGGTGCGCGGCTCGCGCGAATGTGCCGAGGTGTAGCGGCGCTGAATCTCGGGAACGAGCGCGGGATCTTGCGTGGTCGCCGTGATTTGCTCCGGCGGACGGCGTGCAAGCGCCACGTCGCGCGGCATGCGCTCCTGCAGCAGAAGCTCCGCGGCTTGGATAATCGGCTCCGCGTGGAAGCGCGCGCGCATTGCGCCTTCGTGGAGCGCATTGCCGATCGCCACCAGCGTCATTCCCTGGTGATGCGCCATGTAGGCCCGCACCACCGCGTATTTAATGCCGTCCGGCAGGCGGGTGCGCGTATAGTCGATCGCCTCATACCAGCCATAGGCGCCGCGCGCCCCGAGCCGCGCCATCCGGTCGTAGTTGCGCGCCGCCGCGCCGGGATCGATCATCGACGCGAGACCGCTCGCGTAGGGCGCGATGACAACGTCTTCGCTCAAGCCGCGCTTGTAGCCAAGATCGGGAACGCCGAAGCTTGAATATTGGTAGGTCTGGTTCATGTCACGCGCGTTGAAGGCGGATTCCGACATGCCCCACGGCACGCCGAGGTCGTTGCCATATTCTTCCTGGCGGCGCACGACCAGGCGGTTCGTCTGTTCGAGAAGGCTTCCGGACGGCGCGCGCATTACAAGCGACGGCATCAGATATTCGAACATGGAGCCCGACCAGGAGATCAGGCCGGAGCTGTTCTCGATCGGCGTCAGCGTACGGCCAAGACGAAACCAGTGCTTCGCCGGCAGATCGCCTTTGGCAATGCCGAAGAAGCTGGCGAGCCGCGCTTCCGACGCCAGAAGATCGTAGAAGTTGGAATCGAGGTTTCCATCCTGCCCGCGATAGCCGATGGAGAGCATCTGCCGGTCGGGATCGAACAGGAACCTGAAATCCATTTCCATCGCCATCGCGCGCGCGCGATCAGCAAGGACGGAGAGGCGATGCCGGATCAACTGTGCGGCGCCACGTGATTTCTCCGCTGCGGAGGTGAGTGCATCCACATGCGCGCGCGGCTGACCCTCACCGTCCAGCGTGCCGATGCGCTCGAGGATTGCGTCGCAGTGACCGGACAGCGCATCGCAGTTCGGCAAACTGTCCAGCAGCAGAACCGTGCGCGCGTCCAGCGCCGCCATCGGCAGTGCGGCCCATGGCAGCAGCCGCTCTATCTCGCGTGTATGTTCGTGCAGCGAGGCGCGAAGTGTTGCGATCTGCGCAACCGCGTCCTCGTTCTGATCCGCGGCCCGGGCGAGCTCGAGCATGGAGTCGGCCTGCAGTTCCAGTTCCGAAAGCTGTTGTGCCGTCTTGGCCGCGCCGATGGGAATGTCGCTCAGAGTGCGCGCAAATCCGTCGATGGCGTCCGCGAGTTTCGCGCTGTTCGAATCTTTGCGGATGCGAACGGCATCGCGGAGAATAAGGACGTCGTCTTCAAGCGCGAAATGCCAATAGGGATTGACGACCGGTCCTCTCGCCATTTCATCCAAAGCGTTGGACAGCGCGATCAGATGACCGGCGAGATTGCCGCTGTCCACCGACGACACATAGCGCGGCTCGAGCGGCTGGAGGCTCGACGTATCGTACCAATTGAAGAAGTGACCGCGGAATCGCTCCATCTTCTCGAAGCTCTCGAAGGTCGCTTCGAGGCGGTCGAGTGCGCCAAGCGTCCCGATCCATCCGAAATCGCGTGCCGCGACGATGGCGAGCAGATAGAGCCCCATATTCGTCGGCGAGGTGCGGTGCGCGACGACCGGGTCAGGGCTTTCCTGGAAATTGTCAGGTGGAAGAAAGTTGCTCTCGGCGGTGACGAATTTCTCGAAGAAATTCCAGGTGCGGCGCGCGATCTGGCGCAGGGTGCGCACATCGCGCGGTGCAATCGAGAGATGGCCATCGGCCTCGGGCGGCATACTGGCCCAACGCGCGGCGAGCGGCGACAAGACCCACAGCGCGGCGAACGGGGTCGCGACCGGCCAAGTGTGGTGGCCGGAGAAGAAAATCAGCAACGCCACGCCTGCTGCAAAAGCGACGCTCGCGAGCATCTGTGTGATGAGATCGCGGCGGTCAAAGGTCGAATTTCGCCGCGCCTGGGCCGCGGTCACCCATTCGAGCAGACGCTTCTTATGAATAAGCAGGCGGCCCAGTGTGCGCACAACGGCATCGACCATCAGCCAGGCCTGGTGCGCCAGGAATGTGATCAGAAACGCGCTCTGCATGAAGCCGATCGCGAAATCCCGCGCGGCTGCACGGAAATGATTGCGCAGGGAAACGCCGATACGCGGCGGCTTGAGGCTGGAAATCGCCGGCAGCAGCGGCGGAAAGGCGATCACGGACATGATGAATGCGGTCCAGACGAAGGCTGCCGTCGCCGGCAATGTCCACGCAATCAACATCGCGAGCAGGGCGGCGGGCGCGGACAGCGAACGGCGCAGATTGTCGAGCAGCTTCCATCGTCCGATCAGCGGAAGCGACGTTCTCCTGCCGTGATTGTTGACGGTATTGAGGCCGAATATCCAGGGAAGCAACTGCCAGTCGCCGCGCGTCCAGCGATGCTGGCGGGCTGCCGATACGTCGTAGCGCGACGGGAATTCCTCGACGACTTCGATGTCCGTCGCCAGGCCTGCACGATTGAAAATTCCTTCCAGCAGGTCGTGGCTGAGGACACGGCTTTCCGGAATCTGGCCGTCGAGCGCGGCTTCGAAGACATCGATATGATAGATGCCTTTGCCGACATATGAGCCCTCCTGGAACAGGTCCTGATAGACATCGGATATTGCTAGCGCATAGGGATCTAGCCCGTTCGGGCCCGAGAAAACGCGCTGGAACATCGAGCCTTCGGCACCGATGGGCAGGGACGGTGTCACGCGCGGCTGAAGAATTGCATGGCCTTGTTCGACCAATCCGGTCTGCGGATTGAATCGCGGCTGATTGAGAACATGCGCCATCTTGCCCACGAGCCGCCGCGCGGCGCCGATCGGCATGCGCGTGTCGGCGTCGAGCGTAATAACGTATTTGATATTTTGCGGCGGCGCCGGAATTTGTCCATTGATCAGCAGGAAATTCGTGTCGTTGGCGCCGCGCAGAAGCCTGTTGAGCTCGTGCAGCTTGCCGCGCTTGCGCTCCCAGCCGATCCAGGCACCTTCACCTTCGTTCCATACGCGGCGGCGATGCAGCAGGAAGAAGCGATCGCAGTTTCCGGCCGGCCCGTAGCGCTCGTTCAACCGCGCAATGCCCGAGACGGCCTCCTCCAGAAGCATGTCGTCGTCGGCTGCGGTTTCCTCCGGGGCATCTCGCCAGTCCGACAACAGCGCGAAAACGAAATTGTCGTCGGGATTCGAGAGGTGGTGAACTTCGAGGCGCTCAATCTGCTCACGGATATCCAGCACAGATGTCAGCAATGTCGGGACTACTATGATCGTGCGCAATTCGGTCGGCACGCCGTCTTTCAGCTCAAGCGCGGGAAGCAATCGTGCGCCGATCTGCGCAGTAATGATGTGATTGACGAACGCCACCGCGACATCGCTTGCCGGAACGACTCCCACAACCCCGAGAAGCACCAGCAACTCGCCATGGATGCCGGCATGTGCAACCGCCAGAAGCGCCAATGCTAATGCTACGGCAGTGAAAAGGCCGATCAGACCGATATAGCTCGCGACGCCCGCGCGCGACTGAGATCGCCAGATGCGCGTCTTGAGCGAAACTCGGCAGCACAGCTCCTTCTCGAAGGCCTCGCGGCCTTCCGCCAGAAGGTAGAATCCCGGGTCGCGATCGCGACGCGGCAGGCCGCTATCGTCCAGCTTGTCCGGCGCGCGCCGCGTAGCCGCCAGCGCGCGCATGGCCACTTCATATTCCTCGAGGTCGCTGCCGCGCGCGATCTGTTCGACTGCGCGGCGATAAAGATCGCGTGTTGCGAAATTCAGCTTGGCGAATTCGCTGCCCGTCCGGAATACGCGGTCGACCGCGCTGACGCTTTCGAAGAATTCCGGCCAGTTCACCATCGACACCAGGCGCATGCTGGTGATGACGTTTCGTACCGTGACGTTCATCGCGCTTTGGCGCTGGACCTCTTCGCGGAGCAACTGATCGCTGGTGACACCTTCTGCGGAGAGCTTGTCGTTGAGCCAGCGAAGGGCCGGTGTTTTGTTCGGATCGCGGTCCCGTAGCCTCTGCGATAGTTGCACCGCGAAAGTACTGGACCACGGCGCCTGACTCAGTGCCGCCAGACTGCCTTCTGAATTTTCCGACGCGAGGATTTTATCGGCAAGGGCATCCGCGCGTTGGCTGGCGCGCAGGCGAGAGCTGATCCCTTCCGCCAACCGGCGGAGATTTTCCACCAACGTGATGCGCAGCGTGATCGCGAGCGCCCACAATTCGCCGATCGTCAGATTCTGCACGCGCTGATAGGCCTCGACGAAGCGGGTCAGTTTTTCGATGTCGAACGCGCTGTCCGAATGCGCCACAACGGCCCAGGCGATCCCGAAGACACGCGGGTAGCCCTTCAGAGGACCCTCGGTGAGCTTCGGCAATAGCCGGTAGAATCCCGGGGGCAGATCGTTCTTGATCTCGCGAATCTGCTCGTCGACGACATGGAAATTGTCGAGCAGCCACTCAGCGGCCGGGGAGATCGGCTGGCCAGCGCGGGCGGCACGCACAATGTCGCGATATGCATCGACGAGCACATTGGTGTTTTCGTAAAGGCGCGGCGCGATCGGCCGGCCTCTGCGGCGCTTGGGATCGACATGCTGCGCCTTGGCCAGGCTTTCGGCGTGCTGTTCCAACCGCTCAATGCTGAACAATTCGGCGCGAATGGGCTCCTGCACGATGCGCGGGAATGTTCGCCGGATACTAGACAGGCCCGGGATATCCAAGATGGTCAGCCCCTTTTTTAAATCTCGACGGGACCGGAAACCGCACGCCTGCAAACCCACGACGCCCGGCGGGTTATTCATGACGATTCATCGGCGCGGGCGCCGGTGCCATGGGAGAAAACGCCCTGACGGCTCAAGAGTTCCCCGAAACGTGGAACCGCTAAAGACGGCCGTCGGGACTAAAGCGCACACGCATCTGTGAGGGGCCTGAGATGAAATTCGACGGCAGCCAGAGAGGCACTCCGACAATTTCCAGATCTCGCATCCGCGTGAGCACTTCGGTTAGAATCGCGTCGATCTCGATACGCGCGATGTGCTGGCCGAGGCAGCCATGCGGCCCGGTGCCGAAAGCGATGTGTTCGTTCGGCATGCGCGAGAGATCGAGAGCGTCTGGCTCGTCGAATTGTTGTGGGTCGCGATTGGCGGACCCGAAATACATGACCACCTTGTCGCCCTCACGGATGTTCTCTCCGCCCAGCATCGTATCGTGCTTCGCTGTGCGGCGCATGTAGATGACGGGTGTTGTGTAGCGCAGCAATTCTTCCCGCGCACCGGGCAGGCGAGAGGGCAGGTCGGCTTTCAGCCATGCAAGCTGATCGGGATTTTCGAGCAGCGCGATCATTCCGGCGGAAAGCAGGTTGCGTGTCGTGTCGCCGCCGGCATCCACCAGCAATAGGAAGAACAACAGGAATTCGATGTCGTCGAGTTTCTTGCCGTCGACCTCCGCCATCAGCAGCTTGGTCGCGAGATCGTCCTTCGGCCGCGCGCGCTTCTCGTCGATGACCCTGCGGCCGTATTCGAACATCTTGAGCACCGCCATGCCGCCGGCACCCGGTTCCTGCGATTCCGGCGCGGCATGGATCGCCTCGGTAAGCTTGTAGAGCTCGCGGCCATCATCGAGCGGAATGCCGAGCAGCTCGGCGATCACATAAGACGGCATCTCGCCTGCGATCTGGCCGACGAAATCGCATTCGCCGGCCTCGATCACTTCATCTACGATCTGCTTCGCCAGCGCTTTCATGCGCGGCGTGCGATCCGCTGAAACCGGCTGGGTGAATTCGCTGCGGATGAGCTTGCGGTACGCCGTGTGCTGCGGCGGGTCCATCATCAGCATCATCTTGTATCCGCCAAAGCTCTGCGCCGCTTCCGCCGCGGGATCGGAGATCATGATCGTGGGCTCCGACGAATAGTTCTGGAAATCGCGGTCGACGGCCCACACGTCCTGATACCGCGTCACTGCCCAGAATCCCTGCCCACCATCCTTCTCCTCATGCCGGAAGACCGGCGCGTTCTCGCGCAGCCAGCGGTATTGCGCGAAGGGATGACCGGCGGCAAAACTCTCCGGCGAAAGTAAATCTATTTTCATCCTCACCCCTCGCTGCGCCGCACTCTGTTACGCCGCCGTAATCGAAAGTGCGCTATTGAGCAGCTACGCTCGCATCGCCGCCCGGCTAGCGCAATTGTGCATACCTTCTCACGGACAATTGAGCCGCAATTGCCTTTTTTCCGACACCCAAATCCCAATGTATAGGCGGCGCCACGAGTCATTCGTGGCGCGCAGGAGGAGGGACCGATGCGCGCGCTTACCAAGGCTGGGCTGAAGAGCCCCGCCGCCATCGCCGTCGGCGTCGCGATCACGATGCTGTTCGGCGCCTTCGCGCTGTTCAACCTTCCGATCCAGCTTTTCCCCGATATCGACCGCCCGCAGATCGGCATCGAGACCGACTGGCGCGCGGAGACTCCGCGCGAAGTGGAATCGCAACTGGTCCAGCCGGAAGAAGAAGTGTTGCAGGGCATTCCGGGCCTGCAAGAGATGGATGGGTTCGCCGGCAATGGCGGCGGCTACATCCAGCTCACCTTCGCGCTCGGCACCGATATGAAGAGTACGCTGGTCGATGTGATCGGCCGGCTCAATCGTTTGCCGCCGTTGCCGGCCGATGCGCAGAAGCCGTTCGTGCAGCTCGCCAGCACGCAGGACGCCAATGCGCTGCTGCTCTACGTCTTCATGCAGAAGCTGCCGGGCAATTCGCGCGATGTGAATTCCTATACCCAGTTCCTGAAAGACAGCGTCATTCCGCGTCTGGAAGCAGTCCCCGGTGTCGGCTCGGCGCAGATCAACTCCAACGGCGGTACGGACGAGATCGACATCGTGTTCGATCCGATGCGCGCGGCACAGCTTGGCGTGCAGATCCCGAAGATGGCGCAGCAGATCAGCGGCGCGGAAGACGTCTCCGGCGGAACGATCGATGTCGGGCGCCGGCAATATGGCCTCGAATACCGTGGCCGCTACTCCATCGAGACGCTGAAAAACCTCGTGCTCGAATGGCGCGATGGCAAGCCGATCCATCTCGGCGATATCGCCGATGTTCATATTGGCCGCAGCAAGGCGACGGGCTTCGCCTATCAGAACGGCAATCCGGCGCTTGGGCTTCAGGTCTTCCGCGCGAACGGCGCCAACGTGCTCTCTACCGTCAATGCGGTGAAAGCCGAACTGGAAAAAATCAACGCCACCGCCGCAAAGGAGCAAGGCGTCAAGCTGCAATATTCCTTCGACCCTTCGCATTTCATCAATCAGGCGATGGGGATGGTCACCTCCGATCTGATCCTTGGCATTCTGCTTGCGGTTGGCGTTTTGTACTTCTTCATGCGTGAATGGCGCGGCACGCTGATCATCTCCGCCGCGATCCCAATCTGCCTGATGGCAGTGGTGATCCTGCTCAACATCGCAGGCCGTACGCTCAATGTTGTGTCGCTTGCCGGATTGGCGTTCGCGACCGGCATCGTGCTCGACGCCGCCATCGTTGCGTTCGAGAACATACTGCGGTTGCGCGAGCGTGGCATGCCGGGCGGCGAAGCGGCCGAGACCGGAACGCATCAGGTCTGGGGCGCGCTGCTCGCGTCCACGGCGACCAATGTCGCGATCTTCCTGCCGGTGATCTTCCTGAAGGATGTCGAAGGTCAGCTCTTTGCCGACCTGTCGCTGACTATCGCCTTCGCCGTGTTCGTGTCGCTGATCGTGGCGGTGACGGTTGTTCCGGTGACGTCCGCGCTGTTCCTGAAGACGCGGCCCAAGATTGCCGATCTCGCGGGCACATGGCGGGGCATCACCGACGTCATCATGAATCTCACTGACACCTCGCGTAAGCGCCGGCTTTGGATCGGAGGATTGATCGCGGGTTCACTGATCGGCACCTGGCTGCTGACGCCCAGCCTGCAATATCTCCCGCAGGTGAAGCGCGCCGCCATCGACGGATTCATCCAATTGCCTGCGAGTTCGACCGTCGATGTCGTGGACAAGACCGTTGCGCAGCCGATCATCCAGCGGCTGCGCCCCTATCTGACGGGCGAGAAGCAGCCCAAGCTGCTGAACTACTATGTGAAACAGAACGGCCCCGGATTCATGGATATGGCCGTGCGCGTGCCGAACGACGAGGATTTCCCGGCGCTCGAAAAGATCGTGCGCAACGACGTCCTGAAGGACCTGCCAGATGCGCAGGCCTTTGCGCAGATGGGCAGCCTGTTTGGCGGCTTCGATGCCGGCGGCGGCATATCGATCAATATCCAATCGAACGATGCCGAGGCGATGCGCGCCGCCGCGCGCAAGGGCATGGCGCTCCTGACGCAGAAATTCCCCGAAGGCGTGGTCAACACCAACCCATCGCTCGATTACGACACGCCACAGCTCAAGCTCAGCCCGGACGATCGCTCCATCGCCGAAGTCGGTTGGAACCGCTCCGATGTCGGCACCGTGGTGCAGGCGCTGGGCGAAGGCGCCTATGTCGGCCAGCGTTATGACGGCGAGCGCCAGCTCTTCCTGATACTGAAATCGAAGGCGCTCACTTCGCCGGACGCGATCAACGCTGCGCCGATCGCAACACCCAATGGCGGCGTGGTGTCGTTCGGTCATCTGGTTTCGATGAAGAAGACGCTGGCGCCGAGCGGTACCTACCGCCTCGACCGCCGCCGCACCTTCGCGCTGAATCTTCAACCGCCGCGCGGCATGGCCCTGCAGGACACGATGGCGATCATCAAGAAGGACGTCGAGCCGCAGATCCGCGAAATGCTGCCGGCCGACGGCACCGTCACCTATGGCGCCGCCGCCGACCATCTGGACAACGCGCTCTGGAACATGGCGAAGAATTTCGGCCTCGCGGTGCTGCTTCTGTTTCTCATCATGGCGGCATTGTTCAAATCGATCTGGGATGCCGCGATCGCGACCATCGCGCTGCCGCTCGGCACCATCGGCGGCATGGCGGCGCTCAGGCTGCTCGGACTCTTCGTGTTCCAGCCGCTCGACTTGCTGACCATGATCGGCTTCATCATCGTGCTGGGTCTGGTGGTGAACAACACGATCCTTCTCGTCGCGCGCACGCGGCAGGCGGAAGCGGAGGGCATGACGCGCGTCGACGCCGTCCGCTCCAGTCTTGAGACGCGCCTGCGCCCGATCTTCTCCAGCACGCTGACGGCGGTCTTCGGCATGCTGCCACTGGTTCTCATTCCCGGACCGGGTGCGGAGATTTATCGCGGCCTCGGTGCCGTGATCGTGGGCGGTATTCTGGTAAGCCATGTTTTCACACTGGTGCTGATGCCGGCGATGCTACGGCTGGGCGAGAAACCCGCCGCTGCCCGCGCCGCGCCCGGCACGCCATTGCAGCAGGCCGCATGATGATCACGATGAAGACCGCCAAATCGATGTCCGTGGTGTTCGGCAGCATGGCCGTCGTCGCCATCGCCGCTAGCTTCCTGCACCCACCAAAGGCCGTCGCGGAGCAACCGCGCGGACCGGATGCGCCTTCGGTTGGCGTGATGCAGGCGCGGATGGTGAAGATGGCGCCCAAGATGGCGTTGCCCGGAACGGTGATGTCGCGCAACGACTCGCAGCTCGCTTCCGAAGTCGAAGGGCGGGTCGAATGGGTCGCCGAGGTCGGTACCATCGTGAAGGCGAACGATGTCGTCGCGCGTGTCGATGCCCGTCTTGCCAATCTCCAGCTCTCTTCCGACAGGGCGAATGTCGCCCGCCTTGAAGCACAGTTGCGTTTCGATCGCGATCAGGCGGGACGCATGGACAATCTGTTTAGCCAGAACGCCATCGCCAAGAGCACGCGCGATCAGGCGAAATCGACCAAGGACATGGACACGGCGGCGCTCGCGCAGGCTCAGGCGTCGTACAAGCGCAGCCAGTACGAACTCACCCACGGCGAAATCCGTGCACCTTTCGACGGCCGCGTCGTTGCCCGTCTGATCAATGCCGGCGAATACGCCACGCCGGGCAAGCCGATCGTTCGGCTTGTCGATGTTGGATCTCTGGAAGTCAGCGTGCCGACGCCGATCGATACCGCGCGGTATATCGCCGAGAATTCTCTTCTGACAGTCGACATCGGCGGCAAACCGGTGCCGGCGAAAGTGCGCGCGATCGTTCCCGTGGGCGACATCGCCAGCCGCATGATCGAAGTGCGCCTCATCCTTCCGGCCGGCTCCGCGCTGGTCGGCGATGCAGTGAAGGTCATGCTTCCGTCGGCGCTGCCGCATGATGTGCTTGCAGTGCCGCGCGATGCGCTCGTGCTGCGCGAAGAGAACACCTATGTCTTCAAGGTCGACAAGAAAGGCCAGGCGCAGCGTGTCGCGGTGGAGACCGGGGCGGAAGAGGGTGCTCTTGTCGAGGTCAAAGGCCCGGTCGCGGCGGGTGAGCGCATCATCGTGCGCGGAGCAGAGCGTCTCGAAGCCGGGCAGAAGGTGCACGCGGTCAAAGCGTCCTGATCAGGTCGCGACCAGAACCGCAGCGCCCTTCCAGTCTTTCAAAATGCGCTCGACGGTTTGGCCGAGATAGAGCGTCTCGCCGACGCGCTTGTTGGTGCCGATCACGATCAGGTCGCAGCCGGATTTTTTCGCCTCGCTGAGAATGGCATCGTCTGGCGAGACATCGGTGTGGACGGACGTCTCGATCCTGTCGAAACCGTAGCGCGCGGCCAGCGAGGTAATGTCGTCCAGCACCGCCTTCTCGGTTCTGCGGCGGCCGCGTGAGCGGCGCCTGGGGTGAGATGCGCCGCCGTTGCTTGCGCGGCGATCGGCGACATGGAGCGCCACGATGCGGCTCTCTCTTGGCGGTGCGAGAGCGAACGCAATTTCCGCGCCACGCCGCGACGCTTCGGTGCCGTTGACTGGGATGAGAATGTTCCAGCCTTTGGCCTCCGTAGCATTCCCGCTGTTGCCTGCCATTGCGAGCGCGAGCGGGCCTTCAAATCCATTGGCGGCCTTGTCGACGGTCTTCGAGAACACGCCATCGGCGCTGTGCATGCGCTCGATACCGACAAGAAGAAGGTCGTAGCCTTTCGAGGCCTCTTTCTGCACGGCCTCATCGACTTTATTTTCCTGGCGCGTGGAGACCTCAACTTTGTCCGGACGGTCATCGCCTTCCTTTTCCTTTTTGACCTGATGACCTTCCTTGGCACTCTCGATCGCAGTGTCTTTGAGCGGAGCTTCCGAGTGGCCACCCTTTTTTGGCTTCGCTGCTACTTCCACTACGGTCATCGGCAGTCCGCGCTGGCCGGCGATGAAGCCGCCGAGGCGTGAGGCGAATTTGCCGTTTGGGCTTTCATCCGCCGCCACGAGCAGGCGCTCGAACTGGCTGACGAAACCTTTCGCGTCGATTTCCTCGTTCTCGAGGCGCGTCTTTTCGTCGTCGCTGATCGGCACGCGTTGCAGCGCCCAGCGCAACATCGGCGGCATCGCCATTGTCGTGATCACCGCCATTGTCACGATCATGGTGTAGAGGTTCTGCGACAGCGCGCCCATTGTCAGGCCGATGGTGGCGACGATGACCTCGGTACTGCCACGCGCATTCATGCCGCAACCGACGGCGAGCGCTTCGCGCCTGTTAAGCCCGCTCAGTTCCGCGCCGATGAATGCACCGCCGAACTTTCCAACGCTGGCGATGGCGACAAGGCCAATGGTAAGCATGGCGAGCGTCGGGTCTTTCAGAATGGTGAGGTCCGCCGACAGCCCCGACAGTCCGAAGAAGACCGGCATCATGAAAGCCGTGATGAAACCGCGCAGCTGATCCTCGATGTGGCGCGACAGGATCGGCGATTCGCCGACCAGAACACCGGCGACGAACGAGCCGAGCACGGTGTTGACGCCGAGCCCCTGGGTGACGAGCGCGAGTCCGCACATCACGATCAGGATCGCTGTGACGACCCCATAGTCGCTGACGAAGGTGTCGTTAACCCAACGGATCAGCCAGAACACCAGTTTGCGACCGACAGTGTAGGCAAGGGTTAGAAAGATCGCGGTGCCGATGATCGTCTTGCTGAGCGCGCCCATGGAGAGGGCGCCCGCGCCTGCGATACCCAGCGTAATGGACACGATCACCCACCCTGTCGTGTCTTCGAGAATCGAAGACGCGACGATGATCTGTCCGAGGTTGCGGCGCATGAAGTTCATCTCACGCACGACCATCGCCACGATCTTGATCGACGAAATGGAAAGCGCGGTGCCAAGGAACAAGGCAGCGATCAGGCGTTCGTTGGGATTGGGAAGCAATGACGAGGGCAGCAACACGCCGAGCCCGAAGCCGCAGGCGAACGGCACCGTCACACCGGTGGCCGTGATGGCGAAGGCCGGCGTTCCGATTTTCTTTACCAGCTTGAGATCGGTCTCCATGCCGGTCAGCAGCAGCAGCATCATTACGCCCATGTTGGCGAGACCGGTGATGAGCGCTTTCTGCTCGGCGCTTTTCGGGAAGATGAGATCATGTGCCTCCGGCCAGATCCAGCCGAACAGCGACGGCCCCAGAATGAGACCGGCCAACAGCTGCCCGATGACGGCCGGCTGGCCGTAGCGCTGCATGATCTCGCCAAGGCCGCGGCCCACGAGCATGAGCAGTGCCACTTGCGCAACGAGAATGGCTTCCTTGCTGCCGCTGGCGATGCCGCCGCCTTCTGCGCTCGTGCTGCCTGCCGCGATAGCAGCCGTGGCGAGCAAAAAGGCACCTGCGCCAAACGCAAAAGGCACAACCCGCTTGGTCACGCACACCCCGATAGCGAACAATTGCCCGAGGAAACGCGCGAAGTTCCCGCGCAGTTCCCTATTCCGGGCAGACGCCCTGGGCGCGGAGCTTAGCGGTGAGGTTCTCGATGGCCTGCGTCAGGGCAAGGACTTCCTTCTCGCGAAGCTGGTCGAGCTTCTGGTGGAGGAGCTCGATCTCAAGCTCCGCCTTAATGTTGATCTTGTAGTCGTTCTCCGCCTGCTTGCGGTCGATGTCCTGCTGGCGGTTCTGGCTCATCATGATGAAGGGCGCTGCGTAGGCAGCCTGAAACGACAATGCGAGGTTGAGCAGGATGAAGGGATAAGGGTCCCAGCGCTGCACATAAGCGGTGATGTTGAGCACGATCCAGAAAAGCAGAATCGTCGACTGGATGATAATGAACGTCCAGGAACCCATTGTGGCGGCAACCGTGTCGGCGATCCTTTGGCCGAACGATGGCATGTCCGCAGTTACCCCTTCGGCGCCGCGCGCCCTGCGGCGCAAAGCGCGTAGATCTTCTAGCAGCTTCTGCTCAGCCTCGCGCAGCGCAGGTCGTAGCCCCGATGTTGACATTGCCGTCCCCCGATTCCGCAGGGGTAGGGTACGCCGCCGCGCGTTGCCGGGCGAGGCCTTGATGGTTACGGTATCGTCAGCGCAAGGGGGACGTCGTGCGGACATTGAGCAAAACCAGTCTCTGGCTGGGCAGCTTTCTGCTGGTTCTTCTCGCAATCGGTTATTTCACGCCCTATGGCGGCTTTGCAATCAACGGCGCGACGGTCGGGGCCGGTGTCTCCGCGCAGCTCGCCTGTGCAGGCGTGTTCGTATCGAACCGCAAGCTCGATGATGTTGTGAAGAATGACATCCTTCGCCTCTCGCCGCTGACGAAATGGAACAAGTACAAGCTCGACACGGTCAGCCGGTCGGTCAGCGTGACGGCGCTGGGGCTGCGCACGCGCACCGCGATCTATCGTCCCGGCATCGGTTGCACCTTGCTGGTTGATGACACCGCTGAGCGGCTTCGCGAGCAGGCGAAGGGCATCCCTGTTCCCTCGACGGCAGAACGGGCGCAGCAATGGCCCCTGGGCGATGCGGTCAATCTCTCCAGTCTTCCGGAGGGCGTGGATCGCAGCGCTCTCGACAAGGCGATCGAAAAATCGTTCACCGATGAGACCTCCGCGAAGGAAATCGATACCCGCGCCATCATCGTCGTCTATGACGGGCGCATCGTGGCCGAGCGCTATGCGCCGGGCTTCGACAAGAACACGCGCCTGCTCGGCTGGTCGGAAAGCAAGAGCGTCACCGCCGCATTGATCGGCACACTGATCGCCGACGGCAAGGTCAATCTCGATGCCTTGGCGCCGATTGGCGAATGGAAACATCCCGGCGATCCGCGCAACAGGATCACGCTGCGCAATCTTCTCAATATGTCGAGCGGGCTCGCATTCAACGAGCCCTACGATCCCGGCTCCGACAGTACGCAGATGCTGTTTCAGGAGCACGATATGGCGCGCTATGCAGCCTCGAAGCCGCTCACGCATCCGGCTGGGACATTCTGGTCGTATTCCTCCGGCACGGCCAACATTCTCTCGCGCATCGTGTTCGAGAATTCCGGCGGCACGCTCGCGTCCTATGAGGCTTATGCGCGCACGCATCTGTTCGATCCGGCGGGGATGACCAGCGCGATATTCGAGCCGGATGAGCGCGGCAATTTCGTGGGCAGCTCGTATCTCTATATGAACGCGCGCGACTGGGCGCGGTTCGGGTTGTTGATCCTCAACCACGGAACGATAAACGGCCATCGACTCCTGCCGGAATCGTTTGTCGATTTTGTCTGCACACCGGCGCCGGCGGCGACATTGAAGCAATATGGCGGGCAATTCTGGCTTAACGGCTTCGACGAGAAGGACCCCAAAGTACGCGAATTCCCGCATCTGCCCACGGATATGTGCGCCGCCGAAGGGCACAATGACGAGTTCACGTCGGTCTTTCCGTCGCGCAAAGTAGTGATCGTGCGGCTGGGATGGACCGTCAACGACGGCGCCTTCAACCGCGACAAACACTACGCCGCGATTCTGGCCGCATTGCCGAAGCCTTAATCGGCGCGCGCCATCGCGGCGCAGGATTTGGCGCAGGCGATGCAGGCCTCGACGCATTCGTCCATGCCGTCGAGTTTTTCGCAATCCGTCGCGCAGGCTTCGCAGACATTGGCGCACAGTCTGCACATTTCGCGGTGGAACTCGCTCTTGTGCATCATGAAATCCGCCGCGGTCGCGCAGATTGTCGCGCAGTCGATCATCAGCCGGAAATGCTGCGGTTTCACGTGCTCGCCGCCGGTCTCCAGACAATGCGTCATCGCGAGGCCGAGGCAGACCTTATGGCAGTCCAGGCAGGCGTCGATGCATTCCGTCATCTTCCGGTCGAACGCGTGCATGATGTCACCCTCGGCTTGCCAAGCCTAAAGGCGCGGGCAGGGCTATTTGTTCCGTATTTTCAGGCGGCGAGCCGGAAATTTTCGCGTTGCCAGAGCGCGGTGAGGGCGCTTTCGACCTCGGCCGGTGCAGTCAGACGGCAGAGTGTGGATTTCGCCGTGCGACGATCTTCTGCGCGCGCAGGCCAGGGCGCGGTTTCGATGTACCAGCCGAGATGTTTGCGGAAGATGCGCACGCCATGGACATCGCCATGGAAGTTGAGCGTGTCGCGGAAGTGATCGAGTGCGATGGCAAGACGTTGTTCCACATCCGGCTCAGCGAGCGGCGCACCGGTATTCAACGCAGTTTCGATGGCCGATGCGATCCAGGGCTTGCCATAAGCGCCGCGTGCGATCATGAAGGCGTCGGCACCGGACTGCGCCAGCGCCGCGCGCGCCGTCGCGTCATCGACGATGTCACCATTGACGATGACGGGAAGCCGCGTTGCTGCCTTCACATTCGCCACGGCGCGCCAATCCGCGACGCCCTTATAGAACTGCATCCGCGTGCGGCCATGCACCGTGATCGCCTTGATGCCGAGATCTTCGGCGATGGCGGCGAGTTCGGGCGCATTGCGGTTCGAATCGTCCCAGCCGAGCCGCATCTTCAAGGTCACGGGCCGTGTGGTCGCGTTGACGGCTGCTGAGATCAGTTGTTTCGCGAGTTCGAGATCGCGCATCAGGGCGGAACCCGACAGCGCGCCGGTCACTTCCTTGGCCGGGCAGCCCATATTGATGTCGATGATGTCGGCACCTGCGGCCTCCGCCATCGCAGCACCTTTCGCCAGCCACTGTGCTTCACGGCCAACGAGTTGGATCACCGTCAACGGCAGGCCATCGCCGACCGCGGCACGGCGCACGACATCGGGCCGGCCGCGCGCGAAGGCATCGCACGCCACCATCTCGGTGGCGACATAGGCAGCACCCGCCCGCGATGCCGCGCGGCGGAAAGGAAGATCGGACACGCCGGTCATCGGCGCCGTCAGCACGCGGCCTGGCACGCACACATCGCCGATCATGAGCGTGCTCATGCCATGCCCTCGATCTCGGCGCGCAGCATCTCAAGTTCGATCCAGCGGTCTTCGAACGTGCTCAGGTTCTTCTCGGCCTCGGCAAGTTTCGCGCTCAGTGTCGCAAATCCGGCGGGATCGCGTCCATAGAGATCGGGATCGTGCAGTTTGTATTGCAGTCTCGCGATCTCGCGCTCGGTTTCGGAAATCCTCCGCGGCAGTTCTTCGAGGGCGTGCTTGTCCTTGAAGGTCATGCGCCGCTTGGCCGGCGCAGCAGCTGTTGAAGTGGCTTCCTTCGCTGCGCGCGCCGCCGGGACTGCGGCACTGACTCTCGCAGAAACGCCGCCGCCGCGTTGCGCGACCATGTCGCTGTAACCGCCGGCATATTCGACGAAGCGGCCATCGCCTTCGGCCATGATGATCGAACCCACGGTGCGATCCAGGAAGTCGCGGTCATGGCTGACCAGCAGAACGGTCCCCGAATAGTCCGCGATCATCTCCTGCAACAGATCAAGTGTTTCTAGATCGAGATCGTTGGTCGGCTCGTCGAGCACCAGAAGGTTTGACGGCCTGGCGAGAAGCTTGGCGAGCAACAGCCGCGCGCGCTCGCCGCCCGACAGAACGCGCACAGGCTGGCGAACCTGATCTGCCGAGAAAAGAAAATCCTTCATGTAGCTGATGACATGGCGCTGCTTGCCGTCAACGATGACGATATCGCCGCGTCCGTCCGTCAGCACCTCCGCCAAGGTCGAATCCGGGAGCAGTTTGGCGCGGTCCTGATCCAGCGATGCCATCACAACATTCATGCCGATCTTCACTTCGCCGCTGTCCTGCTTGAGCTTGCCGGTCAGCAGATTGAGCAGCGTGGTCTTGCCCGATCCGTTTGCGCCGACGATGCCGATGCGATTGCCTTTCTTGATGCGAATAGAGAAGTCGCGCACCACGATCTTGTCGCCGTAACTTTTCTTCGCGTGCCGTGTCTTAATAACCAGCGATCCCGAATCCGCCGCTTCCGCCGCGTCCAGCTTCACCTCGCCAACGGCGCGCTTCTCGTCGCGGCGATCCTGACGAAGCTGCAACAGGCCGGCGAGGCGCTTGACGTTACGCTTGCGCCGCGCGCTGACGCCGTAACGAAGCCAGTGCTCTTCGTCTGCGATCTTGCGGTCGAGCTTGTGGCGGTCGATCTCTTCCTGCTCGAGCGTTTCGTCACGCCAGGCTTCGAATTGCGCAAAGCCCTGCCGCAGAAGCCGCGTGCGTCCCCGATCGAGCCACAGCGTGTTGTGCGACAGGCGGCTCAGGAAGCGCCGGTCATGGCTGATGAGCACCAGCGCGCTGCGCATCGATGCCAGCGTGTTCTCCAGCCATTCGATGGCGGGCAGGTCGAGATGGTTGGTGGGCTCATCGAGCAGCAGCACGTCGGGCTCCGGCGCCAGCACGCGCACCAGCGCCGCACGCCTCGCCTCCCCGCCGGAGACATGCGCCGGGTCTTCCTGTCCGGTCAGACCGACATCGCGGAACAGTTCGGTGACGCGGTGCGGATTGTCGCTCGGGCCCAATCCGGCGAGCGTGTATTCCTCCAGGGTCCTGAAGCCGGTGAAATCCGGTTCCTGCGGCAGATAGCGGATGGTCGCGCCGGGCTGGAAGAAGCGCTCACCGTCTTCGACATCGACCATGCCGGCGGCGATCTTGAGCAAGGTGGATTTGCCCGACCCATTGCGACCGACGACGCAGAGCCGGTCGCCCTGTTCCAGCGACAAATCCGCGCGTTCGAGCAGCGCGGTGCCGCCGAAGCTGACGTGAATATCGCGGAGGAACAAGACGGGTGCCATGGGGCGTGCCAATAGCATTCCCGCGCCGCAGGATTATATAGGGAAGATGTCATTCCCGCTCTTTGCATTCGACAACTCCTATTCGCGGCTGCCCGGTCATTTCCACGCGCGATTGGCGCCGGCGCAGGTCAAAGCACCCCGGCTGATCAAGCTGAATGAGACGCTTGCGCGTGAACTGCGGGCAGATCCCGTCCGGCTGGCGGCGCCCGAGGGTGTCGCGGTCCTTGCTGGCAATGCCGTGCCCGAGGGCGCGGACCCGATTGCGCTGGCCTATGCGGGACACCAGTTCGGCCATTTTGTGCCGCAGCTGGGCGATGGGCGCGCGATTCTTCTGGGCGAGGTGATCGATCGGAACGGCGTTCGCCGCGACATCCAACTCAAGGGTTCGGGCCAAACGCCGTTCTCGCGGCGTGGCGACGGACGCGCGGCGCTGGGGCCGGTGCTGCGCGAATATATCATCAGCGAGGCGATGGCGGCGTTCGGAATCCCGACGACGCGTTCACTCGCCGCGGTGATCACCGGTGAAGGCGTGTGGCGGGAGGTGCCGCTGCCCGGGGCGGTGCTCACGCGTGTCGCGGCGAGCCATATCCGCATTGGCACGTTCCAGTATTTCGCGGCGCGCGAGGATGTCGAGGCCGTGCGCACGCTCGCTGATTATGCGATCGCGCGGCATTATCCGGAGGCCGCGAGTGCAACGAACAAATATCGCGCGTTTCTCGACGGCGTCATCGCGCGCCAGGCCGATCTTGTTGCGCACTGGCTGCTCGTCGGTTTCATCCATGGCGTGATGAATACCGACAACATGGCGATCTCCGGCGAGACCATCGATTACGGCCCGTGCGCGTTCATGGATTTCTACGATCCGCGCCAAGTCTACAGCTCCATCGACGAGGGCGGGCGCTATGCTTATGGCAACCAGCCCGGCATCGCGCAGTGGAATCTGGCGCGGCTGGCGGAGACGCTGCTGCCCTTGCTTGGCGACAATGAAGAAACAGCCCTCAAGGAAGCGCAGGATGCGCTCGACAGCTTCGCGCCGCATTTTGAGTCGAGCTATATCGCAGGATTGCGCGCCAAGCTCGGTTTGCGCGAGGCGCGCGACGGCGATCTGGCTTTGGCGCAGGACCTGTTACAGCGCATGGCGACAGGCCATGCCGATTTCACGCTGACCTTCCGCAAGCTTGCCGATCTTCTCGACGGGGAAGATGGCCCGCGCGATCAATTCGCCAATCCGGCTGAGTTCGATTCCTGGGCTTCATTGTGGAAGCAGAGAATTGCGGAAGAGGGTGGAGATGCTCCGGCGCGCGCCGCCGCGATGCGCGCCGTCAATCCGATTTACATTCCACGCAATCATCTCGTCGAAGAAGCGCTCGCGGCGGCGGTGAACGGCGATGACTACGTGTCCTTCGAAACGCTGCTCACCGTGGTGTCAAAACCGTTCGAGGAGCGGCCAGAATTTGCGCGCTACGCAATTCCTCCGACTACGGATCAAATCGTCATGCAGACATTCTGCGGAACCTGACGGAACCTCCCGGAACTTATTTCTAAAAATTTCGACACTTGAAGGGACCGCCCGGGCCACTTATGTGCGTGTCAGCGCGAATTCGTTCGCGCCGGTTCACGACGCGTCTTGAGACCGTCCTTTTAGGGAACCCGTCGCCGCTCCGCGGAGCGGCCTCACGTCAACGAAGAGAAAGCGCAAATGGCATTTTCGTTCCATGCCCGGAAAAGCTTTGTGTTCCTTGCACGCGGTGATACCCGTTGAGCGCGCCGGCGCGCGCTCGCGCGGGAAACGGTTTCTCGCGCGATACGGTAAATCTTTTCTTCCTGTCGATGCTGACCTTGTGCGCGTTGTTCCTTCCTCTGAACGCGCGCCTGCATCTGCGGCCCTACGACGCGCCCAGTGCGATGCGCGAGCTGCTCCATCGGGTCGAGGAGGCGGCGGCGCCAGCAAAGCCCGCCGAGCCTTCGGCGTTCCAGCAGGAACTCGCAATGGCGCCGCGCGATTTGATGAATCGCTGGGACCCGTTGATCACCGAAGCCGCGCGCAAAGTCGGGATTCCCGAGAAGTACATCCGCGCGGTGATCCGCATGGAGAGCGGCGGCCGCACGATGCTCGCCGAAAACCTGCCGATCACGTCTTCGACGGGTGCGATGGGGTTGATGCAGCTGATGCCCGACACCTATGCGGAGATGCGCGCGCAATATCGCCTCGGCGCCAATGCCTACGACCCGCATGACAACGTTATGGCGGGCGCGGCCTATCTGCGCTTCCTCTACAAGCGGTATGGCTACCCGGCAATGTTCGCCGCCTACAATGACGGGCCCGGTAATTTCGAGAATCACCTCTACCGCGGCCGCACGCTGCCGAACGAGACCAAGAACTACATCAAAGGCGTTTCGGGAATTCTTGGCGACAAAGCCACTCCCGCGAATGCCGGCGCGCCGAAAGCAGGAAGCGCGGGCTATGCCGAGCTCACGCGGCCCGACGGCACGGCGGTTCGCATCGACAAGGCGCGGGTGCGCACGGTCCGCAAGCCGCTCCCTGGCGAGTTCGTGGCAAACGTCCAGGCGGTCGTGACCGTTGGCAAGGCGCAATACGGCGTGATGGAGACCGTTGCCGACGCGATGAAGCTGGCTCTGAGTTAATCTCTATCACAATGCCGGGAATGTGATCCGGCATCGCAAAGCCGTCACATTTGCGCCGTGGTGCCCGAGTGGGGTAGATAGCGCAGGGCTGCGCCGGAAGCGCTGCGGGGCATAGCGATCTGTCGATCCATCCGGGACAACGAGAGAGAATTGAGTATTCCAGTAAGTAGCGGCGACGCAGCGCCGGACGCGCGCGCGCTGATCCAGAATCTGATCCATTATCGCAAGCCAAGCTGGCGGCGGGCGCTGTTTGAGTTGGCGCTGACCGGCGGCGCGCTATCGCTGGGCTGGGTGCTGATGTGGCTGTCTCTGGGCGTCGGATATTGGCTGACGCTCCTGCTTGCGATTCCCACGGCGGGCTTTCTCGTCCGGCTGTTCATGATCCAGCACGATTGCGGTCACGGTGCGTTCTTCGGCCAGAAACTGGCGAATGACTGGATCGGGCGTGTGCTCGGCGTGCTCACTTTTACGCCCTACGATTACTGGAAGCGCAATCATGCGGTCCATCACGCGACGTCGGGCAATCTCGACCGGCGCGGGACAGGCGACATCCTTACCCTGACGGTGGAGGAATATGAATCCAAATCGATGCTGGGCCGCCTAGGTTACCGATTGTATCGCAATCCCGTGGTGATGTTCGGTATCGGCCCCGCCTACCTGTTTCTGCTGCAGCATCGTCTCCCGTTCGAGCAGATGCGCGCCGGTATCCGACCCTGGCTCAGCGCAATGGCTACCAATGCCGCGATCGGGCTTGTCGTCGCAATCATGATCTGGCTGATCGGCGTGGGACCCTTTCTGGCGGTGCACCTGCCGGTGCTGCTGCTCGCCGCTTCGATCGGCGTATGGTTGTTCTACGTGCAGCACCAGTTTGAATATGTGGTGTGGTCGCGCGGCGAGGAATGGGCGCTTCCAGAGGCCGCGCTGTCCAGCAGTTCGCATTACGATCTGCCGTTGGTACTGCGCTGGTTCACGGCGAATATTGGGGTGCATCACGTCCATCATCTCTGCAGCCGCATTCCCTATTACCGCCTGCGTCAGGTCCTGCGCGATCATCCCGGCCTGCGTGGCATGGGCCGCGTGACGCTCGCAGAAAGCCTGCGCAGCGTGAGACTGTCGCTGTGGGACGAAGCGCAGCAGAAGCTCGTCTCCTTCCGCGAGGCGCGGGCCCCTGCGATAGACCCGCGATTGCCCTGAATCGTCTTTCACGGCTACCTTGATTGCCCATGAACGTTTTCGCCGATACGATTCTGCTGAGCTACGCGGCGCTGTTTCCGATCGTGAATCCGGTCGGCAGTGCGCCGCTGTTTCTGGGCCTCACGCAGTTCTGCAGCGACAAGGAGCGCAATGCGCTGGCGCTGCGCGTCGCGATCAACAGCTTCTTCCTGCTTCTGGGTTCGCTGTTCATGGGCACGCATGTGCTCGAATTTTTCGGCATCAGCCTGCCGGTCGTGCGCATCGGCGGCGGGCTGGTGGTGACGGCATTCGGCTGGAAGCTGCTCAATTCCGATGAGCGGCCCGACGGCGAGCGCGATCCGCAGAAGAACACGTCGCCGATCCCCGATGCGTTCTATCCGCTCACCATGCCGCTGACGGTGGGCCCCGGATCGATCTCGGTGGCGATCACGCTCGGCAGCCAGCGGCCCAAGGATTTCGGCTGGGCAGAACTCATGCAGTTCGGCGCCGCGACGGTGATCGGCGTTGTCGCGATCGTATTGACGGTGTGGTTCTGCTATCGCTTCGCCGAACGCACGGTCGCGCGGCTCGGGCAGACCGCGACCAATGTCGTGGTGCGGCTGTCGGCCTTCATCATGCTGTGCATTGGAATCCAGATTCTCTGGGGCGGCGTCAATGCGCTGATAGCGCACGCCTGATCAGGACGCGAGCGCGACGGCGGGAAGCGGCTCGGCGCGTGTAGCCGGGAGCGTGATTGTGACGCGCGTACCGCGATTCAGCTGACTCTCGATCGCGACGCGGCCGCCATGGGCCTCCGCGAGTCCTTTGACGATGGGCAAGCCAAGGCCGGTGCCCTTCTCGGCGGAGGATTGCTGGCGCGTCTGGGCATAACGCTCGAACACATGCGCCTGTTCGTCTTCCGCGATGCCGACGCCATGATCGTTCACGCCGAAGACGATCTCGCCGCTCGCCGCGACCTGGGCGAAGACTTCGACGTCGCCGCCGGGGAAGCTGAACTTGATGGCGTTGGTCAGCAAATTGAGCAGGATCTGCTTGATCGCGCGCTTGTCGGCGCTGATGTGCGGAAAATGCGGATCGATGTCGCGTACGATATGGAGTCTGCGTCCGCGCGCCCGCGGCGCGATGGTCTCGACGCACTCGTCGATAGTTCCGGCGAGGTCGAGCGGTTCGAAATTGAGTTCGAGCTTTCCGGCCTCGATGCGCGAAAGATCGAGCAGATCGTTGACCAGGCTCAGCAGGTGATCGCCGGCGCTGTGGATGAGATCGGCATACTCCTTGCGCCGCGGCGCGAACACGTCGAGTGCAAGCAGTTCTGAGAATCCGAGAATGGCGTTCAGCGGTGTGCGCAACTCGTGGCTCATATTGGCGAAGAATTTGGTCTTGGCAGTGTCGGCGTTGATGGCGGCGTCGCGCGCGGCGGCGAGTGCGTCGCGCGCGTTGCGCAAATCGAGACCCTTGCTTACCAGCGCGTAGCTCGTGGGCAGGGTGACGACAGCCGCGATCGCGAGCGTGCTGAACGGTGTGTAGTTGGCACGGTCGCCGAGGATGAGCACGGTCAGCCCATAATCGGCCAGCATCGCGCCGGCAATGCAAAGCGCCGACCACGCCAGCGTCGTGACGATCTTCTCCCGAAGCATCGCGTTCGACCCGTCTTCCCAAAGACCCCGGCCACCGCGCCGGCAGCCGGGACTCTAGGGCGGGCATCCTTTCCGGGGAGTTAGCCGGGGGAACGGGGCTTTGCGCCATAATACCGGCGCTGGTTGGTTGGGGGACTAGGATTCGAACCTAGACAGGCAGAGTCAGAGTCTGCAGTCCTACCGTTAGACGATCCCCCAACGGCCGCTTTTGGGCGGGTGGGCCGCTTCTGTACGCAAGGAGGCGCCCGGATTCAAGGACTTCCCGCCGCGGCGGCAAATCGCCCTGTGGCGCGCCGAAGCCGCCCCAGCTAACCGGAACGCCACGCAATCCGTAGATAAGGCCCCATAGGATAAGGTCTGTACCGGTTCCGCGCCGGCGATCTAGTTTGGGTCTGGAACAGGGAGGGTGGCTTGGCCGGAGACGGGCAGAGACGAAAGCGGCGGCATGCGCGCGCGGCGCCAATCCTCGCCGTCCTCGATCTCGGCAGCAACAATTGCCGGCTGCTGATCGCGCGGCCGGACGGCTTCGGTGAATTCCGGATCGTGGATTCCTTCTCGCGCATCGTGCGGCTGGGCGAGCGCGTGGCGCTGACCGGCAAACTCGCCGACGAGGCGATCGAGCGGACCATCACGGCGCTGCGCATTTGTGCCGGACATATTCGCGACAGCGAGGTTACGCATGTTCGCGCCATCGCCACGGCGGCAGCGCGCGGCGCCAGCAATGCCGATGTCCTGATCGCGCGTGCGAAGACCGAAGCCGGGATCGATCTGGAGATCGTCAGCGAGGAAGAGGAAGCGCGGCTCGCGGCCATCGGCTGCGCGCCGCTGATCGGCTTGCGCTATGAAGGCGCGCTGGTTTTCGATATCGGCGGCGGCTCGACGGAGCTCATCTGGATGCGCCGCGAGAACGGCGAGGCGAAGACCGTATTCTCGTCGTCCACGCCCATCGGCGTCGTGTCGCTGGCCGAAGGCGCCGGACCGGGCGCGATGGATACCGCCTCGTTCGATGCCATGCGCGCACGCATGATCGCGCGCTTCGCGCTGGTGCGCGAGAAGATGGATGCGGTACGCGCGTTCGGGCGCGATGAGCATCATCTGCTCGGAACGTCCGGCACCGTGACGACGCTGGCTGCGATCGCAATGGGCCTCGACCGCTATGTCCGCTCCAAGGTCGATACCAGTTGGCACAATGCAGAGGACATCCTGGACGTCGTCAACAAGCTGATCGGGCTCGATCACGCCGGCCGCGCCGCCATCGGCGTCATCGGGCAGGATAGGGCCGATCTGGTGCTGCCGGGCTGTGCGATCTTTGCCGCCATCCATGCGCTTTGGCCCTGCACGCAATTGCGCGTGGCGGACCGCGGATTGCGCGAGGGCATGCTGCGGGATTTGATGCTACAAGCGGGCGCATGACGGCACGTCCACCAGACAAATCCGGCCGCGGCGAAGTGCGCGCGAAGCTGAAGACGCGGAAATCCATGAAGCCGTCGTCGCGGAGCTGGCTTGAACGCCAGCTCAACGATCCCTATGTGCGCGCGGCGAAGCAGGAAGGCTATCGCTCGCGCGCGGCGTTCAAGCTGGTGGAGCTGGATTCGAAATTCCGATTTTTGAAAAAAGGCGCGCGCGTGCTCGACCTCGGCGCCGCGCCGGGCGGATGGACGCAGATCGCGGTCAAACGCGTCGGCGAGAGCGGCAAGGTCGTCGGTGCCGACATATTGGAGATGGAACCGCTGCCCGGCGCGCTCTTGTTTCAGGCCGATCTGCTCGATCCCGGCACACCGAAAATGCTCGAAGATGCGCTCGGCGGTCCGGCGGATGTCGTGCTCACCGACATGGCGGCGCCGACGACGGGGCACCGCCCGACCGATCACCTGCGCACAGTCGCGTTATTCGAGGCCGCGCTCGATGTCGCCAACCATGTCCTCAAGCCCGGCGGTGTCTTCGTCGGCAAGGTGTTTCAGGGCGGCGCAAGTGGCGAACTGCTCGCGCGCGTGAAGAAGATGTTCAGGGACGTGAAGCACGTGAAGCCGCCGGCAAGTCGCGCGGAATCTGTGGAACTCTATCTTGTAGCTACTGGTTTTCGCGGATAACCAAAAGGCCCCGCGCCGGCTGGATGCGGGGCCTTTTCGTTTCAGCGCGGTACTGTTACTGCGCGGAATGCAAGCTGATCGAGCCTATACCGGCCGCGACATTCAGACCGCGATTGCCTTCCATGCTGAGTGGCTGCAGCGCGATCGACTTGTCGAGACCACCGACCAGGACATTGGCGCCGAGGCCGACGCCGATCGTGGCGCCGGCAGTTGCACCGGCATAGTCGCCTTCCAGCGCGCCCGGGCGAACGTCTGAGGTCGGAGCGAACACGCCCCACACCAGCACGCCGCCTTCGGTATAGCCGATGTCGACGCCGAATTTGGAAATCGAACCCGTGTAGTGATCGTTGCGGCCGTTACCGCGGAACACGCAATGCAGATCCTTGGACGAGCCGAACACAAAACCCCAGCCACTGGCGACGTTACAGGTCAGCGTACCGACCTTCACGCCGGAATGACCGGCAGCCTGTGCGGGAGCCGCCAGGGCGAATACACCGAGCGCCGCAGCACTCATCATCAAACGAAATTTCTTGGACATATCGAGACGCTCCTGTCGTATGGTTGCAAGCCCCCGCTGGCCCATCGCACGTAAAAACGCGCGGAGGGCCGCCTGGTTCCCCGTTCGAGGTGAAGTATGATTAAGGCGGCGGCCGCCGATCAGGTCGCTTACTGGGCCGCGTTCAGGGCCCCGCCGCCGGATTCCATCAAGGTTTCCAGGCGCTGGATCGTCTCATGGGCCTCGCCGATGACCGCTGCGATGGCGTCTTCGTTCTTGCGCCATTTATCGGGGTGCGGTGCAGTCAGTGTGTAGCGCGAGGGGCGCAGTGCGCTGTTCGCCACGGCTTGCAGCGCACCGTCGAAGGGAATGCCGGCGAAGGTGCAAAGCCGGCGCAACACGCGTTCGGGCGCGGCGACAAATTCGTCATAACTCGTGCTGCACCAGTCCGTGGCAGGCATCGCCGCCAGATCGCGAAGGATGATGTCATTCGTATCGCGCCATTGCCGCATGGCGATTTCCGCGAGATCGCGGCCAACGAGATCGCGCCACCCGGGTATCAGCAGCATGGACCAAGGATTTCCGCTCCAGCCGGGAAGCTCGCGATAGGTGACAAAATTTCTGGACAGCCACGCTTCCATGATCGCGCTGATGTTCGAGCGCGGCTCGCGATACAGAAAAATGAATTTGGCATCCGGGAACATCGCTTTGAAGAAGGGTATCCGCAGCGCGTTTTTGGGCGTCTTCTCAAGAAAACGAACGGACTCCGGCGCCTCGAACCTCTTCGCGTAGGAAACACCTGCCGCGTCCTGCAGTCCTTTTGCGTATTTCGCGCGAAGTTCCGCTGCGACCTCGGGCGTCAGGTCTTCGCGAACGAGTCTGTTCGAATCGAAGCCGCGCAACCGCGGTGCGAGGGTCGCGATGCTTTCCACCTGGCCATGGCCTTCGCCGCCCAGTGTCCAAAGCGTTTGGTTATGCGCAAGCGTCTCGAACAGCAAAGTGCTGCCCGAACGCGGAGCACAGACGATGAAAACGGGACGCTCGAAACGCGGCGTCTTTGCCGTCATTCCCGCAGATCCCACCGTTGCACGAGGGCTTGTTTTCGTTGTCGCACCGAGCGTCGAATAGATGACGCGCAAGGCCTCGACGCCATTGCTCGCCATTCTCACGTCCTTGGAAACCAGCTTTCGGCACTCGTCGGCCATGCGAGCTCGCAATTCCATGAACCGCGGTTCGTTTTCGGCCGAGGGGCCTATGGCGTGCCATAAATCACGCCACTCTCGCCGGAACGTGAGCGTCAGGCTCTGGACGAGCATGACAGATTCCGGATCGTTTTCGGCACGCGCCGTGACATCGCCGGCGATACGCAACAGTTCCGCATCGAGTTCGGCGGGCGACATGACCGGATCGCTCGGATGGGATTCAAATGTCAGGCTGGGCTGTGCGCCGGCGTCGAATGGTACGAGCTGCTCGGGCGCTGCCATCTTGTAGGGCCGCGCCATCGACCAGAACGCGTTGCTGCCGAATGTATCGAATGTCAGATGGATTCGCCGCGTCGCATCTTCGTTGATGACGCGATGTGGACGCCAATTGTCGAACGTCCAAGCCTCGCCGGCAGCCATATGGACACTGTCGCCGCCGCAAAAGAATAGGACGTCGGGATGAGTGATGATGGGAATATGGACCCGCGTTCGGTTGCGCCAGTAGTAATCGACATCCACATGCACGGGCACGCCGTCGCCAGGTTCCAGGCGCATCAGCCTGGCGCGGCCGTGCAGGGTACGAAACAGCGCGAAAATCTGCATGAAGTACGGTGAATCCAGCAGCCAGCGCGTCGGCTTCATCGGCGCGTCGTAACTGTCATTCACATCGCCGAAGCTGGATATGAGCGGCAGGAATGAATTGCCTTTGAAGCCGCCCGGGTGCGTACACCAGCACGATTCCGGAATCGACAGAGCCTCAGCCCGCAGACGCTCCACATCAAATCGGAATGGAAACCTGTAGAACGTATGCTGAAGGCGCAACGAACTTTCCCCCGCGGGCGTAATGTAACAGAACACTGGCCGTACTATGGCAAAAAAGTAATGAAAAAGCACGCCCCGGCTGGGCTGTTCACGTTTGCCTTGAAGTTTCTTGGTAATCCGGATTTTGTGGGCATTACGGACGGGTTAGATTGTTAATGTCGCTATCCGTTCCGGCGCCGAAGTTCGCAAAGCGCGACACCGATACGGGGACATCGGTATGAAGGGCAGGACAGGCTGCCCAATTCGCGGTGCGGCGCTGGCATCGTCGTTATTTTTCTCGCTGCTGCCGGCGATCGCGCAGGCGGACGTCGCGATCTCGACGCACGCCACGATGCATATGAGTTGTGTTGCAGGTGTTTGTACGCCGACGGCCGCCACGAGCTATGCGGCGGGGCGGATCACCGCGGTATCGAATTTCGGCGGCGTCGCGGGCACGAACAATGGTTCGCGGAGCCAGGTCTATTGGGACATCAACGATACCGGCGCGACGGGCCTTACCCGGACACAGATGCAATCCGCATTGCCTGCTGGATTCGATCCGGCGATTTGGGGGCTGGCCGCCACAATCGACAACGGCCTTCCTTACTTGCTGGCCAATCCGCCGCGGTGACGGCCTGGCGCACTGGGTGCTTGCGGAATCGCAAAAGGGCTGATAGACGCCCGCATGGAACAGCGCCCTCCCATCCGCGAAGCCCTGACCTTCGACGATGTGCTTCTGGTGCCGGCTGCCTCCGAGATACTTCCCGCTCAGGTCGATACTCGCACCCGCCTCACGAAATCCGTCGAGCTCGGCATTCCGCTGATCTCCGCCGCGATGGACACCGTGACCGAAGCCGGGCTCGCCATCGCCATGGCGCAGGCCGGCGGCATCGGCGTGATTCACAAGAACCTCTCCATCGAAGAGCAGGCCGAGCAGGTCCGCCGCGTGAAGAAGTTCGAGAGCGGCATGGTCGTGAACCCGGTGACGATCTCGCCCGATGCGACGCTCGCCGACGCGTTCGCGCTGATGGAGCGCTATCGCATCTCCGGCATTCCGGTGGTCGAGGGTGCGAACGGCAAGGGCGCCGGAAAGCTCGTCGGCATCCTCACCAACCGCGATGTGCGCTTTGCTGACAACATGCGCCAGCCGGTGCGCGAGCTGATGACCAAGGACGACCTCGTCACCGTGCGCGAGGGCGTGAAACCGGAAGAAGCCAAGCGGCTGTTGCACCAGCATCGCATCGAAAAGATTCTGGTCGTCGACGAAGCTTATCGCTGCGTCGGACTGATCACCGTGAAAGACATCGAGAAGGCGCAGAAATATCCTCACGCCTGCAAGGACGACCGCGGCCGGTTGCGCGTGGCCGCAGCGACGGGTGTCGGCGAAGACGGTTACAGGCGCGCGAGCGGGCTGGTCGAAGCCGAATGCGACGTGATCGTGGTCGATTCCTCGCACGGCCACTCGAAGGGCGTGCTCGACAGCATCACACGTATCAAGAAAATCTCGAATTACGTTCAGGTCGTTGCCGGAAACGTTGCGACATCGGACGGCGCCAAGGCGCTGATCGATGCCGGTGCCGACGCGATCAAGGTCGGCATCGGCCCGGGTTCGATCTGCACGACGCGCATCGTCGCCGGTGTCGGCGTGCCGCAGTTGACGGCCATCATGGATGCGGTCGATGCCGCGCGCAAATCCGGCACACCGGTGATCGCCGATGGCGGCATCAAATATTCCGGCGATCTGGCGAAGGCCATCGCGGCTGGAGCCAGCGTCGGCATGGTGGGCTCGCTGCTCGCGGGTACCGACGAAGCGCCGGGCGAGGTGTTTCTCTATCAGGGCCGTTCGTACAAGGGTTATCGCGGCATGGGGTCGCTGGGCGCAATGGCGCGCGGCTCGGCCGACCGCTACTTCCAGTCGGAAGTGCAGGACTCGCTGAAGCTCGTGCCCGAAGGCGTCGAGGGCCAAGTGGCGTACAAGGGCCCGGTCTCGAACGTCGTGCACCAGATCATCGGCGGCCTGCGCGCCGCGATGGGACTGACTGGCTCGAAGACAATCGCCGATTTCCACAAGCGCGCGAGCTTCGTGCGCATCACCGGCGCCGGCCTGCGCGAAAGCCACGTCCACGACGTCGTCGTGACGCGCGAAGCCCCGAACTATCACCCCGGCGGGGAATAGGAACGGAAGTCGGGCGATGTGGCTGGCTCTAACGGCGGCGTGTCTGACAACGTTTTCGAATCCGCACCCTCATGTAATTCGCAAAGCGTCGGACGCTATTTCGACTGCTTATGCCAATTGGTCGGCTTCCATTCGCGGTCCGCATAGCGAACGCGAGCTATCCATGTGGAAGTCGATCTATAGTGCCAAAAAAGAAGGTGATACCTGGATTCTGTCACCTCATCCCGGTGGCGCTCACTTTCATGGTCAGGGAACGCACATAAGGCTTGATGGGAAAACAGGATGCGTCATCTCGCAAACATCGTTCGACTAATTTCGGCCTCTATTGTGTTTGCTTTTACCGCTTCAACGCATGCTAACAGCGCGGATGCTGTTGAAGACGGCCGACCTATCGTCATCGGCAAGTCCTATACGATCCAGTCCAAGGTCCTCCGTGATACGCGGCGGCTGAATGTGTATCTGCCGCCGGACTACAGGGACGCCTCGCGAAAGTTTCCCGTGCTGGTGCTGCTCGATGGCGGCGAGGCGGAAGACTTCCATCACATCTCCGGTCTCGCGCAGGTGACGGCGTTCAACGGCGCCGTTGAAGAGCTGATTGTCGTCGGCATCGAAGGCGTGGACCGCAAGCACGATCTGACCTCGCCGTCATCCGATCCGGAAGACATCAGGCTCGATCCGACCTCCGGCGGGGCGGCGGCGTATCGGAAATTTCTCGTCGAAGAAGTGAAGCCGTGGATCGCGGGGCATTATCGGGTCAGCGGGCGTTACGGATTGATCGGCGAGTCGCTTGCGGGACTGTTCGCGGTCGAAACATGTCTGCGCGCGCCGCAGAGTTTCGACGACTACATCGCCGCGAGCCCAAGCCTGTGGTGGGACAAGGAAAATCTCAGCCGCGAAGCCGCCGCCGATTTCGCCAAAGGCGATTTCAGAGGACGTCAGTTATGGTTGTCTGTCGGCAACGAAGGCTCAACGATGCAGGAAGCCATCGAGCGCGTCGTTGCTGCATCGAACTTCACAAATCCAAACGGCTTCACGATGCACTACGATCCGCGCCCGGAAGAACGCCACGACACGATCTATGAGCCGACGGCTATCGCGGCGCTGCGCACGCTGTATGCGGTGAAGAAGCCGTAGAGCATAATTTGTTCGAACGGATTTGTGGCATCTCACCCTTCGACAAGCTCAGGGTGAGGGAATGGGGAACCCTCATGCTGAGCTTGTCGAAGCATGAGGCAGCGCGGACACGTCTAAGTCTCTTTCGTCGCGTCCCCTGTGATCAATCGCGAACCGCGTTCGTAGGTCACGTAACGCCACAGCCATTGGATCGCGACCATCAGGCGGTGCTGGAATCCGACCAGCAGATAGACGTGGATCAGCGCCCACAGACCCCATGCGAGCCAGCCTTTCATCTGTGCCCAGCCGAAATCGAACACGGCGGCGTGCCGGCCGATGATCGCGGTGTTGCCGCGGTTGTGGAAGATGAAAGGTTTTGGTGTCTCGCCGTGCTCGATTTTGCGCACCAGCGCGTTGCCGAGATAGACGCCCTGCTGTTTGGCGACCTGCGCGAGGCCGGGCAGCGGCTTGCCGTGCTCATCCATCGCCAGCGCGAGATCGCCGAGGACGTATATATTCTCTGTGCCGATCACCGACAGATCGGCGTTCACGCGCACGCGGCCGGCGCGGTCGAGGTCGACGCCGAGAAAACGTCCGAGGGGTGACGCCATGACGCCCGCGGCCCAGATTGCGAAGCCGACGCCTATCTCCTCGCCAGCCGCGAGGACCGTGTGCTCGCTGATGCCCTCGACAGGACACGACGTGCGTACCGTGACGCCAAGCTCGGCGAGTTTGCGCATGGCATAGTCAGCGAGGTCTTCGGGAAACGCGGTGAGCAGACGTGGACCGGCTTCCAGCAACAGAACGGTCGCCGTCTCCGCGCGGATGCGATGGAAATCCTTCGACAGCGTATAGCGCGCGAGTTCGGCGATGGAGCCCGCGAGTTCGACGCCGGTCGGCCCGCCGCCGATCACGGCAATGGTCATCAGGCGTTTCTGTTCGGCGGGATCGCGGCTCATCTCCGCCTGCTCAAAAGCGAGCAGAAGATGCGAGCGGATTCTGCGCGCGTCCTCAATGGTCTTGAGGCCGGGCGCGAAGCGCTCCCACTCGTCATGCCCGAAATAGCCATGCGTCGCGCCGGTCGCCAGCACGAGGATGTCGTAGGCGATGCTTTCATCATGATTGAGCGTGACGGTGCGCGCTGCGGTGTCGATGCCGGTGACCTCGGCTAGCATCACTTCAACGCTCGGATGGCCGCGCAGAACTTTGCGGATCGGCTCGGCGATGTCGGCGGGCGAGAGTGCGGCGGTTGCGACCTGATAGAGCAGGGGCTGGAACAGATGATGGTTCTGGCGGTCGATCAGGGTGACGGAGATGTTGGCGCGGCCAAGTGCGCGCGCGACCTCGATGCCCCCGAAACCAGCGCCAACAATCACGGCCCTTGCCATCGATCTTCCTTTCTTCTCCCTCTCCCTCGCGCAGCGGGGGAGAGGGAATGCGTATTAGGTCCGATTCAACAGTACCCATTGCAGCAGCATGATCGTCTTGGCGTCTACAATCTCACCACGTTCGATCATCGCCATGGCATCTGCGAGCGGCATCTCCAGCACTTCGATGTCTTCGCCTTCGTCCTGAAGCCCGCCGCCTTTCGCGGCGCGGCCACCATAGGTGCCGACGAACAGGTGCATGCGCTCCGTGATCGCGCCGGGCGACATGAAGCAGTGAAAGACTTCTTTCAGGTCGCTGACTTCTATTCCCGCTTCTTCCATCGCCTCGCGTCGCGCGCAGACATCCGGCGCATCGTCGTCGAGGGCGCCGGCGATGACTTCGACCAGCGGCTTCTCATATCCGGTGAGGAAGGCGGGCAGCCGGAACTGGCGGATCAGGATCACGGTGCCGCGTTTGGGATCGACGGGAAGGATGGCGGCGGCGTGCTTGCGGTCGAACACCTCGCGGGTCTGGCGCTGCCACGTGCCGTCGCTGCGGCGGTAGTCGATGTCGACTTCGCTGAGCTTGTAGCGCTTCTTCGACAACACATGTTCGTCGCGTATGCGGACGCGATCTGTTAGGTCTTCTGCCATGACACCTGCCGCGCGAATACAAGCCGTGATCGATATACTCGGCGAACTGCAGAACACAAACCAGCCCGTCGACCGCCATCTGCGCGATTGGGGCCGCGCGCACCGCTTTGCAGGTTCCAAGGATCGCGCCGCCATCGGCGAGCGAGTCTATGCGATTCAGCGCCGCCGCGCATGGTTCGCCTGGCGGATGGGCGATGGCACGCCGCGTTCGCTGGTCATCGGATCGCTGCTTGACGAGGGCGATCTCGAAGCCTTGTTCACCGGCGGCGGATATGGACCTTCGGCGCTGAGCGATGCAGAGCGCGCGGCCATCGCATCACCCCCCAAAGAAGTACCGCCTCTGCATGTTCTTGGTGGGTATCCAGAGTTTCTGCAAGAAGAGCTCCGACGGTTCACCGCAACCACGCTTGTCATCCCGGAAGTCGCGCAGCGACTGTCCGGGACCCACCGAGACATGTCTCAATGGGTCCCGGCACAGCGCTCGCTTCGCGAGCCTGGCCGGGATGACAATTTGTTGTTGGATGAGATGCTCGCGCTGCAATCGCGCGCCCCTGCCGATCTGCGCGTCAACACGTTGAAGACCTCGCGTGATGATCTTTTGCATGCATTGCGCGCCGAAGGTTATGACGCGAGCGAAACACCGTTCTCACCGATGGGTGTTCGCATTGCATCCGGTGAAGCAAAGCTCGGCCGCAGCGCGCTGTTCGAATCCGGCGCGTTCGAGTTTCAGGATGAGGCGGCACAGATCGCGGCGCTGCTCTGTGGCGCGAAGCCGGGGACGCGTGTGCTCGATCTCGCGGCGGGGGCGGGCGGAAAGTCGCTGGCGCTCGCGGCGATCATGCGCAATGAGGGCGAGATCGTCGCGACCGATATCCGCTTCGATGCGCTGGTCGAGCTTGAACGCCGCGCCGTAAAAGCAAGTGCAACAATAATAAGGAGATTGCCTCTCCCCCACAAAGGTGGGGGAGAGGGTCAGGGTGAGGGGGTGTCGAAGGTTGAGCGCGCTGCAGCCGCCCACTCACCCCGGCCCTCTCCCCCGCTCCGCGGGGGCGAGGGAGGTTCTTTTTTTGACATCGTTCTCGTCGATGCGCCGTGCAGCGGCACGGGTACATGGCGGCGGCAGCCGGAGCTGCGCTGGCGGCTGACGGCGGAACGGATAGAAGAGTTGAAAGCGACGCAGGATGCATTGCTGAAAAAGGCCGCCGCTTATGTGAAACCCGGCGGCCGTCTGGTCTATGCGACCTGCTCCATTCTGCCGTCGGAGAACGAGGATCGGGTTGCGGCGTTCCTCGAATCGCATCGCGATTTTGCGGTCATGCCCGCATCTGAGGTCTGGCGCGAATCGGTGGGCACCAACCCGCTGCCAGCTCTTGGCCAGTTCTTCCGCGCCTCGCCGTTTTCGACGCAAACAGACGGCTTTTTCACCGCCATCCTTGAGCGAAACGCATAGTAGAAGTGTGCGGCAACGCCGTGCTGGACACCGCGCCGCGCCATGGGTAAATCCCGCCATGGCAGCCCCCGTCCTCGTGATCGATTTCGGCTCGCAGGTGACCCAGCTGATCGCACGCCGCGTGCGCGAAGCCGGCGTCTATTGCGAGATTGTTCCATTCCAGAAAGCGGAAGCCGCGCTTAGCGCGCACAGGCCGCAGGCCATCATCCTTTCCGGCGGTCCGGCGAGCGTGATGGAGCAAGGTGCGCCGCGCGCGCCGCAGGCGGTGTTCGATGCGGGCGTGCCCGTGCTCGGCATCTGCTATGGCGAGATGGCGATGGCCGAACAGCTCGGCGGAAAGGTCGAGGGCGGCCATCACCGCGAGTTCGGCCGCAGCGATATCACGATCGAGAAGGCGTCGCCGCTGCTCGCGGGCCTCGGAAACATCGGCGACAGCGAACCGGTGTGGATGAACCACGGCGACAAAATCACGGCGATGCCGCCGGGTTTCGCCGTCGTCGCGACATCGGAACATTCGCCCTATGCCGTGATCGCCGACGAGAAGCGCAAGCTTTACGGAATCCAGTTCCATCCCGAAGTCGTGCACACGCCGCGGGGTGCTGCGATGTACAAGAACTTCGTCATCGACATCGCCGGCATCCGCCCCGAATGGAACATGCATGCGTTCCGCGAGGCCGAGGTCGCGAAGATCCGCGCGCAGGTCGGCAAAGGCAAAGTCATCTGCGGGTTGTCGGGCGGTGTGGACTCATCGGTCGCCGCGGTGCTGATCCATGAAGCGATCGGCGATCAGCTCACCTGCATCTTCGTCGACACCGGGTTGATGCGCGCGGGCGAGGCGGACGAGGTCGTCTCGCTGTTCAAGGGGCATTACAACATCCCGCTGATCCACGCCGACGCGTCGGAGATGTTTCTCACACGGCTCGCGGGCGTCACCGATCCGGAGCAGAAGCGCAAGATCATCGGCGCCGCGTTCATCGAGGTGTTCGACGGCGAGGCCGCGAAGATCGGCGGCGCGGAGTTCCTCGCGCAAGGCACGCTCTATCCCGACGTGATCGAAAGCGTGAGCGCGACCGGCGGCCCCTCGGTCACGATCAAGTCGCATCACAATGTCGGCGGCCTGCCGGAACGCATGAAGCTCAAGCTGGTCGAGCCGTTGCGCGAACTGTTCAAGGACGAGGTGCGCGCGCTCGGCCGTGAGCTCGGCCTGCCGGAGACGTTCGTCGGCCGCCATCCGTTTCCGGGGCCGGGCCTAGCGATCCGCGTGCCGGGCGAGATCACGCGCGACAAGCTCGAAATCCTGCGCAAGGCCGACACCGTCTATCTCGACGAAATCCGCAAGGCCGGCCTCTACGACAAGATCTGGCAGGCCTTCGCGGTCTTATTGCCGGTGCGCACCGTCGGCGTGATGGGCGACGCGCGCACCTACGATTACGTCCTCGCGCTGCGCGCCGTCACCAGCAGCGACGGCATGACCGCCGACTACTACCCGTTCGACCATTCTTTCTTGGCCCGAGTCTCAACTCGCATCGTCAACGAAGTCCGCGGCATCAACCGCGTGGTCTACGACGTGACAAGCAAACCGCCGGGGACGATTGAGTGGGAGTAAAGGGCCCGCGCTGCAAGAGCGTCGAACAATTATGCTTGCAACTCGTTGAATAGAAGCGCGAGTTCACGTGATATTAGGCGGACTCGCCGCAGAGATCTGATAAGTTTTGGAGGGGTAATCATTTGATGACCGCCCCAAGCATTTTGATATAGCGGCAAAAGATCGTGACCGCGGTGGTCAGCCACCCATTTAGGCACTTGGATCGTCTGCCCATTGGTGTAGATGACCGCCGCTCGAGGTGCGGCGACTAGCGCAGAGTTCAACTGCTCAACTTTCGTTGTAACTGTATCGGAGATTGCTTGAAGATCGGTAGCTGGAAGCTTCCTGAGAAGATGCTCGTCACCAGATGAAACAGCAATACCGCTTACCGCTGGCGCTACACCACTTTCCAGCAGCAATCCGAATACGTTAAGCGGGTCGAGCAGATAGTTCTCAAAGCTATACCGACCAATCACTTTGATCCGTGTGCTAGGTGTATTGCCAGTATCGCGATCAATGACGCCAAGGAAAGTCGTCGTCAATGGCGAGGCATCCAGCTTCTCAATCCATTTCTCAACAATAGTCTTGCCGCCTGAGACTTTCTGGGGCCCTCGACCAACCGACGCTGCTATGAAAACTAAAGAAGGTGCAGGTCGAATGCAGCAAGGATCTTTGCTTGGGCCGGTGTCAGTCAGGATGTCGAAAATGGTACTGTAGAAACTTACATCGTCCTCGTCTTCAACAAAGCAAAAACGCGTCGCTCGGCTTACCGTAACCAAGCCAGCTGTAAGGACTGAGATGGCGTCCGCACGGTTTGTAACCGGTTGAACCCTGCTGCCGCCACGCTCCATCTGAAAAACGGCGCCCTCAGGCGCAAGCGCAACAGTCGATGGCGAGTGAGTTGTCATTATGACCTTTACGCCATGCTTTCTAACCAACACTTCCGAAACCACGTCGAGGAATTGTACAGTCATGGACGGATGCAAATGCGCATCTGGCTCATCGAGGAGAAGCAATTTTGGGAAGACACCGTCCTTACTCGAACTGAATAGCCATAATGTTAGCTGGAGAAGAACTTGCTCTCCCGAAGATAAATCAATTGGGCGGATTTCATTGTCAGTAGCAATGTCTTTGAGCCGTAGTTCGTAATGATCAAGAAGGCCCACAGCCATAGGGTTGATGACAGCGTATGGAAATCCGGCGACGCTCAGCGATTCGTTGACGACGTCCCACGGTGCAGGTCCGAGAGATTTACCGTTCTTGTCTACGCCGGGGGTGCCTCGCTCTAGCGCCTCGACAAGTTTGATCCTGTGAGCCAAAAAAATAGTCGCCAGACTAGAAGCGACATCGACATCTACGAGCAATGCATTGAACTCGTCATCGTCCAGGCTTTTCATGCCGTGGTTTGTAGCAGCCTGCCAATCTCGTCCCTTCAAAATTTTCTGCACGCGTCGTGCGCGCGTCATTTGCGCGGGGTCGTGAATGAAATGGTGCATATTTTGCACTTGCTGGAACAAGTTCTGTCTTGCTCCCTGCATTTGGGCGATAGAAGCGCCGCCTCCCCCCGCAAAGCGACCTGCACTGGGGACAAAGCCGACTTCATCTGCGTCGATTTGCAAGCCTTGGACGTTGACTTGAACGCCAAGATTTCGATCCGGCGGGTGAGTACCTGTTAGGTGATAAGCAAGAACCTCTAGGAGTTGAGTTTTGCCAGACCCGTTACGACCAGTGATGACCGCGAGATCAGGAATGTTATTCCAGGAGAGCGAGCGTATTGACTTGTATCCAGTCCCAATCGGTGTGATCTCGATACCAAAAGATGTATTGCTCGCTTCCAACAGTCCCCCCGTCGCTGCTCGCAAGTATCTTCGCACTTCGGCAACCTCTGGTACAAGTATTGAGGGCAGGCCGAAGAGCAAGTAACGGCCGTGCGCCTGACGATAATTCACCGGTCTCGACCTTGAATCGCTATTGCCTCATACCCACTTCCAGAAGCTTGCGTGGTGCGAACAGACTGGAGGTGTTTGATAGTCGCGAAGGGATACTCCTCATGATTTTCGGCGAACAATTATCTGGCCGTATGTGATGGCTTCGCCGGAGGAATGTTGCTTCGCGGTGTTCGATAAGCCCGTCTTCGCCAATAGGCTTCGCCGGGCAAGCGGGAGGGGGTACCCCCTCGAAAACTTGCGGTTCAAATGGGCTTCGCTCGTTCGCTATGGAAAGTTGTTGAGAACGCGATATTAAGTCTCAACCTATTGCGGTTTTCGGGGGAGCGCTGCCAAGGTTTTGAGATAGGGCTGCGTTGATCTCATACGGGGGAGTCGCCAGATTGTTTTTGGGAATCGGGGCGCTTTCTCCATGACCGCCAACAATCGCATCGTTCTCTCCAGCGATCACGAGGCCATCGCGCTGCGGCAGGCGATTGCGGCGCATGTCACCGCGCGCGGGTGGGTGGCGGTGGATATCGGGCCTACCACAACAGAGAGCACGCATTATCCCGCGCATGGCGAGGCGGCGGCGCGGCGTGTGGCGTCGGGGGATTGCCGGTTTGGCATTATCCTTTGCGGCACCGGGCAGGGGATCATGATGGCGGCGAACAAGATCAGGGGCATCCGCTGCGGCGTGTGCGCCGATCCGTTTTCGGCGCGCATGATCCGCCAGCACAACGACGCCAACATGCTGGCGCTCGGCGCGCGCGTGATGGGCGAAGGCCTGGCGCTCGAGATCGTGGATGCGTTTCTCTCCGCAGACTTCGAAGGCGGCCGCCATGCGACGCGCGTGGCGATGATCGCGGCGCTGGAGGGATAGACATGGCCGTGTCCGTGAAAGACCAGATCGAAACCTATATCGCGAGCCAGCCCGAGCCGAAGCAGAGCGATATGCGCGCGCTGGACCGCCTCATCCGCAAAGCGATGCCGCGCTGCAAGCTGTGGTTTCTTGACGGCAAGGACGACAAGGGCAAATCCGTCGCCAATCCGAATATCGGTTACGGGCTTCAGACGATGGAATATGCGAACGGCAAGACGCGGGAGTTCTATCAGGTCGGGTTCAGCGCCAACGCGGCCGGGATTTCCGTCTATCTCATCGGGCTCAAGGACAGGAAATATCTGGCAAAGACATACGCAAAGAAACTCGGCAAGGCGACCGTCACCGGGTATTGCATCAAGTTCAAAGTGCTCAAGGACATCGACGCCGGCACGCTTGTCGCCGCCATCCGCTACGGCGTCGCGGCGACAAGCTGAGCAACACCGCGCCTACAACGTGGGCAGAAGTTCGTCCAGCTGCGTGAACTGTTCTTCAAACCCGCCCGCTGTGCTTCCCGAGGCGATGGCTTCGTCGAGTGCTTCCTTTGAAGCGTAGAGGTCGCGCATGACGACCAGCGTCGCGCCGCCTTTTTCCTCGAAGGTCACGGTGGTCACGGCGCCGTTTTCGCCGCCTTCCTCATTCGTCCAGACGAGGCGGGATGGCGGCACCACTTCGAGGTACCTGCCGAAGAACGCCATGGGCTGCTCGAAAGCCGGGTGGGCGAACACGAAACGGTAGCTGCCGCCCGCGCGGACGTCGAGCTCGCAGGAAACGAATGTCATTCCGATCGACTTGGGCACCCACCACCGCTTCATCAGCTCCGCCGTGGTCCAGGCCTTGAACACGATCCGCGCAGGCGCGTTGAAGGTCCGCGTGACGACCATTTCGCGGTCGGATTTGCGTTCCGCCGTGGTGAGATCATTTTTTCCCTTTGCGGCCATCGCCCTTCTCCTTCCGTTTCAAGTCCTCGACAAGTTTATCCAGCGCGTCGAAGCGCGAGGCCCAGAGTTCGCGGTACGCCTCGATCCATGCCGTTTCTTCCGCCAGCAGGCGCGGCCCGAGCCTGCAGGTCCGCACGCGCCCGACCTTCTGCGTGGCCACGAGCCCGGCCTCTTCCAGCACACCGACATGCTTCTTCATGCCCGTCAGCGTCATGTGGAATTTCCCGGCCAGGTCCGTGATCGACAAGTCCGCGCGTCCGAGCTGCTCCAGGACGCCGCGCCGTGTTGTGTCGGAGAGCGCGGCAAAGGAGGCGTCGAGGCGAGAATACTGAACCATATGGTTCAGTATATAGAGGCCAATTCGGCGGCGTCAAGAGGGCTGCGATGATGGTAGTTTGCCGGCGCGAGCGAGAGCGAGGAACGCAATATGATCACAGTCTGGGGCGAGGGCAGAGGCTTCCGCGTCGTCTGGCTGCTGGAGGAAATGGGGATTCCGTATCGCATCAGGCAGGTCGATTTGCTTGCCGGAGTCGAGAACGATCCGGAATTTCTATCCATCAATCCCGGCGGGTTCATCCCGGCGCTCACCGATGGCGATGTCACGATGGTCGAGTCCATCGCAATCATGGAGTATCTGATCGCGCGGTATGGGCCGACTCCATTGGCGCCAGCGCCGCACGATCCGGCCTTCGCGCTGTATCAGCAGTTTTTGCATCTCGGTGAGGCCGGTCTCGGCGCCAACATCCAGGTTGTCGTCGTCAGCGGCTTTGTCGCGCCGCCGGGCGAGCGCGACAATTGGGGCGCGCGCTGGGCACTGGACCAGTTCAACAACCGGATGAAGCTGGTGACGCGCCAACTCGCCCGCGCACCCTATATGGCCGGCGATGCATTTACAGCGGCGGACATTTCGGTGACCTACACTTTGAATCTGGCCGGAAGAAGAGGTGGCGTTATGCTCGGCGAAACAGAGAAAGAGTACATGGCCCGCGCCACGGGGCGCGACGGCTACAAGCGGGCGCTGGAGGCATGTCGAGCCACGAAGGGCTTTTACGCATCGGTCCCGATGCTATGAAGCCCATCATCACCGCTTTCAAAAGCTCGCCCGATCGGGGCAGGGGATTGTCGCGCGACATGCACGTGCGCTGGGCGCTCGAAGAAGTGGGCCAGCGCTACGACGTTCGCCTTGTGACATTCGAGGAGATGAAGGCGCCGGCGCACCTGGCGATCCATCCATTCGGGCAGATTCCGACCTATGAGGAAGACGGCCTCGCTTTGTTCGAGTCCGGCGCGATCATCCTGCATCTCGCACAGCGCCACGCTGGCCTGTTGCCCGATGACCCGGATGCTCGCGCGCGTGCGATTGCGTGGATGTTCGCTGCGCTCAGCACGGTGGAGCCTGCGATCCTCGATCTCCAGAATGCCGTAATTCTGGAGCACGACAAGCCGTGGGCGGAGCAACGCCTGCCTCTTGTGAAGGATCGCATCCGCAACCGGCTGCGGCAACTTTCGGCTCGCCTTGGCGATGCCCATTGGCTCGACAGCGCATTCACCGCCGGGGATTTGCTCATGGTGGAAGTGCTGCGCCGGTTGAGCAGTTCGGGCCTGACTGAACGAATTTCCGAACCTTGCCGCCTATGTCTCCCGCGGGGAAGCGCGGCCCGCCTTCAAGCGCGCTTTCGCGGCGCAACTGGCGGTTTTCACCGCCGCATTGGGCGGCTCCTAGGCATCGGAGACCGGAAGGCCATCGCAAGGATGTGATTTGCGAAAGGATGCTGGCCCGCGCGACAGTTTGCGCCTTAGGTTGGAGGGGATGGCGATGCGGAAAATGGGAAGCGCCACGGCATTCATTGCCTCGGTGCTGTGCGCGCCGGTCGCGCATTCTGCATCCTACGTGGCGATGGCGCCGGTCGATCAATACATGATGGACCGTGACGCGGAAATTGCGCTCGCAAAAAGCGCGGCGCCGCCCTCGATCGCAGACAAGGCAACCGTGCTGACGCTGACGCCGCGCGGTTATGAAACCGCGATCAAAGGTACAAACGGGTTTGTCTGCGCGGTGGAACGCAGTTGGATGTCGAACTACGACTTTCCGCAATTCTGGAATCCGCATATGCGCGGGCCGCTATGTTACAATCCCGCGGCCGTGCGCACGATCCTGCCCTACACGATCCGGCGCACGGAATTGGTGCTGGCGCATCGCTCCAAGTCCGAAATGTCCGCCGCGATCAGGAACGGCATCGAGACGCACAAACTGCCGTCTCTTGAAGCCGGCGCGATGACTTACATGATGTCGAAACATCAATTTCTCAATGACAACGGGAAGAACTGGGTGCCGCACCTGATGTTCTATTTCCCGCGCGCTGCGGCTGCGACCTGGGGCGCGGATCTGCCAGGCGCACCGCCGATGTTGAATCCGCAGTTCCAGGAATCGCCGGAGGCGCTCAGCGTGATCATGGTGCCGGTCAGGCATTGGTCGGATGGTTCGCCCGCGCCGCCAATGCATTGAGGTTTTCGCGCACCTAGGCGCTCAGTACCTTTCTCAGCGACTTCTCGATCATTCCGCCGCAATAGGCCTCACCGTAGTCCCCGCGCGCTTTGGCGCCGAGGTCGGCGAGTTGCGGAAATTCATACATGCGCGCCGTCAGCGCCGCCGTCATCGGTGCGGTGCGCTTCAGAATTGTTCCGATCTTCTTAAATCGCCCGGTCATGGTGGACCACAGCGTAGCCGTCACGATATCGGCGATGCCCGGCGTATCGCCGCGGAGCAGGAAGCCGCTGCCGGCTTTCAGTCCGTGTCGGCGGCCGGTTTCTTCCCAGAACGACATCCATTTCTTGAGGCGCGGGACGAATTCTTCCCACCGTTTCTCTGTCCACATCTGCATCCCGCCCTGCAGCGTGATCTCGTCGATCACATCGTTGGCATCGTTGACGATCTTCATGGTCAGCGCACGCAGCTCCGGTGTGGCGGGCAGGAGGTCCAGCGTCTCGCCGAGATAAAGAACGATCGCCGGCATTTCGGCGATGGCGAAGCCTGTCCTGTTGTCGATCAGCAGCGGCGGTCCCATGAACGGCACCGGCATCTTCTTCACCGGCCCTTCCATCAGCCTGGAAATCGCCTCGTCGCCGGCTTCGTCCCAGGTCTTGCCCGCATAAGCGAGGGCGGCGCGCACGAACTGCCCGCGGAAGGGAACGGACCAGTAGTAAAGTGTGTAGTCGGACATCGCAGGCGCCTCGACCGATAGCTCTTTCATAACGCCGCGCGGCGCGGGCGGTTTCGTGATAGCGTCCCGCTTTCCTTGGGGGCGTCGATGAAAAAATCCGTATTTGCCGGTGCGATGCTGACAACGCTCGCAATCGTCATTCGGGCCTATGCCGCAGACGACGCCGCGCTCACGCGCATGACGCTGTGCCAGGACTCCTGGATCGATTGGACGAAGAAAGAACCAAAGACCTTCGAGGTGTTCCGCACCCGCTTCATGGGTCAATTTGCACATCACGACAACAATCCCTACTGGCTGCCGAAAGCAAATGTGTCGGTGCTGGGGATGCATGTGGCACAGGCGTTTCCGGACAGCGTCGGCATGGGCGTCGGCTTTTCCCTCACTGTCGATGCGCCTTACGACAAGGCCCGCGCCGCGATGGAGAAAGCGCTGGCCAAGAAGCTCGTCCATTGCGGGGCAAGCGACGGCATGAAGAGCTGTGAACTGGAAGTCGCGCCGCAGCGCACGATCACGCTGATGGCCGAGGACAATCCCAAGAGTCGTCAAACCCTGATCGGCTGCTATTATTTCTACGAGAAGTGAATCGGCCATACAGGGGCAGCAACCGTGAATCCATTTCCAGAAGACATCTTCACCGAGCCGGAGGATGTCGATCCCGATACGCTGGCCAATCTCGGGCCGCTTCGGCGGCTCGCAGGTGTGTGGCAAAGTGCGAAGGGCGTCGACCTTGCGCCCAAGGCGCCGGGCCCCGAGCGGCGGGAATATATCGAGCGCATCGAGATGCAACCGACCGATCCGCAGGCGAACGGGCCGCAGCTGTTCTACGGCCTGCGCTATCACGTGCATATCAACACGCAGGAAGAGGATATCACCTTTCACGATCAGGTCGGCTACTGGCTGTGGGAGCCCACAACCGGATTGGTGCTGCAATCGCTGACCATTCCGCGTGGGCAGGTGGTCCTCGCCTCCGGCCATGCCAAGCCGGACGATTTGACGCTTACGGTCAGCGCGACGCGCGGCCAGACGAATTACGGAATCTGCTCGACCGACTTCCTCGAATATGCCTTCCGCACGGATTCTTACCGCCTGGAGATCAGGTTCAACGCCGACGGCAGTTGGAGCTATGTCTCCGACACGATGCTGAAGGTACGGGGCCGCGAGGAGCTGTTCCAGCATCGCGACCGCAACACGCTGGTGAAAATCGCCGAGCCCACGCCCAATCCGCTGTTTCAGATCGCGAACGGCCGCAAATAGCATTCAACCGTCACTGGCCGCGGACGCGGCCCGGCGGTAGTTTCCAGCGATGACCATCTTGTTCTCGGCCCGTGCCGTCCATATCAGCGACCGTCTCGTCGTCGACCGTTCGCGCCACACCGGCGTGGTCTCCGCCGTGCCGTTTTGCTACCGCGAGGGCGACGGTTATGTCGTCGTGTTCCGCTATGGCGTCGTGGTCCTTGTCGGCTTGACGGACGAAGAAGAGAAGCACGCGCTTGCGCAATTCATGGCCGAGAAGCAATCCGGTCCCATCGAAGAAGAACGCGTTGGCCTCGAGATCCGCGCCGATGGCGAGGAGGGCGCCGCGGCCAATGGCGTGTTCCATATCCGCGAGTTGAGCGTCGCGCATGTTCTGGTGCTCGGCGATATCCTCGCGAAAAGCGTGGCGCTCGCGCGCTATGAACGCGAGATAGCGTCGGTCTTCGACACGATCGAACCGCAGGCGAGCCGGCTCGCGGTCAGCGGGAAGCTGCCCAAGGCGCGCAAGGCGCTGTTGCAGCTGATCGGCAGCGCGCTGCTCGCGCAGCATCGCGTGTCGGGACGTATTGCCTTCGCCGAGAAGCCGGATACCCTTTGGGAGCATCCGGAGCTCGGCCGTCTCTACGCGCGGCTCGAGGACGAATACGAGATCATCGAGCGCGGCACTTTGCTCAACGCCAAGGTCGGCGTGGTCGGCAGCGCGGCGGAGACCTTTACCGACATGATGGACACCGCCCGCTCCGCCCGGCTGGAATTGCTGATCGTCCTGCTTATCCTTGCCGAATTGATCATCGGCGCCGCGGCGCTGTTCCGGCCTTAGGCGGTGTCCACAACCGCGCTTGGCTGGCGGCGTTATCTGAACGGCATACCCTATCGCGTGGAGGTGAAACTATGACCGACAGCATTCGTGACCAGCAAGCAGCGCCGAAGATTGTTGACCGAAGCATTTTCCAGGCAGAGTTGGATGCGTTACGCGTTCGCGAGAAAGCGCACACGCATGAAGGCGATGCGATTGCCGCTGCGCGACGGCGGCTTCCGATGGTGGCGGTGGATGGCGCGATCCCGATCGTCGGCAAGAATGGCCCTGTGACACTGCTGGACGCATTTGAAGATCGTCCGCTGCTCCTCGCCTATTATTTCATGTGGCGTCCCGGCAAGTCGGCAGCGGAGCAGTGCGAAGGCTGCACTTGGGTGACCTCGCACATGCACGAACTCTCCTATCTCCATTCCCGCGATGTCACGTTTGCTGTTTTCGCGCAGGGTCCGTTCGAGGAGAGCTTTCGCTATCGCAATTTCATGGGCTGGGAAATGCCGTGGTACGCGCCGCCGCAATCCTCGCTCGAAACGCTTCTGGTCGGGCGCAAGGTGGGGATGATGCACATCGTCTGCTACCTGCGGCGGGGATCGCAGGTATTCGAGACTTACTGGACGACGCGGCGCGGCGTCGAGGTGATGGACAATAGTTTCCATCTGCTCGACATGACCGTCTATGGACGGCAGGAGGCGTGGGAAGATTCCCCTCAGGGCTGGCCGAAGGAGCGCGAAGGCAAGCAGCGCATGCGCGTCGATGGCCGTCCGATCGCGCAATGGAAGCGTGTGAAGGCGGGCGTTTCCGACGATCTGGGGAATGGCGGCCGCTAGGCGGGGCTGCTTCGCGGCCGCGATCCGTCTACCTCAATCCGGAATGTGCGGCTCGACGAGGCGTGCAAGATTTTCCAGCGATTGCTGCCAGCCGAGATAGCAGGCTTCCACAGGGATCATGTCGGGGATACCGGCCTGCACGATCGAGATGTCCGTGCCGACCGCGACTTTCTTCAGCAGCACCGTGACTTCCATTTCGCCGGGGAGATTGGGATCGTCGAACTTGTCCGTGTAGCGAAGCTTCTCATTCGGAACGAGTTCCTTGTATTCGCCGCCGAAGGAATGGCCCTTGCCGGTCGTGAAGTTACGGAACGACATCCGGAACGTGCCGCCGACTTTCGAGTTCTGATGATGCGAGGTTGCCGCGAAGCCATTGGGCGGGAGCCATTTCGCCATCGCGTCGGGTTCGAGGAAGGCGCGGTAGACTTTGTCGGGCGTGGTGGCGAGGACGCGGTGCAAGCGGACTGTTCCGGGCATTGTTCTCTCCTGACTTCGTGATGCTGCGATGTGTGCTGTTCAGCGCCCTGGAATGGGCAGGACCGGCATGATTTCGACGCCTTCGCCGGGGAAGATCGTGAACTGCGGATGGCTCTCGAACAACTTGGCGGCAGCTTCGTGCGAATCCGCGCGCACGACGACGAAGCCGCCGAGATTGTTGGAGATATCCGCAATCCCGCTTGCCGACACTTTCTTGGTCTTGCCCAGCGGACCGCCTTCGCCGACAACGACGTCCTTGTGCTTTTCCATCCATGCGCCCCAGGCGGCAATGCCTTCCTGCTCCTTCGCTTTGCGCTCGGCTTCGGGCATCGCCATCCAGGCTGCGAAGCGTGGAGAGTTCATGTTGCCGGTAAAAACTGCGAGATAGTTGCTCATGATTTTGTCCTTCCCTTGGTTTGGCCCTTGTTTTGTTGGGCGTTGAATAGAAGTTCGATGTAACGGCGCAGATGATCGACGCTTGAGATCGCGACATCGGCGCCGCCTTTTGCTTTTGCGAGGATGAAGGCGCCCTGCAGGACCGCCTGCGTGTGGAGCGCGAGGCTTTGCGCGGTGAAAACGCCGGCCACGCCGTATAGTTTCATCGCCTGCGCAATATCGCCCTCGAGTGTCGCGGCGTGGCCGCTGATGCTGGCGTTGCAGGCATCGCGGATGGTGGGATTGGTGTCGTAGATCTCCTGAACCATCGTGCCGACGAGACAGGTGAAATCCGGCACATCGCCCTTGAGCAGCGCGCGGCGGAAATCGATATAGCCGAGCACGCGATCGAGCGGATCTTTGTGAGCGTGATAGGGCGCATCGGCGAAGAGGGCGCCGGTCGTCTGCGACCAGTAGTTCGCGGCCGCGACGGCGAGCGCTTCCTTGCCCTCGAAATGATGGAAGAATGATCCCTTCGCCACGCCGGCACCCGCACACAGCTCATCGACCGTGGTGGCGACGTATCCTTTCTCGCGGATCACCGCGAGCGCCGCATCCAGCAGCTTCTGCCGCGCCGGGGCCATCGAGGATTTTGTCAGGGCTTCGCTCATGAATTGAGTTATACCGACTAGTCGGTTTAGTTGTCAAGCGAGCTTTTGCGGCCCATGCCAAGATTGTTTGCTAACAGGAACGGTGCCGCCCGATGACAAGTTCGACCAGCAATCTCCTTCTCTCGGTCCTGATGTTTGCCACCGGCGTCGGCATTCCGATCATGGCGGCGCTGAACGGGCGATTGGGCGCGCAGTTGGGAAGTCCTTGGGCGGCTGCATTCCTGCTGTTCGCGCTGGGTGCGGTGATTTCGGGCGCGGTGATGGTGGCGGTTGGCATGCCGCAACATGGCTGGTTCACAGCTTCGCCGCTCTATTACGCGGGCGCCGTGCTGGTCGCGTTCTATGTGCTTTCGATCACCTATAGCGCGCCGCGGATCGGCGTCGCCAATGCGATCTTCTTCGTGCTCGTCGGGCAAATCCTGGCCGCCGCGTTGATCGACCAGTTCGGATTGTTCGGCGCGATGAAGTCGCCGCTCAACGCCACGCGCTGGATCGGCATCGCACTGATGCTGGCAGGCATCTACTTCGCGCGGCGGGTTGCCTAGAAGTCCAGCGATTGCTGGGCCGGTTTGGCGGCGAGGGTTACACCCTCGATCTCCAGCATCTTCAATTTGGTCGCGGCGCCGCCGGGGGCGGAGAAGCCGCCGACCTTGCCGCCGGCCGCGAGCACGCGGTGGCACGGGATGATCAGCGGGATCGGATTCTTCGCCATCGCCTGGCCGACCTCGCGGGCGATTTCCCAGTCGTCGCCGAACTGTTTGGCCATCGCGCCATAGGTCGTGGTCTCGCCCCAGCTTAAGCGTCGCGCTGCGGCATAGATCTTCTCGAACAGCTCCGTCTGCTTGCCGAGATCCACCGGCGTGCCGGTGAAATCTGTTTTCTCGCCCGCGAAGTAATGCTGTGCGCACGCGACCGTTTCGGCAATCGCCGGCGGCGGCGCTGCCGGCGTCGCGTCGGGCAGGCGCCGCAACAGCGCCTGCTCCGTCGCTTCCGCATTCGGCTCGGGCAAGCGAAAGCGCATGATGCCCTCGCCGCTCCACGCGATGGCGCAGAACCCGAGCGCGGTCTCGAAGATGTGGTAATGCTGGCTCACGGCACGTCTCCCGCGTTCATTCTATCCCGAAAATGGGATCGCATGCTCGCGGATTCCACCCGCTTCTTGCTCTGACATGCGCGCAATGCAGCCGCGCGCGATTGCACCAACGTCGGCGCCGGCGCCGGACTATATAGAAGCGATGACAAGCGACTCGCATCTGCTCGATTATCCGATCCGTACTGCGCTAGCGACGCGCCATGCGCACCTTGCCGAGATCAACGGCCCGGCGCGGCGCTATCCTGCCGACATCGCGCCGTTCGCCTCGGTCGAGGAGCAGACGCTGGAGAGCTGGACGGCGCTGCATGCATTGATGGGCGCGGACCAGCCCGCGGTGCTGTTCACGCCCGCGCCCGTTGTGCCGGCAGGCCCGCTAGAGATCGTGATGGCGGCGACCGGCGAGCAGATGATCGGCGCGCCAACTGAATTCGATGGCGCGATGCCGGAGATCGTCCGCCTCGGTGACGCCGACGCGCCGGAGATGCGCGCGCTGGTCGAGCTCACGCGGCCGGGACCGTTCGGTCCGCGCACGCATCAACTCGGCCGCTTCTTCGGCATCCGCGTCGATGGCCGCCTCGGCGCGATGACCGCTGAGCGCATGACGCCCGGCGATTACACCGAGATGACGGCGGTGTGCGTCCATCCCGATTTTCGCGGGCGCCGCTATGCGCAGGCGCTGCTCGCCCATGTCTCGCGCCAGATCGTGACGCGCGGCGAGATCCCGTTCCTGCATGTGTTCTCGGAGAACCATTCCGCCATCGCGCTCTACAAGCGCCAGGGCATGACAATCCGCCGCCGCCTGCACGTGACGGTGCTCGGGCGCGCTGGCGACAATCTCAAGGAAAAGATGCCGCACTAGCGCTTCAGCAGCGAAAGCAGCACGGCAGCCTGGTTCATCTCGGGGTCTTTCGCGCCATAAAGCAGCGTGACGGTCCGGCCTTTGCCGAGTTTGCGAAGTTCCGCGAGCGCGTCTTTGGAAAGCTCTTTCTTGTAACGCCGTTTGAACTCTGCGAACTTTTCCGCCTCATGGCCGAACCACTTGCGCAGCTCCGTGCTCGGCGCGACCTCTTTCATCCAGAGATCGAGCTTCGCGTCGGTCTTCTTGACGCCGCGCGGCCATAGCTTGTCGACAAGCACGCGCATGCCATCCGATTTCGCGGGTGGCTCGTAGACGCGCTTGATGCGGAAGGGCATGGCGCGATGCTAACGCGCGAATTCGCGCCTGGAAAATTTATTTTCGACGGTTATCTTGCGATGCAACATTTCAGGCGTCATTTTTGTTTTCCCATTTAAGTCCGATGCTTATGCCGAAATTTCGCACCGAAAAATTATTTTTTGATGGGTCTTGAACAGTAACGGTCGAATGAACATTTCTCCCAAATCCCCACAGGTGCGAGATTAGTAGAGCGAGGTGAAAGCCACGTGCGGAGAAGCGCGTCTTAACCTCCCCCTTGTGGGGAGGTCGAAATCTCGTAGCACAGCGAAGAGATTTCGGGTGGGGGTCAGGACGCACGGATAGAGCGCGACCCCCACCCGGCTCGCTCCGCTCGCCGACCTCCCCACAAGGGGAGGTGAAAGTGGGTAGCGGAGCCATGTCCGAAACGGCAATGAAATCCGCGAATTTCTGTACAGCACTGCTGTACATTCTGTCCCGAGGATATATCGATGGCACAGCGCGCGCGGCGGAAATTCGGGGCTTCGCAGAAGGAGCGCATCTTCTTTGCGTGCCTGCCCGATGCCGCTCTCGCCGTGCGCATCCACGCGAGGGCGGAGCAGCTGAAAGCCGAAAAGGGTTTCGAGGCGAACCTGATCCTGCCGGAGCATCTGCATGTCACGCTGTTTCATCTGGGCGACTGGGCGGCGCTGCCCGATGAGGTTGTGAGGCTTGCGAGAGAAGCGGCCGAGCAGGTAAAGGCCGCGCCGTTCGACGTTTCGTTCGCGCGCGCGGAGAGCTTCCGCAACCGCACGGGTATCTTTCCGTTCGTGCTGACCAGCGACATTGCGCCGTGGCTGAGCCTTCAAAAAGCACTGGGCGCGGCGCTACAGAAGACCGGTCTCGGCGGCGCGACCAAGGGCGAGTTCAGGCCGCATATGACGCTGACCTATGATGAGCTGCGCGTGAAGCCGATGACGCTCGAGCCGATCACTTGGAAGGTGCGCGATTTCGTTCTGGTGCACAGCCAACTTGGGAAGACGACGCACAATCACCTCGGGCGCTGGGCGCTCAGCTGACCTCGCCGAAGCCGCGCGCCATGGCGGCGGCGAACGCCGGAATGAAAGCGAACAGGATGACTTCGAGCCAGATGAAGCGGCGCGCGGTGGCGATGGCGTTGCTCGCCGGCAATGCGGCCGGGTCTTTCTTGAGTGCGTTTCGCCAGCGGATGAACTGGATCGTCGGCCAGATCGACAGGATGCCGACAAGCGCGAAGGCCCCGATCTTCGCCCAGAAGAAATGATTGTGCGCGTAGTACGCCCAGCCTTTCGCGGCGTAGACCGCGCGTGTGAAGCCGACAATGATGATGAGGCCGGCGAGGATGCCGTACCAGAGATCGACCTTGCCGACGCGGATAATGTCCGCTGCGGTCATGGTCCGGCGCACGACGGCGAACTCGTACGCGATCACGCCGGCAAGCGCGAAGATCAGCAGGTGGTGACCGATGGCGAGGGCGAGATCGGTCGTCGTGAAGTCGGGCATGCTCCCCTCCCTGTCGGGTCACAATTATGTGGAGCGTTCCGGCGGAAAGTCCATGCCACCATCGCGGTTGATCGCGATCCGTTCCGGCTTATCTAGGTTACCGCTATTCCCAATCGAGGTGTTCATGTCCGATCTGTCCGCATTCCCGATCGCGAAGCGCTGGCCGGCGCAGCATCCGGAGCTGCTGCAGCTCTATTCATTGCCCACGCCGAACGGTGTGAAAGTTTCGATCATGCTGGAGGAGATCGGGCTGGCTTATGAGCCTCATCTCATCGATATCGGCAAGAACGAGAGCTGGACGCCGGAATTCCTCTCGCTCAATCCGAACGGCAAGATCCCCGCGATCCTCGATCCCAACGGCCCGGGCGGCAAACCGCTCGGCCTGTTCGAATCCGGTGCGATCCTGATCTATCTCGCGGAGAAGACGGGAAAGCTTTTGCCCGCCGATCCGGCGCGGCGCTATGAAACAATCCAATGGCTGATGTTCCAGATGGCCTTCATTGGCCCAATGTTCGGGCAGCTCGGCTTCTTCCATAAATTCGCCGGCCGCGAATACGAGGATAAGCGTCCGCGCGATCGCTACGTGGCGGAGAGCAAACGTCTGCTCGACGTGCTGGAGACACGGCTGACCGGACGCGAGTGGATCATGGACCGCGAATACACCATCGCGGACATCTCCATGCTCGGCTGGGTGCGAAACCTGATCGGCTTCTATGAGGCGCGCGATCTGGTCGAGTTCGACACGCTGAAGACTGTGCCCGCCTGGCTGGAACGCGGCCTCGCGCGCCCTGCCGTGCAGCGCGGCTTGACGATTCCGAGCCGATCGAAGTCTTGAGAATACAGGGCGTTCCTGTTATGTTCCGAAAAGAATTCGACTGAAGCAGCGCAGTTCTGTCATTCAGGATGACGGTGAGGATCATGGCGAAGAGGATCACCATCTACGGCATCAAGAATTGCGACACGATGAAGAAGGCGCGCGCGTGGTTGGACAAGCATGGCATCGCCTACGCCTTCCATGACTACAAGACCGCGGGCATCGACAAGCCGCACCTCGAAAGCTGGGTAAAACAGGCCGGCTGGGAAACGGTTCTCAATCGCGCCGGAACGACATTCCGGAAATTGCCGGACAAGGACCGTGAAGGCGTGAGCGAAAAGAAGGCGATCGCGCTGATGCTGGAACAACCCTCGATGATCAAGCGCCCGGTTCTGGAAGCCGGGAACAAGTTGATCGTCGGGTTCAAGCCGGAAAACTATGCGGCGATTTTCGGCAAATAGCGGCGCTGCACGAGCCGTTTATGAAATCAAGTCCGCAGCCGAATCATTTGGCTGTGCATGAGTTCGGATAGTGCTTGCGGCGGTTCGCCTGCGTGATTGATTCGCTGGGCGGGTTGCGTCAGAACCGCCGCCCTTTGTGAGCAAAAAGGCGAATGGAACAGGAAGTCTACCGTCACGTCCCCTATGACGTCGAAGTCGAGCAGGCGCTGCTCGGCGCGATCCTGGTGGACAACCGCGCGCTCGAAGCGGTGACGGCGATTCTCAAGCCGGAGCATTTTTACGATCCGCTGCATCAGCGTCTCTATGAGGCGATGGCGGCATCGCAGGATCGCGGCGGCATGACCCTGACGCCGCTGACCCTGCATGCCGCGATGAAAGCCGATCCGGGCCTGCAGGAAGTCGGCGGCCACGCCTATCTCATCGGGCTCGCGCAGGCCGCGCCGGCGCTGCCCAACGTGCGCGACTACGCGAAGATCCTGAGCGATCTGGCGGTGCGCCGTTCGCTGATCAGCATCGGCGAGGACATGGTCAATGCGGCCTATGAGGCGCCGCACGACAAGCCGCCGAAGACTCAGATCGAGGATGCGGAGAAAGCGCTCTATCGCATCAGCGAGAGTTCGAAATACAGCGGCGGACCGATCGATTTCGGCGAAAGCCTGCGCCGCACGGTGGAACTGGCGGAAAAGGCGCAGCAGCGCGGCGGCCGCATCTCGGGCCTGGTCACAGGGTTTGCGGACATCGACTCCCTGCTGGGTGGCTTGCAGCCCTCCGACCTTCTGATTCTTGCCGGACGTCCCGGCATGGGCAAGACCTCGCTCGCCACCAACATGGCATTCCATTGCTGCCGCGCCTATGTCGAGGACATGGAATCCGGCGCCGAGGTGCCGCGCGGCGCGCCGGTCCTGTTCTTTTCGCTCGAAATGGCGGCGCAGCAGCTCTCCGCGCGCATCCTGTCCGAGCAGACCGAAATCGAGATGTGGAAAATCCGAAACGGCAAGTTCTCGGAGAATGAATGGGAAAAGTTCGTGCTGTCGATGCAGGACCTTTCCAATCTGCCATTCTATATCGACGATACCGGCGGCATCTCCATCGCCCAGATCGCGGCGCGCGCGCGGCGCATGCAGCGCGAGAAGAAGATCGGCTGCATCATGATCGACCACATCCAACTCGTCGCCGGATCGGGCCGCACCGAGAACCGCGTGCAGGAGATCACCGAGATCTCGAAGGCATTGAAGGTTCTCGCCAAGGAACTGAACGTGCCCGTGATCGCGCTGTCGCAGCTCTCGCGCGGCGTCGATGCGCGCGACGACAAGCGGCCGGTGCTGTCCGACCTTCGCGAATCCGGCTCGATCGAGCAGGACGCCGACGTGGTGATGTTCGTCTATCGCGAGGAATATTACCTGAAGTCGCGCGAGCCCGATCCGGGCTCCGCCGAACACGCCAAATGGCTCGACAAATGCGAGCGCGCCCACCGCCGCGCCGAAGTTCTGGTCGAAAAACACCGCCACGGCGCGACCAACAAGATCGAATTGTTCTTCGACGACCGCTACACGCGCTTCTCCAATCTGGCGGCCGAAGGCCGATAGCGCGAAGGAGTTTCATGTTCTCTTATTTGACGGGCCGCAGCAGCCGCAAGGAATACTGGATCGGCGTTGGGCTGCTGCTGCTTGTCGGGATCGGCCTCGCCTGGGCCAATGTCGGCGGCGCAAGCGGGGCGACGACGTTCCTCTGGATTCTGATCTGGAACCGGCGGCTGCACGATACCGGGCAGTCGGGCTGGATCATCCTGATCCCGCTGGGGCTGATGATCGTGGCCACCGCCGCGGGTCTGTATTTCGGCGGCAAGGAAGTCCTCGAGGCGTTCGAGTACAGCCAGACCGGCAAGGGGCCCATCACCGATCGCGGCGCGTGGATGCTCATCGGTGTCGTGCTGGCGGCGATCGCGATCCAGGCCGGATTCACGATCTGGCTGGGCATCAGGAAGGGCGAGCCCGGCGAAAATCACTTCGGCCCCCCGCCGCCGGCGTTTTAGTATAAAAATTGATGTCATGGCCGCGACTGCGGGCCACCCAGGTGATGTCCTGCTAGATCTCGCAGTGTTCGCTTTGATCTCGCGCGCCGGGAAGCGCTGTGCAGAACCAAGCTGGGTGGCCCGCAGTCGCGGGCCATGACACGTGGGGGAGTATTCCGGCAGCAGTCTGGTTACCGCCGGTCGCAGTCCGAATTGTAGGCGTGATACGGCGCGAGGCGCCGGTGGATGTCCTTCGCGGTCAGTTCCGCGACGTCGCCGCCGTCGGATTCCTGAGCCGAATAATGGCCGCGGCCATAGCCATCGACCCAGACCGCGCCTTGGGCCTGCGTGGTTTCGGAGGATGCCTGTTCACTTTCGGTGCTGTCGTCATATTCGTCCGCGCTGCTCGAACTCGATGCATAGGACTCATCGGATTGCGGGCTGTACGAGTCCGAGTAAGACGACCTCTCGTGTTCGCTCCAACTATGGTGATGATGTCTGTGTCGATGCGGCGTCGAGACCGGCGTGACCGCGGCCACCTGTTGCGGGCAATTGCACACAGGTACCGCGGCGACGGGGACCGGCGCGGGCGCCTGGGCTTGCTGGTTGCGATTGCAGCCCATCAGGCAGATGCCGATCAGGGCGCACGCGGTAAACGTAAACATTGCTCGCATGTCATTTCTCCGGCTGCGAACGCGAGAATTCGACCCATTTTGAAGCAAGTGGGCCGGAGCGGGACAAAACTTTCCCGGCCTGGTTAATTCCCGCACCCTTGCAGGCCGATAAAACCTGCTAGAATGACGCCCGGTCAGACCGCGTGCGATGCGTTGGCGCTGCCGCTTTCCGCCGGAACTTGGCCTTGGTGTCACAAGATAGCGCGCTGAACACGTCCCATATGCTGACGGCGCGGCTGCGTGCGAACGAAGCCGAGCGCGAGCGCATGATGAAGCGCGTCGGCGCGGGTATCGCCGTTGCGCTGGTGCATGCCCTTATCTTGCTTTTGTTGCTGACGACGAGCCGCTATGGCGACTACATCCGCAAGAGCCCTAAGGAAGTCATCCTGCTGCTGCCGCCGCTGAAACCGAGCGCGAAGTCGGTCGGACCGGCGGTGCCGCTGCCGCCCGCCAGCTCGCTGACGGAGCCGTCCTATAAGGGGATCACCATTCCGATGCCGCCCCCGGCCGCCACCGAGAAACCGGGCGATATCATGCAGGCGATTGGCAAGGAGCTCGCCTGCGGCGCGGGCCCTTACGAGCACCTCTCGCAAGCCGAGCGCGAGGACTGTAAGCGTCATCCCTGGCATTGGAAAAAGAATGAGAAAGGCGTGATCGTGCTCGACGTGCCGTCAAAGGCGCCGCCGCCGCCGGATTCAATTTCGGGCATCGACGCCATCACCCAGGGGATCAAGACGTCCGATCCGTGCCTGGCGGCGGGCAACACGCATACCGAATGCATTCACAAGAACCTCTTCGGGCGCTGATGAACGCAGAACCGGCATTCCGTGGCGGCGGGCTGACAGGCTTTGACGGCGCGCGGGGCGGCCTTCATGCTCCCAGCCATATGAGCGATTTCGAAGCAGCGCGCCTGACGGTGCGGTTGGGCGCGGTGGCGTCCAATTACCGCGCATTTCAGCGCATGGCGGGCTCGGCGGTTGTTGCGGGCGTGGTCAAGGCCGACGCCTATGGCATGGGGATGATCCCGGTCGCGAAGCATCTTGCGGGGATCGGCTGCGATACGTTCTTCGTCGCGCGGTTGCAGGAAGGCGTCGCATTGCGGCCCGCTCTGCCACGCGCGCGCATCTTCGTTCTCGACGGTGCACCGCGCGACGCTGTGCCAACGCTGGTCGCGCATCGCCTGACGCCGGTGTTGAACTCGCTGACCGATATCGAGAACTGGAGCGCCGCCGCGAATGGAACGGCGCTTGATGCCGCGATCCACTTCGACACCGGCATCAACCGCCTTGGTCTTCCAAGGGAAGAACTCGACGTCCTGGTTTCGGAGCAAATGAAGCGGCTCAAAGGGATCAACATCGTGTTGGTGATGAGCCATCTCGCCTGCGCAGACGATCCAACCGCGCCGATGAACAGGATGCAGCTCGATCGGTTCCGCGCGGGGCTCGCCACCTTGCCATCAGCGCCAGCCAGCCTGTCGTCATCCGCCGGTGTCATGCTCGGCAAGGACTATGCGTTCGATATGGTGCGGCCCGGCGTCGGGCTCTATGGCGGCAATCCGCAGCCGTCCGGTCCGAATGCACTCTCGACGGTGGCCGTGCTGATGGGGCGCATCCTTCAGCTTCGCCATATCGCGAAGGGCGAGAGCGCGGGATACGGTGCGACATTTGTCGCGCAGCGTCCGACAACGCTCGCGACCGCAGGGCTAGGCTATACGGATGGCCTGATGCGCGCGCTCAGCAATCGCGGCGCGGGCGCGATTGGCGGCGTGCGCGCGCCGGTCGCAGGGCGCGTGTCGATGGACCTCGTGACACTCGACGTCACCGACGTGCCGGCATCTGCGCTCAAGATCGGCGCCGATATCGAGTTCATCGGCGACACAATCACGCTGGAAGACATCGCCGCCGCGTCGAACACGGCATCCTATGAAATCCTGACCTCGCTTGCGCGCCGGGTTCCGCGCCGTTATGAGGCCATAGCATGAATGTCTTCGCCGCCATCGGTCGTGTGTTCCTGACCTTCCTGGGTGAAACAGGAAGGCTTGCCGAGTTCACATGGCATGCGGTCACCGGAGTCGTACGGCCGCCGGTTTATTGGCGGCTGATCACGCAGCAAATGATGCGGATCGGGTATTTTTCGCTTCCGGTCGTGGGTCTGACCGCGTTTTTCACCGGTGGCGTGCTGACGCTGCAGATCTACAATGGCGCCAGCCGCTACGGCGCTGAGAACTTCGTGCCGGTGGTCGTGCTGATTGGCATCACGCGCGAGCTCGGCCCAGTGATCGCCGGACTGATGGTCGCCGGCCGCGTCGCCGCCGCCATCGCGGCCGAGATCGGTACGATGCGCGTGACCGAGCAGATCGACGCGCTGACGACACTTTCGACCAATCCGATCAAATATCTCGTCGTGCCGCGCATCGTCGCCGCGGTAATTTCGATGCCAATCCTGGTGGCGATCGCGGACAGCATCGGCGTGTTCGGCGGCTATGTCGCCGCGACCGAGTCGCTTGGCTTCAACGGCGTGATGTACCTGAACAATACGATCGACGGCCTGAAATATGACGACGTGCAGTCGGGGCTCATCAAGGCGGCGGTGTTCGGATTTATCATCGCGCTGATGGGATGCTACAACGGCTTTCATTCCAGGGGCGGCGCGCAGGGCGTGGGTTCGGCAACGACCAATGCGGTCGTCTCGTCTTCGATCCTGATCCTGGCTGCGAACTACATCCTCACCTCGGTGATCTTCTCGCATGGCTAGCGGCGCGGCACCGAAGGTCGAGCTTAGAAGCGTGAAGAAGCGCTTTGGGTCCAAGGTCGTTCTCGATGGTCTCGACCTGACGCTCGGCCGCGGCGAGTCCGTGGTCGTGATCGGCGGTTCGGGCACCGGCAAGTCGGTGATGATCAAATGCGTGCTCGGGATCATCAGGCCCGACGCGGGCCAGATCTTCGTCGATGGCAAGGACGTCGCCAAGCTGCGCGGCCGCGCGCGCGAAGAAGTGCTCCGCCAGTTCGGCATGCTGTTCCAGGGCTCGGCGCTGTTCGACAGTCTTCCGGTCTGGGAGAACGTGGCCTTCGGCTTGATCCAGGGCCACGGCGTCTCGCGCGCCAAGGCCAAGGACATCGCCATCGAGAAGCTCGGCAAGGTGGGCTTGAGTCCCGATGTCGCGATGCTGTCGCCTGCGGAGTTGTCGGGCGGCATGCAGAAGCGCGTCGGGCTGGCGCGCGCCATTGCCGCCGATCCGCAGATCATCTTCTTCGACGAGCCGACAACCGGTCTCGATCCGATCATGGCCGATGTGATCAACGACCTGATCATCAACACGGTGAAGGAGGTCGGCGCGACGACGCTGTCGATCACCCACGACATGGTGAGCGCGCGCAAGATCGCCGACCGCATCGCCATGCTCTACAAGGGCAAGATCATCTGGCAGGGCCCGACGTCGGAGATCGACTCCAGCGGCAATCCCTACGTCGAACAATTCATCCACGGCCGCGCCGAAGGCCCGATCAAGATGGAAGTGCGGAAGTAGCAATCCAGCTTGTCATCCCCGGCGAGCATTGACGCTGACGGCGTCAATGCGAGGGAAGGGGACCCAGGTCTATCCGCCACTCGATCTCAAAGATTTAGTAGTGCCTCAGTTCGAATTTCGGAGAAACCCGATCATACCGGTAGCCACTATGACTATCCCCATCCCGAGGATGTACCATCCTACTGCTTGAATTTTGCGGAAACTGTCAGGCGATTGGTCCCGAAAAACCTTGCCAGTTTTTCCCAATGCATACCCGCGCCAATAAGCGAGGCCGATGACGGCAGCAGCCGTTATCGCAATGAACGAGCCAGAAAAATCGTAATGTAGGGATCCGAGAACACTATCGCGCCTTCTTATACGGCCCGCGCGGTTTCGGCGGGTTAGCTGCATCTATCGTAGCACGAAGGCTCTCCATGCCGGAGCGGTTCCGCGACCTGGGTCCCCTTCCCCTCGCAAGCTTTCGCTTTGCTCGGCCGGGGATGACAAGCAGAGCTTGACGGCTGTGGTACTATCGAATCATGGCCAGTGGGTTCTCATTTACACCACCTTCAACCCTCCCCTTGAGGGAGGGTCGAAAAACGCGGCAGCGTTTTTCGGGGAGGGGTAATGGCTCCGGAAATGGACCGCTCCCCGAAATTTGCTTTGCAAATTTCGACCCTCCCTCAAGGGGAGGGTAGGAGATGGCCAAGGGTTCTCCGACTTTCGTCTGCCAGTCCTGCGGTGCGGTCCATTCCAAATGGTCCGGGCGATGCGATGCGTGCAATGGCTGGAACACGATTGCGGAGGAGGGCGCGGCGCCGCCCATCGGCAATGAGGCGCGCAAACGTGCGCGCGGGCGTCCATTTGCTCTCGAAGATCTGAAGACGGCGGATGAGGCGCCGCCGCGTCGCGCGACCGGAATCAACGAATTCGACCGGGTCTGTGGCAGCGGACTGGTGCCGGGATCGGCGCTGCTGGTCGGCGGCGATCCGGGCATCGGCAAATCGACCATCATCCTGCAGGCGCTGGCGGAATATGCAAAGTCCGGCGGCCATGCCGTCTATATCTCCGGCGAGGAGGCGATGGCGCAGGTGCGCCTGCGCGCCGCGCGGATGGGATTGAGTGATGCGCCAGTGTCGCTGGGCTCCGCGACTTGCGTGGAAGACATTCTCTCGACGCTGGAAGCCGGTCCCGTGCCCGGCATCGTCGCCATCGATTCCATCCAGACGATCTGGACCTCGGCGCTCGAAGCCGCGCCCGGCACCATCGCGCAGGTGCGCACGGCATCGTTCGATCTGGTGCGCTATGCGAAATCGACAGGCGCGGCGATCATCCTGGTCGGCCATGTCACCAAGGACGGGCAGATAGCCGGACCGAAAGCGGTGGAGCATCTCGTCGATGCGGTGCTCTATTTCGAAGGCGAACGCGGGCATCATTTCCGCCTGCTGCGCGCGGTGAAGAACCGCTTCGGCGCGACCGACGAGATCGGCGTGTTCGAGATGACGGGCAGGGGACTGACGGAAGTCTCCAATCCTTCGGCGCTGTTCCTCGGCGACCGCACCTCGCTGTCGCCGGGTGCAGCCGTGTTCGCGGGACTCGAAGGTACGCGCCCGCTGCTGATGGAAATTCAGGCGCTAGTCGCGGCCACTGGATACGGCACGCCGCGCCGCGCGGTCGTCGGTTGGGATACGGGACGTCTCGCGATGCTTCTCGCGGTGCTCGATGCGCGCGGCGGTCTTGGAATGAGCGGGCACGATGTCTATCTGAACGTCGCCGGTGGGCTGGAAGTGGGCGAACCGGCGGCCGATCTCGCCGCGGCTGCGGCGCTGATTTCCTCGTTCCACGGACGATCTTTGCCGCGGGATACCGTGTTCTTCGGCGAGATCAGCCTTTCGGGCGATGTCCGCCCCGCGCCGCAGGCCGAATTGCGCCTCAAAGAGGCCGCGAAACTGGGGTTCAAATCGGCCGTCGTTCCGGCCGGAACGCGTGTGGAAAGCAGCGGTGTTGCGTTGACCGAGGTCAAGGATGTCGCGGAATTGCTCGCATTGACGGGCGCGCCCCGGCAGGCCGGCGCGCGTCAGGCTGCCGGCCGTGGTAGAATGGAATCATGAGCGCGCTGGGCATCACCTATGTCGATCCGATCGTGGTGGCGGTCATCGTCATGTCGGCGATCTATGCGACCTATCGCGGCTTCGTGTCGGAAACACTATCGATCTTCGCCTGGGCGGCAGCGGCGTTCGCCACCCTGTTCTTTGGACCGAAGATCGCGCCCTATGCGCGCAACTGGATGTCGCCGCCGTTCCTCGGCCAGCTCATCGGCTATGCCGCGATCTTCCTGGTCGTGCTGATCCCGCTGTCTTTTGTGAGCTTCCGCTTCGCCGAGACCGTGAAGCATTCGCCAGTCGGCACGCTCGACCGTTCGCTGGGCGGTGTGTTCGGAATCGTGCGGGGGCTGGCGATCGTCGGGCTTGCCTATATCGCGTTCACCTTCATGGTCTCCGTCGCCAACCAGCCGTCATGGCTGGCTGACGCGAAGACGCTGCCGATCGTCCGCGGCTCGGCGCAGGTTCTGTTGTCGCTGGTGCCCGATCAGCATCTGGGAACCGCGAAGACGGAAACGGTGCAACCGGCACCGCTCGATCCGAAAAACGCAGCAATTCCAACGCCTCAGCCCAAACCTGCGACACCTTCGACCGCCAAAAAGCGTGGCCAAAAAGCCTATGGCGCCAAGGATCGCCAGCAGCTAGACAGGCTCATTGAGACGACCGGCGGAAGCGGCAATCCATGACGGGTCTTCCTGTGAATTGCGACCTCGACGGCGACAAGCTGCACGAGGAATGCGCCGTGTTCGGCATCTTCGGGCATCCCGAAGCGGCCGCGATGACGGTGCTGGGCCTCCACGCGCTCCAGCATCGCGGTCAGGAAGCGTCGGGAATCGTCACCTATAACGGCCAGTTCACATCCGAGCGCCATGTCGGCCTCGTCGGCGATATCTTCGGCGGCAAGCACAGCGACCGGGTCGAGAACCTCAAGGGCTCGTTCGCGATCGGGCATAACCGCTATTCGACGGCGGGCGGCTCCGGCGCGCGCAACATCCAGCCGTTGTTCGCCGATCTCGCCGGCGGCGGCATCGCGCTCGCGCATAACGGCAATCTCACCAATGCGCTGCAGCTGCGCCAGGAGCTGGTGCACAAGGGCGCGATTTTCCAGTCGACCTCGGACACCGAGGTCATCATCCATCTGACGGCGCGCAGCCCCTATCCGCGCGTGGTCGACAAGCTTGTCGATGCGCTGAAGCAGGTGGAAGGCGCCTATTCGCTGGTCGGATTGACCTCGAAGAAGCTGATCGGTGTACGCGATCCGTGGGGCGTGCGGCCGCTGGTTCTGGGCCGTCTGGGCGATTCCTGGATTCTTGCGTCGGAAACCTGCGCGCTTGATATCGTCGGCGCGACGTTCGAACGCGACATCGAACCGGGCGAAGTCATCGTCATCGACAAGGATGCGGTGAATTCCTATTTCCCGTTCAAGAAGCAGCCCGAACGGTTCTGCATCTTCGAATATGTCTATTTCTCGCGGCCGGATTCGGTCGTCGAAGGCCGCAACATCTACGAGGTGCGCAAGCGCATCGGCGAAGAATTGGCGCGGGAGTTTCCCGCGGACGCCGATCTCGTCGTGCCGGTGCCGGATTCCGGCGTGCCCGCCGCACTCGGCTTCGCGCAAGCCTCGGGCCTGCCGTTCGATTTCGGCATTATCCGCAATCACTATGTCGGCCGCACCTTCATCGAGCCGACCGACGGCATCCGGAATTTCTCGGTCAGGAAGAAACACAATCCCAATCGCGCGCTGCTCGCCGGCAGGCGCGTCGTGCTGATCGACGATTCCATCGTGCGCGGCACGACATCGAAGAAGATCGTGCAGATGGTGCGCGATGCCGGCGCGGCCGAAGTCCATTTCCGGGTGGCGAGCCCGCCGACGACACATTCCTGCTTCTACGGCGTCGATACACCGTATACGGAAGAACTCATCGCCCACCGCATGGATGTGGAAGAGATGCGCCGCTTCATCGGCGCCGACAGCCTCGCGTTCCTGACCATGGACGGGCTCTATCGCGCCTCCGGCGAGCCGGGCCGCAATAGCAAGAATCCGCAATTCTGCGACGCCTGCTTCTCCGGCGAGTATCCGATCAGCCTGACCGACCAGATGGGCGGGCGGAAGGACAGCCAGCTGTCGCTTCTCGCGGACGTCGCCTGACCTCATGAGCAAGCCTCTCGAAGGGCGCGTTGCGCTCGTCACCGGCGCGTCGCGCGGCATCGGGCAGGCGGCGGCGAAAGCGCTGGCGGCGGCGGGCGCGCATGTGATCCTCGTCGCGCGCACGGTTGGCGGTCTTGAAGATGTCGATGACGAAATCCAGAAGGCCGGTGGCAGTGCGACGCTTGTGCCGCTCGATCTGAAGGACTTCGCGGCGCTCGATCGCCTCGGCGCGTCCATCTATGAGCGCTGGGGCAAGCTCGATGCATTTTTCGGTAATGCCGGCGTGCTCGGCGCGGTGACTCCGCTCACGCACCTTGAGCCGAAACTGTTCCAGGAATTGCTGGATGTGAATGTCACCGCGAACTGGCGCCTAATCCGCTCGCTGCATCCGTTGTTGCGCGCGTCCGATGCGGGCCGCGCATTGTTCGTGACCTCGGGCGCCGCGCGCAAGCACACGCCGTTCTGGGGTGGCTATGCGATGGCCAAGGCCGCGCTGGAGTCGCTCGCGCTGACTTATGCGGCGGAATGCGCGGACACCACCATCAAGGTCAATCTGCTGAGCCCGGGCCCACTGCGCACCGCGATGCGCGCGCGCGCCATGCCGGGTGAAGACCCGCAGACGCTCGCCCCGCCCGATGCCGTGGCGCCGCTGATCGTCGATCTGTTGTCGCCATCGTGTGAGAAAAACGGCGAACGCGTCGATTTCAGGCGCTAGTCATCCACATAGGGATTTTTGGTGCCGCGCATGCGCAGCCGGATCGGCGTGCCGGCGAGATCGAAAGCCTCGCGCAGTCCGTTGGTGAGATAGCGCTGATAGGCTTCGGGCAGAGCCTCGAGCTGGTTGCCGAACAGCGCAAACGTCGGGGGGCGAACCTTCGGCTGAGTCATGTAGCGGATGCGCACGCGCCGTCCCCTGACCGCGGGCGGGGCATGGCGCTTGAGCGCCTCTTCGAGGAAACGATTGAGTGCGGAAGTCGCGATATGCTTGTTCCAGGCGCTATCCGCGGCCATCACCGCCGGCAGCAGCCGGTCCACGCCTTCGCCCGACCGCGCGGAGATCGCGATCAGCGGCGCGCCGGTGAGTTGCGGCAGCGATTCATCCAGCTGGCGGCGCAATTTGCCGATGGCGCCGCCGCGATCCTCGACCAGGTCCCATTTGTTGACCGCGAACACCGCGGCGCGGCCTTCCTTCTCGATCAGGTCGGCGATGGTGAGGTCCTGCTTCTCAAAAGGTTGCGTCGCGTCGATGACGATGATGACGCAATCGGCGAAGCGGATGGCGTCGAGCGTGCTCTGGATCGAGAGCTGCTCCAGCGTATGTCCCGCGGCGCGCGCGCTTTTGCGCAGGCCCGCCGTGTCGTGCAGCAGAATCGCGCGGCCGTCGGCGGTCCATGGCGCCGCGATGGAATCGCGCGTCAGTCCGGGCTCCGGTCCTGTCAGCGAGCGCTCGTCGCCGAGGATATGGTTGAACAGACTCGACTTGCCGACATTCGGGCGTCCGACAATCGCGAGCCGTAGAGGACGGTCGGGGGCGTCTTCCTCTTTCGGAGCATCGTCATCCGTGTCCGTGTCTTCTTCTATTTCTGCATCTGTTTTGTCTTCATCCGGGGCGAACGGCAGAAGGGCTTCGATCAAGCCGTCGATGCCGAGATTGTGTTCGGCCGAGAGCGGCAGTCCTTCGCCGAAGCCCAGCCGATACGCGTCCGTGACGGTATCGACATGGCCGCGGCCTTCGCTCTTGTTGACGGCGAGGATGACGGGCTTGCCGGAGCGGCGGAGAGTCTCGGCGATGATCTCGTCGCCGGCGGTGACGCCGTCGCGCGCGTCGATGGCGAACAGGCAGACATCGGCTTCCGCGATGGCGGCGAGCGTCTGCGCGGTCATGCGCTGGGCCAGGCTGCCGTCGGCGCCTTCCTCGAAGCCGGCGGTGTCGATCAGCTTTAGAGAAAGCGATCCGAGTTCGGCATCGGCTTCGCGGCGGTCACGCGTGACGCCGGGCGTGTCGTGCACCAGCGCGAGCTTCCTGCCCGCGAGGCGGTTGAACAGCGTCGATTTCCCCACATTGGGGCGTCCGACGATTGCGACGGTGAGCGGCATGGCACGTTGTTCTAGCGCAACGCCACCAACTCGGCATCATTCGTCCAGATGTAGAGCGTGTCGTTGGCGACGACCGGCGCGATATAGGCGCCGCTCGGGATCTCGATCCGTCCGAGCAGCTTGCCGCTATAGGGCGAAACCGACACCGCGTAACCGTGCGAGGACACGAGGATCAGCCGGTCCGAGACAAGCACCGGGCCCGACCAGATGATGGCATTTTCCTTGCCCGACGGATCTTCCCAGCGATCCAACTGATGGATCCATTTGATCTTTCCGTCCTTTCGAGTGAGGCAGATCACCTGCTGGTCGCTCGACAGCACATAGATGTAATCGCCGGCCACCCATGGTGTCTGAATGCCGCCGATGTCGCGTGTCCAATTGCGCTCGCCCGAATTGAGCCCGATCGAGGCCATCACGCCGGAGTGGCCGATCGCGATCACCATGTCGCGGTCCACCACGGGCCGTCCGGCGATGTCGTCCAATTCGGAAAGCGCGGTCACGCCGCTGCTGCTGGTGAGCATGTCGTTCCAGGCAGAACGGCCGTTCTGGACGCGAAGCGCGAAAAGCTCGCCCGATGTGAAGGGAGCGATGACGAACTCACCGGCCACGGCAACGCTGGTGCTTTCGAGAATGCCGGCGTTCTCGCTGATCGCCTGGTATTCCCAGAGCTTGCGACCGTCGGCCTGATCGATGGAGTAGAAATGATTGTCCTGGCTCGAGACGAACACGCGGCCGCCATTGGCGACAGGCGCGTTGATGACCGGAACGCCGAGATTGATGCTCCAGATTCGCGCGCCGTTGGATGGATTCATTGCAATCACGTCGCCGAAGCCGGTGGTGACGAACAGCCTGCCGCCATCGATGGCGAGGCCGCCACCCGCGCCCTTGGTGGGGTCGACCGAGCTGTCCCGGCCGAGCAGGCCGAATGTCATAGAATTGACGGTGCTTTCTTCGCCTTTGGGCGCCAGATCCTTGTCCCACAGAGGCTTGCCGCTCGCGGCATTGAATACATAGACGTGCGTGGCGGCGTCGAGGACATAGATCATGCCGCCGGCAATGATTGGCGGCGCGATGAGGCGCGAATCCGAATCTGAACCCTTGCCGGCCTGCTGCGTCCAAATCTGATGCAAGGGCCCGCTCGCCTCCAGATGATAAAGTGCATTGGAGGCGTAGCCACCGGGATTGGCCCAATCGTCGTTGCGATAAGGCGGCGGCAACACGACCGGCGTGGAGTCCAGCGCAGGGTCGGGCTTCATCGACGAATCCATCGCCATAACGGAGATGCGCTCGCCCTTCAGCTTCGACGGGCGGCCGGCCGGCGTGAACAGGCCCTGCGTCAGCTGATCGAACGACTGGCAACCGCCCAGCAGGACGGCAGCAGCAGTCATCGCCGCTGCAATGGATCGCGTACGGATGTTCATGGCGTGGCTTGGCCCTTCGGATCGGCCGATTGTGCCGGCGCTGGCGGAGCGGGGGGATTCGGCACAGTCCCGAAATCCTTCTCGCCACCGGTCTTGATGAAACTTGCCATCGCACGGGCGCGCGCGCGCATCGCATCAGATGCGCCGGTGTCAGCGGCAAGGGTGCTGTACTCGCTCTCAGCCAGTCCGAGCGCGCCGGCATGATAGTCGGAGTAGGCGAGGACCTCGCGCGCTGGGAAGCGCCATGCGCTTGTCGGACTCGTCAACGGCGCGAGAAGTGTTTCGAGCTCGCTTTTCGGCGCACTTTCGACCGTGGCCCAGGCGGCACGCAGGCGCGCGACATTGCCGATCGTGGAATTGTCCTTGGCTGCGATCGACTTGAACAGCGCGATTGCCTCGCCACGGTTGCCGGACACATAGAGCGCGTCCGCTGCCGAGAGTTGCGCGAGGGCGGCGTATCCCTTGGGGGCCGTCTTTGCCAGATTGCCGAACGCGGTGGCGGCCGCGGCGCTGTTGTTGCTGTTGAGTGCCTGCTCCGCCGCGTTGAACGCGCTGGACGCATTCATGCGCTGCTGAGTTTCGTAGCGGTCGTAGAATTTATACGCCGCGATGCCGATAATGATAGCGGCGACGCTAGCGATGGCGTAATCGCCGTACTTCTTCCACAGTTTCTCGAAGCGTTCGCGGCGTACTTCCTCCTCGACTTCGTGGAAGATGTCGGACACGGTGGAATTCCTCTTAAGACGGGGGCGGCGCGGGGTGAACCCGGCGCAAACCTTTGACGGGCCGCGATAATTAGCCGGACCGGCCCATAATGGCAACTTGCTTATCGGTAACCGGGGTTAACCGGCTTTCTTCATGGTGTAGACGTTTTCCTTGCCGGGGAAACGGCGCTCGCGCACATCGTTGGCGTAGTCCTTCACCGCGGCTTCGATGGCCGGGCCGAGATTGGCGTATTGGCGCACGAATTTCGGCGGGTTGGGGTTGAGGCCGAGCATGTCCTCCATCACCAGGATCTGGCCGTCGCATTCCGCCGACGCGCCGATGCCGATGGTGGGAATGGCGATCTGTCGCGTGATTTTGGCGGCGAGGGGTTCGGCCATGCCCTCGAGCACGACCGAGAACGCGCCCGCATCGGCCACCGCTTTCGCATCGGCTTCGATCGCCGGCCATTCCGCCTCGGTGCGGCCCTGGGTCTTGAAGCCGCCCATCGTGTTGAAGCTTTGCGGCGTGAGGCCGATATGGCTCATCACCGGGATGCCGCGCTGGGTGAGATAGGTGATCGTTTCGGCGAGGCGAGCGCCGCCTTCCATCTTCACGGCCTGGCAGCCGGTCTCTTTCATCACGGTGACGGCATTTCGGAAGGCGATCTGGGGCGACTCCTCGTAGGAGCCGAACGGCATGTCGACGACGACAAGCGCGTGCTTCGAGCCGCGCATGACCGCCTTGCCGGCGGTGATCATCATGTCGAGCGTCACGGGGATGGTCGTTTCCAGTCCGTGCATCACATTGCCGAGGCTATCGCCGACCAGCATGAGATCGACATGGCTGTCGAGCAGCCGCGCGGTGTGCGCGTGGTAGCAGGTGAGGCATACGACCGGTTTCGCGTTCTTATGGGCGCGGATTTCCGGAACGGTCACGCGCTTGGTTTCGACGGCGACGGACATGGGGGCCTCCCTTTTCGCAGGTGCAGCATAGCCCATTCGGGCCAGCCAAACGAGGGGTGGACAGGGCCGGGAGAGCCGGATTTTAGGTCCAGAGAGGCCAGCTTCCGGTCACAGGCCGGAAATGTTCTACCATACGTCGACAATCTTTTGCGAAACTCCCGGCATAGTTTCGAAGCCGGTCGGAGTGGAGGGACGCGTGACAGACCAGGACGTCGAATTCGACCCCGCCGACGAGGAGCCGCAGCTTCTGGGGTTTGTGCGGACTTACTGGGAAAACCGGCGAGGTTCCTCCGCCATGCCGCGCCGAAGCGACATCGTGCCGTCGGACATGCGCGCGCATCTGCGCCACATCCTGATCGCCGATGTGGTCGAGGGCGGAAGGGATTTCCGTTACCGCCTGGTCGGCACCGAACTGCAGCGCTACTTCGCGGGCAATCCGACCGGGAAACTGATGAGCGAGGCGCTTGCCGCATTTGGCACCAGCACCGTGTCGCGCACGATTGCGACCTATCGCACGGTGGTCGAGCGGCGCGCGCCGTTGCGCATCCGTGGCTCCGGCGCGCTTTACAATCAGAGCGCCAAGACATTCGATGCGCTGCTCGCGCCGCTGTCGGACGATGGCGAGATGCCGAACATGGTCTTCGGCACGTTCCTGTTCGAATGGAATCTGGATGCGACATTGCCCAAGATGGGCCGCGAACCCGACGTCGCCGCCCTGACCCGCGCGCTCGAACCGGCGAGATAATCTTAAGCGCCTTTGCACGCGCTATCTTGGAGTTTGACATCAAGCCCTCAGTTGCCAAGATCGCAAACGTAGAGCGGGGTACGGCGTGGCCGACGTTGCTGGAATTTTGAAAGTTGGAGAGGCGAGCGCGACGATTCGTGACACGGCCACGCGACAACGCGGCTCGACGGCTGGGTACTCGCTGGTGCTGGCGGTTTTGTGCATCGTTGGCGCGTTTGTCGGCGCTCAGATGCTTCCGGCTAACGAGAGACTCGCTGGCGCTCTGATTGGCGCCGGTGTCGGCCTTTTTTTGTATTCAGTTTTTTGTCGCCGTGTGACGATATGGTGGTTCAAGAGGAAGTTCGCGCAGCGTGGGCAACCAATTGATCTCCCACTACGCATGGAAATAACGCCGGACGCGCTCCTCTATCATGTCGGCGATGTGGATCAATCGGCTCGCTGGAATGCCATCACCGAACTATTTCCGAGTCATGGGTATTGGATATTTCTTGTCCAGAGCTCGCCGTGGTTTGCGCCACAGAGGTTCTTCTCCAACACCGGTGCGGAGCGTGAATTTGTTAAGGCCGCGCTTGCTCAAATGAGCGAGGACGCAAAGAGCCGTAGTGCTGCGGCTGCGACATTCGCAAGCTCCAGCTAGAATACACTGCTCGCATGAAAAAGGCCGCGCATCTTTTCAGATACGCGGCCTTTGATCGATTGAGAGAAGAGAGAACTACTTCTCTTCCGCGGTCTCTTCGCCTTCTTCGTCCGGCGCGGCGCCTTCTTCGAAGACGTCCTCGGCGGCGGCCTTGGCCTCCTCCTCGTCGGTCTTCTCGGCGAGGACGTCTTCGCCGCGGACGATGCGCTCGGCTTCGTCCTCGGTGCGGGCGATGACGATGTCCACCTTCACGCGCACTTCCGGGTGCAGGATGATGTTCACCGGCGTCCGGCCGATGTCCTTGATCGGCTTGTCGAGCGCGGCCTGGGTGCGGTTCACGGAGAAGCCGCCGGCCGTGATCACGTCCGCGATGTCGCGTGGGCTAACCGAGCCGTAGAGCTGGCCGCGGTCGCCGGCCTGGCGCAGCAGCGTGAAGCTCTTGCCGTTCAGCTTGGCTGCGATCTTCTCGGCTTCCGATTTGCGCTCCAGATTGCGCGCTTCGAGCTGTGCCTTCTGGGTCTGGAAATATTCGCGGTTTGTCTTGTTGGCGCGAAGAGCTTTCTTCTGCGGCAGCAGGAAGTTGCGCGCGAAGCCGTCCTTGACGCGGACTTCGTCGCCCATCTGGCCGAGCTTTTCGACGCGTTCGAGCAGGATTACTTGCATGACCGTTCTCCTACTTCACGACGTAGGGCAGGAGCGCCATGAACCGCGCGCGCTTGATGGCGACGGCGAGCAGGCGTTGCTTGCGGGTCGACACGGCGGTGATGCGGCTCGGCACGATCTTGCCGCGCTCGGAGATGAAGCGCATCAGCAGCTTGGTGTCTTTGTAGTCGATCTTCGGCGCGCCGGCGCCGGAGAACGGGCAGGTCTTCTTGCGGCGGAAAAACGGGCGACGCTTGTCGCCGTCGCCACCACGGGCTCCAGCCTGGCTCATAGTGCGGCTCCCTCGGCCGTCGCTTCGCCTTCCGGCTTGTCATCACGACGGTTCTTGTTGGACGAGACTTCGAACGCATCGACCTTCACGGTGATGTAGCGCAGGACGTCTTCGTTGATCTTGTTCTGGCGCTCGAGCTCGACGATCGCCTTGGACGGCGCGTTGATGTTGAGCAGCACATAGTGCCCCTTGCGGTTCTTCTTGATGCGATAGGCAAGACCGCGCAGGCCCCAATATTCCTGCTTCTCGACCTTGCCGCCTTCGCCTTCGACGATGGTTTTGAGGTGGGTCGCCAGTGCGTCCACCTGTTGCGCGCTGATATCCTGGCGCGCGATCAGGAGATGCTCGTATAGAGCCATCCCGTCAACTCCCTGTTTTGGCTACGGAATTTGTCCGGCGGGATGCCGGGCCAAACCATGGTTCGCCGGGACGCCGGACATCCGGCATGGACCCCTTTAAGGGCCTCCCGCGACCGCAGCCGCCTTTGAAGGCGGGGCTTATAGGGGAAGGGCGGGGAAGGGGCAAGGGGTACCGGCCGGTGGGCACTGTCACAGTTTGAAATCCTGCGCTAACGCGAGGCTCGGTGTCTCTGGCGAAAATGGGTAGGGAGAGTCTCTTCCACTTCCACTAACGCGCCCCTATCCCGCAGCAGCCGAAGAAATCGTGCCACCTTTCGATCTCCCCAAACGCCTAAATATCGCTGGTCGCCAGCCTCATTTTCGTATTCCAAATACCCTCCGAAAAGCTCGCTCAGTTCGTCGGTGTCGATGAGAGATTTGACAAGGTACTTCGCCGCAAATCCGACCAGTGGCCTTGATCCTGCCCAGTACCGGGTTTCCTTGAACTTAAAGAATTTGGAAGGCAGAACATCAAGCATGATGTTATATCACCTCACGCCCAAAGGACCCCAAGGCGCGGAGAGGAAAAGATTTCTACGAACTCCGCGTGAGACACTTGGACTCATTTCGCTCGCTACCGCTCGCTAGGTGGCCGGGTCAAGCCCGGCCATGGTGAATGATGGAAAGTTTCGACAGCCCTTCCTGACCGGGCGGCCAACACGAGAACCTTCGCGCGGCTCGGCCATCGGCACGGACGACAACTTGCCTCTTGCGTCGCCTACGGCGTGAACTTGTAGATCGCGCCTTCGTCGTCTTCGCCGCCATGGGTGGTCGAGCCGTAGAAGACGCCGGAGCCGTCGCCGACCATGCCGTTATAGGCAAAGGCGCCGTCCGGCGGGCCGCCGAAGCTGTGAACAACGCTTTCGGTCCAGGAATGATGCGCCCCCGATGTCAGCTTGAAGATCGTGCCCAAGTTGCTTGTGCCGCCCGCGCTGGTCGTGCCGTATAGATTTCCGGATGCGTCCTGCACGAGATTGGAGATCGAGCTCGCGCCGTCGCTGCCATTGTCCTTGAAGCTGTAGAGCTCGCGCTCCTTCCACTCGCCTCTGTCCTTCGGCGACAACTCATAAACAGCGCCTACTTCGTCTTCGCCGTCGTAATAGGTCGTGCCGTAGATGTTGCCTTTCGCATCGAACATCAGGCCGCCATAGGGGAATGAGCCGTCCGGCTCGCCCTTGAACGCGTAGAGGATCTTGAACTTGAACTTTCCCTTCTGGTTGGGCGTGAGTCCATAGATCAGGCCCGCGCCATTCGCGCCGCATGCCGTCGAGGCACCGTAAAGACTTCCGCCGCGCACGATCATCGCGCCGGCCGAGCCGCCGCAACCGTCGGCGCCGCCGGTGAAAGCGTGGATGACTTTGAAATTCCAGCCATGACGCGTTGCATGCATCTGGTAGATCGTGCCCGCGCCGAATTCACCGCCGGTCGGCGCCATGCCATAGATGTCGCCATCGTCGCCGATCGTGAGACGCGCGCCCGGTCCCTGGCCGTCATCGGGTCCGTTGAACTGATGAATGACGCGTTGCGTCCATGTCCCGCCATTGTTGGTGAGCTTGTAGGCGACGCCGCATCCGCCCTCGCAGGTGCCGCCGCCACCCGTCACCGCGGTGCCGTAGAGATTGCCATCGACGTCGAGCGTCACGCCCTTATAGGGCTCGCCGCCATCGGCGCCGCCGGTGAAACTGTAGAGGACCGTGTGTGTCCATGTGTTGCCTTCGGGAGAGAGGCGCCACACCGTGCCGCTGCCATGCGCGCCACCCTGCACGGAGGTGCCATAGATATTGCCGGCGCCATCCATCACCAGATCGGTGTCGGCGTATTCGCCGTCCTGACCTCCGGCGAAACTGTAGATCACCTCGGTCGATGCGCCGCGCGCGGCACTAAGCGGCACACTCGCGAAAATCGCCGGAACACAGAACAGGAAATAGGAACCCGCCTTCATGCGAACCCTCCCGTTGTGAAGGCTCCATCCTACCCCGATTGCGATCTGTACCCAAGACCGCCCGGTAGCCAGAGGACGCTTGACTTGGAGAAGGGCGATTGATTTGTCTGCCACGCATGACACGCGCATTCATTTTCCCCGGACAGGGCAGCCAGGCGGTCGGCATGGGCAAGGCGCTTGCAGACGCCTTTGCGCCGGCGCGCGAAGTATTTCAGGAAGTCGATGAGGCGCTCGGTCAGCGTCTTTCCAAATTGATATGGGAGGGGCCGGAGAGCGACCTCGTCCTCACCGAGAATGCACAGCCCGCGATCATGGCGGCGAGCATCGCGGTCATCCGCGTTCTGCAGCGAGAAGGTGGACTCGATCTCGCCAAACATGCGCGTCTCGTCGCCGGCCATTCGCTCGGCGAATACAGCGCGCTGTGCGCCGCTGATGCGTTCACGCTCGCCGATGCGGCGCGTTTGCTGAAAGCGCGCGGTCAGGCGATGCAGCAGGCCGTGCCCGTCGGCGAAGGCGGCATGAGCGCGCTGCTCGGCGCCGAGATCGATCAGGCCGAAGAGCTTGCGAAGGAGTGTGCTGCTGCAACCGGCGGTGTGTGCGTCGTCGCGAATGACAACGCGCCGGGTCAGGTCGTGATCTCCGGCACCAAGGCGGCAATCGATAAAGCGCCCGAGATCGCGAAAGCCAAAGGCATCAAGCGGGCGATGGCGCTGAATGTGTCGGCGCCGTTCCATTCGCCGATGATGCAGCAAGCCGCGGACAGGATGCACGATGCGCTCGCGGCCGTGACGATCCGTCCGCTCGCTGTGCCCGTTGTTGCCAACGTCACCGCCGCAGAAGTCAGCGAGCCGGAGATGATCCGCCGCCTGCTGGTGGAACAGATCACGGCGCGCGTGCGTTGGCGCGAGAGCGTGCTTGCGTTTCGCGCTCTCGGCGTCGAGAGCACGGTGGAAGCGGGCGGTGCGAAAGTCCTGACCGGCATGGTCAAGCGCATCGACAAGGAATTGCAGACCGTGACGCTCGACACGCCTGCCGATATTGAAGCCTTCGCGAGGACTCTCTGATGTTCGACCTGACTGGCAAAACGGCGCTCGTCACCGGCGCGTCCGGCGGCATCGGCGGCGCCATCGCGAAATCGCTGCATGCGCAGGGCGCGACTGTCGTTCTCTCCGGCACGCGCGCCGAAGCACTCGAAGCACTGAAGAGCGAACTCGGCAGCCGCGCGCATATCGCGACCTGCAATCTGTCCGACATGGCATCCGTCGAAGGCTTGCCGAAGGCGGCCGAAGCCGCGCTCGGCGCGCCGATCGACATTCTCGTGAACAATGCCGGCATCACGCGCGACAATCTGTTCATGCGCATGAAGGACGAAGAGTGGGACCAGGTGATCGCGGTCAATCTCACCGCCGCGTTTCGCCTGTCGCGCGCGGTCTTGCGCGGCATGATGAAGAAGCGCTGGGGCCGGATCATCTCGATCACTTCGGTCGTCGGCGCGACCGGAAATCCGGGGCAGGGCAATTACGCGGCGGCGAAGGCCGGCCTCGTCGGCATGACGAAGTCGCTGGCGGCCGAAGTCGCGTCGCGCAACATCACCGTCAACGCCGTGGCACCAGGTTTCATCCAGACCGCCATGACCGACGTCCTGACCGGCCAACAGAAGGAAGCCATCGCGACTCGCATTCCGGCCGGCCGGATGGGAACTCCGGCCGAAATCGCGGCCGCCGTGGTTTATTTGGCCAGCGAAGAGGCCGCTTATGTCACGGGCGAGACCATCCAGGTCAATGGCGGAATGGCGATGATCTAGCAACAATTACAATAACTTACATCGTGTATGGCGGGCCGGAAGCCATTGTGTTACCAAAAAGAACTTTCCACCCCCGCACACGTTGAAAGCGTGCGGGCCTTGCCGCGGGCCGCAAAAAACGATCAAAGCCGCGGATACACAACAACGAAGAGGTTTCTGACCCCATGAGCGATACTGCCGAGCGCGTGAAGAAGATCGTCGTCGACCACCTGAACGTGGACGCCGACAAGGTCGTCGACACTGCCTCCTTCATTGAAGATTTGGGCGCCGACAGCTTGGACACGGTCGAGCTGGTGATGGCGTTCGAAGAGGAATTCGGCATCGAAATTCCCGATGACGCGGCGGAGTCCATCGTCACCGTCGGCGACGCCGTGAAATACATCGACAAACAGCAAGCGGCCTAAGTCTTGGCGACTACCATGCGTAGGGTAGTTGTCACCGGTCTGGGGCTCGTCACGCCGCTGGCCTGCGGCGTTGACGAGACTTGGACGCGGCTGCTTGCCTCCAAGTCCGGCGCGCGCAAGCTCGAAGGCTTCGAGACATCGGATCTGGCGACCAAGATCGGCTGCCAGGTGCCGCGTGGCGACGGCTCCAATGGGACGTTCAATCCGGACCAATGGATGGACCCCAAGGAGCAGCGCCGCGTCGACGATTTCATTCTCTATGGGATGGCAGCGGCGAAGCAGGCCGTCACCGATTCCGGCTGGGTGCCGGCAACCGAGGAAGACCGCTGCCGCACGGGCGTGCTCATCGGCTCCGGTATCGGCGGCCTGAACGGCATCGCCGAGACGGCTCTGCTGCTTCAGGAAAAGGGACCGCGGCGTGTGTCGCCGTTTTTCATTCCCGGTCGGCTGATCAATCTCGTCTCCGGCTATGCGTCAATCGAATTCGGCTACAAAGGCCCCAACCATTCCGTGGTCACGGCCTGCGCCACCGGCGCGCATGCCATCGGCGATGCGGCGCGGCTCATCGCGCTCGACGACGCCGATATGATGTTGGCGGGCGGCGCAGAAGCCGCCATCTGCCGCATTGGCATCGCAGGATTCAACGCGTGCCGTGCTCTCTCCACTGGGTTCAACGACACGCCCGAGAAGGCCTCGCGTCCCTATGACAAGGACCGCGACGGCTTCGTGATGGGCGAGGGCGCCGGCATCGTGATGCTCGAGGAATACGAGCATGCGAAAGCGCGTGGCGCGAAGATCTACGGCGAGGTTAAGGGCTACGGACTCTCCGGCGACGCGTTCCACATCACGGCACCCTCCGAAGATGGCGACGGCGGCTTCCGCGCCATGCAGATGGCGCTGAAACGTTCCGGCCTTACGCCGTCCGACATCGACTACGTCAACGCGCACGGCACGTCGACCATGGCCGATGGCATCGAGCTCGGCGCGGTCGAGCGCTTCATGGGCAATGCTGCAGCCACCGTCTCTATGTCTTCCACGAAATCGTCGATCGGCCATCTGCTCGGCGCGGCCGGTTCGGTCGAGGCGATCTTCTGCCTGCTCGCCATGCGCGATCAAATCGTTCCGCCGACGCTCAACCTCGACAATCCGGATGTGAACGCCCAGATCGATCTGGTGCCGCACATCGCCCGCAAGCGCGAGGTGAAGGCCGCGATGTCGAACTCTTTCGGCTTCGGCGGAACCAACGCGGCGCTTATTTTGACGCAGGTGCAGTAACGCACGAGCTGTCATCCCCGGCTGAGTGTTGCGTAAGCAACGCGAAGGGAAGGGGACCCAGCTCGGCGTGCGCCTCGCTTTCAGCAGCAATTCGTATAGAATTTGAGAGAGCGGAATGGCGTGATCACCTGGGTCCCCTTCCCTCGCACACGCGTCCGTACGCTGTCGCTACGGACCATGTGCTCGCCGGGGATGACAAGCGGGGCTGGATTGGGTGATGCGACTTTTCCTTTTTCTTCTTGTCATCGCGGCGCTGATCGCCGGCGCGTGGTTCTGGGAGCAGCAGAACTACCAGGCTCCCGGCCCGTCGCCGCGATATAGCGTCGTTCTGGTGAAGCCTGGCGACCGCGTGGCGGCCATCGCGCAGCACCTCCAGGATGCCGGTGTAATCGCCGATAGCGACCTGTTTCGCCTCGGCCTGCGTATCCGCAATTTGCAAGGTACATTGAAGGCGGGCGAATACGGCTTTCCAGCACATGTGAGCATGGCGGATGTGCAAGGCATTCTCGCCAGTGGAAAATCGATCCAGCACAAGCTAACCGCCGCCGAGGGCCTCACCAGCGAGATGATCGCCAAGCTCGTCAACGCCGATCCGGTGCTCACCGGCGATCCGGTCGCCGTGCCGGACGAGGGTTCTCTGCTGCCGGAGACTTATCTCTTCACACGCGGTACGACGCGCGCCAAACTCCTCGCGCAAATGACCGCTGCGCAGAAGAAGCTGCTCGGCAGGCTTTGGCCGGCACGCACGCGCGACCTGCCGGTCAAAACGCAGGCCGAAGCCATTACGCTCGCCTCCATCGTGGAGAAGGAGACCGCACTGCCCGAGGAACGCCGACACATCGCGGCGGTGTTCGCGAACCGCCTTCGGATTGGCATGAAGCTGCAATCGGATCCCACGATCATCTACGACATCACGCGCGGCTATCCGCTCGGCCGCGGCATCCGCCAGAGCGAGCTCGATCGCGCGAGCCCGCACAACACCTATGCGATCCCGGGCCTGCCGCCGACACCGATCTGCAATCCGGGCAAGGATTCGATCGCGGCGGTCCTGAACCCGGCGGCTTCAAACGATCTCTACTTCGTCGCCAACGGCACCGGCGGGCACGTTTTCTCGGCGACCATCGCGGAGCACGAGCAGAATGTCTCGAAGTGGCGCCACATCGAGAACCCGAACAGGCCCGCGCAGCAGCAAGCTCACCCGCGCAAGCTTTCGAAATCGCATCGCCGGCGCTAAGGTCGGTCCGATTTTCGGAGTCGCCTGAATGGCGCTTGTGAGCATGACCGGCTTTGCAGAAGCACAGGGCGCCAGCGACGGCGCGCGCTGGCGGTGGGAAGCCAAGAGCGTCAATGGCCGCGGCCTCGACCTACGCCTGCGCACGCCACCGGGCTTCGACGGCATCGAACCGGCCGCGCGCATGCTCGCAACCGAACGTTTCAAGCGCGGTTCGATCCAGGCGTCGCTGACCCTCGAAGGCCCGGAAGGCGCGCGCGGTTTGCGCGTCGATGCGGTGGCGCTGGCATCCGCCGTACGCATTGCCAAGGAGATCGCAACAGAGACCGGCCTGCCGCCTGCGCGGATCGACGGTCTGCTGGCGCTCAAAGGCGTGATCGTTCAGGACGAAGGCGCGCTTGGCGATCCGGCCGAGCGAGCAAGGCGCGATGCGGCAATTCTCGAAACGCTGGCATCGGCATTCGATGCGCTGACGCGAGCGCGCAAGACCGAAGGTGCGAAGCTGGCATCCGTGCTCAATGCGCAGATGAATGAGATCGAGCGGTTGACGGCGGACGCCGCGTCGCTTGCGGCGAGCCAGCCGGCCGCGTTGCGCGACCGGCTCGCCGCGCAGCTGAAGGAAGTGCTGGAATCCAACGAGGAGGTTGCCGAAGACCGGTTGGCGCAGGAAGTGGCGCTGCTCGCGCTCCGCGCCGATGTGCGCGAGGAGCTCGATCGGCTCCGCGCGCATATCGAAGAAGCACGGGCGCTGCTCGCATCGGGCGACGCGGTCGGCCGCAAGCTCGATTTCCTGGCGCAGGAATTCAACCGCGAAGCCAACACGCTTTGCTCCAAATCGTCCGACGTCGCGCTCACCCGCACCGGCCTCGCGCTCAAGGCGGTGATCGATCAATTCCGCGAACAGGCGCAGAATGTTGAATAAGAAGTGGGGCGAATGAGCGAGATCAAGCGACGGGGATTGATGCTGGTCCTGTCCTCGCCGTCCGGCGCGGGCAAGACGACGCTGTCGCGCTTGCTGTTGGCGAGCGATTCCCAAATCGCGCTGTCGGTTTCCGCGACGACACGGGCCAAGCGATCCAACGAAGTCGAGGCCAAGGACTATTTCTTCGTCACGCCGAAGGAGTTCGAGGCCTGGGTGCGGCAGGACGCGTTTCTGGAGCATGCCGTCGTCTTCGATCACCGCTATGGTACGCCGCGCGGACCGGTTGAGGACGCAATCGTGTCCGGCCGCGACGTGCTATTCGACATCGACTGGCAGGGGACGCAGCAATTGAAGGAACGCGCGCGCGAAGATCTTGTCAGCATTTTTGTCCTGCCGCCCAGCCACGCAGAACTCGAACGCCGTCTCAAGGAACGCGCGCAAGATTCCGATGAGGTCGTCGCCAAACGCATGTCCAAGGCCGCCGACGAGATCAGTCACTGGCCGGAATACGATTACGTCATCGTCAACCGCGATATCGATCGAGCTCTGATGCAGATCAAGGCAATCCTCGAAGCCGAACGCGCGCGCCGTACGCGGCTGATCGGAGTGGGGGAGTTCGTGACAGAATTGACAAAATGACAGTCACAGGCCGAGCCGGTAGACCCGCTTCGCCGTGCCACTGAACAACGCGTTCTTTTCACCGGGCGAATATTTGGCTGCGAGACGCTTGAACGCATTCCACAGGGCGACATAATCCGAGCCGAAGCGATCGACGGGGAAGTTGCTCTCGAACATGCCGCGCGCAGGCCCGAACGCCTCGATGCAGGTGTCGATATAGGGCTTCCACTGCGCGGCCAGCGTCTCGGACGCCGGCAGCGGCTCGGCCATGCGCTTGCGCCAGCCGGCGAACGGCATCGGCAATCCGCCGAGCTTCACCGCCACGTTCTGGCACTTCGCGAGTTCGCGGATGTTGTCGCGCCACACGTTGAACCGCTCGTCGCGCTTGCCTTCATAGGCCGCGATGCCGAGCGGCGTGCCGACGTGGTCGACGACGATGGTCGTGTCGGGGAACGCGCGCGCGAGGTCGATTAGGTCCCGAAGCTGCGGCTCCAGCAGCCAGGCATCGAACGACAGCCCGAGCTTGTGCAGGACCTTGAATCCTTCGCGGAATTTCGAATCGTGATAGAGACCTTCCGGCACACGGCCGTGCAAGGGACCGAGTACGTTCGGATCGGCGTCCCAGGAACAGCTCTGGCGGATGCCGCGGAAGCGGCCATGCCCCGCGTCGATATGCGAGCGCAACACGTCCTCGACCGCCTCGTAGCGCAGATCGACATGGCCGACGATCCCGGCGCAGGCGCGCACTTCGCCATAGAGGCCGCTTGCCGTCATCGCGGCGACGCCGTTCACGAACTCCGTCTCGCCGACGCAGCGCAGCGCCTCCGGCCCGTCGGCGCGGTACATCGCGCCGCATTCCATATAGACCGTGCCGATCACCTTGTGGCCGGACTTGAGGTCGGCGAGCAGTTCGTCAAGCAGATAGCGCGGGATGTCGCGGATGATATCCATGAAGCCGTGATCGGACGGCGGCAGGTTCTTCAAAATTTCCGTCGGCCGATCCCACAGATGGTGATGCGGATCGATGATCGGCAGATCGGGTTCGAGGATCGCCTCGCTCACGGCGTCAGCACCACGCGGCCGACGATCTTGCCTTCGCGCAGATCGTTCAGCGTGTCGTTGGCGGCGGAGAGCGGCCGCTTGGTCACCGGTACGGGATCGATCTTGCCGGCGCGGACAAGCTCCATCATCTCCAACGTATCGTCGAGCGAGCCGACCATCGAGCCCTGGATGCCGATGGTGCGGAAGGGGAACATGGGCAGCGGCATCTGCATCGCGCCGCCGAACAGGCCGACGATGATGATCTTGCCGCCGCGGCGCACGCTCTGCGACGCAAACGCGAAGCTCTTCTCGGAGCCCACGAAATCCACGACGGCATAGGCGCCGCCGCCGGTCTCGGCCACCAGCTTCTTCGCCTCGCCGTCGTTCTTGGGGTTGTAGGTCGCGCTTGCGCCGGCTTTCTTGGCGGCTTCGAGATGGCTGTCGACGATGTCGGCAGCCAGCGGTCCCTTGCCGAACATCGCCTTGGCGAACTGCACGCCCATCATGCCGACGCCGCCGCAGCCGAGCACCAGAACCTGGTCCTTCGGGCCGAGCTTTCCGACCTTCTTCATCGCGGCATAGGCGGTGAGGCCGGAGCACATATAGGCGGCGCCGAGCGCGGGATCGGTCTTGCCGTAATCGATGAGATAGCGCGGATGCGGCACCATCACATGCGTCGCGTATCCGCCGGGACATCCGTTGTTGCAGCCGAGCTGGCGCGGGCCGCCGACGCAGATGTTCTCCTCGCCGCGCTCGCACGACGCGCATTTGCCGCAACCGATCCACGGGAACGCGGCGTAGCGCGCACCGACCTTGATGCCTTTCACGTCGGGGCCGACAGCCACGACTTCGCCCTCGATCTCGTGGCCCAGCGTGTGCGGCAGCTTGATGTTCGCCATCGGCAGCTTGTTGCCGCCGCCGAGATCGAAATAGCCGTCATGGATGTGCACATCGGAATGGCAAACGCCGGCATTATGGACTTTCAGAAGAACCTCGGTGCCCTGTGGTGCGGGCGTCGGCGTCTCCATTTCCTGAAGCGGCGCGCCGAATTCGACAACGGCCTGACTGAGCATCGTGTTCTCCCGTGGGTTCTGACTGGTATTCAGCTTGGCACGCGGGAGCGGGGGCTTCAACGCGCCCGATAGGCGCGTGCGAGGCTCGCGAATTCCGCAACGGAAAGCTGCTCCGGCCGCGCGGTCGGATCGACGCCCGCGACATTCAGAAGCGCTTCGGCATCGGGCGCGAGTTGCTTCAGACTCTGGCGCAGCATCTTGCGGCGCTGACCGAACGCGACTTCGGTGACCTTTTCGAGATCGCGCAAATCCGCAGGTGCGATCGGCTCCGCAAGCGGCTCTATGCGCATGATGGAAGAGGTCACACTCGGCGGCGGCGTGAAGGCCTGCCGCGAAACATCGAACAATATCTTTGGCCGCGTCCGCCACTGCGCGAGAACGGACAGCCGACCATAAGCGTCCGTATTGGGCTTCGCGACGATGCGCTCGGCAACCTCGCGCTGGAACATCAGCGTCAGGCTTTGCCAGAACGGGGGCCAAGAAGGCGCCGTCAGCCATTTCACCAGCAGCGCGGTGCCGACATTGTAGGGCAGGTTGGCGGCAACACGCGCGCGCTTGCCGTCAAACAGCTTCGCTTCATCGAGTTCAAGCGCATCCGCCTGAACCACTTCGAGACGTCCCGGATAAGCTAAGGCGATTTCCGTAAGCGCAGGCAGGCAACGCTTGTCGCGCTCGACTGCGATCACCTTGGCCGCGCCCTCCATCATCAGTGCTCGCGTGAGGCCGCCCGGGCCGGGACCGACTTCGTAAACGACGGTCCCTTCCAACGGGCCGGCAGCGCGGGCAATGCGCCGTGTGAGATTGAGATCGAACAGAAAATTCTGGCCGAGCGACTTCTTCGCCGTCAGACCATGGGACGCGATGACCTCGCGTAGCGGCGGCAGCGGATCAGCGCGCTCGGGCATCGGCGATCTCTGCCGCCATTTTGATCGCGGCGATCATGCTGCGCGGATTGGCCTTGCCGGCGCCGGCGATGTCGAATGCCGTGCCGTGATCGGGCGATGTGCGCACCATGGGGAGCCCCAGCGTGATATTCACGCCGTCCCAGAACGACAGCGTCTTGATCGGGATCAGCGCCTGGTCGTGATACATGCACAGCGCTGCATCATAGGTCTTGCGCGCCTCTTCGTGAAACAGCGTGTCGGCGGAAAGCGGCCCGCGAACATTATGACCTCGCTTCTTCAGCTCTTCGACGGCGGGAGCGATCACGCGGTCATCTTCGTCGCCGAACTCGCCGGGATGCGGATTGAGACCGGCCACTGCCAGGCGCGGCGCGGCAATGGCGAAGTCGCGCTTCAGTGCCCCCAGAACGACTTCCGCGGTTTCGACGATTGCCGTCTCGCTGATGGCGCGCGGCACGTCGCGGATCGGAACATGGATCGTCAGCGGCACCACGCGCAGTTGGTCGCTGGCCAGCATCATCACGGCGCGCGGCGCCTTCGTCAGATGTGCAAGAAATTCCGTGTGGCCGGGAAAGCCGAAACCCGCCTTTGCCAGCACAGCCTTGTTGATCGGCGCCGTGACCACGGCAGCGGCTCGGCCGGAAAGTGCGGCGAGCACGGATTTCTCGATCGCCTCTATCGTCGCCGCTGCGTCGCGTTCATTGGGTTTCCCGGGCGTGCGATGGGCATAGGCCGCGGTTGCGATCAGCGCTTCGTCAGGCACGGCGCCACATGCGCGAAAAACGTCGACATCGCCGACCAGCCGCAAGTCGCGGTGTCCGATGCGGCCGCCGAGGGCGTTGAATGCTGCAACGGCAATTTCCGGACCGATTCCTGCCGGCTCGCCCATGGTGATGAGAATTGGCGCGTCCGGTGCTGTCTCAACGCGTTTCGACATTGCCTTCGCGCTTCAGGTCGCGAATGTAGCGCCGCGCCAACATGCTGATTTGCTGCTGGAAAAGCCTGTCCTCGACCTGCTTGCGAGTCGGCATGACGAACGCCGCAGACGGCTTTGGCGCCGCCTTGTCGCAGCGCGCGATAATCTCGATGCCGGCCGAAGAACGGAATGCCTCGGTCGGCTCGCCGGACTGCGTTTTGGCGAGTTCGGCCTGCATCTGCTCGCTGAGGTCGCTGAGCTTCATCTCTCCGAGTTTCATGAACACGACGCCCTTTATCTCCGAGATCATTTTTTGCGCCTGCTCGCAACTCTGGACGCGCTGCCGAATCGTGTTCGCGGCATTCATCGCGTTTTCCAAATAGTTCGGCGGAGCTTTGGGCGGCAGGGGAAGGAGGATGCGAGAAAGCGGCAAATACCCGGGTCTCTCGGGTGTCGGCTGCAATGTTGCGGGATCGGGAAGCTTGGTGCCGGCAGGTTCCTGCCTGTCGCGTAGAGCGAGGATGTAGTAGCCGCCTGCTGACCGGATCGGCGGCGTAATGCTGCCGACCGTGAGTTTCCGGAGCTGCTCGTTCAATTCCGGTGCCAGCTGGCCGTCATTGACCCAACCGATGTCGCCGCCATTCGCCGCGGAAGGGCTCTGGCTGAACTGCCGCGCGATGTTTGGAAACGGCGAGCCATTCTGAATTTGGTTTTCCAGATCCTGCGCGCTTTTCAGCACCTTGGCATCGTCATCCGGATTGTCGATAGAAAGGAAAATCTCGGCAACTTGATAATGCGGCTTGTCGGCACCTTCCTTGATACGCGCAAGTTCCTCGTCGATGTCGGCATCGGAGATATTGATGCGATCGGCGTACTCATCCTCGATCGCTTTTTGCCAGGCGATCTGAACGGCAATCTGCGCGCGCAAGGTTTCGAACGCGACGCTATTCTTGCCGAGGATTTCCTTCAATTGTTCCATCGTCAGATGGTTGTCCTTGATGATCCCATCGATCTCCTTGTCGACTTCCGTCGGCGAAATCGTGATGTTCTTGCGCTGGGCTTCCTCGAGTTCGAGTTTCTCGGTCTTCAGCTGATCGAGGACCTGAGGGCGCATCCGCTTCATCGTTGCCGCTGTCGGCGGCATGCCGGACGTGGCGACCACGAGAGCCAGTCGCTGGCGAAGGTCGTATTCCGAGACGATCTGGTCGTTCACGATCGCGACAACGCCGTTCGAGTTCGGATCGTCCTCATCGTCGATGTCGGCATCATCCGGCTTCGCGGCTGCAGCCGCTGGCGCGCTCGCGGCCGGTGCGGGGGTGGCGACTGGATGACGAGGCCGGTGGTGTCTTGAGACCTGCGCCATGATCGGCGCTGTTCCGAGCGCCAAAAGGACGATCCCGGGAAGTGCGGTCATGGCAATGCGAAGGAGGAAACGGTGCTTTGGCAGTGTTCTCACGAGGACTTTCCCGGCAAAAGCCCCGCCCCAGACGGACCTGCCCCTAACCAGCGGCGCAGAATAAGCAATTTGCATTAGCGTTCAAGGACGGTTGTAGGTGAAAATATCCTGATGGAACAGGCTGAAAGGCTTGATTGGTTGATCGCCGGTCTTAAGCCCGATCCGCAGCAGAACGGCTGTTGAGGGCGGCAGTCCGGGCTCGCTGGTGTATTTGCGCCGATAAGCCAGCGAAATGGCCAGACACTCATCTTCGTAGCCGAGTCCATATTCCGTGTTGATCATCTCGCCCGCGATCAGATCGCGTTGGATTGCCGCGAAAGCCTGCCAGTTGCGATAGAAGTTGAGGTCCGCCTGGGCGTTGATTTCCTCGCGTGAATCCAGCCCAAGCGTGACCGCAGATGGCGCGAGCTGAACATAACTGACCTGTAATGATGAGCGGCCGTAGGTCCCGGTAAGGTAAACCTCATCGCGGCGTACCTCGCCCGAGCTCTGGTCGATGTCGATGCGGTGCGTCAGATCGACATAGGGTGGAAACTTGATGCTGAAGCGGCCGACGATGTCGGACTGCGTGCCCGCAAGACCGGAATCGGACGCAAAAATGGGGTCGGGTTTCAGGCGGAAGCTTTCCCCGATTAGCGCTTCGAGGTGGGCAACGGGGAAGATCGCGTCAGCTCGGAACCCCGCGTTGAAGCGCGGACCGCCTTCAACGATGTCGTAACCAGGCAACTGGTCGAAGCTGAAGAGATTGTTCTCATCGAGTTCGAGGGCGACGCTGTCCTCGTTGGGAAGGCCGACGGGGTTACCGCCATATGGCGCATAAACCGCCTGCGCGATCGGCTCGAAGACGTAGGAGCCGCTGCCGCGATTTGCCACGAACGGCCAGCGCCAGTCGAGCGCGACGTACGGCATGCCGCGCTCGACCCAGTTTCCGGTCGACGGAAGCGTGGTGGTATTGTCGATGTGATAAACGTCGCCGCGCGCATCCGCTTGCAACGTAATCAGCTGGCCGTCGAGCGCGATGAAGGGCCATCGCATCTGAACGTCCGCCGTCGCGCGCTGATCGTCCGTGCCCTCATCGCGCGTGAGCGCAACCGTATTGAAGTCGATGCGGAACTGGCTTCCGAGCACATGGTCTTCGGGAATGTAGGTGTATTCGACAAGCGGCAGTGGCACCGGGAACTGGCGGTTGTCGTCGGTCGTGCGCAGGCCCTGGAAGAAATAGCCGGTCATGGCGAACCGGCTGCGGCCGCTTTCGCCTTCAATGAACAGGTCGCTGGTCAAGCGGTCGAGCTGCGAGATGTCGTAGCGTTTCAGGAATGTGTTATCCGACGTGACCTGGATGTCGAAGCCGGCATCCCAATGCGACGCGACGGGGACACGGCCCGAGCCGAATAAGTCGCTATAAATCTGATCCTGTTTGCCCGAGACACCGCCATTCGGATTAAATCCGGCTGCGCCCTGCAGCCAGAATCCGCCATTCATCCAGCGTTCGCGATATTCGCCCTCGAGCACCTCGCCACCGCGGGTCGAAACCAGCGGTGCGATCGTCGCATCGTTCGACGGCGACAGTGCAATGTAGACCGGAACCTTCGCGAACGAGCCGATGATAGTCGACGAACCGAGGTCTGGCGGGAGCAATCCGGATGAATAGCGCACGGTAGGATCGACCTGGGTCATATATGGCGTATAGAGAACTGGCACGCCCATGAAGTCGATCGTCGCGTCGTGGAATTTGAAGCGATGTTTGAGCTGGTCGTAGACGACGCGGTAGGACTTGATTTGCCATAGCGGCGTGCGCTGTCCCGGCTTGTTGCAGATTTTGCAGGGCGTGTAGGCGGCACGATAAGCCGTCGTGAATCGGCCCTGCGTGCGATATGCCTTGGTCGCCGCAAGTCGCCCGTTCGTGCCGATGAGGGCGGAAAACCCTTCCAGCGCGCCTTCGCGCATCTTGTCCGACAGCGTGACGTGATTGGCGAAGGCGACATTGCCTTTTTCGTCAAGCGTGCTGACGTGACCATTCGCCGTCATCGTGTCGGTCGATTGGTCATAGGTCAGCTGCTCGGCCATGAGGATGCGGCCGTTGTAATCGACCTCGACGTGGCCGTGCGCGGTGACGATCCGGTTGTTGGCGTCGTAAACGACCTCATCGGCCTGCAGCAATATATCGCCGCCGACCTTCGTCGATTCCGCCTTACTGGTTGCTGCGCCGAGAGCGCCCGCGATGCAAATCGCCGTCGCGATCGATCTGCGAATGTTCATCCGTCCTCCTGATGGAAGACGAGAGTCATGCCGATCAGGATCGACGCCAATGCGGGCGCCGTGGCCGCGAGCAGCACGGGGAGTATTCCCGACTGTCCAAGGGCTCGTGTCACATCGCTGAAGAAATACACACCGAACCCCGATAACGCGCTGACCAGCACAACACGCGGCAGGCCACCGCTGCGCCCCAGCCTGAGTGAAAAACTGGCTGCCATGAATACCATAGCCGCGAACAACGCCGGCAATGCCAGTAAGGTGTAGAAGTACAGTTCATAGCGCGTCGCGGCAAAACCCGCATTCTGCGCCGCGCGTATGAAGCCCGGAAGCGCCCAGAACGAAAGCGTGTCGGGAGAGGCGAAGCTTTCCTGAATCTGCGCCGCCGTCATCGTTGTCGGGAGGTCAAAGCGATCGAAACGCTTCGGTGCGCCGTCAGCGCCGCTGACTTGCGCCTTGTGAAGAACCCAGGCGCCGGCGGTGAGATCGGCGCTGCGCGCATCGATACGCCCAAGAAAATGATCATTGGCGCCGTAGAGGAAGACGTTGATGTCCTCCAACCGGACACCCTGGTCGGCAACGCGCAGGGCGTGAATAACCGATTGCTGCTTCTCATCACCCTGTCTCAGCCAGAGGCCGTTCTGTGAGACGTTCAGCTGCGATTCCTGGCCACGTATGTATTTCGCTTCGAGTGCCGCGAATTGCCCGAGCAGCCGTGCCGAGATCGGCGTGAAGACAACGACTGTGAACACGCCGATCATCACGGCAACGACGAGCGGCGATGCGAGGAAGTCCCAAGCCGACAGCCCGGCGGCGCGCGTTGCGACGATCTCCTGATTGCGGGATAGGCGTGCGAAGGAAAAGACGCCGCCGAGCAGGATCGCGAAGGGTAGCAGCTTCTGCCCGAGATCGGGGAGTTGCAGCAGGCTCATTCCGACGATCACGCCGGACGAGACATTGTGCCCCGCTGTGCGATTGATCAGGTCGACCATGTCGATGGAGAACGCCAGCAACAAGAAAGCGCCATAGATGATCGCGACGCCGACAAGAAACTGGATCGCGAGATAACGGTAGAGCGTCCAGGACCAGCTCATGCGACGAGCTCCGCCGGGGTCTGGCCGCGAACCAGCTTCCTCGGATCGAAGCCCATCAGGAACGCCGCCGCGGCGGTGATGCCGAAGAGCGGAATAATGTAGAACAGCACGCAGAGCACGGGATGATGCGTTCCCAGCCCCTGAACGCCGTAACCCGCTATGCGTAACGCCGCCGCCGCGATAACCGCCATCGTAATCCGCAGCGCATGTGCCCCGCGCGCGCGACGGCCGCGCGTGATCACGGCAAGAGCGATCAGCCCGAAGGCGACGCAATAAAGTGGCTGCGCGAGGCGGTTGTTGGCTTCGGCAAAATAGGCGGCCCGAACGCTGGGCTTGATCGTGGGTTCCGGCCAAAGCAATTCGGACAGATAGCGCTCGCTCGACGCCCTGTCGGCAGCCCGCGCCGGCCCCGTGAACTGGTCGAGGTCGAAGATGTAGCTCTTGAATTTCAGGACCGAGAGCTGCGCGCCGCTGGTGTCGGATTGCTCGATTGTCCCCTGATACATGATGAGCCGCGCCCCGGCGGGCGTCTGCGCCAGCTGTCCGCGCTCGGCGAGATAGGTGATGGGATGTTTCTTATCGCGGCTGTCATGCACCAGCACGCCGCGGATCTGTCCATCGGAATTGAGTTCGCGGATGAACACGGTCAGGCCGAGCGTCGGCGTGTTGAACTCGCCCTCATCGAGCAGCGCGGCGCCGACATCGGCGCGGATATCGAGCACCTTGTCCTTCATTGCGCGCTGGCCCGCCGGCATCAGATAAAGGCCGCAGAGATAGGTCATCGCGATCACAATCGCCGCCGCGACCATCACCGGCACGGTCAGCTGCGCGCGGCTGTAGCCGGCCGACGCCATCACCACCAATTCGCTGTCGGTGTTGAGCTTGGTGAGCGCATAAAGCGTGCCCGCAAAGAACGCGATCGGCAGGATAATGACCAGCAGGCTCGGCAGGATCAGCACCGTGAGGTAAACGAAGGTCGACGCCGACTGGCCGCGATTGATCACCAGGTCGAGCAGGCGCAGGGACTGCGTCAGCCAGACCACGATGGTCATCAGGAACGCGAACAGCGCCGTGGGCCCGATGAGTTGGCCCAACACATAGAGCGACAGTCGCGGCAGTTTCAGCCAGCTCATTCGCCATGGCAAGCTGCGCCCCGGGCGCGCCTTGCCCCTTCTGCGATTCGTCCTAAACTAACACTCTAAGGCCTTGCCCCTGCAATCCAACTTCGTCAAATAAATCAATAATTTCATCGGGAGACGCCCACATGCAATTGAGCTTTGCCGCACCGGGATCGGTAACGTCCGGCGCATGGATCGTGGGGGCGTTGGAAGGCTCGCATCTGACCGCGGCTGCGGCCAAGGCCGACAAGGCATCGGGCGGCGCGATCAAGCGGGCGCTGGCCGTTAGCAAGTTCACCGGCAAGCGCAGCCAGATGCTGGAAGTGCTGGCGCCGGCCGGCATCGCGGCATCGCGCATCGTGCTCGTCGGATTGGGAAAGCCGGCGGAGTTCGACAGCCATGCAGCCGAAGATATTGCCGCGACCGCAATCGGAGCCCTGTCGCGTTCCGGCGAGAGCGCGGCGACATTCGAGATCGATCTTCCGAAGGGCGGCAAGCTGAAACCCGGCGCGCTAGCGGCGCATCTGGCGATGGGCACACAGCTCAAGAGCTATGCGTTCAACCACTATCGCACCAAGGATCTCGCCGAATACGAATCCAAGCTGAAGAAAGTTACGATCGCGACGACGGATGCGACTGGTGCGAAGAAGGCCTGGATGCCGCTCGAGGCGGTGGCAAGCGGCATGTTCCTGGCGCGCGATCTCGTCAATGAGCCGCCGAATATCCTCTCACCCGCCGAATTCGCGAAACGCTGCAGGGCGCTCTCCAAGCTCGGCGTGAAGGTGGACGTGCTCGGCGTTGCCGAGATGACGAAACTCGGCATGGGCGCGCTGCTTGGCGTGGGGCAGGGCAGCTCGCGCGAGAGTCAGCTTGTCGTCATGCACTGGAGCGGTGGTAAAAGGAAAGACGCGCCAGTCGCGTTCGTCGGCAAAGGTGTGTGCTTCGATTCCGGCGGCCTCTCGCTCAAGCCCGCCGCGAGCATGATCGGGATGAAGGGCGATATGGGCGGTGCGGCGGCGGTGACGGGTGCGATGCACGCGCTTGCGTTGCGCAAGGCCCGCGTCAATGCGGTCGGCGTGATCGGCCTGGTCGAGAACATGCCGGATGGCAATGCACAGCGCCCGGACGATGTGGTGAAGTCCATGTCGGGCCAAACCATCGAGGTGCTGAACACCGATGCCGAAGGGCGCCTCGTGCTAGCGGATGCGCTTACCTTCACGCAACAGAAGTTCAAGCCGAAATTCGTGATCGATCTGGCGACGCTGACCGGCGCGATCATGATCGCGCTCGGCACCGAACATGCAGGCCTGTTCTCCAACGACGACAAGCTGGCGTCGCGCCTCGCGGAAGCTGGAAAAGCGGTGGGAGAGCCGGTGTGGCGCCTTCCGCTCGGCCCGGGCTACGACAAGATGATCCGCTCCAAGATCGCAGACATGAAGAACATCACCGGTTCGACTTTCGCGGGCTCGATCGCTGCTGCGCAGTTCCTGCAGCGCTTCGTCGAAAACGGGCAGGCCTGGGCGCATCTCGATATCGCGGGCACCGCCTGGCAGGACGGCGAGCAGCGCGCCCTGATCCCGAGCTGGGGCACCGGCTATGGCGTGCGGCTGCTGGAACAGTTGGTCGCGGAGCACTACGAGGGGTGACCGAAACGCTCTTCTATCACTTGGAACGGCGCACTCTGGAAGATGTGCTGCCAGGGCTGATCGAGAAGACGCTGGAGCGCGGATGGCGGGCCGTGATCCGTTGCGACTCGGCCGAGCGCGCGGACGCGCTCGACACGCTGCTCTGGACCTATGACGACGCGAGTTTCCTGCCGCATGCGCAGCGGGGCGATGGCGATCCCGCGCAGCAGCCGGTGCTGATCACCGTCGAAGAGGCCAACGCGAACGCGGCGAATGTCTTGTTTCTTGTTGGTGGCGCCACTCCACCCTCTTGGAACGAGAAGAACGAACTAACGCGTATCGTGCTGATGTTCGACGGTCGCGATCCGGCAATGCTTTCGTCGGCTCGTGCGTCCTGGAAAGACGCCAAGGCCGCGGGTCACGAAGCGACCTACTGGAAAGAGATGCCGAGCGGCAAGTTCGAGAAGCAGGCGTAGGCTAATTTAGTGCGCCTTGAAGCGTCGCAAAGTAGAAAATCCACAGCGCGATCTGTGCTGCCGCCGACCATGCCCGAGCCCACGGCCGAAACGAGATCGCGGCAATTGTTGCGATGACGAACATCGGCACGACGGCGAGGTTCTGCAGGATCAACTGGCGCACGCTGGTCATTTCGCCGAAGAGAACGTTCACCAATATGGTCAGGAACGCTACCAATGCGAACGCGGCAACGTATTCGCGGCCGTTGCGGCGGTGAAATTCGCGAAGATCGATCTCGCCCTCGGCGGGGATGTTGGGACATGTCAGTCTGACCTGGAGGTAGATCAGCGTGGCCATGGCGAATAGCAGCGCGATCATGGGCACCGACCATTGGGGGAGCGCGCGCATATCCCACATGCCGATCCACCAGGCGAGGATTTCGAACAGCCCGACACACATCCAGGCGGCATGAACCCACGAGAAGCGCACGCGGGCGCGTTCGCGGATCAATTCGGCAACCGTCGTGAGAAGGTGGGCCGTCGCCAGCGCGTAAACGAACGCGAACAGCGTGATGACGTAATCGAAAGCCCGCATGCGAATCCCCCAGGCCCGGCAGTTTACCGCCTGACCCCGCCTTGCTAAACCGGCGCGGTCAAGGAGACGCCCTGTGGGACTGCTCAGTTATCTTTATTCGCCCATCGGCCTGATTTCACTGGCCCTACTGGTGGGGTGCATCGTCCACATGATCCGGACCAACAACATCTTTCCGTGGATTTACATTGTCGTATTCCTGCCGAGCGTGGGTCCGCTGATCTATTTCTTCATGATAATAGTGCCGGGTCTGTTCCGCAGCCGCACCGCCCGGCAACTCCAGCGCGGGGCCGCGCGCGCCATCGATCCCAACAAGGATTTCCGCGCCGCGATGCGCGAGGTTGAGATGGTGGGCAGCGTCGATGCCAAGCGGGCGCTGGCTGAGCAACTCATGCAGCGCGGGCAATATGCCGATGCCATCGAGCTTTATCGCAATGCGCTGCAAGGCCAGTTCGCGACCGATCCGGCGCTGCTGGTCGGCCTCGCGCGTGCGCAATTCCTGAACGGCGACGGTGCCGGCGCGCAGGCTTCGCTCGATACACTGCAAGCAGCCGACCCGAAATTCGTCTCGGAAGGCGCGCATCTCATTTATGCCCGCGCGCTGGAGCTTCAGGGCAAGAACGAGGAAGCGGCCGACGAGTACAGGCGCCTCGTCCCATATTTCGCTGGCGAGGAAGCGCGCACGCGCTATGCGACCTTGCTGGCCAAGATGGGCCGCGCCGATGAAGCGCGTGCGATGTTCTCGCAGGTGGTCAAGAACCTCGACGGCGCGCCGTCGCGCTATCGCAGCGCTCAAAAGCCGTGGGGCGACATCGCCCGTGCGGCGCTGCGGGCCTGAACTGTCTTTACTTGGGCTCGCGTGGCGTTTGCTGCGCCATTGCGGCCAGGGTCTGACGGTGCCATTGCCGGATCGGTATGGCTGGGTAGCCGCCAACCGCTTCGCCTTCCGCCACGTCGTGGATCACGCCGCTCTTTGCCGCGATGCGTGCTCGCGGTCCGATCGTGAGATGATCGTTGACGCCGACCTGACCGCCGATCATCACCTGGTCGCCAAGTGTTGTGCTGCCGGCGATTCCGACCTGTCCCGCGATCACGCAATGGCGTCCGATGCGGACGTTGTGCGCGATGTGCACGAGGTTATCCATCACCGTGCCGGCACCGATCATCGTGTCGCCTATCGCGCCGCGATCGATCGCGCAATTGTTGCCGATACGGATGTCATCTTCGATCGCGACACGGCCGAGTTGCGCCATGCGCACGAGTCCTTTCGGGCCTTGTATGAAACCGAAGCCTTCGCCGCCGATACTGACATTCGTTCCGATCTGCGCGCGTGATCCGATCATGGCGTGGCTGATGGCTGTGTTCGCGCCGATCCGGCAATCGTCTCCCAAGATTACGCCATCGCCTATCACCGCGTTGCTGTCTATTTGGCAGCGCGCGCCAAGCTGTGCGTTGCGGCTCACAACCGCACCCGAGCCGATCGAGCATCCTTCTCCAATCGCGGCGGTGGCGTGGATGTGCGCGTTGGGATGGATCGCGGCGCTGCACGCGATTGGCGGATAAAAAAGATGCCCGATCTGTGTGAAGGCCAACCTTGGATCCTTCACAAGCAGCAGCCAGCTTCCATTGTGCTCGTGCTGCCCGAGCTTTCGGCTGGTGACGACGACGCTGGCGTGACTTTTCGCGAAATCTATCGCCCGTTTGGCGTCGCTGTACACGCTGAGTTCGCCCGCATCGGCGCAGTCCAGTGCTGCGACATCCTGAATCAGAAAAGTTGCGGGCGCGTCGGCCGGCAGTTCGCCTCCGACATGCGATGCAATTTCGCCGAGGGGAATCGGGCCACCACGGCGAAAGAACCGGTCATCTGCCAAGAAACACCCTCCAGCAGACCCACCCTAGCACCGGCTGGGGCCAAAAGGCTTGTCAAATTCTGTGCATGATTACCGGGCGTTTCAGCCGTCCGTCAGGCATCGGCCTTGGCGGCGCTTTCATATTCCTCATTGGCCGTCAGCCAGCGCGATTCCGCAGCTTCGAGCTTGCGCTGCGCGTCGGCGCGCTTTTTCGAGACCGATGCGGCTTTAGCACGATCCTGCGTGAAGATCAGCGGGTCGGCGAGGGCGCGGTCGAGCTTGGCGATCTCCTTGTTGAGCTCCGTGATCTGGTGCTCTGCGATCTCGACTTTTTCCTTCAGCGGCTTGAGCGAACGGCGCTTCTCGGCGGCGTCGCGGCGCGTTTCTTCCTTCTTCGCTTTTGCGACCGGCTCGTCGCGGCGCGTCGGCGCGTTGTCGCCGGTGAGCAGAAAGCGGCGGTAATCGTCCAGGTCGCCGTCAAATGGCTCGACGCGGCCGTTCGCAACCAGCAGCAGCCGGTCCGCCGTCGCTTCGAGCAGGCGGCGGTCATGGCTCACCAGAATGACCGCACCGTCGAAATCGTTGAGCGCGTTGAGCAACTCGTTGCGCGCGTCGATGTCGAGATGGTTGGTCGGCTCGTCAAGGATGAGCATGTTCGGCTTGTCGAGTGTCGCCAGTGCCAGCATCAGCCGCGCCCGCTCGCCGCCCGACAAATTCGCGACCTTGGTCAGTGCCTTGTCGGCAGAGAATCCGAAGCCGCCCAATTGGGTGCGCACCTGTTCCATCGTCAGTTTCGGCCGCAGGTGACCAAGCGTCTCGACCGGCGTGTAGCGGCCATCGAGCTCTTCGAGCTGGTGCTGCGCGAAATAGCCGGGAACGAGTTTGCGCGCGCGTGTGAGTTCGCCGCCCATGACCGGCAGCTTGTCGGCGAGCAGCTTGGCCAGCGTCGATTTGCCGTTGCCGTTCTTGCCGAGCAAAGCAATACGATCGTCCGGATCGAAGCGCAGCGACATGTGCGACAGGATTGGCTTGCCCGGTTCGTAGCCAACGGCAACCTGATGCATCGAGACGAGCGGCGGCGTGGCGCCGGTTGCTTGCGGGATGCGGATCGGCGCGACATGCTCGTCGACCGGCACTTCGACCATCTGCATCTTGGCCAGCATCTTCATGCGGCTCTGCGCCTGACGCGCCTTCGAAGCCTTCGCCTTGAAGCGGTCGACGAAGCTTTGCATGTGCTTGCGTGCCAATTCCTGCTTCTTGGCGAAGGCGGTATCGAGCGCGCGCTTCATCGCCCGCGTCTCGACAAACGTGTCGTAGCCGCCGGTGTAGAGCGTGAGCTTGCCATTCTCGAGGTGCAGGATGAATTCCGCCGCGGTGTTCAGCAAATCGCGGTCATGGCTGACGATCAGAACCGTGCCGCGATAGCGCTTGAGAAAGTCCTCGAGCCAGAGCACGCCTTCAAGATCGAGATAGTTCGTCGGCTCGTCGAGCAGCAGCAGATCGGGTGCCGCGAACAGGATCGCGGCGAGTGCGACGCGCATCCGCCATCCGCCGGAGAATTCCGAACACGGCCGCAGCTGATCCTCGGCAGAGAAGCCGAGGCCGGCGAGGATGCTCGCGGCACGCGACGGCGCCGAATAGGCATCGATCGCTTCCAGCCGGGCATAGATGTCACCGAGCTGATGGGAATCCGTCTCGTGCTCCGCCACTCTCAGAAGCTCGATGCGTTCCTTGTCGGCAGCGAGCACGGTGTCGAGCAGGGTGATCGGTCCGCTGGGCGCTTCCTGCGCGACCGCGCCGATGCGCCAGTCGCGCGGCCAGGACACGTCGCCCTGATCGGTATGCAATTCGCCCAGGATCACTTTCAGCAGCGTCGATTTGCCCGCGCCATTGCGCCCCACAAGGCCAATGCGCCGCCCCGCGGGCAGCGAGGCGCTTGCCCCGTCCAGAATCTTCCGGCCCGCAATGCGGACAATGATGTTGTCGACGACCAGCATTTGGGCGGGCGTATAGCATGGCTTGCCTTGCCGCAAAGCCCACGGCTATAAGGCGCGCGCTTTCCAACCCCCCGGAGTTTACCATGGCCGTCGAGCGCACGCTTTCCATCATCAAACCGGATGCCACCCGCCGCAATCACACCGGCGCCATCGTCGACCGGTTCGAGAGGGCGGGGCTGCGCGTGATCGCCTCGCGCCGCATGCGCCTTTCGACCGCGCAGGCCGAAGCGTTCTACGGCGTGCATGCCGCGCGCCCGTTCTTCCGCTCGCTTGTTGATTTCATGACATCCGGCCCGGTCGTGGTTCAAGTTCTCGAGGGCGAGAATGCCATCGCGAAGAACCGCGAAGTGATGGGTGCGACCGATCCGGCGAAGGCTGCGGCGGGAACGATCCGCAAGGACTTCGCGGAGTCGATCGAAGCGAATTCGGTGCACGGTTCCGACGCGCCGGAAACGGCTGCGAACGAGATCAGGTTCTTCTTCTCCGATTTGGAGATCGTCGGCTAGAGGCCCTACGCTCCGCTCAGGAGATCAGGTCATGCCCAGGACAATCATTGTTACGGGCGGAACTTCCGGTATTGGGGAAGTTGCCGCCGTGGAGCTTGCCAAAAAGGGCGCGCGCATCGTTTTGGTCGCACGCGATTCCCAGCGCATCGAGATGACGCTGCCAAAGCTGCGCCAGGCGAACCCTTCGGCCGCCCACACGGCGCATGTCGCCGACCTGTCGCGTATCGCAGAGATGAAGCGCGTCGCACGTGAGATCGCGTCGAGCGAACCCGAGATCGACGTCCTCATCAACAATGCTGGCGCGCTGTTCAACACGCGGCAGGTGACCGAGGACGGCCTGGAGAAAACCTTCGCGCTCAACCACATGTCCTATTTCGTGGTGACGAATCTGCTGCTGCCAAACCTGAAGCCCGGCGCGCGCATCGTCTCCACGGCGTCGGATGCGCATACCGGCGCCAAGCTCGATTTCGACGATCTGCAGTCAAAGAGAAAATATTCCGGCTTCGCGGTCTATGGCCGCTCCAAACTCTGCAACATCCTGTTCAATCGCGAGCTGGCGCGGCGGATACAGGGAACGGGCGTCACGGCGAATTGCCTGCATCCCGGCTTCGTCGCCACACGGTTCGGAGATCAAAGCGGCGGCATCGTTTCGGTCGCGGTGAAGCTGGCCAAACCCGTTGGCGCGATCTCGCCGGAGAAAGGTGCGCAGACGATCATCTATCTCGCATCCTCGCCCGAGGTCGAAGGCCAGAGCGGCGGCTACTATTACAAGAACAAGCTCCACGCGCCGGCGAAGGAAGCGCAGAACGACGGGGACGCCAAGAGGTTGTGGGACGCTTCCGCGAAACTAGCCGGGATGGACGCGTAGCCTATGTCTGCAGAGGGTCATATTCCGGCGCCACCGGGCGATTTCGTGCTGCCTTTCGATCTACCTGCCGCAGGCGTGCGTGGGCGCATTGTGCGGCTCGACGCGACATCCGCGCGTGCGATGAGTGCACATGCTCTGCCGGAACGTGCTGAACGCGTGCTGGGCGAAACGCTGGCGCTCGCGGCACTGCTTGGCACCGCGCTGAAGCTCGACGGCCGCCTGACAGTGCAGACCAAGACCAAAGGCGCGCTCGATCTCGTCGCGGCGGACTATTACGGCGCGGAAGACGGCAAGCCGAAAGGCGTGCGCGGCTTCGCGCGGCTGAACGATGCACGTTTCGCCGAGCTCGGCGCGGCGCCGGACTTCGCGCCACTCATGGGAGATGGCTCGCTCGCGATCACGATCGAGCCGCGCATGGGCGGCCAGACCTATCAGGGGATCGTCGAGCTTTCGTCCTCCGGCATCGCTGCGTCGGCCGAGACCTATTTCGGGCAATCGGAGCAGTTGCCGACGGCGATCCGGCTTTCGGCGGGACCGTTGTTCGAAGCGGGAAAGAGCGCCCCGGCCTGGCGCGCTGCCGGGATTATGCTGCAGGTGACGCCGGACGCGCAGCGGTCGGAAGACGATTGGGATCGGCTGTCGATGTTCCTCAAAACCGTCGAAGATCTGGAATTGTTGGATACATCGCTCCCCGCGGAGACATTGCTGTGGCGCCTGTTTCACGAGGATGAGGTACGCGTGCTGCCGGCCGAGCCAATCGCGTTCCGCTGCGACTGCGATCGCGAACGCATTGCTGCTGTGCTGGATTCCTATTCAGCGGAAGAGCGCGCGGGACTTGCCGATTCCGACGGTATCATTCGCGCGCGCTGCGAGTTCTGCGGCACGGTTCACGAGATTTCTACTGTTAAATAAGCGAGGGTTGTCATGCATCGGGTGAAATTTGCGGTCGCTGCCATTGGCTTGCTGGTCGCGACGGCCGGAAATGCGGCAGAGCTTCCAAAGCCGTACAAAAGCAACGCCACGAACTTCGCCTATAACCTTTTGTTCTGCGATACGCCGGAGCTGTTCATTCAGAACAAGGGGCTCAAGCCGGAGATGCCTCTCTATCGCGTGCTCCATGCGAAACCGGCGGATGCCGGCGCCGTGCGCAAGATCGCGGACAGCGACAAGGACAGCTGCACGCGGATACTCGCGTATCGCTGGCTGGGCAGGCACAAACAACCTGTGCCCCCGAAAACGTTGCTGGGCGTGGTGATCGAGTTCGGCTCACCCGGCAGTCTCGATACGGTCGCAGTCTACGCCGACGGCAATACCCGCTATATCGACGAGCAGGAACACCTGTTCTCCTATGGTCCGAACACGGCGGGAATTTCGGGCAAGGCGCAGGATTTTCTGAAGCGTTCGCGCGATCTGCTTGCGCATCTCGATCCGTGGAAGGAAGCGCGCCAGCCCGCGCCGCCCTACGGCTTCATGCGCATCACCTTCCTGGCCTCGAGCGGGATTTATTTCGGCGACGGTGAACTGCGCCAGATGGCGAAGGACAAATTCGGCGGCGCGACGGTGCACAGCGCCTTCGATCTGTACAAAGCGGTGTCCGCGATCACCGAAAAATGATCAGGCGCAAGCGCGCGCGATGACTTTGCGCAGGAAGGTTTCGCAGGCCGCGAGTTCAGACAGTGCAACGAACTCGTCGGGCTTGTGCGCCTGGTCGATGGAGCCCGGCCCGCAGATGACGGCGGGAATGCCGGCGCGAGCGAAGTGTCCGGCTTCGGTTCCGTAAGCGACCGCTTCGACATCGTTCGCGCCGGATATCTCGCGCGCCAGCGCCACCGCCGGTGAATCCATGTCGAGCGCGAGGCCGGGATAGCTCGAGGTGACGGTTGTTTCGATAGACGCGTCCGGCGCGCCATTTCTATATCGTGGCAGCATATCGGCGGCCAGTTCCTTCGCGCGGTTCACGACGTCGTTCGGATCGCGTCCCGGAAGGGTGCGGCATTCCCAGGTAATTGTCGCCTCGCGCGCGAGAATGTTCAGCGCCGTTCCGCCGTGCACGATATTCGCTTGCGTCGTGGAATAGGGCGGCTCGAAGCGCGGATCCCGATCCGCCTGCAACTCGACGCCAATCCTGACGAGATTGGCGATGAACTCGCCTGCCATCATCACCGCGCTCGCGCCTTTTTGCGGCGCGCTGGAATGGCCTTCATGTCCATGACAGCGGGTCTTCACCGCCGTTCCACCTTTGTGCGCGCCGACGACCTTCATCAGCGTCGGTTCACCGACAATGCAGAGCGCGGGCTTGATCTTTGCCACCGCGAGATCGTCGAGCAGGCCGGATATGCCTGTGCAGCCGACTTCCTCGTCATAGGACAATGCGAAATGGATTGGACGCTTGAGCTTCGCCTGCGCGATCTCGGGTACAAGCGACAACGCCACGCCGGAAAAGCCCTTCATGTCGCAAGTGCCGCGTCCGAACAGCTTGTCGCCGCGCACCTCCGCCTTGAACGGATCGCTGGACCAGTCCTGACCGTCCACCGGCACGACATCGGTATGGCCCGACAGCACATAGCCGCCATCATCCTCAGGCCCGAATGTCGCGAACAGATTGGCCTTCTTGCCGCTTGCATCATAGGAGCGGCGGCAGCGCGCGCCGGACTTCTCGAGCAAATGCTGCGCCCAATCGATCAGCGCCAGATTGGACAACCGGCTGGTCGTATCGAAGGCGATGAGCTCTTTGGTGAGATCGACGGCGTTCATAGTCTCATCCTTCGACAGGCTCAGGATGAGGACAATAACAAAAATTCCTCATGGTGAGCTTGTCGAACCATGAGAAACATCAGCCGTCGATCTTCGAAGCAGGATTGCCGATGACGCTCAGGAATTCCCGGCGGGTGAGGGGGTTTTTCCGGAATTCTCCATGCATCGCCGACGTCACCATGCTGACGCCGGTCTTGTGGACGCCGCGCGTCGTCATGCATTGATGTGTCGCCTCGATCACGACTGCCACACCCTTCGGCTCCAGAACTTTCTGGATGCAATGCGCGATCTGCGCATTCATCTTCTCCTGCACCTGAAATCGGCGCGCATAAGTGTCCACCACGCGTGCGAGCTTGGAGATGCCGACGACCTTGTTGTTGGGCAGGTAGCCGATATGAACGCGGCCGATGATCGGCGCCATGTGATGTTCGCAATGGGATTCGAAGCGGATGTCCTTCAGCACGACCATGTCGTCATAGCCTTCGACTTCCTCGAAGGTACGCTGCAGAAATTCCTCCGGATCCTCGTTGTAGCCGGAGAACCAGTCTTCATAGGCGCGCGCCACGCGTGACGGCGTGTCGACGAGACCTTCGCGCGCCGGATCGTCGCCGGCCCAGCGCAACAGCGTGCGGATCGCGCGCTCGGCTTCCTCCCGCGAGGGCCGGGGCTCGGAAGGGGCAGGGCGGCCGGTGCAGAAACTCGGCGCTTTGACGACGTCGGACATGGATATCTCGTGAAACGGGGTGGAGTAGCGAGATAACGCCTTATCGGCGCTCCCGGATCAACCCGTGGAACTTTATGGCTTTAATGGATCTGGCGGCGCTCGTGCGGGCTTTCCAGCAGGAAAGCCGGGATTTCGGCCTCGAACGCCTCGCCGGACTCGGTCTTCATCTGGTAGCGGCCGACCATGCAGCCCGACGAGGTCGGCAGCGGACAGCCGCTGGTGTACTGGAATTTTTCGCCGGGCGGGATTACGGGCTGCGCGCCGACCACGCCCGGTCCGCGCGCTTCCTTCACGCGCCCCATGGCGTCGGTGATGTGCCAATAGCGCGATAGAAGCTGAACGGTTTCCGCGCCCCTGTTCTCGATCGTCACCGTATAGGACCAGAGATACTGGCCTTCATCCGGATCGGACTGGTCGTCGAGAAAAGCGGGTTTGACCTCAACCTTAACGCCCCGGGTCATTCTCTCATACATGGCGCGATTATCCCCCCCTCGAAACCCGGCGCAAGCCTGACGGAGTCGCAGGCTGCCGTTGCCGGTCAGGACTGTGGCTCGACGGACACGTTTGTCTTAACCGAACTGGCGATGAAGCATTCCTCATGCGACTGGCGATGGATTTTAGCAAGAGTCTCTTCATCAACCGTTACATTCGCGGCGAAATTTACGCGCGGCCGCAATGTGACCCGTGTCATCCAAAGTTTCCCGCCCTCTTTTTCCAGGTAGCCCACGGCGTCATCCTCGTAGGATTCGACGGTTAGCCGCTTGCGCGCGCAGATCGCGAGGAAGGTGAGCATGTGGCAGGAGGAGAGAGATGCGACAAACGCCTCTTCCGGATCGACACGCTCCGCATCGCCTCTGAATTCCGGCGCCGAGGAGGAGGGCACGACAATCGCGCCGGATTTGTACCGCATCTCATGCGCCCGGTTGTAGGTGTCGTAGGTGAAATCCGCTGATGTACGGCGCCAGATGATGGAAGCGTGGTGCTCAGACATTTTCATTTTCTCCCAATTAACACCGGATTTATGCGGCGGCGAGCGCCTGTTCGAGATCTTCGCAGATGTCGTCCGCGTCTTCGAGGCCGACGGAGAGACGCATCAGCCCCGGCGTGATGCCGAGTGCAGCGCGCGCTTCAGGCGCGAGGCGGTGATGTGTCGTCGTCTCGGGATGGGTGATGAGGCTCTTGGTGTCGCCGAGATTGTTGGAGATGTCGATCAGCGCGAGCGCATCGGCGAAGCGGAATGCCGCAGGCTTTCCACCTGCGATCTCGAATGTCACCACACCACCGCCGCCCGACATTTGCGCGCGCGCGAGATTATGTTGCGGGTGGTCGGCGCGGAAGGGATAGCGCACGCTTGTGACTTTCTTCTGCGTGCTCAGAAAATCGGCGACTTTCAGTGCGTTGGCGCAGTGCTCGCGCATGCGCAGGTCGAGTGTCTCCAGGCTTTTCAGGTGAATCCATGCGTTGAACGGGCTCATCGCCGGCCCGGTGTTGCGGATGAAGGTCTGCAGATGATCTTTGAGGAAATCCTCGAGGCAGAGAACGACGCCGCCGAGGCAGCGTCCCTGTCCGTCGATGTATTTGGTGGCGGAGTGCACGACGATGTCGGCGCCGAACGCCATCGGCCGCTGTAGTGCCGGTGTCGCAAACGCATTGTCGACGACGAGTCGCGCGCCGCTGTCATGCGCGATCTTCGCGACCGCCCCAATATCGACGATATCCAGCGTCGGGTTCGCTGGCGTTTCGATGAACAGCATCTTCGTCGCGGGCTTCATCGCCGCGCGCCACTGGCTGAGGTCGCCGCCATCTACGAGCGTATGCGTCACGCCGAAGCGCGGCAGGATTTCGGTGATGACCGTACGGCAGGAGCCGAACATCGCTTTCGCCGCGACGATGTGATCGCCGGCGCCCAGGCCCGAGAGCAGCGCCGCGCTAACCGCTGCCATGCCGCTCGCCGTCGCGCGCGCGACCGGTGCGCCTTCGAGCGCGGCCATGCGCTCCTCGAACATCGCGACGGTCGGATTTCCGAAGCGGCTGTATTGGAAACCCTCGTCCTCGCCGGTGAAACGGCCCTCGGCCTGCTTGGCCGAGTCATAGGCAAAGCCGGAGGTAAGAAAGAGCGCTTCGGAGGTCTCCTGGAACTGGCTGCGCGCCTGTCCGCCGCGAACGCCCAGCGTCCGCGCGCGCCATTTACCGGGCTTTTTGTTCGTCCCCATAAGGGCTGTGTAGCGCCTTGCCGCTTGGGGTCAAGTTTCTTAAGGTCGCGCCGCATTCAAACGCGGCCCGCGAAGGACAAATGAAAACCATCAGCCACCAGACGGCGCTTCTCTATGTCATGGTCGTCGTGGCCGCATCCGACGGTGTCATCAGCGACAAGGAACTGAAGACGATCGGCGATCTGTCCAAGAAACTGCCGAGCTTCCGCGACTTCGATCACAGCCGTGTTCTCGTGACCGCGCAGGATTGCGGCGCGATCCTGCAGGAGCCCGAGGGGCTCGATGCCGTAATGGGGCTGGCGAAAGCCGCCCTGCCGGAGCATTTGCGCGAGACGGCCTATTGGCTGGCATTGGAAGTCGCTTTGTCCGACAGCCGCGTGATGCTGGAAGAGATCCGCGTGATCGAAGCAATCCGCAGATCGCTCGGCATCGACAAGCTTGTCGCCGCTGCGCTCGAACGCGGGGCGCGCGCCCGGTATCAGGTCGCGTGAAGCGGCTGCTGCTCCTTCGTCATGCAAAGGCGGAGGGTGCGGCCTCCGGCGATCACAAGCGCGCGCTCATCGATCGCGGACGGAAAGACGCCACTCGCGTCGGCCGTTTCCTGCGCGAGGAGATTTATGTTCCCGATCTCATCCTGAGTTCGGATTCCAAACGTACGCGCGAGACACTCGATCTTCTGTTGCCGGAACTCGGTACGAAGGTGTCCGTGCAGTATCAGCACGAACTCTATCTCGCCGAACCGGAAGTCATTCTCTCGGCGATCCGCCGCGCGCCGGACAAGAGCGGCATGCTGATGGTGGTCGGGCACAATCCCGGCCTGGAGCAATGCGCGCTCGCGCTTGCTTCGGTGCCGCTCGAGAAGAAGCTGCGCAAGTGTTACGACACCATGGACGAGAAGTTCCCCACCTGCGCTGTCGCCGTCATCGATTTCGAGATCGACAATTGGCGCGACGTCAGCCTCGGCCGCGGCGACCTCGATGCGTTCGTGCGGCCGAAGGATCTGGAGTGACTATCACAAGTCTTTTTCACCATGGCCGGGCTTGACCCGGCCATGGTGTGTGGGGCTATCGCACGACGCTACGTTCCGCGACGGCGAGCGTTTTCCAGCCGAACGCGACCTCGGGAACAATGTCGCCCATGATGCGGCCGTTGCGCTCCGCGATGAGCCGCCCGCCCATCGCTTCATAGAAGAAGCGCGCGTTGTTCTTCGCATGCGCCCAGATCACGCAGGAGCGAAAGGCGCGGCGGCGCAATTCGGCAAACGAGCCGTTGAGCAATTGCCGCCCCGCGCCGCATCCGAAGAACGCTGGATCGACATAGAGCGTATAGACTTCGCCGTCGAAACCGAGATCGCGGTCGCGCGTGGCGCCGGCGCTCGCCATGCCGACGATACCGTGCTTCTCATTCTCCGCCACGAGCACGAGTTCCTTACGCTCGATCGCCATCCGCCAGCGCGCGCCTTGGCCTTTCTCGGTCATGGCGCAGAGCAGCTGCTTGGAGAGAACGCCGGGATAAGTGTCATGCCAGGAGTCGATATAGACGCGCGCGACATCGGCGGCGTCATCGGGCCGCGCCAGCCGGATGGTGAGCGCAAGCGGTTCCATAACGCGAAGCTTCGCGCAGGAACCGCGGAACAGCAAGACAAAGAAAAGAACAATTAAATCCCTCTTCCCCATTGGGGAGGAAGAGGGAGTAGACGTCAGTACAGCCCCAACCGCATCTGCGTCGAAGCCCCGGCGACGCCGTCGGCATCGACGCCGTTCTTCTTTTGATACGCTTTCACGGCGTCGGCAGTGGGCTGATCGTAGACGCCGGTGATCTTACCCTTGTAGATGCCAGCGGACGCGAGCGCCTGTTGCAGCCGCTCGACCTGCAGCCCCTTGTCGCCCTGCTGTAGGACATAGCCGGCACGGTTGCCGGTTTTGGCCTGATAGAGGCGCTGCTTCGAGGCCTTGGCGTAGTTCTGCATAGCGTCCGGTGCGGGCGCGGCGGCAGCCTGGGTGATCTGGTCCTGTTCGGCGTTCATTGCTTCGATCTTGCGTGTGATGCGCTCGTCCTTGAGCGAGGCGTTGCGCGCTTTCAGGTCGGCGATGATCGATGCGTTGGCGGCCTTCGCCTTGTCGGACTGTCCCGAGGCCGCGAGCTGCACATTGGCCGCAAGCCCGCGTTCGCTTTCCGCGAGCGAGGCTTCGACCGATACGTCCTTGTTCAGCGAACGGTCGGAGGCGGCGATGTCGTCGGTGACGGTCGCACGGATCGGGAGGTCGAGCGTGCCGGTGGCGCCGCTTTGCGCATCGTGCCAGGCGACATCGAAGCGGCCGAGATCGAGCGGACCGGAGTTGCGCGCATCGACATCAAGGCGCAGCAGAACCGTGCGCGTCTCGCCGGCATAGAAATCTGGCCAATCGGCGGAGACATCGCGGCCCGAGGCGGACGAGAAGCCGATCAGCTCCGCGCCGCGCACCGCGCCATTGCCGTGGAAGGAGATATGCACATCGCGCGCGCAGGTTGCGAATGCGGATTTCAGTTCCTCCTGGAAGATGCGCGCGAGCTGAACCGGACTTTCGACGTAATAGTATTTGCCGCCGCCGCCTTCCGCGACCGCCTGCAGCAGGTCCTCATTGTAGTCGAGGCCGAGCCCGATGGCGGAGACGCGCACGCCGCCACGGCGCGCCTCGCTGGCGATGCTCGCGATCGCGCCCTCATTGGTGATGCCGGTATTGGCGAGGCCGTCGGTCAGGACGATGACGCGGCTGAGCGTTTCACCGGAGAGATGCAGGTTGGAGCGTGCGTCACGTGCCTCGTCAATGCCGCGCTGCATGCCGCCGGCAAGGTTGGTAGAGCCGCGCGGCGTCAATCCGTCGATCTGATCCTGAAGGCGCTGGATGCCATGCGCATGGGAGGCCGGCCACATCAGCGTGATCTGGTCGTCGAATTCCACGACCGAGACGACGTCGCGTTCGGAAAGCTGACTCACGGCGAGCTTCGCCGCGCGGCGCAGATATTCGATCTTGCCCTTGTCCTCCATCGAACCGGAGCGGTCGAGTACCAGCGAAAGATTGAGCGGCGGCCGCTGGCTGGGCTTCACGTCCATCTCGGGCGCCGCGAAGCGCACAAGCACATAGACCGGCCGCGTCGATCCTTTGACGATGATCGAGCGTTCGATCTCAAGTTTCGACGACAGCGCCGGTTTGACGGCAGCATTCGAATTTACTGCCGGCGATGTGACAGCGATCAATCCGAGCGCAGCGGCGACGATGCTGCGAGATACAATATCCTTCGACATATGGTCCTCCCTCGACGCGAAGTGCGTCGAGGGAATGCTTGAGCGCGATTATGGCGCCCCGCTGCTGCAAACGTGGCGGCGTCCGGCTTCAATCGTGGTCTTTGTGCGACTTGCGCCGCACCAATCGCATTCGCAGGATCACGTCTTGGACGGCGTGACGGTCGCCACGACCGTGGGATGCGCCGGCGCGTGGGCGACGGTCGCCTGCGTGTCCTGCTTGGGCATGAACTCGCTAGTCGCCGCGATCAGAAGACCGGCCGCCACGACGATGATGGCCCAGTTGAAGAACCGGAAGCCGCCGTCGCTGCTGTCGCTCATGTCGGTTCTGATGAAATTCGTTCTCATTTGCCTCTCCGTTCGGACTGGACCCGGCATGGTTGCCTAGGTCCTAACGGCCCGTTCGAGCTGGAAATGGGGCTGATTTGCTGCGGCGCAACGTCTGTCAGCCATGCGCAAATAACATGCTTTCAAACCTTGAAAAGGAGGTGATGGCGCACTAGAAGGCACTTAACAATAGTGTCCGCCCCGTCTCGCGCCCGAATTGATTGATGCAACTTTTGCCGGGGACTAGGCTTCGCGCCGCTTGATCGAAGGGGCCTTCATTCAGTTTGAGGGTTAGACATGATCAAGAAAGCACTCGTTGTCGCCGCGGCATTCGCAATCGCAAGCACGGCGACGATGGCCGCCGGCGTGAACGGCGCCACGGCCAGTAAAGACAAGCGGATCACTTCGGTGCCTTCGGGCTCGGGCCGCTACACTCCCGCGCAGCTTCCCGGCAAAACGCCGAACGTGATCTTCAACAACATCGGCTGGAAATATCCGAACGGACTCTATTTCTGCTGCTATGGCGACACGATCTCCGGATCGACAAGCCAGATCGGCCAAACCTTCTGGCTGGCGGCATCCTTTTCGCCGTCGGAAGACGCGACTGTGAAGGAGATCGATGCGGGCGTCGGCTGGGTCAGTGGCGCGAACAAGGTCGAGATTACCCTCTATGACGACAATGGCGGCGTGCCCGGCAATGTCATCGCGACCGGCGAAGCGAGTGCGCTTGGCGTCTTCGGCGATTGCTGCGGCCTGGCGTCGATGAGGATCAAGGGCGGCGCGGCAGTGACGGGCGGCAGCACATATTGGGTCGCAGTCACGACAGATGGTGCCGCTTCCAACACCTGGGCGGCGTGGAATTTTAATTCGACGGATCAGATCAATCCGGTGTCGGTTGCAGCATCCAATGGCGCGGGCTGGACGAACCTCGGCGGGTCCGTCCCGGCGCCGTCCTTCGCGGTCATCGCGTCGAAGCGCTAGCGATCGGTCTTCTCGAACGGGAAAATGGCCGGGCGCAAGCCCGGCCATTTTGTTTTTCATGTCGCCGCCGATCCGCCGCAATCCCGCCCTTCGCCCGACCAAAACGGCGCTCAGCGTTCCAGGGTCGTTTCATCAGGAGGGGATTGAAGATGAAATACGGTCTCAGACATCTGAACGCTTTCGCGTTGGCGCTCGCCGTGACCGGCGTGTTCACGTTGGTGGCTTGCGAGAACCAGACCGCCAGGCAGGATTCGTCGCGAGAGCTGCAAGTCACTTTGAACAAGCCGATGCCGCCAGCGAAAACGGAAGATGGCCGCGCGATGGAGTCGCCGCCGCCACCTCCGCCGGATATTTCCATTGCCAGCGATGCGGCGTCACCGGTGATGGCCGTCGCTGGTATGGCGCAGCCTTACTGGCAGCCGAACAACACCTCAAAATTCCCTCAGGTCGCGGCCAATGCGATCAAGGTGGTCGAGACCGATCCGGTGTCGACTTTCTCCATCGATGTCGACACCGCGTCCTACGGCGTGGTGCGCAACTATCTCACCGAAGGCGCCATGCCGCCGTCGGACGCGGTGCGTGTCGAGGAGATGGTGAACTATTTCGACTACAACTATGCGGGCCCGGAGTCGCGCGACACGCCGTTCAAGGCGACCTATGCCGTCTACCCGACGCCTTGGAATAAAGACACGAAGATACTTCACATCGGTATCAAGGGTTTCGATCTCCCGAAGGCAAACCGGCCGCCAGTGAATCTCGTTTTCCTGATCGACACGTCGGGTTCGATGGATGAGCCGAACAAGCTGCCGTTGCTCAAGAGCGCATTCCATCTGCTTGTCGAGCAACTGGGTGAGAAGGATCGCGTGGCGATGGTCGCCTATGCCGGTTCGGCCGGTGTCGTGCTGGAGCCGACCTCCGGCGCGGACAAGCGCAAGATCCTCGACGCGCTCGATCGGCTGCAGGCCGGTGGCTCGACCGCAGGCGGCGAGGGCATCCGCGTGGCTTACAAGCTCGCGGAAGACACATTCATCAAGGGCGGCGTCAACCGTGTGCTGCTGGCGACCGACGGCGACTTCAATGTCGGCATCACCGATCCCTCGGCGCTCGAAGGCTTTGTCACCGGCGAGCGCGACAAGGGCGTGGAATTGTCCTGCCTCGGTTTCGGCAACGACAATTACAACGACGCGATGATGCAGAAGATTGCGCAGGCCGGTAACGGCAATGCCGCCTTCATCGACACGATGAATGAGGCGCGCAAGGTGTTCGTCAGCCAGGTCGCGGGCACGCTGTTCACGATCGCCAAGGACGTGAAGATCCAGATCGAGTTCAATCCGGCGCGCGTCGCCGAATACCGCCTCATCGGTTATGAGACAAGGATGCTCAACCGCACCGACTTCAACAACGACAAGGTCGATGCGGGTGACATCGGCTCGGGCCATACCGTGACGGCTCTGTACGAGATCACACCCGTCGGCTCGAAGGGCGTGATGGCCGATCCGCTGCGCTACAGCGATCCGAAAACGACACCCGACGCGGAGATTGCCTATCTCAAGATCCGCTACAAGCTGCCGACTGAAACAACGTCGCATCTCATCCAGCGTCCGATCACCGACGCGGATGCCTATGGCGACTTCGCACAGCTTCCGCCGGACATGCGCTTCGCTGCGGCGGTCGCCGGCACGGCCCAGCTCATGCGCCACGATCCCTACATCAAGGATTTCGGCTATGCGCGCGCGCTCCAGATCGCCGAAGCCGCCAAAGGCGACGACCGCTACGGCTATCGCCGCGAATTCGTGACGATGCTGCGCGAAGCGGAGAAGGCAGACGGGCTGAAGCCGCTCGATCCCAGTCACTCGGGCGGATGAAGAATGACCTAGGGTAGATTTTCTGTTGCCACGCGCTTACCGTGTCGCTCGATACTGCCGTCACGGGGGCGCGGGTGGACACCTTTCTTGATTTTTTCGATCAGCATTCCACGGGGACTTTCGTCTTTCTGGTCGTTCTGACGATTCTCACGACGCTGACGGTGTGGGTTCTGCAGAAGGTTTGCTGGGTCATGCAATGGGGCCGATACAAGGCCGCAAGCGCTCCAACGAACACGCCTCCGCCGGTTGAAAGCAGCCTCGGCGTGGTGATCTCTGCATTCTTCGCGAAGCTGATCGATGAGTTCCGGCATCTGCTGGCGCTTTTGATATTCTTGCTTTTCGCCGGGGTCCTGGTTTACGGCATGGCGGTCGCCAGTTCGGGCGTGACGGGCAATGGACGGCTCGAAAACATCGAGAAGGTGATCCAGGTGATCGTTGCCTCTCTTGGCGGCATCGTGGGTTCCATCATGGGATATTATTTCGGCGAAGCGAGCACCAAGACGACCGCGCCAGTTCCCGTGCAGGGACCGGTACCGCCGGCGCCACAGCCCGCACCGCAGCCCGCACCACAGCCAGCGCCGCCTGCGCCAGTCGTGCCGCCAGCGCCGCCCGGACTCTGAGCGGTGTACGGCCTTGTCCCATCTTGATAGTATGTCACGTCACAGAGAAGTCAGTTGAACGATGCAATCTTCTTCCCCGCTTCGCGTTGAGATCAAAGATTACCCATACGATCCACGGCAGAATCAGCCGGTCGTGGAATCCAAGATGTCTCCCGACGGCCGCCAGCTTTATCATGTCTATATTCGTCTCGAAGGTGCCGATCTCGCGCTTGTGAAGGCGGTGTATTACTCTTTCGATTCTTCAGTATCGCCGCGCGAGTTGTCAGTCGTTAAAAGCTATGACAATCCCAATTTCCAGTGTGATCTCTGGCTGTGGGGTGTGTTTCGCATGGCGGCGACGGTGTTGGATGTTCGCGGCGGTGAGGTGCAGCTTTCCCATGTGCTCGAGTTTGGTAGCTATTTCGAACCGGAGAAGTTCAAAGCACGCGGGCTCAGCGTGAAGAGGTTGGCCTGAGCAAATATTTGCAAGGCTAGACTTGAGCTTGATCGGCGTTCTGCGTCAGCTCGAAAAATTCGGCGAGATTGTCGCTATCTGAAATCGGTTGTCTCGAAGCGGCAGAAAGGAAAGCCGCGTCAGGTAGAAAAAGCGGTGCGGCCCAAGCCAAGACCCGCAAAAGACTCCTGTCCCCCGCTGGCATGGGCGATTTTCGGATGAGTCCAAGAACTCCTCATATCCATCGGTGCCTAGAAGTCCTTGCGCGGCCTGGCGAGCCCGCTCGCCATGTCGCCACAGGACAAGTCGATTGTCTTGGGGCGACATTTCCGAGGAAGACGTCGCGTTACGACAAGCGGCACATCGCGCTACTCCAAGACGCCTTCAGCCTCGCCACGATACTCGCGCCTGATTCAGGGAGTGTGCGTGATGAAAAGCTTCTTACTTGGTCTTGGATTACTGGCATCGGTGGGAATGGTGCAAGCGGCACCGCAACTGGCCTCGCATCCCGCAGCAGGCAATACTTATATTCCCGCGCCACCGCCACCCGCTGGTCTCCTCCCGATCTTCGACAATATCGCGCGAAAATATCCCAAGGGTTTTTACAACACGATTGCCGGACGTCCGATCGTGGGGCCGAACAGTACTGTCGGCCTTCCTGAGACCTGGATGGCGGCCCCGTTTACGCCCGCTACCAACATGACGCTCAAGCGTGTCCAAGTTGGAATTAGCTGGGGCGGCGTCGGCACCAATGCCGCGGTCGTCGCAATCTATGATGACAGTGCCGGTTTGCCCGGTAACGCGCTCACGACGTGGCATGCGACCGGAATGTCGGGTTACGGCAGCTGCTGCTCGCTGGTCGTGAAGAACACCGCGGGCCTTCCGCTGACTGGCGGTCAGCAATACTGGCTAGCGATCAAGACCGATAACTCGAGTAAGGATGCCTATATCGTCTGGAACTACAACACGGCCGATCAGGTGACGCTGCAGAACGTTGCGATCTATTGCAAGGACTCGAGCGGCCACACCTGCTCCGGTCCTTCAGGCGAGTGGTTGGCCACTCCCCTGCTGCCGACCGTGGCGTATGCGGTTTACGGCAACTAATTCGTTTTCCGACAAATGCGAGCGCGCCGCTTGGGCTCAGGGCTTGAGCGGCGTGTTCTTCAGCAGCTCGAAGAAGTGGGCGCTGTGCTCGCCGCCCATGGTGAAGTGCTTGGCGCCGGTGAAGTCGCTGATCTTCGACCAGTTCGCGGCGACGTCGTCCGCGGTCGCGCCATGACCGATGTTCACGCCGGTGCTCTCGACGATCTGCGCCGACGAGAACCCGCCCGCCGCGGCCGAGATCACGCATCCCGTCGGCGCGTCTTCGCTCGCGAGGAACACGACGGCCGGCGTCACATATTCCGGCTTCAGCGCTGCCACCATTTCCGGCGGCATCAAATTCTCGGTCATGCGCGTGCCGGCGACGGGGCAGATCGCGTTGACCTTGATGTTGTCCTTCGCGCCTTCGAGCTTCAGCGAGTTCATGAACCCGACGAGACCGAGCTTCGCGGTGCCGTAATTCGTCTGGCCGAAATTGCCGTAGAGGCCGGTCGACGAGGTCGTCACGACGATGCGGCCATATTGCTGCGATTTCATAATTTCCCACATCGCCTTCGCGGGCTTCACCGTGCCCATGACGTGGACGGCCATCACCGCGTCGAAATCCTTCAGCTCCATCTTCGCGAAACTCTTGTCGCGCAGAATGCCGGCGTTCGCGATCAGCACGTCGATGCGGCCCCACGCGTCCATCACCTGCTTGACGAGATGTGCCACGCCCGCATCATCGGTGACAGAGGCGCCGTTGGCGATCGCCGTTCCGCCGGCGTCGGTGATTTCCTTCACCACCGCTTCCGCCGCGGCGGAGTTGCCGCCCGTACCATCGACTGCGCCGCCGAGATCGTTGACCACGACCTTCGCGCCGCGCTTCGCGAACTCAAGCGCATGCGCGCGGCCCAATCCGCCGCCGGCGCCGGTGACGATGACAACCTTGCCGTCGAAGCGAATGGCCATGGGAAGCTCCTTCAAGTGAGGGGATATTGCAGGCGCGAAGTGATGGCGGAAGGGTCGCGCAGGGTCAAGGCAGGTCGCTGCTGGGGTGGGTTTTGAGCGCTGGTTTGATCATATCCAGGCCCCAGGTGATGGTCAGCGTATCGGTGCCGAAGATTTCGTAGAGGAATTCCAGCGCGTCGGCGAGGCATTCACTGAAGCGGTCCTTGTCGTTGACCGAGAGCATGAACCAGCTCTTCGCCTCGACGCCGAAGTCGCGGCTGATCTCGCGGCCGAAGGGTTTGCTCGGCGGCTTCGCGTCGTAGAGAAGCAGGATGCCGTCGAACCACTCCGGATGAGTCGCGCGCGCATAGACGATGCGTTTCTGCGCATCTTCTACCGCACGCGTCGAATGTCCGAAATAGTCGATGGACATGTCACGCCTTGTTCTTGCCGAGCGAACGCAGGAAGTTGTTCGCGGGCTTCTCGATGTAATGGGCAAGCAGGGCGCCCCAGAAGATGCAAGCGACGAGCAGGGCAGCAGGCTCGATCCACCAGATCGCATGGGGATCGATATTCGGATACCAGCGCTGCTCGAAATAGCGGATGAACTGCAGCCACGCGGTTTGGCCCATATAGACCGCATAGGACCATTCGCCGAGCAGCAGGACCGGCCCGGCACTGAGCGCGCGCGCGACCACGCCGCGGTCGAACGCCAGCGTCAGGATCAGCACCGCCATTGCCAGCGCGACCCAGATGTCGTCCGGCTTGTGCGCCCAGCTGGTGCGATAGATCGCATCGAGCAGCAAGAGCACGGCCGCGGTCTGCGCGAGCGTGAACAATCCTTCGGGCAGAGTGCCCCATCCGCGCGCCATCATCGCGCGATAGAGCATCGACAGGCCCACGCCGATCGCGAAGCCCGCCATGCCGCGGAAGATGCCGTTGTGGAAGGTGAGATCGAGACCATGCCCCGATGTCAGTGCGAGATAGTAGAGCGCCGCGCCGCCGGCTGCGATCAGCAATGGCGCAAGCCACACGCCGCCGCGCGAAAGCAGGAGATAAAGCGGAAAGAGAAGGCACAACAGGAGTTCGACGCTGACGAACCACGACGCGCCGTTCCAGGTGAGATAGGGCAGCACGTTCCACGCCTGCACCAGGAACAGGTTCAACACGAAAGACGGCCAGGTGTTCATCGGGTGATAGGGCAGATCGTAGATCGAGACGTACCCGCCGGCGCTCGCCAGCGCCCGCAATCCCACCATCAGTGCGAGGATCGTGAACAGCATGAAGATGTGCAGCGGATAGAGCCGTGCCAGCCGCGCTTTCAGGAATTCGAAATAAGCAAACTGTTTTCCCTCACCCCCGCGCAGCGGGGGAGAGGGCAGGGTGAGGGGGTGCCTGCCACCGAGCTCGACGTTCGACACCCCCTCACCCCGACCCTCTCCCCCACTTCGTGAGGGAGAGGGAGGGTTTTTGTGCCCGTACACATGCACCAGAATGAATCCGGACAGCGCAAAGAAGAACTCGACCCAGAGATAACCCTTTGCCACCAGCGCGTCGTACCAGAACGCGTTCTGATAATGGTGCCCCTCGCCGAAATGATAGAGCACCAGAATCAGAGGCGGAAACGCCCGCGCGCCGGACAGTGCCTTGATCTCTGCAGGCCGTGACTGCGCCATGTCTCCCCCGAGTCGCCGGCCGCGATTATCGCACGCTCAATGCCCGATGAGATGCTTGGCGAATGGCAGGAAGAATGGCGCGCGATAGAGGAACGTCTCCGTCAGTTGCAGACCGAAGCACCAGACGACGCCCGCGACATAGGCGGGATGCAGCCGTTTGCGCGTGACCAGATCATAGGCACCCATGCCGAGGATCAGAAGATCGTTGGCCAGAAACGATTCCGCCATGTACGGAAAGAACCCGTCGCCCAGGATCCCATGCAAGGGGCCGCCGAGAAACCGCGCGAAGCCGGCGTCGCTGATATAGAGCGTCGCCATGAGGATCAGCCGCTTGTGCGCGGGCGAGTTGCCGCGCAGCAGGAATGCGGCACCGGCAAGGCCCGTGAAGCCGATGATGTCCCCGAGCTGGATCGCGATGAAGGCAGGATCGCTCTCCGGCGTGCCCCAGTGATAGCGCTGCATATAAAACGCGGTTGCCGGCCCCACCACAATCATGATCGCAGCCAGCGCCATCGCCGCAAGACCGAGCTTTTTGTGCAGGTCGTGGCGGCTGCGGCGGATGAGCAGCGTCTGGACCGTCAGCACCACGAGCCAGCCGACGAAGGCCAGCGCATGGACATGGATGATGAATGGATAGGGCGGCTTGTTCTTCGCGACGTGCTCGAGAATCTCCGGCACGAAGCCGTTCAGGATGCCGAACCAGATCAGCACCACATAGGTCAGAAAGAAATTGCGATCCCACTTGTGATAAGGCGCAAACCGCGCAGCCGCTCCAGACGCCATTCGCCCACGCCCCTTAAGCCCCGCGCGAGTCAATCAGGATTGCGTCGGCGATACAACACGAGCCCGCATTACATCCGCGCGACGATTCGGCCCGCAGGGGTGGGCATCAATCCCCCCATCGCGGAATGGATGAGGCCGAGCGCGATCAGGCGCTTCATCTCAAGCGCGTTGATCTGGCCGTTCGGCGTGAAGCTGCTGCCGACGATTCTGCGCAGCGAGGCCATCTCTTCGGCGGTCAGGTCGCGCGCGCTGGGGATGCGGTCCATCATCGGTTTCAGTCCTCAAAGGTCGCGGGCAATTCGCCCGCCTTGAACAGGATGACCGGCTGGTCATCGAACTCGCCGAGTTCGGCATCGCCAGAAGTCGAGAATGCGACGACGCCGAGCTTGGTCGCCGACAGCCGCTCCGCCATGCGGCGCGCGGCGTCCGCGGATTTGCACGGGACCGCCTGGTCGGCCTTCAGGCTCTTGCCGCGCCCCGGGCCGAAACTCTGAACGATGAAAACGGTTTCACGCGCCATGGAAGTCTCCGCAACCGCTCGCGCGATCACCAACAGAGGATTGCCAGCCCCGCCAGCGCGAACATGGAAAGATCGAACGCGACGAACAGGATCGTTTTCGTGACCGAAAACGGCCAGGCGACGGATGCAGCTTTGATCATGGAAAACTCCCGGCGTCATGGAGCGGGAGCGTTGCAGGTCTCTCAGCCGCCGATGCTCGAAAGATGCATACCGGCGATGTGGGATTCTAACAGGTCGGTAGAGGATTAGATATGGATGTCGCCTACCGCATCGACATGCTGAAACCGTTGCTCTGAAATCCGGGTCTCCGGCGTGATGTAGCTGAGTTGAGCAAGACTGGCCTGCCCATTTCGCGCACTGGAACCGTTGACAAGCTTGCGGTCCGGAAGTACGTCCGATTTATGGGGACCAGCGATCGCCCCATGAGGCGACATGCCGAAGTATCGCGTCCAATCGAATGAGGACGCCGCATGTCTACAATCAACGCAATCTCCATCGATAAACTCCTGCGCCTGGTCGGAACGGGCAAATGTCCCGCCATCCTCGACGTGCGACAGGACGACCAAATCGACGCCTGTCTTCTGCCTTCGTCTATTCGCAAATCTCCAGCCAGCGTCGCGCAATGGGCTGCGGAATTCTCCGGGCACAACGTCGTCGTAGCATGCGAGAGCGGGACCGAGTTCAGTCCGGGTGTCGCCGCGTGGCTTCGCCATGAGGGCGCGGAAGCCGACATACTGGAAGGCGGTATCGATGCCTGGAAAGCCGCCGGCCATGCGATGGTTTCGGACGCCAAACTGCCGAAGCGCGACGCACAAGGCCGCACGATCTGGGTGACGCGCGCGCGCCCAAAGGTCGACCGCATCGCCTGTCCCTGGCTGATCCGCCGCTTTGTCGATCCCAATGCCGTCTTTCTTTATGTTGCGCCGTCCGAAGTGCAGACGGTCGCAGAGAAATTCGGCGCTGCGGCGTTCGATATCGAAGGCGTGTTCTGGAGTCACCGCGACGACCGCTGCACCTTCGACACGATGTTGGAAGAGCTTGGGCTCGCGACATTCCCTGCGCTTCAGCATTTCGCGGTGATCGTGCGTGGTGCGGACACGGCGCATCCCGAACTCGCGCCGGAATCGGCGGGACTGGTTGCCGTCTCGCTCGGCCTCTCGCGCATGTTCGCCGACGATCTCGAACAACTCGAAGCCGGGATGCTCGTCTACGACAGCCTCTATCGCTGGTGCCGCGACGCAACGGACGAGACGCACAACTGGGTTTCGCACCAGCCCAAAGCGAAGACGAAGCGATGAAGGATCGCGTCTCGCTGAACGAAGCGTTCCGGACCTGGGCGCGGATCGCCGCGCTCAGTTTCGGCGGCCCGGCCGGGCAGATCGCGGTCATGCACCGCATCCTGGTGGAGGAGAAGCGCTGGATCGGCGAGACGCGGTTCCTGCACGCGCTGAACTACTGCATGCTGCTGCCCGGGCCGGAGGCGCATGAGCTCGCGATCTATATCGGCTGGCTGATGCATCGCGTGCGCGGCGGCATTCTCGCGGGTGTGCTGTTCGTGCTGCCGGGGCTCTTCGCGCTCGCCGCGCTGAGCTGGGCCTATGCGGAATTCGGCGACGTGCCTGCGGTGCAGTCTCTGTTCTTCGGATTGAAATGCGCCGTGCTGGCGGTCGTGATGGAAGCGGTGCTGCGCGTCGGCGGGCGCGCGCTGAAGAGCAGGGCTCTCGTCGCCATCGCGGCGCTGGCCTTTATCGGCATCGCGTTCTTCGCGCTGCCGTTCCCCCTGATCATCCTGCTTGCGGCAGCGATGGGCTATTTTGGTAATCGCATGAAACCTGACTGGTTCAAATCCGGCGGGCATGGTGCGGCGAAAGCGGAAAGCGGTCCGCCTGCGCTGATCGACGAAGCGTTCGCGCGTGAGGTGCCGTCGCATGTGCGCCCGTCGCTCGCGCGCTTCGTCATGGTGGCGCTGATCGGCGGCGCGATCTGGCTCGGCCCGCTCATCATCCTGCTCGCGACGCTAGGTCCCGCGAATGTCTTCACGTCGATTGCGGCGTTCAACAGCAAGATGGCGGTCGTCACTTTCGGTGGCGCCTATGCCGTGCTCGCCTACATGGCGCAGCAGGCGGTCGAGACCTATCACTGGCTCAAACCCGGCGAGATGCTGGTGGGGCTCGGTTTCGCGGAGACGACGCCGGGACCACTAATCTGCGTCGTGCAATTCGTGGGCTTCATGGCGGCCTTCCGCGCACCCGGCGCGCTCGATCCCACACTCGCGGGATTGCTCGGCGGATGGCTGGCGATGTGGTCGACCTTTGTGCCGCCTTTCATTTGGATATTCCTCGGCGGGCCTTACATCGAGGCGCTGATCGGTAACCGCGCGCTCAACGCCGCGCTCTTCGGCATCACCGCCGCCGTCGTCGGCGTGATCCTCAATCTTGCCGTATGGTTCGCGCTGCACACGCTGTTCGCGCAAATCGTCGAATGGCACGGTTACGGCCTGCGCATCGGCGTGCCGGTGCGGTCGAGCGTGAACTGGCCTGCGGTGGTGCTGTCACTCGCGGCGATGGTCGCGATGTTCCGGTTCAAGGTCGGGATGTTCGCGACACTGGCGGTGTGCTCGGCGGCGGGTATGGCGTATTACTTCGTTTTTTCCTGACGGCGTTCCGATGTGCTAAGAATGCGCCGGGCGAAATACGGGGTTAGGCGATGCGCGTCTGGGCTTTCATATTGATGGTCCTTGTTGCCGCGGGAAATTCCGCGAGTGTTTCTGCGGACCCGTCCGCGGCGTCCGCCGAACAGTTCCTGCGCGGGCTTTATGCGAAGTACACGCACAACGGCAAGCCGACGCCGTTTGTCTATCCTGATGCCAAGGACATCGCCGATGCGGGCATGATGGCGCTGCTCAAGAACGATCAGGTGAAATCGAAGGGCGAGGTCGGCGCGATGGATTCCGATCCGGTCTGCCGTTGCCAGGATTGGGAAGCGATCAAGGTGACGGCGCTGAAGGCCACCATGCAGGGCGCGAGCGCCGCTGCGGCCGATGTCACGATTTCCGACGGCGGCGACGTCCAGAAGATCCACTATTCGCTAGCGTGGACGAAGGAGGGCTGGCGCATCCACGACATCGGCACCAAGGACGAGCCAAGCCTCATCGCCTATCTGCGCAATTACAAATATTGAACCTGCTTGTGTGAATTGCGGCTGGGCGGCACGCCCGGGCAGGGCTTGCATGGATGCCTTGAAGCCCCATTTCTCCGGCGGAAGCTTTGAGGAGTTACGGAACTGTTCGCAGGTGCAGCGAAGCAAGGCATTTTTCTTTTACCAATAATGGGTTGGCCACAACCTGGCCCATTCGAATTGCGAAATTCGAATAATTTCTTTTGCTATCGAAAAGTCCGTGAATCGCCTGACTTTCCCGGAAAATTCCTCAAACCGCGAGGATTTGGCCGTGAGTCCCGGAATCGTGGTCTAACGACCGGGTCCGACCTGGCTGGGCCGATCGATGCTGCATCTTCAATCCGCATTTGGGATTTGCGTCATCGTTGCGCTTGCGTGGCTGTTATCCGAAGACCGCCACGCGTTTCCGTGGCGTACGGTGGCGGCGGGATTGGCGCTGCAAGCGGCGCTCGCGCTGTTCCTTCTGAAAGTGCCCGTCGCGCGCACCGGATTGCTGGCGTTGAACGGTGCGGTCGATGCACTGACCACCGCGACCAAAGCGGGATCATCCTTCGTGTTCGGCTTTATCGGCGGTGGCGCGCCACCTTTCGCGGTCACCAATCCCGTGGGCATGGTGAGCTTCGCGTTCCAGATATTGCCGCTGGTGCTGGTGATCTCCGCGCTGTCGGCGCTGCTCTGGCATTGGCGCATTCTCCAGCTGATCGTCAACGGCATTGCCTTCGCGCTGCGCAAGCTGATGAATATCGGTGGTGCCGTCGGCCTTGGCTCCGCGGCGACGATCTTTCTCGGCATGGTCGAGGCGCCGCTGCTGATCCGGCCTTATCTCTCGCGACTGACGCGCAGCGAGCTGTTCATGCTGATGACGGTCGGCCTCGCTTCGGTCGCGGGCACGGTATTCTTCCTCTACGCGAGCATATTGAAAGATGTCGTGCCCGGCGCGCTTGGCCATATCCTCATCGCCTCGATGATGTCGCTGCCTGCGGCGATCCTGATTGCGCGGATCATGATCCCGGGCGAGGCGGGCGTGGCGACCGAAAGCGCGAGCGATCTCAAATACCGCTCCAGTATGGATGCGATCGCGCGCGGCACCGAGGACGGCCTCAAAATCTATCTTCAGATCCTCGCCATGCTGCTGGTGATGGTTGCGCTGGTGTCGCTGGCCGACACGATCCTGCGGAACCTGCCCTGGGCGTGGGGTGTGCCGCTTTCGCTGGAGCGCGTCTTCGGCTGGCTGTTCGCGCCGGTGGTGTGGCTGTTCGGCGTGCCATGGGCGCAGGCCGTGACGGCCGGAAGCCTGATGGGTATCAAGACGATCCTGAACGAGCTTGTTGCCTATCTGAACCTGGCGGCGCTGCCGGCCGGCGCGCTCGATCCGCGCTCCACGCTGATAATGGTCTATGCCATGTGCGGTTTCGCCAATCTGGGTTCCGTCGGCATCATGATCGCGGGCATGAGCACGCTCGCGCCCCAGCGCCGCGACGAGATTGTGCCGCTCGCGCTGCGCGCCATCGTCTCGGGAACCATGGCCAGCGGATTGACGGGCGCGATGATCGGATTGCTTCCGGTCATTTGATCGCCACAAAGTGGAGCGCCTATACTCGGACACAGATTCGAGCGGGGGCTCGATGACCGACGCGCAGACACAGCCGCATTTCCATTTCCGGATCGTGCCCTTCATTGTCGCGGTGCTGCTGGCATTCGGCTTGCCCTATATCGCGACCGAAATTGTGGACACTGCGCGCCACTATTCGCACGTCGTTCCCGGTTTTGCCGATGTTCCGCGCTGGAACTATGCGCAGCACACCGCGCTGCTGGTCCTCTCGATAGTCGCCATTGCGATCGCCGTGCGAGTCGTGCCCACCGATTACGGCCTGCATGGGCCGGATGAGAAGGCCTATGTGCTGCCGTCGATCATCGGTGGCGTGATCTTCGGGGCGCTGCTGGCGGTCATCGACTACGCGCCGCAGATCCTCGCGCACACCGCGCCCAAGCTCGGCTATGCCATTGGTTCAGGCAAGATGCTGGGGTGGTTGGGCTTCAACGGGCTTTATGCCGGACTGACCGAAGAGGTCCCGTTCCGCGCCTTGATCGCGAGCTATCTCGCCGCGACCATGCCGGGGAAATGGCATGTCGGCCGCTATACGATGAACGGTGCCGGCGTTGTCGCCGCCGCGATCTGGGCGTTCTACATGGCCGGGTTCCTGGCAGTGCCGATCGTCACCGCGCTTCTTCTGTTTCTCGTCCAGTTTGTCTTCGGCGTGTTCCTCGCTTACTGGCTGGAGAAATCCAGCAGCGTGCTCGCACCGATCGTCGGTCACAATGTCAGCGGCGCGACCGAATACGGATTGGTGCTGCTGATGGTCACGCTGTGGGCGTGAGCGCGAAGGCCTTCGCCAGCAGCTCGTAGGATTTGAGCCGCGACGCATAATCATAGGTGATCGTTACGACGACGAGTTCTTCCGCATCATGCATATCCGCGAGCTGCAGCAATCCCGTCCGCACCCGCTCTGGGGTGCCCACAATGGAGCGGCGCTGAACGGTGCGCAGCAACGCCAGTTCCTGCTCGGTGAACGGATAGTCCTTCGCTTCCTCCGGTGAGGGGAATGGAATGGGTTTGCCCGTCAGCAATCGCACGACCCAGAGATTGCGCGATGTCGCCAGCGCGCGGGCTTCGTCTTCCGTCTCCGCCGCCAGCGCCGCGACACCCATCGACACGCGCGGACGAGGACACGCCGCACTCGGCTTGAAGCGCTCGCGATAAGCGGCGACCGCATCTTCGCTGTTTTCCGGGCTGATGAAATAAGCGTGGCTAAACGGCAGGCCGAGTTCTCCCGCATACACTGCGCCATGGATACCCGAACCCAGCATCCATAGCTCGGGACCCGTCGAGATGTCGCCACGCGGCATGGCGTGGATATTGCGATAGGGGTGATCTTCGGGAAATGCGCTGCGTTCCGATGCGTCATCCAGGAATTGACGCAGCAGATGCACCTGGCTCGGGAAGGCGTCGATGTCCCAGCCCTGCGGCCCCGCCTGCAGTGCACGCGCCGTCATCTGATCCGTGCCCGGCGCGCGCCCAAGCCCGAGATCGATGCGGCCGGGATTGAGCACTTCCAGCATGCGGAACTGTTCGGCGACTTTCAGTGGCGAGTAATGCGTGAGCATCACGCCACCCGAACCAACGCGAATCGTCTTGGTCTCGGATGCGACCCGTCCGATCAGAATCTCCGGACAGGAACCTGCAAACGAATTGCTGTTGTGATGCTCCGCCAGCCAGTAGCGGTGATAGCCCAACGCCTCGCACGCCTTGGCGAGCGCGATCGTCTCCGCCACCGCATCGGGGGGTGTTCCATCCTTGCGGATCGGGGACTGGTCGAGAACTGAGAGTTTCATTGCCGGACTATGCCACCGTTTGCCGCTTCCCGGGGATGAGTTACCTAATCCTTTACGATTCGAGTCGACACTCAAGCCATGCTCAACCTCGCCCGTAACCCAAGGCCACCCACGCCCCGGAACGATCTGGAGGTGCCGGAATATTCGTCCGGTCATGTCCTGGCACTCGATGAGATCGAGAGCGCGACGCTGCGGCAGGTTGTTGAGCACTGGTCATCTCTGCGCGGTGAGCGCAAGTTTCCCTCGCGTGCCGATCTCAACCCGAAGCACTTCAGGAATCTGCTGCGGCACGTCACGCTGCTTCGCGTGATCGGTGGCGGCGCGGATTACGAATTCCGGATCCTCGGCGACGTGCAGGTACAGGCCTATGGCGAGAATTTCAGTGGCATGCGCCTCAGCGAAGTCGGCGTGAAGCATCCGAAGTTCGCGGAAGGCCTCAAGATATTCTACGACGGCGTCCGGATGGGGTGCTACGCGTTCGGCTATCGCGGCTGGATCGGGCGGGACATGCCGGATACCAAATACTCTTTCCATGAGCTTGTGCTTTGCCCGCTCGGGCCGACGGACGATACGGTCGACCACATACTTGTCGCCGGCATCTATGTCATGCGCGGCGCGAAGGCCGAGTAAGCGCGCACTTGCATTTCCCGCCAATAGGCTAATCTATCCTCCGGCTTTGAACGGAGGCGCGCTTGGCGCTCGACACCGAAACCCGCAACCAGTTGATCGACACGGTGCGCCGCTTCGTGCGCGATGTATGCGTTCCCATAGAAGCCAAGGTCGCTGAGGAGGATCGCGTTCCCGATGCCGTGATAGCGCAGATGCGCGAATTGGGGCTGTTCGGGCTTTCCATTCCGGAAGAATTCGGCGGCCTCGGGCTTTCGATGGAGGAAGAAGTGCTTGTGGCGATGGAGCTGGGCCACACCTCTCCGGCGTTTCGCTCCGTCATCGGCACCAATGTCGGCATTGGCAGCCAGGGTGTCGTGATGTTCGGAACGGATGCGCAGAGGCGCGAATGGCTGCCAAAGCTCGCGACTGGCGAAACGGTTGCCAGTTTCTGTCTGACGGAGCCGGACGCAGGCTCCGATGCCGCATCGCTCAAGACGACCGCGATCCGCGACAGCGACCACTATGTCGTCAACGGCACCAAACGCTTCATCACCAATGCCAATCGCGCCGGCATGTTCACGCTCATGGCCCGCAGCGATCCGTTAAAGAAAGGCGCGGGTGGGATTTCTGCCTTCATCGTGCCCGCGGATACGAAAGGCATCTCAGTCGGCAAACCTGAAAAGAAAATGGGTCAACAGGGTGCGCATATCTGCGATGTCGTGTTCGAGAATGCGCGCGTGCCGGCGCATTTACGGCTCGGCGCGGAAGGCGAGGGCTTCAAGGTTGCGATGCAGGTGCTCGACCGCGGACGTTTGCACATCTCCGGTGTGTGTGTGGGTGTTGCCGAACGCCTGATCGGCGAGGCGGTGAATTACGCGCGCGAACGCGAACAGTTTGGTCAGCGCATCGGCGATTTCCAGCTCGTCCAGGCGATGCTCGCGGATTCCCAGACGGAGACGTACGCTGCGAAATCCATGGTGCTCGACGCCGCGAAAAAGCGCGACGCAGGCCAGAACGTCACGATGGAGTCGGCCTGCGCCAAGTATTATGCATCCGAGATGGTCGGGCGTGTGGCGGACCGCGCCGTGCAAATCTTCGGCGGCGCGGGTTATGTCGCTGACTACGGCATCGAACGGTTCTACCGTGACGTTCGCATCTTCCGCATTTATGAAGGCACGAGTCAGGTGCAACAGCTGGTCATCGCGCGCAATCTCTTGAAGGGCGAGTGATTGACCGAAAGCCTCAAGAGCCTTCTTGCCGAAATCCGGGCCTGCCGTATTTGCGAGGCATTTATCGATCCACGCCCCGTCCTGCATGTCACCGCGCGGGCGAAAATCCTGATCGCCAGCCAGGCGCCGGGACTGCGGGTCCACCGTACGGGCCAGTCCTTCAACGACGCGAGCGGCGACCGGCTGCGCGCCTGGATGGGCGTCGATCGCGCCATATTCTACGATGGCTCCAAGATCGCGCTGGCGGCGACGGCATTCTGCTTTCCTGGCTACGACGCCAATGGCGGCGACAAGTCGCCCCGTAAGGAATGTGCAGCGCATTGGCGCGAGCGGCTGTTGGCGGCGCGTCCGCCGTTCGAGACGACGCTTCTGGTCGGGAGCTACGCACAAGCATGGCATCTGGGCGATGGCCTTAGGGCCAATATGACCGAAACGGTGAAGGCTTGGCGGGACTATGCGCCGCGCTATATTCCCCTGCCGCACCCTTCGTGGCGCAACAACGGCTGGCTAAAGAAAAACTCATGGTTCGAGACGGAATTATTGCCCTATCTGCGGCGGCGCGTGCGGCGGGTCTTGTCGTCGTAGTGGCATTGGCGGCCTGTGCGCCCAACGTCGCGCAACGGGGTATCGAGAACACAACGCCTGCCGTCGAGCAAAGCGACTTTCTCACCCACGACGGATTGCGCCTGCCATTGCGTCATTGGGATGCGCCGTCGCCGATTGCCATTGTCGTCGCGCTGCATGGCATGAGCGACTATTCGAATGCATTCGACATGCCGGCGAGTTTCTGGGCGACACAGGGCGTTACAACTTATGCCTATGACCAGCGCGGGTTCGGTCAATCACCCAATCGGGGATTGTGGGCTGGAGGTGACGTACTTCGCGGCGATCTCTCCGATTTTGTCGAAGCTGTCCGTGTCAAATATCCCGACACACCCGTCTATGCGCTGGGCGAAAGCATGGGCGGCGCGGTCTTGTTGTCGTCGCTCGCTTCCGCGAAGCCGCCTCGCGTCGATGGCGCCATCCTCGTTGCTCCAGCCGTCTGGTCGCGCGAAGACATGCCATGGTCTTATCGCGCAGCGCTTTGGACAACCTCGCATGTCGCGCCATGGATGACGTTCACCGGGAAGGGTCTCAAGATCTGGCCGTCGGACAATGTCGAGATGCTTCGGAAGCTGTCGCGCGATCCGCTGTTTCAGCGTCAGACCCGTGCCGATGCCATTTATGGTCTTGTTAACCTGATGGATGAGGCTCGGAAAGCGCCAGCAAAACTGACCCATCCTCCTCCGATCCTGTTCCTTTATGGCGCTAATGATCAGATCATTCCAAAGGAGCCGACCGAGGCGGTCATCGCCGCTTTAGGAAAACGCGCGCTCGTGAAGCGTTACCCTCACGGCTATCACATGCTGTTGCGCGATCTGGATGCAAAACAAGTGTGGAGCGACACGCTGAACTGGATCGCCAGCGGCCGCTCCACAATTTTGGACTAGTTACCGTTCCCGCGGCGGAGGCGGCGGCCCTTGATCGTCGTCGTCATAATTCGGAGGGGCATCATTCGGCCCGCCACCCGGTCCAGGACCCATGTCGCCCGGCCGTGCGGGGACTTGTTCCCATCCACTGCGGCAGTCTTTCACATACGGGTAGTAGCCTTCTGGCTTGGCGCAGTGATACCAACTGCCGCCACTGTCATAACCCGATCCCGCGCCTTGATCGTCGCCCGGACCCGAGTCGTCGTAATCGCCTTGGTCGTCACCACTCTGGTCGTCATCATCATAACTCTCGTCGTCGTAATAGTCGGACGAGACGTAGTCTGGATAGGGATAGACCGGCGCTGTGTAGAAGTACCAACTCGGGCCGACATTCCACCACCAGCCGTACCGGCCGTGCCACCAGGTGTGACGCCAATGGCCGCCGCCCCACCAGCGATGTTCGGCCGGCGTGAAATGACGGAAATCATGCCGCAGAACGAAATGCGGGCGGGCATGCGCGATCGCGCGGGGGTGATGCGCCATTACATGATGCCAATGCACACGCGCCGGTTCGGCGTTTGCCGCCGTCGCCGTCAGCATGGTCGAGCCCAGCAGAAGGGCTGAAAGTGCTACTGTTTTGTACATGTCAAAGCTCCTGTCGCGAGGCTGCTCTTGCTATTTTCGACGGCAGTTTCGAATTTCGATCCTGAACCGCAGATGAACTGCCCCCGCATTGCCGGATATTTAATGTCGAGTGACCGAGAATCGTTCCAATTCCAAGAGGTTATTATTGGCCCAAGCGGCCATAGGCGGGCCGAAACAACCTGCTGGAATTTGGATCGCGCCGTTCTCGAAGACGAGAGACGGGCGCCCGCGTTGGTAGATACCGTCCTCCAGATTCCGCTGAACGCAAAACGCAATGTCGTCCGCGACAAAATCCCAGTGCGTCTTCGCCCGTGCGCCGCCGATACCGGCATGGGACCGAATCTGCCAAGATCATCGCGTCCTTTCCGTGGAGTGCCCCATGAAATCCCTGCGCGTTGTCATTGCCCTTGGCTGCATTGCGGTGTGTACGCCGAGTCTGGCGCAGAATGGCGCTTTCACCATGGAGCAGGTGCTCGCCTATCCTTATGCGACTGGACTTGTCGCGGCGCATGGCGGCGACCACATCGCGTGGGTGCGTAATGTCGCCGGTGTTCGCAATGTGTGGGTAGCGGACGGTCCTGCTTTCAAACCGCGGCAGGTGACACAGTACAAGAACGACGACGGGCAGGAGATCACGCAACTGACGTTTTCCCCCGATGGAAAGCGCTTGGTTTATGTGCGTGGCGGAGATCACGATGCGAACTGGCCGGCGGAGGGCGACATCGCGCCCGATCCGAATGCGTCCACCGATCAGCCGAAAGTGACGATCTGGGCTGCTTCGATGCGGGGGGGCCCTCCGGTGAAGATCGCGGAAGGCGACGAGCCCGCAATTTCTGCGTCGGGAAAGCTGGCTTACGTCGCGAAGGATCAGGTCTGGACGGCGTCATTTTCCGGCAAGGGTAAAGTGGAGCTGCTGTTCTTCGACCGCGGGAAGGACCACGATCTGCGCTGGTCCCCAGACGGAAAGCAATTGGCGTTCGTGTCGGGCCGCAACGACCATGCGTTCATCGGCATTTTCATCGACAAGACAAAGCCGCTCAGCTTCATATCGCCGTCGACCAATCGCGATTTCTCGCCGCGCTGGTCCGCGGACGGCAAGCGCATCGCCTTCGTGCGGATGCCCGGCGTGGGCGGCACGCCCGTGCCTTTGCTCAAGCAGACACCCAGTCCGTGGTCGATCTGGGTTGGCGATGCCGCCACGATGGCAGCGCATGCCGCATGGAAGAGTCCGGAAACGCTTCTCGGCTCATTCCCGGAAACTGAAGGTAACGCCAATCTGTTCTGGGCAGCGGGCGACAGGCTGGTTTTTCTCAGCGATCTCGACAACTGGCCGCATCTCTATGCGGTGCCGGCAAGCGGTGGAAAGGCGGCGCTGCTCACACCGGGCAATTACATGGTGGAGAACGTCACGCAAAGCCGCGACGGCACGACGATGATCTTCAGCGCCAATACGGGATCAACGCCGAGTGATTTCGACCGGCGCCACATCTTCCGCGTTGCCGTCGACGGCGGAAAACCCGTGGCGGTCACATCGGGCGACACGATCGAATGGACACCTGTCGCTGCGGACGACATGCATGTCGCGTTCGTTTCGACAGGTGCGCGCACGCCGCCGGTCGTGGCACTGGCAGGACTGGATGGAAAAGACCGGCATGAATTGATCGCAGACGACATCGCGCGCGATTATCCGATGGACAAGTTTGTCACGCCGAAATCGGTGTCGTTCAAATCGGCTGATGGATGGACCGCGCATGGGCAAATTTTCCAACGCTCGGACAACGCAGCGCCGAAACCCGCGATCGTCTTCGTTCATGGTGGGCCGCCGCGGCAGATGCTGGTGGGCTGGCACTACATGGACTATTACAGCAATGCCTATGCGGTAAACCAATATCTGGCGACGCATAGCTTCGTGGTGCTATCGGTGAATTACCGGCTCGGCATCGGCTACGGACATAGCTACCATCATCCCGATCACGCCGGTCCATTCGGCGCGTCCGAGTATCAAGACGTCGTCGCCGGGGCAAAGTTTCTGCAAGGTGTGAAAGGCGTCGATCCCGGGCGGATCGGCATCTGGGGCGGGTCTTATGGCGGTTACCTGACTGCGATGGGATTGGCGCGCAATCCGGAAATCTTCAAGGCCGGCGTCGATCTGCATGGCGTGCACGATTGGTCGGCGGATCTTGAGGCCTGGGTCGGTCCAGCAGCGAAGCGATACGAAAAGGGCGACCGGGATCAGGCGATGAAAGTCGCGTTTGAATCTTCGCCCGTCGCGGACATGTCCCGCTGGAAGGCGCCGGTTCTGCTCACACAGGGTGATGACGATCGCAATGTGCAATTCCAGCAGACAGTCGATCTCGCGCGCAGGCTCGATGCGCGGCACATTCCTTATGAGGAACTCGTGCTGCCCAACGAAATCCACGGTTTCCTGCGGCACGCGTCATGGCTGACGGCCGACAAGGCGACGGCGGAATTCCTATCGAGAAAGCTGAACGTTCACCCCTAGAGCGGTCTCAGGAAAACCATGTCCTGCATGTTGCCGACGAAGCCCGGCAGGATGTCGAGAATCTCAAAATCTCGCGTCCAATTGCGGCGTAGATAGTCATGCGTGTGATACGTGTTGCGGTAATAGGTATCGTCCGCTGTGACCCCGCGATGCGACATCTCCGCGCCGGTATCGCAGAAGCCCTTTGCCCGCAACACGCCAGCAACATCGATGGTGTTGCTGGCATTGTGCAGCGAGGTCGCGCAATTCACTGATACGGCAATGACACCGGTCGGTTTGACGATGCGGCTCAATTCCTTCAGCCACGCGAATTGCTCGTCCTCGCGCAGATGGGTGAAGATCGATATGCCGATGGCCGCGTCAAATGTATCCGCCGAGAACTCCGTGCGGGCTTCCAGACTCTGAGGCCGAAAGTCACCACCGCGGATGTTCTCAGCGCACCAGCCAATTGCTTCCCGATCTATGTCGATCCCGGTGTAGGCCCATTCCTTGACAAGGTATCTCGCCATGCGTCCGACGCCGCATCCCCAATCCAGCATCCGGCGCGCGTTGTGCGGTCCGGGCAGATAGACGCTCAGCGCCCCGTCCAATTTGCGTTTGAGTGCATAGCCCCATTTCTCGAAGGTCCGCGGATCGGTCCAGATTGCACGCTGAGTGAACTTCGCCGGCGGGAGCGGGATATCCAAGACCGCACGCGGGCGGGCGATATGGAAATGATCCCAATCGCGGACGAATGCTCCGGTCGTCACGCCGGTGAGCCGCATCACGATTTCATTCTTGTCCTTGAAGACCGTAGGCACATGGATCATGCCGCGGAAATCGGCAGCCCCGTTCGGACGCATGCGCATATAATCGATGCCGCGAAAAGTCTCGCCGTCGATCATCAGGCGGAATTCTTCTTGCGGCGGATAGACTGGTGCTGTGATGTGACCATTCAGGAAGATCGACTCGGCGCGATCCTCGATCTGCGGCATCCACCATGAAACCAGCGGCGCATCGAGTTCGAATTCGTCCATTGGCCCCTTATATGCCGCTACGCGAGCGCAGAACCTATGGTCGCTCGAATCGCAGTGTCAACGCGATATTCCATTTGCGTTCGCGCTGAATTCGAATTTGCCACCGATCCGGACTTGGACCTCTCGCGCCTTCCCTGCGTTAGGTAGGAGAGGAGCAGTTATGGACGCACGGAACCCGGAATTTGGTTATAAAAACAGCATCTTGCCTGCAAGGATCCCGCTTTGGGGAATTGTGCTGGGTGCAACCACAATTGTGCTGATCGTTTTTATTCTCATTTTTGATTGGAATTGGATGCGCGGGCCGATCGCGCGTTATGCCTCGCACCGGCTGGGGCGGCAGGTCAGCATCAATGGCGATCTTCGCGTTCATCTGTTCTCGCGGCATCCCAATGCCACGATCAACGGCCTTCGCGTCTCCAATCCGGATTGGGCGCCAAAGGGTGATACCGCAGACATCCCCAAACTCGGCCTGCAAGTGACGCTGTGGCCGTTGCTTACCGGACGGGTTGTCTGGGAGCAGGTGATCGCGACATCGCCCAACATTTCTCTCCTGCGCGATACCGATGGCCGGGCCACATGGGAATTCGGCACGACAGCTGCCGAAAACGCAAAGCCGCTGAATATTCCCCCGATCCGCCGGTTCCTGATTTCCAACGGTGTCGTGCAGATTGTGGATGAAAGGCGGCATCTCACATTCAGCGGAACATTGTCCGCGAGCGAGAATGGCGGAGCAAAAAGTCCTACGGCGTTCCAGATGAACGGCAACGGGCTGCTCAACCGGCATGCCTTCGTGATGAATGTCGAGGGTGGCCCTTTGATCAACGTCGATCGCGACAAACCCTATCCGTTCACGATGGAAGTGCGCTCCGATGCGACCAAAGTCAACGCGCAGGCGGCTATTCGCCATCCGTTCGATCTCGGTCAGATAGACGGAGACGTGACCTTTGCCGGCGCCAATTTGGCTGACCTCTACTATTTGACGGGCATCGCGTTTCCGCGCACGAGCCCGTACCGGTTGTCGGCGTCTTTTTCACGTGACGGCACCACATACCGCTTGGCGCATATGACGGGCACCGTCGGCAACAGCGATCTCGAAGGCTGGATGGCGGTCGATGTTCATACCGGCAGGCCCTATCTCACAGCCGATATGACGTCGCGCAAACTGGATTTTACGGACCTGGGACCGCTTCTCGGCGGCGCGCCATCTCGTGCGAAGATTGCACAGGCGGCGTCGAAAGCCGGTATATCGCCGGTTGTTGCCGCAAACCGCACAATCGTCCCGCAGAACGAGACGTATTTCCTGCCGGACGTGCCATTGGCGGGGGATCGGGTCAATCAGATGGACGCGAAAATCCACTACAGCGCGCAGTCGATTCATTCCGAAGATTTCCCGCTGAAGAGCTTCGATCTTTCACTCGCCATCGATCACGGCATGATCTCGGCCAAGCCAATCTCGTTCGTCCTGAGCCAAGGCAAGATAACGGGGTCGGCCACGGTCGATGCGCGCAGGAAGACGCCGACGATCGGCGTCGATTTCCGTGTGCGTGACATCAAGCTGGAGCAATTCGTCGCCAAACAGGGCAAAGATCCATCGATGCTGGAAGGCACTGTGGAGGCGCGCGCCCTGATGCGGGGTGTCGGCGCCTCGCTGCATCAGGCGGCGTCAACGGCAGACGGAGATTTCCGCATGGTGGTGCCGGGCGGCGCGATCCGCCAGCGTTTTGCCGAGCTCATGGGGATATCAGTCGATCGTGCTTTCCTGCTGTCGGGCCAACAGCAGACCGACATTCGCTGTGCGGTCGGAGACTTTCAGGTGCGTGGCGGCGTGATGACGGCGCGCACGCTCGTCTTCGACACCAACGTCATGAATATCACCGGAAAGGGGAGTGTCGATCTTCGCCGCGAAGATGTGAATATCGAATTGCAGGGCCACCCGAAGAAGCTGACGCTTCTCAGGCTGCGTGCGCCGATCGTTGTCAGCGGGCCGCTGAAAAGCCCCAATGTCGGAATCAAGAGCGGTAGCATCCCGGCGCAGGCCGGCATCGCTGCTGTTCTCGGCGCGGTGGCGACACCATTTGCAGCTTTGTTGCCGTTCGTCGATCCCGGCTTGGCCAAGAACGCCGATTGCGTGGGCCTTGAGCGGGCCGCTTCCACGACCACGCCGAAAGTCCGCAAATGATCGCGGAGTGGTTCGCGGAAAAGCGCGCGTCCTCGCATCTGCTGTCGATCGCCGCGTCGGTTGCCGACGAATTCATGGCCGATCGCATTCCGCTTATCGCCGCGGGTGTGACGTTCTTTGTCTTGCTTGCGCTATTTCCCGCCATCGGTGCTGTCGCGGCTCTATTTGGTTTCTTTGGAGACCGGTCGGTGCTTTCGCGTGACCTCGCAGGATTCGCGGGCTTACTGCCTGGCGGCGCCATGAAAGTTCTTGCCGCGGAGATGACGCGGCTAGCGGCATTGAAGCCCAGCAAGATCGGTCTCGCTTTTTTCATCAGCCTTTCCATCGCGCTGTGGAGCGCCAGCGGTGGCGTGACGTCCTTGATCGACGGTCTGAATATTGCGCTCGAGGTCAAGGAGCGGCGCAGCTATTTGCGGCAATTACTCATTGCCGTGACGGTCGTCGCTGCGGGTATCGCCTTTACTGTGGCCCTGGCTGAGATTGTCGCACTGTTCGCCCCGCTTGAAAGCATAGCGAACTCTTCGCCAGTTGTCGCATGGTTGATGACGGTTGTGCGGTGGACAGCGATTCTAATACTGGCAATTGTATTCAACGTTCTCATTTATCGTTATGCGCCGGATCAGCCTCGTGCTGAACGCCGATGGATAAGCTGGGGTGGCGTTATTTCGCCGGTGCTATGGGTGATCGGCTCGGCTACGTTCAGCTGGTATGTGCAGAATTTCGGCAGCTACGACAGGACGTATGGCGCGCTCGGCGCCGTGGTTGGCTTCCTGACATGGATATGGCTGTCGCTTGTCATTCTTCTTCTTGGCGCCGAGATCGACAGCGAAGTCGCGCGCCGGCGGCGGGCATGAACGACGACGCACCGTTCCCGTTTTCGGGAACGATGCGTGTCGTCATCGAAGAAGCTGCCGCGCTAGGGCAACCGGAAGACGTTGTCGCCGCCGAATGCGTTCTGGCACCGGATTGCTTCGATCCTTGCGCGTTCGAGTATGTCGGCGAGATCGATCATTTTATGCTCGCGCGCCAGACGGCTCATCTCCGGCAACATGTCTGCGATGTAGCTCGCGATCTCTGGTCCCGTAGCTTCTCTTTTTCTCGAATTCACCATTATCCCCATGTTCATCCCCTTCGATTTAGCAGGGCCTTGTTACCGGCCGTTCTCTTGAGCGATCCAGTATCCCCGGTTCATCCCAATGTCCCTCCGGCCGGATCAGCGCCATTGGGTCCGAGTGCATCGTCAGGCGCTCGGGATGAGGCTCGAGAAATTTCCGCATCTCCGCGTAGTCGTGGTCGGAGAAGTGGAATTCGATGTTGCGGGTGACGATCTCGTAGCCGAGCTTCGTCCAGAAATTGAGGATCCGCTTCTGCGGATGGCCGTAGATCAGGTTGAACCCCTTCTGCCGGACGAGGTTCTCGGCGAACTCGACCAGCCGATATTTCAGCTTTGTGCGCCGGTACGGCGACAACACAGACAACCGCTCGATCTTCGCGAAATCGCCGAAATAGCGGATGCGCGCACAACCTGCGGGCTCATCGCCGACGAAGCCCAGAATGTGCTGGGCGCATGTGTCATTCCCGTCAAATTCTTCCGAGTACGGACATTTCTGTTCGCCAATGAAGACAACAGCACGGATGGCGCGGACCTGCTCGAGCTGTTCGGCATTGGTGACGGCGACCACGCGAATGTTCGGTTGTGGCGGCGCCTGCACCTTGTGCGCGTAACCGATCTTGAGGACGAAGAGACCGCCGATGCGGTCGTCTTCCGCTGTGACTGGGCGCATTCCGCCCGTCCTGCCTGCCTTGCGGCCGGCTTCTGTGGCAAGCGTGGCGTAGTGCGCGATGCCCATGTAACGGGCGAGGGAGCGCGCGAGCATCGGCCGAAAGATGTCCAGCTTGCGCTCGGCTAGCATTGCCCAGATGTAGATCGCGTCCGCCGCTTCGCCTTCGTTGCAAAGCAGCGCCGGGTTCGGCTTCTTCAGATTGATCGTGCGATCGAGGAGCGCGGTATGCCCCGCTCCATTGAGCACGAGCTGGCAATAGAAGCCGACAAGGCGGTGGGTGTCGCCCGTCCGCTCGAAAAGACCCCAGAAGGAGTCGGAATTCTGGCTATGGACCGCTTGGAATGTTTCTAGCGAGGCCGAATCTTCCGCGATTTTCCTGTGGAGAAGTGCATTGGCTTCTGCCAGCCAATCCTTACTCAGGCGACCGAAAGCGACGTTTTCTGACAAAATGTCATAGGTCGCCCACTCTTTTGGCGCGCCTTTATCGATGCTTTTACTCTCACTGGTTGCTGACATAGGCTTGGTCCCCGTTACGCTTGCACACGGGTGCACCGAATCAGTGCCCCCTGGACCTAGGGTGGGGAACGAGACATGCCAGCAGAAGCCGCAAATAGCGTTACAGGCGGAACGGAAATGTTCCCAGAGCCCTCACCGGGGAGGGCGCGCGAACCGAATTGGGATGACTACCGAATATTCGGCACGGTCGCAAAGCAACGCAGTCTTGGGCGCGCCGCGAAAGCACTTGGCGTAGCAAAGCCTACGATTCGGCGTCGGATAGCAAGTCTGGAATCATCGATCGGAACGCCGCTTGTGGATCGCAGCGCGAATGGGCTGGCGCTGACTCAGCAGGGCAGGCAGGTTGCCGATATGGTGGAAGCGATGGCGATGATCGCTGACAGTGCGATGACCCGTGTTCGTATCGGTGAGCGTGAAGTTGTCGGCGAGTGCAAGATGGTCCTGGGCGAGGGTCTCTCGACCGCGTGGTTCATTCCGCATTTCCTGGGACTGTTCGGCGATCTCTATCCGCGCGTCATCGTCCATCTGGCGGCGTCGCCGGACAACGACAAGATTTCCGTTCCGCCCTACGACATCCAGATCCGCTATGCGCCGGCGAGCGACGACAATCTGCTGACGTTCCGCATCGCGACCTTCCACTTCAACTATTTTGCGTCCCGCCGTTATGTCGAGCGCTTCGGTATACCCAGTTCGCAGGAAGATCTGGCCAACCATCGCTTGGTTGATGTCGCGCGATCCTCGGGCGCGGATACGGGACTACTCGCACAATATTCCAATATTGCTTCGTTGGGCCGGTCCTATCTGTTCAGCAATTCGGGAAACATGATCCTTCAGTCGGTTCTCGCGGGGCATGTGATCGGGCTGCTGCCGAGTTACACATACGTCGTGTCGCCTGATCTGATTCCCGTCTTGCCTGACTGCCATTACGAAACAGGATTGTTCATCTATTTTTCCGATGCCGCATCTGGAAAGAAGGCAACACGCGCAATGATCGATTTCCTGCGCAACATCGTGTTCGACAAGACAAGAATGCCGTGGTTCGGCGACCGTTACGAAAAGCCGAACGACAGCTGGCGCGCGACATTCTCCAATCTGGTCAAGACGGCCGGCACCTACATGCCGCCGATGAGAATTGAGATCGCAGGAGAATGAGGTGAGTTCTTATGGTGGGCGCGACAGGGATTGAACCTGTGACCCCTCCCGTGTGAAGGGAGTGCTCTCCCGCTGAGCTACGCGCCCGCCTGGCCTGTGAAAGGCGGACCCGCCCTATAGGGTGTCGGCGCGAAGGCCGTCAAGCGGCTGGCGGCAAAAGCTATTTCGCGGCGGCGACGATGGCGGCTTCGATGATCGGCCAGGCGTCTGATTTTGGGTCGACCATCTCGAAATGGCCGGCACCCTTGATCTCGATGTCGTCGACACGGTCGCCTGCGGCTCTGGCCTTCTTCGCATAGGCGTGGCCGAACGGCGCGGGCACGATGTGGTCGAGATCACCGGAAAAAATCACCTGACGTACGCCCGACGGCACCAACCGCGCCGGCGAGGTGTCGGCACAGGGATCGGAACGTTGACCGATGAGGCCGTCGATTGTCGGCGGGCCTCCGCACGCATCAGGACCGCTTCTCCGATAGGCTTCGAGATCGAGGATGCCGGAGAGGCTGACAGCGCCGTGGATGGGGAGCGGGTCGCTCTTATAAAGCGCACTCGATTTCGCGATGCGCGACCGCGCCGCCGCCCAGATCGCCAGATGCCCGCCCGCCGAATGACCGACGGTCACGACATGCGCGAGGTCGAGATGAAAGCGCGGCGCCAGCGTGCGCAATTTGTCGATGGCGTTGGCAGTGTCGAGGAAGGTGCCGGGATAGCCGCCGCCGTCGTGACCGATCCGGCGATACTCGATATTCCAGATCGCGAAGCCGCGCGCACGCAGCGGCTCGATCATCGGGTCCATCAATTCACGGCCGGGAAGTTCGGCGAGCCAGCATCCGCCATGGATCAGCACGACGACCGGATGTGCGCCGTTGCCTTTTGGCAGATAGAGATCGCCGACCTGCAGCGCATCCTTGCCATACGCGATGTGCTGATCGGGCGTCGGGCGCGGGCGCGTGAGCAATTCCTGATAGGTCGAACTGGCGGTCGCGGCACAAGGCGCGAGGATCGCCGCAGCAATGCCGGCAGTGCGTGCTGCATTACTCATATCAGTGTGCTTTCGGATTGCCGACTAACTCGGTAGTACGCTCGCAACCTTAGCAAAAAGCACGCGCATTGAAATCTACTTCGCCTTGGTCACCCGCCAGACCTTGTTGCCGACATCGTCAGCGACCAGCAGCGCGCCGGTCTTATCGACGGCGACGCCGACCGGGCGCCCGCGCGCCTCGCCGCGATCGTTGAGAAAGCCGGTCAGCAAATCCTTCGGCTCGCCTTTCGGCTGGGCACCGGAGAAGGCGACGAAGATCACCTTATATCCCGAACGGGGATCGCGATTCCACGAGCCGTGCTGGCCGATGAACACGCCGTCGGCATAGTCGTCGCCGAGCTTTGCGCCGTTTGAGAAGGTGAGGCCGAGCGAGGCGGTGTGCGCGCCCAACGCATAGTCCGGCGCGATCGCCTTTGCCATCATGTCGGGACGTTGCGGCTTAACGCGATCATCGACGTGCGGGCCATAATAGGACCACGGCCAGCCATAGAATGCACCGTCCTTCACCGAAGTCATGTAGTCAGGCACAAGATCGCTGCCGATTTCGTCGCGCTCGTTCACCGCCGTCCAAAGGACGCCGTTGCGCCATCCAAGGCCCACAGGGTTGCGAAGCCCGAATGCAAACACGCGATGCGCGCCAGCCTTTGGATCGACTTCCCAAATATCGGCGCGGCCGTTCTCCGCGGCGAGACCGTTCTCCCCCGCATTGCTGTTGGAGCCGATCGTCACGTAGAGCTTCGAGCCATCGGCATTGGCGATGACGTTCTTGGTCCAATGGTGGTTGATCCTGCCGGCAGGAAGATTGACGACCTTTTCGCCTTTCTCCGAGATGCTCGTCTCGCCGTCGTGATACGGGAAGCGCAACACCGCATCGGTATCAGCCACATAAAGCGTATCGCCGGACAGCGTCATGCCGAAGGGCGAGTTCAGCCCGGAGATGAAGACCTTGCGTTGATCCGCGACGCCGTCGCCGTTGGTGTCGCGCAGCAAGGTGATACGATTGGGCGATGGGCCGGACTCCGCCCCCGCGGTCTTCATGATCGTTTGTTCGATAAAGCCTGTCACGCCGCGCGAGTCGTCTGGCTTCGGTGGGGCGTTGGTTTCCGCCACAAGCACATCGCCGTTCGGCAGCACCAGCAGCCAGCGTGGATGATCCAAGTTCTCCGCGAACGCTGCGACCGCGAGCCCCGCCGCAGGAGTCGGCTTCTCGCCGGCCTTCCAATGCACCGCCTTCGCGACATTGACCGTCGGTATCAGGGTCTTGTTCGGCGCGGGCAGCGTGGGGTGGGGTCCGGTGCCGGCGGAAAACGGAAGCTTCGCCTTCTCGCCGCAGGCCGAAAGCGACAAAGCGGCCGTGAGCAAGAGTGCAGACTTGAAATGTCGCATGATGGCCTCGTTCGAAATGTCGCTCGTTCTAGCCGAAAACGCAGCCGGACTGGCGACGTTCCTTAAGATAGCAGCTTCCGTGCGATCGCCGGGATCTCGGCGAAGTCATCGATAACGGCATCGCCGCCGAGCGTTGCCGCGGGTTCGGGGGTATAGCCGTAAGACACGAGAATGACTTTCGCACCGGCTGCGCGCGCGGTGGCGACGTCGGTCGCACTATCGCCGATCATCAGCGCCGGACCGCCGCCGAGTTCTTCGACGACATGATGGAAGACCCGCGCGTCGGGCTTATTATAACTGTAGCGGCCGGCGCCGTGGATCGTGTCGAAATACTTCGCGAGATCGAGCGCGGGCAGAAGAAGTTCGGTCAGTTCCTGCGGCTTGTTGGTGAGAACGCCCATTCGGGCACCATCGGCTTTCAGCGCGGCCAAGGTGGTTTCAACGCCGGGAAACGAACGGCTGGCGGCGGCGATATGCTTCCTGTAATGCGCGATGTAGTCGTCGATCAGCGTGGGCAGGCGGGCTTCGTCCATCGCCCCACCGGTCATTTTGAACGCCTCGATCATCATCGTCCGCGCTCCAAAACCCACCAAATGGCGCAGATCGGCATGATTCACCGGCGGGCGGGCCTCGCGGATCAGTATGGCGTTCAGCGCGCCCAGCAGATCGGGCGCGGTATCGACGAGGGTACCGTCGAGGTCGAAGATCAGGGCTGGACTCATGGGCGGGGAGTTAACAGATTCGGCGCAACATAGCGTCACGAATCGTCATTTCGTCCTTTTTCTTCGCTAGGTTACGGCAAGAGCATGACACGCGCGGCAGTGATCCTTGCGGCAGGCATGGGCACGCGGATGAAATCCGCGAAGCCGAAGGTCATGCACGCCGTCGCGGGCATGCCGATCCTCGGCCATGTGATCGCGGCGGCGCGCGGCGCCGGCGTGGAGCGCATCGTGGTGGTCACCGCGCCAGCCATGCAAGACGTCCGCCATTATGCCGCGTCGCTCGGCGCGGAAAGCGCGATCCAGGACAAGCAGCTCGGCACCGGCCACGCCGCGCTCTGCGCGCAGAGCATGCTCCGCGATTTCGCCGGCGCGGTCCTCGTCAACAACGGCGACATGCCGATGGCGCGTGCGGGGATGATGGCGGAGTCGCTCGCCTCTGCCGAGAAGCAGGGCCTGTCGATCGTCGCCTTCCGTCCCGCCGATGCGGCGGCATATGGGCGCGTGATCGTGGGCGCGGACGGATTGCTCGACCGTATTGTCGAGTTCAAGGATGCAAACGCCGAGGAACGCGCGGTCGATCTGTGTTGCGCCGGAACCTATTCGGCAGCGGATGCACGCAAGTTCTTCGCATGGGCGTCGAAGCTCGGCAACAACAACGCGCAGGGCGAATACTATCTTCCCGAAGTGCCGCTGGTGGCGAAGGAGGATGGAGTGCGTTCGGCCGTTACGGTCGCTGACGAGATCACCGTGATGGGCGTCAATTCTCGCGCCGAACTCGCCGACGCGGAGTTGCAAATGCAGAAGCGCCTCCGGGCAGCGGCGCTTGCGAACGGCGTCGGCATGATGGCGCCGGAGACGGTGTTTCTTTCGCACGACACGAAGCTGGAATCCGATGTGCAGATCGGTCCCTATGTCGTGTTTGGCCCCGGCGTCACGGTGCGCAACGGCGCGGAGATCAAGAGTCATTCCGTGCTCGAAGGTGCGGAAGTGCAGGCCGGCGCGATCATCGGTCCGCACGCACGGCTGCGTCCCGGCGCCGTGATCGGAGAGGGTGCGCATATCGGCAATTTCGTCGAGGTGAAAAATTCCACCATCGGCAAGGGCACGAACGCAAATCATCTGGCTTATCTGGGCGATGCAACTGTCGGTGACGGCGCGAACATCGGCGCGGGCACGATCACGTGCAACTACGACGGTTTCGACAAGCACAGAACGACGATCGGCTCTGGCGCTTTCATCGGTTCCGACACCGCGCTGGTGGCGCCGGTCACCGTTGGCGACGGGGCCTATGTCGGTGCGGGCTCGGTCATCACCAAAGCCGTCGCAAAAGATGCGCTCGCCGTGACAAGAGCAGAGCAGAAAGAAATTCCGGGCTGGGCGGAGAAGTTCCGATCACGGAAGAAGGCCGAGAAAGGCAAGAAATAATGTGCGGCATCGTCGGTATCGCGGGCACGCAGGACGTCGCCCCGATCATCCTGGAGGCACTGAAGCGTCTGGAATATCGCGGCTATGATTCCGCCGGCATCGCCACCTTGGTCGATGGCGCGATCGAGCGCCGCCGCTCGCCGGGCAAGCTCTCCAAGCTTGGCGCCGAACTGCACAAGCATCCGCTCACCGGCCGCACGGGTATCGGCCACACGCGATGGGCGACGCATGGCGCGCCGACGGCGATCAACGCGCATCCGCACGCCAATGCGCGTGTCGCGATCGTGCACAATGGCATCATCGAGAATTTTCGCGATTTGCGCACGGAGCTGATCGCCAGGGGTCACAAATTCGAGTCCGAGACCGACAGTGAAGTCGCCGTCCACCTCATTTCGGACTATCTCGATCAGGGGATGAAGCCCGAAGATGCGGCGCAGGAAGCGGTTCGCCGTCTGACCGGCGCGTATTCGCTGGCGATGATCTTCCGTGGTGAAGAATCTCTGCTGATCGGTGCGCGCAAGGGTAGCCCTCTGGCGGTCGGCTATGGCGAGCACGAAGCCTATCTCGGCTCCGACGCGTTCGCCCTCGCGCCGTTCACCAACCGTGTCGCCTATATGGAAGACGGCGATGTCGCCATCGTGCGCGGCAATCAGGTTTCGATCTTCGACGCCAAGGGACGGCCGGCGAACCGCGAGGTCGTGATCACCAATGCATCGTCGGCGCTGGTCGACAAGGCGGGTCACCGCCACTTCATGGCGAAGGAAATCCACGAGCAGCCGGAAGTCATCAGCCACACGCTTGCGCATTATCTCGATACCGCGGGCCCGAAGGTCGAACTTGATGATGACCAGCTCGCGAAGACTCTGGCGAAAGCGACGCGGCTGACGATCTCAGCCTGCGGCACCGCCTATTACGCAGGCCTTGTGGGCAAATATTGGTTCGAAAAGCTGGCACGCTTGCCGGTGGAGATCGATTTCGCGTCGGAGCTGCGCTACCGCGATCCGGTCTATCCGAAGGAAGGCGCGGCTTTGTTCATCTCGCAATCGGGCGAGACCGCCGACACGCTGGCAGCGTTACGCGATGCAAAGGCAAACGGGCAGACGACGCTCGCGCTCGTCAATGTGGTCGAAAGCTCCATCGCACGCGACGCCGATATCGTGCTGCCGATCTTTGCGGGACCGGAAATCGGCGTGGCCTCGACCAAGGCGTTCACCTGCCAGCTTGCGGCGCTGGCCGCGCTCGCCATCGGGGCGGGGCGTGAGCGCGGCGTGCTGAGCGCGGAAGACGAAAAGAAACTCTGCACCGCACTGCTCGAAATCCCGCGCCATATCGTCGAGTTCCTGAAGCAGGAAGCCAAGATCGAATTGCTCGGCCAGGAAGTCGCCAAGGCGCGCGACGTTCTCTATCTCGGCCGCGGGCCGAGCTTCCCGCTCGCGATGGAGGGCGCGCTGAAGCTGAAGGAAATCTCCTACATCCATGCCGAGGGCTATGCCGCCGGCGAGATGAAGCATGGCCCCATCGCGCTGATCGACGAGGACGTGCCGGTGATCGTGATGGCGCCGCACGATTCCTTCTTCGAGAAGACTGTCTCGAACATGCAGGAAGTGATGGCGCGGGGCGGCAAGGTGCTGCTGATCTCCGAAGCCTCCGGCCTGTCGCATGCCGGCGCGGAAGCTTGGGCGAAGATCGAAGTCCCCGACGCGGATTCCTTTATCGCACCGATCCTCTACGCGATCCCGGCGCAGCTGCTCGCCTACTACGCGGCGATTGCGAAGGGCACCGACGTGGACCAGCCGCGCAATCTGGCGAAATCCGTCACAGTCGAATAACCGCAAACGCCGCCAGCGCGCTGGTTGACCGTTGCTTACGAATGAGTTATTTAACTATTTAGTTTATTTATTAGACGAGTTGATGGACCGCATCTTCAACGCTTTAGCTTCGACGGCGCGTCGGAAAATCCTTGCCTATCTCTCGGCGAGCGAATTGACGTCGGGTGAAATCGCAGCGCGATTTTCCATGAGCAAGCCTGCGATCTCCAAGCACCTGCAAATCCTCGAAAGCGCCGGTCTGGTCAAAGCAGAGAAGGAGGGGCAGTTCGTCCACTATTCGCTCATACGCGACAGCCTCGTAAACACGCTGAATGGCTATGTGCAGGAAGTGTGTCCGGTATCGCGGCCGCTAAAGCGCGAGAGTGTGAGGCTTAAAGCACGCAAAACATAAGGAGGGTGGGATGCCGGATGCAGCAGTACGGTGGGCGGATGCAACACAGGGCCCGTTTCGGGTCCACTCTCTGATACTTTCGGCGGATATCGATCCCTGCGCCGGAACCGTTTCGTGGGACCCGATGCGCTCGCTTTGGAATGGCGGAATGATGCTCGCGGGTACAATACTCGGCCCACTTCTCTTCACATGGAGCGCGTTCGCTGTCTTTCTTTCATTGTTGCTGATCACGATGTGCACCGGTCATTCGGTGGGCTTTCATCGCCGCTTGATCCATCGCACGTTTCAGTGTCGCAAACGGCTGGAGCGTTTGCTGGTATGGTCGGGCACACTCGTCGGGATGGAAGGCCCCTTCTGGGTTGTGCGCGCGCACGACACGCGTGATTGGGCGCAACGGCAACCGCGGTGCCATCCGTATCTAAGGCATAGTTCCGGACTTCTGCGCGATGGTTGGTGGAATCTGCATTGCCGGTTCACGCTCGAACGTCCCCCACAATTCGACCCTGGTCCCGGTATTGGTGACGATCCATTTTACCGGTTTTTGCAACGCACTTGGATGTTGCAGCAACTTCCGCTCGCGCTCTTGCTGTACGCGTTTGGCGGCTGGCCTTGGGTAGTGTGGGGCATCTGTGCGCGCGTGACCGTCGGGGTTTCGATGCACTGGTTTGTGGGATACATCTGTCATACGCACGGGCCGCAGAGTTGGCTTGTCGATGAAGGCGCGGTGCAGGCACATGACGTTCCGTGGGCGGCAATCCCCTCGATGGGCGAGAGCTGGCATAACAACCATCATGCCTTTCCAGCATCGGCGCGGCATGGACTTTATCCAGGTCAAATCGATATCGGCTTTGGGTTCATCAAGTTGTTGGAGCGATTTGGGCTAGTCTGGGATATACAAACACCGGATGTTCTGCCGCCGCGTCCCGTTATCTCACGTGTCCGAGCGCGAACGGTGCGCAATCCGGCGACCTGCGTCACGGTCGAATAGCGCCTACTGCCGGTCCCAATAGGCGCGGCCGCGGTCGGGGCGAAACATCGTGCGCGGCCGGCCATGACGGTCTTCGACAGCGAAAGTATTGGTGGCGGGATCGTAGATCTGCGTGTCGCCGTTCGGACGGTGCTTGAACTCTGCGCCGGGTGGCGGATGGTGAACAAAGTTCGAGGCCTCCGTTTCGTATTCTGCCGCGTTGTGGTCCTCCGGAAACTCGCGTCCGTGCTTTTCCCAGTGCGCCTCCGCGTTCGCGCTGGTGCCGTCCGCACCTTGACCCCAGGCAATGTTGGTGTTGCCGTCACTCCGTTGCGTGATTTGATAGGCGGGTGCTGGCGCAACTGAGAAATCAGGCCGCGTGACCGCGATATCGAGAAGGACCGCAAACGCGACAAGCGGAAGAACCCATTTCGGCAAATTCTGCATTAGCGATCCCACCTCGCTGGTCGCGGCCATTGTTGATCACGGTGGCCAAGGATGGTAAGAACAAAATGTGAACCTGGTGGTGCGGTATGGCGGATAATCTCGAAGGTGGTTGCTCCTGCGGCGCGGTGCGCTATCGGCTGAGGACTGGGCCGATGTTCGTGCATTGCTGCCATTGCCTGGATTGCCAGCGCCAGACCGGCAGTGCCTTCGTGCTTAATGCCCTGATCGAGACCGACCGGATCGAGATGCTGTCCGGCGAACCAATCCCGATTGCGATGCCGACCGACAGTGGCCGTCCGCATGACATCTATCGCTGCCCCAAATGCTTGACTGCGGTGTGGAGCGACTATGGACATCGTCCTGTGCTGCGTTTCGTGCGCGTAGGAACCCTGGATGATCCCAACGCTCTGCCGCCGGATGTGCATATCTTCACGCGCTCCAAACAGCCCTGGGTCGGGCTGCCGGAAAATGTTTCGGCAGTCGAGGTCTATTACGACATGGAAAAGCTGTGGCCGGCGGAGAGTTTGGCGCGGCGCAAAGCGATCCTGGGTTAGGATTTGTCACGCAATTGCGTTAGGTCTTTCGCATGACCACGCAGGATTCGCTCAAGCGCGATGCCGCCGCAAAGGCGCTGGATTTCGTGCTGCACGGCATGAAGCTTGGCCTCGGTACAGGCTCGACGGCAGAGGCGTTTCTGGAACTGCTCGCTCCGCGCGTGCGGGGCGGGTTGCAGGTCGATTGCGTAGCGACGTCGGAACGAACCGCGCAGATGGCGCGGACGCTCGGCATTCCGCTTGGCGACCTTGATGCTTTAGCGCCTCTCGACCTCACGGTCGACGGCGCGGACGAGGCGGACCGCGATCTCAATCTTATCAAGGGCGCCGGCGCGGCGCTGTTGCGCGAGAAGATCGTTGCGGCATCGTCGAAGGCGATGGTGGTGATCGCCGACGAAACCAAACTCGTCGCGCGTCTCGGAAAATTTCCCTTGCCGGTCGAAGTCCTGATGTTCGGGCATGGCACGACAGCGAAGCGGATCGAGGCAGCGGTCGCGACGCTCGGCTACACGAATGTGCCGGTGAAGCCGCGCATGCGCGACGGCGGCCTGGTCCGCACCGACAGCGGCAATCTCGTCTATGATTGCGCGTTCGGCGCGATCACGGATGCGAAGGCGCTCGCGGCGGCAATGTCGGCCGTGCCCGGCGTTGTCGAGCATGGGCTGTTCATCGGTATCGCGACGACGCTTGTCATCGCGCATCCCGGCGAAGTCGAAGTCATTCCGGCGAGCCGGTAAGCGGCGCAAGCTCGATGCGCGGCACCAGCGGCGCAAGCTTTCGGATCAGCCGTACGAAGAAATCGGGCTTGCGGTCGTCCGCTACGATCAGATGATAGTGCGGCACTTCGGGGTCGCACGGCCCGTCATCACGCGTTTTGCAGACAAGCGTGTCGGTGCGCGCTGCAATCGGCGTGTCGCGCAGAATCAGTGCGATGTCGCCGATCGCTTCATAGGACATCGCGAAATAGGAATGGCCGAGCAACTCCGCCGGCGCGTCGCTCGCGTCCACAACATCGACGACGTGGTCGGCGGCGTTCGGCGTTTGCAGTTTACCTGTGCCGATAGGCATGTGTCCGGCGCGCGGCACTTCGCCATGCGCGACTGTCGAAACCGCCAGCACCGCGTCGCCATGCGAGGCATAGACGGTCACGCGGTGAACAAAGGGCATAGTGTCACCGAGCAGATGCGCGAAGTCGTTATTGACCGGATCGGCGCCGACATCGGCAGCGGCCAGGATCATCTGGTCGATGAAATCCGGCCTTGGCGGATCGGCGTGTTGTGCCAGCGCCGCCAGCGCCTGCAACAACACGCGGTTACCCATGGAATGTCCGAGAATGTCGATGCGAATCCCCGTCGCGGACAACGCATGCAGGAATGACGCCAGGTGCGGCACAGCGTAGGCGCTATGCTCGATATCGGGTATATAGCGGCCGATCTCGCCCTCGCTGCTCCAGTCGAATGTGGCCGCCACGCATCCCGAACGCGTGTCGTCGACAAGCTGCGCCGCGCGCAACACCGCGCCGTCGAACAAGGTGTTGAAGCCATGGATATAGAGAAAGACTTCGTTGCAGTTTTTCGTGCGTGCAGCCAGGGCAATCGCCGAGGCGATGCCCGCCATGCCGGGACCGCATTGCAAAGATGAAATTGGGCCGATTTTGCCGGTGGGAATCGGCTGGTCCGGAGGATTGAGGGCAGGAATCGTCGCCTCGGTCGCGCCGCAGGAGGGCGTGTCGCCCCAGTGCTTTGCGAAGCCGCCGGGCCACGCTTTGTCGGGCTCGCGATCGGTCACATAGAAGACGGTCGAGACAATCGGCGCGGCATCGCCCGTGCGCCAGACGGAGTGGACGAACTCCGCCTTGTCGCCAACGCAGCCGCCCAGCGCGGCGCCGAGTGCCAGCGCGGCCGGAAGCCGTATGCGTGCAAACATGGTCATCGTTGTTTGATCGTCCAACCTCGGTTAAGCCGATCATAGCAGAAGCGGAGCCGCGATCATGGCCGGATATGATTACGATCTTTTTGTCATCGGCGGCGGCTCTGGTGGGGTGAGGGCGAGCCGCATGGCGGCCGCCGCCGGTGCGCGCGTGGCGCTGGCCGAGGAATACCGCATGGGCGGAACCTGCGTGATTCGCGGCTGCATCCCCAAGAAACTGTTCGTCTATGCCAGCCATTTCGGCGAGGAATTCCATGACGCCACCGGCTATGGTTGGACGGCGGCCAACATCAAATTCGACTGGGCGGCGCTGATCGCCAACAAGGACAAGGAGATCGCGCGCCTCGAAGGGCTTTATCGCAAGAACGTCGAAGCGGCGGGCGTGAAGATATTCGGCGACCGCGCGGTGTTCGAGGACCTGCACACGATCCTGCTGCTCAACGAGGGGAGGCGCATCACCGCCGACAAGATATTGATCGCGACCGGCAACCATCCGACCCGTGAGATGGGCACGTCGCACATCGTGCCCGGCGGCAATCTCTGCATCACCTCGAACGAGGCGTTCCATCTCGACAGGCTACCGGAGCGCATCCTGGTTGCCGGCGGCGGGTACATCGCGCTGGAGTTTGCGCACATCTTCCATGGACTCGGCAGCAAGGTCTCGCTGGTCTATCGCGGCGAGAAGCCGCTCCGCGGCTTCGACGAGGATTTGCGCGACGCGCTGATGGACTCGATGAAGCGTCGCAACATCGACGTGATGCTAGGCTGCGAGTTCACCAAGGTCGAGAAACGCGGTGATTCCCTGCATGCCGAAACCAACAAGGGCGGCGTGGTCGAATGCGACCAGATTATGCTCGCCATCGGCCGTCAGCCGAACACGGAGGCACTCCATGTCGAGAAGGCGGGCGTGCAGCTTGGCAAGCGCGGTGAAGTGATTGTCGACAAATATTCCAAGACCAGCGCAGACAATATCTACGCCATCGGCGACGTGACCGATCGCATCCAGCTTACGCCGGTGGCAATCCATGAGGCGATGTGCTTCGCGAAGACGGCGTTTGAGAACAAGCCGACCTCGCCCGATCATGAGCATGTGCCGAGCGCGGTGTTCACCACGCCGGAGATCGGCACTGTCGGCATGAGCGAGATGAAAGCGCTGGGTATGGGCCATTCCATCGACGTCTACAAATCGACCTTCAAGCCACTCAAGCACACCATGACCGGCAGCGAGGAGCGCTCACTGTTCAAGCTGATCGTGGACGCGAAGACCCAGGACGTGCTCGGCTGCCATATCTTCGGCTGGGGCGCCGCGGAGATCATCCAGATGGTAGCGATCGCGATGAAGATGGGCGCAAAGAAATCCGATTTCGATGCGACGATCGCGCTGCACCCGACGGCAGCAGAGGAGTTCGTGACGATGCGGACGAAGAGTTATTCCAAACCACACTAAACTTCACCATGGCCGGGCTTGACCCGGCCACCCAGCCAGCGAGCCTTAGCGAGCGTAGAAAAGTCTCTCTCGGCGCGCGGACGGCGCCTACTGGGTGGCCGCCTCAAGGGCGGCCATGGTGAAGGTGAGTTATTTCAACGCCTCATCGATGGCCGCGTTCATCGTGGCGCCGCCGGGCTCGGTGCGCGAGCCGAAGGTGGCGGCGATGGTGCCGTCTTTGTTGAACAGATATTTGTGGAAGTTCCACTTCGGCGCAGCGTCTTCACCGAGTTCGCCCACGATCCATTTGTAGAGCGGATGCGCCTCGCCGCCGATGACGTGCTCCTTTGCCGTCATCGGGAAATCGACCGCGAATCGTGTTTCGCAGAAAGTCTTGATCTCATTCTCCGCGCCGGGCTCCTGCGCCCCGAAATCATTCGCCGGAACCCCGAGAATCACCAGGCCTTTGTCGCGCTTCGCCCTCCACAACGCCTCGAGCCCTGAATATTGCGGCGTCAGCCCGCATTGGCTCGCGACGTTCACGACCAGCAGGGCCTTGCCCTTGAATTTCGAAAGCGGAAGGTCGCCGCCGTCGATGGAGCGGAACTGGAAATCATGGGCTGTGGTCATGATGCGTCTCCGTCTTGGGGGGCGATGATAGACCTCAATGCGTCAGCGTAAAGAATTACTTAACAAACGGGCTTCCGTCACGGCTACCGCGCGCGCGCGTGGTTAAGACATTGGAAACGCGCAGGCGGCAATAATTGCCCGTTTTGGAATCGGACTGCGCCCATGGCCAAGTTTCTTCTCGCCGCGATCTATCTCTTCGGCTCGGCCGCTGTCGGCGGCGCGGTTGGGTTGTTCGCAGGATCGCCGACGGGAGGCCTCGTCGGTGCGACTCTTTTCCTCTTTGCTCTTCAGCTTCAGGCCAGTGTCTCCGCACGACGGAATCAGCGTGCGGCCCAAAAGGAAATCTCCAGCCTCAAACGCGCCAATGCAGCCATCGAACTCGCGCTTCATCAGACCGATTCCAAGATGGAAGAGATGCAGAAGGCCATTGAAGCCAAAGCGAGCGCGCAGGGCCGCAAGATCGTCTCCGAGCTTCAGGTGCTCGAAAGCCTGATGCGCGAATTTGCCGGAAAGATTTCTGTGAAAGCGCAGGAAGAGCCCGCGCCGGAACAGGTCGAAATGCGCGTCCAGGATTCGGCACGCTCCTATCTCGACGCGCTGGGCGAACCGGAGCTTCTCGAAACCATCCGCGCGAGCCTCGAGGAGAATCGCGTCGATCTTTACCTTCAGCCGATTGTCAGTCTGCCGCAGCGCAAGCTTCGCTATTATGAAGCGCTGTCGCGCCTGCGCGCGGAGGACGGGTCTGTGATCATGCCGGCGCAGTACATCAAGGTCGCCGCACCGGCGGGACTGATGTCGGTTGTCGACAACCTGCTGCTGTTCCGCTGCGTGCAGATCGTGCGCCGCTTGACGCAAAAGAGCCGCGACATCGGCGTGTTCTGCAATATCTCCGGTGATACGCTGACAGACGCGGAATTCTTCCCGCAATTCCTCGAATACATGCAGCACAACCGCGATCTCGCCGGACAAATCATTTTCGAGTTCGGTCAGGATGCTGTGGCGAAGGCCGGCGTGAGAGGCGAAGAGAATCTGGCCTATCTCGCTAATCTCGGCTTCGCGCTGTCGATGGATCATATCGAAACGCTCGCGGTCGATTTCGCGCGTCTCAAGAAGATCGGCTTCCGCCATATCAAACTCCGCGCCGACGTGCTACTAGGTGGCATGGGGCAAGCGCGTTCCACCGTGGGTCCCGAAGATTTCAAGAAGCTCCTGGAGCGCCACGGCCTTAACCTTATCGTCGAACGTGTCGAGGACGAGAAGTCGGTCGTGCAACTGCTCGACTACGCAGTCGATTTCGCGCAGGGCTATCTCTTCGGCGAGCCGCGCGCGGTGCGCGACGATGCGACCAAGTCACCGGAAAAGATCGAGCCGTCGGCTCCGATCATCCCGTTCCGCAAGACGGCTTGATTCAACTCTCCTGTTAGGGGAGGTTCGGCAGGCATGCCGCCTCCCCAGATTCTCTCCGGCCTTTTCGAGATCGCTTCCGAATACGACGCGCTGGTCTGCGACGTCTGGGGCGTCCTGCACAATGGCCATACCGGAAGCCAGGAAGCCGTCGCCGCGCTTCACGAATTCCGCAGGAGCCGAGGCAGGGTGATCCTGCTTTCCAATGCGCCGCGGCCGAAGCGCGATGTCGAGACCATGTTCAAACGGTTCGATATTCCGCCAGATTGCTACGACGAGATCGTGACCTCGGGGATCGCGGCGCGCATCGATCTGGAGGCGCGGGCCAAGGACAGGCGCCTGCGCATGTTCCATCTTGGTCCGGAACGCGATCGCGGCATCTTCGAAGGGTTGAACCTTGAGGAGACCAACATCGCGAATGCCGAAATCGTCCTGAATAGCGGATTGTTCGATGACGATGTCGAGACGCCGGATGATTACAAAGATCGACTCGCCGCGATGAAGGCGCGGAACCTGCTCATGCTGTGTGCTAATCCCGATTGGGTAGTGCAGCGCGGCGGCAAGCTGATCTGGTGCGCGGGCGCGCTTGCGGACGCCTATGAAAAAATTGGCGGGCCGGTGATCTATTACGGCAAGCCGAAGCCGGAGATATACGATCTGGTGCGCGCGAGTGCGCCGGGGGCCAAGCGTATGCTCGCCATCGGCGACGGGATGCATACCGACATCAAAGGCGCCAACGCCGCTTGCATCGATGCGCTGTTCATCGCCGACGGCATCCATGGCGGGGACGTCGCGGACGTGTCGCCGGGCCATCTCGACGAGCTTTTCGCCAAGGCCGGCGTGCATGCAAGGGCGGCGATGCGTGCGCTTGTGTGGTGACGCTCTCATGCTTCGACAGGCTCAGCATGAGGACTATGTATTGATATCCTCACCCTGAGCTTGTCGAAGGGTGAGGTCGTCGATAAGACACGCCGGGCAATAAAGGACTGCAAATGACCTATTACATCGACGATCTGAAACCCGGCCTGTCCGAGAGGTTCACCAAGACCATCAGCGAACGCGACATCCAGCTATTCGGCGAAGTCAGCGGCGACACCAATCCCGTCCATTTCGACGAGGAATTCGCAAGGACCACGATGTTCAAGGGCCGCATCGCCCATGGCATGCTGTCGGCGAGCTACATCTCAACCGTGCTCGGCATGCAAATTCCGGGACCGGGAACGATCTTCATGTCGCTGACCACGCGCTTCAAGGCGCCGGTACGCATCGGCGACACGGTCGTCACCACCTGCACGGTGCGTGAAGTGAATGCCGAAAAGCGCCGCGTGATCTTCGATTGTGTCTGCAAGGTCGGCGACGTCACGGTCGTCGAAGGCGAGGCGATGGTCATGGCGCCGTCGCGGCCGAAGGGATAATGGCTCTGGCCGCAACGAGTCTTCACTTCAACCCTCCCCTTGAGGAAGGGTCGATAATTTGTGAGCGCAGCGAACAAATTTCGGGGAGGGGTCATCTCGCAACGGTCGTTGACCCCTCCCCGAAAAATGCTTTGCATTTTTCGACCCTCCCTCCAGGGGAGGGTGGTTTGTTATGAGAATCTTTCGCCACTACGAGAATGTGCCCGGGGCGTTTCAGGGCGCGGTGGTGGCGGTCGGCAATTTCGATGGCGTGCATCTGGGCCATCGCGCGCTGATCGAGGAGGCGGAGCATCTGGCGCGCGAGCGCGGTGCACCGCTGGCTGTGTTGGCCTTCGAGCCGCATCCGCAGGAGTTCTTCCGGCCGTCCGCGGAGTCGTTTCGTCTCACGCCCTTCCGCGTGAAGGCGCGGCTGCTCGCTGAGCTTCATGTCGATGCGATGTTCGCGCTGCCCTTCGATGCACATATGGCATCCAAGACCGCGCAGGAATTCGTGCTCGACGTGCTGGTGAAGGGGCTCGGCGCGGGCTGCGTTGTCGTCGGTGAGGAGTTCCAGTTCGGCAAGGGTCGCGCGGGCAATGCGACGGTTCTTTCTTATATGGGCGCAATGGAGGGCTTCGGTGTCGAAATCTTCAAACCCGTTGCCGATGGCGCAGAGAAGATTTCATCGACCCAGATCCGCGATGCGCTGAAGCAGGGCCGTCCGGACGAGGCGGCGCGTCTGCTCGGCCACATCTGGTCGGTCGAGGCGCGCGTCGAGCATGGCGACAAGCGCGGCCGCACCATCGGCGTGCCGACCGCGAATATGCGCCTCGTCGATTGCCTGCATCCGGCATTCGGCGTGTACGCCGTGCGCGCCTCGGTGCTGGAGGACGACAAGATCGTGACCCGCCATCTTGGCGTGGCGAGCTTTGGTATCCGCCCGATGTTCAAGACGCAGGAGCCGCTGCTCGAAACCTGGCTGTTCGATTTCGACGGAGACCTCTATGGCAAGCATCTCTCCGTGGAGCTGGTCGCCTATCTGAGACCCGAGATGAGCCTGCCCGATCTGGACGCGCTGAAGGGGCAGATCGCAATGGACGCTGAAGCAGCCAAGCAAATACTAGACTCCCTCGCCCCCGCGTAGCGGGGGAGAGGGTTGGGGTGAGGGGGTGTCGCCGGTTGAGCGCATCTTTCAGCACCCCCTCACCCTTACCCTCTCCCCCACATCCGTGGGGGAGAGGGGATAAAAGGTGGCATGGACGCTTAATCCTCCCGCTGCTAGAACCCGGTTTCGCTGATTTGCAGGCAGGCCGATGTTGAATTTCCTTGGGAAATCGCGAATTCGCCGCCCGGCTGCGCGCCGGGAGGCTTAGCCTTTCGCCGCGGAGACCGGGACGACCGTCCGCACCCCAACGAAATCCAAGGCCCGAACTGATGACCAAACCTGAAACCGACTCCGGCGCGCGCGATTATCGCAGCACGCTGTTCCTCCCGGCGACTGAGTTCCCAATGAAGGCCGGTTTGCCGCAAGCCGAACCCAAATGGCTGGAGGCCTGGGAGAAGACCGATCTCTACGGCCGCATCCGCAAGAAGATGAAGGGCAAGCCGCTCTTCGTGCTCCACGACGGCCCGCCTTACGCGAACGGCGAAATCCATTCGGGCACCGGGTTGAACAAGGTGCTGAAGGATATCGTCGTGCGCTCGCGCGGCTTCCTCGGTTTCGATGCGCCGTACATCCCGGGCTGGGACTGCCATGGCCTGCCGATCGAATGGAAGATCGAGGAGAAGTACCGCAAGGAAGGCAAGTCGAAGGACGAAGTTCCGATCGACCAGCTTCGCCGCGACTGCCGCGAATTCGCGGAAGGCTGGATCGATGTGCAGCGCGCGCAGTTCAAGCGGCTGGGCTGCATGGGACAGTGGGACAAGCCCTACACGACGATGGACTATCGCGCCGAAGCGGTGATCGCGGGCGAGCTGCACAAATTCGTCTCCAACGATCTGCTCTATCGCGGCTTCCGCCCGGTGATGTGGTCGCCGGTCGAGAAGACCGCCCTCGCCGAAGCCGAAGTCGAGTATCACGAGAAACAAAGCCCGACGATCTATGTGAAGTTTCCGCTGCGACTTTCGTCGGAGTTAGTTTCAGGAACGATTTCTGTCGTCATCTGGACCACTACGCCGTGGACCATTCCTGGTAACAGAGCGATCGCGTACTCAGCTTCTCTGTCCTACGGAATTTACGAAGTCACAGAAGTAAAGGAAGGCAGCTTCGCGAGCCCGCGAGATAAGCTGATCGTTGCGGACGTCTTGGCCGAGCAGGTTGCAAGGAATGCGAAGGTGTCGTGGGCTCGTGGCGGTGATTTCGATCCCAAAGGACAACATTGCGTGCATCCGTTGCGCGGGCAGGGCTACGAGTTCGATGTCCCGCTACTGCCGGGCGATCATGTCACGGCGGATACCGGTACGGGCTTCGTGCACACCGCGCCTGGTCATGGTGAAGAAGACTTCGCGCTGCTGACCAGCCTGAACCGCAACTACACGCGCGAAAATCCCGATGCATTCGGCGTTGTGAAGGAAGACGGTTCGTTCGCCGCGAACGTTCCGCTGTTCGCGGGCAAGCGCATTCTCACGCCGGAGGGCAAGGACGGCGACGCGAACGGCGCGGTCATCAAGGCATTGATCGAGGCCGGTGCGCTGCTCGCGAAGGGCACGCTGCGCCATTCCTATCCGCATTCGTGGCGCTCCAAGGCGCCCGTGATCTTCCGCGCCACGCCGCAATGGTTCGCGGCGATGGACAAGGAGATCCCGGGCGGCGGGACGCTGCGAACGCGCGCGATGAAGGCCATCGGCGACACGAAATGGTATCCGCCGTCGGGCGAGAACCGTATCGCGGGCATGGTGAAGGACCGCCCCGACTGGGTGCTGTCGCGGCAGCGCGCCTGGGGCGTGCCGCTCGCGATCTTCGTGAACAAGAAGACCGACAAGATCCTCAACGACGCCGAGGTCAATGCGCGCATCGTCGATGCGTTCAAGGCCGAAGGCGCGGATGCCTGGTTCAAGCCGGACTCCGCCGCGCGCTTCCTCGGCAACGATTACAACGCCGCCGACTATGAGCAGGTGAAAGACATCCTTGATGTCTGGTTCGACTCCGGTTCGACCCATGTGTTCACGGTCGAACAGCCGCTCGAACCCGAATGGCCGCAGAAGTCGCACGCCGATCTGTATCTTGAAGGTTCGGATCAGCACCGCGGCTGGTTCCAGTCTTCGCTGCTGGAAAGCTGCGCCACGCGCGGCCGCGCGCCTTACGATGAAGTTCTGACTGCGGGTTTCGTGCTCGACCGTGAAGGCGACAAGATGTCGAAGTCGGTCGGCAACGTGATCCTGCCGCAGACCATCGCCGACAAGAACGGCGCGGACATTTTCCGTCTGTGGGTCGCGTCGTCGGACTTCACCCAAGATCTGCGCATGGGCAACGACGTCATCCAGTCGAACACCGATGCCTATCGCCGCCTGCGCAACACGATCCGCTTTATGCTCGCGAACCTGTCAGGCTTTGACGAGAGCGAGCACGTGGCCGTGGGTCAGATGCCCGAGCTGGAGCGCTATATCCTCGCAAAGCTCGCGGAGATCGATGCGGTGGTGCGCGAGGGCTACACGAAGTACGACTTCAATCGCGTCTACAACACTGTGTTCTCATTCTGCACCAACGAGCTGTCGGCACTGTATTTCGATATCCGCAAGGACGTTCTCTATTGCGACGCCATGAGCTCATTGCGCCGCCGCGCCACGCGCACCGTGACCGACGAAGCGTTCCGCCGCGTGGTCACATGGCTCGCGCCGGTCCTGTGCTTCACGATGGAAGAGGCGTGGACGTTGCGCTTCCCTGACGACAGCGTGCATCTGCACCAGTTCCCGGAAACGCCGGCGTTGTGGAACGACACGGCGCTTGTTGAGAAGTGGAATCGCATCCGCACGATCCGCCGCGTCGTCACCGGTGCACTCGAGATCGCGCGTCGCGACAAAGTCATCGGCGCGAGCCTCGAAGCTGCACCGCTCGTCTATGTCACCGATGAGGCCGACCGGAAGATTCTGGAAAGCGTCCCGCTCGCCGAGATCATGATCACCTCCACCGCGCACATCGCGAGGATCGCGGCACCCGAAGACGCATTCCGCCTCCCCGATGTCGAAGGCGTGGCAGCGAAGTTCGAGCATGCACGCGGCGACAAATGCGCGCGCTGCTGGATGATCCTGGAAGAAGTCGGCAAGAACCCGAAGCATGACGATCTTTGCAACCGCTGTTCCGAAGCGGTCGACAGTTTGGAGACCGCATGAGCCCGAAGCGTCCCCTGGCCCTGACACCCCGCGACATCGGAATCCTGGCCGCTGCCGCTGCCCTGGTCCTGGATCAGGGGTCAAAGCTGCTTATGCTTTACGGCTTCGGCTTCGCCCAGATGGCGCATCAGTGCCACGAGTACTCAGAGCCCGTGTCTGTCTTGCCGTTTTTTAACCTTGCGATGGTCTGGAACTGCGGCGTGAGTTATGGCCTGTTTCCGGCCAGCGGACCCGAAGGAACCGCCTTTTTGGCCCTGTTTTCCATCGTCGCCGTGGCGGCTTTGGGCCGTTGGTTGTGGTTGGCCGACCGTTTGACGCTGACGATCGGGCTTGGCCTGGTGATCGGCGGAGCGCTCGGTAACCTGATCGACCGGCTGATCTACGGAAAGGTTGCCGACTTTTTCGACTTTCACGCGGGCACCTACCACTGGTATGTCTTCAACGTGGCTGACGCCGCGATCACGTTCGGTGTCATAGCCCTTTTGTACGATGCGCTGCTGAAACCGGAAGTCCGGGCGGGGAATGACGGCGCTTAATGCTGGGAGTAATCATGCCGTACGTGTCGAAACAGGTGTTGCGCTTCGGCCTCCTCGCCGCCGGTGCAGTGGCGCTCATGGGCTGCCAGACGATCCGCGAAGCGACCGGCCTGTCGAAGGAAGGTCCGGATGAGTTCGCCGTCGTCACCAAGGCGCCGCTGATCATTCCGCCCGAGTTCAACTTGAAGCCGCCGCGTGACGGCGCACCGCCGACCAACCAGGTCGATCCGACCAACTCCGCGCAATCGGCGTTGTTCGATGCGCAGGATCCGGCCGCCGCCGCTAAGAATATTCCGGGCGACTACAGCGAGGGCGAGAAGATGCTGCTTGCGACCGCCGGCGCCGCCAATCCCGATCCGTCGATCCGCCAGCAGATCGCCTCCGACGGGCGCTCGGCGGAAGCGGCGAACGACGCCTTCACCCAGAAGGTTCTGTTCTGGCAGGACGAGAAAGTTCCCGGCACGAATGTCGATGCCGACGCGGAAGCCAAGCGTCTCGATGCGCAGAAGAATGGCGGCCAGACGGCGCCGGTCGTTGCTACGAGGAAGCGCGACGACAGCGCCACCATCGACAAGAAAGACGACGAGTCGAAGGGCGGCTGGTTTGATTGGCTTTTCTAGAGCAGCGATTGCGGTCGCCGCTCTAGCGTTTGTCGCAGGCCCGGCCTCGGCCAGCGGGCCGCAGGCGTTTCAGTTCGCATTGCAGAACGGCATGCAGGTGGTGGTCATTCCAGACCATCGCGCGCCGGTCGTCACCCAGATGATCTGGTTCCGGGTCGGCGGTGTCGACGATCCGCCGGGGCTTTCCGGTCTCGCGCATTTCTTCGAACACATGATGTTCCGCGGCACCAGGCAGACGCCGGGGGATCAGTTCTCGCGCACCATCGCGCGCAATGGCGGGCAGGACAACGCCTTCACCACCCACGACTACACCGCGTTCTACGAGCAGATCGCGAAGGATCGACTGCCGGCGGTGATGGCGCTCGAGGCCGACCGCATGGCCAATCTCGATCTCTCCGACAGCAATGTCGCGACCGAGCGCAATGTCGTGCTTGAGGAGCGCCGCATGCGCATCGACAACGATCCGCAAGCCTTGTTTGTCGAGCAGATCGACGCCGCACTGCATTTGTCGCATCCCTATGGGCGACCGGTGATCGGCTGGCCGGAGGAGATTCGCCATATCGGCCGCAATGAGGCGTTGGATTTCTACAAGCACCATTACGCGCCGAATAACGCCATCCTCGTCGTCGCCGGCGACGTGACCGTCGACGACGTGCGCAACGCCGCGCAGACGGCGTTCGGCAAGGTGCCGGCACGCGATCTCGTTCCCCGTGCCGCCAATGCCGAGCCGCCGCGCCTTGGCGAAACGCATATCGCAGTCGCGCGCAAGGACGTTCAGGTTCCGGTGTTCATGCGTGTCTATCGCGTGCCGAGCTATGCCGAGGCCGCGCCAGGGCAGGCCGAGGCGCTGGAGACGCTCGCGCAGGCGATGGGTGGCGACTACACGGCCACGCTCTATCGAAAGCTTGTTGTCGAGCGCCGCCTCGCCACCAGTGCTGGCGCATCCTATGACGGCTATGCGCGCGATGCCGGAGAATTTACGATCTATGCCTATCCACGTCCCGGCGTGTCGCTCGCTGTCCTGGAACAGGCGATCGACAGGATCATCGCCGACTATTCGAGGGCCGCGCCGAATGCAAAGGAGCTTGCGCGCGCGAAGATGCAGCTCGTCGCCAGCGCAACCTACCGGCGCGACAGCCAATATGCGATGGCTTCGGCCTACGGGCAGGCCCTCGTAATAGGCCTGACCGCATTCGACGTGCGCGCCTGGCCGGATCGCATTCAGGCGGTAACGGGGGATGCCGTCGCGAAAGCGGCGAAGATTTCTCTGATCAAGCGGGAGGCGGTGAGCGCGACGCTCACGCCGGGACCATGAAAATGCGTCTGTTCATCGCCTGTGCAGTGGCACTTTTTGCGTTTGCACCGGCTGGTGCGTCGGCGCTTGGCGCAAAGGCGCTGAAAATCGTCAAGGGCACCGATGTCTGGTTCGCCGAAGACCACACGCTACCGATGGTGGCATTGGTCGCCGCGTTCCCAGCCGGCTCCGCTTACGATCCCAAAGGTAAGGATGGGCTCGCCGAGTTCGCCGCATCGCTGCTGGACGAGGGTTCGGGTCGTCTCGATTCCAAGGCGTTCCACGATGCGCTAGCCGACAAGGCGATCCAGCTTTCGGTCGATACCGACCGCGACTGGACGGTGGTGTCGCTGGTTACGCTGACAGCGAACGCCAAGGACGCGTTCAAGCTGCTCGGCACGGCGCTCGCCCATCCCCGCTTCGACGCCGATGCGATCGCGCGCGTGCGCACGCAGATGCTGCAGAACATCAAGCAGCAGGATGAGGACCCCTCCGAGATCGCGGCCCGTAATTTCCACCAGGTATTCTTCGGGCCGCATCCCTATGGCCATCCGACCGAAGGCGACGGCCCGGGTCTCACTGCAATCACGCGCGGCGATCTCCAGGGTTTTGCCGCGGGCCACTGGGTGCGGGGTGGCTTGAAGATCGCGGTGGCAGGCGATGTCGATACCGCGACTCTCACCGCGCTGATCAAGGCCACGTTTGGCCCGCTCAGTGGCGCCACGCCGCCGGCCTTGCCGAGGCCCTCGCGCATGGGCGCGCCGGGTATGCACGTCTTTGCGATGCCGGTCCCGCAGCCCAATGCCGTATTCGCATTGCCGGGATTGCTGCGCAGCGATCGCGACTACCTCGCCGCTTACGTTGCGAATTACATTCTCGGCGGCGGCGGATTCTCCTCGCGGCTGACCGCCGAGGTTCGCGAGAAGCGCGGATTGACCTACGACATCTCCACCGACGTTCCCGCGCTGCGCAAGGCAGGCCTGATCGAGGGCACGGTCGCCACGCGCGCCGACGCGATGAACCAGACGCTCGCGGCCGTAAAGGATACGATGACGAAATTCGCCGCCGACGGTCCGACGGCGCAGGAACTGGCCGATGCCAAGACTTATCTCACCGGCTCTTATCCGCTGGCGTTTTCATCCAATGCCGGAATCGCGGGACAACTCAGTGCGTTCCAGCGATCCGGAATGCCGGTCGATTATGTCGCCAAGCGCAATTCGCTGATCAACGCGATCACGCTGGACGATGTGAAGCGTGTCGCCAAGAGATATTTCGATCCCAAACGGATGACCATCGTCGTCGCGGGAACGATGACGAAGAAATAGGCGTTGTTCTTTGTTGCTCTCATGCTTCGACAAGTTCAGCATGAGGAATTGCTCAAAATCCTCGCCTTGAGCTTGCCGAAGGGTGAGATGCGCAGATCTGGAACCCCAAAATGACCCAACTTCCCTTCACCGTTTCCCTTGATCTCGCATTGTCCGGCAAAGGCGCGGTCGCGAAGGCCGACTACGACGCTGCGCTAGCTGCCACGGCTCCGCATTTGGACTGGTTGCGCAAGGCGCATGGGGACAGGTCGCTCGAACTGCTCGGCGTGCCGTCGCGCACCGACGATATCGAGGCCGCGCAGAAGGTTGCCGAGACATTCTGCAAGGATACGACCGACATCGCGATCCTCGGCATCGGCGGATCAAGCCTCGGCGGGCAGGCGCTGAAAGCGGCGCTGGAGAGCCACGACCGCGGCGCACCGCGCGTCACTTTCCACGACAATCCTGACCCGTTCGCGTGGAAGGAATATCTTGCGAAAGTCGATCTGAAGACCACGCGCTTCGTCGCGATCTCCAAGTCGGGCGGCACGGCGGAGACGCTGATGCAGGCGCTGACCGCCGCCGATCTTTTCGACAAGGCGGGCGCCACGAAATATCTCAAGCATCACTTCGTTATGATCACCGAGCCGGGCGACAGCGTGCTGCGCAAATTCGCCGCCAGCATCGAGGCGCCGGTTCTGGATCATCCCAAGGATGTCGGCGGACGCTATTCGGTGCTCACGATGTGCGGCGCGCTGCCGTCAATCCTTATGGGTATCGACATCAGGGCGCTGCGCAAAGGTGCGCAGGACTATCTCGATTACGCATTGTCAGACGCACAACCCGAATGCGCGAAAGGCGCGGCGCTGCATTCCGCGCTCGCGAAAGCGGGACGCCTCGATCAGACGGTGTTGTGGGCCTATGCCGACCGTCTCGACACGTTTCATGCGTGGTGGCGGCAGCTCTGGGCTGAGAGCCTTGGCAAGGATGGCAAGGGCTCGACGCCGGTGGGCGCGCTCGGCCCCGTCGATCAGCACAGCCAACTGCAGTTGTTCCGCGACGGTCCGGGTAAGTCGCTCTACACGATCCTTTCAACCGACACGAAGGGCGCGGGGCTTGTCGCACCGCCCGAGCGGTCGAAGGCGTTGGGCCTCGATTATCTTGCCGGCAAACACATGGGCGACCTCGTCGATGCCGAAGCGCGCGCGACCGCGCAGACCTTGAGCCGCAACGGCCGCCCGGTGCGCGTCATTCACCTGCCGAAGATCGACGCGCACTCCATCGGGGCGCTGATGATGCACTTCATGCTGGAGACGATCCTCATGGGCAAGCTCATGGGCGTCGATCCTTTCGACCAGCCCGGCGTGGAAGAGGGCAAGGTCCTGGCAAGGGAATATTTGCAAAGCGAATAGCACGGAACCCGATCCTCCCCTTGAGGGAGGGTCGAAAAATTCAAGCGAAGCGAAGAATTTTTCGGGGGGGGTATTTCGCGGTGGATGAACCCCTCCCCGAAGCGCTTCGCGCTTCGACCCTCCCTCAAGGGGAGGGTAGGTTCTCCTCATGAAGATTCGTCGTCTTTCCGAAGGCACGATCAACCGTATCGCCGCGGGCGAGGTGGTCGAGCGTCCGGCCAGCGCCGCGAAGGAGTTGATCGAGAACGCGCTCGACGCCGGCGCGACGCGCATCGAGATAGGGATGTCGGCGGGCGGCGCGGACCTGATCCTGGTCGAGGACAACGGCATCGGCATGGAGGCCGACGACCTCGTGCTCGCCGTCGAACGCCACGCGACCTCGAAGCTGAGCGACGACGATCTCTCGCATATCTCCACGATGGGCTTCCGCGGCGAGGCGCTGCCGTCCATCGGCGCGGTCGCGCGGCTCTTCATCGCGAGCCGCACCGCAACCGGCGAGGCGCACGAAATTCGTGTCGAAGGTGGGCGAGTCGAAGGCCCCGCGCCGACGGGTTTCCGCGGCAAGGGCCAACACGGCACGCGTGTCGAAGTGCGCGACTTGTTCTTCGCCACACCCGCGCGGCTCAAATTTCTGAAATCGTCGCGCTCGGAAGATCTCGCGACCACCGATGTCGTGAAGCGCCTCGCGATGGCGCGGCCCGATGTGGCGTTCACGCTGACGCTCGACGGACGCCGCGCGCTCGAGCTTCCGGCGGAAGCGAACCTGTTCAGCGGGCGGCTCAACCGTCTCGCCAAGATCATGGGCCGCGATTTCGGCGACAATGCCGCGCCGGTCTCGACCGAGCGCGAAGGCGTAAGGCTCGCGGGCTTCGCCGGGCTGCCGACCTACAACCGCGCCAACAGCGCGATGCAGTTCCTGTTCGTCAACGGACGCCCAGTGCGCGACAAGCTTCTGATCGGCGCGGTACGTGGGGCGTATGCGGATTTCCTTGCGCGCGACCGCCATCCGGCATTGGCCCTGTTCCTGGAATGCGATCCGGCGTTCGTCGATGTGAATGTGCATCCCGCCAAAACCGAAGTCCGCTTCCGTGATGCGGGGCTGGTGCGCGGCCTGATCGTCTCGGCGCTCAAGCATGCACTGCATGATGCCGGCCATCGCGCTTCTACGACGGTGGCGGGCGATGCGCTGGCGTCGCTGCGAGCGCAAACCGCGCCCTATTACTACAAGCCGGAGCCGCATGCGGTGATGGAAGGCGCGCGCGAATATCACGCGCCGCTGTTCACGCCCGACGTCTCGACGCGGTTCGAAGTCGCGCCTGCCGATCCGCCGCCGGACACGCCGCTCGGCGCGGCGCGCGCGCAGTTGCACGAGACCTATATCGTCGCCCAGACCGCCGACGGCATCGTCATCGTCGACCAGCACGCTGCGCATGAGCGTCTCGTCTATGAGCGCATGAAGCACGCGATGGAGAACGGCGGAGTCGCGCGCCAGCCGCTGCTGATCCCCGAGATTGTCGATCTCGATCCGGCGGAGGCCGAGCGCCTGCTCGCCCGCGCCGATCAACTCGCGGAACTCGGGCTGGTGGTCGAGAGCTTCGGTCCCGATGCGGTCGCGGTGCGCGAAGTGCCCGCGATGCTCGGCCAGATGGACGTCAAGGGCCTGCTGCGCGATCTCGCCGACGACATCGCGGAAACCGGTTCGGCGCTGTCTTTGAAAGAGCGATTGGAAGCGGTTGCGGGTACGCTCGCCTGCCATACCTCGGTCCGCGCCGGCCGCCGCCTGAACGCCGAGGAAATGAATGCCCTGCTGCGCGAGATGGAGGCGACGCCCCACTCCGGCCAATGCAACCACGGCCGTCCAACCTATGTGGAACTCAAGCTCAGCGATATCGAAAAGCTGTTCGGACGGCGGTGACTGCCTCTATCTGTTTGACGAGGTCGCGCTGCCAGTAAGCGACGCCAAGGCGCCCAGCCAATCCATCTCCAGATGACCCAGCAGCCCGTCGCTTGGGACGGTGAAGACCGACATATCGAAATGACGTGCCTTTGCACACGCGACACCTGCATCGTCCCAAACGGTATAGCCGCTCGACTGTGCAATCTTAACGTCTGACACCGAGCCATCCGGCATCACACGAAAGGTAACTGCTGTCTGCTTAAGGTCGGACGGGGCCGGTCTGTTCTCACGATGATAGAGGCAAAATAGTGCGGTCTGCACAGCCGGTGGCGGAACGATGTTCCACACGACGTTGGCCTTCCAAGCTACCTCCACCGGAACACCATCTTTCGTGGCCGGCTTGTACCGCCAATGCGTGACACAGCTCACCGCCGCATCATCGAGATCTTTATTGCCGCTGCTCCGGGTGATTTTTATGTCCTTTACACCGCCATCGCTCGTTACGACGAATTCTAACAAATCTGCGCCTTGCGCATGCGCTTTCAACGCTTCCGCGGGATAGTACTCGCTGCAGGTATGCGGCCGGCCTATGGAATAGGGGCCGGGGCTCGCTGAGATCACAGTTGAAAAGGTCGTTTCTGCAGGCTGGTCTGCCATTGCCGGGCCACAAACCAAACTCAAAGCAAGGGCAAGATGAACGCGCATGGGAGCTCCCAACCTGGTGCACCACATAACCATTGCGGGAAAAATCGTGCAATACGCGGTCAGGCTTATGCAGCATGGATTTGTTGCGAATGAATGCTAGTTAGTGTTATGGCCTTCTTCCGCAATCGCACCGTCAACCTTCTGAATCTGCATTACGGGATTCACTCCATCGCGCTCACCGGCGGCGGGGCGTTCTTCAGCGCCTATTTGCTGCGCGCGGGCGTGCCGGTGCCGTTGGTGCTGGTGTCGCTGGCGTCGATTTTTCTGGGCCGTCTTGTGATCCGTCCCGCCGTCGTACCGCTTGCTGTGCGCTATGGCGTGCGCGCGCTGGTGATCGCGGGCACCTGCATGAGCGCGATGCAATATCCGCTGCTCGCCTTTGTGCATGGCGTAGGACCGGCGCTGTTCGCGCTCTGTGCGATGTCGTCACTGGGCGACACGGTCTACTGGTCGACCTATCACGCTTATTTTGCCGCGCTGGGGGAAGGCGAGCATCGCGGCCATCATGTCGGCGCGCGCGAGGCGATCGCGGCGACGGTGGGCATCATCTCGCCGCTGCTCACCGGCGTCGTGCTGGTGCGCTTCGGGCCGATGATCGCGTTCGGCATGACGGGTTTTGTGCTGGTGATCGGTGCGCTGCCCCTGTTCGCGACGCCCGATGTGCGCGTGAAGTCGCAGATGCCTGGTGCATTTCGCGCGTCGTTGTCCGGCATCAAGCTGTTTTTGTGCGACGGATGGATCGTCGGCACCGGCTATTTCGTCTGGCAGATCGCGCTGTTCATTTCGCTGGGTGAGAACTTCCTGCATTTCGGCGGGGCACTGGCGCTGGCGGCGCTGGTGGGCGCCGTCGCAGGCATGTTCCTCGGTCGGCATATCGATTCCGGAAGCGGCGTTCGGATGACGGCGCTGGCGCTCGGCGCCTTCGCAGTCCTGATCGTGCTGCGCGCCGCTGCCCTGAGAGAACCGCTGCTCGCCGTCGCCGCGAACGCGCTGGCGTCGATCGGGTCATGCCTCTATGCGCCGACCCTGATGACGGCGGTGTACAACCAGGCGCAGCGCGCGCCATGCACCCTTCGCTTCCATGTCGCGACGGAAGGCGGATGGGATGTCGGCTGCGCGAGCGGCTTGCTGATTGCTGCTTTTCTCATCTGGCGCGGCGTGCCGTTTCCACTGGTGCTGCTGCTGCCGCTCATCGGATTGTCGGTCGCGTTCGTGCTGTTGCGCGACCATTACGCTCGCGAGGGCGGCTTGAACAGCCACGCTGTCAAGGCATAACCCGCAACCGCTCCGGCAATTTGCGCGGCGATAAAGCCCGGAACGGAATGCGGCGCGATCCCGGCGAAACTGTCCGTCATCGCGCGCGCAATCGTGACGGCCGGGTTGGCGAAGGACGTGGACGCGGTGAACCAGTAGGCCGCGACGATATACAGCGCGACGAGATAGGCGGCGGCCTGCGGACTGTAGCGCACCGCGCCCGAGATGGTCGCGATCAATCCGAATGCCGCGACGAATTCGGACCACCATTGCGCCGGACCGTCGCGCAGCTTCTGCGCGGTTTCGAGTATCGGCATGGCGAACATCGCATGCGCGACCCACACGCCGAGGATCGCGCCGGTAATCTGCGCTACGACATATAAAACCGCGAGCTTCGCCCCGATTTCTCGGCGCAGGCCGAAATACAGCGTCACCGCCGGATTGAAATGCGCGCCGGAGATCGGTCCGAAGACGCTGATGAGAACGGCAAGCGCGGCACCCGTCGCCAGCGTGTTGGCGAGCAGGGCCATGGCCACGTTCCCGGCCGCGAGGCGCTCGCCCATGATTCCGGAACCGACGACGGCCGCGAGAAGGAATGCGGTGCCGAGCCCCTCGGCGGCGAGTTCGCGGGATGTGCTCACGCCTTGGCCGTATCGCTGGCCGTGGTGCCGATCTCGTCGAGCCGCCTCTTGAGCGCCATGCGGTCGAGGCTGCGCACCGGCAGATTGGCGAACAATTCGACGCGCCGCTGCAATGTGAGGAACGCGTCGCGGAATGCGGTGACGATCTCGGCCTCGGACCCTTCGACGGCCGCCGGATCGGGCACGCCCCAATGGGCGGTCATCGGCTGACCGGGCCACACGGGACAGACTTCATTCGCGGCGTTGTCGCAGACGGTGAATACGAAATCCAAATGTGGTGCGCCGGGCGCCGCGAACTCCTCCCAATTCTTGGAGCGCAAGCCGCTCGCGGGATAGCCGAGGCGCTGCAGGAGCGCGAGCGCCTGTGGATGCACCACGCCTTTGGGCTGCGATCCCGCCGAATATCCGACGAATTTTCCGGCGCCGATCTTGTTCAGGACCGCTTCGGCGAGAATCGAGCGCGCGGAGTTTCCGGTGCACAGGAACAGGACGTTGAAGGGATGGTCCGGCTTCTGGTCACGCATCAGCAACATGCCTGCTTAGTCTTCGGCGACGGACAGCAACTCGATTGCGAGACTCCGGCGGGTTCATCCTCGCCATAGGTGGTCGCTTCGCCAAAGGTGAAAAAGGTTTCCCAGCGGATGCCGGACGGATCGTTCACCCACGCCTTGTTCGATTGCGCGTAGCAGCACGTCGTTGCTTCCTGATCGCGCGTCGTCTCTCCGGCGGATTTAAGACGGCCGGAAAGCTCGCGCAGTTCGTCGTCGGTCTCGACCTGGATGCCGAGATGATCGACGCCTTGCGTGCGGGCGTCGCGCGCCGAGATCGCGAAGTTCACGCGCGGATCGTCGAGCATCCATTTGGCATAGTCGTCCTTCATCACGGAAGGACGCGCGCCGAACAGGGTGGAATAAAATCCGATGGATGTTGGAAGGTTATCGACGGCGACGTGCACGTGGAGGCGTTTCATGGGCTTTCCCTTTCTTGGTGTCACAACAGCCGCGCGACGCGATCTCCACCAGCGGCGCGCACATCTCGGCACGGCCGCCACAGCAGTCCTCGGTGAGGAAGACAAGGAGATCGCGCATGGCATCGAACTGAATTGCATAGATGATCGAGCGCCCTTCGCGGCGAGCGCGGATCAGCCCCGCATTCGAGAGCACGAGCAATTGGGCCGACAGCGTGTTCGCCGCGGTCTTGAGCTTGTACGCGATATCGCCCGCGGCCATGCCCTGTGGACCAGCTTTCACCAGCAGGCGGAAGACATCCAGCCGCGATTCCTGGGCAATGGCGGATAGGCGTTTGACGGCGGTTTCGGATTCCATATTTCAACGATTATAGAAATAACAACGGCTGTCAAGGCATGCACAGCCCATGCGCGGGCGGCGAGAGAAAGAAGGCCGCGCGTTGGGTGCTCGTCTTTTTTCAATTCTCAATTGCATCAAATTGGCCGGATAACGCCTGCGTTCGCTATCATACGAAGACTTCCTATCGCCTGGGCGTCAAAGGGATTACACCTGCGATCGGCTCAGGGACCGTTGGGCGTGGCCAGCGAATTTCAAACGGATATCGACGCGGTCAATAGCATCGCGACGGTCAAAACAATTCTCGACGTCATATGCCGTGTCACCGGCATGGGCTTCGCTGCGGTTGCGCGCGTTACGCCGGAGCGATGGGTCGCGCTCAGCGTTCGCGACGATATCGCGTTCGGGCTGAAGCCTGGTGGCGAGCTGAAAGTCGAATCCACGATCTGCCACGAAATCCGCCAATGCGGCGAGCCGGTAGTGATCGACCACGTCGCCGAAAATGACAGATGGCGCGACCATCACGCACCGAAGATGTACGGCTTCCAGAGCTACATCTCGATGCCGATCTTCCTGCGCGACGGGCAGTTCTTCGGAACACTCTGCGCGATCGATCCGAGGCCTGCGACGCTCGAGAATTTCGAGACCATCGGCATGTTCCGCGCTTTCGCCGATCTCATCGCGTTCCATCTCGATGCCAGCAGGCAAGTCCAGTCGACCGAGGAAAGGCTGTTCGACGAAAGACGGACGGCCGAACTCCGCGACCAGTTCATTGCCGTGCTGGGTCACGATCTGCGCAATCCGCTCGCCTCAGTTTCCGCCGGCGTCAGGCTGTTGCAGAAAGAGGAGCAGAGCGAGAAAGCGCGTTCCATCCTCGCCATGATGAACGCGAGCGTTGTGCGCATGGGCGGCCTGGTCAGCGACGTACTCGACTTTGCGCGCGGGCGTCTCGGTGGCGGCTTGGTTGTCGAAGTCGCGGAAGAGAATTTGCAGGCGATATTGGCGCAGGTCGCCGGGGAACTGAGCGCGACCTATCCTGAGCGCGAAATCGACATGGAGATCGCGATATCGCAACCGGTGCGCTGTGATCGGTCGCGCCTTGGCCAGTTGTTCTCCAATCTGCTCGGCAATGCGCTGGAGCATGGTTCGCCGGACCGGCCGGTCCGCGTGACGGCTTCGTCGTTGAGCGGCATGTTCGAGTTTTCTGTGAGCAATGCGGGCGAAGAAATTCCAGTCAACACGCTCGCTCAGCTCTTCAAGCCTTTCGTGCGCGGCGAGATGCGGCCGGGCCGGCAAGGATTGGGACTTGGCCTCTATATCGCATCCGAAATTGCCAAAGCGCATGGCGGAGCCCTGACGGCGGAATCGTCGCCGCAGGAAACTCGCTTTACATTCCGGATGCCGCTCGCGTGAGGAAGAGTACGCGCGTCTCGCCATAGACTCGCTCGCTCTGCATCGCAAAACCATCGGGCGGAACGACAGTCTCGTCCTCCGCCATTTCGGCAATGACGAGCGCATCCGGCGTGAGCCAGCCACCGTCGCGCAGCGCGATGAGGGCGGGCGCGACCAAATCCTTGCAATAGGGGGGATCGAGAAAGGCGAGTTCGAATGGCCCGCCGCTTCCCGCCGCCATCGGGCCGAGATCGGTTGCGTCGCGCCGCCAGATCTTGGTGACTCCAGTGAGCTGCAGCGCTTCGACATTGGTGCGGATCAGGCTGCGGCTCTCCGCGCGATCGTCCACAAGCAGCGCGAACCTCGCGCCATGCGATAGCGCCTCGATGCCGAGCGCGCCGGTACCGGCGAACAGATCGCATACGCGCGCGCCTTCCAATGTGAAGCCCACGCCGAAATCATTGTGTTGAAGGATATTGAAGATCGCCTGGCGCACCTTGTCCGATGTCGGACGCACGCGCGCATCGGGTGGCGCGACGAGGGGGCGGCCGCGAAATTGTCCGCCGGTGATCCTCACAGATCCTTCCGCATGAAGTGGCGGGCATGCGAACCGTCGAGCCAAGGCAGTTCGGCAAATTGGCGATAGCCGAGTTTTTCATAGAACGGTTTGGCCTGGAAACTCATTGTGTAAAGCCACGCTTCCTTCGCCCCCAACCGCCGCGCTTCGTCTTCAACCAGCGCCATCGTCTCCCAACCTAGCCCCGTGCCGCGCACCGCGTCGTCGTTATAGACAATCTCCATATATATGCTGTCGCCGGCCATGCGGCCGACCACGCCGCCCTGCAGCGTCCCGTCGTCGTCGCGGATCGCCGCCACGATCTTCTGCGATTTGAGCCCCTGGACCGCCGCGTTGTTGAACGCGCGCATGCCGTCCACCAATACGCACAGGACCGCGTCGTCCGCGTCATCTTCCAATGCAATTTTCATAGGTCATACCTTAACTCACGGCGACACGTTTCCGCGAGTGTCTGGCGGCGGGGGCCAAGGCAGGCTATAGCGCGACATGCTCCGCTCGGCCCTGTTCGCATTGCTCGCCTTGTTCGCCGCCGCGCCAGCCACGGCGCAGGTCGCGCCCGGTGAGAAGGTCCATGCGCGCCTGATCCCCGAACGCGACGCAGTGACGCCGGGCGGCACGGTGACGGTCGCGGTCGAACTCGATACCCGCAAGGGCTGGCACACCTATTGGCGTAACGCAGGCGAGGCCGGTGCGGCGACAGAAATCCATTGGACCTTGCCGCCCGGTTGGACCTCTGGCGAAATCCAGTGGCCCTATCCGCAATCCGAAGCCGTCGGTCCGATCATGGATTACGGCTATGAGGGCAAGCCGTGGCTGCTGGTCGATGTCCACGCGCCGAAAGATGCCGTGCCGAACGGCACGGTGACGCTCAAGGCGCATGTCCAATTGCTGGTCTGTGCCGAGGTCTGCGTTCCCGAGGACAAGGATTTGTCGTTGCAGCTTGGCGTCGGTGAGCCGAGCCTTCCGCCTGATCCCGCCTTCGCCGCCGCGCGCGCCAAGCTGCCGGTCCCTTCGCCATGGCCAATGCGGTACCGGTTGGACGATGCGCTCGATCTCTTCGTAGAAGCGCCATCGCTGGCGCCGGCACACCCCGCGAAAGCGGAGTTCTTTCCGTTCGAGCCCGGGATGCTGGAAAAAGGCGTGTGGGATCAGAATGCGGCCTATGCGCAGAACGGTTTGCTGCTGCAACTGCGGCCTGGACAGAAGCTGAAGAAAAGCCACGGAGCGCTCGAGGGCATTCTGGTTCTCACCTCCGCCGATGGATCGGCGCAGGCATTGAATGTGCACGCGCTGCCAGGTGAGGTGCCCACTACCGGCATGGCAGGCGGTCCGGCGATGGAATTGTGGCTGGCGCTGCTGTTTGCGTTCATCGGCGGGCTGATCCTGAACCTGATGCCCTGCGTGTTGCCGATCCTGGCGATGAAGGCGCTCGCGCTGGCATCGCATGCCGGCGATGGACGCCACGCCGGGCGCGAAGGTCTTGCCTACGGCATGGGTGCGATCCTGAGCTTCGCTGCGCTCGGTGGCGGGCTGGTTGCGCTGCGTGCGGGCGGCGACGCCATCGGATGGGGATTCCAGCTGCAGGAGCCGATTGCCGTAGCCGGTTTCGCGCTGCTGATCTTCGCGGTCGGCCTCAACCTTTCGGGTGTGTTCGAGGTCCCCGGTTTCGGTGGCGGCGATGCGCTGACGCGGAGGGGCGGCGCGGTCGGTGCCTTCTTCACCGGAGTGCTCGCCGTCGCTGTCGCCGCGCCGTGCACTGCACCGTTCATGGCCGCGGCACTCGGCTATGCGTTGACGCAGCCGGCAAGTGTTGCGCTCGCCGTGTTCGTAGCACTGGGATTGGGTTTTGCTGCGCCGTTCATCGCCATCGGATTCTCGCCGCGCCTGCTGCGCATGATCCCCGCGCCCGGGTTGTGGATGCTGCGCCTGAGGCAGGCGTTCGCCTTCCCGATGTATGCCGCCAGCGTATGGCTGGTGTGGGTGCTTGCGAACGAAGTTGATGCAGACGCCGTGGCTGCGACGCTGGGCGCGATGGTCGCATTCGCGTTGGCAGTTTGGATATGGACAGCAAGCCGCGATGCGGCGGCGCGCGGCCGTGGCTTCGGCGCCTTCGCAACATTGCTGGCATTCCTTGCGACGCTGGCGCTGCTTGCGACCTTGCTGCGCGATACGCCCGCTCCCGCGCTCCAGCGTATTGAGAACAGCGGCATTCCGCATGAGGCCTATTCCGCTGCGCGTCTCGATGCGTTGCGCAATGAGCATCGCCCTGTGTTCATCAACGCGACGGCGGCGTGGTGCATCACATGTCTGGTGAACGAGCGCGTCGCATTCTCAAGCGGCGCGGTGCGTGACGCATTCGCGAAAAATCACGTCGCCTGCCTGATCGCGGATTGGACACGCCGCGACCCTGAAATCACCAAACTGCTGGAAGCGCATGGTCGTGATGGCGTGCCGCTTTACCTTTACTACGCGCCTGGTGCTGCGGATGCGAAGGTGCTACCGCAAATCCTGACAGAGAGCGCCGTCTTGAATGCTGTGAGCGCGCGTTGAGGCTGCAAAGCCACATTTGCGCCATTAAAATCTTGCGGACAAGCGGCGTTGCACGCAGCTTCTATTTCCCTGAAGTTTGACAAAAGGCAACGCAATTACGGATCGGCCGGAGTAGATTTCGCACTTCAACGCGGAGTCTAAGGGCGCCATGAACGTATTTGATTCACCCGATTTCGATCATCACGAACACGTTGCATTCTTCGACGACAAAGCCACCGGCCTCAGAGCCATTATCGCCATTCATTCCACTGCGCTCGGCTCCGCCTGCGGCGGCGCGCGCATGTACCCCTATGCCACACCGGATGCGGCGCTGACCGATGTGCTTCGCTTGTCGCGCGGCATGAGCTACAAGAGCGCCATCGCCGATCTGCCGCTCGGAGGCGGCAAGGCCGTTATCATCGGCGATCCCGCGAAGGACAAGACCGACGCGCGCCTAGCCGCCTATGCCGATGCGGTGAACTCGCTCGGCGGCCGCTACATCACTGCGATGGATGTCGGCATGGGTCCGAAGGACATGCCGGTGCTCGCGCGCCATTCGAAATACGTCGCGGGCTACGACCAGCCCGGCAAGACCGGCGGCGATTCCGGTCCGCTCACCGCGCTTGGCGTGTTTGTCGGCCTCAAGGCCGCCATGAAGCACAAGCTCGGGACCGACACCACAAAAGGCCTCACGGTTGCAATCCAGGGCCTCGGTAAGGTCGGCATGACGCTGGCCAAGCAGCTGCACGCGGAAGGCGCGAAGCTGATCGTCAGCGACGTGAATGCCGAAGCCGTACGCCGCGCGGTCGATGCATTCGGCGCGCGCGAGGCGTCTCCCGATGGTATCGTCACGACGGAATGCGACGTGTTCTCGCCGAACGCGCTGGGCGCGATCCTGAACGATGAGACCTTGCCAAATCTGCATGCGAAGGTTGTCGCCGGTGCCGCGAACAACCAGCTCGCCCGCGATGCGCATGGCCAGATGCTTCTGGAGCGCGGCATCCTTTATGCGCCGGACTATGTCATCAATGGTGGTGGGATCATCTGTGTCGCCGGCCAGATTTATGGCTGGGACAATGCCGAGATCGAGCGCCGGTCGCGCGCCATCGCCGACACACTGTCAGCAATCTTCAGGCGTGCCGACACGGAGCGTCAGCCAACGAATGTCATCGCCGACCGCATGGCGGAAGAGCGTATGGCCGCCGGCCGCAAGACCGCGGCCAAATTCGCCGCCGAATAGTCGCGCCCTTACAAGAGCGGGCAAGCTCCGCTAGGATTTCTTCCAGCTTGGGTGGAGGGGTGAATGCGTCTGGGTTTGGCGGCTGCGGCAGCTCTTGTGGCATTGGCGCTCGTCGCTCCGGCCGCCGCCGATGTCGGTGCTGCGACCGGTGGCGGCGCACTCCAGATAGTGGTCCCCAAGGATGGCGACGACTATTCGGCGCTCGTCGCGCGCGCGGTGGCCCATGACAAGAGCATCGATTTTCGCGCCTTGCGCTTCGCCTATCTGAAGAGCGCGGCTCGCAAAAACAGCAAGGCGGATTTGGACGCGCTGAAGAATACATTATTCGACACCGCAAAATCCGGCGACGATCAGAAGGTTCGCGATGCGGCAGTGAAACTGCTATCGGAAAACTATACGGACCTCTGGGGCCACAAGTTCCTGCGGCAGGCTTGCGCCAAGCTTCATGACGATCAATGCGCGGAGCAGGGCCATTTCGTGGAATTCGGTTTGCTGAATTCCATCATGTCCAGCGGCGACGGAAAAACCTGTGACACTGGATGGGAAGTCGCGGCCGTCGCCGAAGAGTATTTCATCATCGGCATGATGGGCGACACCCCGAGCCAGCAGTCCCTGATTGGCGGCAAGAACGGAAGCTGCGACCTGCTTCACGTCAAGGACGACAACGGCAAGTTCCAGGATTACTACTTCCGCATCGACGCCGTTCTCGCCGATGAGATGGCGATGTTTGGTGGGCATTAGACAGGAACTGCGGGACATCCGCTGAATCCAGCAAGGTGACGCTGGCTCGCCAGGAAGCACTCGGATACAGCCCCGACTTCGCCCTTCGGGCTGCGCCGGGCAGTCTTCGTTCCGCTATCCCGTCGCGAAAACTGGTGCCGGAGGAGAGAATTGAACTCTCGACCTACCCCTTACCAAGGGGTTGCGCTACCACTACGCTACTCCGGCATTCAGGTGGTAAACGGGCTGAAATGACCCGGGGCGGAGGCTATAACCCAGCCGGACGCCAAGGGCAAAGGGCATGAAAGCAAAAAATCCAGGCCGCGAGGAGCGCCTTGCCGCAGCCCTGCGCGAGAACCTCAAACGCCGCAAAGCACGTGACCGGGCTGTGGCCGCGACGCCCAAGACCCGATCCGGGACAGCGCCGGAACCGCGCCAGAATAAGGCCCCAAAGCTCGAGTAATGTTCCTTCGTCGAGCGGCTGTTTTCGCACGCCTTCGCGCGTTACAAAGGCTTCGACATCGGGGATTGCATGGACCGGATACACGTACGCGGCGGCGCACGCCTGAAGGGCGAGATTCCGATCAGCGGCGCCAAGAACGCCGCAGTCGCGCTGGTCGCCGCTTGCCTGCTGACGGATGAGACGCTCACCTTCACCAACGTGCCCGCGGTGCGGGACATATTCGTGATGTTCGATCTGCTGCGCCATCTGGGTGTGGAGGTCGATTGGACACCCAGCGCCGGTGTCGGGCAGGGCGGGAAGCTGAAGCTCACTGCAAAACGGATCGCGGACACGACCGCGCCGTACGAAATCGTCAGCAAGATGCGCGCGAGCTTTCTGGTGCTCGGGCCTCTGTTGACGCGTGCGGGACATGCGAAGGTCTCTTTGCCAGGCGGCGACGCCATCGGCGCGCGGCCGGTGAATTATCACCTGCAGGCGCTCGACGCTTTGGGCGCAAAGACCGAACTGGTCGAAGGTTACATCGTCGCCGATGCGCCGGACGGACTGCACGGCGCCGGGATCGATTTCCCCTTCGCATCTGTCGGCGCAACCGAGCACGCGATGATGGCAGCGGTTCTGGCCAAGGGGCAGACGGTCATTACCAACGCTGCGCTCGAGCCCGAGATCGATGATATCGGCAAATGCCTGATCGCTATGGGCGCGAAAATCTCCGGGCTCGGCACGTCGCGGATTGTGATCGACGGCGTCGAGAAGCTGCACGGTGCGCAGCATCCTGTTCTCCCGGATCGTATCGAGGCCGGCACGTTCGCGATTGCCACCGCAATGGCGGGCGGCCAGGTCGAATTGATCGGCGCGCGAGAAGACATGCTTGCCTCGCTGATCGATCTGCTGCGTCAGACAGGCGTGGATGTGAAGGCCACCAACCGTGGATTGTCGGTGCATCGCAATGGCGCACGGTTGAAATCGGTCGATGCGACAACCGAAGTATTTCCCGGCTTTCCGACGGATCTTCAGGCGCAGTTCATGGCGCTGATGGCGGTTGCCGACGGCACGTCGCAGATCAAAGAGACGATCTTCGAGAGCCGCTTCATGCAGGTACCGGAGCTGGTGCGCATGGGTGCTGACATTAAGACAAGCGGCGACACGGCAACGGTCACCGGCGTGGAGATGCTAAAGGGCGCGCCGGTGCAGGCGACCGATTTGCGCGCTGGCGTCAGCCTGATCCTTGCCGGCCTCGCTGCGGAGGGTGAGACCGTCGTCAATCGCGTCTATCATGTCGATCGCGGATTCGAGCGGCTTGAGGAAAAGCTCTCCCGCGTAGGCGCGGATATCGAACGGCAATCGGCATGACGGAACTGACATTGGCGGCAGAGGATGCCGAAGATCTGGAGATCATCTCCGCGCGGCTGCAGGATGCGGTCGCGCCGCTCAAGGAAATCGTCTGGCTCCCGAAGACTCGGCGCTTTGCGGCGCTGTTCAATCGCTTTGTATGGGAAGACAAGCGCAAAAACGCGAATTTGCGTGTGCGCTCGCTGCTGCATTTCGACGACGTGCTGTCGGTGCAGGCCAGGCAGATCAAGATGGGCGCGCCGGACGCCGTGGTGTCGCTGCTCGCCATCGAGTTCGCGCCGAATGGCGGCGAGGATCCCGGCGGCACGGTGACGCTCGTGTTCTCCGGCGGCGGCGCGATCAAGCTTGAGGTCGAGTGCATTGCCGCCGGCCTGACCGATGTCGGCAGCGAATGGGCGGCACGCGGCCGTCCGGCGCATAACGAGAGCTGAGATGGCGCGCCGTCTTGATGCGCGCGCACCCGATTTCGAAAGCGCGTTCACAGCGCTTCTGAATGCCAAGCGCGAACAGGACGAGGATGTTGCGGTCTCCGTGCGGTCGATCATCGCCGAGGTGCGGGCGCGGGGCGATGCGGCGCTGATCGAACTGAGCGAACGCTTCGACAAGGTGAAGCTTGCGTCGCTGCGCCTGGGTTCGGGAGAGATCGACGCCGCCGAAACACAGTGTTCCAAAGAGGCGTTGAAAGCGCTCGATGTCGCGGCGAAGCGGATCGAGGTCTATCACCGCCGTCAGATTCCAAAAGACGACTCCTTCACGGACGAGACCGGTGCGACACTTGGCTGGCGTTGGACTCCGCTCGACAGCGTCGGGCTCTATGTGCCGGGCGGCACGGCAAGCTATCCGAGTTCCGTGTTGATGAACGCTGTGCCGGCGCAGGTCGCGGGCGTCGCGCGCATCGCGATGGTGACACCGGCGAGCGGCGGAAAAATCAATCCCCTGGTGCTGGCGGCCGCGAGGCGTTCTGGCGTGAGCGAGATCTATCGTGTCGGCGGCGCGCAGGCGATTGCAGCGCTGGCCTATGGCACGCAGACGATGGCGGCCGTAGACAAGATCACCGGCCCCGGCAACGCCTATGTCGCCGCAGCCAAGCGCGAGGTGTTCGGCAAGGTCGGCATCGACTCCATCGCGGGGCCGTCGGAAATCCTCGTCGTCAGCGATGCGCGCAGCGATCCCGCCTGGATCGCCGCCGACCTGCTGTCGCAGGCCGAGCACGACGCGTCCTCGCAGTGCATCCTCATCACAGACGATGCCAGTTTCGCCGACAAGGTTGATGCGGCCGTCACGCGTGCATTGGAAACGCTGCCGCGCAAGGACATTGCATCCGCGAGCTGGCGCGATTTCGGTGCGATCATCACCGTCGCGAAGCTCGAGGACGCCGCAACACTGGTGGATCGCATCGCGCCGGAGCATCTGGAGATCGCGACGGATGATCCGCACGCGTTGCTTGCGCGCGTGAAACATGCAGGGGCAATCTTCCTTGGCCGCCACACGCCGGAGGCAATGGGTGACTACATCGCCGGTCCGAACCATGTGCTTCCGACTTCGCGTAGCGCTCGTTTTTCGTCCGGCCTCTCCGTCCTCGATTTTATGAAGCGCACCACTTTGCTGTCCTGCACACCGCAGACACTGCAGGAGATCGGTCCCGACGCCATCGCGCTCGCGGAGGCCGAAGGACTGGACGCGCATGCGCGCTCCATTGCGGCGCGGCTCAACCAATGACGGACGACAGCCGGTTTCGCCTCACTGCCGTCACGCTTGACGAGCGCACAGTCGTTCATCGCACGCGGCAGATCGAACAGGAACGCGAGATCGCGATCTATGACCTGCTGGAAGGAAATAACTTCCGCCTCGTCGGATCGGACGGAGGTCCCTACCGCCTGATTCTCGGCATTGAAGAAAACCGGATGGTGTTCGATATCCAGCTCGAAGACGGCAGCACGCATGGCAAGGTGATGCTCTCGCTCACCCCGTTCCGCAGCGTGATCAGGGATTACTTTCTGATCTGCGACAGCTATTTCAAGGCGATCCGCAACGCGCCGCCGTCGCAGATCGAGGCACTCGACATGGCGCGACGCGCCTCGCATAACGAAGGCTCGACGCTGCTCAAGGAGCGCCTCGACGGAAAGATAGAGGTCGATTTCGACACGGCGCGCCGCCTGTTCACGCTGATCTGCGTGCTGCATCTGAAGGGCTAGGCGATGCCGCAGGGGCCAAACGGGGAGGAGCTGCCCGGCGCCGTCCTGTTCGCCTGCACGCTCAATTCGGTGCGCAGTCCGATGGCGGCGGCGCTCATGCGCCATCTGTTCGGCCGCGTCGTCTATGTCGACTCGGTTGGCGCGCGCAGGGGCGACCTCGATGCGATGGCGGTCGAAGTCATGGACGAGATAGGCATCGAGATCGGCAAGCATAAGCCCAAGAGTTTCGACGAGTTCGAGGACACGTCCTTCGATCTGGTCATCACGCTCTCGCCGGAGGCCCATCATAAGGCGATGGAACTGACGCGGACGTCAGCGGCGGTCATCGAATACTGGCCGACCATGGACCCGACCGCGGTGGAAGGCTCGCGCGACCAGCGCCTGGCGGCCTATCGCGCCGTCCGCGATGAGTTGGAACGCCGCATCCAGGCGCGGTTCGATGCAAGGCCCGCCGCGGACACCTGAGCGGGCTACCCTTCGACAAGCTCAGGGTGAGGATAATCCAAATTCCTCATGCTGAGCTTGTCGAAGCATAATGCAGCACACCCCTAAACCCTTGCTTTTGGACCGTTTCGGTGCAATCTCCCGCTCCGTTAAGACATACCGAGGATGAATGGCCAAGGAAGAACTGCTCGAATTCGAGGGCACCGTGAGCGAGCTTCTGCCCAACGCGACGTTCCGCGTCATGCTGCAGAACGGCCACGAGATCATCGCCCACACCGCCGGCAAGATGCGCAAGAACCGTATCCGCGTGCTCACCGGCGACAAGGTGATGGTCGAGATGACGCCCTACGACCTCACCAAGGGGCGCATCACCTATCGCTTCAAATAAGACACCGACGCTCGTCCTCGCGAGCGAGAGCCCAAGGCGCAAGGCGTTGCTTGCGCAGGCGGGCATCACGCCCGACGCCGTGCTCGCCGCCTCCATCGACGAGACGCCGCTCAGGTCCGAAACGCCGCGCCTGCATGCCGAGCGACTGGCGGCGGCGAAAGCGCGCGCGGTCGCGGATCGCTGGGAGCGCGAGCCGGCGCTGATCCTCGCTGCCGATACGGTGGTGGCGCTGGGGCGGCGCATCCTGCCGAAAGCCGAAAGCGACGACGATGTGCGCGCCTGCATGAAGATGCTGTCCGGCCGTTCGCATCAGGTGATCACTGCGGTCGCGCTGCTTACACCCGCCGGAGCGCTCCGCAGACGAACAGTTCTGACGCGGGTGACATTCTGTCGGTTCGATGCGGCGGCGATCGATGCCTACGTCCAATCGCGCGAGGGCGCCGGCAAGGCCGGCGGCTATGCGATCCAGGGCCGCGCCGAAACTTTTGTGCGCCATCTCAACGGTTCCTGGTCCAATGTGGTCGGGCTGCCCTTAACCGAAACCATCGCGCTGCTTCGCGGCAACGGATACCCGTGCTAGGCTTCGCGCCGACGCTATTTCCGAGTGCCAGATGCCGAAGGAAGTCCTGATCAATTGCGGGGCGGGGGAAATCCGTGTCGCCCTTGTCGACGACGGCAGGCTGCAGGAACTCGCGCTCGAACGCACGGTCGGCCTCGATGAAGGCGGCGCGCGCAATCGCAACGAAGGCCGTGTGGGCCACAGTCTCGTCGGCAACATCATCCTCGGCCGCGTGCAGCGCGTGCTTCCGGGCATGCAGGCCGCGTTCGTCGACATCGGAATGGATCGCGCCGGCTTCCTCGGCGCGCGCGAGGCACGCTGCCTCGCCGATCTTCCGGGCTTCGAGGAAGAACGCGCGCCCAAGATCGGCGAGTGCGTTCACGAGGGCGAGGAAATCCTGGTCCAGGTGGTCAAGGACCCTATCGGTGAGAAAGGCGCGCGGCTTTCCGCCAACGTGACCATTCCTGGCCGGCTTTCCGTTCTCGTGCCGAACCAGGGCGGTGTTGCGCTGTCGCGGCGCATCGAAGGCGATGACGAACGCGCGCGCATGATCCAGATGGGCGAGCAGATGATTGCCGAAGGCGGCGACCGTCTCGTGCTGGGTGCGGGGTATATTCTTCGTACCGCCGCGACCGACGCGACGCTGACCGATCTCAAGGAAGATGCCGAACGCCTTGCCGATGCGTGGCGCCCGGTTCTCGCGAAACGTCAGGCCGCGGCCGTGCCGGCGACGCTGTATCACGATCTCGATCCGGTCGAGCGCACCTTGCGCGACATGGTGCGCGCAGACACCGCCGCTGTGCTGATCGATGATGCCGCATCGGTGGAAGCGGCGAAAGCCTATTGCCGCCGCGCGATGCCGGAAGCGGAGGAGATCATCGAGTTGTTCGACGGGCCGGGCGCGCTGTTCGACATGTACGACATCGAAGAAGAAATCGACAAGCTGATGAGCCCGCGCGTGCCGCTGCCATCGGGCGGCTGGATCACGATCGAATCCACCGAGGCGCTGACCGCGGTCGATGTGAATTCTGGAAGCTTTACAGCGTCCACCGGTCTCGAAGAAACCAGTGCGAAGGTCAATCTCGAAGCCGCAGACGAGATCGGCCGTCAGGTGCGCCTGCGCGGCATCGGCGGATTGATCGTCGTCGATTTCATCCATCTGGGCGAAGCCGCGAACATCGCGAAGGTCCTGGAGGTTCTGGAAGCGAGTATCTCGCGCGATCACACGCCGACGCAGATCTCGCCGATGTCGGAATTCGGACTGGTCGAGATCACGCGCAAGCGCGTGCGCGATCCGCTGGTCAAGCTGATGAGCGAATGCTGCCGCTCCTGTTCCGGCCATGGCCGCAAGCGCACGCGCGACAGCGTGGCGCTGGAGGTGATGCGCCGCGTCGAGCGCACGGCCGCGGTGGCGCCCGGCAAGGCGATCCTGGTGCGTGCCGCGCCGGAAGTCGTGCAATGGATCGAGGATCACGGCGATGAGGTGAAGAGCGCGCTCGCCCGCCGCGGCGCCGCGCGCGTGAGTTTCGAGCCGCATGATTGCTATGCCCGCGAGGGCTTCGATGTCGCAACAATCGCCTGATCCCAAATGCGCGGTGTGCGGCAAGGCGCAGGCGAAGGACTTCCGGCCCTTCTGCTCCAAGCGCTGCGCCGATCTGGACCTCGGAAAATGGCTTGGCGGAGGCTATGCCATCCCCGCCGTCGAGCCGCCCGATGGCCTGCCGGATTCGGACGAAAATGATGAATAAGGCCCCGCTGGACAGCCGGAGAGGTGTCCACTAAAAAGCCCGTCCTTTCGACGGTAAGCCCAGGTAGCTCAGTTGGTAGAGCAGCGGATTGAAAATCCGCGTGTCGGTGGTTCAATTCCGCCCCTGGGCACCAGTCTTCGCGACGCGATAGCGGCGTGAAGACTGTCCGGCGTAGCCCGAAGGGCGAAGCCTGGGCTGTATCCGCACGCTTCGCCTGGCAAGCCGGTCTTCATTTGTTAACAATCCCGATCATGGGGTTAGCGCGCCGCACACCAATTCCCGCGATGCAAGGCGAAACAATCGCCATCGTCTCGGATGGGAGCGTATCGCGGATGTTTGATGTGTTCGCGCTATGGCGCGACGATGCCGCGTTCCGGGACTTCTTCATCGCAACGCTCGCCGCACCGCCTTATGTGGCGTTTTCTGGAAATGCCGCTGCGATTCAGTGTTTTAAGGTTCTACCGAGAATACGACTCCGACGTTTGCCGCACCGCCGACAAACGTTACGCCATACAATCGCGAAAAATTCTCATCAGCAATGAGGCCGCCTATTGGTTCGTTGCCATTCGGGCAGACTTGGTGCGCCACAGGGCGTTGCGGCGGCTGCCTTAAGGGCAAAGCCGCTTGAGATAGAGGAGTTCTTTATTTTCGATCGAGGCGACCGGAAAGGAATCGAGAAACTGAAGCCCCGCTTCGCGGCCATTGTTCCACGCCACGCGCGCCTCGTGGACGATCCGCTTCTGGGTCTCGATCAGATAGACCTTCGAAGGAATCGGCTCGCCGGGCTTGAGCAGGATCCGTGCGCCGGATTCGGAAACGTCGCGGATCGAGCAATCGAAATAGCGATCGCCGTTCTGATAGACGATCCGGCCGCCGAGTAGCACGCGCTTTCGCGGCTTGGGGCGCCGTTCGGCCATAGGCGGCGGTTCGGGCGTTTTCATCCGGTACAACTGCTACAGGAATCGCTCTGCGATGTTCAACTCCGCAGCCCATATTTACGGTTCCGTGCTGGGCCTATTGCCGTTTCTCGCGGCCCGGGAATCCAGCGGTTCCACGCAAAAGCAGCGGTTTTGGCGCAAAGTCGAAAAACGCGGCGGCTTTTTGGGTTGCCTGCGAAGTGCTTGGCAGATATAGACAATTCACGGATTTCCACGGAGACGAAAACGGCGCGCGCGAGCGCCGGAGGGGATAGCGTGAAGAAGAAGATTCTGGTGGCGGTAGCACCCGCCGCAACGGAGCTGATTGCCAGTGTCCTCGATGACGTGGCGAGCGTCGACGTGGCGCACACATTTGCCGAGGCAGAGACGGCAATCGCTGGCGGTGTCGACCTCATCATCGTCGGAACGTTTTTCGATGGCTCGCGCATGTTCGATTTGTTGCGACTTGTGAAGTCTGGCCCAGCAACTCGCCATGTCCCGGTCATCTGCGCCCGCGCGATCAGCGCACCGGGCAAGGGGGCGTCCGCGACCGACCCGCCGATTCTCTCCAATCTCGACGTTGTCAGCAGCGCGAGCAGAAGTCTGGGCGCGGAAGGATTTCTCGATTTCTGCCAACGTCAGATCGCCGTAGGCATCCGCGCGGCGCGGGAAGAACTCGCAGAACTCGCGCGCTCCCATCTCGGCGACCGGCCGTGTCCCGGCGGGGGCTGCTAGATCACGCCGAGCTGCTTGCCGACTTTCTCGAAGGTCTTGAGCGCGAAGTCGATCTGGGCGTCGGTCAGCGTGGCACACGCCTGGATACGGAGCCGCGCGGTGCCTTCGGGCACCACCGGATAGCCGAAGCCGGTGATGAAGATGCCTTCGGCGAGCAGCGCCTGGCTCATCTTGATGGCGAAGGCGGTGTCGCCGACGATGATCGGCACGATCGCGCTCTCGCCTTCGAGCGGCTTGAGGGCGCGGGCCTTGAGACCCTCGCGCAGATTGCGCGTGATCTCATGAAGCCGCGCGACACGCTGCGGTTCACCGCTGAGAATGGCGATGGCTTTGCCCGCGCTCGCTGCGATGGTCGCGGGCAACGCATTGGAGAACAACTGAGGCCGCGAAACCTGCATCAGATAGTCGACGACCGTTTTCGAACCGGCGACATAACCGCCTGCCGCACCGCCCAGCGCCTTGCCGAGCGTGCCGGTGATGATGTCGATCTGGCCTTCGACGCCGAAATGCTCCGCGGTGCCGCGGCCATGCTTGCCCATGACGCCGGTGCCATGGGAGTCGTCGAGGATGATCGACGCGCCGTGCTTCCTGGCGAGCGTGATGATGTCGGGAAGCGGCGCGATATCGCCTTCCATGCTGAACACGCCGTCGGTGACGATGAAGATGCGGCGCGAACCTTTGACGGAATCGAGCTTGGCGTCGAGGTCCGCCATGTCGGCGTGCTTATAGACGAGGCGGCGCGCTTTCGACGCGCGGCAACCGTCGATCAAAGAAGCATGGTTGAGTTCGTCGGAGACGAGGGCATCGTTCTCGCCCGCGATCGCCGGCATCAGACCGGTGTTCGCGGTCCAGCAGGACACATAAGTAAGCGCCGCTTCCGTGTGCGAAAGCTTCGCCAGCGATTTCTCGATCTCTTCGTGGATCGAGAATGTGCCGCAGATGAAGCGCACCGACGCAGTGCCCGCGCCATATTGTTCCAGCGCCTTGCGGCCCGCCGCGATGACATCGGGATGATCGGCGAGGCCCAGATAGTTGTTCGACGACAGCACCAGCACGCGGCCGGACTTCTCCGCCATCGTGACTTCGGTATCCATCGGTCCGGTGATGTGGCGGAAGGTCTTGAGCGTTCCCGCCTTCGCCATCGCCGAAAGATCGGTGTTCAGGCTCTCGTCGAGTGCGCCCGTCACAGCTCACTCCAGTCGAGGATCACCTTGCCGGAATTGCCCGAGCGCATGACGTCGAAGCCTTTCTGGAAATCCTTGTAGGAGTAGCGGTGGGTGATGACCGGCGAGATATCCATGCCGCTCTGGATCATGGAGGTGAGCTTGTACCAGGTCTCGCCGAACATGCGGCCATAGATGCCGCGCAGGTTCAGGCCCTTGAACACGACGCCGTCCCAATCCACGCCGGTCTCGCCCGACTGAATGCCGAGCATCGCGATCTTGCCGCCATGCGCCATCGTATCGATCATCTGGCGAAGGCCCGCCGGATTGCCCGACATCTCGAGGCCGACATCGAAGCCTTCGTTCATGCCGAGGCTCTTCATCGTCTCGCGCAGGTCGTCCTTGGCGACATTGACGACCGCGGTCGCGCCCATCTTTTTCGCGAGGCCTAGACGGTACTCGTTCACATCGGTGACCACGACGTAGCGGGCACCGGCCTTCAGCGCCATCGGAACGGCACCGACGCCGATCGGGCCCGCGCCGGTGATCAGCACGTCTTCTCCGACGAGATCATAGGAGAGCGCCGTGTGGGCCGCGTTCCCCAATGGATCGAAGATCGCGTAGAGTTCCAGCGGCACCTTGCTGTCGCAATCCCACACGTTCAGTGCCGGTACGACGACATATTCCGCGAACGCGCCATCGCGGTTCACGCCCACGCCCAGTGTATTGGCGCAGAGATGGCGGCGGCCGGCATGGCAGTTGCGGCAATGACCGCAGACGATGTGGCCTTCGGCGCTGACGAGATCGCCGACCTTGTGGTCGCGCACGTTGGAGCCGACGGCGGCGATGCGGCCGACGAATTCGTGGCCCGCGACGGTGCCCGGCTTGATCGTCTTCTGCGCCCAGGCATCCCAGTTGTAGATGTGGACATCGGTGCCGCAAATGCCGGTCTTCAGGACCTTGATCAGGACGTCGTCGATCCCATAGCTCGGCATCGGCACGTCCTCGAGCCAGATACCAGGTTCAGCTTTCGATTTAACGAGCGCCTTCATTGATGCCTCCGTGCGCCCGCGCGACGCTTGGGAAGTGAGAGGGAAAACCAGCGGAAACGCGGAATAGCCCCCCGTTGCCCCCTTGGCAAGGCGGAATTCCCCTGGCGTTGACGCAGGCGCCTAGACGCGTCCTGATGGCTGACACGCTATTCAGAAAACGGAGAAAACCATGGCGATCGACTTCGAGATTCCCGAAGAGGCAAAGGCGATCCGCGCGCGGGTGCGCGCCTGGGTGCAGGACGAATGCATTCCTGCCGAGAAGCGGCTCAAGGACAAAGAATCATACAAGCAGGTGCTCGCGGAGTTGCGCACCAAGGCGCGGGCGCAGGGCCTATGGCTCCCGTTCATCCCCAAGGAGCATGGCGGCATGGGGCTCGGCCCGCTCGCCAACGCGCTGGTGCAGATGGAACTCGGCCAGAGCCATCTGGGCGCCTTGTCGATGAACTCTCAGGGCCCCGACGACGCGACCATGCTCACGTTGCTCGCGCATGGCACGGATTATCAGAAGGAGAAATTCCTCAAGCCGCTGCTCAATGGCGAGAAGCGAATCTGTTATTCCATGACGGAGAAGGCGGCCGGCGCTGACGCCACCGGCATGCAGACCCGCGCTGAGAAGAAGGGCAACAGCGCCTATGTCCTGAACGGCGAGAAGTGGTTCTCGTCTGCTGCCAGCGCGGCCGACATCGCCCTGGTGATGGCCAAGACCAATCCCGATGCGCCGCGCCACCAGCAATTTTCGACTTTCATCGTCGAGCTGCCGAACCCCGGTTATAAGATCATCCGCGACATCAAGACGATGGCCGTGGAAGGCCCGCTGTCCCACATCATGGGTGGCGGGCACAGTGAGATCGCAATCAACGATCTCGAAGTTCCTGCGGACAATATCCTCGGCGGCGAGGGGCAGGGCTTCAATATGGGCCAGCACCGTCTTGCCTACGGCCGCCTGCGCCATGGCATGCACAATGTCGCGATGGCGCAGCGCGCACTCGACATGGCGGCGAAGCAAGTGACCACGCGCTCGACCTTCGGCAAGAAACTCTCAGAGCGCCAAGGCGTGCAGTTCATGCTCGCCGATTGTGCCAGCGAGCTCTACATGGCGCGGCTGATGCTGCTGCACATCGCCTACAAGGCCGAACGCGGCATGGACCTTCGCCAGGAGAACGGCATCGCCAAGGTGTTCCTGGCGCACATGGTGCACAAGGTCGTGGATACCGCGATTCAGCTCCACGGCGCGCTCGGCTACAGCCAGGATACACCGCTCGCCTCTTGGTACACGCACATCCGCTCGCAGCGGCTGGTCGATGGGCCGGACGAGGTTCATCGCTGGACCGTGGGCCGCAACGTGATCAAGGCTTATGAGAAGTTCGGCACGACCGCGAGCGCGGCGGGCGGCGACCTGCTCTGACTATTTCGGCGTGACGATGCCGACCATCTTCACGACCTCGAAGTTCGAGCCCTTCACCTGGCTGAGTTCGCCGACAAGGTGATTGTTGTTCCAGCCGTCATTGGGAGCGCCCGAGATGTACCAGTTGCTCCCATTGTCGGCGACCATCATGCCGTAGGTCTTCAGCGCCTGCAGGATTGCCTTCGTCTCCTTGCTGAAGCCGGGTGGGATCGTGTAGCCGGCCTTCAGCCGCACGCGCATGCCCATAGGCGGAAGGTTGGGGTTATCGTCATTCGACGCCCAATGATTGGCCGGCGGAACATAGGCTCTGCGTGAGTTCTGGACGGTGAATCGCAGAGCGTGCGCGATGGTTCCGGTCGATGCTTCATCGTAACGAGCGAGACCCGGAAAGATCGGCAGGCCAGCCGCGTCGGCGCTGGTCCATCCGGGCTGTTCTGTGGGCCGCACGTCGTCAGAGTCCAGATGAAAGAGCGCGCCGGCGTCGCACTTCCACGCCATGTTCCGGATTGGAAACGCCCGGTACATCTCATACATCCGGTTGGTGTCGCGATCGATGACGAGCACGTGGCGGTCACCGCCGAACTTCTTGCCGTTCGTTTTGTAGCCCTCGATCATCGCATCCGGCGGGATCGGGAACGGACCCTTGTCGCTCTCGTCCTTGTAGGCCTTGAGCCGGATCTTCACATAAGGCTGATCGTCCGAGACAACATAGTATGGAATTCCGATGATCGCGCCATGATAGGTGCCGCTGCCGAAATCCGGATGTAGTCCGGTGCCGAGGCCGATGGACGCGATCAGATTATCGGAATTGGGATCGACATCGGATTGCGAAATGTCCGTGTTCCAGTCGTTGTCCGCCGGAAACGGGATCGCGCCATTGAGGTTCGCATTCTGTCCGAGATCGGCGCCTGCCATCGACCCGTACTGCCAAGGTGGGTGCCCTATCCTCTTGGCGGCGACGGTAGGTTGAACAAGGACAAGCGACACAGCTGCAGTGGCAGCGAGAACGGTCTTCATGGCGTCACTCCTCACGAGGCGCCCCCCTTTGATACAATCATTCCATCTAGCATCGCCATCGGCAAGGTTGCCGAGTCTTAAGAATGGGTTGCCCGCCTAGGTCGCATCATCAATAATCCGCGCGCAATTCTGCAACGAGCACCATGAGCAAAAAAGTTCGCGCCAGCGCAACGGCCGCTTTGGAGGGAATACTCTTCGACGACATGACGATCATGGCCGGCGGATTCGGCCTCTGCGGCATTCCCGAGAACCTGATTTTCGCGCTGCGCGATTCCGGCGTTCAAAATCTCACGGTAATTTCCAATAATGCCGGCGTCGATGATTTCGGGCTGGGCCTGCTTCTGCAAACACGTCAGATCAAGAAAATGATCAGCTCCTATGTCGGCGAGAACGAGACCTTTGAGCGGCAATATCTCAACAAGGAATTGGAGCTGGAATTCAATCCGCAGGGCACGCTGGCCGAGCGAATTCGTGCCGGCGGCTCCGGCATTCCCGGGTTTTATACCAAGACTGGCGTCGGCACGCTGGTTGCCGAAGGCAAGGAGTTGAAGGACTTCGATGGCGAGACCTATGTGCTCGAGCGCGGGCTGCGTGCCGATCTCTCGATCGTGAAAGCGTGGAAGGGCGACGAGGAGGGCAATCTCATCTATCGAAAGACGGCTCGCAACTTCAATCCGATGATGGCTATGGCCGGGAAGGTGACAGTTGCGGAAGTCGAGGAGATCGTACCCACCGGTTCGCTCGATCCCGATACCATCCACACGCCGGGCATATTCGTGCAGCGCCTCATCCGCGGCGCGAAATACGAGAAGCGTATCGAGAAACGCACCGTTCGGACGGAGGCCTGAGATGCCCTGGACGCGCGACGATATGGCCAAGCTTGCCGCGCGCGAGTTGCGCGACGGCTTTTATGTGAACCTCGGCATCGGAATTCCGACGCTGGTGGCGAACTACATCCCCGACGGAATGGATGTGACGCTTCAGTCGGAGAACGGGATGCTCGGGATGGGGCCGTTTCCAACGGAGAGCGAAGTCGACCCCGATCTCATCAACGCCGGCAAGCAAACGGTCACTGCGTTGCCCCGTACTTCTTATTTCTCATCAGCCGACAGTTTCGCGATGATCCGCGGCGGGCACATCGATCTTTCCATTCTTGGCGCCATGGAAGTCTCCGAGAAGGGCGATCTCGCGAACTGGATGGTGCCCGGCAAGCTGGTCAAAGGCATGGGCGGCGCGATGGATCTCGTCGCCGGCGTGAAGCGCTGCGTCGTGACCATGGATCACACCGACAAGGCGGGAAAGTCGAAACTGTTGAAGAAATGCACTTTGCCATTGACCGGTGTGCACTGCGTTCAGCGCATCATCACCAATATGGCCGTCTTCGATGTCGTCGAGGGCGGACTGAAGCTTGTGGAACTCGCATCGGGCGTCACGCGAGACCAGGTTGTCGCCAGCACCGAGGCCACGCTCGTCTCTTAGCGTTTTTTGTCGTCGCGTGACGAGTCCTGTTCCGGATTTTCGTCCGGAGGCTCCTTTGGCCTCCTGAAATGGATCACGCCCATCGCAACTAGCCCGAAAAGCACGGCACCCGTGGGAACAAAAAAGACGAGAATGCCGAAAATGGCGCGTTCGGGGTTCATACTTGGGACTTCTCAAATCTGTTTGTCACCGCTAACCGCCAGCCAACGCGTTGGTCAAGACCAACTCGTCGCCTGATCCAACCGCATGAGAAGAGAAGTCACGTGCGCGCACGAGTTCGCCACCGTGCAGGCAAATGATATTGCGTCGCGGATTACCGCGTTCGTCGAGGAGATGCAGGCCGAGCGAGGGGTTTGCTTCCGAGATATTGCGAAGGACTTCTCCGATCGTCGTACCTTCGCCCTCGATCGACGGCGTCTCACCCATGGCAGCGCGCAGGATCGGAGGAAGCCTGATGCGCACTACCGAGCTCATCGGCCGTACGCCTCGACGCTCATAATCCTGGGAAGACCAGTCGTGAGTTCGCGCCAGCTTTCTCCGCAATCGATACTGCCGAAGATCGTTCCCGATGCTGTTCCGAAGTAGATGCCGCCGGGATCAAGCTGATCGGCGGCCAGGGAGCCGCGAAGCACGGCGGTGAAGCAGTTTGCCGGAAGCCCCGCTGTCTTGCGCTCCCAGCGCGCGCCCGCACGTGTTCGATAGACTGCGAGCTGCCCTTCGCGCGGGAAGCGGAAATTGTCGCCGTCAAGCGGCACGACGAACACGCTGCCTGTGCGGCGGTCGGTGACCGACGGAAAGCCGAACGAGCAGCGGTGACCGTCGGAAAGCTCGGTGACGGGCAGACCGTCTTCGATTACTTTCCAGGTGTCGCCGCCGTCGTCGCTGCGATGCACGCCGCGATGCTCTTGCCGAAACAAGATGCTCGCGTTAGCGGGATCATGAGTCACGCTATGCACACATTGGCCCGTATCCCCATTTACGCCCTCATTCTTGGGCGTCCATGTCTTGCCGCCGTCATCGGTGCGGAAGAAGCCGGCCGCGGAAACACCGACCCACATGCGGTTCGGATTTTTGGCATCGCTAAGGATCGTGTGGGCTCCGAGGCCACCAAAACCGGGCACCCAACTGTCGCGCGAAGGATGTTCGTTGAAACCATCGATTGGCTGCCAGGATTCGCCGCGGTCACGGCTGACGAACAGTCCCGCCTCTGAAACGCCGGCAAAGAGCGCGCCATGGGCGAAATGCAAAGTCCATATCTGATCGACGAAACGGCCGCCTCCTTTCAGCACGCCGCCGAAATCCATCTGCGAAACGATGCGATGATGTTCGGAATTGCCGCGATCCTCAGGGCGGTAGCGCGGGGCGGACGGGAGTTGCTCCCACTCCTTCAGATCGTCGCTGACGAAGATCGCGACGCCGTAGTTCGGACTGTTGACCGCCGCATAGACCCGGCCTCTGTCATCACACGTGCTCGCCGTAACCGGCCAACCACGCAGGACGAAGGTCTCCTCCCAATGGGTACGATCCTTCGAGGTCAGGACAGCGGCACCTTTCGAAGTGCCCACGATCAATGCGGCAGACATGGCCAAGCTCCCTTCGACACCCATCAAATCTAGCGCATTTTAGGCCGGCGGTCAGGAGTGCTATCGATTGTGCTCTTCAAGCCGCGGCATGATCTCGACAAAATTGCAGGGCCTGTGGCGGATATCGAGCTGCCATTTGAGGATGCCATCCCAGCCGTCTTTCACCGCGCCCGGCGAGCCAGGTAGAGCGAACAGATAGGTGCCTCCCGCCACGCCGGCACACGCCCGTGACTGCAAGGTGGACGTTCCGATCTTCTCATAGCTGATCTGATGAAAGACGACGGAGAAGCCGTCGATCTCCTTTTCAAAGACTGACTTGAATGCCTCAACCGTAACGTCGCGCCCGGTCAGGCCTGTGCCGCCGGTGGATATCACGACATCGACGTTTGGATTTGCGATCCACTCGCGAAGTTTTGCCGTGATGGCCTTCTGGTCGTCTTTGAGGAGCATGCGCGCGGCGAGAACATGACCGGCGTCTTCGATGCGCCTCGCCAGCGTATCGCCCGAAACATCATCGGACGCATCGCGCGTGTCCGATACCGTCATGATCGCGATGCGGACGGGAACGAAAGCGCGTGTCTCGTCAATCGGGTGCGTTGGCATCGTCCGTGCCTTCCGGGGCGGGCGGTGGTGGTGGCGGTGGCGCCGGTTGGCGAGGCGGATGATAGGTAGGCCAGTCACCTGCCGCGGTTTCCGCTAGCGCGGTCGCATCGAGACCAAGGCGTCGCCGATACATCCAGTGATAGGTCAGGACACGCTTCACATAGAGCCGGGTCTCCGGCGCGTGCATGCTCTCGATGAACAGCAGCGCATCATCGCCCTTGCCCTCGCGCGCCGCCATCCAGTTGGAGACCTTGAGTGCGCCAGCGTTGTAGGCAGCGCACAGCTCGATCAAATTGCCGTTATACATGTTGAGCAACTCGGCGACGTAGCGCTGGCCGATGGTCATGTTGTAGCTGGGATCGTTCAGCTGTGCCGCCGTGCCGGGACCGGCGATGTGAGCTGCTGTCCCGGGCATGATCTGCATCAGTCCGCGCGCCCCCGGTCCGGAAACGGCGCTGACGTGAAAGCGGCTCTCTGCGCGAACGATGGCGAGCACCAATGCAGGATCGATCGTGTAGCCGCCATCAGGCTTATATGGAGGCACGGGAAATAATCCCGTCAGGCGGATGCCGCGCGATGCGCTGATCTCGCTGGCCCGCATTTCGATATTGGGCGCACCGACTTGGCGGGCGAGCGCCGCGAATGCCTCATCGAGCTTGATATCGCTTTCGCCGAAAGCGCGCTCCATTTCGCCGTCGACATAGTCGGTCTCGCCGGCCTGCCAGAGCGCTACCGCGCGATGGGCTGCCGGAATCTGCATCAGCCGCGAAAAGCCTTGCGGATCGAGAACGGGATCGGAGAATCCCGATTGCGTATCTTGACCGAGCATTTGTTCTGCGAGGAGACCATAGAACGTCGGTTCCTCGCGCGCGGCGACGGTAAGCAGGGTCACGACCTTTGCGGGTTCGCCGGCACGAACATGTGCGCGCGCGGACCAGAACGCAGCGGCAGACCGCACCCAGTTTGGCACCGAGCCGACTTCGGCCAAAGTCTCGAAATACTGCGCGGATTCGTGGAACATCCCGAGCCGGAACGCGGCGAGGCCGGCATTCCAGTCGAGCATCGGCACGGCTTTTTCGCTGACTGCCGCCTCACGCGATGCCAGATCATAGGCCTTCTGATCCATGCCTTCGGTGAAATAGGAGGCTGCAATGCGCTGGGACAGGCGCCCGATATCAGACGAGGGAACGCTACCGCTATCGATCAGTGGCTGGAGAATGGCCATCGCCTGATCGGGCTGGTCCGTCTTTATCGCTTCATTGATCTGCAGGAGTGCCGCACGCGCAGCATCGGATTCAAATGGAGGATCGCGAAGGTCGACGTCTTCGTAGCCCCCGCCGCGCAGGCGCGGCATGCCGGCCGGCGCCGGAATATTCGTCACGACTGCGACCAGGCTCGTGTGATGATGGCGGCGAACCTTCTTCGTCGAACGCTTCACGGCAAGGCGATAGATGCGGTCGGCGATCGGAAGTTCGCGATATTCTCTCAGCCAGTCGATCAGTTCCGCGACTGAAGCGCGCTTGCTATGTGGCGAAAGGTAGTGTTCCGCCTGGACATAGCCCTTGAGCGTCGTGTCATTGACTTCGTCCATCAATGCCGAGGCTTTGTCGAAGCGCCCGGCGCGCTCGTCTGCGAAGATGCGCTGATAGCGATCGGCATCGTCCGCGGAGAGCACCGGCATCGCGTGAGTGTTGTTAACGGGCTGAAAGATAGCGTCGTCCGCACGCGCCGATGTGAGGGCAAGGCAGACCAGACTCAAGGAGGCAAGTGCAACGCGGCGAAGCGCCATGTTTGGTTCCCGATGTTCAACAAGGCCTAGTCTTTGACGGTAACTCGCTCAAGCAGGGTGCAACGATGCGATTTTCTGCTCTATCGCCTGCAGATCGCGCCATGCGAGCTTCTTGTGTGCAGGCTGGCGTAGAAGATAGGCGGGATGCAAGGTCGGCATGACCGGCACCATTCTGCCGGAGACGTTGTACTCGATCCAGCGTCCGCGCGATTTCATGATCCCATCGGTTTTGCCGACGACGTGCCGCATTGCGACCGCTCCCAGAAGGATCATCACTTCGGGATTCACCAGTTCGATATGCCGCCGCAGGAAGGGTAGGCACATCGCCGCTTCTTCCGGCGACGGCTCGCGATTGTCCGGTGGCCGCCAGTTGATGACATTGGTGATATAGGCCCTGCTGCGATCGAGGTGGATCGCGGCCAACATCTTGTCCAGCAATTTTCCGGCGCGGCCGACGAATGGCAGGCCCTGCTTGTCCTCATCGCGCCCCGGCGCCTCGCCGATGAACATGATGCGGCTCGCCGGGTTGCCATCCGCGAAGACGGTATTGGTCGCCGTGCGCTTGAGACCGCAGCCGTCGAAACTCTCCAGCGCCGTCTTCAACTCGGCCAGTGATTGCGCCGCACGGGCAAGATCAACTGCCGACCCAATCGGGTCACCCTCTGTCGGGACGATTGCCTTCTTTGGCGGCGGACTTCTGGAGAATTCAATGGATGGTTCTGCCTTCGGTACCGCCTTCGCGGTCGCAAACCGGTTGACTGGGATATCGCCCATGGCTTCGTCTGCCCCAGCTTCGACGAGCCAGGCGAGTGACGCCAATGGTTCCAGTTCTGCGGTCACGACGAGCCTTTTGCCTGACGATGGGGAAGCTACCCAACCCTAGCCGGGGCAAAGGGGGATTGCATCCCACAAATCCCCAGCGCCATAACCGTCCGGACGCTGAATCTTCAGGAATTCGTCATGGCGGAGCCCGTTGAACGCGAGAGTATGGAATATGACGTTGTCATCGTCGGCGGCGGCCCGGCGGGCCTCTCGGCGGCGATCCGCCTGAAGCAGCTGGCCGCAGAGACCGGGCGGGAGACCAGCGTTTGCGTCCTCGAAAAAGGTTCCGAAATCGGCGTTCATATTCTGTCTGGCGCAGTGATCGATCCGATCGCGATCAACGAACTCATTCCTGACTGGAAAGAAAAAGGCGCGCCGCTCGACACGCCGGTGACCGACGACCGGTTCTATTTTCTGGGCCCAGCGGGAAGCGTTCGCCTGCCGAACGTCGCCATGCCGCCGCTGATGTGGAACCACGGCAACTATATCGTCAGTCTCGAAAATGTCTGCCGCTGGCTTGCGACCCAAGCCGAGGCTTTGGGCGTCGAGATCTATCCCGGCTTTCCCGCCGCTGACATTGTCTATGGCGACAACGGCGAGGTGCGCGGCGTCGTCACTGGCGATCTGGGCGTCGCGCGCGATGGGCATCACAAGGATTCCTTCACGCCGGGCATGAATATCCTCGGCAAGTACACGCTGTTCGCGGAAGGCGCACGGGGGTCGCTGTCGAAAAGGCTTGGCGCAAAGTTCGGACTTCACGAAGGCCGCGACTATCAAAAGTTTGGCATCGGCTTGAAGGAGGTCTGGGAACTGAAGCCGGAAAACCATAAGCGCGGCTTGGTCCTGCACACTATGGGCTGGCCGCTCGACAATCGGACCGGCGGCGGATTGTTCATGTATCATTGGGGCGAGAATTTCTGCTCCATCGGCTTCGTGGTTCATTTGAACTACTGGAATCCCTATACATCGCCGTTCGACGAATTCCAGCGCGTGAAGCATCATCCGCGCATTGCCGAGATGCTGAAGGGCGGCAAGCGCATCGGTTACGGCGCGCGCGCGATCACCGAAGGCGGATTCCAATCGGTTCCCAAGCTCGCCTTTCCGGGCGGCGCGCTGATCGGGTGTTCAGCCGGATTTGTGAACGTGCCGCGCATCAAGGGCAGCCACAATGCGATGAAGACCGGCATGCTCGCCGCCGAAGCGGCGTTCGCGGCACTGGGCGAGGGCCGTTCGAATGACACGCTCGACGCTTACGAAACCGCCTATCGCGAAAGCCACGTCTACAAAGACCTGAAGCGCGTGCGGAACGTAAAGCCATTGTGGTCGAAGCTCGGCACCATCCTGGGTGTCCCGCTCGCCGCGATCGACATGTGGACAAATCAGCTATTCGGCTTCAGCTTCATGGGCACGCTCAAGCACGGCAAGCCCGACTACGCGACGCTGAAACATGCCTCGCACTGCAAGCCCATCGCCTATCCAAAACCAGACGGCGTGCTGAGCTTCGACAAGCTGTCTTCGGTATTTCTCTCGAATACCAATCACGAGGAGGACCAGCCGGTGCACCTTGTCCTTAACGATCCATCCATACCGATCCGGGTAAATTTGCCTGAATACGCGGAACCGGCGCAGCGTTACTGCCCGGCAGGCGTTTACGAAGTTGTTACGGAAGCGTCAGGCCCGCGGTTTCAAATCAACGCGCAGAACTGTGTTCACTGCAAGACATGCGATATAAAAGACCCGGCACAGAACATCACCTGGGTCACGCCGGAGGGCGGGGGCGGTCCCAACTACTCCAATATGTAAGGAGATCCCCATTGCCTAAGAGTTCTCTTCCGATGGCCGCGATCGCTCTGCTCGTGGGTATCGCGCCAGCAATTTCGTTGACATCGTCGGATGACGAAGCGCGTGGATACGGTGCCTATTTGTCCGGCCGCTTCGCCGCCGATGAGCACGATATCTCCAATGCCGCGAAATATTACGGCTCCAGTCTCAATCGCGTGCCGAACGATCCTACGCTTCAGGCGCTTGCCTTTTTCTATTCCACCTCGGCCGGCGACATCGACGGTGCTGCGCAGCTTGCGAAGCAATTGGTTGCGACAACGCCGGACGACCGGGCCTCCCGGCTTGTGCTCGCGATCTCCGCATTCAAGCGGCAGGACTACAAGGAAGCGCGCGAACAGATCGGAAAATCCGCGAAAGGCAGCTTCGCGTCCCTGACGGTCGCACTCGTCGATGCCTGGGCGGCTGCCGGACTGCATGATGGCGATGCGGCGATCGCCGATTTGAAAGCCCTGCGCGGCCAGTCCGGCATGGATGCGCTCGCTGCGTTTCACGAGGCATTGCTGCTGGATTATCTTGGGCAGGCTGCCGCCGCCGACGAAGCCTACAACGATGCTTTGAAGACGGACGGTCCGTCGCCGCGTCTCGTCAACGCCTATGGCCGCTTCCTTGAGCGTAACGGTCGCACGGCGGATGCGCAGGCGCTTTATACGAGACTGGCTCCGAATTCTGGGCTGGCGCCGGTGATCGCCGATGCGCTCGCGCGGATTTCCAATCACCAGAAGCCCGATGCGCTCATCAGCAGGCCGCAAGAAGGCGTCGCGGAAGGATTGTTTGGGATTGCTGCTTCCCTGTCAGAGGAAAGCAGCCTCGACGTCTCAGTTCTATATCTGCGTCTTGCGCTCTACTTGCAGCCTGACTTCGATCTCGGAAATATTCTGCTCGGCGACAGGATGGAGACGCTGCAGAAATATGACGAGGCGATTGCGGTTTATCGCAAAGTGCCGAGTGACTCGCCGTACTACCGCCTCGCGGCAATTCAGGCCGCGACGGACGAGTCGCGGCTCGGCAAGGCAGACGACGCCACTCATGACCTGAAACGCCTCACCACAGCAAATCCTGCGGATGTCGAAGCCTGGACAGCATTGGGCGATGCCTATCGTGCCAGCGACAAATTTCCGGATGCGGTGACCGCCTATGATCAGGCGATCAAGGCGTTGGGAACGCCGCAGAAGAAAGATTGGGCGATATTCTATACCCGCGCGATTGCGGAAGACCGCTCACAAAATTGGGCAGCGGCCGAGGCAGACTTACAAGAGGCACTGAAGCTTAGCCCCGAGGAGCCGCAAACGCTGAACTTTCTAGGGTATAGTTGGGTCGATAAAGGTCGAAATGTTCCGGAAGCGCTGACGATGCTGGAGAAGGCGCGGTCGCTGAAACCCTATGATGGCTACATTGTCGACAGCGTCGGCTGGGCCTATTACAAGCTCGGACGCTATGGCGAAGCCGCAAAGACGCTCGAAGATGCGGTCCTGCTGGTGCCGGGCGACCCAACGATCAACGACCATTATGGCGATGCACTGTCGAAGGTGGGACGCAAACTGGACGCTCGCTTTCAATGGAATCATGCGCTCGCTTTCGGTCCCGAGGCCGACGAGAAATCCAAGATCGAGCGGAAGCTCCAGACGGCCGGCGGTGACGAATAGCGTCCGCGTCTTCGCGCCGGCGAAGATCAATCTCTTCCTACACGTTGGCGACAAACGTGCCGATGGTTATCACGCGTTGCAAAGTCTTGTCGTGTTTGCTGATGTGGGCGACGAGCTTACGCTGCACCGCAGCCGCACTCTGTCGCTTGCGATCGAGGGTCCATTCGCCGGACCGCTCTCAATCGAAGGCGACAATCTTGTGCTGAGGACTGCACGGCTTCTCGCCGAGAAGTTAGAGCTACCGCTTGGCGCAGACATCGTTCTCACCAAGAATCTTCCTGTCGCATCGGGCATCGGCGGAGGTTCGGCGGATGCGGGGGCCGCAATGCGTGGATTGACACGGCTGTGGCGGCGCTTCTTAGACCCTCAAAAGCAACTGCATATCGAGCAGGGCGCAGGTCGATGGGCTACCGAGCTTGGCTCAGATGTCCCGGTCTGCCTCAGGAGCTCGCCATCATGGATGGAAGGCCGCGGCGAGCTTATTACTGCCGCCGGTATTGTTCCGCAGTTTCCCCTTCTGCTCGTCAACCCGGGCGTGGCGGTGTCGACTGGCCCTATTTTCCAGGCGCTCAAGGAGCGTCGTGGCACGCGAATGGAAAAACCCGAGGCGCTGCACGATAAAAAGACACTGCTTGAGTTCCTGGCGGCCACAATCAACGATCTCGAAACGCCGGCGCGTGAGATCCAGCCCGTGATCGGCGACGTTCTGGACACATTGGCGGCGCAACCAGGCGCGCTTTTGACACGCATGTCGGGCAGCGGCGCCACCTGCTTTGCTCTTTTCGAGAGCGAGGATGCGTCAACCGCGGCGGCCGAAGTGATCGCGTCGCGTCAGCGTGGCTGGTGGGTGCGCGCCGGACGCGTCGCGCACGACGCTGTTGGTATCCCTCAATAGGCGCGCTCGACGCAAAAGTCGGCGATGGCGGCCAGCACCGAGCGAATTTCACCGGCGGGGACGATCTCAAGCGCCTGCTTCGCTCGGTCGGCATAGCGGCGCGCGCGGGCCATCGTATCGCTGATTGCGCCGGTCTCTTCGACCAGCGTGATCGCGCGGTCGAGGTCGGCTTCGCCCTGCGGGCCGGTTTCGATGACGCGCGTCCAGAATTTGCGCGCCGGCTCATTGGCACGTTCATAGGCGAGGATGATCGGCAGCGTGACCTTTGCCTCACGGAAATCGTCTCCGACGGATTTTCCCATCAGCGCCTGCCGGCCCGAATAGTCGAGCGCATCGTCGACAAGCTGGAACGCAATACCGAGATTCTGGCCATAGTCGCGCATCGCGGCGATGCGTTCCTCACTCTGCTCGGAGATCACCGCGCCCGATTCCGCGGCCGCCGCGAACAGTGCCGCTGTCTTGGCGCTGACGACGTGCAGATAGTCTTCCTCGGTGACACCGAGATTGTTCGCCGATTTGAGCTGCATCACCTCGCCTTCGGCAATGATCGCGGAGGCGCCGGCGAGGATATCGAGGACGGTGAGGTTGCCGGTCCCGACCATCAGCTGGAAGGCGCGACTGAACAGAAAGTCGCCGACCAACACGCTTGGCTTGTTGCCCCAAACGATATTGGCCGACACCTTGCCGCGGCGCAGTGAGCTTTCGTCCACCACATCATCGTGAAGAAGAGTGGCGGTGTGGATGAACTCGACCGCCGCGGCGAGTTTCACATGGCCCGTCCCCTTGTAGCCGCCCAGGTGAGCCGCAGCGAGGGTCAGCAACGGCCTGAGCCGCTTGCCGCCGGAATCGATCAGGTGCCGAGACAAGTCGGGGATCAGCGCGACGGTGCTGCCCATGCGCTCGTGGATCAACCTGTCGGTCGCCACCATGTCGCCGGCGACGAGGGCGTGAAGCCGCTCGACGGGCGAAACGTCGGATACTTTGGCGGTGTCGGTCGTCAGCACGGTGAATCCCTTGCCGGGTCCGCCCGGCCTTGCGACATTAGGCGGCCCGTTTGGGCGGTCAAGCTGGCCATTCCAGGGAACTGATATGCGAGCGATCCTTAAGACTAACAACCCCGTGCAGCTCAATTTCGCGGAAGCCGTTCTGAAAGATGCAGGAATCGCCGCTTTCGTTTTCGATACCCAGATGAGCATGACCGAAGGAAGCTTGGGCGTTTTGCCGCGCCGGCTCATGGTCGCCGATGAGGATTTCGATCGGGCCCAGCGCCTTCTTCGCGATGGTGTTCCGGACGCCGTGCTGGAATCGTGAGCGCGACCGACGACCGGTTCCTTGGCGGACGCGTGATCGTGCGTCAGTCTGCGAACGGATTTCGTGCAGGCCTGGACGCCGTGATGCTGGCCGCCGCCATCCCGGCGCGGTCCGGCGATGACGTGCTGGAGCTGGGTGCCGGTGCGGGAACCGCGAGCCTGTGCCTCGCATCGCGCGTTCCGGGCGTGTCGATCACGGGGGTTGAGATCGATCCCGAACTGGTCGCACTCGCGAACGAGAACGCAAAGGCAAACGCTTGCGATGGAACGGTGCGGTTCGCGGCCGCGGACATCTTCAATCTGCCGGCCGAATGGAAACGCGACTTCGCGCACGTGTTTTGCAACCCGCCGTTTCACCCAGAAATCGGCGAAGTTTCGCCTGATGCTCGAAGGGACGTCGCGCTGCGCGATATTGGAAAGCTCGTCGACTGGATGGAGATCGGCCTCAGGCGAACAATGAGCGGCGGGACCTTCACGACCATCCTCCGCGCGGATCGCCTTGGCGAAGCGCTGGCGCGCCTGCCGGATCGCGGCGTGATGATTTTTCCGCTGTGGCCCCGCGTTAACGAGCCCGCGAAGCGCGTGATCTTGCAGGTACGCAAGGGAGGCCACGCGAAATCCGTCCTGACTCCGGGTCTGGTGCTGCACGAAGCAGACGGCCGATACACAGATGCGGCCGATGCCATATTGCGAAATGGCGCAGTACTGCGATTGATCGGCGCATGATCGGTCGGCACATCCTCTTCGCTGCCGTAGCGGTTTTTTTTGTCACTTCAGCTTGGGCGGGCCCGCCTTATGTGACTGACGACCCCGTTCCGACGGATGACGGTCATTTCGAAATCTATGCGTTCACCGGCGGTACGAACGCGCGCGACGAGACGGGTGGGGCGGCGGGCATCGACTTCAATTATGGCGGTGCGCCCGATCTGCAGCTCACGGCAGTATTGCCGTTTGAGTACGACAGTCCGGTGCAATCAGGCGCGGTAGTTGGGATCGGCAACGTCGAACTCGCTGCCAAGTACCGGTTCCTCCATCAGGAAGATTTCGGCTGGGATGTCGCCGTGTTTCCGCGTGTGTTTTTGCCGAGCGCATCGCATCTCGTTGGCGACAGCCATGCTTCGTTCCTTTTGCCTATTTGGTTAGGCAAGGACTTCGGAAAGTGGTCTACCTTCGGCGGTGGTGGTTGCGCGCTCAACAATGGCGGTGGATCGCAGGATTATTGCCTCGCGGCCTGGGCGCTGACGCGAGAGATGACGCCCGCATTGCGTCTGGGTGCCGAAATCTATCATCAGAGCGCGGACGAAAAGGTCGGTCGCCCGAGCACCGGTATCGGCTTCGGAGCGACCTATGATCTTTCGCGGAATTATCATCTGATGGCATCGTTCGGGCCCGGTATCCAGAATTCGGACGAGACAAACCGCGCATCCTGGTATGCCGCTCTGCTGTTCACATTCTAATTGAAACGATCAAGTCATGACCGTGAACGACCGAAACGAAGTGCTGAGCAAAGTGCCGGCGGTCACGCTGGGGTTCTGGATCGTCAAGATTCTGGCGACGACTCTCGGCGAGACCGGTGGCGACACCATCACTATGTCCTGGCTGGGCGAGACGACGAGTGAAGCGACAGGTTACGGCTATCTGATCGGAACGGCCCTGGTCGCGGTCCCGTTCATTGCGCTTGTCATCGTGCAGATCATTGCGAGGAAGTTCCATCCGTTCCTGTACTGGGTGACCATCATCGCCTCGACAATGCTCGGCACAACGCTGGCGGATTTCGCCGACCGCTCGCTCGGCATCGGTTACACCGGCGGTTCAACGGTGCTTCTGGCCTGCGTGCTCGCCGTTCTGGCGGCATGGTATTGGTCCGAGGGCACCGTCTCCGTCGACACCGTCAACACGCCGAGGGTGGAAGCGTTCTATTGGGCGACAATCACATTCTCGCAGACACTCGGCACCGCGCTGGGCGACTGGATGGCAGACGATGCGGGCGTGGGTTTCCTCGGCGGGGCGCTCATCTTCGGCGCAGCGCTGGCCGTCGTCGCGTCGCTCTATTTCTGGACCGGAATTTCACGCGTCGCCCTGTTCTGGGCGGCGTTCATCCTCACACGACCGCTCGGTGCGACCGTCGGGGACTTCCTCGATAAGCCCTTCGACCATGGGGGGCTGAGCATGAGCCGTCCCATCGCATCGGCCGTGCTCGCGGTTGTCATCGTCGCGCTCGTGCTTCTCCTGCCACAGAGAGCGGGACGTCACCCGGCCCGAACAGCGACCAATACCTAGCTATCGGCCGTAGATGAGAAGCCGGAAACTTCCCGGCGCCATCTTATACGGCGGATGCTGACCGGGATCGGGCGTCAGATCGGCGGTGACCGTGTAAATTCGTCCGGTACCCTGATCGAGGTCCATCGTGCGTGCGCCCTTTTGCGTGGCCACGTTCTCGACTAGCTTGTATGAGTTCGGTGTCACCTCGTGGATCACCGACAGCCTCGCATCACCACCTTCCGGGATGAGCACGTTGCCGGATTTCGCGTCGAATCCGGCGCCGTCCGCACCCTTGCCGGACGGAACCGTTGCGACGACCTTGCCGGTATCCGAATCCATCGCCGCCATCATCGCGTTGTCGCAGGCGGCGAAGAGGCGATGATGGGCGCGGTCGAACGCCAGCCCCGACGGTTCGGTGCAGGGCGCAAGTTTCCAGCGCTTCATGACCGACATCGATTTTGCGTCGATCTCCACGATCTCCGAGGTATCCTCGATGTTGTCGAAGATGTGACCCTTCCCGTCGAGCACGGCGAATTCCGGCTTGCCACCCAACGGGATCGTTCCATCGACAGTGCCTGAGGCGACGTCGATCACCGTCGAATCCTTACTGCCGGCATTGAAGGTGAATACGCGCCGCGTGACCGGATCGTAGAGGGTGCCGTCGGGGCGTGATCCCACCTTGATGATGCCGGTCGTTTTCAGCGTCTTTGCGTCGAACACCACCACGCTGTCGTTCTTGCCCGCGGTCGCGTATCCCTTGTTGAAGCTGTTCGCGATCGCGACCTCATGCGCGCCGGCAACATCGGGGATATCGCCGACAACCGCGCCTGTTCTGCTATCCGCCACGACCACGTGGGTGCCATGCGCGATGAACACGCGGTGATTTTGGGCGTCCAGCGTGATGCAGTCCCAGAAAGTGTCTCCGCCCAGCGTCATCGATTTCAAGAGATGGATACCTGAAGGACCGGCCGTGGCAACGCTTGTCGTCACAAGCAGAACACAGATGGCGGACGACGCGAACTTGCTCATGAAACTCTCCGTTTGAGTGCGGGGATCATAGAGCGGTGTCTTACCATGTCCATCATGTCGGCGCGGGCTCAGATGCTTCCGCAACGCTCTTCCGCCAGTCGCGCAGGTAGATGTGCGCGGCGATCAGCGGCGCGGGCACGGCGTTGAAAGCAACGAAAACCTCCATCCGCGGTGAGAACCATCCTTGCTGATCCATCCAGGCCATCGCGAGAAAGAACGGCGCTCCGAGATAGAAGACCGCGAGACTGCCCGATATACGGCCAAGGCGCCCAAAGCTCGGATGATCCGCCCGCAACGCGCGCACGAGCCACAGGATGGTAAGCAGACAGAGCACCACATAACCGCTCGCGAAATATAGCCACGGCCATAGTTCGGGCCTGCCAACGAGAGTATTGGCGATCAAGAGGGGAATCGGAATCACAAACGCGATAACGGAGTCGATCATGGTTGGAACACGGCGGCGCGGAACGCCGAAATGCGTGAAGTAAACCCAAACGCCAAAGGCGTTGGCGCCCATTGCCGCGATCTGCATCCATGTTCGCAACGTACCGGCGTTGAGCGGCCACAGCGTCATCCGTGCCTCCGCCTGATTGATCAAGTCGGCGAACACCAGGCCAACCAAAATGCTCACCAGGGTGATGAAGAGTGACGGGAATTGATCCTTGATGCGGTCTTCCATTGGTGCCCCCTGTTTACGGGGTCAGCCTGCAATGTTGGGGCGGGCGAGACCAGCCTTGTCCGCGCCGGGGCCCGCCTATAGGTTCCGGCCACTCTCGAACGCGGACTAATCGTGGCCAAGGCGAAGACATTTCAGGACCTGATCCTGACGCTCCAGAATTACTGGGCGCGGCAGGGCTGCCTCATCCTTCAGCCCTATGATGTGGAGATGGGCGCGGGCACGTTCCACCCGGCGACGACGTTGCGCGCCCTCGGTCCCCGGCCGTGGCGTGCTGCCTATGTGCAGCCGTCGCGCCGCCCGAAGGATGGCCGCTATGGCGAGAACCCGAACCGGCTTCAGCACTACTACCAGTTCCAGGTGATCATGAAGCCGGCACCGTCGGACATTCAGGAACTCTATCTCGGCTCGCTGTGCGAGATCGGTCTCGACCCGGCGCTGCACGACATCCGTTTCGTCGAGGACGATTGGGAGAGCCCGACGCTTGGCGCATGGGGCCTCGGCTGGGAAGTGTGGTGCGACGGCATGGAAGTCTCGCAGTTCACCTACTTTCAGCAGGTCGGCGGCATCGATTGCGATCCGGTGTCGGGCGAAATCACCTATGGCCTCGAACGGCTTGCCATGTATGTGCAAAATGTCGAGTTCGTCTACGACCTCGCCTACAACGAGCACTTCCGCTACGGCGAAGTGTTTCATCAGAATGAGATCGAGCAGTCGGCGTTCAATTTCGAAATGGCCGATACCGACATCCTGTTCCAGCATTTCAAGGATGCGGAGAAACAGTGCCGCGAACTGATCGAGGGCAACAAGAAGCTCGCGCTGCCCGCCTATGACCAGTGCATCAAGGCGAGTCATTGCTTCAACCTTCTCGATGCGCGCGGCGTGATCAGCGTGACGGAACGCGCCGCCTATATTGGCCGCGTACGCGCGCTGGCGAAAGCGTGCTGCGAAGCGTGGCTGGAAACGCCGATGGGCGCCTATACGCCGAGGTTCGGGTGATGGCCGATCTTCTGCTCGAGCTGTTTTCCGAAGAAATCCCCGCGCGCATGCAGGCGCAGGCGGCGAAGGATTTGGAGCGTCTTGTCGTAGGCAGCCTGAGCGACCGCGGGCTTCTGTTCGAAGGTGCGAAGGCATTTGCAGGGCCCCGGCGTCTGACGCTTGCCATCGCGGGTCTGTCGGCGAAGCAGCCGGACGTCAGCGAAGAACTCAAAGGCCCGAAGGTCGATGCGCCACAGGCCGCGCTCGATGGTTTCCTGCGCAAGACGGGGCTCACCAAAGACCAGCTCAAGGTCGAGAAGACGCCGAAGGGCGATGTCTATCTCGCCGTAATCAAACGTGCGGGCCGCGCGACGGCGGAAGTGCTCGCGGAAATCTTGCCCGAGTGTTTCGCGAAATTACCGTGGCCGAAATCGATGCGCTTTCCGAACAGCCCGGTGCGTTGGGTGCGTCCGCTGCACGGTATTGTTTGCACGTTTGACGGCGAAGTCGTGCCGTTCCAATTCGCGGGCGTGACGAGCGGCAACACGACCTGGGGGCATCGTTTCCTGTCGAGCGGCATGATCGAAGTGCGCCACTACGACGACTATGTCGAGAAGCTGCACAAGGCGCATGTGATCCTCGACGCCGAGCAACGCAAGGCGATCATCTTCGAGGCGGTGAAATCCGCCGCGTTCGTGCACGGACTCGAGATGATCCCGGACGAGGGGCTTCTGGACGAGGTCGCGGGCCTCGCCGAATGGCCGGTGGTGCTGATCGGAGCGATTCAGGACGAGTTCATGGACGTGCCGCCGGAGATCCTCCAGACCTCCATGCGCACGCACCAGAAGTATTTCTCGCTGCGCGATCCCAAGGCCGGGAAGATGGCGAACCGCTTTGCGCTCGTCTCCAATATGATCGCCGAAGACGGCGGCAAGGAAATCGTCGCCGGCAACGAACGTGTCCTGCGCGCGCGCCTGAGCGACGCCAAGTTCTTCTGGGATCAGGACCGCAAACGTACGCTTGAGAGCCGCGTGGACGATCTGAAGCCAATTCGGTTTCACGAGAAGCTTGGTACGCAGTATCAGCGCGCTTTGCGGATCGGTGCGCTGGCAGGAGAAATTGCTAGTGCAATCGGCTTAGATGACGCAGCCGCAGAAAAAGCACGCCGCGCCGGGGTGCTTTCTAAGGCCGACCTCACAACGGGAATTGTTGGGGAGTTTCCTGAGCTTCAGGGTTTGATGGGTGGCTATTACGCAGCTAACGATAAAGAGCCACGCGATATCGTCGAAGCTGTCCGCGATCATTATCGCCCTGTTGGACAAGGCGACAGTTTGCCCAACGACCCCGTCGCAACGGCAGTTGCTCTTGCTGATAAAATGGACACGCTATTCGGCTTCTTTCTCATTGAAGAACAGCCCACCGGCTCCAAAGACCCGTTCGCACTCCGCCGCGCTGCGATCGGGTTGATTAGAATCATTTTGGAAAATGAACTTCGCTTTCAGTTGCAGCCGCTTTTACACATCGTTGGGGAAATCCATCTGGACTTTGTTGTTTCACGGCTAAACAGAGAAGTCACAAGGGCGGCGAGAAAAGTTGAAGATTTAGGATTTTTGAAGCCCGATGAGATCGAGCAGATCGAAGCGAAGTTAAAACGAGTTGGTCCCTCCGAGATGGAGTTGGAAAGTGTCGGAAAATTCGTGGATGCTGAGTTCGACGTTCTATCGTTTCTCGCTGACCGGTTAAAAGTCGCGCTCCGTGAAAAAGGTACACGCCACGATCTGATCGATGCGGTGTTCTCGCTTGGCAGTGAGGACGATCTTGTGCGTCTGGTCGCGCGCGTCGAGGCTTTGCAGTCGTTCTTGAAGACGGACGCAGGCGCAAACCTTCTCGCGGGATACAAACGCGCGGCGAATATCCTCAAGGCTGAGGAAAAGAAGGACAAGACGACGTTCGACGGCGAGCCGGATGAGAGCCTGCTTGCGCTGCCGGAAGAGAAGGCATTGGGCGAGGCGTTGGCGTCGGCCTCAAAATCCATTGCCGACGATGTCGCCGCCGAGAAATTCGTCGAGGCGATGGGCGTGATGGCGAAGCTGCGCGCGCCGGTCGATACGTTCTTCGACAAGGTCACGGTCAACGACAAGGACGCGAAGCTGCGCGAGAACCGGCTGAAGCTGCTCGCCCGCCTGCGCGCGACGCTGCATCAGGTCGCGGATTTCTCGAAGATCGAGGGGTGAAAGCCCTCGCCCCCGCTTTGGCGGGGGAGAGGGTTGGGTGAGGGGGCGTCGGTGCGGTGCGCCAGCGCGTGAAGTGTCACGTGAACTCTGAATTGGTGGCGGGGCGGATAGGCCCCCTCACCGTTGCCCTCTCCCCCTCAAAGGGGGAGAGGGGATTCTTCAGGCCCCTTCCTTCTCCGTGGTCGGGTCGATCATCTTGCGGATTTCGGTGATCTTGGTGGCGGGGAAGCCGCTCATCTCGGCGTGCTTCCTGATCATGTCCTCGTCCTTCGCCAGATAGACGCAGAACGTCTTGTCGCCGGCGACGTAGCTTTCCTGCCACTGGATGTCGGGACCGAGTTCCTTCAGCACCTTGTTCGATTGCGCCGCGGCGCCTTTGAGTTGTTCGCGCTCGAAAGAGCCGACGGACGGAATATCGCGTTCGATGATGAATTTGCGCAACGCCATGGTGATCTCCTTTGGGGTATGGATCTAGCTTGCCAGCATGGGCCAGAAAAACAAACCCCACATCGCAATCACCACGAAATTGCTGATCGAGAACACGATCAGCCGGTGATAGACGTCGTTATAGGTCACATGGATCAGGCTGTGCACCACGCGTAGGCCCACATAGGCCCACGCCAGATAAAGGAATGTCTGATCGACGCGTGCCGCCACGAACAGCATCAGGCAGATGACGTAGAACAGAATCGGCATCTCGGTGAGGTTCATGTAGTTCCGGTTGGGGATCGAAACGTCGGCCGGCACTTTTGAGGATTCGCCGTATTTGAAATCATCAGGGACAATCTGCCCCGCGAAGCCCGCGCGGAAACGCCGGATCGGAATCAGGACAAGCACCAGAAACGTCAGCAGCGCCAGTGCGCCCATGGGAATGAAAATCTGATCCTGCGGCATCTTCGTTCCCCTTCCGCATGCAGCCAAACCCTAGCCGGATTCGTTTTGCCGTGCGCGCCGCAGCATGACACATTGGCGGCAGAGAGCATCGGATTTCCACATGACCAAATGGGTCTACAGCTTCGGCAACGGCAAGGCGGAGGGCGAGGCCTCCATGAAGAACCTGCTCGGCGGCAAGGGCGCGAACCTCGCCGAGATGAGCAATCTGGGACTTCCCGTGCCGCCGGGCTTCACGATCACGACCGAAGTCTGCACCTATGTTGCGTCGCATGGCGGCGCCTATCCCGATGGTCTGAAGAACGCTGTCGAGACCGCGACGGCAGAGATCGGCAAACTTGCGAACGGTACCTTCGGCGATCCGGCGAAGCCGTTGCTCGTGTCCGTGCGCTCCGGCGCGCGCGCGTCGATGCCCGGCATGATGGATACGGTGCTGAATCTCGGCCTCAACGCGGCGACGACGGAAGGGCTCGCGAAGCTCACCGGCGATGCGCGGTTCGCGTATGACAGCTATCGCCGCTTCATCCAGATGTATTCCAACGTCGTGCTTGGCGTTGAGCACGCGCTGTTCGAGGAAATCCTCGACACGCAGAAAGAGGACAAGGGCGTCGAACTCGATACCGATCTCGACGCCGACGATCTGAAGCGCATCGCGGCGCTTTATCAGGCCGCGGTGCAGAAGGAATTGGGCAAGCCGTTTCCCGAAGACGTGCAGGAACAGCTCTGGGGTGCGATCGGCGCGGTGTTCGGCTCGTGGCAATCCGCGCGGGCAAAGACCTATCGCCGCCTGCACGACATTCCCGAGGACTGGGGCACGGCGGTGAATGTGCAGGCGATGGTGTTCGGCAATCGCGGCACCACCTCGGCCACAGGTGTCGCCTTCACGCGCGATCCCGCGACCGGCGAACATATTCTCTATGGCGAGTTTCTCATCAACGCACAGGGTGAGGATGTCGTCGCCGGCATCCGCACGCCGCAACCGATCTCCAAAATCGTGCGCGAACGCCAGGGCGGCAAGAAGCCGTCCATGGAAGAGGCGATGCCGGAGACCTATGCGGAGTTGATGGCTATCGGCGCCAGGCTCGAGGCGCATTACCGCGATATGCAGGACGTGGAGTTCACGGTGCAGGAAGGCAAGCTCTTCATGCTCCAGACCCGCTCCGGCAAGCGGACGGCGGAGGCCGCGCTCAAGACCGCGGTCGACATGGTGCGTGAGGGGCTGATCGACAAGAACGAGGCGGTCGGCCGCATCGACCCCATGGCACTGGACCAGCTGCTGCACCCGACACTCGACCCCAACGCGCCCAAGGAGCAGATCGCGGCGGGGCTCGGCGCCTCGCCGGGGGCGGCCACAGGCGAGGTCGCCTTCACGGCGGACGAGGCCGAGAAGCTGGCCGGCGACGGGCACGACGTCATTCTGGTTCGTACCGAGACGAGCCCGGAGGACATTCACGGGATGCACGCAGCGAAGGGCATCCTGACCGCCCGGGGCGGCATGACGAGCCATGCGGCGGTGGTGGCGCGGGGCATGGGGCGGCCCTGCGTATCCGGTGCCGGCATGCTCAAGATCGACGCCCAGAAGGGCGTGATGACGGTGGGGCACGCCACGATCACGCGTGGCGATATCATCACTATCGACGGCACAAGCGGTCAGGTCTTCAAGGGCAAGGTCAAGATGCGCCAGCCGGAAATGACCGGCGATTTCGCGACCCTGATGGGCTGGGCGGATTCGATCCGTATACTGAAGGTTCGCACCAACGCCGACACGCCCAATGATGCGGCGGCGGCGCGGCGTTTCGGCGCGGAAGGGATCGGGCTGTGCCGCACAGAGCATATGTTCTTCGAACCCGATCGCATACTCGCCGTGCGCCAGATGATCCTCGCCGATGCGAAGCCTGAGCGCGACGCGGCGCTGGCAAAACTTCTTCCGATGCAGCGCGGCGATTTCGAGAAAATTTTCGCCGCGATGGAAGGATTGCCGGTAACGATCCGCCTGCTCGATCCGCCGTTGCACGAGTTCCTCCCGCACAAGGAAGAAGAAATCGCGGACGTCGCGCGTGCGGCGGAATCGACTCCGGGAAAATTGCGCGCACGACTGATCGCGCTTCATGAGTCCAATCCGATGCTCGGTCATCGCGGTTGCCGTCTCGGCATCACCTATCCCGAGATCTACGAGATGCAGGCGCGCGCGATCCTGGAAGCCGCGCTGAATGCCGAGGAAGCGGGGGGCAAGCCGGTAGAGCTTGAGATCATGATCCCGCTGGTAGGCTTCAAGACAGAGTTCGACATGCTCCGCGACCGTATCGCCGGGGTGGCGGCCGCCTTGCAATCGGAACGCGGGAAAACCCCGAAATATCTGATCGGAACGATGATCGAGCTGCCCCGCGCCGCGCTGCGCGCCGGCGAGATCGCGCAGTCGGCGGAGTTCTTCTCATTCGGCACGAACGATCTTACGCAAACGACGCTGGGCGTCAGCCGCGACGATGCCGGAACGTTCCTCTCCGAATATCTCTCGAAGGGTCTGATCGCGCGCGATCCGTTCGTGTCGATCGACGTCGATGGTGTCGGCGAACTGGTGCGCATCGCAGCGGAGCGTGGCCGTGCATCGCGGAAAAATATCAAGCTCGGTATCTGTGGCGAGCACGGCGGCGATCCGGATTCCATACGCTTTTGTCATGAAACCGGACTCGATTATGTGTCGTGTTCGCCCTTTCGCGTGCCAATTGCGCGACTCGCCGCCGCACAAGCAGCGTTAAAAAGCATAGGCGAAAAAGCCTAATAACATTTCATCCGTATACGAACGATGCAGGGAAATGCTGGATTTTTCAGCGTTAAATGACGCTGTGTCACGCTTAAGGCGAATTTTATTTGACGATTCGGTTTTTCGCTGGCAGAAGGCGCCTCACTTCAACGGGGGCGGGGACCATTCGGAATTAACGATCAAGCGTAACAGCGAAACGATATCCGAAAGAGTCGATTGCCAATGTCCAAGAAAACCAGTGACGTTCATTTGCGTTCCGATCGCATGCTTGTGGTCGCGCTTGCCGTGATCCTCGCCGCTGCGAGCGCCGCAGTCGGCGCCGCCGCGAGCAGTCGTCCGCATACGGATCAGATAACGGCGCGGCCCAGCGTGGCTCAGGTCATGAAACCCGTCATGCCGGCGCGTCCCGTTGCGGCCGCTGCCTTCGTGCCGGATGTTGCCAAGCCGTCGCATCCGGCCACCGCGGCCGATCTGGCCATGGCGCAGCTACTGGCCGAGCACCGCTGCCTGTCCGAGGTCATGTATTACGAGGCCCGCGGCGAGGGGCAGGACGGTCAGATGGCCGTTGCCGAGGTCGTCTTCCACCGCCTGCGCCACGGCCATTACGGCCATTCGATCTGCGCGGTGGTCTATGAGGGTGCCGGCAACGCCGGTTGCCAGTTCTCGTTTGCATGCAACGGCGAATTGACCGCGCGTAAATCTGCGGTCGCCTGGCGCTCCGCGGAAACATTGGCTGCGCGCATCCTCACCGGCGAGATCGCACTGCACGACACCACTGGTAATGCGACCCATTTCCATGCCGTCTCCGTAGCGCCCGATTGGGCTGACAACATGCAGCGGACCGTCCAGATCGGGAACCATATCTTCTATCGGCCGGTACGCACGCACGCGCTCTGAGACGATAGTTCTATTTCTCGCCGATGAACCCGCCGGTCACGGATTTTATGCGCTTGCGCATGCGTTCCGGCGCGAAGCCCACGATGCGGTCGATCCACTGAATCTCCGGCGGGACGTACCAGTGCAGCTTGTCGCTGCCATAGGCTTTCCATACAGCCTCGGCGACCGCATGCGGCGGCATCAGCCGGAACGGCCCTTTTTTCGGCGCATTGGCGAGTAGCGTCTCCGCGTCCTGCGGTGTCCGCCCGTCGGTGCGATTGGGCGTCATGCGCAGGATCGCCGTGTCGATCAAACCCGGCAGCGTGTCGGCGACGCGGATGCCATGACGAGCGAACTCGATCGAAAGTGCTTCGGTCAAACCCTTCACGGCGTGCTTGGTCGCGGAATAGACCGCGAGCCGCGGCATGCCATAGGTCGCCGATGACGAGGATGTTGTGAAGCACAGCGAATTCTTCGTGGCCTTGAGCAGCGGTAGTGCGGTGTAGATGCCCGTGAGCACACCGACGAAATTGACCTGCACGACACGCATCGCGGCATCATAGGGTACGTCCTCGAAGAAGCCGCTCTCGCCGATGCCGGCATTGTTGTAGAGGATGTCCATCGTGCCGCCGGTTTCGGCGCCGAACACGGCGATGGCCTGCTCGAAGTTCTGCTTGTTCGTCACATCGAGGCTGCCGGTGAGGCAATTATCCGCGCCGATCACTTGCGCGAGAGAGGCGAGACCGGTCTCGTTCACATCGAATGCGCCGATGAACCAGCCCTTCTCGGCGAAGAGCGTTGCCGTCGCGCGGCCGATGCCGCTGGCGGCACCGGTGATGAAGATGGATTTGCGTCCGCGCGCGCCCATCAGAAGTTCACCCTGCGAGAAATTGCGCCATCGACCAGAAGGTTGACGCCGGTTGTGTAAGATGACGCCGGGCTCGCCAGGAACACCGCTGCGTTGGCGATCTCCTGTGGCGTGGCCGCGCGTCCGGTCGGGTTGCGGGCGATGGCCTGCTTGAAATAGTCGGGCGAATTCTCCTCGACCATGTTCCATACTCCGCCCTTGAAATAGACCATCCCGGGCGAGACGACATTGGTGCGGATCCGCCTCTTGGCATGCTGGCGGGCGAGGCCCTTCGCATAATGGATCAGCGCCGCCTTGATCGGGCCGTAGGAAGACGCGTTGTCCGCCTCGGCCGCCGAAACCGATGCGATGATGACGAACGATGCGTCGCCGCTCTTCTCCGCCGCTTTTTCGAGAAACGGTCGTGCCGCATCGAATGCGTTCACCGCGCCCAGAATGTCGAGCTTGAAATTGGATTCCCATGACGCCGGATCGGGTCCCTGCGCCATCGCGCCGGCGTTGGAGACGAGTGCATCGATGCCGCCGAGTTCCTCGCCGGCTTTCGCGATCCATGCCTTGAGCGCCGTGCCATCGGTAATATCCACTGAGGCGCCCGTTGCCTTCACGCCTTTCGCCTTCAGCGCCGAGACTGCTTCCGCGATCTGATCCACGTTGCGCGCGCAGACGGCGACATTCGCGCCTTCGTTCGCAAACGTCTCCGCAATCGCCCGCCCGATGCCGCGTGTGCCGCCAAGCACGACGGCGTTCCTGCCTTTGAGGTGAAGGTCCATGTGCACTCCCTGAATTGCCCGCAGGCAGTCTAGGAGCGGCTAGAAGTCCAGTGCAACGTCGAGTTGGGGGGCAGAATGCGTAATCGCGCCGGATGAGATGTAGTCCACGCCGGTCTCGGCGATAGCGCGCACGGTGGCAAGCGTGACATTGCCGGAGGCTTCCAGAACTGCACGTCTCTTTGTTATCGCAACGGCACGTTCCAGCGCGTCGACGCTCATGTTGTCGAGCAGGATGGTGTCGATGCCAAGCGCCAGCGCTTCTTCGAGCTGGGCAAGCGAGTCCACCTCCATCTCGATCTTCGCCATATGGCCGAGACCCCCGCGCACGCGCTCGACGGCCGCCTTGATTCCCCCGGCGGCAACGAGATGGTTATCCTTGATGAGCACCGCGTCGTCGAGGCCGAAGCGGTGATTGAACCCGCCGCCGCAGCGCACGGCATATTTCTCCAGCAGGCGCAGACCCGGCGTCGTCTTGCGAGTCTCGACGATGCGCGCCTTCGTGCCCGCGACCGCGTCGACCAACGAGCGCGTCGCGGTCGCAATACCGGAAAGGTGGCCGACGAAATTCAGCGACACCCGCTCCGCCGTGAGGATGCTGCGCGCTGAGCCTTCGATGGTCGCGAGTAGAGCACCGGCATTGGCCTTTGAGCCGTCCGGCGTCTCGACGCGGATATTCAGTTTCGGATCGATGATGTGGAAAGCGCATTCTGCTGTGATCAGCCCGGCGATGGTCCCGGCCTTGCGCGCGACCAGCCGCGCTGTCGCGCGGCGATCCGCCGGAATGGTCAGGTCGCTGGTGATGTCACCCGCGCGACCAAGATCCTCCTCCAACGCGTGCCGTACGATAGGCTCGACCAGCAAGCGGTGTGGCGGCCGCGTAGAAGGAAGGGCAGCGGTCATAATTTCACAGCTGCGATTGGCTGGATGCCGGACTTCGTCGCAGCAATCTGTTCCGCGCTGGAGAGAGTCATCATCGTGCGGCGCCCCACGATATCCGTGGCGGGATAATCCGTCCGGCAGTGTGCACCGCGGCTTTCGTGACGCACCAGCGCGCCCGCTGCGACAAGCTTTGCGGAAGCCGTCATGTTGAGCAATGCCGGCTCCGATCCACCGGCGCGTTCGACCTGTCCGATGACGGCAAGAGCTTCAGTCAGACCCTCACCGTCGCGCTCCAGGCCGACAAGCCTGGTCATCGCATCGCGCAACACATGCGGCGGTGGGGGCGCAGCGAAACGCTCCGGCGCCGGTGGCGTGCCGCGTCCGGCGCTTGGGGCCATGCTGCCGCGAATAGCTTCCGCCGAACGCGCTCCGAAGACGAGCGCTTCCAGCAGGGAATTGGAGGCGAGGCGATTGGCGCCGTGCAATCCTGTCGAGGCGCATTCGCCGACGGCCCACAAGCCTTCGAGGGAGGAGTGTCCACGGTCGTCGCTGGCGATGCCGCCCATGTGGTAATGCGCGGCCGGTGCGACCGGTATCGGCTGGCGCACCGGATCGACGCCGCCGCGCTGGCAGGCGGCGTAAACGGTCGGAAAGCGTTTCGGGAATTCGGCGTCGATCGCCTCGCGGCAATCGAGGAAGACTTTATGACCCGCAGCGATCTCGCGATGGATCGCGCGTGCCACGACATCGCGCGGGGCGAGTTCTGCATCTTTGTGCGCCGCCGGCATGAAGCGCATGCCGCGCTCATCCACCAGCATCGCGCCTTCGCCGCGCAGGGCCTCGGTGGCGAGCGGCGCCGGATCGCGACCGATGGCGATGGCAGTCGGATGGAACTGCACGAATTCCGGATCGGCGATGATCGCGCCGGCGCGCGCCGCCATGCCAAGCCCTTCGCCGCGCGATTCCAGGGGATTGGTCGTGACGGCATAAAGCGCGCCCAACCCTCCGGTCGCGAAGATCACGGCTTGCGCGCGAAACAGCACCAGCCTCGCGCTCGAACCCATCCCGGTGCGTGCGAAAAGGCCGACGACGCGGCCGTCCTCCATCGCGAGTTCGATAGCGTGAAAGCCCTCAAGCAGCGTGATCGACGGTTCTTCCATCGCACGCTCGGCGAGAGTGCGCGTGATCTCGGCGCCGGCACGATCGCCGGCGATATGAACGATGCGCGCGGCGGAATGCGCGGCTTCACGTCCGACCGCCAGCGAACCATCGGCTTTGCGGTCGAACGGCGCGCCATAGCGCACCAAGTCCTCGATACGCGCCGGCGCTTCGTGCGCGACGAGATCGGCGATCTTCGGATCGCAGAGGCCTGCGCCCGCCATGATCGTGTCATGCGCGTGCGCCTGCCAGGTGTCGGTGGGATCGACAGCGGCCGCAATGCCGCCCTGAGCCCATGCGCTTGAGCCCGACACGCCGGGCCGTGCACCGGCGAGGACCAGCGACGGAAAGGGCGCAAGCTTCAGCGCGGTGAATAGTCCGGCGACGCCTGCGCCCAGGACCAGCGCGCCTTTGCATTCGATGATGCTGTCAACGTGGCGGGTCACGCCGCCGCCCTCGCAGGCTTGCCGACGGCGAGCATGCGCTCGACCGCCTTGCGCGCGCGCGCGGCGATCAGCGGATCGACGGTCACTTCATAAGTCATCGTCTGCAGCGAATGCAGGATGCCGGCGAGCGTGATGCGCTTCATGTGCGGGCACAGATTGCAGGGTCGCACGAATTCGACATCGGGATAGTCGGCGGCGACGTTGTCGCTCATCGAGCATTCGGTGACCATGACGACCTTTTTCGGCCGCTTGTCGCCGACATAGCCAATCATGGCCGCCGTCGAGCCCGCGAAATCGGCTTCCGCGATCACCTCCGGCGGGCATTCGGGATGAGCAAGGACGATCACGCCCGGATTGGCTTCGCGATAGGAGCGGATATCGGCGGCCGTGAAGCGTTCGTGAACTTCGCAATGACCCTTCCAGGTGATGATCTTGATCTTGGTTTGCCGGGCGAGGTTCTGCGCAAGGAATTCGTCCGGGATCATGATCACGGTGTCGACGCCGCGCTCCCGCGCGATGTCTTCGACCACGGCGCGCGCATTCGAGGACGTGCAGCACACCTCGCTCTCCGCCTTCACCTCCGCGGAGGTGTTCACATAGGTCACGACCGGCAGGCCCGGATATTTCTGCTTCAGCAGACGCACATCCGCGCCGGTGATCGAGGCGGCGAGCGAGCAGCCCGCGCGCAAATCGGGAATCAGCACCGTCTTGTCCGGCGACAGGATCTTCGAAGTCTCGGCCATGAAGTGCACGCCGGCCTGTACGATCACCATGGCGTCGGTCTTCGCGGCCTCGCGAGCGAGCTGCAGGGAGTCGCCGACGAAATCGGCGACGCAGTGGAATATCTCCGGCGTCATGTAGTTGTGGGCGAGGATGACCGCGTTCTTCTCGCGCTTCAGCCTATTGATTTCGGCAACGTAGGGCGCATAGGCGGACCACTCGATTTCCGGCACCACCTTGGCGACTCGCGCATAGAGCGGCGCTGTGGCAGCCGCGATCTGAGGCGTGTAGGCCAGTTCCGGGGATTGAGATTCCATCGGCGTCTCCCTTCGACCTGTCATTAATGCTCCTATTGAGTATATATATGGAGCAAAAAGACCGGCCTTCAAGGCCGGGTGGTGCAGCGCCTTATGCTACCTATGAGCATAACCACGTCAAGTGGAGCAGGGTGTCCGCCAAAATACCCCAGCTTTCCGCGGAAAACCGCGCTCGAGAGGCCGTGATATTCCTGTGACAGTGTGTGGAATTCAACGCCCGGTGTGCCGGATTGGCTCGACGCTTGGTGGAACAGTCCCTAATTATCTCCCGTCGAAAAGCCCCTGATTCTGGGGCGTACAAACGGGGATCCCATGAAGAAGTATCTGCTCCTTTCTGCCGGAGTGCTGGCGCTTGGCCTGGCCCTTTCCGGTTCCGCGAATGCTGCCGTTTCCGGCACACTGGGCGGCAGCTATGCCAGCGGCACAGACAGCAACAGCGCCAGCCTCTGGAACGTCAATGGCAGCTTGACCGACACGTTCGGCAGCAACTGGGGCGGCGAAGTCACCGGCGGCTATCACAATCTCGACGATGGGTTCGGCGACACCCTCGATATCTGGAATGTCGGCGGCAGCCTGTTCTGGGCCAGCATGCAGGGTCGTATCGCGGCGACCGTGAATTATTACAGCACTAGCATCGCCGGATTTGACGGCCACATCACGACCTATGGCGTCGGTGGCGAATGGTACGCGGGCCCCAACTTCACCGTGGCGGTGAAGGGCGGTGGCGATACCGTGAGCGGCGATCTCTTCGGCACCAGCGACAGCGGCGGCTATGCCGGCGGCATGCTGCAGTGGTACGCGATGCCCAACCTCGCGGTCAGCGGCGCGGTCGACTATGCTGAACAGTTCGGCGGCCACGTCACGTCCGAGACCGCAAAGGTCGAATGGATGTTCTCGAACTCCATGCCGGTCTCGATCTATGGCGGCTATGAGCACGCGGATGCGGGCTCGGGCGGCTTCGGCGTCGGCGGCGATGCGTTCTTCGTGGGCCTCAAGGTCTACATGAACGGCGCGGATGGCGGCACGCTGGTCGATCGTCAGCGCAACGGCTCGCTCGGCTACATCGGGGAAGCGCCGGTACTGGGTCTGTCCACCAACTAGTTGACAAATTTTGTCGATTGCGGCGCGCGCTCCTCGAAAGAGGGGCGCGCGTTGCTTTTTGGAGCTACGAGGTCCCCCGCGCGCGCGAGCCGAGGCGCACGCCGGGGGCGGGGCGCTCGCTCAGGACTTCGCGGCGGAAGCGGAAGAGTTCGGCCGGGCGGCCGCGTGCAATCGGTGCGAACCGGCCCGTGCCTTCCACCAATCCCTGACCTTCGACGAGACGGCGGAAGTTCTGCTTGTGCAGGCGAATGCCGCTGATCGCCTCCACGCTGCGCTGCAGCTCGAGAAGCGTAAAGGTCGGCGGCATCAGCTCGAACACGACGGGGCGATACTTCATTTTGCCGCGCAGGCGTGCGATGGCAGTCGCCAGAATGCGGCGGTGGTCGAAGACCATGCCCGCACCTAGCGGTGCGCCGGCCCTTCCCACCCGACCGTCGCGCGCGGCTTCCTGAACAAGACCGGCTTCGTAGAGCAATTCGTAACGCTCCAGGACTTTCTCCTCATCCCATCCCGCGCCGTCGGTCCCAAAGCACAACCGTACGCGGTCGCGGCGTTGATCGGCGGCGGGCTGGTTGGGCGCGTCCTTGATGAAGGACTTGAGCGCTGGGGCGATCTTGTCGGCGATGATGACAGGGGTTTCGCCGCGCCAGTCTTCCCAGGGAAAGAAGCGATACCAGTCGCGCCACAGCGTGTCGGGCGCCTTCAGCTCCGCAGTTTCGCGCGTCAGCGCCAGATAGCCGACACTGACGACCCGCGGACCTTCGCCGGCCTTCACCAGATGCCGGCCGCGGTCGCCGAAGGTGTAGAGCTGTTCTGCATAGCCGAGATCGAGATAGGTCTGCTCCTTCACCCAACTGCGCAATCCGCTTTCCAAAGTGCGGTGATTGAGCGGATCGAATGGGCCGAAGGGCAGGGCGTCATCCGCGTCGCCGGTGTGATGGACCACAAGGGTCGATGGCCGCTCGTCCACGATCGAAACGATGGCCGCGGACAGTCCGATGCTGACGACGTGCTGGGAAGCGCTCATGGTCGCGGCTTGTGTAACGGAATCTCGACCGGAAATCCTTCCGCCGCCATCGAACCGGAACCGATCGCGTCGATGGCGCGCACCATGGCGCCGTCGCGGCCGAGCGCTTCGTCAGCAAGGCGAACGAGCAAGCGGTTGGGTTGCGCATGCGGCGCGCGCTCACGAAGGATCTCCGCGATCTCGCGTTCGGCGCCGGGACCAGCGCGGTCGCAGAGGATCGTATAGGTCGCCGCGGTCGAGCGGCTGATCCCGGCCCAGCAATGCACGATCATTGGCGCGGCTGCGTCCCATCCGCGGCCGAATTCGATCAGTCGATCGACATGCGCACGTGCCGGCGATTCCGGAAGGCCTTCGTCGGCGATATCGTGCATCGAAAGCCGCAGATGCCGGTCGGCGGGAAAGCCTGCCGGCGTATCGATCATGTAGCCGCTGGAGAGCAGAGTCACGATGTGCGACGGGCTGTGCCTTGCCATGCCGTCGGGCAGCGCGGATAGCGACGTGATCAGGATGAACGACATGGCGCCTTGCTAGCCCAGCATTGCGGCGCTGAAAAGACAGTTCAGGCCGTTAACCGCCGGAAACGCTCGAGAAACAGCGCCTGCGCGTCGGCTGGGGCGAGGGGAACGAGGCGCGGCGTGCGCAAGGCCTTGGACGGCGCGCCGAAGATTCGTTTCGCCTCATCGATCGTGAAGCCCGCGAGCTCGGTCGCTTCGAAATAGGCCGAGGCGATGTCTGCCTGCTTGAACAGGGCGGCGAGTTCGGCGGGCGCACGCGCGGGCAGTCCGAAACGCAGATGAATGGCCGAGAGAAGCCTAAGTTCGAAATCCTTGTAATCGATGCCGACCGCCGCCTTGAACGGACTGATCAGGTCGCCGATGACATATTCCGGCGCGTCGTGCAGCAGCGCCATCAGTCGTGCCGCGCGGCCGATCTTCGAATTCAGTTCGAACGCGAGGCGCTCGACCAGAACGCAATGCTGCGCAACCGAGAACGCGTGCGCGCCCTTGGTCTGGCCGTTCCAGCGTGCCACGCGCGCAAGACCGTGTGCGATATCCTCAATCTCGACATCGAGCGGCGAGGGATCGAGCAGGTCGAGCCTTCGCCCGCTCAGCATGCGCTGCCATGCGCGGGGTTTGGCATTCTTTTTCACGCCGATGACTCTAACCTGCTGCTTTTGCGGACTCCGGTGGGGCGTAGCTCGGAGCGAGTATGCTTCCGAACAGCGCGCGAACGATGATCAGGATTACCGCGCCCGCGGCCATGATGCCGGCATGCATGAGCCAGAAATTCACGTCCGACATGGTGCCGAGCAGGCCGCCCAGTTTTCCGATCAGCAGGTTTCCGAAGAACAGGTGCACATAATATACGGCGATCATCACGCCGCCGAGGCCTTTGGGTGCGGCGCGTGAATACAGCGCGATGCCGACCGGTAGGACGTTTGAGAAGCCCAGGTCGTTGACGATATGAAACGCAAATGCCCAGAAGATGGAAACGGGTTTGCCTGTTGTCGCGACGACAGCCGAGGCGCCGGCCAGAACAAGCGGCGCGCAGGTGCTGATGAGCGTGCCGATAATGATCTTTCCGAGTTCTGTGGGTTCGCGCCAATGCCTGCCCCACCACCGCCAGAAGGCGATCACGCCCGCCATCAGGAAGGCGCTCACGAACGCATCAACTGAGATCATCCACGATGCCGGCATCGTCTCGCCGAAGAAGACGAGCTGATAATTGTTCTGCGCCCAAACCAGATAGGCGACAAAGATTTCCTGGTTGCTCACCAGCGCGAGCGCGAGCACGGGCAGGAGGGCCACCAGAAGGGTCACTGCCTTCCAGTCCTGCTTTGTCAGGGGCGGGCGTTCCTCGTGACCGGCGACCTTTCGCACCGGTTCCTGCGGCAGCGTCCGGCGGCCCATGAGATAGGCAATCAGGCCGAATACCATGCCGATGCCTGCCGCAACGAAACCAAGATGCCATTCCACTTTTTGGCTCAATGTACCGCACACTAGTGGCGTGACGATAGCCGCGAGCTGGATGCCGAGAAAGTAAATCTGGAATCCATCGGCGCGCCTCGGGTCGTCCTGCGAATAGAGATCGCCGACCTGACTGGCGATGGTCCCCTTGAACAAGCCTACGCCGATGAGCAGGAAAAGGAGCCCGAGCACGAAACCTTCATTGAGCGCGAGCAGAAATTGCCCGGCCGACATCAGCACCAGGCCGGCGATTACAGCGGGCGTGCGCCCCGTGACGCGATCCGCCAGCCAGCCCCCGATCAGAGGTGTCACATAGACGGTGGCGGAATAGAAACCGGTGATGCCGGCGGCGATGGCCTGGGGCGTGTGGGCGCCGAACATCCAGGTGATCATCGCGCTGAACGGCCCGTAGAACAGCACCTGCTCGACATGACCCGGCAGCAGCAGATAATTCGTTAGGTAGAGAACGAGCACGGCTTGCATGCCGTAATAAGAGAAGCGTTCCCAGAATTCCGTGCCGCTCAGCCAGCCCAGTCCCGCGGGGTGGCCCAGAAACACTGTATCTTTTTGCTTTGCCGCGTCCATGTCGCCTCGCTCGATACCTGTTGTTATGCCGCCGCGAATTTCTTCAGGATGACGCTGCCCACGGAATAGCCTGCACCGAAGGAGCACAGAAGCCCAAGATCGCCGGGCTTCAAATCGGCGTTATGCTTGTGGAAAGCGATGACAGATCCCGCGGAACTGGTGTTGGCGTATTCGCCCAGGATGTTCGGTGCTTCCTCGGGGGTCGGATCGCGTCCGAGGACGCGCCGCGCGATCATCTCGTTCATGCCGAGATTGGCCTGATGCAGCCACAGCCGCTTCAGGCTAGCCGAGTCAACGCCGCTTTCTGCCAGATGTCCGACGATCAGCTCCGACACCATCGGCACGACTTCCTTGAAGACCTTGCGGCCCTCCTGGACGAACAGCTTGTCCGGCTTGCCGATGCCGTCCGGCGCGGTGCGGTTCAGGAAACCGAAATTGTTGCGGATGTTGTTGGAGAATTTCGTCTTCAGTTTCGTTGACAGAATTTCCCAGCCGCCGGTCGCGGCCGTGTCCGCGCGCTCGACGATGAAGGCGGTCGCGACATCGCCGAAGATGAAGTGGCTATCGCGGTCGCGGAAATTGAGATGACCGGAACAGATTTCCGGATTGCATACCAGGATCGCGCGCGCGTGACCCGCCGACACCATGTCCGCCGCCGTCTGCAATGCGAAGGTCGCCGACGAGCAGGCGACGTTCATGTCGAAGCCGAAGCCTTCGATGCCGAGCGCGTCCTGCACCTCGACGGCTATGGCGGGATAGGCGCGCTGGAGATTGGAGCAACCGACCAGCACGCCATCGATATCGGAAGGCCCGCGACCGGCGCCGCGCAACGCGTCGAGCGAGGCGGACACCGCCATTTCGGCGAGCACCGAAACCTGGTCGTTGGCCCTTTCAGGAATCCGAGGGCACATCACGTCGGGATCGAGCACGCCTGTCTTGTCGACCACATAGCGCGCCTTGATGCCGGATGCCTTGACGATGAATTCGGTGCTCGAGGGCGCGAGCGCCGTCATGCTCCCCGACGCGATGGCGGCGGCGTTGGCTTCGTTGTGGCGGCGGACGAATTCGTTGAACGAGGACACCAACTCGTCGTTTGAGATCGATTGGTCGGGCGTGTAGAGGCCGCTGCCCGTGAGCGCCAGTGCCGTCACCCCGCATCCCCCTGATTTTCTTGGGCGAAAACCTGACCCAGCGGTCGACGAAAGGCAAGCGGAAGTCCTCGCCTTGGGCTGATGGGCGGGCTAAACGTGCCGCTATGAATGCGGGAAAGGCGCTGGTTCTGTTTTCCGGCGGGCAGGATTCGACGACCTGTCTGGCCTGGGCGCTCGACCGCTTCTCAAAGATCGAGACGGTCGGCTTTGACTATGGCCAACGCCACATCGCGGAAATGTTGGCGCGGCCCTGTATCCTCACCGCTTTGCGCGAACGCTTCCCCAAATGGCATGGCCGTCTCGGCGAAGACCATGTCCTGCCGCTCGATGTGCTGAAGGCGATCGGCGGGTCCGCGCTGACGGACAATGCGAATATCGAGATGGGGCGGAACGGATTGCCCACCACCTTCGTGCCTGGGCGCAATGTGATGTTCCTGACAGCGGCTGCCGCGCTCGGCTATCGCCGCGATTGCCGCGATCTCGTCGGCGGCATGTGCGAGACGGATTATTCCGGCTATCCAGATTGCCGCGACGAAACGATCCGCTCTGTTGAACACAGCCTGACGCTCGCGCTGGATTGCCCGCTCACGATCCATACGCCGCTGATGTGGATCGACAAGACAGCGACCTGGGCGCTGGCGGAGAAATTGGGCGGCCAGGTGCTCGTCGATCTGATCGTGGAAGAGACCGTCACCTGCTACGAAGGCGACCGCGCGCATCGCCACGATTGGGGTTATGGCTGTGGAATATGTCCCGCGTGCGATCTGCGCGCGAACGGTTATGCGAAATTCAAGGCGGGGGGCACATCGCCGTGAGACGTCACGCTCTGCGCATCATCTGTGCCGCAACTTGAACACCGTACCGTTGAAGAACTCGCCGCCGGTGAATGTAGTCCCATAGAAATTGCCCAGAGCGTCCGCCGTCAGGCCCGAAAAAGGTCCGCCTCCGTCATTGCCGCCCGTGAAGGCGTAAAGGATTTTCTCTTTTCCATCTGGTGAGATCCGGAACACGACGCCCGCGCTATTCTCGCTGCCGCTGCCGCCCGCCGCCGTCGTTCCATAGAGATTGCCCTCAGCGTCCAGCAATGGCGCGGCTCGCGGGTTCTCGCCATCGTTGCCACCTTGAAAGACGTGCAGGCCGCTCTCCGCGCCGTCGGGGGCGAGCTTGAAAACGGTGCCGCACCCGGCTCCGCTTCCATCGCAATCAATGCCGCCGTTGTTGGTGGTGCCGTATAGATTGAGGGAATCGTCCCCTACGACGCCGCCGGCGGGATACGCACCATGATCCCCGCCTGTGAAGGCATAAAGCACGGTTTCCGTTCCTCTCCTTGCGAACTGGAACACCGTTCCGCAACCTTGGCCGGTGCCATCGCAATCGATGCCACCATTGGCCGTCGTCCCGTAGAAGAGACCATTGATGCCGAGCCACAAACCCGCCGCAGGATAGATGCCGTCAGCGCCACCTTTGAAGGCGTACATCACTTTGTGTTTTCCGGTCGGCCTTATCAGGAAGATGGTGCCACAGCCGACACCAAAGCCGTTGCAATCGATGCCGCCGGCGCTTGTCGTGCCATAGAGATTGCCGCTGCCGTCAAATGCCAGCGCGCCGAGCGGACGGGAGCCATCCTCGCCGCCCTTGAAGGCATATAGAATGTGCTCGCTGCCGTCCGGCGCGATCTTGAAAACCGTGCCGCACTGGCAGTGCGCGCCGCCATTCAGTGTCGTGCCGTAGAGGTTGCCCCCATCGTCCATAACGAGGCCCGCAATCGGAAAGGCGCCATCGTGACCACCGGTGAACACATGCAGGAGCTTTTCCCTTCCGGGCGCGGTCAGCTCGAATACGGTGCCGCAGCCCCCGCCGCCGCAGCCCGACCCGCCGCCGCTCTGGGTGGTACCATAGATGTTGCCTTGCGTGTCCAGGACGACGTTCCCTTGCGGGAAGCCGCCGTCGCCGCCACCTGCAAAACTGTAGAGCGCTCTCTCTTTCGCGGCATGAGCCGCCGCCGGATTGCACACTGCCAGCGCAAACAGAAGCGCCAGCGGCCCCACAACATGGATTGACGAGCCCGATTTCATTTGTGTCTCCCTGGCCGGACGTTCGGCGCCAAGTCAGCACCCTCATCGGAGGACGTCAATTCCCTTGGAATCAGGATGCGACTGGCGGGTAAAAATGCTATCGCACGCGGAAAGTGCGTAACCCCTTGAATTGGGCCGATGACTTATTCCGTCAAAGAGATTTACTACACGCTCCAGGGAGAGGGCGCACGGACAGGGCGCGCGGCGGTGTTTCTGCGCTTTGCCGGCTGCAATCTGTGGACGGGGCTGGAGCGTGATCGCGCGAGCGCCGTCTGCAAATTCTGCGACACGGATTTCGTCGGCACGAACGGTGTCGGCGGCGGCAAGTTTGCAACGGCGGAAGAGCTTGCGCGCGCCGTCGAGGAGAAGTGGCCGGCAGGAAGCATGGCCCAGCCCTATGTTGTTTGCACCGGCGGCGAACCGCTCTTGCAGATCGACGAGGCCCTGATCGCCGCACTCCACGTCCACCATTTCGAGATCGGTATCGAAACCAACGGCACGCTGCTTCCGCTGCCCGGCATAGAATGGATTTGTGTGAGCCCGAAGGCTGATGCCGAGTTGGTTCTGAAGCGCGGCAATGAACTCAAGCTGATCTATCCGCAGGAAGGCGCGCCGCCGGAACGCTACGCCGGTCTCCTATTCGACAACTTCTTCCTGCAGCCGATGGACAATGCCGAGCGCGATGCCAACACGCGCGCCGCCACGGAATATTGCCTCGCCCATCCGCAATGGCAGCTGTCGCTTCAGACCCACAAGCTGATCGGAATTCGTTGATCAGGCGGCGGGCACGCCGGCGCCGATGTCGATGTATTGATGGGTCAAGGCTGTGTCGATGCCGACGCCCTGATCGGTCGGCAGCGAGACCGAGTTGAGCCCTCCTGCCGGAAGCACTTGCATCAGGATATAGGATAGCCCGCTCTCGTCCGCGCCGAGCGGGAAAGCCGTGATCTCCAGATTGGTCGCATAGCCGCGCACCAGATGCGCAGGCGAAATCTGCCACAGGCCGCAGGGCAGTTCGACGACCGTTCGTCCGGCGGCGATCGAGCCGGCATGATATTCTTCCGGCATGAAATCGAGATTGTTGCGGCCGGTGAGGTTGGCACCGATCAGATTGTCGAAACGCTGTCCGGTCACACGGATGCGGTAGACGGGCTTGGTTTCGGTCGGCGCTTCCATCAGCACGATGTCGCCCAGAAAGCTTCGCGCCTTGGCCGGCTGAAAATCGGCGCGCGCCGGAACGAGCTTCTCGCCGCGTAGCGCGCGCCAGAATTCCTCAAACGCCCGGCTCTCTTTGGAGCGCAAGAAGGTCGCGGAAGGGTATGGAGAATCCATGCCGCACGCTAACGGTCGAACGGTTAACGATTTGCAATTCCGGCGCCGCGTCTACCAATTCGTGACAGCAGCCAAAAGTCCAAAGCAGCAGGCCGTCAGGATCATCAGCAATTGCACGACATTTCCTCCGGCGCGCAGAACGTTCGGCGCGGGGCGTCCCATGCCCATCGTGATCATCAGCCGAGCAACGACAAGGGCCACAGCCAGCCCGATCAGCACATTGCGGCCGGTGTTCGCGAGTTCGAGCAACGCGAGCAGGATCAGCGAGATCGGTACATATTCCGCGAAATGCCCATGACGCCGCACGGCGATCAGGAGTTTGGAGGCAGCGTGTTCCTGGCCCAGTACAGCCGTCGCTTCGGCGCCGGTGCCGAGACCGATCTTGGATTTGCCCCGTTCGCCCGAGACCGCGATGCTCAGGAAGACATAGAGAATTCCCAGAATCGACGCTGTGATGAGAGTGACCGGAAGCATGATCATGTCGCGCCCCAAGCGAATGTCCACCAAAGAGTCCTAGAACCAGCTGATGAGCTTGTCGAGATCGGGACGCACGCGTTCTTCGAGCGGCAGCGCGGGCTTGCCGATATAAATGCAGCCGGCGATGCGCTCGCCTTGCTGCAGCCCGAGGCGTTCGCTGACCAGCGAATTGTAGGCCGGCCATTCGGTGAGCCAGTTGGCGACATAGCCCAGCGACGTCGCTGCGATCAGCATCGTCTGGCACACGGCACCGGCGGACAATTCCTGCTCCCACGCCGGAATTGGAATGCCTTCACGCACCCGGCTGATCACGCTGATAACGATCGGCGCGCGCAGGAAACGTTTGCGCTCCATGTCGAGGCGCTCCTCCGATGCATCGGGCTCGGACGCTTTCAGGCATTCCGCCAGCACCTCACCGAAACGTGCGCGCGCGTCGCTTTCGAAGATAATGAATCGCCACGGAAACAATTTGCCGTGATCGGGCACGCGCGCGGCGGCGGTCAGGATCGTGCGTAATTCCTCCGCGCTGGGCCCGGGACCAGTCATGGCTTTGGCCGAACCGGAGCGGCGCGACAGAAGGAGATCGATGGTCTCCGGCGCGGGACGGTTAAGACCGGGCGTTGCATTGTCCATGACGGGCCTATGCGGAATTGGAGGGTTGCCGGATGTTCCCGGCTTCTTATCTAGGTAAAGCCGCCCGCGAAATACACAGCCGAATGCGTGTTTTCGCGTTGTTGGGAAAAGCGGCGCCGTCCGATACAATAGGCGCCAGTTCAGGAGCAGTGCATGGGTTCCCCTGTAGAAAAAGTCGCAACCTGCGACCCGATCTGGTCGGCGATGCGCGACCAGGCGAAAATTCTGGCCGGGCAGGAGCCCGCCCTGGCGAGCTTTGTTCACGCCACGATCCTCAATCACGACCGGTTGGAGGATGCGCTATCCTATCACCTCGCCAAGAAGATCGGCGGCGACGATGTAAGCCCGATGCTGGCGCGTGAAATCTTCGCGCAGGCCATCGCCGCCGACAAATCGATCGGCGAAGCCGTGCGCGCCGATCTCGCGGCTGTTTATGACCGCGACCCCGCCTGTCATTCCCATGTGCAGGCGTTCCTGTTCTTCAAGGGCTTCCACGCGCTCGAGTGCTATCGCATCGGTCATTGGCTGTGGCGCCAGGGCCGCGAGGGCATGGCGCTGTTCTTCCAGAGCCGCATCTCCGAACTGTTCGATGTCGATATTCATCCTGCCGCGAAGCTCGGCCGCGGAATCATGATCGATCACGCGACCGGCGTGGTGATCGGCGAGACGGCGGTGGTCGAAGACGATGTGTCGATCATGCATGGCGTGACACTGGGCGGTACGGGCAAGGAAGGCGGCGACCGCCATCCCAAGATACGACGCGGCGTGCTGCTGTCGATGGGTGCGAAGATCCTGGGCAATATCGAGATCGGCGAATATTCGCGAGTCGGCGCGAGCAGTGTGGTACTGCAGTCGGTGCCACCGGGGTGCACGGCGGTGGGCGTCCCTGCGAAACTCACCAATTGCGCGGGCTCGGATCGTCCATCACAGGACATGAATCAGGTGATCGACGAAGCAGGCATGGGAATTTAGGCCGTCGCATGTTTCTGCCTTTCTCGACCGCTTCTGTCGTGATAATGAGACCTAAATTCAGGATTGAGGGGCGCCATGCGTCACGTGGTGGCGGGATATTTTTCGGTTTTGTTCGCATCGCTGGCGCTCGTCGCAGCAGGCCCCTCTGAGGCGAAGGGTTTTCACACGCTCTATCAGTTTGCGGGTGGCGGTGATGGTAATGGATCGGTCGACAGGCTGCTCATTGATCAGGCCGGCAATCTCTATGGCGTGACAGCCGGGAATGACACCGTTCTCGGCACTGTGTTCAAGTTCTCGCCCGGCGGCACCGAGACTGTTCTGCACGCCTTTCAATATCAGATTTTCCAGGCGTCTCTTCCCAACGGCGGCGTGGTGATGGACTCCGACGGGAATCTATATGGCGAAGCGCGCAATGGCGGGCAGGTTGTCTGCCCCGATCTTGAGATTCTCAATCCGGACTGCGGCAGCGTCTACAAGCTCGCTCCCGATGGAACGATGACAACGATCCATTCCTTCGATGGCACGGATGGCACGGCACCTTCCGGTGGTCTGGCAATCGACGGCGACGGCAATCTCTACGGCTCGGCGACGATGGGCGGCTCGGGCGATTTCTGCACCGGCGGATGCGGCACGGTGTTCAAGATGACGCCGGATGGTACGACGACTGTGCTCCATAATTTCACCGGCGAGAGCGATGGTGCGAAGCCGACCGGCGGCATGGCGATCGACGGCGCGGGCACTCTCTACGGCACGACGACGCTGGGCGGACTCGGCCACGGCGTCGTGTTCAAGATCGCGCCGGACGGGAACGAGACGATCCTGCATGCCTTCACCGGCGCGGACGGAAATCAGCCCTCTGGCGGCCTTGTCCTGGACGCATCGGGCAATCTCTATGGGACCACGGCCACTGGCGGGAACGGCGCGGGTTCATATGGCGAGGTCTACAAGCTCGCCAGCGATGGGACGCTGACCGTGCTGCATGTTTTCGCAAGCGGTGATGGTGTCTATCCGACCGGCTATCTCGCGATCGACGGCAACGGCAATCTTTTCGGAGCCACCGCACAGGGCGGAAAGGGGTGCCGCTCATACGGTTGCGGCACGGTGTTCAAGATCGCCGCGGACGGTACCTATACGCAGCTCGCCAGATTGAAGGGCAGCGTCGCGCATAATCCTTTCGATGGCGTCGTCATTGACAGTCGAGGCAATCTTTTCGGTAGCGCGCTCGGCCGCTATTCGGACAAGACGCATCTCGGGGTGCTGTTCGAGATCAAGCGGTAGATCAGCCGATCCGATCCATCAGCTTGAACCACACCAGCGCCGCGCTCACGAGCGGCTTGCGCAGTAGCGCGCCGCCGGGGAACGGCGCCGCCGGCACGCGCGCCAAGACATCGAAGCGCTCGGGATTTCCCAACGCCGCTTCGGCCATCACCTTGCCGCCGATATTGGCCAGCGCCACGCCCTGGCCGGAATAGCCATAGGCGAACAGAACGCGCGGTGACAGTCGCCCGAGATGCGGCATGCGCGTGGCGGTGATGCCGACGGCACCGCTCCAGGCATAGACGGTTTTCACGCTTGCGAGGTTGGGATAGACGCTCAGCATGCGCGGACGCACGACGGAGGCGATGTCCTTTGGGATCGTCCAATAGCTCTCACGCCCGGCATAGAGCATCCGTCCGTCCGCGCTCTTGCGATAATAGTCGAGCACATGGCGCGTGTCGGCGACCGCCGCGTCGCAGCGCAGGACCTCGGCATTCAGCTTGTCGCCCAGCGGTTCGGTGGCGCTGACAAAGCTCTCGACATGGCCGATATATTTCGCGAGCTCCGGCGCGAGATCGCCGCTGAACGCGTCGGTCGCGAGCAGGACATGATCGGCTGTCACCATCCCGCCGGAACAACGCACATTCGCGCCGGCGCGGTCTTCGTCAAAGGTCAGCGCGCGTGACTGTTCGTAGATCGTCGCGCCGGCTTTCTCTGTGGCGACGGCCAGCCCGCGTGCATAGTTCAGCGGATGCAGATGTCCGCCGCCCATGTCGTAGCGTGCCGCGGGATACGCCTCGGTGCCGAGCTGCTTCGCAGTTTCCGCCGCATCCATCATCCGTGACTGGCTGTAGCCATAGTGCTTCGCGAGATATTCGGTTTCATGCGCAACCGGCCCGATCGCGCGCTTGTTGTGCGCGGCGATGACGAGGCCGTCCTTCAGATCGCAGGCGATGCCATGCGCGCGCACATTGTGGCGCACCAGCGCCTTGGATTCCTCGCACAGATCCCAAAGGTCGCGCGCATGGACTCTGCCGAGCCATCGCTCCAACTCTTCCTGCGATTTACGGTGGCCGGTGTGGATCTGGCCGCCATTGCGGCCCGATGCGGCAAAGCCGACCGTGTCGGCCTCGACCACGACGGCCTTCGCGCCGGCCTCCGCGAGGTGGAGTGCCGCCGACAGGCCGGTAAAGCCCGCGCCAATCACGCAGACATCGGCTTTCACGGCGCCCCTGAGCGGCGACCGCTGAGGCGCGGGATGAGCGCTGGCGGCGTAATAGCCTTGCGGTGGACGGGTCATACGATCTGGCTTCGCGCGGCCTCGGCCCGGCGTCAAGACCGCCTTGACCGGGCCGCTTACCCATGCGACTTGAAATCTCCCCGACAGGAGATGCCCGTTGACCCGCAGCGAAATCTGGCGCCTTGAGAAATATCTGCGCAACCTGTTCCGCCTCGACACCATCACCGTTGTCGAGCGCCCGAAACAGGACGATTCCGTCGAGGTCCACGTCAATGGCGAGTTCATCGGCGTGATCTTCAAGGACGTCGAAGACGGCGAAACCTCCTACGCCTTCAACATGGCGATCCTCGAGATGGACCTGCCGGAGGCCCCGGCCTCGCGCACCTGATGGCTTTCACCGCGGTCCTGTTCGCTGGCGTATTCAGCGCGTGGGCCACGATTGGCTATTTTCAAATCCGTCACGCCGGTCTGGCCGCGCTGGCCGTCACCTTGCCCCTGCCCATCTGGTTTTTGGGCAATGGGATTGCGCTGCGGCTCGATGCAATCCTTGTTTCCTTTATCACGCTGTTCGCGTGCGTCTTCGGGTTCGTGTGCGCGCTATGCGTTGCAGACAGGATCGCGCGAGGCGTGTGTGACGGTCTTGCGCCACGCGAAGGGGTCCGCAATGCGATTTCCGCTCTCGCCGTGCCCATCCTGTCCGTCGTGATGGCCTGCGGCTTTTCGCAGCTTGTCGTGCTGCTGCCCTATAATCTGATGGATTGTCTTGCGGTGACAGCCTTGCTGCTCATTGCGTTCGGGGCAGCGATCGGCATGGGCTGGTTGGCCCGCTGGCTCCCTTATTCGGAGCGTTTCATTGCCGAAGCGAACGCCGCGCGCGAGATACGCGAACGCTGGATAGCGCGTTTATCGTTCGTATCCGCGCCGCGATGGGCGCTGAGCTTGTCCGGTATCGCAATGGTGCTCGGCGCGATAGCGTTCTTCGGTGCACGGTCGCCATACCTGCAGGGTGGGCCAGGGTGGCTTGCCGCGCGCTACGGCGAGGTCGCGATCGTGACTTTCGTCCTGTTCGCGCTGGCCCTGCGCAATTGGCGGCTGGCTTTGGCTCAGGTTCTGACGCTTCTTTTCGAAGTGCTGTTCGGTCTATGGCCAATATCGCCCGGCCCGATGGCAGGCCTCTCCGAGGATCGCATGCTGTTTGCCGTTGCCCTCGCCATTAACGCGATACCGCTGATGTGGCTTGCCTGGGCTGTGAACGGCTTCTTGCGCGAAGGCGACGAAATCACAACCGCGATCCTTCGCGCGCTTCAGCAAACGGGTTCCGCAGCCCTGTCTGCGACAATCGCGGCGACCATCCCCTGGCTCGTCGTCACCATATCGGGCGGCATCGCCCGGTTCGAGTTCGCGGCCGGCGTTGCGGCAATCGTGGCGACGCCGCTCATCTTCCTCGCACTCACAGGCACGATCTATACACTTCTCCCGCGCTATCGCAGCGTCGAGGAAGTGTTCGGCAAGCGCTGATTATTTCGGCGGGCGCCGGAAGGCGGCCATCAGCTTGTCGACGCCGTCGTCAATCTGCACCCAATGGTTCAGGCGCCGCCGCTTGAAGCGGTACGAAACCGATACGCCTTTCGCCAAATTCACATCGCGCCAGCAATTCGGGCTCGGCACATCCGGCCCAAGTTTGGCGCAATGCATGATAACCGGCCCCGATGCCGTATGGCCGACGAAAAGATCTTCGTTGTGATAGCCCGAATCGGACCTGAAGGCGTATTGGGTGAGGTTATACCAGCCCGGCGACCCTTTCGGATCGGCGAGATAGCCCTGATAGATGCGCCGGAAGCGGTCGGCCTCGCTCAAATTCACCTTGTCTTCGCGGATCGACATGAAGACGACATTGGAGGTCGGGCTGTTGTCCGCAAACGAGCCGGCATCCCAGTTCGACCAGCCGCTCAAATCCGGAAGCAGGGCGAACAGTTCGATATCGCGTCTCCGGCCGCCATGGCGCGCGCTTTCGAATTGCAGATAGTTCGAGGGAATCCAAAGTTTCTGGCCGTTCACTTCCAGCGCCACCACGGTGGAATCGGACGTCGGCGACTGCTGCTCCGCGAACAGGGGTGGCGGCGAAGGGAACAGATAGAACAGCAGGAAGCCGCCCGACAGGATCAGGATCACGACCAACACGCCGAGCGGAATGAGCCAACCCGAACGCTTGCGGACGGTGTCGTCTGCGCTCTCGCTGCGGCTCATGGAACTTCCGGTAAGATTCGCACGCCACAATCTAGCATGGGCGTTTTAGCGATGATGAATGCCGGGTCCGGCGCCGCATGAAAATTGCGATGGGATGCATGGAAGCATCACCAGCGGGTCATTTCGGGACATGGGCAAGCTCATCCGCGCCGCCATCGGCTTCGCCATCGCGCTCACCTTGCTCAACGGGGAGGGGTTCTGGGCGCGCCTGGGCTCGCCCGCACTCCTCGCCGTGAAGGCCGATATTGCGGCACACCCCGCGCGTACCACGCTCATTTCATCGCCGGAAAGCTGGCTATCGTCCGGAAACGGCACAGATCGCGCCCCGAAATCGCGCGATCCACGGGCACGCGGCCTGCACATCTAATCCCAACAGGAGAATTCGGGATGATGGGGCCGGGATTGGCGAGGGACGTGGTCGTTGTGTTGTTCGCCACGGCGTCGGGATTCACTGCGTCGGGGATATTGGCGAATCTCTATCGTCTGGCGGTCGCGAGCAAACCGGAATCGGGTCCGGCCAAGACGGCCTACTACGCCGTAATGGTCGTCGCGGGCCCGAATGTGCTGATCGAGAACGCGGCCCAGTCACTCCGCAAGAAAGCCTGCTCGAAGATTGCCTTCTGGCTTGCGGCCTGCGTCGCGGCCTATTGGAGCTTCGCGCTTGGCTTGTTCGTGCTGAATTTCAGCTTGGCGCTGTAGGGCCTGCCACTCCCGTGACATCGGGGTTGCTGCATACCTTCAAGAGTGAGCGGCCTAAACGAACTCGACCTTGAGGATCTCGTAGGAGCGAGCCCCGCCGGGCGCCGCGACTTCGACGGTGTCACCCTTGCTCTTGCCGATGAGTGCGCGCGCGATCGGGGAAGAGATCGAGATACGGCCCTTGGTGGCATCGGCTTCGTGGTCGCCGACGATCTGGTATTTGCGCTTCTGGTCGGTGTCTTCGTCGACCATCGTGACGGTCGCGCCGAACTTCACGCTCGAGCCCGACAGGCGCGAGACGTCGATCACGTCGGCGCGGCCGATCATGTCCTCGAGTTCGATCACGCGGCCTTCGACGAATGCCTGGCGTTCCTTCGCGGCGTGATATTCCGCGTTCTCGGACAGGTCGCCGTGCGCGCGCGCTTCGGCGATCATCTTGATGATCGAGGGACGCTCGACCGATTTCAGTTCGTTGACCTCCGCTTCCAGGGATTTGTACCCGTCGGCGGTCATCGGAATGCGTTCCATGGCAGTCTCAAATCCTGATAGGCAAAACGACGCCTCCCCACGGCCTTGAGTTGTGTCTCAGCCGCGTGGACGTCATCAAGCTGTACTTAAACCTTTGCCGTGCCTGCGTTTTTAATCAGCCAGGAACGGCGGCTACCTCCAAATTGTAAGACTGGAGGGGCGCGACTTCAAGGGAGCCTGACCGCAGGGCCGCTATGGCCTCGGTCGTGGCCACGGCGCTGGCCATGGTCGTGTAGTAGGGAACTTTCATGGTCACAGCGGTGCGCCGGATCGAGGCGGAGTCCGCGAGCGCCTGCACGCCCTCGGTGGTATTGAATACGAGCTGGATCTCGCCATTCTTCAGAGCGTCCACGACATGCGGCCGGCCTTCGAGAACCTTGTTGATGCGCGTGACGGGAAGGCCCGCGTCTTCCAGCGATTTCGCCGTGCCGCGCGTGGCGACGAGCTTGAAGCCCATCCCGACCAGCGCGCGCGCCGGGGCAATGGCTTCGTCCTTGTCGTCGTTCTTCAGCGAGATGAAGACGCTGCCCGAGAGCGGAAGGCGCAGACCCGCGCCGATCTGGCTCTTCGCGAAGGCGCGGCCGAAGCTGGTGTCGAGGCCCATGACTTCGCCGGTGGAGCGCATCTCCGGGCCCAGCACCGCATCGACGCCGGGGAAGCGCGCGAACGGCATCACCGCTTCCTTGACCGAGATGTGTTTCGGATCGGGCTTCTTGAGCTTGAACGATGCCAGTATCTCACCGGCCATCACGCGCGCGGCGATGGCGGCGACGGGGAGGCCGATGGCTTTGGCGACGAATGGTACCGTACGGCTGGCGCGCGGGTTCACTTCGAGGACGAAGATGTCGCTGCCCTGAACCGCGTATTGCACATTCATCAGTCCACGGACTTTCAACGCGCGCGCCATCGCGATTGTCTGGCGCTCGATCTCGGCGATGGTCGCGGGCTTGAGCGAATGCGGAGGAAGCGAGCAGGCCGAGTCGCCGGAATGCACGCCGGCTTCCTCGATATGCTCCATGATGCCGGAGATAAAGACGTCGCCGGTGTGATCGCAGATCGCATCGACATCGACTTCGATGGCGCGATGCAGGAAGCCGTCGATCAGCACCGGATTGTCGCCGGAGATGCGGAACAGCTCGCCGGATTCGACCTGCTTCTTCAGCTGCGTCTCGTCGGTCACTACGACCATGCCGCGGCCGCCGAGCACATAAGACGGGCGCAGGATCACCGGGAAGCCGATGGCCTTCGCCGCGGCGATGGCTTCGTCCGCCGTCATCGCGGTCGCGTTGCGCGGCTGTTTCAGATTGAGATCGTTGAGCAGGACCTGGAAACGCTTGCGGTCTTCGGCGAGGTCGATGGCGTCGGCGCTGGTGCCGAGGATCGGCACGCCGGCCTCGACCAGTCTGTTCGCGAGTTTGAGCGGCGTCTGTCCGCCGAACTGCACGATCACGCCCGCAAGCGTGCCTTTCGATTGCTCGACACGCACGATCTCCAGCACGTCTTCGGCGGTCAGCGGCTCGAAATAGAGACGGTCGGAGGTGTCGTAGTCGGTCGACACGGTTTCCGGATTGCAGTTGACCATGATGGTCTCGAACCCGCGATCCGAAAGCGCGAATGCGGCGTGACAGCAGCAATAGTCGAACTCGATGCCCTGGCCGATGCGGTTGGGACCGCCGCCGAGAATGATGATCTTCTTCTTGTCCGACGGCTTGGCCTCGCACTCCGCCTTGCCGCCGAAGGGCGTCTCGTAGGTCGAATACATATAGGGCGTCAGCGCCGCGAATTCCGCCGCGCAGGTGTCGATGCGCTTGAACACGGGATGCACGCCGAGCCTGATGCGCAGCGCGCGCACATCCGCCTCGCGCTTGCCGGTCAGCGTCGCGAGGCGCGCATCGGAAAAGCCCATCTGCTTCAGGCGCAACAGGCCCGTCGCCTCGTTCGGCAAACCATCGGCACGGATGCGCGCTTCGGTGTGGATGATGTGTTCGATCTCGCTCAGAAACCACCGATCGTATTTTGTGATCGCCGCGATCTCATCCGTCGGAAAGCCCTGACGGATCGCCTGCGCCGCGACGCGCAGCCGGTCGGGCGTCGGGCGCGCAAGCGCGGCGCGGATCCCGGTCTCGTCTTCCGGCAGCGCGATCTCGTCGAAGCCGGTCAGCCCCGTCTCCATGGAGCGCAATGCCTTCTGCACCGACTCCCCGAACGTGCGCCCGATGGCCATCGCTTCGCCGACCGATTTCATCGAGGTCGTGAGCAGCGGCTCGGCGCCGGGGAATTTCTCGAACGCAAAGCGCGGGATCTTGGTCACGACATAATCGATGGCCGGCTCGAACGAGGCCGGCGTCGCCTTGGTGATGTCGTTTTCCAGTTCATCGAGCGTGTAGCCGCACGCGAGCTTCGCCGCGATCTTCGCAATCGGGAAGCCCGTCGCCTTCGACGCCAGCGCGGACGAGCGCGACACGCGCGGGTTCATCTCGATCACGACCATGCGGCCGTCTTTCGGGTTGACCGCGAACTGCACATTCGATCCGCCGGTCTCGACCCCGATCTCGCGCAGCACCGCGATGGATGCATTGCGCATGCGTTGATATTCCTTGTCGGTCAGCGTCAAAGCGGGTGCCACGGTGATGCTGTCGCCGGTGTGGATGCCCATCGGGTCGACGTTCTCGATGGAGCAGATGATGATGGCGTTGTCGGCGCGGTCGCGCACGACCTCCATCTCGAACTCCTTCCAGCCGAGAACGGATTCCTCGATCAGCACCTCGTTGGTCGGCGAGGCCTCGAGGCCCTGCTCGACGATGTCGAAGAACTCCTCGCGGTTGTAGGCGATGCCGCCGCCGGTGCCGCCGAGCGTGAAGCTCGGCCGGATCACCGCGGGCAGGCCGACAAGCGCGAGCGCCTGCTTCGCGCCGGTCTGCGCTTCGGGCGCCAGCCCCATGATCGGATTGTTGCGGTCGTCGTAAAGGAAGTTGCCGTCCGCGTCCTTGCGATGGCGCAGTTCGCCTTTCAGCGTCACGCCCTTGGGCACCTCAAGGCCGATCTTCATCATCGCCTGGCGGAACAGCTCGCGGTCCTCCGCCTTGTCGATGGCCTCCGCGCTCGCGCCGATCAGCTCGACGTCGTATTTCTCCAGCGTCCCGCGTTTGCGCAGCGACAGCGCGGTGTTGAGCGCGGTCTGCCCGCCCATGGTGGGCAGCAGCGCAAAGGTCCGTCCCTCCGGGACGAGCGGCCGTTCGCGCGCGATGATCTTCTCCACGAATTCCGGCGTGATCGGCTCGATATAGGTCGCGTCCGCCGTGTTCGGATCGGTCATGATCGTCGCCGGGTTCGAATTGACGAGGACGACGCGATAGCCCTCCTCGCGCAGCGCCTTGCATGCCTGCACCCCGGAATAGTCGAACTCGCAAGCCTGCCCGATGACGATAGGCCCCGCGCCGATGATGAGAACGGTATGGATATCGGAGCGTTTGGGCATGCGTTAAAACCTCACCATGGCCGGACACCCCGGCCACCGAGCCGGGGGCGACCCGGCCATCTGTAAAATCCCCGCGCGAACGACCGCGCGCGCATGACGCGCCGGGCCGGCCAAATTGCAGGTTAAGGGGACCGTTTAGATGGGGAGGGCAGTCTCCGCAACCCCTGTTTTTGCTTCTTTACCGCAATGCTGAGACTTGCTTGGATTCCCCAAGCACCAAGCGGTGGGTATTGCTGATTCGGCGAGCAGCATCTTCAACGTTTACGTGAACTGGACTATTCTGGAACCGGCAAATTGCTGGGGCGGCATTCTAATGGAGCAAAATACAGTTGAGGCGAAGGGGCAGTTTCCTGTTCTAACCATCATCGCCGGTGCGATTTTGGTGATCAGCCTTTTCACCCCTCGGTTTCTTGTGACGCTTCCAGTGATGGCGACGGTTGGGCTTTGCGTCGGGGCGCTTTTTCGCAGAGAGACGCCAAAACCTTTGCCCTTCGTCGTTGGCGGTCTGTCCGTTGCCCTACTGATTGCCGTCAATTCCAATGGCTCTTTTGAAAATCCAGCAAAAGTCGTTTCCGTCTCTAACGGCGAACTCTACAAGAATGCCACTTGGGAATATGGTTCAGCAAAAGACGAAATGCGTGGTACGACTTCAAAATGGGCAACATTATATAGCCCGACAGAACTGAATTTTGATTTCCCTTATAACGGCAATAATTCTGCGCACATTCAGGTAAGCGAACCCGGTTCAATAATTTTCATCGTCGATAAAGGGCAAGTTCTCTGCCATAGCGACGATCATATCGCCATTAAGTTCGATGACGGGCCGGTGTATTATTACCCATGTGACACTCCCAGAAACGGCGACTCAACAACTCTTTATGTTGAGCCAAGCGGCGATACGAGTAACGGACAGCCGAGCGATCCTCTGGAAGGGATACTCAACGCAAAAAAGATGGTCATTGAAGTTGAGTTCTATCAATCAGGATCGAGGCAACTCGTTTTCAATGTCAAAGGCCTTGATAGGTCCAAGATTTGAGTTGCGAAGGCGTGCCTACTGCAACGCGAAAACCGAAATCTGTCCCGCACCAGCACGCGCATTTCGAGGACGAATAACAATCTCCACATCGCGATCCAAGCTCGTCAGGAAATCCATTAATCGTTCGACGGAGAAGCCGTCGAGGCGGTAGTTGGTCAGCGCGGAAATCTTTGGCTGTGGGATGCCGAGCAATTTGGCGGCTTCGACCTGGCGGAGCTTGCGGGCTTTCAGGATTTTGTTCAGCTCCATCGCCAGGCGCGTTTTCGCCTGCCGCTCGCCCGCGTCGGCGAAACCGATGTCGGCAAATACGTTGCGGCCGCCATGGGTGATTTTGGTTTTAGGCATTCTTGGTTCTCGCTTCGTAATCTTCACGCGCCCGCTTCAACCGTTCTCTGACCAGCGCCACGTCGCCCTCGGACGTGCGCTTTCCAGACGGCGACTTTTTCTGGAACGCGTGCAGCACATAGATCGCGTCCGCGAACCGCACCGTGTAAAGCGCGCGATACGCATCGCCAGCGTGGCTCTCCACGATCTCGAACACGCCCGGTCCTTCGCCTTTCCAAGGCTTCGCGCTCGGATGCTTTCCGCCATATTGGGCGACGCCGAGCGCGTAACCCATGGCGCTGCGAACCGCTTCCGGCAGGCGCATGAAATCGCGCTTCGCTGACCCAACCCAATGGACTGGCTTCTCGCCGAAGACATGTGGCTCGCGAACCAAGAGATGTATATTCCTGAATTGGTATAAATTCAATCAATCATAGGCTGTAGATACATGCATTTCTCGAATCTGGATAAATCATTAAATTCCTATTGTAGGACTTGAAGCATCTTCGACTATCCCCATTTCCTCCTCCGTGACCAACGAGGGCCTCGGGCGATGCCGACCTGACTCTACCGCGAGACCATACAGGGCAGGGTGCAAGCTCGCGTGCATCTGCGTGCGTGCAAGGGAAGAAGGCTATCTCGGGCCGTGCGATCCAACCGCCGAACGGCGCCGCTGCGCGCGCAACGTCCGTGGGACGAGCAAAGGTGCTGTGCCGGGTGTTTTTCCAGCTCAATGATGCAATGCAACGAAAGGAGGTGAAATATATGACGGTTCAAACCGTTAGGCGTCGCGCGGCCTAGTCGAATTGCAAAAAACGACTAAAAGTTCTTCGCGGTTCTGTACAGAATTTACAGAAGACAGGCTCACACCGCGCGCACGCCATAGCAGAACGACATGGCGCGCAGCTGGTAATGCGCCATGGCGCGAAGCGTTCGGGCCATCGGCAAGTCGATGCCATCCAGTTCGATGAGCAGATTGATGAAGTGCAGCCGGTTCACATGGTGGATGAGGTCGAACGCCTCCTCGACGCCCTTGAACCCCGCGCCGCGCATCGTCTTGTAGAAGATACCCTTGGGCACACGCGGGAAGTTGCGATGTCCGATCAGAAGAAACGGCAGTTTGACCTTGTCGGCGGTCCTGTCGACCTTCGGAATCCATACTTTCGGCGGCGCTTCGGTCCCGTCGAACATCTGGTCGATCTCCATCAGCGTGGAGTCGATCTTTCCCGTGAGCGAGACGCTGAAGGCAAGCGGTCGCTGGGTCGTGAACCCCCAGCCGAGGAAATAATCGTAGGAGTCGTACTGTGCGTATTCGGCGACGATCTCGCCGGAGAACATTCCCTTCAATCCGACGCCGCCCGTCAGATTGTAGCCTCCGCCCGATCCATGATTGGCCATCTCGACGATGGGCATGACGGTCGCGCGCCCGCCGTAATCGATGGTGCGCGCATTGAAGAACCGGTTCGCGATCAGTTCGTCGCTCGGCTCCTTGAACCACAACCCGCAGCGGAATTGGGTGAGGAGTTTGTTGCGTATCTCCTCGGGGAGCTGCCCAGCCATCTCGAAGATCTTCCGGATCTCGTCGGCCCCTCCGCCGCCCCAGGCGAATTCCCGCTGATAGCGGTCGAGCCATGTTTTCGCGCGTTCGCTCACCTTGGCGTTGGGACCGACGCCGGGCGCGCCGTTTTTCATGACCATGTCGTCCACGGCGACAAGAAGGCTTTCGGGAATGTGGATCGCAACCGGCTTGGCAGGATCGATCGGAAACAGCCCGCGGCCATATTCGCCCTGTCCGAGGCGGATGTTGTCGGCCGTACCGCCAAGCGCGCGGAATTCATCGAGAAGCTCTTCCCAGGCGGTCAATGCATCCTCTCTCGGGAGCGCATGGCGAGAGACGGTACAGTCGCCGCCTCAGCTCCGCCAGCGCAGCGTTGTTTCTTTCAGCGGATTGACGAAAGGCGCGCCGGTCGCGACGGACTCCTGCCACGCTTTCTTCAGGCGGTGATACCACATCGCGGGCATGTCGGCGTCCTGGATGAGCATAAGGCGCGGATCGAATTTCAGGCCTTCGCGCTGCAGCTCCACCATGCGGCGGTCGTCGCCGAGGAAGGTCGGGCCCAGCGCCCAAAAGAATGGTTTTATAAAGCCGAGCCACGCGGGCCAGTAGAAGGTCTGCGTCACCTGCGTGGTGTTGGCGTCAACGGGCGTGCAGGTGGTCAGCCCGACGACGTCGATCCTGCGGCCCAGGAACGTGCCGGTGATGTTCTCGAACCGCGTGCTCGGCAGTTCGAACGTGATCTCGGTGGAGACGCCGGCGCCGAGGAGCTTGTACGCGGCCTTTGTCGGCGCGTGACGCGTCATCACGAAGCCATTGGGCCCCGGCGCGTAGTTCTTCGCCTTCTCGCGCGGCGTCACGCGCCACCACCAGCGGCCGTGAACATACGGCGCGTGCGCGGGGTCCATCAGCCCGATCACCGCATGGTCGATGGCGCAATGGAATGTCTGGCTCTCCGACCAGCGCGGTGTCGCGTTCGGGACCTGGACCTTCGGCGGCTCACCGCGCGGCGCGGCGCTCTCGTGACCCTCGGTGGCCATGTAGACCCAGATCAGGCCGTCCTGCTCGCGTACCGGATAGCTCCGTACGCGGATGCTTTCCGCCCTGATCGCCTCGCCGCCGACGAGCGAAGGGATCAGCGCGCATTGTCCATCGGCCTTGAAGCGCCAGCCATGATAGGGGCACTCGACCGCGCCTTCGGGCATTACCTTTCCCGCCGACAGCGGTACGCCGCGATGCGGACAGATATCGCGCAGCGCAAACGCCGTGCCGTCCTTCATCCGGCCGATGAGAACAGGCTCGCCGAGCAGCATCACCCGTTTCATCGCGCCGCGCTTCACACCGGACGCATGCGCGGCCATGTACCAGAGATCGCGGAGATAAAGGTCGTCGGCCATCGCGCTAGGCCTAGCGCGGAGCGGGCTGGTTGTCGACTACGGCGCCGCCGCAGGTTTGCCGCCCTTGGGTTTCAGCAGGCTTTCCAAAGGGGTCACGAACTGCGCGCCTTTGTAGTCCGGCAGCTTGTAAGCCCAACCACTGACGCGGGCGTTGATGATCCGGGCCTGCTTCGCGATCTCCGGATTGTTGACCATACTCATCGCGCCGAACTCGGCCCAGTATTCGTTGCCGATGTGAAGGACGTCCGAGGTGATTGACAGCCCGTCGAAAGTCTTGGTGATCACCTTGGTCGCTTCGGAGAAGTCGATCTCCTTGCCGGGCTTGATGTCCTCGAAGCTCAGCCCCGTGATTGCGGTGGCGAGCCCGTCGGCGGTGGAGGCGTCGCCCATCTCGCGGCCAGCAGGAACGCTGGCGAGGGTGAAAGCGCCGTCGGCGGGCTTCTCTCGGCGCACTTCGAAAGACTTTCCGTCCGGCAGGTCAACGATGGTCGACTGGATGCGTGTGCGATCGATGTCGAGGACATTCTTGTCGATCCAGTCGGTCTGATCGCTATGCGGCGTGTATTCCGCACGCACCAGCCAGCTCTGCGTGTCGTTCGGCTTGCGCACGAACAGGCCGGTCGCACCATTCGCATCGCCGATATCGGCGGTCTTGCCGATGACAATCGCCGCCAGCACGCGGCCGCGGTCGCCGCTGACAGTGATCGCAACACCGTCGCCGCCACGGGCCGGATCGTCCAGGCCGATATAATGCAGCCAGTCGGCACGCGATGTTTTGGGCTCGATGGTTTCGAGTGTGGCAAGGGCGACGAGCGTTCTGTTCACTTCCTCGAAAGACGCGGGATAGTCGTTCTTCTGCGGCAGAACCCAGCCCTTGTTGGGCTTGAACACGACATCGAAAGTACCGTTCTTCTTCGATGCGATATGGATGCGCGCCGCCTCGCGGGCATGCGCCGCGAAGCCGCGCAGGAATTCCGTCTCGGAATATTTTGGCGCTACGGTCGCGGCCTGTCTTTGCAGGCCGAGCACGGCCAGCAGCGCGCAGACGAGCGCAATGCCGGCAAAGATCGCCAGGTTGCGGCGGCGTGGATCGGCGAACATGGGTTTGTTATCCGCCATCGCTCACATCGTCACGGCACGTGCGCGCCTGCGGCGCCGAAACGCCGCGAGCCCAATTGCAAAGATCGCCACAAGCAGCGGCACCAACGCGATGTTGATAAAGGCGAGCCGGTCGCCCAGCGCATCGATGTCCTTGCGTAGATTATGCTGGACGTCGCGCAGTTGCGTGCGGATCGCGATGAGCTCGTGGCGGAACCGCTCGATCTCCGCCTGCTGCGCGGCGCTGAGGCCTGCGGTGCCGGCGGTCGCGCCGCCGCCCTGCTCAAGCTCGTGAAGGCGTTGCTGCGTGTCCGTTAAGCGCTGCTGCAGAGCTTTCTGCTCTTCCTGGAACTGCGCCTGCGCCTTGGCCTGGATGTCGCGGACGACGGTGAAGGGGCGCTGGGCGGCCTCGCGTGTGCGTAGGCTGATCAGATCGCCAGACCCCATCAAATTCTCGACCGCATTGACGACGAATGCGCCGTTGTCTGCGAAGGGCGCGGCGATCTTCTTACCCAGCACGTTCTGGACGCGCACCCAGAAGCGATCGTCGAAGATGTCGCTGTCGGCCATGACAATGACATTGATGCGGCCGCTCTTGATCCTGGCCGTCGCGGGGAAGGCGGTTTTGGCGTCTCCCGCAATCCGAGCGACGATGGTAAAGGTCTCACCGGTGGGTTGGATTTGCGCCATCAAGTCTTGCGGCTGCGCATTCATGCGCACCGTGCCGGCGTCGAGTAGCGACGATTCCTTGGACGACGAGACGAGCGGCGTGAAACTCGTGGTCGCGCCTTTCAGCGCATGCAGTGCGCCAACGCCGGCAAGGTTGAGGCTCTGCAGATTGGCGGTGACGGGATCTTTGGTGTCGAAGTTTTCCGGCGTCAGGTGCAGCCAGACCGGATAGCGCGCCACGGGATTGCGCGGATCGTTGACCTGTACCTGCTGTGCCAGCGCACGGTCGCCGATGATCTTCTGAGGATTGTAGCCGATGCCCCAGGACTGAAAGAGCTTGGGCAGATCGGAATAGGGCGGATTGGGGGATGGCTGAAAAGGATTGGCGCCTGCCTGCGACATCTCTGAGTTCGGGTCGACGAAAACCAGCGCGCGTCCACCGGCAAGAACGAATTGGTCGATTGCAGCAAGCTGAATATCATTCAGCGCCGCCGGATGAGCGATCATCAATACGTCTACGCCTTTTGGGATCGCCGTGAAACTGGGCGGTACCATCTGCGTGGCGAATGCCTGGCTCAATTCTGAATACACGACGTAGGGCTGCGCCTGTCCCTGCATCGCCGCCTGGATTCCGCCCGGGCCGAACTGGAGCGGTAAGCTCGATATGATGCCGAGCATTGGTTTCTTCGGATTGGAAAGGCGATAGATCAGCGAGGTCAAGTCGTATTCGAGGTATTGCTCGCGGTCTGGCGCGAAGTACGGAATGACCTCCTTGCCGTCGATGCGATTGGTTCCGGCCAGACCGAAATAGACGACATCGCCGTTGTCCGTCGGGGCGCCCGTAAGGCCCTGCGCTGTGGCCTGGTCTTCCGCATCGGTGTAGGGTTCCGGATCGATCTCCTCGAGAACGATCTTGCCATGGCTCAGCGCGGCGTATTCGCCGAGCAGGTCTCGCACGCGCTTGGCATAGGTGACAGTCGACGCATATTCCGCGGCTGCCTGCTTCGAAAAGTAGAACCGCAGCGTCACAGGTTCTTTCAGGTTCGCGATGATGTTGCGCGTGCCTTGCGCCAGCGTGAACTGGCCGTTTGCGGTGAGATCGAGCTTGGCTGTCGTCAGCAAGGCGTTGGCGGCGATGTTGACGGCGACGAAAACCACGATGGCGAGCACGATGGCGAGGATCGAATAGGTGCGGCGGCTCAACTGTCCCATCGACTCACCCGAGCTTCTTGAGATCGAGGATCACGACATTGGCCGTGAGGAACAGACCAATCAGCGAGACGAAAAAGATCACGTCGCGCAAATCAATCACTCCGGCCGTGATCGCGGAGAAATGAGTCAGGAAGCTGAAAGACGATACCGCGTCCACGAGCACCAATGGCGCCCAGCCGCGGATGACGTCCAGCACCAATGGCGCACCGGAGATCGTGAACAGGAAGCAGACGACGACCGTTACGACGAAAGCAATCACCTGGTTGTTCGTCGTCGCTGAGAGACAGGTGCCGATTGCAAGATAACCTCCGGCCATCAGGAAGCTGCCGATGTAGCCGGCAAGGATGACGCCATTGTCCGGGTTACCCAGATAGTTGACCGTCAGCCAGATCGGGAATGTCAGGATGAGCGCGACGCCAGTGAACGCCCACGCAGCGAGATATTTTCCGATCACCGTCGCCCACAATGGAATGGGCAAAGTCAGCAAAAGCTCCATCGTGCCCGTGCGACGTTCTTCCGCCCAGAGGCGCATCGCAATTGCCGGCACCAAGAACAGATAGAGCCACGGATGATAAGAGAAGAAAACGCCGAGATCGGCGGTGCCGTTATCGTAGAAGTGCCCGATGTAGAACGTGAACGCGCCCATCGCGAATAAGAAAATCACGATGAACACGTAGGCGAGGGGCGTCGCGAAATACGCCGCGAATTCGCGTTTGAAGATCGGCCAGATCTGGTTCATGCCGCAGCTGCCTTGGCGCGCGCCGTATCGTGGGTTGTGATTGCGCGGAAGACATCGTCCAGGCGTCCGGCTTCGGCATAGAGCTCTCGCACCGTCCATTTCTCGCGAACCGCCAGCGCGCTGACGTCCTCGATTAGAAGTGCGCCGCTTTTCGGGAACGCGGTGATTTTGACGATGCCGTCGTCCGGCCCGCTCTGTTCTAGGCTGGCGACCGTCGGAAGCATTTTCAATTTTGGGACGGCCATTGCTGCTTCCGGCGCCGGAAGGGTAATCGTCACGGCATTGTGGTGACGCGAACGCGCGAGCAATTCCGTAGGTCTTCCATCCGCCACGATCGCGCCGCGGTCGATGATAACGGCCCGGGTGCAAACCGCTTCGACTTCTTCGAGCAGATGCGTCGATACGATGATCGCCTTCTGCGGCGCCATGGATTTCAAGAGGGCACGGACCGAATGTTTCTGATTTGGATCAAGACCGTCGGTCGGTTCGTCCATGATGAGTACCGGCGGATCGTGAAGAATGGCCTGTGCGAGTCCGACGCGGCGCTTGAATCCCTTGGAAAGAGTTTCGATCGGCTGGTCGAGTACTGGGGTTAGCTCGGTGCGTGCCACGGCGCGCGCGACCGCCCCCTTCGCGGCGTCGCCCCGGAAACCTCGCACGCCGGCGATGAACTGCAGGAACTGGCGAGATGTCATGTCCCCATAGGCGGGCGCGCCTTCGGGAAGGTAGCCAATCATCGATTGGGCGGCGATCTGGTCTGTCTCGATGTCGTGGCCGCAGACCCTGATCGACCCGGACGTCGGAGCCAGATAACCGGTGATCATCTTCATGGTCGTCGACTTGCCGGCACCGTTCGGGCCCAAAAAGCCCAGCACTTCGCCTTTGCCGACAGAAAGGCTCAGGCCTGCAACGGCGGACACATGGCCGAAGCGCTTTGTCAGTCCCTCAATCTCGATCATGGACGCGGCATAACGGTGAAGAACCCCCGGGTTTCCTTAGAGAATTCGATAAACCGTCGCAACACGCGAATAGTTACGGTTGCGAAATGAGGTGTGGATGCCACACCCCGACTTGACTTAGTTGAACGATCAATCAAGTATCACCGCATGCCCGAAGACACCAAAGACCGGCTGGTTATGACCGCGATGCAGCTCTTCTCCCAAAAGGGTTATGAATCGACGAGCGTGTCGGACATTTTGCGTGCTGCGGGCGCCAACAGCGGCAGCCTCTATCACTTCTTCCAGACCAAGCAGGATCTGTTGCTCGAGGTGCTGCGGCGTTACCGTGACGGCATCCGGCCGATGCTGCTGGCGCCCGCTTGGGAAGGTGTTGCCGATCCGATCGAGCGCGTCTTCGCGCTTCTGGCGCAATACCGCCGCGCGCTGGTCGAGAGCGAATGTTTCTACGGTTGTCCGATCGGGAACCTGGCTCTCGAACTGCATGAGCCCGACCCGCCGGTGCGCGAACTGCTCGCGACGAATTTCAACGGCTGGGTCGATGCGATCGAACATTGTTACGTCGAAGCCGGTGCGCGGCTGCCGGACGATCTCGACAGACGCGGGCTTGCGATCTTCACGCTGACCGCAATGGAGGGCGGGGTCATGCAGGCGCGCACGCACCGCACGATCGACGCCTTCGACCGTTCCGTCGAGATGCTGCGCGACTACGTATCACGTCTGGAGCGTCAGGCTTCGTTACAATCAAAGGGGAAGAAACGTCCATGAATTGGTTGTCAAAGGTCGCGTGCTCAATAGCTGTGACGGCAATGCCTTTTTCGGTTCACGCCTCAGCGAAGGATACATCTTTCACGGACTCTGCCGGTCACCGCGTTCAGCAGATACGGCTCGACGTCGATGCGCCCGTCGTGAAGGTCTGGTGGGCGCTGACGACAAGCGAGGGATTTCGGACCTGGGCTGCGCCTGTGGCCGAAGTGGCGCTCGGCAATGATGGAATGATCGAGGCGTCGTATCGCATGACTGCCAAGATCGGCGACCCGGACAATATCCGGAATCGCATCGTTGCCTATATGCCGGAGCATCTTCTGATCTTGAAAAACGAGCATGCCCCGAAGAATGCGCCCTTCAGCGCGGATGCTTTCGGAAAGATACGGACGATCATCGAACTGGAGGATATGGGTGGCGGTAAGACGCGCGTGATTGAATCCAGCATCGGCTACGGCGAAGGCAAGGAGTTCGATTCCGTGTACACCCATTTCCGTTCGGGCAACGCGGAAGAGTTCGCCCTCCTCGAAAAAAGCCTTACAAAAGGCCCGATCGACTGGAAGGCTGAGTTTGCGGAAGCCGCTGCCCCGATGCAGCAGGCTACCGCGGCAAAGTAACGGCGAGAGGATCCGAGATGATCAATGCACCGATCCTGCAGCGCGCGACCATGGTCGGCACGATGCTGCAACTCACCATGGTTGTCATTGGGCACTATGTTCCGTGGGTTCGCGACAATCTGTTTATGTTTGGCGGTATGCTCATCTCAGGCGTGGCGGGGCTTCTCTACGCACGCGACGCTGCACTCGGATTTGGCCGGGGGGCACTGGGTGGCGCAATCGCCGGCGGCGTATGCGCGCTGATCGGCATAGCGGTTTCGGTACTGCTAAAGGACACACCCATCTTTGTACTCGGACTCGGAACCTCGATTTCCGTGCTCACGGGCGCGGTCGGAGGGTTATGGGGTGAACTCGGGGCCCGCATAAGGGCAAGATTCAGATAAGTCTTCCCTTTCGATCTCGGCATGCGGGCGTGCCACGACATCTGGCTGCGTATCATGCGGATGCGAGCCGGATTTCGCGCGTGCGCCAATTGATCGACTGGCTGATCGCGACTTTCTCGCCGCAAAGATTCCGTGGTTTCGGGTGATTTTTTCATCCGGCGACTCCGGCAAATATTGAGGGAAAGATGCCGTCGGAACCGCTGGCGCCGTTCCTGCTGGAAAAGCTCGCGTAAGAAAAAGCCCGCCCGGTTTCCCGGACGGGCTCTGGAACATTTCACAGTCGACGGCTCAGTTCACCGTCACCGAAACCGGCGTTGACGCAATGCCATTTGCGACGACGACCATCGAACTGGCACCGGTTTCCATACCGCCGGGGACGTCGACACTTGTTGAGACGATCAGGCTGCCCGTCGCAACACCCATCGAGCTGTGATCATGCGTGCGGGCGTAGAACACATGACCGGTCGCATTGTTGGTGATCCGCACCAGTGGATAGTTCGTGAAAGTCTGCAATTCATCGCCGAATGAATTGGCCTGGCTGAGCCCGTTGAACTGCGTACCGGATATTGTGAAGGTCGTTCCACGCGTGACCGCGGACGGAGCGTTTACGATTGCCGGCGCCCAGGCAGGATTTGCACTACCGGTGGATCGGTAGACCTGCGCACCGCCCAGGAGGATTTCGCCTGTCGGGAGGACCATGAGGGGGTTTCCCGCACCGTTGAGATGGGTGGTGATGATCGCGCTGCCGTCGAATTCGTAGAGGCCGCCGCTCGAGCCTTCAAACAGTGCATGTCCGTTCGGCAACAATGACGCAAACGTGTCGCCGCAATCATCATGGTTCGGAATGTCGGGACCGGAAGTCCACACACCATTCTTGTAAATCGCGGTATGCGCCGTGTTCTGACCCTGAGGTATGGCACCGGTGGCGAAGACTGAGCCATCTGGCATCAGAAGGGCGGCCCCGATCTCGCCAGGTGGGCAATAAGGTTTCAGGCCACCGAAGTCCTCGCAGCTACAGCAGGGCGGACCGTTCAGGGCTTGCGGTGTATTGCCCGCATTCGACCACACACCGGTAACGGGGTTGTAGATCTGCGTGCCCGGCCCGTTTTTGACATTCTCCGTCAAAATGGTTCCGTCAGGCAGCAACGTCCAAGTCTCTTCGGAATTGAATCCTTTGTGGCCCGTCGATGTGAGCGCATGCCACTTCATGGTCGTGGGATCGAGTGCGGCCATCAATTTGTAGAGCTTGTTGCCGATTACATAGCGGCCGTCGGGCAGCACAAGTGACGAAGAATCGCCGATCCAGCCCCACTTCTTTCCCTTCGGATGCGGCACCGCCGCCCAGGTATTGGCTTTGGGATCGTAGATCGCGCCAAGGCCGGTCAGAGAGAAGTTAGAATCGGGTTGGTATTCACCACCCTCGACAATCAACCGTCCGTCAGCCAGGACTGCGGAAGCAAACGCATAGGGACGATAGCCTGAGGGAAGGCTGGCCATTTTCGTCCACGCGCCGTTGACGTAAGAGCCGGTGTTGTCCGGTGTGAGCTTGTACCAATCGCCCTGGTTGTTGCCCGACTGCGCCATCACCGTACCGTCGGTCAGTTGCAGGGTTATCAGCGCGAAGCCGCCCGGAAATGAATGGTTCAAATTGACCAGGGTTTGTGCCCGGACTGGAGCGATCCAGCAGGTAAGCAAAGCCAATGCGATGGCGAGTTTCCGAAACATAATCGATCCCTCCGGGCTGAATTCGCCGCGCACGCTAACAGTTCTATTACTCGCACGTGAGCAATTCTTCGTGGACAGCGCCATCGTTTTTTGCGCGGCCGCACCCGAGGAGTTCGGAGGAATTTGGCGGTGGAAAATGCCGGCTGGCCGATCAGGAAAGCCCGCAGCGAGGGGCTGGGGGGCTTAGTTCGCCGCTAAAGCTCTCCCTCAACTCGGCCAGCCGACGACCAGAAGATGGGTACGGAAAACGTCCGCGACAAGGCCCAAATGCGGCTTTTCCGCGGCGAAGATTGAAAATAATTCAGGTAATTCCGTTACTTAGTGATGACATCGCCGATGTTTGACGTCCCCGATTCCAACCGCCATCATCTTGGCGATGGTCGAGGAACCCATAGCGTTCCTCCGCGTGGAGCCGGGCTCGCAGCCCGCGCGGAATGCATCCTTTGGCGGGCAGGTTCCACAGGTGCGTTTCGACCGCGCCGAACTGGACCGTATCCTCACGATCTATGGCCGCATGGTTGCCGCCGGCGAATGGCGCGATTACGCGATCGATTTTCTGTCCGATGTCGCGGCGTTTTCGATCTTTCGCCGCACCAGCGAGGTCGCTCTTTTCACGATCGAGAAACGCCCGAAGCTGCGTTTGCGGCAGGGGCAGTACGCGGTCATCGAAGCCGGTGGCCGCGTGTTGAAGCGCGGGCACGATCTCGCGCAGGTGCTGCGCGTCTTCGATAAGAAACTGTTCAAGGCGCTTGCTGTTCAAACGATCTGACGCGCGCGATACCACGCGAGCGCTTCACGCTCCGCCGCGACAATCCAGGCGCCTTTTTCTTGCGAGTAGGCGAGCGTGTCGTGCGGGCGCAGGTCACGCGCGCGGAATTTCTCCGCCTCATAGGCTTTGGCGCGCTCGGGATGCGCGCGCATGTAGTCGCGGAAAGCAAGATGACGGTCGACATCGGAAAGCGCGCTCTCGAAACAATGCACGTTGAAAAGGCGCTTGCGCGGTTCGCCGCCCATGACGGTCAGAAACCTGCGGCCCGAAATGCCGAATTCGCCGCGCCACTCATAGCCCAGCGCGCAGAGGGCCTGTTCGCGCCGATCGAGTTCACGGTGCGAAGTCACCAGCGGCATCAGATCGATGGTCGGCTTGGCATGGATGCCGGGGATGGCGGTCGACCCGATGTGATGGATGTCGACGATAATGTCGGTGCCAATGGCGTCCCTGAGGCGTGCTGCTTCGGCACGGGCCATTTCCGCCCATTCACCCCTGTGTGGGACGAGTTCGACCGGCGTTCGTTCGGGCTGGGTATCCATGGAATGCCCCAATAAAGAAGGCCCCGGTGCAGCATCGGGGCCTTCTTCAAATCAAATACTCTGGTCTAACGCCGGTTGCCGAACAGGCGCAGCAGCATCAGGAACAGGTTCACGAAGTCGAGATAGAGGCTCAAGGCGCCCATGATCGCCTTTTTGCCGGTCGCCGTGCCGTCGTCATTGGCGACATACATCTCCTTGATCTTCTGTGTGTCGTAGGCTGTCAGGCCCGTGAACACGAGTACGCCGATGATCGAAATCGCAAACGCCATCGCGCTCGATTTCAGGAAGTAGTTGACCACCATGGCGATGATGATGCCGATCAGGCCCATGAACAGGAACGAGCCGAAGCCGGTAAGATCGCGCTTCGTCGTATAGCCCCACAGGCTCAATGCGCCGAAGGTCGCCGAGGTGATGAAGAACGTCTGCGCGATGCTTTCGCCGGTGTAGAGTAGGAGGATTGGTGCGAGCGAAATGCCCATGATGCCTGCGTAGACCAGGAATGTGATTTGCGCAGTGGCTGCGCTCATCGCGTGGATGCGTGCGGACAGGAAGATCACCAGGCCCAGCGGCGCTAGCAACGCGACCCAGCCTAGAATGCTCAGTCCGATGACGGGATGGCCGTTCGAGAACGATTGCTGGAAGAACAGGTCGCCGAACTGCGTCGTGGCCGTCAGCCAGGCCGTCGCGCCGGTCAGGGCCAGCCCGACCAGCATGTAATTGTAGACCCGCAGCATATAGGCGCGCAGACCGGCGTCGATGACATCGGCGGCCGCAGTCCGCCCCCGCAGTACGGGATTGTTGTAGTCAGCCATTGGAATCCTTCCTTGCCGGATCAGGCTCCGGCGCAGCTATTATATCGTGTCCGGAACCAAAAGTATCAAGCGCCACCTGAAACTGCGGAAATACCATGACAAGCCCGCAACCCACCGTCTTAACGATCCTGCGTGATTGCGGCGGACATGCCGCAGAAATAGCCGCAATCACGCGCGATGCTTTTCGGGCGCGCTATGGATCCGGCGATGCCGAAGCCGCCATCCTGGCCGGATTGCGCAAGGGCGGTGACGTGATTGCCGAATTGGTGGCCGTCGAGGATGGGCAGGTTGTCGGTCATGCGATGTTCAGCGGGATGACGGTTGACCCGCCTTTGTACCGGATGGCCGCGCTTGGACCCGTTTGCGCGCAGATTGATCGCCAAGGCGCGGGCATCGGCACCGCCTTGATTCGCGCCGGTCTCGTCGCATGCGCGGAACAGAGCGTCGCTGCGGTGTTTGTGTTGGGCGATCCGTCATATTACGGACGCTTCGGGTTCAGCGCCGCCAAGGCATTGGCTGTCGCCTGCGCTTATTCCGGACCGCATCTCCAGGCGCTTGAGCTAACGCCGGGTGTTCTTTCTGGCGTGAAATCGGTCGCCTATGCGCCGGCCTTCGCCGCCGTTTAAGCTCAGAAAGCGAGTCGAACCCGGTCCCGATGCTCAGACGTCTTGCTTCTGTCGGCGGATATACGCTGCTGTCGCGCATCGCGGGGTTCGTGCGCGATATCATCATGGCCGCCGTTCTGGGCGACGGGCTATTGTCGGACGCATTCTTCGTGGCTTGGCGTTTGCCCAATTCCTTTCGCGGCATCTTCGCGGAAGGCGCGTTCAACGTCGCCTTCATTCCGCGCTACGCAGCTGCACGCGAGAAACGCGGCGAGGAGGCCGCGGCGCGATTCGCCGACAATATCTATTCCTGGCAGATCGTGGCGCAACTCGTTCTGCTCGCCGCGGCACTGGGATGCATGTACTGGATCGTGCTTGTCCTGGCGCCGGGATTTCTCGCACATCCCGGTCAGACAGAACTTGCCACCACATTGTCGCGCATCACCTTTCCCTATCTGATCCTGACCGTCATCGCGGTTCAGCTCTCCGCAATGCTGAATGCGCACGGAAAGTTCGCTGCTGCTGCGGCGTGGTCGATCTTTCTCAATCTCGCGATGATCGGAACCCTCCTGTCGGCGCGCTGGTTTCCGAACGCTGCCTATGCCGCCGCAAGCGGTGTTCTGATTGCCGGCTTCCTGCAGATCATCTTCATCGTGTGGGCTGCGGCGCGGCAACATCTGCGTTTGCGCCTGACCTGGCCGCATTGGAATTTCGAAACAAGGAGCTTCATGCTGGCGCTGGGTGCCGCGACCTTCGGCTCCGCCAGCGTCCAGATCGCGCTGTTCTTCGATACCCTAATCGCGAGTTTCTTTCCCGGCGTGTTGACGGCTGTGAACTACGCGGACCGGATCAATCAGCTTCCGCTCGGCACGCTCGGTATCGCGCTCGCGACGGTGCTTCTGCCGGAAATGTCGACGCTGATCGCCAAGGGCGACGAGAAGGGCGCGCAGGCCGCACAGAACCGCAGCGCGGCGCTTGGCTTGTTCTTGACGCTGCCGTTCATGGCGGCATTTCTGCTGGTGCCGCAGACGATCATGCGGGGGATATTCGCGCATGGCGCGTTCCATGTGGACGCGGCCGATGTCTCCGCCATGGCGCTTGCCGGATATGGTGTCGGGCTGCCTGCATTTGTGATGGTGCGCGTGATCGCGGCGACGTTTTATTCGCGGCACGACACGGGGACGCCAGTACGGGCGACGATTCTGGCCGTCGCGGTCAACATCGCGCTCAAGTTCCTGCTGGTGTGGGGATTTCATCTTGGTGCGCTGGGCGTTGCATTGGGTACGTCACTTGGCTCATGGGCAAATGTGACGATGCTCGTGATCCTCGCGCGCCACCGTGGCCTGCTTGTTGTCGACCAGGTCTTCGTCCGCTCGCTTCTGCCAAGCTTGCTTGGTGCCGCGGCCACCGGCGGCGCGGCGCTTGCGGGTGCCATGGCGGGGCTTTCGGTGGCCAATGGGAGTGCGGTCCAGAATGAAGTCGCGCTGGGGATGGCGGTGTTGTTCGGCGCGAGTGCGTACGCGTTTGTGACATTCATGTTCCGCAATCGGTTACCGTTGGGTCGACTTCAAAATCTATGATGCGCTTGTTCGTAGCTTTGGCACTGCCGGATCCGGTGGCGTTGGGTCTTGAAGCGATCCAGTCCGGCGTGCCCGGCGCGCGCTGGCAGACACGCGAACAGATGCATCTGACCCTGCGCTTCATCGGCGAAGTGGACGGGCGGGACGCCGCTGCGATCGACGATGCGCTGTCGATAATCTCAGCGGCGAAACTGAATTTGCAGCTTAAAGGTATCGGCGAGTTCGGCGGCAAAAGTCCGCGCGCATTGTGGGCCGGTGTTGCCAAGAATGAAGCGCTACTCCATCTCCAGCGTAAGATCGAAACCGCGATGCAGCGCATTGGCCTGGAAGCGGAGCCGCGCAAATTCACGCCGCATGTCACGCTCGCGCGGCTGCGCGCCACACCGCCCGGTATCGTCATGGATTATCTCGTCGATCACGCGCTCTACGCGAGCGCGCCGTTCGAAGTGGGCGAATTCATTCTGTTCTCGAGCCATCTTTCGCCGAACGGAAGCCGGTACAGCCCAGAACGGACCTATACCCTAACGGGCTAATCCGCGGCTTCCTCGATCTCGTGCATGTCTTCGTCGGATAGTCCGAAATGATGGCCGATCTCGTGGATGAGGACATGGCGCACGATATCGCCGAGCTTTTCCTCGTGCTCCGCCCAATAGTCTAGGATAGGGCGGCGATAAAGGAAGATCATGGTTTGGCCGCCATGGTCATCACCGGCGTCCCGAAGCGCGAGATCCGCGCCCTGAAAGAGGCCGAGAATCTCAAACTCGTCTTCCAGTTCCATGTCCTCAATGACATCTTCGTCGGGAAAATCCGCGATGTGAAATACGATATCGCCAACAAGCGTGCGGAATTCCTCCGGCAACCCTGCAAAGGCGTCCTCAGCCAATGTCTCGAAATCGTCCAGCGACGGAGATTCGATTTGCGACCAGTTCATGCGTTATAGGTTAGACAGAAAAAGGACCTTCGCCCATGGAAAAACTCAATTCAGCGACCCGCGCCGCCGCGCTCAGGGATTTGCCGGCCTGGCGTGAAGTGTCCGGCCGCGATGCCATTTCGCGGAAGTTCGAGTTCAAGGATTTCAATGCGGCGTTTGCGTTCATGACGCGTGTGGCGATGCTGGCTGAGAAGATGAATCATCACCCGGAATGGTTCAACGTCTATAACACGGTCGACGCGACGCTTTCGACGCATGACGCCGGCGGCGTGACCGAGAAGGATATCAGCATGGCGAAAGCGATGGAGGCCTGGGCTTGAGTCGCTTTAGCCGCACAATTGCCGAGCGCTGCTTTGACGAACATCCCGCGGCGCCCGAGGGAGAAAAACTGGCGCGATACTGGCTGTCGCTCTGGCGCGACGATCAGCTTCCTTTGCGAGCAGCGTTCGAGCCGAGGAAAGTGGGCGATCTTCTGCGCTCTCTTGCGATCTTCGACGTGGTGCCGGGCGAGAGCGTGCGGTGCCGTCTTGCGGGTACGTTCATCGTGGAAGGCGCGGGGCAGGACATCACGGGTGCCGATTGGCTCGCGATGACACGACCCGCCGACCGCCCGGTACGGCTATCCCGGTTCTCCGACGTTGCGAACGGCGCGATCGGCCGCGGCATGCGGACCGCGCGGCGCGCTTCCGGCGAATTGCAATTGTGCGAAGAGATCATGCTGCCTTTCGCGGATGTGGCGCCCGATGGCACGCGCCAGGTTCTCACGCATATCGCATGGCGTCCGACCTTGGATAACCCGACCATCACGGGCGTCAGCAACATGGGCGGATTGCTTGTGGGATTTCAGCTCGCGCCGCTTGCCAAGCCTGCCGAAAGCCGCGCTCGTTACGGCTGAGCCTCGAAGCGATAGGCCGCGCCATCGCGCTTGATATGACCTGCTGTCGGCGCCGCAAAATGCGTGCCGATAACGAGCATCGGTTTGTCGGACCATTGGGCGAACATCGCGTGGCGCCGCGCATTGGCCGCCGACTGATCGGCATCGAACAGTGATAGCCAGTCGGGCCTGCCGAATTGGCAGGGATGATGGATCATATCGCCGGTGATGATCGCGGTCTCGCCTTTGGATTCGATCATCACGCTGACATGACCAGGTGTGTGGCCTGGTGTCGGCACAAGCCGAATCTCCGATGAGACACGATGATCCATCTCGACCGTTTGCGCGAGGCCGGCGTCGAAGATTGGCGCGACGGAGTCGTTCATGATCTCGGCGGTCTCTCCTTCCGGGTCTTTGCGCCAGTGGTCGTATTCGGTCTTGCCGATCAGGTAGCGCGCATTGGGGAAGGTCGGCGCCCATTTGCCGTCCTGCAGCATCGTATTCCAGCCGACGTGATCGACGTGAAGGTGCGTGCAGATGACGGCATCGACCTTCTCCCGGGCGAAACCGGCTTCGGCGATTTGTTCGAGGAATTTTGTCTGTAACTTTTGTCCGCGCAAGAGCGCCCGCGGCTTGTCGTTGCCGATGCAGGTGTCGACGACGAGCTTCATACCCGGTGCATCGACCAGCAAGGCGTGGATCGACAGCAGCATCGCGCCGTCCGGCGTGACGAAATGCGGATAGAGCCACGGCATCTCCTTGAGAGCCTCGGGCGTCGCCTGTTCCAGGAAGCTGTATTTGTGCGGGACCGGAATCTCCGACTCCACGATCCGCGTGATCGTCACATCGCCGATCTGCCAGGAGAGGTTGTTCATTTGCCGTGCGCATTCTTGACTAGATCGGCCACGACGGATGGATCGGCAAGGGTGGTCGTGTCCCCAAGGTTGGACGTATCGCCCTCCGCGATCTTGCGCAGGATGCGGCGCATGATCTTGCCGGAGCGGGTCTTGGGCAGGCCCGGCGCGAACTGAATCACGTCGGGCTTCGCGATTGGCGAAATTTCCTTCGACACGAATTGCTTGAGTTCGTTGTTCAGTGCAGCCGTCGCCGCGACTCCGGTCTTCAGCGTGACGTACGCATAGATGCCCTGGCCCTTGATGTCGTGCGGGTAGCCGACGACGGCGGCTTCCGCGACCTGCGTGTTGGCGACAAGTGCGCTTTCGACCTCCGCGGTGCCGAGGCGATGGCCGGAGACATTGATCACGTCATCGACACGGCCGGTGATCCAGTAATAGCCATCTTCGTCGCGGCGGCAGCCGTCGCCGGTGAAATATTTGCCGCGATAGGTCTTGAAGTAGGTGTCGATGAAGCGCTGGTGGTCGCCATAGACCGTACGCATCTGGCCCGGCCAGGAATCGAGCAGCACGAGATTGCCGCTGGCCGCGCCTTCGAGAATCTTGCCGTCGGCATCGACAAGTTGTGGCTGGATACCGAACAGCGGCTTGGTCGCGGAGCCGGGCTTGAGATCAGTCGCGCCGGGCAGGGGCGAGATGAGGATGCCGCCGGTCTCTGTCTGCCACCACGTATCCACGATCGGGCAGCGGCTGTCGCCGACGGTCTTGTAATACCAGAGCCATGCTTCCGGATTGATCGGCTCGCCGACGCTGCCGAGCAGGCGCAGAGATTTGCGCGAGGTCTTCTCCACCGGCGCCTCGCCGTCGCGCATCAGCGCACGGATCGCAGTCGGTGCGGTGTAGAAGATGTTGACCTTGTGCTTGTCGATCACCTCCCAGAAACGCGAGGTGTTCGGATAATTCGGCACACCCTCGAACATCAGCGTTGTCGCGCCGTTCGCGAGCGGGCCGTAGACGATATAGCTGTGCCCCGTCACCCAGCCGACATCGGCCGTGCACCAGTAGATGTCGCCGTCGTGATAGTCGAACACATATTGATGCGTGAACGCGGCGTACATCAGATAGCCGCCACTGGTGTGCAGCACGCCTTTCGGCTTTCCGGTCGAGCCGCTCGTATAGAGGATGAACAGAGGGTCTTCTGCGCCCATTGGCTCGGGTGTGCAATCGGCTGCAACCTTCGCGGCAGCATCGTGATACCAGACGTCTCGGCCCGCTTTCATGGTGACCGCGCCACCGGTGCGCTTCACCACAATGACATCCTTCACGTCGGGGCATTTGATCAGCGCCTCATCGACATTGTTCTTGAGCGGGATCGGTTTGCCGCCGCGCAGGCCTTCATCCGACGTCAGCACGATGGTCGAGGTGCAATCCTGGATGCGGTTCGCGATACTGTCCGGCGAGAAACCGGCGAAGATCACGGAATGCACCGCGCCGATGCGCGCGCAGGCGAGCATCGCATAGGCCGCCTCCGGGATCATCGGCAGATAGATCGTAACGCGGTCGCCCTTCTTGACGTTGTGCGCCTTGAGCACATTCGCGAATTTGCAGACCTCGCGATGCAATTCGGCATAGGTGATGTGGCGGCTGTCTTTCGGGTCGTCGCCTTCCCAGATGATGGCGGTCTGATCGCCGCGCTTCTCGAGATGCCGGTCGATGCAGTTCGCGCTGACGTTCAGCAAGCCATCCTCGAACCATTTGATGTGCAAATCGTCCGGCTGGAACGATACGTCCTTTACTTTCGTGAAGGGCGCGATCCAGTCGATGCGATGCGCCTGCTCCCGCCAGAAATCGACCGGATCGGTGACCGATTCCACATACATCGCGTCGTATTTCGCCTTATCGATAAGCGCGCGGTCTTTCCACTCTTTGGGAACGGGTAGCAACGTGTCGGACATGGCAGTTCCTATTTCGCGAGGATCGTGTCGTTATCCTGTCCCGGGCGCGGCGGGGCGAGGCGGATCGAGGCGGGCGTCTTCGAGAATTTCACCGGTGGCTTGATCGTGCGCCAGCCGCCTTCGGTCGGGTGTTCGCGTGTCTCGAAGAAGCCAACCGCTTTCAGATGCGGATCGTTCAGCACTTCGTCGAGCCCGTTGGCGCGCATGATGGGAATGCGGTGCTCGTCGCCGAGTTTCATCCATTCCTCGACGGTATGCGCCATCGCTGCTTCGCGCTGCATTGCGTAATAGACGCCGACGCGATTGCCCTTAGGTGCTGCGAGGAAGCGCTCGCTCTCATAGGCGTTCGGAATGCCGCCGAGCTCCATGAATTTCGCCGACGACGCGCGGCTCACCGGCTGAATGCAGATGTGGCCGTCCTTGCATTTCAGCGGACGGCGATCATTCGCTAGGGCCGGCGTGTGGCCCATATGGCTGACCGGCGGCTCGAACGTCTCGCCGTACAGATGCTCGATCAGTATGAAATGCGTGAAGCATTCGAACATCGGCACTTCGACAAACTGGCCTTCGCCGCTCGCTTTCTGGTGATAGAGCGCGGCGAGCGTCGCTGTCAGCGCGTGTATGCTCGACACCTTGTCGGCGATGAAGCTCGGCAGCAGGCGCATGTCCTCGTTGCCGTCGACGCGCGGGAGAAGATCGGCCGCGCCGCTCGCCGCCTGCACCAGATCGTCGAACGCCTGACGCCCGGCATAGGGCCCGCCCGATCCATAGCCGACGCAATGCACATAGACGATGGACGGGTTGAGCTTCGCCACCTCATCATAGGAGAAGCCCAGCCGCGCCATCGCGTCGGCGCGGACATTGTGGATGAACACCTGCGCCGTCGGGATCAGCGCGCGCAGCTTCTCGCGATCCACGTCGGCCTTGAGATCGAGCACGACCGAGCGCTTGTTGCGGTTCATCGTCATGAACAGCGCGCTCATGTCCTCCGATTTGGCGTGCTTGGAGCCGTGGCGCTGGCGGTCGCCGCCGGGGTTCTCGATCTTGATCACATCGGCGCCAAGATCGCCCAGGGTCTGCGTCGCATAGGGCCCGAAGATGAATTCCGTGAGGTCGAGGACGCGCACGCCGTCCAGGGGGCCTTTTTTATCCGGCATGAAACCCTCGTGAATGCTAGAATGGCTTGGTCCGGGGAGATTACGGCATGGCAGCAAAGGGGCAAGCGAAAGCGAAGAAGGCCAAGGCAACAGGCGGCGAATTATGGCCGCCGCCGTCCTACAGCGAGGAGAAGGTGAAGGCCGCGACCGGCAAGGGCTGGATGGGCTGGTTCATCATTCTCAACAACGCCGAGGCCGGCACCAGGCCGCACAAGGAGATCGCGCAGATTCTCCATGACAAGGGTTGCCCCGGATGGTGGGCGCAGATGATCGCGGTCGAATACGAACGCGCGCGCGGCGGGCGGAAGAAGAACGAGCGCGAAGGCGGCACCTTCTCCGTGAACGTCACGAAGGTGATGCCGGCGAGCCTTTCCAAACTTTTCGCCACGGCAACGAGCGAGAAGACGCGCAAGGACTGGTTCCCCGCCGGCGCGTTCGAGGAGACGTCCAAGACCAAGGACAAATACTGGCGCGGCAAATGGAAGAAGGACCACAAACTCGAGTTCGGCTTCTACGCCAAGGGCGAAGGCAAGTCGCAGATAGCGCTGGAGATCAACAAGCTGCCTTCAGAAGCCGAAGTCGAAAAAGAACGCGCCGCATGGAAGAAGGCGATGGAAAAGTTGTCGATGCTTTTGGCATGACCCACACTTGTCATCCCCGGCGAGCGCGCACGCAGTGCGCGCGAGGGAAGGGGACCCAGGTGGTCGGTCTAGAAAGGCTTCATCATCATATTCTCTTGAGAAATCGAACTTGTGTTGCTACCTGGGTCCCCTTCCCCTCGCGATGCTTGCGCATCGCTCGGCCGGGGATGACAATGCGTTTTTACCGGAAACAGTGATATGCAACTCCATCTCTCCTCCTGGCCGGAAGTTCAGAAATATCTCGAGACCTCGAAGGCCATTCTCATTCCCATCGGCCCGACGGAGCAGCATGGTCGGCTGGCGAATTGGGAGGAATAAGATAAAATCACGCCATGACCGCCGCTTCGACCGTTCTTGACCTGCCGCCCGCGCCGCCGCATCTGGCGGACGACCCGGTTTTGCGCCGCGCGAAAGAGGGGCTGCGTGAAATTTACGGCGACCGGCTTGCCGGCGTGGTTGTCTACGGCTCGCGCGCGCGGGGCGATCAGCGGCCCGATTCGGATTACGATCTCCTCGCGCTCGTTAAAGGCTTTGATCGGGAGAAAGATTGGTCGTCCGCGCTGCACCATCTCATGCTCGACTTGTTCCAGATGGAACCGTATGAGATCGAGGTGAACATCATTCCACGGGACGCGAACGCACTCGAACAGCGGACGATCTTTATGCACAATGTCCGCGAAGAGGGTTTTCGCCTTTGAAGCTTGAAGCCGCTGATGCCCTTGAGCATGCAAGAGCGCATCTGACCATCTCGCGCAAAGTGCTCCAGATAAGTGCCAGCGCCGCGGGCCGGGAAGCCTATTTGGCCGCACTTACCGCTGCACGGGGACTTACATTTGAATTGCTCAACAAGGGGCCAAAAACGCATAAGGGTGTGAGAGCGTTGATGCATGAGCTTGTGAGAAGCGGATTGAAGATCGATTCCGACTTACTGGCGATCTTTGACAAGGGCTTCGACGTGAAGGTCGAAGCCGATTACGGCGACCCAACAGCGGTAAGTACATTGCAGGCCCAAACAACCATCGCCATGGCTGAAGCTTTCATCGCCCGTGTCGAACAAATCTTGGCGGACCGAACCTGATGCAACTCCATCTCTCCTCCTGGCCGGAAATCGACAAATATCTCGAGACCTCCAAGGCCATTCTCATTCCGATCGGCTCGACGGAGCAGCATGGGCCGAACGGGTTGCTCGGCACCGATGCGCTGTGTCCGGAGATCATCGCCAAACGCGCGGGCGACGAGAGCGGCATCCTGATCGGGCCGACCTTCAATGTCGGGCAGGCGCAGCATCACATGGCGTTCTCGGGCACGATCACCTTGCGTCCGTCCACGATGATCGCGGCGATGATGGATTGGGCGCAGTCGCTGACGCGCCACGGCTTCGAGCGCATCTACTGGTTCAACGGCCACGGCGGCAACATCAACACGATCAACGCCGCGTTCAGCGAGATGTATCACGGCATTTCGTTTGACCGTTCCGGCTCCAACCACCCGCCGCTGCGCTGCACATTGCGCAACTGGTGGGAGCTTCCGGGTGTCGGCGAACTCTGCCGCCAGCTTTTCCCGGTGGGTGAGGGCCATCACGCGACGCCGAGCGAAGTGTCGGTCACCTATTTCGGCTATCCCGAGGCGCAAAAGAGCGTCGCGATGACGCCGAAGATCGCGCCAGTCGGCCCGATCTACGATGCCGAGGATTATCGCCGCCGCTTCCCCGACGGCCGCATCGGCTCCGACCCGTCGCAGGCCAGTGTAGAAGCCGGCCGCAAGATCGTCGCGGCGGCGGTAAAGGCTGTGATCGCCGAGTTCAAGCAGTTCGCGGCGTCTTAGCGTCGTCGCGCTTGAGGGAAACCCCCCGTATCGCCTTCCAAAGCCTTTTCAATCTCCGAAATCGCCGTCGTATATAGACGTAGCGCATGTCGGGCTTGCGCTCCTCGTTGCGGCGGCCGTCGGTGAATTCCACCACCTCGCAACCGCGGCGTTCGTAGAATTTCCGTGCGCGCGCATTCGCCTGGAACGTCCAGAGTTGGAAACCCTTCGGTCGCTCCAGCCGCACGGTCTCAAACAGAGCATGGCCGACGCTGTGCCCTTGATGGTCGGGGTGCACATAAAGGTGCGCCAGCCAATCATTATCGAGGCAGGCCAGCCCCGCGATCCGGTCGTCCACCAACGCCAGCCACACTTCCTTGCCTGCGATCAGATTGCGTACGAAGACGCGATCCTCCTCGTCGCTGTGAAGCTTGGGCACGAAATCCATACTGCGGAAGGACGCGGAGAATACGCGCGCCGTTTCATCGGTGTCGGCCAGCCGGGCACGGCGGATTTTCAGGCTCATGGTTTCCCCCTTCCATAACGCTCCAACCATTCCGCGAGCGGTTGAAGACCGACCGGCGTCGAACGGTAGATGCGGCTGCGGCCCTTGGTGGATGCATCGACAAGGCCGAGCTTCTTGAGCGCGGTCAGGTGCTGGACCACGGCGGCGCGGCCGATGGGCAGTTCCTTTGCGAGTTCGCTGGCCGTGGACGGCCTCCGCGCCACGCGCTGGAACACGACGAGCCGGAGCGGCACGCCGAGTGCCTTGAATAGCGGAATGGCCGGATGGCGGCGCATCGTCCCCCCAAACGAGTCACGCCACGCTAACACATTTGGCACGGCCCCGCAGCCCTCCCATGATGCGCCGCAACAGAGGAGGCCGCATGATCGACGGCGCGCATGTCATCATCTATTCGAAGGACGCGGAGGCGGACAAAGCCTTCTTCCGGAATGTGCTGGGCTTCGGCCATGTCGATGTCGGGCATGGCTGGCTGATCTTCAAGCTGCCGCCGGCGGAGGTCGCGGTGCACCCTTCCGACGAGAACGGCCTGCACGAATTCTATCTCATGACCAACGACCTGGACCTCGAGATCACCAAGCTCAAGAGGGCGGGCGTCGCGTGCGAGGAACCCAGCATGCAGGGCTGGGGCAGGCTCACGCGCATAACATTGCCGGGCGGCGGGAAATTGGGACTTTATCAGCCACGCCACGCGCGGCCTTAGCAACCGTTGTCATCCCCGGCGAGCGCGAAGCATCGCTTCGCGCTCGGGAAGGGGACCCAGGCGGTGAGCGCGCGATTTGCTCTTCCCACCGAGGTTCCCTTCCCCCTCGCATCGCTGGCGCGCTCGGCCGGGAATGACAGTTGGAGTGCTTCATCCGGAGTGCTAACTTTTGCTAATCCCAGGGGCGCCTTGCGTAAGGCTGAGACCGCGATGGTGCGGGTCCCTTTGAACCTGATCCGGTTAGAACCGGCGTAGGGAGAGGTCCGATGAACAAGCCCATTCTGAATTCCAAGACCGTCGAGATCACGCGCGGCGCGCTGCCCGGTTCGCGCAAGCTGATGGTCGATGGTGTGCCGTTCCGCGAAGTGGCGCTGGATGGTGGCGAGGCGCCGGTGCGCCTCTACGACACCTCCGGTCCGTATACGGATGACGCGGCGACGATTGATATCGAGAAAGGTCTTGCAGCGAAGCGCCGTGAATGGATTTTGGCACGTGGCGATGTAGAGGAATACGAAGGCCGCACGCGCAAACCGGAAGATGACGGGCTGAAGCGCGGCGAGTTGCTCTCCGTCGCGCAATTCGACCGTGCGGAACGCAAGCCGTTGCGCGCCAAGGCCGGAAGGAACGTCTCGCAACTATACTACGCGCGGCAGGGCATCATCACCGAAGAGATGCGCTTCGTTGCCAACCGCGAGAATCTGGGGCGCTCGGCGCTCGCGGATGGCAATTCCTTCGGCGCGAACATCCCAAACGAAATCACGCCGGAATTCGTGCGCAGCGAGATCGCGCGCGGCCGCGCCATCATTCCGGCGAACATCAATCATCCCGAGTCCGAGCCGATGATCATCGGCCGCAATTTCCTGACCAAGGTCAACGCCAATATCGGCAATTCCATCGTCACCTCGGGCGTGGCGGAGGAGGTCGACAAGCTGGTGTGGGCGATCCGCTGGGGCGCGGACACGGTGATGGACCTCTCCACCGGCCGGCACATCCACACCATCCGCGAATGGATCGTGCGCAATTCGCCGGTGCCGATCGGCACGGTGCCGATCTACCAGGCGCTGGAGAAGGTCGGCGGCGTCGCGGAAGAGCTCACCTGGGACATCTACCGCGACACCCTGATCGAGCAATGCGAGCAGGGCGTCGATTATTTCACCGTCCATGCCGGCGTGCGGCTGGCACATATCCCGCTTACGGCGGAGCGAGTCACCGGCATCGTCTCGCGCGGCGGCTCGATCCTCGCCAAGTGGTGCCTCGCGCATCACAAGGAGAATTTCCTCTACACGCATTTCGAGGAAATTTGCGAGCTGCTGAAGCAATACGACGTGTCGTTCTCGCTGGGCGACGGATTGCGTCCCGGCTCGACGGCCGACGCCAACGACGCGGCACAATTCGCGGAGCTCGAAACGCTCGGCGAACTCAACAAGATCGCGCAGCGCCACGATGTGCAGGTGATGATCGAAGGCCCCGGCCATGTGCCGATGCACAAGATCAAGGAGAACATGGACCGCCAGCTCGCCGCCTGCGATGAGGCGCCGTTCTACACGCTCGGGCCGCTGGTGACCGATATCGCACCCGGCTACGACCACATCACCTCGGGCATCGGCGCTGCGATGATCGGCTGGTTCGGCTGCGCGATGCTTTGCTACGTGACGCCGAAGGAGCATCTGGGCCTTCCCGACCGCGACGACGTGAAGGCCGGCGTGATCGCCTATCGCATCGCGGCGCATGCGGCCGATCTCGCGAAGGGCCATCCCGCGGCGCGCATCTGGGACGATGCGATGAGTAAGGCGCGGTTTGAGTTCCGCTGGCGCGACCAGTTCGCGCTCGCGCTCGATCCCGAGACCGCGCAGGCCTATCATGACGAGACGCTTCCGGCCGATGGCGCGAAGGTCGCGCATTTCTGCTCGATGTGCGGCCCGAAATTCTGCTCGATGAAGATCAGCCAGGAAGTCCGCGACGCCGCCAAAGGCCAGAACGACACCCTCTCCACCGCCGACATCCGCGCCGCGATGGCGAAGAAGGCGGAAGAGTTCAAGCAGGGCGGCGGGGAGATCTACCTGCCGCGATAGGTGAAATAGCCTGCAAATCACGGCTAGCCAAGATGCCGACGGCCCAACAATGTGCTATATCGAATCGAGATATGCGCCGCTCTGGCGCGCAACAGGGAATTTTGAGTAGCGCCGCGGGATTTCTGCGGAACCGAATTCAGAGTTGTCGTGAAACCTTTGGGTCGATGGAGTGGGGGCTCTTGAGACTGCAATTGGATTGCATCACGGCGGAAGACTCGACGAAGCCGAACTGGCTTACCGGGCGATTCTGCAATCGCACCACCACAACTTCGGCGCGGCCTATCAGTTAGGCCTTCTCTCGCTGCAGCGAGGCCGTGTGGCGGAGAGCGAGGGTTTTTTTCTTCTTGCCACGCAATGCAACCCCGAGAGCGCGTCCTCTCATCACAACCGGGCGCTTGTTCTTCGCGCGCTCAGCCGTCACGAAGAAGCGCTCGCAAGTTGCAAAAGGGCGGTCGAACTCGAACCGGGCAACGCGGCAATACTTTTCGATCATGGCCGGATGCTGGTGGATTTGCTGCGGGATGAGGAGGCTATACAGAGCTTCGACAATTCGATCGCGATCGATCCGTCCCCGGCGCGCATCCATTTCGCGCGCGGGAACGCGCTTCTTCGATTGAAGCGTCCGGGTGAAGCTCTTCTCAGCTTCGATAAAGCGATCGCGCAACGGCCGGGTTTCCCCGAAGCCCACAACAACCGCGCCAATGCGTTGCGCGAATTGAATAGGCTCGAAGACGCTCTTCCGGGCTATCGGATAGCGGCGCAACTCCGGCAGAATGATCCTGTCACGCTCCACAATTTCGCGCTTGCGCTTCACGATTCAGGTCAATTCGAACAGGCACTCAAGATCTACAATCGGGCTGTCGGGCTTGCCCCGAACTTTTCCGAAGCGCGCAAGGCGCGAGCGACGCTTCGCTTGTTGCTTGGAGAATTCGAGAAGGGATTTGCGGAATTTGAAGCGAGGTTGCTCCTTCCGGAAGCAGCGCCGCCGTTAGCGTTGCGGCCCATACGCTACTGGTCCGGCGAAAATCTCGAAGGAAAGTCAATCGCGATCTATGGCGACGCTGCTTTTGGCGATCTTCTGCAATTCTCCCGCTTCATCCCTCAGCTGATCGAGCGCAGGGCTCGTGTCATCCTGCTGGTGCCGCGGCAGTTCAACAAAGTTGTTGAGGCCATGCAGCTTGGGGTTTCGATCAGATCAGATCTCGACGGCACGGCAGACTACCGATGCGAGTTGATGAGTCTGCCATTCCTGTTCCAGGCACGAGCTGAAACGATTCCGCCACAAAGTCGCATTGCACCGGACCAGCCTCGAATTGCGAAATGGAAGGCGCGACTGTCGCCCGATCGGCTGAATGTCGGCATTTGCTGGCAGGGCAATCCGGAGCGCAATATCGACAAAGGCCGTTCGATAGCCCTGGCAGAGTTCGAGCCGTTAGCGCGTATTCCCGGGGTTCGCCTTTTCAGCCTTCAGAAAAAGCACGGGCTTGAGCAATTGGAGGTTCTGCCTGATGAAATGGTTGTGGAAACGTTTGGTCCGGATTTCGATGAAGGTCCGGATTCCTTTGTAGACACCGCCGCAGTCATGGCGAGTCTCGATCTGATCGTCACCTCCGACACTTCAGTCGCGCACCTCGCCGCCGCGATCGGCCGACCGACCTGGATCGCGCTTCGCTATGCGCCGGAATGGCGCTGGTTGCTGGGGCGGCAGGACAGTCCATGGTATCCGACGGTTCGCTTGTTTCGCCAACAGCAACCTGGCCGGTGGGGAGCGGTTTTCGACGACCTCGCACGGGCGCTCTCTAAAGAGACTGCCGAGGTCCGCACCTGCGGGAAGGAACGAGACACAATTTGACTTCAATGCAACCCACGCCTTCCCGTGAGCGCGTGATAGAGCAGCAGCACGATGACCGCGCCGATGATCGCGACGAACATGGATCTCAGGCTGAACTGGAAGAACACCTGTTCACCGAGCAGCGAGAACAATCCACCGCCGACGAGCGCTCCGACGAGGCCGAGTGCGATGTCGATCATGCAGCCCTGACCTCGGTCAGCGACGATCTTGCTCGCGATCCAACCGGTAATCAGTCCGAAGAAAATCCAACCGAGAATGGACATGGTGATCTCCTCGTCGAAGAATTAGTGCGGTTTCAGAGCATCTGGGGCGTCGGTATCGGCATCTTCTGACGCGAGCCCCAGTCGTTCAAGCGCCGCTCCAAGATTATCGGTGACTAGAGCGCGTACAACGCGCTTGAGCCTGTCCTTCTGATCAGCCGTCAGCTTGTCGGCACTCGCTGCCCACAGATCCGGTTCGTCGCTTCTCGGGTTGCTCCAATAGAATAGCTGGTGCCCGCCTCCGAGCGCGACTTGATCGCTTTGGAGCGTGCTTCCCGTTCTCGCGTCGATCACCTTGATTTCGTAACTGACGAAGGTCTCCGTCGAGACATCCGAAGAAAAGATCGATCTGGTCCCGCACACCTGCAATCCGAAAATCGGCGGGTTCGCATCTCCGTTCATGAACCGCTTGTGCACGAGTATATAGGCGTCGACGTCGTTCGACTTGGGAAGTTGCGAGATGTAGAGCTTCATGCGCCGTTCGAACGGCTCGTATGGCGTATACGGGCCCGTGTAGAATTTTTCGGCGTCGAATTGCACGGTTTTGACTGTGAAGCGCGGCGTGATCATGGATGCAATTTTGCTTTGCACGTCCTGATCTATCTTCCAGTCGGAGACGTCGAGATCCCAGCTCACCGGGCCGTCGATCGCCACCATGCCGTAGCCGCGAAAGCGGACCTTGTCGCCAATGACCGGGATGACCCCGATCGTGTGGATGCCCTGATAGGCGTCGTATGCATTGGCGGGCGTGCTCAGAAATGCGGCGACACCGGCCACAAGAAGGCAGGCAGTGACCGTGCGTGCGGCGAAGCGTGGTCGAGAGCGGCGGTTCAAGATCAACTCCCCGAGAGCGCTATGACTATCATTGTTGCGGTAGCTGCCGCCATGACGGCGGTCGAGATCCAGCCCAGGATCGAGAGTGAAGGTCCGGCGGTGAACTGACCCATCTTCTTCCGATTGGTCGCTACGATCATCATCGCCACCATCATCGGCACGGCGATGACGCCATTAAGCACGGCACTCCAGTAGAGAGCCTTGATCGGATCGAGGCCGGAATAATCGATGCCGATTCCGAGCACGACAGCGGCCGTGATCACCGTATAGAATCCGCGTGCCTGCCACGGCATGTTGTCCAGGCCGGTCGTCCAACCCTCAGCCTCGCCGATGGCATAAGCAGCAGAACCGGCGAGAACCGGAATGGCGAGCAGGCCCGTTCCGACAATGCCGAGGCTGAAGAGGAGGAATGCAAGCTTTCCGGCAATCGGCTCGAGCGCGCGGGCGGCGTCGGCGGCGGTCTGGATATTGGTGACGCCTGCCTGGTGAAGCGTCGCCGCCGTCGAAATCATGATGGCGAGCGCGACCAGGTTGGAGACGAGCATTCCGGCGATCGTGTCCAGGCGTATGCGCGCGAACGCACCTGGTGCCTGTGTCGGTTCGTCGGTCAGGGGTTTTTCGTCGGGATGATGGTCGAGTTCCTCGACTTCCTCGGCGCTCTGCCAGAAAAAGAGATAAGGGCTGATCGTCGTTCCGAAGATCGCAACAATGGTGGTCGCGGCGGCCGGCGTGAGCGCGCCGTCGAATCCAATCATCGCCCATCCGATCTCGCTCCAGTCAAGATGGAGCGTGAAGACCACCACGACATAGCTGAACAGGCTGAGCGTCAGAACGGTGAGGAGCCGTGCATAACGCTTGTAAGAGACGAACATCTGCAACAGCACGGAGATCACCGCGAATGCGATCGTGAACTCGTGCTGTCCAAAGCCGGCGACGAGCTTCGCCGCTTCGCCCATCGCCGCCAGATCGGCGCCGACATTGATCGTGTTGGCGATAAAAAGAAGCGAGACGAGCAGCGCAACAATCCCGCGCGGCATGACGGCGGCCATGTTTTTCGCGAGGCCTTGCCCGGTCACGCGTCCGATATGCGCGCTGACAAGCTGGATCGCCACCATCAGCGGGAAGGTGAGAACCAGCGTCCACAGCAACCCGAAGCCGAACTGCGCACCGCCCTGGCTATAGGTCGCGATACCGCTCGGATCGTCGTCCGCCGCGCCGGTGATGAGGCCGGGGCCCAGCTGCTTTAATACAGCAACGGAACGAGCCCGTTCGCGCAGCGACGGCCTGGGAGCAGCGGGCTCGCTCATCCCATCGTCACGACGACTTTACCCTGCGCTTTGCGGTCAGCGAGCATGCGGATGGCTTCTCCGGCGCGCGCCAGAGGAAAGCGCGCGGAAATGTGCGGTTTGATTTTTCCCTCCACAGTCCAACGCATGATCTCGGCCAGATGTTCCTGATTGCGTTTGGGATCGCGCGCCGTGAACGCACCCCAGAACACACCCTGGATGTCGCAGCTCTTGAGAAGCGTGAGATTGAGGGGAATGCTCGGGATGCCGGCGGTGAAACCGATCACGAGATAGCGCCCTTCCCAGTTCATCGCGCGCACAGCCGGTTCGGCGTAATCGCCGCCGACCGGATCGTAGAGCACATCCGCGCCCTTGCCGCCGGTGGCGTTCTTGATCTGATCGGAAAATTCCTTCTGCTGATCGCGTGTGAGCTTTCCAGATGCGTAGACGAAGCCGTCATCCGCACCGTGCTTCTTCGTGAGATCGACTTTCTCCTGGCTCGACGCGGCCGCGATCACGCGCGCGCCCATCGCCTTGCCGAGCTCGACGGCGGCAAGACCGACGCCACCTGCGGCACCGAGCACGACGAGCGTTTCACCGGCCTTAAGCTTGGCGCGATCCTTGAGCGCATAGTGCGAAGTACCGTAAGTGAGAATAAGCCCGGCGCCCGTCTCGAAATCCATTCCGTCCGGCATCGGGATGCATCGATTGGGATCGACGAGGACTTCCTCCTGCATTCCGCCATTGCCGACGGAAGCGATCACGCGGTCGCCGACTTTGACGCGCGTGACGCCTTCGCCGATCTCCTTCACGACACCGGCGATCTCGGCGCCCGGTGCGAAAGGCAGGGGCGGCTTGAACTGGTACTTGTTCTCGATGATCAGGACATCGGGGAAGTTCACGCCGCAGGCCTTGACCGAGATCACGATCTGCCCGGGTCCGGGCTTGGGGGACGGCACATCGCTCAAGACGAGCGTTTCTGGCGGCCCATAGGCCTTGCAAAGCATTGCTTTCATGGAATTTTGCTCCGGCAGCGCGGGGATTTCGATGCGCGAACCATAGGCAAGCGGCCGGGCCGCGCCAAGTGCTGCGCAACTTTCGTGACGGAAACTGCGTTCAGGAGCGTATAATGCCGAGCGGGAGGGGTCCCGCGTTCAAGGACCGATGAGCCATGAAAACGATTTTTGCACTCACAGCGCTCGCGGCGACGCTTCTGGTCACGCCCGCGCTCGCCAATAGCCGATGCCTTCAGCAGTCGCAGATCTATAGCTGGAAGGCACTCAATGACCGCACCCTGATCGTCGAGGACGATTTCCACGACAAGTTCAAAGTCTCGCTGATGGTGGCTTGCCAGCAGCTGCAATTCCACCAGGCGCTCGCCTTCAGGACATTCAGCAACACGGCGCTGGCGTGTGTCAGTAGAGGCGACGAAGTGCTTTCGGGTACGCCGATTGGACCGCAGCATTGCCCGATCACGAAGATCGAGCCTTATACCGCCGACATGGAGAAGGCGGACAAGGCGGCCGCTGACGCAGCCAAGGCCGAGCCGCATTAGGCGGAAATTTCGGCCAGAGCCAGTGCCGCGGACGGACGACGGACGCCGACGGTTTCGCCGCGCGTGTTAACGATCGGTGCCTGCAGAATATCCCGCGCTGCCTTGTCGTTGCCCAGCACGCCGAGCCGATCGAGGATCGCTGCCATCGCCGTCTCCGCGCCGCGACTCGCCCCGTCGTCGATCTTCAGCACGATGCCCAGGCCGCGGTCGGGAATCATACCGGCATAGAATCCTTCCGCGCCGATCTTCACGGCGGCGCGTCCGCCACAGGACCGCATCAGGATCGCGCAGGAGCGGCCGGTACCTGACACAAGTTCGGGATGTGCTGTCATCGCACGAACGATCCGACGGCAGGCATTCGCGCGTTCGAGGGGGAGGGCATCGGGCGCGGCGAACTGTGCAAAGGCACGCGCTTGTGCTGCGAGCGGGACGGCAAAGTTCGGCGCCGCGCAGCCATCGACGCCCCATGGAAACTCCGACGTGATGCCGGTCAGTTCGGCCAGAGCTTTGGCGATGGCACGCTGAACGGGGTGATCATGCAGTTCATAGCCTTTGATCGCGATATCCCAATGGCGCGCTACGCTGAGGAAACCTGTGTGCTTGCCCGAACAGTTGTTGTGGATGCGGGTTGGCTTCTCACAGCGCCGGATCATATCTTCGGCCACCGGCTCATAGCGCGAGGGATGTGCGCCACAGGCGAGGTCGGTCTCCGTGCAGCCGATGCGTTTCAGCCATGCCGCAACGCGGGTCGTATGCATCGGTTCACCCGAATGCGACGCGCAGGCCAGCGCGATCTCCTCGTCGCCAATACCGAAGGCATCGGCCGCGCCGCATTCAAGCAGAGGCAAAGCCTGGATCGGTTTCAGCGAGGAGCGTGGATAGACCGGCGCTTCCAGGTCGCCAAGCGCAAGAACGATCTCACCTTTTGCGTTGGCAATGGCGATCGAGCCGCGATGAACGCTTTCGACCAGATCGCCGCGCGTGACTTCAATGAGGGCCGGATTGGCCATTACCGTTCGTAACCGAGGATTTCGAACTCCTCGCGACAGCGCAGATAGACGATTTCCTTCTGGTCGTCGCTGAGGATTTCTCGCGCGGGGCGACGATCGTCCCGGGTCTGACCTTTGAGCTGGGGAATGAAGGACGGTATCGGAAAGCCCAGATGCTTGCCGACCCGTGCGAGGTCCGTCTCCAGAGTCTCGTGGCGGATAAAGTCGTTCACGGCGACTTCTCCGCGAATCGTCCATCGCCGGTATCCGACATAATCGCCGGTACGCACCACGCGATCGAGAAGTTCCGGAAAGTCCTCCATCCAGGACTTCTTCTTTTTCTTCATGCGCCAGTAAGCTTGCGAGACGGCTTTCTCATAAGGATGTCGCTCCACGGTCAATTTGTAGGCCGAGTCCCAGAACGCCCCATCGATTCTTTCTCGAATATCGGCGGCATCCATGTGATTGAAAAAGTCGCCACGCTTGCGCCCCTGGCGCTTGTCTTCGCGCTCGTCCTCGTCACCTTCGGGCGCGATTGCTTTCTGACCTTCAAAAAAGCTGGCGAACTTGTCGAGATCGATGCCGACATATTTGTGCGAAGGGTGGGTAACGATATCGCCGGGCGCGCAGGCGGTGGCCAAAACCGCCTCCACCGTTGTGCCGGCGGTCTTCTTCGTCTTGATGAAGATGAAATTGCGGGCGTAGGAAACGATCATCGGTGCGGAGTCGAAATATGGCAGGTGGCGAAAGGATTTGGCCCAAATTCAGCGCTAACGCAAGCGAATCGCAGCTGGCTCGCCGGTGTTCAAGATGGCGCTGGCAACATTTCAGATCAGACCGTATGAACAGACGGCTCGGGGGCTAAGGCGGCATGCGCGGCTATTTCGGTGTGGGCGTCGACGGCATTTCCAAGGCGATGAACCTGGGAAATCTCATCCGCATTTCCCATGCCTTCGATGCAAGTTTCTTCTTCTCCATCAATGCCCGCGTGAAGCTCGCGGACGCACAATCCGACACATCCAGCGCGCAGGGCGCGATCCCGGTCTACAGTTTTCGGTCCGCGGAGGAGTTTCGCCTGCCGACGGGATGCAGGCTGGTCGGTGTCGAAATCACAGATGACGCAGTGGAGTTGCCGCGCTTCCGCCATCCGCAGCGGGCCGCCTATGTGTTCGGCGCCGAGCGCATGTCCCTATCCGACGAAGTGTTAAAGCGCTGCGAGTTCGTCGTGAAGATCCCGATGCGATTCTCCATCAACGTCGGCATGGCGGGCGCGATCATCCTCTATGACCGGCTAATCAGCCTTGGCGGATATGGCAGCCGTCCGCTCGCACCCGGGCGCTCGCCGCCGGACATTCCGCCGCAGCATCAGTGGGGTGCACCGATTGTGCGCCACCGGAAATGACATTTCGCAGATCGGCCCCTATATAGGTCAGACAGCTATTCCTCCGGATTCGATGACAGCAGCACTCTCCATCTCCCATTTGCGCAAGGTCTATCGCAGCGGCACGGTCGCGGTCGAAGACCTGTCCATGACCATCGAAGAGGGCGACTTCTTCGGGTTTCTTGGCCCCAACGGCGCCGGCAAATCGACGACCATCCACTGCGTGACCGGCATCGCAACAATCACCTCCGGCACGGTCGAGGTGTTCGGGATCGACGCCGTGAAGAATTATCGCGAGGCGCGGCGGCTTATCGGACTCAGCCCGCAGGAGTTCAATGTCGACCAGTTCGCGACGCCGCGCCAGATCGTGGACTGGATGGGTGGATATTTCGGCATGAGCGCCGCCCAACGCAAATCGCGCACCGACATGCTGATCGAGCGTTTCGATCTGACAGAACACGCGAAGAAGGCGTTCCGCGAATTGTCAGGCGGTCTAAAGCGCCGCGTGATCCTTGCGCGGGCACTGGTGCATGACCCCAAGCTTCTGATCCTCGATGAGCCCACAGCGGGCGTAGATGTCGAACTGCGCCGTGATCTGTGGCGCTACCTTCAGGAACTCAATCGTGACGGCAAGACGATCCTGCTGACCTCGCACTATCTGGAAGAAGTGGAGCGCCTTTGCCGCACGATAACCATTGTCGCGAAGGGCCGCATCGTGCGCAGTGGGCCGAAGGCGGAGTTCATGTCCGGCGGTCTGGAGAACGCCTATCTTTCGGCCACCGGCGCAGAGCCGGATCACATCGCGGGAGCGGCCGCATGACCACACAGGACGTGCAGCTCAAGCCCATGGGCATCAACTGGATCGGCCTCGGCACCATCGTGCGCCGTGAAGTCTCGCGCATCATGCGCGTGCCGATTCAGGCCTTCATCGCGCCGTGGATCTCGGCGCTGCTATTCATCTTCATTTTCGGCTTCGTGCTCGGTGGCCGCATCAAGGAGATCGGCGGGCATCGCTATCTCGAATTCGTGTTGCCCGGCATCCTGATGATGAACATCATCAACGCCGCATTCCTGCAATCGACCTCGGCGATCTATTTCCAGCGCTTCCTGCGCTTCATCGAGGAGACGCTGGTCGCACCGCTCTCCTATGTCGAGATGATCGTCGGCATGCTGGTGTGCGTCGTGATCCGTTCGGTCGTCACCGCACTGGGTATCCTCGCGATCGGTGCTTGCTTCGGCGTCATCGCGGTCGACAACATTTTCGAGTTCCTGTTCTGGGTGGTTGCGGTCTCGACCATCTTCGGCGAGCTCGGCATCATCATCGGGCTGTGGGCGAATAATTTCGAGCAGCTCAATATCCTGAACGTGTTCTTCATCGTGCCGTTGTCGATGGTCGGCGGCGTGTTCTCGACCATCGACATGATGCCGCCTTATCTGCGCTTTCTCTATTATGGCAACCCGTTCTTCTACTGGATCAACGGGCTGCGCCACGCGATGATCGGCTTCCACGAAGGTCCGCCGCTGGTCGGCGTTTTGATGACGGTGGGGCTGGTCGTGGCGCTCAGCGCGGCGACCTTGCGGCTTTACGCGACGGGTTACGGTCTCCGCGAATAGGAGGATCGAGTGCAGAAACGCAACGCGACCTGCGCGGTGATCGGCGCGGGAGATTACATAGGCTCCGCCATCGCCAAACGGTTTGCGGCGGAGGGCTATACGGTTTTTGGCGGGCGGCGCACGGCCGAGAAGCTTGAAAAGCTGAAGACGGAGATCGAAGCTGCGGGCGGCGAGTGCATCGCTCGCGGGCTGGATGCGCGCAAGGAAGAGGACGTCACGGCGTTTCTGAACGAAGCCGACGCGCATGCGCCGCTGGAAGTCGTGATCATCAATCCCGGCGCCAATGTGCAGTTTCCCATTTTGGAAACAACCGAGCGCGTCTTCCGCAAGGTGTGGGAGATGGCGTGCTATGCCGGGTTCCTTGCGGGCCGGGAGAGCGCGCGGCTGATGCTGGCGCGCGGGAAGGGTACGATCCTGTTCACCGGCGCGACGGCGAGTATTCGCGGCGGTGCCGGTTATGCCGCGTTCTCGTCGGCGAAAGCGGGATTGCGCAATCTGGCGCAGAGCATGGCCCGTGAATTGGGGCCGCAGAACATCCATGTCGCGCATCTCATCATCGACGCCGGCGTCGACACCGCATTCGTGCGCGAGCGCATCGCGGCGCGCGGCGGCGATCCCGATGCGCTGCCGCCGGATACACTGATGAATCCGGAATCCGTCGCGAACGCGTACTGGTATCTGCACAGCCAGTCGCGCGATGGCTGGACCTTCGAACTCGATCTTCGGCCTTATGCGGAGCGCTGGTGATGAAACGCGTGGAATTCCTGTTCGATTTCGGCAGCCCTAACGCCTATTTCTCGCACAAGGTGATCCCAGAGATCGAAAAGAACACCGGTGCGAAATTCGAATATGTGCCGGTGCTGCTCGGCGGTCTGTTCAAGCTGACCAACAACCAGCCGCCGATGGTCGCGTTCGGGGATGTGAAGGGCAAGCTTGCTTACGAACAGCTCGAGAGCCAGCGCTTCATCAAGCGGCACAATCTGACAGCCTTCAATTTCAATCCGAACTTTCCGGTCAACACGCTGGCGCTGATGCGCATCGCGGTGGCGGCGAAGGCGGCGGGCGAACTGATGCCCTATGTCGATGCGGCGTTCCGCTGGATGTGGGAGGAGGGCCGCAAGATGGACGATCCGGATGTGATCCGCGCCTCGCTTGTGGAATCCGGTCTCGATGCCGACCGCCTGATTGCCGCCTCGCAGACATCCGAGATCAAGCAGCAACTCATGGCCAATACCGAAGCGGCGGCAAACCGGGGCGTTTTCGGGTCGCCCAGCTTCTTCGTGGGCGAGGAACTCTTCTTCGGCAAAGACCGCCTGCGCGATGTGGAAGATGAGATCCGGGCCATCCGTTAACGGTTTGATCCGTCGAATTTATTTGCCTCAGCCGCCCGGATCGGGCATGAGGATTCGTCATCGCTGTCGCGACCATAGAACCGCCGGATTCCGGTTGTTTTCTCGCGGCGCCGCCCAGGAGCTGGATTTCATGACCGGACTGCCGCGTACCCTGTTGGCCTCCGCATTTGCCGCCGCAATCCTCGTTTCGCCCGCCGTCGCGGACACACCGACCCTGCTCGGTTCCTTCAAGGATTGGTCGGCCTTCCAGAGCAATACCAGTCAGGGCCGCACCTGCTATGCGCTGGCCAAGCCGAAATCGAGCGAGCCAAGAAAGGCCAAGCGCGATCCGATCTATCTGCTCATCAGCGACTGGCCGCTGCGCAAGACGCGGTCGGAGCCGGAGATCGTGCCGGGCTATGAATACAAGGACGGCAGCACGGTTACGGCCGCGGTCGGGTCGGAGAAGTTCGAATTCTTCACCAAGAATGATGGCGATGCCGGAAGCGCATGGGTGAAAGAGCAATCCAACGAGGTCAATTTCGTTGAGGCGATGAAACGCGGCTCACAGGTTGTCGTCACCGGCACGTCGCAGCGCGGAACCTTGACCCACGATACCTATTCGCTGAGCGGATTCTCCGCCGCGCTGGAGAAAATCCACTCAGCTTGCGGCATGTGACGTGGACGCAGCGCCTCGACTATACTGAGAACATGACCAAGACGTCTCTGATCGGCCTTTCGCCTGACGCGCTGAAGGCGGCGCTGATCGACGCCGGCGTCGCGGAGAAGGCCGCGCCCATGCGCGTGCGCCAGCTGTGGAACTGGATCTATGTCCACGGCGCGCGCGACTTCGCGGCGATGACAAATCTCGCGAAGGACTTTCGCGCCCTGCTCAGTGAGCGCTTCACGCTGGATCGGCTGAAGATCGTCACCGAACAGATTTCCACCGATGGCACGCGAAAATGGCTGCTCAAAGCCGGCGGCCAGGAATTCGAGACGGTGTTCATCCCGGAGCCGGGACGCGGCACGCTGTGTGTTTCCTCGCAGGTCGGCTGCACGCTCAATTGCCGCTTCTGCCACACCGGCACACAGAAACTGGTGCGCAATCTCACGCCTGCCGAGATCGTGGGCCAGGTGATGATCGCGCGCGATGCGCTGAACGATTGGCCGTCCACCGCCGAAGGTCGCCGCCTCACCAATGTGGTGATGATGGGCATGGGCGAGCCGCTCTACAATTTCGACAACGTGAAATCTGCGCTCGCGATCGTCGTTGATGGCGACGGGCTCGCGCTGTCGCGCCGCCGCGTGACGCTCTCCACCGCCGGCGTCGTGCCGATGATCAGGAAGGCGGGCGAGGAGATCGGCTCGTCGCTTGCGATTTCGCTGCACGCCGTACGCGACGAGATCCGCGACGTGATCGTGCCGATCAACAAGAAATATCCGCTCAGGGAATTGCTCGACGCCTGCCGGACCTATCCCGGCGTCTCCAATGCGCGGCGCATCACTTTTGAATATGTGATGCTGAAAGGCGTGAACGATAACCTTGCCGATGCCAAGGAGCTGGTGAAGCTGCTGAAGGGCATCCCGGCGAAGATCAATCTGATCCCGTTCAATCCCTGGCCTGGCGCGCCCTATGAATGCTCTGACTGGGACCAGATCGAGAAATTCGCCGAGGTGGTGAACCGCGCCGGCTACGCCTCGCCGGTGCGCACCCCTCGCGGCCGAGACATCATGGCCGCCTGCGGCCAGCTCAAGAGCGAAAGCGTGAAGCAGCGCGCCAGCGAACGCATGGCGGAGATGCGATCGGCGGAATTGGCAAGGATGCCGTCGTAAACTCGCATGTCATCTCCGGCGAGCGTCGCGTGAGCGACGCGAGGGAAGGGGACCCAGGCAATGCAGCTTCTCGATCTTGCGCAAAGTGCGCAATCGCAATCAAACTTCGACAACGAGATACTTTATCCACCTGGGTCCCCTTCCCCTCGCGCTACGCGCTCGGCCGGGGATGACAATCTAGGATGCGCATGCAAAACGATCTCTCCAACAAAATCGCCCTCGTCACCGGCGGGTCGCGTGGTCTCGGCCGCGAGATGGTGCTGGCGTTTGCGAAGGCGGGCGCCGATGTCGTGATCGCCAGCCGCAAGCTCGAGGCCTGCGAGGGGGTTGCGCGTGAGGTGGAGAAAATCGGCCGTCGCGCGCTGCCGGTCGCGGCGCATGTCGGCAATTGGGATGACAATGATCGTCTCGCAGAAGCCGCGCTGAAGCAGTTCGGCCGTGTCGATATCTTGGTGAACAACGCCGGCATGTCGCCGTTGGCGCCGTCGCTCAAGGAGACGACCGAGGCCCTGTTTGACAAGGTCATCGACGTGAACTTCAAGGGACCGTTCCGGCTGGCGGTTCTCATCGGTGAGAAGATGGTGGCGGGGGAGGGCGGCGCGATCATCAATCTGTCCAGCACAGCCGCGTTCAAGCCGGAGCCGCACACGGTGCCCTATGGTGGCGCCAAGGCAGCTATCAATGCGATGACGGTCGCGCTCGCCAAGGCCTTTGCGCCCAAGGTGCGCGTGAACTGCATCGCGCCGGGTCCGTTTCTGACCGACGTCTCGACCGTGTGGCGCGATAACAAGACTTACGAAGCCTCGCTCGGCCTCAAGCGCTTCGGCAGGCCGGAGGAGATCGTCGGCACGGCGCTCTATCTCGCCAGCGATGCGTCGTCCTACGTCACGGGCCAGGTTATCCGCGTCGACGGCGGAACCTGGTGAGGAACTAGTGCCGGAATGCCGATGTGACCGGCTTTCCGCCTGCGGGACCATTCTCGGGCGACGCGTCGAGCGTATAGGTGCCATCAACCTCGTCGACGAAGCTGTTGCCGTCGGTCGTCTGGTAGAGCTTGAACGTGCCACCGGTCACCAGCGGATAGGAGACGACCAGAAATAGCTGCACGCCCGGGTTAGACGCACTTTGCAACGCGAGGTCGAGGGATTTGCCGAACCCTTTGGCGGAGCCGACCACGCCGCCGCCGTAATTGCCGCTGCAGGTGGGCGTGTCCTGCACCCAGGCCGTCCCCCGAGACATGGTGATGCTGTAGACGTTGCAATAGCCGTCGAGCCTGATGGCCTTGGTGATGGGGCGTGCCGACGCGGCAGCAGTCGAAGCGGCAAGCAGGGCGACGCCCAGCAGATGGATTTTCCTCATGGCCGGCCTCTAAACTCGATGTGCCGCAGACGTTAGATGCGGCGCCAAAGAGGGCCTAGCGCGTGGTCGTGTCTGGGAAAACAATGTATTGCTGAGTTGAATTCATTGCTTTTGATCGACGGAGAGTTGCCGGTGCCTGCGCCAAACATTAGGAAAGTTGTTCTCGCCTATTCGGGAGGACTGGATACATCCGTCATCCTGAAATGGCTGCAGACCGCCTATGGTGCGGAGGTCATCACGTTCACCGCCGATCTGGGCCAAGGCGGCGAAATCGAGCCTGCGCGCGAAAAGGCGAAGCTGCTCGGCATCAGACCGGAGAATATCTTCGTCGAGGATCTGCGCGAGGAATTCGTCCGCGACTATGTCTTCCCGATGTTTCGCGCCAATGCGCTCTATGAGGGCGTCTATCTGCTCGGCACCTCCATCGCGCGGCCGCTGATCGCCAAGAAGCAGATCGATATCGCAGAGAGGCTCGGCGCCGATGCCGTGGCGCATGGCGCGACCGGCAAGGGCAACGACCAGGTGCGGTTCGAGCTTTCCTATTACGCGTTGAAGCCTGACATCAAGGTGATCGCGCCGTGGCGCGAATGGGATCTGACCAGCCGCACCAAGCTGATCGAATTCGCCGAGGCGCATCAGATTCCGATCGCCAAAGACAAGCGCGGCGACGCGCCGTTCTCGGTCGACGCAAACCTGCTGCACTCCTCATCCGAAGGCAAAGCGTTGGAAGATCCGGCGGTCGAACCGGAGAGCCTCGTCTATCAGCGCACCATCGACCCCAAGGATGCGCCGGACCGGGAAACAATCGTCGAGATCGGGTTCGGGCGCGGCGATGCGGTTTCCATCGATGGCAAGGCGCTGTCACCAGCAGGGCTTCTGACCGCGCTTAATGAACTCGGCCGCGCCAACGGCATCGGCCGGATCGATCTGGTGGAGAACCGTTTCGTCGGCATGAAGTCGCGCGGCGTGTACGAGACTCCGGGTGGTACGATCCTGCTGGCCGCGCACCGCGCGATGGAGTCGATCACGCTGGATCGCGGCGCGGCGCATCTGAAGGACGAGTTGATGCCGCGCTACGCGGAGCTGATCTACAATGGTTTCTGGTTTTCGCCGGAGCGCGAGATGCTGCAGGCCGCGATCGACAGAAGCCAGGAATTCGTGAGCGGCACCGTTCGGCTCAAGCTCTACAAGGGCAATGTGATCGTGATCGGCCGTTCGTCGCTGCACTCGCTATACTCACAGGACCTTGTCACCTTCGAGGACGACCGCGGCGCCTATGACCAGAAGGACGCGGCAGGATTCATCAAGCTCAACGCGCTGCGTCTTCGCACGCTGGCCATGCGCAAGAGGAAGTCGACACCATGACCGCCAATGCCGAGATGATCGAATATTGGAACGGCGCCGTCGGCGAGCGCTGGGCAAAGCTGCAGGAAACCATCGACGCGAGCCTGGCGGAAATCCACAAGGCGCTGATGGCATTCGCGGACCCAAGGCCGCGCGAACGCGTGCTCGATATCGGCTGCGGCGCGGGTACGACGACCTATGCGCTGGCCAAGGCGGTCGGCAACGAAGGCAGCGTCACCGGCGTCGACATCTCCGAGCCGATGCTGGCCGCTGCACGGGAACGTGGCAGGGGCGTGAACTTCCGCAAGGCCGATGCCGCCGTGCATCTCTTCCACGCGACGCACGATCTCGTCTTCTCGCGCTTCGGCGTGATGTTCTTCGACGATCCGGTGCGCGCCTTCGCCAACATCAGGAAGGCGATCAAGCCGCACGGACGCCTCGCCTTCGTGTGCTGGCGCGACCTGAAGGAGAACATATGGGCTTCGGCGCCGATCGCTGCCGCGCGCGATCTGGTACCGCCGCAGCCGCCCGCCGATCCTTACGCGCCCGGCCCCTATGCGTTCGCGGATGCGGATCGGCTCGCCGGCATTCTCGCCAAAGCGGGCTATCGCGATATCCGCACGGAAGCGCTCGACTCGGTGGTGAACCTCGGCGCCACGCTCGACGACGCCACGATGCAGGTGCTGAACATCGGCCCGCTCGCCCGCGCCGCCACCGGCCTTGATGACGCCACACGCGAGAAAATCCGCGCCGTCGTGCGCGATGCGCTCGCGCCCTACCAGATGCCGGGAGGCGTTACGCCACCGGCGGCATGCTGGCTGGTTAGAGCGAAAATTTAGCGCGAAACGCAGTATTGGACGTTGCGTCATCGCGAATTGGGCGCGAGAGCGCGTCGGCGCTGATGAAGATCAATCGGCGCCGGAACGCCAACGGGCTCTCCACCAATAGGAGCGCCTTCAGAGATTGCAGATTGCCGGCAAAGTAGGGTTCGCCCAGGAAGCGATCTGTCCGTTCGGTCCACGATGGAATCGGCAAACGGCTCTCGAGTGCCAAATGCTCAGCCAGCGCCGCTAGATATGCGTCTTGCCTAGGGTTGATCTTGCCCGGCTCACGGGAAAGCGCGGGAAAGCGCTCGGCGTCCGGCATCATTTGCCAGGCATCGAGGAATTCGCGCGTGCTGCGGTCGAAGCTATTTGGTGCAGATTGCGCGCGATCCGAAATCTCGGCGATCGTTCTTGGCCTCATGGCTCGCCTATACGACCGAATATCTCCTCGATCCCGAACCGGGTCTTCGGCGGGAGCGCTTCTGCAGGATAATATCGCGAAACGATCGCCAAAGCATCCCCGGCGCACTTGATCCCGAGCAAGCGGCCGAGCTCGCGAATGTCCGCAATATCGGCAGTTTCGTCGACGCCACCAAGGCGCATGGCCAAGCATTTCATGGCGAAGAGATAGGCCGGCGTCGCCACGAGCACGCGCAGTCCCGGACCGGTTTCGGAAGGGTAAGACCGGAACAAGGCTTTGCTCTCATTGTCTCTTGTGCTCAGGAAGCCTTTGACTCCATCATTCAGCCAGGTTGGCTCCCATTCGAATTCGGTAGCGATGGCCGTAGCCGCTTTGCGCACAAAGTCGCGATCCCTCTCGAATACGGCGTCGACGTCATGTGTTCCGACGCGAAAATCCGTCGACAGAACGAGCGCCGAACCGCCATAGACCGAAATCTCGATGATCTTGTCCGCGTCGCGCGCCATGGCGCCCAGGCGCTCGAAGGCTTGGCCAAGTGTGACGCGGTCGAACGGCTTCGGTGCCGCGGCCATTACACGTCCAGCGCCGCGGTCAGGGCGTTTTCCTGGATGAATTCGCGGCGGGGTTCGACCAGTTCGCCCATCAGCTTGGTGAAGAGGTCGTCGGCCTCGTCGGCGTGCTCGACCTTTACCTGAAGGAGCGTGCGCGCATTCTCGTCCAGCGTGGTTTCCCACAGCTGCTCGGCGTTCATTTCGCCCAGGCCCTTGTAGCGCTGCATCGTCACGCCCTTGCGCGCCCATTCGAAGATCACGGCAAGTAATTCGCTCGGCGAGCGTACTTCGCGCGTATCGTCCTTGCGCTTGAGCTGGCCGGAACTGAGATAGGCCGCCTGCAGGTCCGCCGCCATGCGATCGAGCTTGCGGGCGTCGGCGCTGGCGATCAGCGGGCCGTCGATGGCGACGGCTTCGCGCACGCCGCGCACTTCGCGCCAGAATTTCAAACCGCCGTCGGAGGTCGGCTCACCATGCCAGCCGCGCTCCAGCTCGTCGGAAAGCTGGTCGAGACGGCGCGCGATATAGGCGGCAGCCTCGGCGGCTTTCGCCTGATCGTTCAGGATGTCCGGGTTGAGCGCGCCGGAGATCGCCGCCTGCTCCAGCAGGAAGCGCGGATATTGCGGCGGGAAGCCTTCGAGCGCGTGCTTCGCGGCGCGCGCCTTCTCCACCAATGCGTCGAAATCGGCGCCGGCAATGGTCTCGCCATTGTGCAGCGTGAACGATGCGCCGGCCGAGCCTTCGGCGATGAGATGGTTCTCCAGTTCGCGCTCGTCCTTCAGATAGCGCTCGGACTTGCCGCGCGTCGTTTTGTAGAGCGGCGGCTGGGCGATGAAGATATGGCCGCGCTCGATCAGCTCCGGCATCTGGCGATAGAAGAACGTCAGCAGCAGCGTGCGGATATGCGCGCCGTCGACATCGGCGTCGGTCATGATGACGATCTTGTGGTAGCGCAGTTTGTCGGGATTGAACTCCTCACGCCCGATGCCGGTGCCGAGCGCGGTGATCAGCGTCGCGATCTCGACACTGGAGAGCATCTTGTCGAAGCGCGCGCGCTCGACGTTCAGGATTTTGCCACGCAGGGGCAGCACGGCCTGATTGGCGCGGTTGCGCGCCTGCTTGGCTGAACCACCCGCCGAATTGCCCTCGACGAGGAACAATTCGCATTTCGACGGGTCGCGCTCCTGACAGTCGGCGAGCTTGCCGGGCAGCGACGCGCCATCGAGCGCGCCCTTGCGCCGGGTGAGTTCACGCGCTTTGCGGGCGGCCTCGCGCGCCAGCGCCGCTTCCATCACTTTGCCGACGACGCCGCGCGCTTCGGCCGGATGCTCCTCGAACCAGCGGCCGAGCTTCTCGATCACCACACCTTCGACGACCGGGCGCACTTCGGACGAGACAAGCTTCTCCTTCGTCTGCGAGGAGAATTTCGGATCGGGGACTTTCACGGACAGAACGCAGGTGAGCCCCTCGCGGCAATCGTCGCCGGTGAGCGCGACCTTGTCGCCTTTCTTGGAGCCCATGCTCTCGTCGGCGTATTTCGTCACGACGCGTGTCAGCGCGGCCCGGAACCCTGCCAGATGCGTGCCGCCGTCCTTCTGCGGGATATTGTTGGTGAAGCACAGCATGCTCTCGTGGTAGGAATCGTTCCACGTCAGCGCGACTTCGACGGAGATATTCTCGCGTTCCACCGCGATGTTCACCGGCTGCGGGATCAGCGCATTCTTGGTGCGGTCGAGATATTTGACGAACGCTTCCAGGCCGCCTTCATAGTGGAGCGTGACTTCCTTCTTCTCCACGCCGCGCTGGTCGCTGAGAATGATCGTCACGCCGGAGTTCAGGAAGGCGAGTTCGCGCAGGCGATGCTCAAGCGTCGCGTAGTCGAACTCAACCTTGGTGAAGGTTTCGGTTGAAGGAAGGAATGTGACTTCCGTGCCTTTGCGGCCATTGGCGTCGCCGACAATGGCAAGCGGCGCCACCGCCTCGCCCATGGCGAAGCGCATGTAGTGCTCTTTTCCTTCGCGCCAGATGCGCAGATCGAGCCATTCCGACAGCGCGTTCACGACGGAGACGCCGACACCGTGCAGGCCACCCGAGACCTTGTAGGCGTTCTGCTCGAATTTTCCGCCGGCATGAAGCTGGGTCATGATGACCTCGGCGGCGCTGACGCCTTCTTCGGCGTGAATGCCCGTCGGAATGCCGCGGCCGTTGTCGCGCACGGTGCAGGAGCCGTCGGCGTTCAGGATCACGTCGATGCGGTCGGCGTGGCCGGCCAGAGTCTCGTCGATCGCGTTGTCCACGACCTCATGCACCATGTGATGCAGGCCGGAGCCGTCATCGGTGTCGCCGATATACATGCCCGGCCGCTTGCGCACGGCATCGAGGCCCTTCAGCACCTTGATGCTGTCGGCGCCATATTCGTTGGGGTTTGGCAGGGCTGGCGATGACATGGGGATTACTCGGATATAGGGCGCGGAAGCGAATCCGCAACCGCGAACAATTGGGCTTTGCCGCGCAACGGCGCGAACATCTCGATATCGGTTCCCGTCAGCCACGCCTGGGCGCCGAGTTCCAGGATCTCGTCGAACAGCGCTGCGCGGCGCATGACATCGAGATGGGCCGCGATCTCGTCCAGCAGCAGGAGCGGGCAGAGACCGTTTCGTGCGCGGGACAGTTCGCGGGCATCGGCGAGCACGATGGAGATCAGAAGCGCCTTCTGCTCGCCGGTGGAGCATTCGCGCGCGTCGGTGCGCTTCTGCGTATGGCGGACGGCGAGGTCGGTCAGATGCGGGCCTACGGTCGTGCGGCCTGCCTCGGCATCGCGGATGCGCGCGCGCGCCAGATTTTCGCGCAGCGCGTCGCTGTCGATATCGTCTTCCAGCGAAAGCAGCGCTGAGGGGAATGCACCGGTGCGTTCCTCAAGCGCGCGATTGAGGCGCGCGATGGTTTCGCGCCGCGCCAGCACCATCGCGGTACCGGCTTCCATCATCTCGCCTTCGAGCCCGTCAAGCCACGCCGGATCGCGTGGGCCGTATTTCAGCAGCCGCGCCCGCTCGCGCATCGCGGTCTCGTAACGAGTCGCGGCGCGCGCATGCGCGGCGTCGAAACCGAGCACGAGCCGGTCGAGGAATTTGCGCCTTCCGCTCGCGCTCTCGATAAAGAGGCGGTCCATCGCAGGCGTCAGCCACAGCATCTGCACGACATCGCCGAGATCGGCGGAGCTCTGTGCGGCAGCGCCGTTCAGGCGCACCTGGCGGCGCTCGCTACCCTGCGCGGAAACGAGCCCGGTGCCAATCTCGTATGCCTCGCCAGCGCGCGTAACGGTCGCAGCGACGGCCCACAACGCCTCCGACATCGCGGATGGTCCGCGACGCGTGTGCTCGCCGAGCTTTGCGCCACGCAATCCGCGTCCCGGCGACAATAGCGAGATGGCATCAAGCAGGTTCGTCTTGCCCGCACCATTCGGCCCGGACAACACGACCGGCGCGCCGCTGACGGCGATCTCCACGCTGGCGTAGGAACGGAAATTGGTGAGATGCAGCCGCGTGACGGAAAGCGCACTTTCCTTCCCAACCCGCACGGATGCGAGGGAATTCTGCATGTCCGTCACGCTACTCAAACTCACACTCGCATCGGCATGAGGACGTAAAGGGTTCTCGAGTCCTCGGTATCTTCGATAATCGTCGGCGAACCGGCATCCGACAGCAGGAAGCGGACTTCCTTGCCGCCGATCTGATTGGTGATGTCGAGCAGATAGCGCGCGTTGAAGCCGATCTCGATGGGCGTGGCGGCATAGTTCGCATCGAGTTCTTCCGTCGCCGTGCCGCTCTCCGGATTGACCACCGACAGCGTCACCTTCTCCTTCGCGATATTGAGCTTCACCGCGCGGGTCTTGTCGGCGGAAATCGTCGATACGCGATCGACCGACTGCGCGAATGCCTTGGCCTCGACGGACAGAACCTTGTCGTTGCCCGAGGGGATCACGCGTTGATAGTCCGGGAAGGTGCCGTCAATCAGCTTGGAGGTCAGCTCCAGCCCGCCGAAGGTGAATTGGATCTTCGTGTCGGAGAGCGAAATCTCAATCGCGCCCTCGGCATCGTCGAGCAGGCGGCGCAGTTCGGTCACGGTTTTGCGCGGCACGATAACGCCTGGCATGTCGTCGGCGCCATCCGGCAACTCCATCTCGAAGCGGGCGAGGCGGTGGCCGTCGGTGGCTGCGGCGCGCAGCGCCTTGGTCTTTCCGTCCTTCGCGGCGTGCAGATAGATGCCGTTCAGATAGAAGCGGGTTTCCTCGGTCGAGATCGCGAATTTGGTCTTGTCGATGACCTGCTTCAGATCGTCGGCCGCGAGCCGGAATTTGTGCGGTAGGGCGCCGGCCGACATCTGCGGGAAGTCTTCCTTCGGCAGGCAGGCGAGCTCGAAGCGCGACGTGCCGGCTGAGACCGAGAGCCGTCCGCCCTCGGCGGTCAGCAGTTCGGCCTGCACCTGCGCGCCGTCCGGCAGCTTGCGCACGATGTCGTAGAGCATGTGCGCCGGCGCCGTTGCCGAACCGTTGCGCAGCACGTCCGACGGGATCGACTCCACAATCTCGATATCCAGATCGGTGGCGGTGAGCTTCAGCTGCCCCTTCGCCGCCTCGATCATCACGTTGGAGAGAATTGGGATTGTGTTGCGCCGTTCGACGACGCTCTGCACATGGCTGAGCGCCTTCAGAAAGGCGCCGCGTTCAACGTTGATTTTCATGGGTCTTTCGGCTGCCGTCCGGTTCCTGGAAATTGCCCGTTCCGGGAGCCGTCCAGGCGCCCAGAACCCCTTGATTTTCTTGGGCCCTTAAGCGTCGTGGACTCAAGCAAGGAACTATATCAGGCGGCGCCGAAATAAAACAGGTTTTCGACGGATTTTCACGAGTTTCCCTCACCCGCCGGAACGGGTGAAGGAGCCCAAAAAATCACATTTTTTTGGACAGCATCTGCTTGAGAAAATCGACCTCCTGACGGAACAGCGCATCCTCGTCGCAGAGCGCCTTCACACGGCGGCAGGCATGAAGGACCGTCGTATGATCGCGGCCGCCAAACCGCCTGCCGATTTCCGGCAGGGAGCGGGTGGTCAGTTCGCGCGAGAGATACATCGCTACCTGTCTCGGACGGGCGACTTTCCGCGCACGCTGCGGCGAGTGAAAGTCGCGGACGTCGAGCTTGTAGAACTCGGCCGTCTTGCGCTGGATATCCTCGATCGAGGTCTTGGCGCCGGGCGAGAGCCGCGTTCCCACGGCTTCGTCCGCCATCTCCACCGTGACCGGCTTCTTGGTCAGATCGGCATAGGTGGCAAGCTTGCTGAACACACCGATCATCTCGCGCGGGCTCGCGTCTTCCATATCGGCGATGCGTTCCAGCACGTCGTTCGGCAGGACGACTTCAGGGCGAAGCTTGGTGAACTCGGCGGCGCGGCGCTGGAGGATTGCCAGGCGGGTCGGTCGCTCCGGCTTGCCCAGCGCGATGACGAGGCCTCCTGCGAGGCGCGATTTGATGTCGGCGCCAAGGCCTTCCAGCGCCTGCGGCGCGCGGTCGGCCGCGATCACCACGCGGCGGCGCAGATCCGCAAACGCGTTGACGGTGTAGAGGAACTCCGACGCCGTCGCGGTCGAGCGGCAGATGTGCTGCAGATCGTCGACGATCAGCACCTCGGCCGTGCGCAATTCGTCCTTGAATGCCAGCGTATCCTTGCGGTGCAGGGCGCCCAGGAAATGGCGCATGAAATCCTCGGCGCGCAGGAACAGCGTCCGCTTTCCGCGCCGGCGGAATTCGAGTGCAGCGGCGTTGAGCAGATGCGTCTTGCCGAAACCAAACCCGCCATGGATGAAAAGATGCGGGAAATCGTTGTTCTGGCCTTCGGCGAAGGCGCGCATGGCCGTGTGGCCGAACTCGTTGATCGAGCCGGGAACGAAGCTGTCGAAGGTCTGCTGCGGATGCAGGACGCGCGTCCACAATCCCTTGGCTGCTTCCGGGGGCGCGTCGTCGCGGGACGGTACATAACTTAGCACGGTGGCGGATGGCGAAGGCGGTGCCTCGCGCACGACATTGCCGCCGATCACGGCTTGTGGCTTGGCCAGCACGATCGTGATCGAGGAGGGCGATGCACCCTCGGCCTCGAAGGCGCGATCGAGGCGGGTCACGTAGTGGCTTGCAACCCAGGTGCGCACGAAGGGCTTGGACGCGCCGATGCGCAGTTCGTCTGCGTCCCATGCCTCCAGAGTCAGAGGGGCGATCCACGCATCGAAGACCGCGTCACCCAATTCACGGCGCAACCGCTCGCGAGCCGCTGCCCACATCGCGGGCCAATCCGGCCGCGACGAATTCTCAGTGATTTCAACCATTGTCCCAATTCCCGCTTCTATCCGGTCCTGCTTGCGCAGCCCCGTCGAGCCCTTGTTCTTTTTCCGGGCACATGTCCCGGCCGTTCGGTTCCTGTCAGGCGCGCAGCCCCCGCGCTGTTGATTTTTCTCGCATTCCTGCTCCCTTCTCGTTGGTGTTGGTTCCAAGACCCGGCGGGCCGTTGCCCGCCGAAGTCGGCGAAGTCGTGTCAGACACCCCAAATTCCCCGTGCAAGCGAAGATTAACCATGACGCAGACAGGCGCCCGCGCCAGACCTTCGCCTAGTCTTTGATTTTACTTAGATGTTACTGGTTATGCCGCCGGAAAGCCGAGAAACTCTATCGAATACTGTGCGTTTTCTGTTCTTTGTCTTCGACATTTGCCGCTCTCTGCGTCAGCAACGCGGTTAATGTGCATTAGGATTTGCCGCGACTCAACCGGAACAGAACGCGAATCAGTCGATTCGTGAAGTAAATATGTCGCTGCTAAATGATTGTACCGTATACGGAAAAACGCTTTCGTTCGGAATCAACGGCTTACGCGCCAAAGTCGTGAAAATGATGTTGCGTTAACGCGACAAAATAAAGAACGTCCGCGCACGGACAATAAAAAGGCGCGGAATACTTGATGTTACAGTATCCGCACCGAATTGTATAAAGGATTCAAAGGCCGGAATTCTTACTTTCCGAGCTGCGCGACGCGCTTGGTGAGGCGCGAGACCTTCCGGGAACCGGTGTTCTTGTGCAGAACGCCCTTGGAAACGCCGCGCATGATCTCGGGTTCGGCCGACTTCAGAGCTGCCTGGGCGGCCGTTTTGTCGCCCTTTGCCAGCGCCTCTTCGACCTTGCGCACAAAACTGCGCACCCGGGTTATGCGGGAGTGGTTGATGGCGGTGCGCTTTGCGGTGGTGCGCGTGCGCTTCTTGGCGGAGGCGATATTGGGCATTTTCGTCCTAATTCCTTTGGAAGGCGGGGTCTTTAGCTTGTGAGCGGCCCCGGGTCAATGTGCCGTGAACTCCGCAAAACGTGAGTTGAGACCAGGTTCCGCCTCCCGGACAGTCGAGGCCGGGTTTGACCGGGACTTATCATGATTTTCAGAGGCTTGGCACTGGCGTTTCTGATGGTGACGGCCGCGCCTGTGCGGGCCGCGGCTCCGGCCAAACAGACCCTCTCATTCGAGGGACATGACCGGACCTACCACCTCTATGTGCCCGGCGGTGAATCCACGGCCCCGCACCCGCTGCTCGTGCTGCTGCACGGGTCCGGGGGGAACGGTCTGTTCATGATCCAGCGCTGGCAGGACGAAGCGGCGCGCGAGGGCATCGTGCTGCTGGCTCCGGATTCCCTGCATACCGATATCGGCTGGGACATCCATAATGACGGGCCGGACTACATCCATGCCGCGATCCAGGCCGTCGCCGCGGATCACGCGATCGATTTCCACCGGCTCTATGTGTTCGGACAGTCGGGCGGTGCGGTCTATGCGCTCAATCTGGCGATGCTGGAGTCGGAATATTTCGCGGCCGCTGCCTACCACGCCGGCGGCTGGCGCAAGCTGGCAGAATACAAGTTCGCCGACTACGCCAAACGCAAGATCCCGGTCGCGGCGTATGTCGGCGACAAGGACGAGTATTTCTCGGTAGAGTCCGTGCAGGACACGGAACGGGTTCTGACCCAGCACGGCATTCCCGCCGAGCTTCATCTGCTCCCCGGCGGCATCCATGCCTACTCGGAAGTGCCGAAGGACTTCCACGACACGGTGTGGAATTTCCTCAAACCCAACGCGCTGATCGATATTCCGAAATACGCGCCGTATCGCTTCGGTGCGGCGCCGATGCGATGATCTCATGCTTCGACAGGCTCAGCATGAGGAGTTTGGCTGTCCTCACCCTGAGCTTGTCGAAGGGGGCGGCGGCGATCTATTTGTTGGTGAAGCCCGGCTTCCGTTTCTCGCTGAAAGCGGCCATGCCTTCCTTCTGGTCGTCGGTCGCGAACATGGCGTGGAAGACGCGACGCTCAAAGCGCACACCTTCGTGCAGCGTGGTCTCGTAGGCGACGTTCACGGCTTCCTTGGTCATCATCACGATGGGGACCGATTTCTCCGCGATGGTCTTCGCGGCTTTCAGGGCCTCGGTCAAAAGATCGGCTGCGGGAACGACACGCGACACCAGGCCCGCGCGCTCGGCTTCGGCGGCGTCCATGTTGCGGCCGGTCAGGCACATCTCCATCGCCTTCGATTTGCCGACGTAGCGGGTGAGGCGCTGGCTGCCGCCGATGCCCGGCATGACACCGAGATTGATCTCGGGCTGGCCGAACTTCGCGGTGTCTGCCGCGATGATGAAATCGCAGAGCATGGCGAGTTCGCAGCCGCCGCCCAGCGCATAGCCAGCAACCGCCGCGATGATCGGCTTGCGGATCGCGCTGATGCGGTCGTTGGCGTTTGCGAAGAAGTTCGCCTTGTACATGTCCATGTACGACTGCGACGACATCTCCTTGATGTCCGCGCCGGCGGCGAAGGCGCGCTCCGAACCCGTGAGCACGACGCAGCGCACCTCGGTTCCGCGATCCCAGTCTTCCAGCACCGAGATCAGCTCGCCGATCAGCTCGCTGTTCAGCGCATTCAGCGCCTTGGGCCGGTTCAGCGTGATCAGGCCGACGCCGTCTTCGATCCTGGTGGTGAGGTTCTGGTATTCCATCGCGGGCACTCTCCGTTATCCGGCCGCATCCCTGAACTGCCCCGGTTTTGAAATCAACATCCATATTGTCATCCCCGGCGAACGCGAGGCGGAGCCGAGTGTGAGGGAAGGGGACCCAACTTGTTTAAGGCGGTGGCGCTCAGAAAAGTTGGGTTCCCTTCCCCTTCGCGATACTGGCGTATCGCTCGGCCGGGAATGACAAGTGGGGTTAGTCGTCAAACCTTTTGGAGCGGTTCTGCTTAACGCGCGCGCGGTTTTTCTTGCCCTGAATGCGCCGTTCCTTGCTGGCGCGGGTCGGTTTGGTGGGACGGCGCTTTTTCGGAATGATCGCGGCTTCGCGGATGAGCTCGGCGAGGCGCTCGCGCACGTCGATGCGGTTGCGGTTCTGGTCGCGGTATCGCCGCCCGACAATGATAAGCACGCCATCCTTCGTCAGCCGCGATCCGGAAAGCGCGATCAGCCGCAGCCGCACCGGATCGGGCAGGGACGGCGAACGCACGACGTCGAAGCGCAACTGCACCGCGCTCGAGACCTTGTTGACGTTCTGACCGCCGGCGCCGCTCGAGAGAATGAAACTCTCGTCGAGTTCGCTCTCGTCGATGCTGATGGAGGGCGTGATGCGAAGCACAGTCATGCGTGGACCATAACCTCATCCTGAGGAGCGCGCGACAAGCGCGCGTCTCGAAGGACTTGACATGCAACCAAATAGTTGCATATAAGATCGCATGAGCATGGACGCTGTGTTTAAGGCGCTGGCCGACGAGAGCAGGCGGCAATTGCTGGACCGGCTTCACGCCGAGAACGGACAGACACTGAACGATCTGTGTGGTGGGTTGGATATGTCGCGGCAGGCAGTGACGAAGCATCTGGGCATTCTGGAGGAGGCGAACCTCATCGCCGTCCAGTGGCGCGGGCGCGAGAAACTGCACTACCTCAATCCGGTCCCGATCTTTGACATCGCCGACAGGTGGATCGGCAAGTTCGAGCGCGGGCGTCTGCGCGCGCTCAACGACCTCAAGAAAAATCTGGAAAGGGAAGAGAAATGAGCGACTACGTCTACGTTACCTATATCTACACGACGGCGCAAAAAGTCTGGGACGCGATCACCAAGCCGGAATTCGCGCACCGGTATTGGATGCACACCAACGTTTCCGACTGGAAGCCCGGATCGCGCTGGGAACACCAGCACGGCGACGGTTCGGGCAAGGTCCTGATCGACGGCACCGTTCTGGAATCCAGCCCGCCACGGCGCCTGGTGATGACCTGGTCGCGGCCCGATCATTCGCAGGAGCCGTCTCGCGTAACGTTCGACATCGCCGATTACGCGCCGGGGATCATCTGCCTGACCGTCACCCACGATCAGCTCGAACACGATCCCGCGATGGCGGCGAGCGTTTCCGGCGGCTGGCCGAAGGTGCTGTCAAACCTCAAATCGCTGCTGGAAACCGGCAAGACCGAAAACATCTGGCTCACCAAGGGCAAGGAGTAACAATCATGTCAGGCAGTTCGTTCGTCTATGTGACCTATATCCGTGCCCCGCAGCAGAAGGTGTGGGACGCGCTCACCAAACCAGAATTCCAGAAGCAATACTGGTTCGGCGGCCATCAGGAGAGCAGCTGGAAGAAAGGGGCGGAATGGAAAATGTTCATGCCGCAGCACGGGCTCACCGACAGCGGCGAGATTCTGGAAAGCGATCCGCCCAACCGCGTCGTCGTCAAATGGCGCAACGAGTTCAAACCCGAATTGAAAGCGGAAGGCTATTCGCAATGCGTCTATGAGCTTGCGCGGGAGGGGGAGCTGACCAAGCTCACGATCATACACACGATTGAGAAGGAGAACGCGCAGTTCATCCAGGCCGTCTCCGGCGGCTGGCCACGCATCCTGTCGAGCCTGCAATCCTTCCTCGAGACCGGCCGCGCGCATGGCGATACGCGCACGCCGGCGGAGCAGGCACACGAATAGCGCCCTCCACTTCCTCGTCCTGGCCGGACTTGACCCGGCCATCCATCGTGCGAACGATTACAGGTGAAAGAGTCTTTCCGGCGCGTGGACACGCGCCGGATGGATGGCCGCCTCAAGGGCGGCCATGACGATCAAGGGTGATAAAGCATGACCAAATCCGTCGCGACGTTTTTGATGTTCACTGGAAGGTGCGAGGAGGCGATCAATTTCTATACGTCGCTGATCTCCAACTCGAAGATCGAGGGCATCACCAAATGGGGCGCCGGCGGGCCGGGCAAGGAAGGCAGCGTGATGCGCGCGGCCTTCACGCTCAACGGCGCTGATTTCATGGCAACGGACAGCCCGGCGGTTCATGCGTTCGATTTCACGCCGTCGATGTCGATCTTCGTGGAATGCGACGACGAGGCGGAGCTCGACCGCGTGTTCGCAGCGCTGAGCGAGGGCGGGAAAACCCTGATGCCGCTCGGCAACTACGGCTTCTCGAAAAAGTTCGGCTGGTGCAACGACCGTTTCGGCGTGTCGTGGCAGATAAACTGGACATAAACTCTGCTGTCATCCCCGGCGAGCGCGAGGGAAGGGGACCCAACTTCTTCTGCTGATATCGAGATACCAAGTTGGGTTCCCTTCCCTCGGCCCGCGTTGCGGGCCTCGCCGGGAATGACAGTTGTTACTTCTGGCACACCGGGCAATAGAAGCTTGAACGGCCGCTCTGCACGATACGCATGATCACGCCGCCGTCCTTGCGGTGGCAGAGCTTGTTCTTGCGATCGTAGACGGCGAAGGTCTTCTGGAAATAGCCGAGTTCGCCGTCGGTGCGTTTGTGGTCACGCAGGGACGAGCCGCCGGCTTTGATTGCCTCGCGCAGCACCGCCTTGATCGCGGTGACCAGCGTCGCGATTTCGTCCGGCTTCACGCGTGATGCCCGCCGCCTCGGCGAGACCTTCGCGCGCCACAGCGCCTCGCAGACATAGATATTGCCAAGACCCGCAATCAGCCGCTGGTCGAGCAACGCAGCCTTGATCGAGGTCTTCTTGCCCTTGAGCACGCTCGCGAGAAACGCGGCATCGAGATCGTCCGACAGCGGTTCGACGCCGACGGATTTGAACAGTTTGTGTTCTTCAATCTTCCCGGTGTCGATCAGCGTCATCAGTCCGAAACGGCGGTGATCGTTGAACACCACGCGCGCCGGCGCGTCGGTGTCGAACACGACGTGGTCGTGCTTGCTCTTGCCCGCGCCATCGGGCGCGCGCTCGTAATAGAACCGGCCGAGCTTGCGGTTCTCGCCCGTGGTGTACACTGCCATGCTGCCGCTCATGCCAAGATGGATGACCAGCGTCTCGCCATTGTCGAGATCGGCCATGACATATTTCGCCCGCCGCCACATCCGCACCACGCGGTGCCCCATGAGGCGCTTGGCGAAGCCTTTCGGGAACGGTATGCGAAGATCCTTGCGCCGCGTCTCGACATGCGTGAACCGGTAGCCCTCGAAAGCGGGCTTCAGACCGGTCATCACGGTTTCGACTTCGGGCAGTTCGGGCATTCCATAAATCCTTGTCATCCCGGCCAAGCGATGCAAAGCATCGCGCTGAGCCGGGACCCATGGCGAAACGTCACGGTGGGTCCCGGACAGCCTCCCCCGGAATGAATCCGGGGTCGGCTTCCGGGATGACAATAAGGTATGCTCGTCACCAATGACTACTGACACGAACACCGCCAGCTTCGGCTATCGAGACGTGCCGGAGGCCGAGAAGGAAGGCCTCGTGCGCGAGGTCTTTTCGTCGGTCGCCAAGCGCTACGATTTGATGAACGATCTGATGTCCGGCGGCGTCCATCGGATATGGAAAAGCATCTTCGTCGAGTGGCTCGATCCGCGCCCCGGCCGCGCCTATCTCGACGTCGCGGGCGGCACGGGAGACATCGCGTTCCGCATCGGCGATCTGGCGCGCGCCCGGGGTGGCGAGGCGGCGATCACCGTCTGCGACATCAATGCCGACATGCTGGGCGAGGGCGTGCGCCGCGCGGAAGCGAAGGGCGAGCGCGCTATCGAATGGGTCTGCGGCGACGCCGAGAAGCTTCCGGTCCCCGACGCGAGCATGGACGCCTATACGATCGCCTTCGGGATCCGCAATGTGACGCATATTCAGACCGCGCTGGAAGAAGCGCGGCGCGTTCTGAAACCCGGCGGGCGGTTTCTGTGCCTGGAATTCTCGCGCGTCGAGGCGCCGGGGCTCGATGCGATTTACGATATCTATTCGATGAAGGTTCTGCCGCGCATCGGCGGGATGGTGGCCGGTGACGCGGAAGCCTATCGCTATCTCGCTGAAAGCATCCGCCGGTTTCCGCCGCAGAACGCGTTCGCGAAGATGATCGAGAAGGCGGGGCTGTCGCGCGTTCAGGTGCGCAACCTCACCGGCGGGATCGCCGCGATGCATTCGGCGTGGCGCATCTGATGGGTATTGTCGGCGATACCTTCCGCCTTCTCCATATCGCGCGGACGCTCGCGCGCCATGATGCGCTGGTGCCGCGCGAATATCTCGATGCGATGCCGATGTCGGCGAAGTTCGCGCGCTTTGTGCTCGGCGTCGGACCGACGAAAGATAAGGGACTGCCGCCGGGACAGCGCCTGTCGCGCGCGCTCGAAAGTCTCGGGCCCGCGCATATCAAGCTCGGCCAGGTGCTGGCGACACGGCCCGATCTTGTCGGCGACGATATTGCGCGCGCGCTGGAGCATCTGCAGGACAATCTTCCGCCGTTCCCGATGGCGCAGGCGAAAGCGGTTATCGAAAACGAATTCGGCAAGCCTGTGGATGCGATGTTCTCGCAGTTCGGTGAGCCCGTCGCCGCGGCTTCCATCGCGCAGGTTCATAGAGCTGAATCCACGGACGATCCGCCGCGCGCCTTGGCGGTCAAGGTGCTGCGCCCCGGCATCGAGAAGGAATTCGCGCGCGATCTCTCCGCGGTCGGACGCGCCGCGCGTGTCGCGGAGCGCATCTCGAAAGAAGCAAGGCGTCTGCGGCCGGTCGCCGTTGTCGAGGCGCTGGCGGTATCGGTCGCACTTGAGCTTGACCTGCGCATGGAAGGCGCAGCGGCGTCGGAACTGGCAGAGCGGACCAAGAGCGATCCTGATTTTCGCGTGCCTGCCGTCGACTGGAACCGCACCTCGGAGCGCGTGCTCACAACGGAATGGATCAAAGGCACGCCGGTGCGCGATGTCGAGGCGTTGCGCGCCGCCGGCAACGATCCCAAGCGCATCGCGCAGATCGTGCTGCGCAGTTTCATCGTGCAATCGCTGCGCGACGGCTTCTTCCATGCCGACATGCATCCCGGAAATCTGTTCGTCGATGAGCAGGGGCGCCTGGTCGCGGTTGATTTCGGCATCATGGGGCGCCTCGACCAGCAGATGCGCCGCTTCATGGCGGAGACGCTCGCCGGATTCCTCGCCCGCGATTACGAGCGCGTGGCACAGGTGCATTACGATGTCGGTTTCGTGCCGCCGCATCATCCGCTCGAGACATTCGCCCAGGCCCTGCGCGCGATCGGCGAGCCCATCTTCGGACGGCCTGCCAGCGAAGTTTCGATGGCGAAGCTTCTGCAGCAACTCTTCGACACCACGCGCCGCTTCGACATGCAGGCGCAGCCGCAGCTCGTTCTTATGCAGAAGACGATGGTGGTGGTGGAGGGTGTCGCCCGCGCGCTCGATCCCGAATTCGACATCTGGGAAGCGTCGCGGCCCGTGGTCGAGCGCTGGATGATCGAGCAGATAGGGCCGGAGGCGCGGCTGCGCGACATGGGCGAGGGTGTCACCGCGCTCGGCCGCCTCGCGCGCGACCTGCCACAGCTTCTGCGCAATGCGGAGAGCATTTCCGCGATGCTCGCTGCTGGCGGATTGCGTCTGCATCCCGACACGACGCGCGAAATCGCCGAAGCGCAGATCGCACGCACGCGCCACGTCCGCGTGGCGCTGTGGATCACAGCGGTCAGCGCGCTGGGTGTGCTGGCGGTGTTTTTGCTTTAGCCCGGGTTGCGCGGCGCCGGCGGGACGGCGGCCTTGGTCTCGACGATGCGATACTTGCCGCCGTCGCAGTCATTGCTCTTGATGCCGTCAGCGACATAGACCGCAAGATCGATCGTGTGATTGGCGAGGTCCGGTGCGTTCGGCACTTTCAGATGCACGGCGCTGCCGGTCACCTTCTCATTGATCGCGAGAATCTTCTTGTAGCCGGTCGAGGTGTCGCCGGGCATCGCGGCGATGGTCAGCACCACGCGCACATCGGAGGGATCGGCGACGCGCTCGATCGCGTCGCAGGAGATCGCGAGATCTTCGCCGGGCGCAAGGTTCGGCACGGCCTCGGCGCTGTCGGCTCCGGCGATCTGCTTGAACTTTTCGTTGAGCACGGGCGTCTGCGCGAAGGCGGACGCGGAAAGCAACATCGCGCCCGCGAGGGCGGCAGCTCCCATTCCAATCTTGCGCATCTTACGGTCCTCCCGCCGGAATCGGTCCCGGCGACGGCACTAGTTTACCTGTCTTTCCCGCCCTTCCCAATAGGGTTTGCGAAGATCCTTTCTAAGCACCTTCCCGGACGGGTTGCGCGGCAGGGCGTCAATGAAATCCACGGATTTTGGCAGCTTGTAGCCGGCGATCCGCTCGCGGGCGAAGGCGATGATCTCGGCCGGAACCGCTTCAAGGCCCGGTTTTCTCACGACGATTGCCTTGACCGCCTCGCCCCAGCGCGCGTCCGGCACACCGATTACAGCCACATCAGCGATGGCAGGATGTCCCATCAGCGCGTTCTCGACTTCGGCCGGATAGATGTTCTCGCCGCCGGACACGATCATGTCCTTCACGCGGTCGTGAATATAAAGGTAGCCGTCGGCGTCGAAGAATCCGGCATCGCCGGTGGAGAACCAGCGCTCGGAGCAGACTGCCTTCTGCGTCGC